>WBZO01000027.1_pt1 | contig 382495 bp, 318 predicted proteins | sample 5204261 | NCBI WGS metagenome assembly WBZO01 (sample SAMN12412400, study PRJNA552823) | activated sludge metagenome | isolation source: activated sludge from anammox sidestream of wastewater treatment plant... | place: USA: North Carolina | collected 2017-09 | reverse complement strand
CCTGACCGCCGCGCATCCCGCCCCGTCTTCTGCCAGCTCCTGAGGGCGCTCATGGGCGATGCCGCTACGGGCTTGCCTTGACGTATTGCGTGTGACGCTTACGGCTTTGTTTAGAATACGAATGGCGCGCCACTCGTTTCTATCTGCCGAGAAATCCGACAACACTTTGAACGGCAAACTCAAATTTGGAGTTTGAAATCCCTCTCCGCGGCTTCCTGGGTAAGTTATCGGCCTCAAACGGCTCGCTGCGCCGAGAGCCTTGTTTTGAAATGTAGACGCATCCAGTGCGGTACTGTGCGGCGTCAATCAGTGCGAGATCGTAGGCATGCCGCAGGATGACTTGCGTGCTTACATTCCATCGGCGCTCAAGCGCGAAGATGCAGTGCCGGTCCAAACGTCGCGCACGCGAGAATTCGCGCTCGAACGGCTTGCGCGGCAGCCAAGGACTACGAGCGATTCCGCAAGATGATGACTGCGGAGACCGATGCCGCGATCGACGGAGCCGTCGATTCGCGCGCGACGGAAATTTTGGTCAACGACGCGCACGGCTCGATGCGCAACCTCATCATCGAGGACTTGCATGCGCCCGCGGAGCTCATCAGCGGCCGCATCAAGCCTATGGGCATGATGGAAGGGATTGACGAAATGTTCGATGCCGCGATCTTCATCGGCGTTCACGCACGGGCGGCCGGCTACAACGGGATATTGACCCACACGGGGAGCGGCACGCCGTGCATCGGCGCTTCGCCCGCACCAAAATCCGTAATCGTAGAGTTTTCCCCCTTGTCCTGTCGTACAGCACGGCTTTGATTTTCCAACGCCCAGAGACTTTAGACGTTTCAGACGCAGTAATCGACACTCATATGTCCCGCTCGACAGCGGCGGGCGGAAGTCCGAGGGCTTCATCTACATCCATTGTTGACCTTTCCATCCGGAGTAGTACTGTCGCGAGGTAATGGCTGCAAAAAGCCTCGACCCCGTTGTGAGCCTCCACGGCGAAGCGCTGGATGCGCTCTACCGCCGTCACTGGCCGGAACTGTGCCGTTATGTGAGAAGGACCTTTGGCAGTGGGCCGCCGGACCCCGAGGACGTGGCGCAGCAAGCGTTCATGAGCTTCGCGACCATCGACGATCCGGTGGCGGTCGACCATCCGCGTGCCTATCTCTTCCGCACGGCACATAACATCGTTGTCGACGAGCGGCGGCGCGCCGCGGGTCACTGCGCTGCGGTGGTGGAGCTCTTTCCCTCCGCGGGAGAAAAAAGTGACGATCGAACCCCTGAACGCGTCTTAATGGCCGAGGAGAGGCTTGCCGTGCTCAGCGCTGCCGTTCGCGCCCTGCCTGAGGAACGCCGCCGGTCATTTCTTTTCAACCGGCTGCATGGCCTGTCCTGCGCGGAGATCGCCCGCCGCACGGGATATTCCGACTCGGCCGTCAAGAAACATGTCGCGCAGGCCATGGACGCGTTAGAGGCGGCGCTTGCGGCCGTGGAGCGGATCAAGCGTAAGACGGAGAGGACGCCATGACGGATGCAGCGAGCTCTGATGCCTCCATTAAAACCGAGGCGCGGGACTGGCTGCTGCGCCTCGAGCTGGAGCAGCCCTCGGCCGACGATCGGACGCGTTTTCAGGCATGGCGGGCAGCCGATCCGCGCCACGACGCCGCCTACCGCAGGTTCGAGTCGATCTGGCGGGACGCGGCGTCTTTGGAGGAATTGGCGTCTCTGGCGCCGCTGCCAGCGCGAGCCGCTTTCTCCGTTCGTTCACGGCGCCGAGTCTGGGTAACCGGTGCTGCTGTGGCGGCCAGCATTGCGACGGCATGGGTCGTCGTCAGCTTCGATATCGTCACGGGGTGGCTTGCCGTCTCGTCCGGACACTATTCGACCGGCACGGCTGAAGTGCAAACGCTCGATCTGGCGGACGGCAGCACGCTGGTGCTGGGGGCGCGTTCATCTCTGGATGTTTCGTTTCGCGAGGACGAACGACGAGTGACGCTGACGGCCGGCGAAGCGTACTTCTCGGTGGCAAAGGACTTGCGTCGGCCGTTCGTCGTCGCGGCGGGTGACAAGCAAGTGCGCGTTCTGGGGACGGCATTTGAAGTGCGTCGGCAAGAAAAGGGCTTGAGCGTGTCGGTCGTGGAGGGCACGGTCGAAATCGTCCAAGCCTCCGCGGGCGGGCCAACTGAGAAACGGACGCTGCGCGCCGGTCAAGAAACTCACGCGCCATTCGGTGGCGGGATTCAAGCTCCACAGGCAATGTCAAACCCGGAACCGGCTGCCTGGCGTCATGGCCGGCGCGTCTATATCGATGCGCCCCTGCGGGAAGTCGTGGCCGATGCCAATCGGTATTCGCGCCAAGCCATCGAGATCGCTGATCTCAGCGTCGCGGATCTGAGCGTATCGGTCACCTATCCGAGTAACCGCGTCGCTGAGATGTTTGGCGCCCTGGCACGGAGCCTGCCGATCGAGGTCGAGCAGAGTGAGGACGGAAAGATCATTCTGATAAAACCAAAAGCGCCGCCCGGATCGTCGCAGCCGCATTGAGGGCAGGCTTGGCATTGGACCGGAAAAGTGTCGATCTCCTTTCCCAATCCGTCTGTATCGTCGCTGTAAGCGCGATCCCGTCGCCGGCGGGAGCGCAGCGCGAAGGGGAGGGGAGCACATGCGCGACGAATGCCTTGCCGAAGCCACTGCCCGATTGAGGCCCAATGGTCGATTCGGCGACCCGTTGCGGTTCGCGGCTCTGCTGCGCGGGGGTTTTTTCTCGAGAGCTTTGCGAACCGGAACCGGCCAGGCAAGGGCACGCGGGTTTCTACCGGGTCTTGCCGCCGCGGCATGTCTTGGCGCGAGCCTATCTATCTGGGCGGCTGGTATCACCCAGCACTTCGACATCAAAGAGCAATCCCTTGCGCAAGCGCTCATGGAGCTTGGCGCGCAATCCGGCCTCACGGTGGTTGCGCCCTCCGTCTTGACGGCCGGAAAGACAGCCGCGTCCATTCGGGGGGACATGTCGCCGGCTCAGGCCCTGGAGCGGCTGCTCAACAACTCGGGCCTCACGTTCACGATCGGTACGGACGGCACGATAGCCATTCACTCTGCCGTTAAACCCATCGCCAATGCGCGGGTTACTCAGACGAACGCAAGCCCGGCGGCCGTCCGGACGAATGATGGCGCTGCCGATCCAAATGAGGAGGAGGCGCCGAAGAATGTCAATGCCATTGACGAAATCAGGGTCACCGCCACCAGGCGTGAAGAGAACATTCAAAGTACGCCGATGAGCATCAGCGCTTTGAGCGGGAAGGACATCAGCGAGAAAGGACTCGCGGGAATGGCGGACTATCTGCGCACGATTCCCGGCATAAGCTACCTGGACCAGGGTGCAGGCCGGAACGCCACCGTTATCCGGGGCGTCTCCATCAACCCTCAAAGCGAGGGCCTCAGCGTCGGGCAGACGGTGGGAGTCTATTTTGGCGAGGTCCCCCTGTCCGGGATCCGGTGGAGCGCCGCCGATATCAAGCTGGTCGATATGGAGCGAATCGAAGTTCTGCGCGGTCCACAGGGCACTCTCTTTGGCGCCGGATCGCTCTCTGGCGCGATCAGAAATATTCCCGTCGCGCCCAATCTGCGGCAATTGGCAGGTTCCGTTGACGTCGGCTTTTCCGCTACAGCCAGAAATGGCGGCAACAACGATGCGGTGAAGGGCGTCGTCAACCTGCCGCTCATCAGCGACAAGCTGGCGGTCCGATTGGTCGGTTATCGATTCGCAGACGAGGGCTATATCAAGAACATCGCCGCAAACGATCCGGCCACCCTGGCCAAGGCAACGACGTGGGGAATAACGGACCTTGCGCGCAACGAAGACAACGTAGGAACGACCGATTACGTGGGCGGACGCGCAGCCGTTCTTTGGCGGCCCGCAGAACGTTTGAGCGCGACGCTGACCTATCTGAACCAGAAGCTGAAACAGGACGGATTGCCGGAGTTCGATATCTCCAAAGGTCTCTACCAGCAGGCCCGGATGCAGCTTGGCGCCGTTATCGGGGGCGGCGAGGATTTGAGCGACGACACCGAGATCGGCAACCTGGTGCTGCAATACGACCTGCCGGCCGTCAAGCTCGTGTCTTCGTCGTCCTATGGCAAGCAGTTCTACAGGCGGGATTACGAGATCGGGCAGTTCTTCTCCAACCGTCCCATCCCTCAGCTTTATTGGACGGATATGGAAGGATTCAATCAAGAGCTTCGCGCCGTTTCTTCGTTCGCAGGGCCGCTGCAGTTTGTCGCCGGTCTGTATTACGAAGATACGAAGTTCGTGGCGGCGTCCCAGTCCGTCTATTCAGGTGATCCGGCGCTCAATCCTTATAATGCGATCGTGCTCATCGATATCATCGAACGGCAGAAACTGCGTCAGAAGTCCGTGTTCGGCGAGGCCTCATACACGCTGGCGGAAAAGCTCACCGCAACCGTCGGCGTGCGTCACTTCGACTATGAGCGAGATGCCGGGCGCATCGCCTCCGGCCCGTTGACCGGTGCCGCCGATACTTACTTTACGGCGGGTGAGACCGGCAACTCCTACAAAGTGGGGCTGTCGTACACACCGGCGGAGGACGCGCTGATTTATGCGACATGGTCGCAAGGCTTTCGCGTCGGGAGGCCGCAGGCGCCACGCCCCGCAGTCTGCGATGCAGATGGCGACGGGTTCATAGATGGCCTCCCTGGCGTTACGAACTCGCCGAGCCTCATCGCGTCGGATAACCTGGACAACTACGAACTCGGCGGAAAGTTCGCCTTTTTTGACAGGCGTTTGATAGTCAATGCCGCCGTCTACTCGATCAAGTGGTCCGGCCTGCCGGTGTCCATCAATACAGGATGCGGCTTCAATACAGTGGTGAACGCCGGCCGGGCAGAGTCGCACGGCGGCGAGCTGGACTCTGCTTTCTATCTGACTCCGAACCTGCGGATTAATGTCACCGCTTCTTACGTCAACGCCGAGCTGGACGGCCTTTCGCCGGGCATCGGGGCCGACGGCGACCGCTTGCCCGGCTCGCCGGAACTCCAATACAGCGCGGGTATGCACTATTCCTTCGATTCGCTTCGCTTCCCGATGTTCCTCAGGGTCGACTATTCCTACGTTGGAGGCTTCTACAACAACGTGCGCCAGACGGGCATCGAAGCCGGGGACTATGGGCAGGTGAATGCGACGCTCGGAGCCACGATCAATCAATTTGAGGTCAATCTTTTTGGCGCAAATCTGACGAACGCCGATGACATCACATGGATCGATTCTTCCTTCGGCAATCGGGGCACGCGGCTGAGGCCGCGCACCATCGGCGTGAATGCCGTATATCGGTTTGGAAACTGAACGGAATTCGGTTCGGGCTGCACTGATATATCGCGTCGGGAATAGTCGGCCTGCCGGTGCAGCCAGTGGATATCACTCTGCGCCGTTTTATCCTGCCTCTGCTTTCGGGCGTATGTCTGCTGCCGCCGATCGAGGCGGCCCCCGAGCTGGACGGCTCTGACGCCGTATTCGCCAGCACGCCAAATCGAACGATCGAGTTCTCGACCAGCGAGGGCACGCGGATGAATCCGGATGTCTCTCCCGACGGCCGGAGCATCGTCTTCGATCATCTCGGAGACCTGTATCGAATTCCCATCGCCGGTGGAGTGGCGCAGCCCTTGACTCGAGGGCCGGCAATCGACTTTCGCCCGCGCTTCTCGCCCGACGGCCTCAAAATCGCGTTCATAAGCGACCGCAACGGGACCGACAATCTTTGGGTGATGAACTCCGATGGCTCCGCTCCTTCTCCGGTCAGCGCTCAGAGCCCACTGCAGCGGCCGAAAGATCCGCGCTTCTTCATAACCCCGACATGGACGCCGGACGGCGCGTTCATCTGCGCGGCCGTAGCGTCGGAGCAGCGTTACTACAGCGACGCCGGGCCCGATGACATCCTTTTGTTTCCTCTGAATCCGCGCGCCCGCAGTGCTCCCGCGAGCGTCCTGCAGCAACCAGGACCCGCTCGAACGGGCGTGGATCCGTTCTTTTCGGCCGATGGGCGCTACCTATACTACTCCGCACGAACTGCGCTTTCCCGATTCGATGCCGTTCGACTGCTGCCGCAGTATCAAATAGCGCGGCTGGACAGAAAGACGCTGCAATTTCAAACGCTCTCGCAGGCGCCCCAGGGCTCCTTCACGCCGAAGGTCGCGCCGAGCGGGCGCTGGCTCGTTTACGCGGTACGCCACGACGCCGATACCGGCCTGCGGATTCGCGACCTCGAGGCCGGCACCGACCGGTGGCTATTGTTCCCTATTGATCGCGATACCAGCGAGGCATCAGTCAACTACGGGATGATCAATGCCTTCGCCTTCTTGCCCGACAGCTCGGCGCTGGTCACATCCTTCGGCGGGAAATTCTGGCGAGTCTCTCTGCCCGGCGGACAGTTGTCTCCGATACCATTCTCCGTGCAGGTCCAGGCGCGACTCGCGCCGTTGCAACGACCAAGACAGCGCCTCGAGCAGGAGGGCATGGTAAGGGCGCGTTACACGACCGATCATGTCTTCTCTCCAGATGGCAGCCGCCTTGCTTTCCGCGCCCTTGGCCGCATTTGGGTCAAAGATTGGCCGAACGGCGTACCGCAGCGTGTCTCACGCGACGAAGATGGCCATGACGACCAGTGGAAACCGGCGTGGTCGCCAAATGGAAAGGCCCTGTTCTTTGCCGGGTTCTCGACTCAGGGAAAACGGGGTTACATCTACGAAGTTCAACTGCGACGCCTTGGCAGACAACCCCCGACACCCAGGAGCGACCCCGGGTACTATGCGAATTTTGCGCTTTCGCCCGATGAGAAGACCATCGTGGCTCTGCGGGCGCCCGTGACGCCGGATTCGCTTTACGGCGGATTTACATCATTTGATCTCGTGCGTTTTCCCCGCACCGGAGGTACTGCGCAGACTATCACCTCGATATCGTTGCGCGACGATGTACCTGAGCTGCAATTCCTGCGTGACCACCCGGAAGAGGTGTTCTACGTGGATCCGATCGGCGCCACGCTCGTATCGATAGATCTACGCACGGGGAATCGACGCGAGCATCTCGCATTCTCAGGGATCGGTCTGGCCAGTCCCGCAGGCCGGCCGCGCATTCACCGCGCGTTGCTCAGTCCGGACGGCCGGGCAATCGTTGTGCATGACGATGCGACACGCTATGGCCAGATCGACTTGATCGATTTGAAGCCGGGCGTCCCGGCGGGCGATTCAGACGAATTGCCAACGGTCACCATACGCGGCCCCGACGGCGTCTCCAAAGATGCTCGGGTGCGGCGCATTTCCAGTCCGATGGGCGGTTCGAGCCCGTTCTGGTCTGCGGATGGACGCCGGCTCTACTTCGCAGTTGCGGACCGCCTGTATCGAACGAGGCCGGGCAATGCAGAGGCTCCGGTCGAGCCGGCAGCCGAGATTGGTATTCGCCTGCCGCGTCCAAGGCATCGCGAGGTTGTCGCGTTGCGCGGCGCTCACATAATCACGATGAACGGCGTCATCGATTTCCCCTCGGGCGACATCCTCGTTCAAGGCGATCGCATCAAGGCTGTCGGCTCATATGGCACGGTGGCAATCCCACCCGGAATTCGGACCATTGACGTGAGCGGTTACACCGTCATGCCAGGCCTGGTGTCGAGCCATTCCCATCATTTTGAGCTACGGGCAATCAATTCTTTGGGGGCTTCGGCATGGCCGCTCCACTCCAAGCTGGCCTATGGAGTGACGACCGTATTCGATCCGGCGCCCCCCATGAACATCTATACCTTCAGCGATATGAGCCAGGCGGGTTTGTTTGTCGGCCCCCGCTTGCTCCAGACGGGTCCGATCATGCAGTGGGACGAGGAGCTGAACTCCCCTGCCGACGCACGTCGGCTGGTTCAGCGAAGCAGATTACACGGTGATTGCTGCGTGAAGGTGTATGACATCGGTGGGCGGCTGAACCGACAGTGGATGTGGAACGCCGCCGCGGACGCCGGGCTTATCCCGGTCGTGGAGGCGGACGGATCGCTTCCTGCGGCCCTGAGTTTTGTCGTTGACGGAGTCGCACACATTGCTCATGGGCTGCAGATGCCTGTCTACGATGACGTGCGGCAGCTGTTCGGGCGCTCCGGGTCCTCGATGGGGTATCAGTTCAGCGTCAGCTCCGCGACGGCGGCGCCCTCGACGCTGTCCTATTTCTTCGAGCATGAGATCAAGGAGGCGGATTCACATCTGCGGCAGTGGGTGCCCTACGAGTACTTCCAAACGCGAAATCGAAGACGGTTGAGCGTATCGAAGCCCGAGCAAGTCTTTGGCTACTACGGTGCGTACATAGCGAAGCTCATGGATGCCGGAATGCCCATTCATCTGGGCGAACATGGGAACTTGCACGGACTGGAGAACCACTGGGAGATCTGGGCACTCGCCGCCGGAGCGGGCACTCGCCGCGCGTTGCGGGCCGCCACCCTGGACGGGGCGCATGCGGTGGGCCTCGAAGATATTCTGGGTTCGATCGAGCCGGGCAAGTTGGCGGACCTGTTGATTCTGGCCGGCAACCCGCTCGCGGATATTCGCTCGACTGCAAGCCTTCGCTACGTGATGCGCGGTGGAGAGCTGTTTGACCCGCAAACCCTTGCCCAGCTATGGCCTGTTCCTGCTCCCGGCCCTGCGCGCTGGTGGGACAGCGCCGTTCCGAAGATCCGGCCAAACGCGCAGCTTTCCGGCGAAACCGTACAAGACTTCACCCGGTGACGGAGTCTGGCTACGATGCCTCGCAACGAAGGCGGATCGCGTCCGGCCTCTTCACGTACATCGAGAGGACTGCGTATGAATCGTCGTCAAGCGCTTATTGGCGGCGCGCTTACCGCCGCTGCGTCGATAGACCCGGCCGCTGCAACGGCGGTATCCGGAAAACGCGCTGACGGAACGCTGTTCAAAAGCATCAATTTTGCCGCGGACGGTTTGGGCCTCGATTCGCGCGAGTACACGGCGCTGCTTGCCGAGCTGACGGCAGTGTCCCAGATCCGGGAGGACGTCTATTCGATCGGGGGGATCGTCGAGGAGCTCGAACATACTTTTGCAAAGCTGCTGGGCAAGCAGACGGCCGTTTTCCTGCCCACCGGAACCCTGGCGAACCATCTCGCGGTCAGGACGCTTGCAGGGGGGGATCGCCGGATATTGGTGCAAGCCGAGTCCCACCTGTACAACGACAGCGGCGATTGTGCGCAGACGTTAAGCGGCCTCAACCTGGTTCCGCTGGCCCCGGATAAGGCCTCGTTTGACCTCGCGGACGTCAAGCGCTGGGTCGAGTCTTCGACGAATGGCAGAGTTCCGATGCGTGTCGGAGCGATCTCCATCGAGAACCCCGTGCGACGCAAGAATCATGAGATGTTCGATGCCGCGGAGTTGGAGCGGATTTGCCGGTACGCGAGGGATCAGGGCATTCGGTTGCACCTGGACGGGGCCCGTCTCTTCACTGTGCCTTACCACTCGGGCAAGAGCCTTCGTGAGTGCGCCGCGCCATTCGATACGGTTTACGTGTCCGCCTGGAAGCATTTCAATGGGGCTTCCGGGGCCATCGTCGCCGGCGATGCCAAATACGTGGAAGGGTTGGCCGGCACGCGCCGAATGTTTGGCGGGTCATTGCCCAAGGCGTGGCCGGAGATTGCACCCGTAATGAAGTTTGTCGAGAGTTATCAGGACACTTATGCCAGGGCCTGGGAGGTGGCGGATGCGTTTCTTGCGCGGCTCCAGGCCGACAGGCGGTTCCATGTCGAGAAGGTGCGCAATGGCACGAGCAGATTCTTTTTGGAGATAGTCGGCGTATCCCCCGATCTTCTATCTGAACGTCTGCGAATGAAGGGCGTGATATTGCCTCGCCCGCAGCAGGCTACGGGAAAGTTCCCAATGCAGGTAAACGGTACCTTGACGCGAACGACACCGGCCGCGCTCGTTCAGATGTTCACGGATTCGGTGAAAGGATAATTCCTATCGAGGCTCACCGTGAATGTTGTGAGACAAGTCCTACCCCGGATCCGGGGGATGCCGCCTGTCCAGGTCGCCGATATTCCAGCCGGCTCCATTCGCATCGCCCGCCGGATTTCCGGCGCTCCCGGGGTACCCTGTTGTCGTTGAGAATCGATCGGCTCATCCGCGAGCGGCCCTGACCCGGGGTCGATCAGCGGGCCAGGTGGGTAGGTGTCGTGAAAATAGTTCTCACAGGCGCGACCGGTTTCATTGGCAGTGCACTGGCTGCAGCTTTGGTACGTTCCGGGCATCGGCTCGTCTGCCTCTCGCGTTCGGCGCCGACAGGAGAGCTGCGTGGATCTTGCACCGCGCATTGGCCCGCCGATTTCAGTGACTCACTGGATCCCGCTCGATGGGTCGAGCGCCTGCGGGACGTCGATGTGCTCATCAATGCGGTAGGGGTGATCCGGGAACGCGGCAGCCAGACCTTCGACGCGCTCCACAGGCGCGCGCCCGTCGCTTTGTTCACCGCCGCCGCCGCGGCGGGCGTGCGCCGGATCGTGCAGATTTCGGCATTGGGCGCCGACCCGCATGCGCGCAGCCGTTATCACCTGACCAAGAAGGCCGCGGATGATTTTCTTCTGGCTCAACCGGTGGAATCGGTGGTCGTGCAGCCTTCTCTCGTTTTCGGGCCGCGTGGCACGAGCGCGCGGCTGTTTACGCTGCTGGCGAGCCTGCCGCTCATTCCGATCGCCGGGCGCGGCGACTATGAGGTGCAGCCGATTCACCTCGATGATTTGACGCGCGCCGTGGTTGCGGTGGTGGAAGGCCGGGAAGTGCCGCCGCGGCGGATCGCTCTCGTGGGCCCGCAGCCTCTGCGCTTTACCGAATTTATCGCGCAACTGCGCCGGAGCATGAATTTCGGCAAGCCAAGGTTCGTTTACATTCCTCGAGCCATCATGCGGGCGGGTGCGTACATCGCCGGAGCTATTCCGGGCAGCCTCCTGGATCGAGAGACATTGGGCATGCTCTTGAGAAGCAACACCGCCGCCGCCGCCGATACCCGCATGCTGTTGGGCCACGACCCCAGGCCCGTCTCGGCTTTCATTCCGCCCGAGCTGTCGCAATTGCAGCGTACCTCCGCACAGCTGCGCTGGTGGCTGCCACTGCTGCGCGGGAGCGTGGCCTTGGTCTGGATCGTGACGGGTATCGTTTCACTCGGCGTCTATCCGCTCGCCGACAGCTACGCCCTGTTGGCGCGCGCCGGTATTCCGGCGGGATGGATACCGACGGCGCTTTACTCCGCCGCGTTCCTGAATCTTGCCATCGGCATCGCCACCCTGGCTCTGCCCAAGCGACGATCGTTATGGCTGTTGCAGATGGCCGTAATCGTGACATACACGGCCATCATCACCGTGCGGCTGCCGCAATTCTGGGCGCACCCGTACGGTCCTTTGTTGAAAAACATACCGTTGCTGGCGGTGATAGGACTGCTGTATTCGCTGGAGCGCCGCTGATGGAATATTTCATCGCCAAATGGCTGCACATCCTCTCCTCGACGCTGCTGTTCGGCACAGGGTTGGGCTCGGCGTTCTACATGTACTTCGCCAGCCGCACACGCGATCCACGCATCGTGGCGACGGTCGTGAGATACGTCGTAGTCGCCGATTGGGCTTTCACCGCGCCCGGCGTGATATTTCAGCCGCTCTCCGGTTTCTATCTTCTGCACCTCATGAGCATTCCGCTGCATGCGCCCTGGGTGGTCTGGTCGGTCGGCCTGTACCTGCTGGCCGGGGCAGCATGGCTGCCGGTGGTCTGGATGCAGATGCGAATGCGCGACATGGCCGTCGAAGCGGACAGGGGAGGGCGGGGCCTGCCATCCACATATTGGCGCTACCTGCGCCTCTGGACGGCTCTGGGCGTCGTCGCCTTCCTGGCGCTGGTCATCGTTTTCTATCTGATGGTCGCCAAGCCGGCATAGCCCTGGGCTTCATTGAACCGAGCCGCCGGCAAACCATCGGCAGAGCTTGTATGTCCATGCCATCGCAAGTATGCCACTCCCGCGCCCGCGGCCTGGGAGGGCGTTTGCGGCGGCCGCGTCGTTTGTAATTACTGCGCTGTCATTTTCTTTGCTGGACATTTTCGATGCGACGTCGCAGCTTGGCGCAGACCGTCGGCTCGCTCCTACACCCTGCGCCATCGGGCGCCGATAGCGGAAAGATCCGGTCCGGATAGGCTTCGATGCGGAGCTTCAACCGCGTACTAAAGAGGAGCGGCCCATGGCTAAGGCAAAACGTGGCAGCAGGAAAACCGCAAGATCCGGCCGGCGCGCGGGCGCGAAACCGAACGGTCACGGCAGGGAAACGCAAGATGCGATCGCGCTGCTCAAGGCCGATCATCGCCAAGTCGAGGAGTGGTTCGGTCAGTTCGAGAAGGCGCGCAACGACGATCGGAAGAAGACGCTGGCAACCGATATCTGCAATGCGCTGAAAGCCCACACCACGATCGAGGAGGAGATCTTCTATCCGGCTTTCCTCGCAGCGACCGAAGAGGAAGATATCCATCACGAAGCCGAGGTGGAGCACGACGGCGCGAAGAAGCTCATCGCCGAGATCGAGGCGTCGGACCCTGACGATGACTACTACGACGCCAAGGTCAAAGTGCTCTCGGAAATGATCAAGCACCACGTCAACGAGGAGGAAAAGCGCGGCGGCATGTTTGCGAAGGCGCGCGATTCCGAAATGGACCTCGCGGGATTGGGGGAGCAGCTCGCCGCACGGAAGGCGGAGGTCGCGAGCGATGGTTATCGTGCGCCGTAGTCTTTTCGCTGGCCTGTCCGTCCATTCACCACGCTGAAAGAGCCGTCGGCGCGCGCGCTCAGCTTCAGCCAGTGCGCGGTCCGTTCGTCGAGATTGGCGATGCGCTCGGGCGCGACACTGTCCACGCCTTCGTTTTCGGAGCGATGCAGCTGCCAAACATCCTCGATCTGCGGCGACTGGCGCAGGCTCGCCATCATCTCGGCGGAGCTGCCCTTCCGGGCACCGTTGTTGAGGATTGCAACGCGCGGCTTGAAGGCGGCAAACAACGCAGGATCGGCCGCATCCGCCCCGCCGTGATGCGCGACGACGTACGCATCGATGGGACCGATGCGATCGACCGGACAGGCCAGATCGAACAGCGCCTGGCCCGTCAGATCGCCCAGACTCATGAAGCGGAATTTTCCGTACTGCATGACCACGCCGTTCGAGCGGGGATTCTCGTTCTTCTCCCCAGCCTCGCGTGCGGCAGTATCGCAGGCGTGGTTCTGCGCGCCGGCGCCGGGCAGCGGCGTTTTCAGCGCTGAGCCATCGGCGCTCACGATGACGGTTTCGACGCCGCGCAGCTGCAGCCGCTCGCCCGGCCGGGGCTCGATGTGGCGGCCATGAGCGCGCACCTTCTCATACGCGGCGAAGACCTCCATCGTATCCGGTGACTCGCGCTCCGATCCCTGCGAGGGACCGCCATAGTCGACAAAGGTGCCGATGGGCAGCAATTGCGCCAGCTCGGGAACGCCTCCGACGTGATCGCGATGCAGATGCGTGATCAACAGATAGTCGATCTTCTTGACCCCGGCGTCCCTGGCCGCTGCGGCGATTCGCTGCGCGTCCCGCGCCCCCGCCGCCTCGCCTGCCTTGGATTGCGCGCTGCCATCTCCCGGCCAACCGGTGTCGATCAGCAGGGTTTCCTTGCCTGGCGTGACCACCAGCGTCGACTGGCCGCCCTCGACGTCGATGAAATAGATATCCAGAGTGCCGGCCGGCGCCGCCGAAGCCGCCGTCCCCGCAACGATGCACCACCCGAGCGCGAGCGCCAAAGCCGTTTTCATGATCCCTCCGCAAGGGGCCATAGTATCGCGGTTCGATGCACGGGTTTATTACAGGTTCCGCTGCGCCGGCGATCCGGTCTTTTTTGCGATCGTTTTGCGGATCTCATCGAAGGCTTCCGTGAACTTCCGGATACCCTCGCCCAGCAAACGATCGGTTACGTGCATGAGATCGATCCCGACGGTTTTGAGTCCGCTCAGCGTCTGGTGCGCTTCGCTGATGCCCTGCTCCAGTGTCGCCTGCACCTTGCCGTTCTTCGCAAAGGCCGCGATCGTCTTGCGCGGCAATGTATTGATCGTCTGCGGGCCGATCAGCGGCTCCACGTACATCAGAGCATCATAGGCGGGGTTCTTCGTGCTCGTGCTGGCCCACAGCAGCTTCTGCGGCCGCGCGCCGTCGGCTTGCAGTGTCTGCCAGCGCACCGAAGCCAGCGTTTCCTTGAAGCTTTGATAAGCCAGCTTGGCGTTGGCGATGGCGCATTTCCCCAGGAGTACGCGCGCATCCGTGGCGCCCGCCGCTATTTTCTCCTGCAGCAGCTCGTCTACCGCCGTATCGATGCGGCTGAGGAAGAAACTGGCGACCGAGGCGACGGTATCGAGCGGCTTGCCGGCCGCCTTGCGCCGCTCGAGCGCGCGCAGGTAGGCCAGGGCGACGGCCTGATAGCGCTCGATCGAGAAGAGCAGGGTGACGTTCACGTTGATCCCTTCGACGAGCAGCTCTTCGATCGCCGTGAGACCCTCGGTCGTGCCAGGGATCTTGATGAACAGGTCGGGACGCGCAACGGCCCGCCAGAAGCGGCGCGCTTCCTCGATGGAGGATTGCGCATCCCTCGCCAGCAGCGGAGAGACCTCGAGGCTGACGAAGCCGTCGCGTCCGCCGGTGCGGTCGAAAACCGGGCGCAGGATGTCGCAGGCCCTGCGGACGTCCTCGACGATCAGGGCCTCATAGATCTCGTCCATCGGTTTGCCGGCCAGCGCTTCGATCTGCCCGTCATAGTCGTGGCCATCGCCATTGTCATTGCCACCGAGCGCTTCATTGAAGATCGCGGGGTTGTCCGTCACGCCGGTCAGGCCTTCGCGCTCGACGCGGGTCTGCAGCTCGCCGCTGTCGATCATCCTGCGGGTGAGGTCATCGACCCAATAGCTTTGGCCGTGTTTGGACAGTTCCAGTAGCGGGTTCATGGGTTGTCTCCGAGCATCTCAGTGGCCGCGGGCCGATGCTCCAGTAGTGTGGATGGGCGGAGTGTTCTCGAGTTCCTCTGCGAAAATTTTTCACGGCGGGTGCACAGGTCGTCGAGGCATGTGGGGATGGCTGCAAAAAGCGCACCCGACCCTCCGTGGAGCGTCGGCCGATTTTTGGGGTCTGAACTGCTGCGCCGCACTTGTCGACCGCCCGATAACGCCGCGAATGAGCTCGCTCGAATCCCTCGACACCGCACAGGGAGCAAAGTCACCGGCAAAAGCGTTCAAGCAATCAGGAGGATTCGATGATTCCATGAGGCGCCCCGCGCAAGTTGCTTTCCGGGCGAAGCGCGACCGATGCTATGGCGGCATGAGCGACCGCAAGGCCATGTCCAACGTCGTACCGCTGACGGGCGCGGACCACCCTTTGTTTGCCCGCGCCTACCGTGAGCACTATGCGGCGCTGCATGCTTTCGTGCGTCACCGCGTCGGCACGGACACCGAGGCGGCCGACATTGCGCAGGAAACGTACTTACGGGTCCTGCGCTATCGCGATCAGCCGAACCTGGGTGCGGTCAAAGCGCTGCTGTTTCGGATCGCGGCCAATCTCCTCGTAATGCGCACACGCCTCGCGCGCACGCGCCACGTATCGGACCACGTGCCCTTGGATGATGACCTCGCGCTGGTCGCGGAGGATCCTTCCCAGGATCGCCAGGTCGCCGGCGCTCAGGAGCTCGAGCGCGTGATTGCCCTGATAGAAAAACTTCCGCGCAGATGCCGGGAGGTGTTCGTCCTGGGACGCCTCCAGGGCTTGGGCCGCACGGAAGTGGCAGAGCTCCTGCACATGTCGGCCAAAACCGTCGACAAGCACATGAGGAAGGCGCTACTGCTCTGCCGCAAGCACCTGGGCGGGGATGGGACATGAAGCGCATCGAGAAGAAGCATATGGACGCGGCCGAGGACTGGCTGCTGCGCCTGCGGTGGAACACGGCCACGCCGGCAGACCGCGCGGCTTTCGAGCGCTGGCATGCGGTGCCCGAGCACGCTGCCGCTTATGCAAAGGCGGAGCGGCTGTGGAAGTCTTTTGATCGGCTGGCGGCGAACCCGCGGATCGACCGGATGGGGCAGCGGATTCTGGTCGACGCGGCCGTGCGTCGCCGATGGCGGCGCCCGCAAACGGCATGGGCGGCCTCGGCGGCGATCGTTGCGATTGCCCTAGTCGGGTACTTCTCCCTGCAGCGCCATGTCCCCGCCGAGGGTTACGCCACCGCTCCGGGCGAGCGCAGCACCATTCGCCTCGCCGACGGCTCCGAGGTGGTTCTGAACTCCGCCACGCGTCTTGAAGCCAGATTGGGCGAAACACGACGCGAGCTGAGCCTGGTGCAGGGGGAGGCGATCTTTACGGTAGCAAACGATCCCACCAGACCTTTCTTCGTCACCGCCGGCGATGGCCGGGTGAGGGCCTTGGGCACGCGGTTTCAGGTCCGCCACGAGTCAAAGCGCGTCACGGTGACGCTGCTCGAAGGGCGCATCGCCGTGGATCGCGGGGACTCGGTCCATGACGTGCGGCTGAAGCCCGACGAGCAGGTGAGATTCACTGCGGCATCCGATGAAATCGAGCGCCGCACCGTCGATCCCACCGAGGTGACGAGCTGGACCACCGGAAGATTGCAGTTCCATTCGACGCTCCTCTCGGAAGTTCTGGAAGAGGTGAACCGGTACGCGAAGACCAAGATCCGGTTGGGCGACCCCTCGCTCGGGAATACCGCCGTGAACGGGACCTTTGAGATCGGCGACAGTGAATCGCTCGTAGCGGCGCTGGAAACGGCATTCCCGATCACGGCTGCGTCGCGGGACCGGGGCGGCATCGTGCTGCAGAAAAGAGGAGCAAATTGATCCGGCGAAGCGTTTTACCCCACGAGGCTTGCGGGCTCGCGAAAGGTCGGCCGCGGCTGCGCACTGGAAACTATAAACTATCGTCGGGGAGAGGCTTATGTCGAGTGATGCCCGCAGCACGGCGCTTTTCCTCCTGCTGAGCGTGGCGGTGGCCGCGCCGCTTGGCGCGCAAAGCGTCGAACACGACGCGCGAAGCTTCGAAAAGCCGTGCCAGATCAGCATTCCGGCCGGAACGCTGGTTCAGGCGCTGGACATGTTGGGCGAACAGGCGCAGATGCAGATCCTGTACGCGCCGGCCCTCGCCGATGGGGTGAACGTCCAGGCGGTGAGCGGCACGCTGACGTTCCGGCTGGCTCTGGAGCGGCTGCTGGACAACACGGGACTGCGGATCGCGAGCGTCAACGACAAGACCGTCGTACTGCTGGGGTCCGATGCGACCGGCGGGAATCTCGCCCCCGCGGATCAAATGCGGATGGCACGGGTGGGCGATGCGGGAGGCATGGCCGCGAATGGCGCCAATGGTTCCAGTGGCCCCGATGGCGATAGGGCGTCGGGCGGCGAAGAGAAAAATCCGGCGCAAGGCTCCCCGGAGCGCTCCTCCGACAAAGTCCAGGAAATCATCGTGACGGCGCAGAAACGTGCGCAGCGCCTGCAGGACGTTCCGATCAGCATGGCCGTCCTGCGCGAGGAAGACCTGGACAAACGCAGGATCACCGGCATCGATGATCTGCAGCGGACGGTTCCGGGCCTCGCGTCCTGGAGCAACGGCGGATACCTGCGCCGGATACAGCTGCGTGGCATCGGCAACGGATCGGGGAGCTCCTCCCTCATCGGACTGTATCTCGACGAGGCTTCGGTAACGTCCGACGCCAGCGGCCAGCTCGATCTGAGAACGTACGATCTGGAGCGGATCGAGGTATTGCGCGGACCGCAGGGCACTCTCTATGGAGATGGCTCCGTGGGCGGCACCATACGCTTCATCACGAAGGATCCGATGCTGGATGAATTTGGCGGGTACGCCGGTGCGATGGCGTCCGCCACGCAGGACGGCGCGCCCAGTCGGCGCTTCGAAGGCGCGCTGAACGTCCCGATCGTCGAGAACAGGCTCGGCCTGCGCATCGCCGGCCTGTACGATCACATGGGCGGATGGATCGATCAGCCGGCGGCCGGCAACGACGATTTCAACGGGCAAGATGTGAAGGACGCGCGCGTCAAAGGACTGTGGAAGCCGGTCGAGGAGCTCACGGTCAGTGCGCTGGCCCTGATCCATCGCAACGACGGATCAAACAACAATCGCGAGGACGGCGATGGCAACTACACGCAGGTCTTCAACCTGACGACCACGCCGCGGATCGAGGACGACTACGAGCTCTACAACCTCACGCTCGCCTACGATTTTCCGGCATTCCGCCTCCTGAGCACCACCGGATACATTGGACAGGAAACCGACGCCGGCAACTACGGCACCCGGCTGGGCTCGACGCCGCCCGGGACGCCGCAGTCCATTCTGTACGAGCCTTCGTTCAATACGCGGCGCTTCATCGGGACGCAGGAGCTGCGCATGATGTCCTCGGGATCGGGACCGTGGCAGTGGACTCTCGGCGGATTCTGGCGGCGCTACCGGTTCGATGATCAGTTTCCTGCCATTTTTGTCGCACGCGAGGGCCAGCCATTGCCTGCTTCCTTCGCCGCTCACCGCAGCGGCCTCTCGAAGTCCTGGGCCGCGTTCGGCGACTCGAGCTACAAGTTGACGGAGCGGCTCACGCTGGGAGCGGGCCTGCGATATTTCCAGGATGACCAGGAGTTCACGGACTTCATCGCCGGCACGGTCCAATCGGGCCGGTTCCACGCCAGCAGCCCGCGGCTCTATGCCCAATACAAGCTCTCGCGGAATGTGAATACTTACGCCAGCGTCGCGAAGGGCTTTCGCAGCGGCGGCTTCAATCGGCTGAATCAGCCGCCGTTCGGTCCGGAAACCGTCTGGACTTACGAGCTGGGCGGCAAGATGTCCTGGGTGGACAACCGTCTCAGCGCGGACATGGCGGTCTTCCACAGTGATTACACGGACTATCAGATCAGCGGCACTCTGCCGCCGCCGGCATTGCCCCTGTTCATCATCCGCAATGCGGGTAGCGCCCGGATCAAGGGGGTGGAGTGGGCATTGAGCTGGCGCCCGGCGCGCGCCTGGGAGTTTGGCGTCTCCGGCGACTACCTCCATACCGAGTTCTACGAGATCAATGTGGTGTCTGCCGCTTATCAGGTCGGAGATCCGATCGATCTCATTCCGAAATACCAATTCACCGCTTCGGTGCAGCGCGACTTCGGCTGGCACGGCAAAGCCGGCTTCGCGCGCCTGGACTACAGCCAGCAGGGCCGCGAGACGTTCCGCAACCGCGGGATCGGACCCTGGTACTACAGTGAGTCGGACGTCATCAATTCGCTGGCCTTCGATGTCGTTCTGGCCTTGAACGAGCGTTTGTCGCTCGGCCTGTTCGCGCAGAACCTGCTGAACGATCGCGGCTATACCGATGCGGCGGTCGTGAACGACGTCGCCTCCCGGGCGCGGCCGCGAACCATCGGCATCAGCTTCGACGTATCTTTTGACTGACTGCCCGGTCGACCTGAAATCGCCGAGGAGATCCACGCAGCGCTCGTGCGCGCGTTGGAGGCGGGACAGGGAGATGCTCACCGGGCAACAAAGGAACCTGGCCCGCGATCCGCACACGAGGCGTCGCCCAAAGCGCGCTCGCGGTCTGCCATGCCCGCCATGACCACGGCCGTTCCCGCGAAGAGCATTCCGCCTTCGATGCCTGATTCGAAATATATCCCGACATTCTTATGCCGAGATGCAATATCATCGCGGGCATGAACCTGACCCGGTTGAAGACGTTCGTTCGCGTCGCGGAGCTGGGCTCCCTGAGCAAAGCGGCGGACCGGCTGCGCATCGCGCAGCCCGCGCTGAGCCGCCAGATGAAACTGCTGCAGGCCGAAATGGGGATCCGGCTGTTCGAGCGCCACCGCCGCGGGATGCAGCTCACGGCGGCGGGTGAAGAGCTGATGGGCCGGGTCGCGGGATTGATCCGGGAGCTGGAGAAGGCCTGTGACGATGCGCGGTCGTCGGCGGGCGCGATCAGCGGGCACGTCGTCTTTGGTGTCGTGCCGACGGTCAGCTATGTGCTGGCAGGCCGTCTGGCGCGCCGCGTGGCAATGGAATATCCGCGCCTCTCCCTCCAGATCGTGGAGGGCTACAGCGGACATCAATTGGACTGGCTGCACCGCGGTGAGGTCGACGCGGCGATCATGTACGGAACGCGAATGAAATTTCACATGCCGGTGGAGGAGCTGCTGCTCGAGGACCTCAGCCTCGTCGGCCCGCCGGAGAGCGATATCGATCCAGGCAGGCCGGTTCGTGTCGCCGATTTCGCCCGGCTGCCCCTCGTGCTGCCGAGCCGGCTGCATGGTCTGCGCAGCGTCGTGGAGGCGGCGGCGCTCAAAGCCAAAGCCAAGTTGACCGTCCGCTTCGAGGCGGATTCCTTTCGCGTGCTGATCAACCTCGTGGAAGAAGGCCTGGGATACACGGCGCTGCCGCTGTCGGCGATCTCACGTGAGGTGGAACAAGGCCGCCTGAAGCATGCGCCCTTGACCCATCCCAAGGCGACTCGCCAACTGGTGCTGAGCACTCCGGCGGCGCAGATGTCGCGGGCCGCGCGCGCCGTGGTTAAACTGGTGCGCGCTGAGATTGCGGCACTGGTGCGTTCCGGGGAGTGGCGGGCCCGACTGCAGTTCAATCATCGGGAATAGGTACAAGACGCATGACTTTCCATCTCGAGGGAGCCGGCCTGGCGGCCGGATCCCGGCAGGACTCTGAATGAAGCTCTTACGATACGGCGAACCGGGGCGGGAACGGCCTGCACTGCTCGATGCGCAAGGCACTTTGCGGGATCTATCCCGGCACATTCATGACATTGCGGGCGCTGTGCTCACACCACGGGGACTGGCCGAGCTGCGTGCCTTGAATCCGACGTCGCTGCCGGTCGTGGACGGCAACCCGCGCCTCGGCGCCTGTGTGGCCGGCGTGGGCAAGATCGTCTGCGTGGGGCTGAACTACTCGGACCACGCGGCCGAATCCAACATGGCGATTCCGGAAGAGCCCATTTTGTTCATGAAGGCCACGAGCGCCATCAGCGGTCCTAACGATCCGGTCGAGCTGCCGCGCGGCTCGCAGAAGAGCGACTGGGAGGTCGAGCTGGGCGTCGTGATCGGCAAGCCCGGCAAATACATCCCGGAGCCGCGCGCGCTCGATCATGTCGCCGGCTACTGCGTCGTCAACGATCTCTCCGAGCGGACGTACCAGCTGGAGCGGGGCGGGCAGTGGGACAAAGGAAAGTGCTGCGACACCTTCGCTCCCATCGGACCCTGGCTCGTCACCGCGGATGAGATCGTCGATCCGCAGAATCTGGATCTGTGGCTCGAAGTCGACGGACACCGGTTCCAGAACGGCAACACGCGCAAGATGATTTTCGGTGTGGCTCATCTGGTGTCCTACATCAGCCAGTTCATGAGCCTGCATCCAGGCGATGTCATCTCCACGGGTACGCCGCCCGGTGTCGGGCTCGGGCAGAAGCCTCCCAAATATCTGCGCGCGGGGCAGACGATGCGACTGGGCATCGAAGGTCTCGGCGCGCAGGAACAGCGCACGGTTGCGGCGCCGTTACCGCAGCAGGATGCCTGAGAAACATCTCCCCCTTAAGTCGGTGACGCGAAGTGCTCCGCGTCGCTCGTGTCTCGAATGTGAGCACTCACGACGGCAACGCAGGAGCTTGCGATGAAATCGATCCTTTCGATGTGGGTGAGTTTTGCGGGCCGCGCCGGCTTGCCAGTCATGTGTCTTCTCGCGATTGGCGGCTGCACCGGATCGGAGCCGCCGACCGGCGGCGCCGCGGCTCATGCGGGGCCCCTCGTCGGGAATGACGGAACCATAAGCGTGCCCGCCTTCAGCTTTCCCGAGTCGTCCTTTCTCAGCGAGGAAACGCGTGCCGCGCTGAAGCAGCAGCGCGATGAGGGCAACGGCTGGCAGCAGGCGGAGAAGGCGTGTCCTCCCATGGACAAAGCGGCGAAGGCGGATGTGCCCGCCATCCGCAAGTGCCAGGCGGACTTTTACCACCAGACGCCAATCTACAAGCGCATGCGCGATCGGTACGATGTCGCCATCGAGCCCAAAGAAATTGGCGCAGTCCCCACCGAGGTCTTTACGCCGAAGGAGGGCATCGCGCCGAAGAACGGGAAGCGGGTGCTCATCAATGTGCACGGCGGCTCGTTCCGGCTCGGATCGCGCACCTTCAGCCACCTGGAGTCCATACCCATCGCCTCGCTCGGCAAGATCAGGGTGGTCAGCATCGACTATCGGATGTGGCCTGAATATACCTTTCCCGCGGCGAGCGAAGACGTGGCGGCCGTGTATCGGGAGCTGCTCAAGACCTACGAACCGAAAAACATCGGCATGTATGGCTGTTCCGCCGGCGGTGCGTTGACCGCGCAGTCGATGGCCTGGTTTCAGAAGGAAAGCCTGCCTCTTCCGGGGGCGATCGGCATGTTTTGTCAGGCGGCGGAGAGGGCGCTCAACAGCGAGGTCAGCAAGTACGCGCAAAGCGATTCGGGGTATTTCTGGAGCGCATGGTATCGCATGGAGCCTTCGCCTCCTCCGTACTACAGAGGAGCCGATCGCAGGAATCCGCTCGCCAGTCCCGGCGAGTCCGACGAGGTCATGGCGAAATTCCCGCCGTCGCTGCTGATCGGCAGCTCGCGCGACATGGTGCTGAGCACGATTCTCGTCACGCACGAGCAATTGACGCGGCTGGGCGTGCCGTCGGAGCTGCACGTTTGGGAAGGCCTGGACCACGCTTTCTTTTATGATCCGGCGCTCCCCGAGTCGCGCGAGGCCTATGCCGTCATCGTCAAGTTCTTCGACCATTGGTTGAAATGAGCGGCGGAGAGCCCGCGATGCCGAACCGTCGGCATCGCGGGCTGTCTATGCCTGCGCCGGCAGCGACGAGCTGCACCAGCTTGACGCGCGTCATGCGGCGCGAACGCTGCGACGGCGCGTTTCGGCTCATACCGCGCAGAAACAGACCGATTACGTGTTCAGCCGCTATCGTCCATAACAGATCGGTCCATAACAGATCGGTCCATAACAGATCGGTCCATAACAGATCGGTCCATAACAGATCGCGTCCCCATGGCGTCCGATCACTTGATCTTCAATGCGAGCCCGGCGACGACCAGTGAGACTTGATCGCAGAGCGCCGCGAGAGACTGGTTGAGACGTCCCTGTTCGTCGCGAAAGCGGCGCGCGAGCGGTACGGCCGGGACGATGCCGCCGCCGACCTCGTTCGACACCAATAGAGTCGTTCCTTCGAAGGTGCGCAGAAACTCCAGCAGCGCCTCCCGCTCACGTTCCCACGCGGGCAACGGCGCAGTGGGCTTTTCCTCATCGAAGTCCGCGATGACGACGTTCGAGCACCACAAGGTGAGGCAATCGACGACGAGGATGCGATCCCGCGCGATAGGGCGAAGCCGCGCAGCCAGATCGACCGGCGCCTCGACCGTGTCCCAGTCAGCGGGGCGTTCCGTACGATGGCGCTCGATCCGAGCGTGCATTTCAGCGTCGAGCGGCTGAGCGGTCGCAACGTACGTCACCCTCCGGATGGCGGCCGCGGCGTGCGTTCTCGCCAGATCGAGGGCATATCGGGTCTTGCCGGACCGTGCGCCGCCCAGGATCAGATGTCGATTCGCCATGCCCACTCCGGTTACTCTTCGCGAATGCCAAGCGACACTTCAAGCATAGCCGCTTCGCCCCTCGAGGGGGACGCCGGTCTGCGGGGTCTCGCCGCTCGGCTTCGACACCGGCTCGACACGCGCACCAAGCCGCTGGGATCTCTTGGAGCGCTCGAAACGATCGCGCTGCGAATTGGTTTGGTGCTCGGCTCCGGCACTCCGCGTTTCACGCAGCCGACGGTCGTCGTGTTCGCGGCCGACCACGGCGTTTGCGCCGAGTCCGTCAGCGCGTATCCGTCCGAAGTTACTTCACAAATGGTGGAGAACTACCTGCGTGGCGGCGCCGCGATCAACGTGCTGGTCCGTCAGCACGGGCTGCGCCTGCGCGTCATCGATGCGGGCGTCGCGCGCGAGCTTGCGCCGAGCGCGGGGCTGAAGAATCTGGCCGTCGCGCGTGGCACGCGTAATTTCCGCCACGAAGCCGCGATGACCGGCGCGCAGTGTGAGCAGGCCATCCGGACCGGACGCGCGGTGGCCGCGGCGGCTGTCGCGGAAGGATCCAATGCGCTGCTGCTGGGCGAGATGGGCATCGGCAACACCGCCTCCGCTGCGCTACTGCTGCATCGGCTGACAGGATGGCCGCTCGAGCGCTGCGTCGGCCGCGGTGCGGGTCTCGATGACGTAGGCGTCGATCGCAAACGAAGCGTGCTCGAGGCCGCGTCGGCGCGGCGCAAGGATGAGCTGGGGCCGTCCGAGCTGCTCGCGGAATTCGGCGGATTCGAGATCGCGATGCTGGCGGGCGCGTTCCTGGAGATCGCCCGCTGCCGGTGCATCGCCGTGATCGACGGATTCACCGTTTCCGTCGCGGCACTGCTCGCCAGCCGGCTCGATGACCAGGTGTTGACGCATTGCGTATTCAGCCATTGCTCCGCGGAGAATGCGCATCGGGCGCTGCTGAAGTACCTCGACGTCGAGCCGGTGCTCGATTTGCAGATGCGGCTCGGCGAGGCGAGCGGCGCCGCGGCGGCGTGGCCATTGATCGAGTCGGCGGTGCGGCTGATGAACGAGATGGCGAGTTTCGAGTCCGCGGGCGTCTCGAGCCGCCAGGTGACGTGAGCGCTCCGCCGCCAGATTCCGCGCTGCGCGGCGAGCTGCGGCTGCTGCTGACCGCAGTCCAGTATTTCACCCGCGTGCCCGTGCCGGCCTGGGTGGGTCATAGCACCACACAGCTCAACGGCTGCGTTCGTTATTTCCCGCTCGTGGGCATCGGCGTCGGAGCGCTGAGCGCCGGCGTGCTGTTGCTCGCGGATCTGGCGCTCCCGCATGCAGCCGCCGTGCTGCTTGCGATGGCGGCGACGGCGGGGTTGACCGGCGGCTTCCACGAGGACGGTCTCGCGGACACTTTCGATGGCCTCGGCGCGACGGCCGACCGCGAGCGCGCGCTCGAGATCATGAAGGACTCACGGCTCGGAACCTTTGGCGCGCTTGCGCTCTTCTTCGTGCTGTCCCTCAAATTCGCCGCCTTGGCCGGCTTGAGCCCACCGCTCGCGGCGCCGGCTTTGATCGCGGGCCACGCGCTGTCGCGCTGGTGCTCGATCCTGGTGATCTGGCGCCTCGACTACATTCGCCCGGAAGAATCCTCTCGTTCCAAACCCCTTGTCCACGCTCTGCGTAGCGGCGAGCTGGCGGTCGCGACGGCGTTCGCGCTCGTCCCGCTCGTTCTTCTGCATCGGATACCGGCATTGGCGGGATTGGCGGCTGCGGCGTTGACCGTGATCGTGCTGGCGCGCTGGTTCTCGCGGCGTCTGCAGGGTTACACGGGCGACATGCTCGGCGCCGTCCAGCAGCTCACCGAGGTCGCGTTCTATCTGTCTTTGCTCGCCGCATGGAATTCGTACTGATCCGCCATACAGCGACCGCGCTCGCATCCGGCTTTTGCTACGGCGTCACCGACGTTCCGCTCGCCGCGACGGCGACGGAAGACATCCGCGCGACTCTCGCGCAAATCTCCCGCGTCGACGCCATCTTCACCAGCCCGGCCCATCGATGTCTGGCGCTCGCGGCCGCGCTGGCGCAGCGCGATAGCGTCGACTTCAGCATCGTCCCCGAGCTACGCGAGCTCGATTTCGGTCTTTGGGAAGGGCGCCGCTGGGAGGACATTCCACGCATTGAAAGCGACCCCTGGGCCGATTCCCCGTGGGACCGCGCACCTCCTGGCGGCGAGACCGAGCAATCCTTGTGGCACAGAGTCGAAGCCTGGCACGGGCGCATCCTGACGAAAGCCCAAGGTCGCATCGCAGTAGTCGCCCACGGCGGCCCCCTGCGCATCTTGCGCTGCCTGCTGCTGGCCTTGCCCCCCGCGGCCCGCTGGGCCTGGACTTCCGGCGTAGGCGCCGCGACCACGTTTGTTTCGGCGCAAGACGGCCGGTTTGTTGCTGCCGATTGCGCCACCGCCCGCACCGAGTCTTGACGCCGTCACCCAACTGCGGCACCTTGCGCCACCAGCGAACAGTGCCTGCAAAGGCTTCAAAGGGAACTCGGGTGCAATCCCCGGGCTGCCCCCGCAACTGTGAGCGGTAGGCCCGCACCAATGGCCACTGGACCGTAGTGTCTGGGAAGGCGGTGCGCAGCCGATAACCGCGAGCCAGGAGACCTGCTGTCGCCGTCGTCCTTCGAGCAGCCGGGGTGCGCTGAGCGAGCGGGAATTCCCGAGCGGCGACAGGTCATGGGCCGCTTTGCCAACCCTGCATTGCGGCTCGTGTGTCGCCACGATCGACGGGAGATCCCGCACATGTCCAATTCCGTCCGCCGCGCGCGCGAAGCACGCCGGCCGCACGCCAACCATAGAGCCATCGGATGCAGCGTGTTCGGCGAAGTGCGCGCGAGGTTTTGATTCCGATGGCACTTCAGGCCGCAGCGCAGCCCGGAAGCTTCTCACATCACGGAGGACGACTCTCGGCCGCATATGCGGCTTATCCGCAAGCGCCGAGCCCCTGGGTCGATCTGTCGACCGGGATCAATCCGCACATCTATCCGGCGCCGCGCGCATCGAAGACCCAACGCGCGCGGTTGCCGGACCGGGCGGAGCTCGCGCGGCTCGAGGCGGCGGCCGCCCGCGCTTTCGACGTCGAGGACCCGCGGTGTGTTGTAGCGATCGCGGGGACCGAGCTGGCGATCCGGCTTCTGCCCCAGGTCCTCGAACTACGATACGCGCGAATCGTCGAGCCCACCTATGGTTCGCACGCCGACGCCTGGCGCCGGGCGGGTGCCGGCGTGGAGAGTGTCTCCAGAGATCAGATCGATGAGGTGCGGCCGCAGTGCGCACTGACGATCGTGAATCCGAACAATCCCGACGGCGCCGTTCTCGAGCCGGGACGGATTCTGCCGATATGCGAGCGGGTAAGCATCACGGGTGGGGCGCTGATCGTCGATGAGTCGTTCTGCGAACTTCAGCCGCAGATCAGTGTTGCCGCCGCAGCCGGCACCGATCCGCGCCGCCGGCTGATCGTCTTGCGCTCCTTCGGCAAGTTCTACGGACTGGCCGGCGTGCGTTTGGGGTTTGTCGTGTGCGTCATGCCGCTCGCTCAAAGGCTGCGAGGACTCCTGGGTGACTGGCCGGTTAGCGCAGACGCACTCGCTGCCGGAGCAGCAGCGTACTCCGACGTCGAATGGGCGCGGCGCATGCGCGCGCGGTTGCAGCGTGAGGCGCGCCAACTCGACCGGTTGCTCGCAACCGCGGGGTTCCACATCCTGGGCGGGACGTCACTCTATCGTTTGTGCCGTTCAGACAATGCCCGGGAGCGGTTCGAGGCGCTTGCCCGGGCAGGCATCCTGGTCCGTCCGTTTGCTCATGATCCGCGTTTGCTGCGGTTTGGTTTGCCGGGCGGACCGCAGGCGTGGGCGCGGCTGAAAACGGTCCTGGCCGCAATGCGATGAGCGCCGACACGGAAGCCGAGCGGGATCGCCAGCACGCCGAGCGGCGCGCCGCGCGTGCGGAACGCAAGCACAAAGGGGGGCTGCTGATCGTGCTGGCGATGGCGATGGCGATGGCGGTGGCTGGCACGCCCCTGCACGCCGCAGCGCCCGGCAGTGAGCCGCCGCGGCGCATCGTTTCGCTCAACCTCTGTATCGATGCCATCCTGCTGGCGGTGGCGCCGCGCGAGCAGATCGTGGCGCTCAGCCACTATTCCCTCGATCCGCAGCGCTCCACCGTGGCCGCCCTCGCGAGCACTTTCCCTACCACGCACGAAAGCGCAGAGGAGGTCATGCTGCTGCGTCCGGACCTGGTGCTCGGGACGCGCCACTCGGCCTTGTCGACGCGCACGGCGCTCACGAGGCTCGGCATGCGGGTCAAGACGTACGGAGTTCCCGACAGCATCGAGGCCTCGCTGGCGCAGGTGATGGAAGTGGCTAACGACATCGGCCGTCAGGAGCAGGGGAGGGAGCTGGTTGCCCGTATCCGCGATGCGTTGAGAGCCGCCGCGATTCGTGGGGCGGACCGGAAGATCACCGCTGCGATCTATCAACCCGGCGGCATGACTGCCGGCCCGCGCACTTTGCCCGGGGAGCTGATGCGCATCGCGGGATTCGTCAACATCGCGGGCGAGCGCTACGGCATCGACTACTGGCGACCTTTGTCGCTGGAGCTGCTCGTTTCGAATCCACCCGAGATACTGCTCGCCGGGGAGGGCACGGACGTGGCATTGACGCGCACGGAACGTTTGTTACGGCATCGCGCGCTGCTCAGACTCGAGCCGCAGATGACGCGGGTGCGGTTTCCGACGCGGTTGATGTACTGCGCGGGGCCGGTGATGCTGCATACCCTGGCGGCGCTGGAAGCCGCTCGCGATCAGGCCTACGCGCGAGCGTCGGTGCCGCGATGAAGTGGCGGTCTCGATGGCTGATTCCGTGTTTGATCGCGCTGGTGGCGGTGCTGGCCGCGCTGTCGATCGTGACGGGCAAGGCGGTGCTGGGCTGGAATGAGCTGGTGGAGCAGGACCCGGCGGTGCATGCCATCCTGCTCGAGCTGAGATTGCCGCGAACGCTGCTCGCCATCCTCATTGGCTGTGGACTCGGCGCTGCGGGTGCGGCGATGCAGGGCTACCTGCGCAATCCTTTGGCCGATCCGGGAGTGCTCGGCGTATCGAGCACTGCTGCCCTGGGCGCGATCCTGAGCATGTTCTTTGGCGTCGCGGGCCGCATCCCCTGGGTATTGCCGGTTTGCGGCGTCGCCGGCGCGGTGGCGGGAATGGGCCTGCTTTTCGCCTTTGCGGGCTCGGCCGCGAGCCCCCTGGTGTTGGTGCTCTCGGGCGTCGCGGTCAGCAGCCTGGCGACGGCCGGGATGGCGCTGGCGCTGTCTCTGGCGCCCAATCCCTGGGCCGCGGGCGAGCTGATTCAATGGCTGCTCGGCACCCTGACCGATCGGGGCAACGAGGAACTTTTGTTTGCGGCGCCGCTGACGCTGGCGGGCGGTGTTCTGATCTGGACGGCGCGCCACGCGCTCGATGCCCTTACGCTGGGGGAGTTGGGAGCGCGCTCGCTGGGCGTGAACCTGACGCGCGCGCAGTGGCGGCTCGCGATCGGCGTCGGTCTCATCGTCGGCGCGGGTGTCGCGGTGAGCGGCGTGATCGGATTCGTCGGGCTCGTCGTGCCTCATCTGTTGCGTCCTGCGGTGGGAGCGAGGCCCGCTGCCCTGCTCGTGCCGAGCGCTCTTGGCGGGGCGGCGCTGCTGCTCGCCGGAGATATCGTCGTGCGCCTCCTGCCTGGCGCATCGGAGTTACAGGTGGGCGTGGCCATGGCATTTCTCGGCGCGCCGTTTTTCCTGATGCTCCTGCTCTCTCTTCGGCGGCGGCTGGCATGACGCTTCTCGCCCGCAATCTTTGCGTTGCACGGGGGGCTCGCGCCGTGCTGCATGACATCGAGCTGTCCCTGACGGGCGGCAGCGTCTGCGCCGTGGTTGGGCCCAACGGCGTGGGCAAGTCGACGCTGCTGGCGGCGTTCGCGGGATTGCTCGCGCCGTCGCACGGCACCGTGGAGCTGGAGGGTGTTGCGTTCGCTCGCATGTCCGAGCCGGCCCGCGCACGACGCATCGCGTTTCTTCCGCAGACGCCGGAAACCCATTGGCCGGTGACGGTGTCGACGATGGTGGGTCTCGCCCGGTTGCCGTTTCGCGGACAAACCAGTGCCGTTGAAGACGCTGCCGCTGTGGAAGCGGCGCTACGTCGTACCGGAACCCTCCAGTGGGCCGAGCGGGATGTACAAACATTGTCTGGAGGGGAGCGCGCGCGCGTGATGCTCGCGCGGCTCATCGCGGGCACCCCGCAGTGGATACTCGCAGACGAGCCTTTTGCGGGCCTCGATCCCGCGCATCAGTTCGAGGCGGCGGACTTGATGCGCGCGATGGCGCAAAGCGGGTGCGGGGTGGTGTTCACCGTTCACGATCTCACGCTGGCGGCGCGCGTGACGGACCGCATCGTCGTGCTGAGGGCCGGCCGCATCGCCGCCGACGGAGATCCGGTCGCGACCCTCACACCGGCGCTGCTGCGGGAGGTTTACGAGATCGAGGCCCGATGGATTTCTCTGGAAGGACGCGCCGGGCGTTTCATGGTCGTACAGCGCCGCTGCGATGGCTGAGCCGCTTGTCGTGCTGGCCGCACTGGTGATCGAGGCGTGCGTTGGGTACCCGGCTGCGCTTCAAACGTGGATAACGACCCGGTCGTCGCAGTCGGTCGCATGATGGCGGCGGCGGGTTTTCCATGGCTGCATTGATGATTCAGGGCTGCGGTTCGGACGTCGGCAAATCGTTGCTGGTTGCCGGGCTGTGCCGGCTGTTCGCGAATCGCGGCATCCGAGTACGCCCTTTCAAGCCGCAGAACATGTCCAACAATGCCGCCGTGACGGTTGAGGGCGGTGAGATCGGAAGGGCGCAGGCGCTGCAGGCGCGGGCGTGCCGTACGCCGGTGGCGGCGAACATGAATCCGATCCTGCTCAAGCCGGAAGGCGAGCGCCGTTCGCAGCTCATCGTGCGCGGCCGGCGCGTCGGCACCCTCGAGGCGCAGCAGTTTGCCCGGTCGCGTTCCGAATTGCTCGCGGTCGCCGTCGACTGTTTCCGCGAGCTGCAATCGCAGAGCGAGCTGGTGATCGTCGAGGGCGCCGGCAGTCCAGCCGAGACCAACCTGCGCGCGCATGACATCGCCAACATGGGTTTTGCGCACGCCGTGGATATTCCCGTGGTCCTCGTCGGCGACATCTCGCGAGGTCATGTGATCGCGGCGCTGGCCGGTGCGCACGCAGTGCTCGATCCGCCGGATCGCGCCCGTGTGCAAGGTTTCATCGTCAACAAATTCCGCGGCGATCCGACGTTGTTTGTCGACGGGATGGCGGCGATCGAGCGCGCAACGGGCTGGCGGGGCATGGGCATCGTACCGTGGCTCCTGTCGGCGGCCTGCCTGCCGGCGGAAGACGCGGCGAGCCTCAGGCAGAGCAGTGCGGGTGGCGCGTCGCCTTCCCCAGCGCATGTCGCGATCCTGCGCCTGCCGCACATGGCGAACTTCGATGACTTCGATCCGCTATTCCTCGAGCCAAACCTGCGCGTCGAGTATCTCAATCCCGGCACGCCGCTGCCCGCGAACGTGGCGTTGGCGATCATCCCCGGCACGAAATCAACCCTGGCCGACCTGGCTTTTCTGCGCGCGCAGGGTTGGGACATCGATATCGCCGCACATGTGAGACGGGGCGGCCGCGTGCTGGGTATTTGCGGCGGTTATCAGATGCTCGGCCGCAAGGTGGAGGATCCCGCGCGGATCGAAGGAGACGTGATGTCCGCTCCCGGTCTTGGCTTGTTCGACGTGGCTACCATACTGACGGCCGACAAGCGTCTGCGGGCCGTCCGGGGGCGATCGCTGCAATACGACACGGGTTTCGCGGGGTACGAGATGCACCTTGGTGTCACCAGCGGACCTGCCGGCGATCACCCGATGCTGGGCTTCGACGACGGCTCATTCGATGGCGCGCTCAGCGCCGACGGACGCCTCGCCGGATGCTACGTGCATGGTTTGTTCGCACACGATGATTTCAGGCGCGCCTTCGTTGCCGCTCTCGGCGTCGATACGGTGGGGCTGTCCTACGAGTCTACTGTCGACGCGGCGCTCGACGAGCTGGCCGAGACGCTCGCGCGCTCGATCGACATTGGCGCGCTCGAGGCCCTGAGTAATAATCGCCGTTGAAGTCCGCAACGGTGAATACATGTCTTCGCGATATTGGCGGCTTGATGGGTTCTCTGGTGTCGATCTCCTGTGGGCGGACGCCAGCACGCATCGTTATGCGCGTCATTCTCACGAAGGCTTTGCGCTCGGAGTCGTGGAGGCGGGCGCACACGCGTTCCTGGCGCGTGGCCAGACCTGGACCGCGGTGCCGGGTTGCGTCGTCGTCGTCAATCCCGATGTCGCGCATGACGGGCGCCCGGCCGCTCGCGATGGGGGTTATTCGTATCGCATGATCTATGTCGACGGGGCGGTGCTCGACGCGGCACTCGAGGAGGCCACAGGGCGCCGCGCGTCGATGCCATTCTTTCCTCAACTTGTCGTCGACGATGTGACTCTGGCCGGCCGCCTCTCGCGGCTTCATCGCGCACTCGAGCATCCGCAGGCCCGGCTCGAGCGCGAAACGCTCCTGATGACGGCTCTCGTCGATCTCGTCCGCCGCCACAGCCAGGCTGTGCCACCCGATGGCGCGCGCACTTATGTCCCGAGAGCTGTTGCCGTAGCGCTCGATTATCTTGCGGAAAATTTCGCCGCGGACATTTCGTTGGCCGAGCTGGCCACGCTTGCCGGTGTCGACCGGTTCCACCTGCTGCGCGCCTTTCGGCGCTCCCTGGGTTTGCCACCGCATCTGTATCAAACACAGCTGCGCCTGCGGCATGCCACGCGGCTCATGCGCGCAGGCGAGCCCGCGGCCGGGGCGGCTGCGGCGGTGGGATTTGCCGATCAGAGCCATCTCATTCGCAAGTTCAAAGCGGCGTATGGCGTGACGCCGGGCCAATATCTCGGGCGGCGCAATAACGTTCAATCGGCGGGTGGCGAGACACGCTATTAATCGGACCCATGTCCACTCGAACAGATCCGCCGGGGACGCCGTACGCTCTCGGCTATGACGATGCAACCACCGCCTTCTTTGCGCGCCGACGGGCCGCTACTCACGCGCGCTTTTTTCTTCCCCACCTCCAGGCGGGGATGCGGCTGTTGGATTGCGGCAGCGGCATGGGCTCCCTCAGCGTCGAGTTGGCGGCGGTCGTCGATCCGGGCGAGGTGGTCGGGATCGACATCGAGCCGACTCAGGTGGCTCATGCGACTGATCTGGCACGGCGGTGGAACGTTTCAAACGCGCGGTTCCAGGTGGGCAGCGCGACGGCGATTGCCTTTCCAGACGAGGCATTCGATGCCGTGTTTTCGCATGGCGTGGTCGAGCATATTGCCGATCCCGTCGGCGCGGTTAGAGAGATGCGCCGCGTCCTCAAGGCGGGCGGCAAGCTCGGCATGCGCCACGCCGATTTTGGAGGATTTCTGCTCGAGCCCCTGCAGCCCCCTCTGGACCGATTCGTCGGTATTTTCGCGGGGATCATGAGCCACAGCGGCGCAGATCCCCATGCCGGCCGTCATCAGCCGCGTTGGCTTCTGGACGCAGGATTCACCCGTTTCCACGTTTCCGCCTCGTACGATTGCTGGACGGACACGCCGGAGAATCGCAGCCTCAATGCCCACTTCCTCGCGTCGCTCGTTCGCCAGTCCACGTTCAAGGAGCAAGTCCTTCAGGCCGGTCTCGCGGACGAGGGAACGCTGCAGGCCATGGCTGAGGCATTTCTGCGGTGGGGAGACTTGCCGGAAGCATTCGCCGCGGAAGCGTGGACGGAAGTGGTGGCGTGGAAGTGAATGCCGCTTCGCGCTAAGGTCCGCCAATGTCCGCACAAAGACACAGCGGGCGCGATGCTTCGCGGGGTACGACCGATGAGAACCGTCAGCAATCGACTGCTCCGGGACTGGCTGCAGGTCACCAAGGCCAAAGGTCACGATATAAAGCTCCTGCTGACTGGCAGCGGCATACCGTGGCGCTGCTATGAGGACACGCGCGCTTACATCAGCGGTGAGCAGCTGGCGCGCCTGAACGCGCAGACCCGCCAGCTGCTCGATGATCAATTTCTCGGCTTCGGCAACGGAGTGATTCCGCCGGCGCTTCTCGATCGCGTCATGATCAAAATCCTGGCGCAGGCTGGGACTCTGCAGGAGGTCCTGAGGGAATGGGAGCAGTTCTGGAATCTGGTGCAAGGCGCCACCGGGTTGACGAGCACCTGCATCCATCGAAACGAGTTCGTGTATCGCTACCGCTTCACCCGGCCGCAGCGGCCCGGAACCTACGTGTGGATTCTCGACAGCACCATGCTCAAGCTGCAGTTGTTTGGCTGGATGATCGGGAGGGAGATCCGGCCGAACGTGATCGGCATCGCGGAGCCGGCGCCGGCCGGTGTGGGCGAGGATCTTGCGCTGTTGCCGGCGCGCGTCCTTTTCGACCAGCCGCAGAATTTCTTCACGTTCGACCAGGGCTATCTGTGCTGTCCGGTGGTGCGTACGGCGGAAGAATGCCTGGATTACAAGCGGTACCTGCCCGTCGACTTCTTCGCGCTTGCGCACGAGGAGCGCTGTTTTGCGCGCTCGGTCGAGCGGACCCTGAAAGACCTTCTAAAGACCGAATTCCGTTTGCCTCCGATCGAGTGCGTCGCGGAGGAATTGTCGATCAGCGTGCGGGGGCTGCGCCGAAAGCTCCAGTCCGAGGGTGACAGCTTTCAGGGTCTGAAAGACCGTGTGCGCCGCGCGGTCGCGGAGAAAAAACTGGCCCGCGCCGATCTGGCGATCGGCGATATCGCCGCCGACCTCGGATTCTCCGGGACCGCGGCCTTTTCCCGCGCGTTCAAGCTCTGGACGACGAGCACGCCGCAGGAATACCGCGCTCGACACGCGGCGGCATACCGGCACACCTGACCTCTGTCCCTTTTCGTCAACCTGCTGGCCGGTTCTGCATCGGCCGGGGCGCGTGTGCTGCGTAGAATTGTCGAGTCATGCGCCATGCCGCTGCTCTTCTTTGTTTGACCGTCCAGCTCGCCGTGGCACAAGCCCCGGATCCGGGAGCGTACTCCGCAGCGAAATATGAATGGCAGGAACGTCGCGGCGTCCAGGTGCCGATGCGCGACGGGACGAATCTCGCTCTCGATATCTACGTACCTAAGACAGCGGAGAAGCTGCCCGCGGTATTGATGATCACGCCCTACGGCCGTACCTCCTCGGGTCCAAAGGCCCGCTGGTTTGCCCAACGCGGGTATGTCTTCGTGGCTGCGGATGCGCGCGGACGTTTCGATTCGGACGGGATCTGGGATCCCTTCGACTCCAAACACAGGACCGATGGCCACGACCTGGTGGAATGGCTCGCGCAGCAACCCTGGTCGAACAGCAAGGTCGGCATGTGGGGGCCGTCGTACATGGGGTGGACGCAATGGTGGACCGCGAGCACGGCGCCTGCGCATCTCGCCGCGATCGCACCTCAGGTGGCGCCCGCGGATGCGTTCGACGATCACCCTTATCGCAACGGCGCGCTCGTCGGAAACTGGCTGCAGGATTGGGCCGCGATGCTGTCGGGACGCACGTCGCAGACCACCGGCGAGGGCCCGTATGGCGGATGGGGACGGCGGCGGCTGCAGGATCTCAAACATACGCCGTACAGCGACATCAACGCGTATCGCGGGCTCGAAAGAGCCCCGTGGTTTCTCGAGTGGTACAGGCAGAACAAACCGACCGACCCGTATTGGCGGGGAATCGAATATCAGGGTGCGGCCCACTATTCACGGATGACCGTTCCCTCGCTCTCCATTACCGGCTGGTTCGACGTCGTGCACCCGGGCTCGCCGATGAACTACATGGGGATGCAACGGTTCGGCGCCACGCCTCAGGCGCGTCGTCCGGTGCTCATCATCGGTCCATGGACTCACCGCGTTAACGAGCGCGTCGTCGGCGGTACCGACTATGGCGCTGAGGCCACTTTCGACGTCGACGGCTATACCGTGCGGTGGTTCGACCACTTTCTGAAAGGCATCGACAACGGCGTCGAGAAAGATCCCCCGGTCTATGTCTTCGTCATGGGGGAGAACAAGTGGCGTACGGAGGAGAATTGGCCATTGCCGCAGGCGCGGCCCACGAAGTACTACTTCACCTCAGGCGGGCACGCGAACTCACAAGGCGGCGATGGTTCGCTCACGACCGTGCAGCCCAGGCGCGGCGCTTCCGACGCTTACACCTACGATCCGAATCACCCGACGCTCGATCCCTCGGTGAATTTTCCCAATCACAACGGCCATATGGATGGTGCGTGGGACACGCGATCCTCCGCCGCAGGGGAGGAAGTGCTCGTCTATCAGACGCCGCCGCTCGACTCGCCCATCGAGGTGATCGGCCCGATCGAGGCAACGCTGTACGCCGCGACCTCGGCGCGCGATACCGACTGGATGGTCCGCCTGGTGGACGTGCAGCCCGACGGTCGTGCTTCGTTGCTGGCGGATGGCGTCCTGCGCGCGCGAAGCCGCGATCCAGCCCATGAAGGACGATTCAACAGCGTGCAGCTGAGCACGATCGAGCCGGACAAGGTCTATCGGTATACGGTCAACTTCTGGCGCGGTACTGCGAACCTCTTCCAGCGCGGGCACCGCATTCGCGTCGAGATCTCATCGAGCTGGTTTCCCTTCTTTCTGCCGAACCTCAATAGCGGCGCGGACAACGTGGCCATGGTTTCCATCTCCGAAGCGGTGGTGGCGCGTCAGACGGTGCATCATGGGTCGAGCTATCCGTCGCACATCCTGTTGCCGGTAGTTCCGCAGCGGTCGTCAAACCGATCTGCCGAGAAAGTGACCGGGGATCGCGCCAGGCGATGATCAACGAATCCGCCGCAGCGCTGCACGCCAACAGCATCGTCATCGACGCCGCCTGTCCTTTGGTGATGGATGATCCTCGCTACACCGATTGGTATCGCGAAGGCGGCTTGACGGCCATTGCGCCCACGGTAGGCGGGTGGGAGAGCGCCCGGCGCACGCTGGATCGCGTTGCCGCCTGGCATCGTCTGGTGCGGGAGCGCGAGGATCTCTGCTGGTCCGGCAGGCGCATGACATCGGGCAGGCCAAACAAACCGGACGCCTGGGGATCTATCTGCACATCCAGGGCACCGATCCGATCGAGGACAATCTCGATCTGGTCGATCTCTACAAGGCGCTCGGCGTCGGTGTCATCCAGCTGGCTTACAACGTCAAGAACAGGGTGGGCGATGGGAGTGAGGAGCGGACGGATGCGGGGTTGAGCCGGTTCGGAGTCAAGCTCATCGAGCGGCTGAATCAGGCGGGGGTTATTGTCGATTGCAGTCATACCGGCGTGCGCACCTCGATGGACGCCGTGGAATGCTCCAACGCGCCCGTCGTGCTTTCGCATTCGAACCCAAGATCCGTGCATGACAGCGTGCGCAACGCGCCCGGGGAGTTGATCGAAGCCGTGGCGAAATCCGGCGGCGTGATAGGTGTGGCTGGATATCCCGGATTCGTTACCGCGGCGACGCGGCCCTCGCTCGATCAATTCATCGCGCACATCGATGCGCTCGTGCAGCGCGTCGGCGTCGACCATGTGGGTTTGGGTATCGACTATTACTGGGGCCAGGCGGGCATCGCGAGTGATGAGGAGGCGATGGCGAGTTACCGGGAAGGTGTACGGACGGGGCGGTGGGGTGCGGCGTATCCGCCGCCGCCGCATTACTATCCGGCCGGGATCGAGACGCCGAGAACGCTGCCGAATCTGACGCGGGCATTGCTGGAGAAGGGTTATGGGGAGAGCGAGGTTCGGAAGATTCTCGGAGAGAATTGGTTGCGCGTGATGCGAGCTGTCTGGGGATGACCGTGCATCGTCGGCACGGGTGACGGGCCGCGGGGCGGGTGCTATAAATCCGCCATGCGATCGCGCGATTCGGTGCCGAGCCTCGAGCGGACTCTGGCGATTCTGGAGCTTTTCGGTCCATGCAACACGGCGCGGCGGGCCTCGGAGCTTGCCCTCTGCCTGAAGATTCCCCGTTCTTCGGCCTATCAGATCATCCGAGCTTTGTTGACGCGCGGATATCTCGAGCAGCCGCGGCGGGGATGGCTGCAACTGGGCAGGCGGTTCGATGATCTGCTGATCGCATGCCAGCAGCAGAGACCGTTGCCAGAAGCGACGTGCGAGGCGGCGGCCGGCATGTGCGCGGATGCTTTCCGTGCGACGGATGGACCGCCATCCGCTGCATTCTCATGGAATCCGAGTCTGGGCGGGCGCGTGGATTGCGCTCCCTTCCGCAGACCGCCGCCTTATCGCATCGGCTTTTCCAACGCCTCGATCCGCAATCCCTGGCGCGTGGCCATGCTGCACGGCATGCTGGATTTTGCACAGAAGCATCCGCACAGCATCGAGCGGTTTCGCGTCTGCGATGCGCACGACGATCCGGACAAACAAGCGCGGGACATCGAGGCCCTGGCAGGGGAGGGCCTGGACCTGCTGCTGGTGAGTTGCAACTCCTCCGCGGCGGTCGAGAGGGCGCTTGCCGGTGTGGTGGCCTCGGGTATTCCCGTCGTGGCCGTGGATCGCCGGCCCGTCGATGACCGTCACTTCCAGATCCACGTAGCGGCCTCGGACATCGCTCTTGGCCGGATGACCGCGCAATGGATGGCAGAGAGGCTGCATGGGCGTGGCGCGATCTTCATGCTCGGCGGAATCGCCGGCTCGAGTCCTGCGCAGCGCCGTGTCGCGGCGGCGATGGAAGTGTTCAAGCACTATCCGGGCATCGCCGTGGTCGACGTGGTTTTTACTGACTGGCTCGAAGAGAAAGGCAGAGCGGCGATCGAGGATCTCGTCGCAAGAAACGGCAGGCCCGATGGCGTGTGGTGTGACAGCGGCCTGCAAGGCGCCGGCGCCTTGCAGGCTTTCCTCGATCTGGGCTTGAAGTCGGGGATTCCTCCGCACACGGGCGGAGAGGTCAACCAGGTCTTTCAATTTGCGGCTCGTCATCGCGTGCCGCTGGCCGCGGTCGAATATCCGGCGAGCATGGGAGCGCGGGCGCTTCAAGCCGCGTTGGATGTGCTGGCGGGCCGCACGCTCCCGCGTTATATCGAGTTGCTGTCCAAAGTCGTCGTTTCCCGCGGCGCGGAGACGGCCTCGGTGCGCGCCGACAGTTTTGTCGAGGAGCACGTCCGCTGGGACCGCGGAGCGGACTTCGTCGCTTCTCACGGCCTTGGCGCCGCGTATGTGCCCGAGCGCTTCCAGCCACTGGCCCTGAGCGCTTCGATCGAGTTGCGGCCATGAGCGGGGGCGCCAAAGGCGCGACGCGCGCGCTCGAGATCATCGATCACATTGCCAGTCTGAGCGATCCGGCCTCATCCGCGCAGTTATGCGGTGCGCTCGCTTTGCCTCGTTCGTCGGCGCATGACTTGCTGCGGGGGCTTCATCGCCGCCGCTTTCTTGCGAGGACTTCCGACGGGCAGTGGACGCTGGGGCAGTCGGTCCAACGGCTCGCCTTGACGAGATATGGGCTGGGGCACGTGACGGAACGGCTCGTCCCGTCGCTGGACATACTTGCGCAACAAACCGACGCGATTGCCCAGCTCTCGGTTCTCGAAGGATGCAGGCAGCGGATACTTTATTCGCGGGGCGACACCCGATCGGCCCGGCCGGATGTCATGCCTGGCGCCGAATTGCCGGTGAGCTGGACCGCCGCCGGGTTGGTTCTGGTTGCCGGTCTTGACGGGCCAGGACTGCGCCGCGTCCTGACGACCCGTACGCTATCGGATCGGGCTAACGAGGCGATGCCGACGGCGGATGAGTTCGTACGCGAAGTGATCGAGGCGCGGCGTCGCGGTTACGCGATCGAGACTGGAAGAATGCACGCCGGCGGCTGTTCCATCGCGGCGCCCGTGATCGACTCTCAGGGACGCTGCCTGGCTGCGATCAGCCTCGTGTTGCCGGTTGCCCGAATGCTTCATAGCCGCGACACGCTGATTGCGCTGGTGCGCGCTGCGGCCGCCAGGTTGACGCCGCGCGAGCCCTGACGTCGCAGCGTCGCCGCTGTCCAATTAGGCGGACAACCCCGGCGGCGGCCGATTGACCCCGCAACGCGGCTTGAGGAGACTGCTCTCCTGCGATGCGCAAAGCCGTTAGTTCATCCATTTTCCTTGCCGGCCTCTTGATCACTGTCGGTTCCGTCGCGGTGGGCGGGGGGGACGCTTCCGGTCCCGCAGCCCGGGCCCCGAAGCACATCGTCCTGATTGCGGGCCCGAAAAGTCACGGGCCCGGGCAGCATGAATACGAGCGGTCGGTCAGGCTGCTCAAGGCGCTGCTGGATCGCGCGCCCAACCTCACGGGCGTCGAGACGGAAATTCATTTCAACGGGTGGCCCGCGGACTCCGCGGCGCTGGAGCGTGCCGATACCATCGCCTTTCTTTCCGATGGCGAGCATGTGACCAGGACCCTGGAGTTCCACTCGCCGTTCCTGACCGAAGAGCGCATGCGCATGCTGGACAAACAAATGAAGCACGGCTGCGGCTTCGTCACCTTTCACTTCTCCACGTTTGCCACGGCCCGCTACGCCACGCAGATGCTGGAGTGGTCGGGCGCCTATTTCGATTGGGAAAAGGGGAGCGGCGAAGGTGGGCGCTATGGCCTCGCGCATGACGATGACACGCGCAACTGGCATTCCGTCATCCGCGTAGCGGAAGCGGATATCGAGCTGGGCGCTGCCGATCATCCGGTGTCGAGGGGAGTGAGGCCATTTCACCTCAAAGATGAGTTCTACTACCAGCTGGCCTTTCGGCCCGGTGACCGCAGACTGACGCCGATCCTGCGCGTGCCGGCGCTGGCGCCACTGCCTCAGGATCAGATCGTCGCGTGGGCCGTGACCCGGGCGGATGGCGGCCGGGGCTTCGGGACGACTACCGGACATTACTTCGACAATTGGCGCAACGACGGCTATCGAAAGCTTATTCTGAATGCGCTCGTGTGGACGGCGGGTGCGCCGGTACCCGAAGGCGGTGTCGCATCGAGCTATATGACGGACGAAGAAGTGGATCGCGCTCTCGAGGGCGGGCCGCGACGCGCAAAGTCGGAGCTTAGCGAGACAAGAAAGGCGGCGTCACTGCCCGAAGACGCGGCGCAAAGGACGAGCCTGCCTTTATACAAAGTATTGCCGCCAGCAAAAGATTCGGAGTTGACCCCTGCCGCTGCGGACCCCCAGGCATTGATCAACGGTCGCGGCTGGTCCCGCTCCAACGCGGATTCCGCCAATAGCCGTTACTCGGCGCTCGCGCAAATCAATCGAGAGAACGTGGCGCGCTTGCAGCCAGCGTGGACCTATCGATCCGGCGCGACTGATCGCAACAACATTCAAGCCAATCCAGTGATCGTGGACGGCGTCCTGTACGCGCCCGCCATCGGCAAGATCGTCGTGGCACTGGATGCTCAAACCGGCGCCGAGCGCTGGCGCTTCAAGCCTCCGCCGGCGACCGAGCGGTTTGGGGAGGACTACGGTCCGGCGCATCGGGGGCTCATTTATTGGCGCGGAGAGCGCACTGAGGCGCCGCGGATTTTCTTCACGGCCAACGGTTACCTCTTCGCGCTGGATCCGAAGACGGGCGGAGTCGTCGAGTCCTTCGGCGAGCACGGCCGTGTGCCGGCACGAGGTCCGGTCGCGCCGGTGATCTACCGCTCGATGATCGTCGCGTCCGATCTCGCGGCGGTCCAGGCCTTCGATGTCAGAACGGGAGCAAAACAGTGGCGCTTCGAGGTTGCCGCCCGCCGGAACGAGGAACGGCTCGGCCACCTGATGTCCGATGGCGCGCGTTTCTATTATCCCGGCGGCAGCGTCTGGGGCGGGATGGCTTTGGATGAAGGGCGGGGACTGGTGATCTTCGCGACCGGTGCGCCGCATCCGAACTTCGTCGGCATCGATCGTCCAGGCAACAACGGGCACACCAACAGCGTCGTGGCAGTCGATGCGCGCAACGGCGAGCTCGTTTGGGCGTTTCAAGACATCGCCCATGATCTGTGGGACCTGGATATCCCCGCGCCGCCGAACCTCGTGACGGTCGCACTGCGCGGCCACCGCGTCGATGCCGTCGCCCAGGTCACCAAACAAGGCAATACGTTGCTGTTGGACCGTACCTCCGGCAAGCCGCTGTATCCGTTTCGTCTGCGCAGAGCGCCGGCTTCGAGCGTGCCGGGGGAACGCACGGCTCCCTATCAGCCGGACCTCGAGCTGCCCGAGCCTTTCGCGCGGCAGGAATTCACGCGCGAGGACATCACGACACTCTCGCCGCAGGCCCGTGAGTTCGTATCGAAGCAGCTCCAGGGCGCGGTTCTCGGCTGGTTCCAGCCGCCGGTCGAAAACGCGCCGATTGCGTTTTACGGCATCCATGGCGGTGCGGAGTGGAGTGGAGCGGCGTTCGATCCAGCTTCCGGATTTTTGTATGTGACTTCAAACGAGCTGGTGAAGCTGGTTCACATCGTACGGGCGGAGAGAGACGTTCCTCGCGCGGGCGGACAGCTGGGTCCGGGAGCGGCGGTGTTCCGCGAGCGATGCATGATGTGCCACGGAGAAAATCGTGAGGGCAGGGGCGTAGCGCCGGCGTTGTTGGGCCTGAAGGATTCGCTTACCGATGCGCAGGTGCGCAAGATCTTGAGCGAGGGGCGCAATGCGATGCCGCCCGTGCCACTGTCCAAAGCAGATCAGGACAAGCTGCTGAGTTTCCTGTTCGACCGGGAGAGCGGCGCGCACGGCTCCTTGCCTGGAGCGGCGACTTTTCACGATGGCAGCCTTCGACCGCTTCTCGATGCCGAAGGCTACCCGGGCACGAAGTCGCCGTGGGGAACGTTGAACGCCATCGACCTGAACACCGGCAAGCTCGTCTGGCGGATTGCGCTGGGAGAATACGAGGAGCTGACGCGTCGGGGAATTCCGCGCACCGGGACCGAGAACTTTGGTGGCGCGATGGTGACCGCGGGCGGCCTGGTGTTCTGCGCCGGCACGCAGGACCGCAAGATCCGCGCTTTCGACAAGACCACGGGCGCCGAGCTTTGGCAGCATTCTTTGCCGTACGGCGGCTACGCGCCGCCCGCGACCTACGAGGTCAATGGCAGGCAGTATGTAGTGATAGCTGCGACCGGCGGTGGGAAGCTGGGTGGCCCCCTGGGTGATGCGTACGTCGCATTCGCGCTTCCATGATTGAAGGTGGGCATGAGATGAATCGGAACGTCCCGATCGCGCATATATAAATAAGATGTGCAGCTGGCATCGGGGCGCGAGCCGCGGTGCCATCCTCTGCCAGGTGATCTGGTAGAGTCTGGCGATCGGGCTCCATGAAGCCCGCCTCATCCTCGTTTCTTCCGACTCATGGTATCGCGCATGCACATCCGCAAATCCGCCATCGCCGGCTGGTCGCTTCTTTGCATTCTCGGTCTCGGTTTAGGTCTCCAATCCGCCGTGGCCGCCTCCAAACTCAGTTCGACCGAGCGGCGCATCGTCGCGGCCGCCGAAGCGCAGAACGAGCTGGCCGTGCAGCTGCTCGAGACTCTGGTGAACATCAACAGCGGCACGATGAACCTCGAGGGCGTCGCGCGCGTCGGTGAGATCATGCGCGAGCAGATCGCCTCGCTCGGCTTCGAGGTCCGCTGGGTGCCGATGACGGCGGTCGGCCGCGCCGGCCACGTCGTGGCGAAACACGCCGGCTCGGGGCGGGGCAAACGCCTGCTGCTCATCGGGCATCTCGATACGGTCTTCGAAAAGGAAAGTCCGTTTCAGAAATTCGAGCGGCGCGGCTCGGTCGCCGAAGGGCCGGGCGTCAATGACATGAAGGACGGCCTCGCGATCATGATGGCGGCGCTGCGCGCGATGCAGGCGGCCGGCACGCTGAAGGCCGCGGACATCACCATCGTGCTGTCGGGGGATGAGGAGAACGCCGGCCGGCCGCACTCGGTGTCGCGCGCGGACATGATCGAGGCGGCGAGCCACAGCGATCTCGCGCTCGAGTTCGAAGCGCTCGTGACGGAGAACGGGCGCGACATGGGCAGCATCAGCCGCCGCAGCGCCTCGATGTGGTCGCTGCGCGCCAGCGCCCGGTCCGGCCACTCATCGGACATTTTCTCGGCCGAGTCCGGCTTCGGCGCCGCTTATGAGCTGATCCGGATCCTCGATGCCTTCCGCCTCGACCTGCGCGAGCCGAGCGCCACGTACAACGTCGGTTTGATCCTCGGCGGGGCGACGGCCGACCTCAATGAAAAAGGCACCGGCGGAACCGCGACCGGCAAGAGCAACATCATCGCGGCCACCGCATATGCGCGCGGAGACCTGCGCACCGTCGCCAACGAACAGACCGACAGGATGCGAAAGAAAATGGCGGAGATCGTCGCGCGGCATCTGCCGGGCACGCAGGCTGAGATAACGTTCGAGGAGGGCTATCCCGCGATGGCGCCTACCGAGGGCAACCGCGCTTTGCTGGCGCGGCTCAACGCGGTGAACGAGGCTCTGGGACTGGAGCGGATGAACGAGCTCGATCCGCTGAAGCGCGGCGCGGGCGACATCGCCTTCATCACCGACAGGATCGATGGCCTGGTCGGGCTCGGCGGAGTCGGCAAGGGCAGCCATGCACCGGGCGAAACCGTGGATCTCGCCAGCTTCGACCGCCAGATCAAGCGGGCTGCTCTTTTGATGACCCGTTTGTCGCGCGAGCGCCGCTGACGGCCCGCGCCTTCCCGAACACGGTCAAAATTACAGCCGAGGCCGGGAAAAAAGGCCAAAATCCACGCCGGCGACGGCGGTGAGCGCGGGTCCCGGCCCGGGTTGCCGCGGCTGCGGGAGTCCTTTACGATGCGCCCGGCATGCCCGGTGCCATAAGACAGACAAGGCATCGGGCGTCCCTGGCACTTCCACAATCGAGACACGAGCACCTATGAACATGAAAGCCCTGATTTCCGTGGCTCTCCTCGCCGCGTTTGCCGCCGGTACCGCCTACGCCGACTGCAAGGCGCCGTCCGCGCCCCGCAAGATGCCGAACGGCAAGAAGGCCACCGAGGAACAGATGGTCGAGGCCCACAAGGCGGTCAAGGATTTCGACGCGGCCACCAATGATTACATCGCCTGTCTGCAGGCCGAGGGCGAGGCCGAGATGGCCAAGGTCGAGCAGCGCGAGCAGGACCCGAAGAAGAAAGAGAAGCAGAAAGAAAAGATCAACAGCGCCATGGTCAAGAAGCAGAACGCCGCCGTGGACGTGGACAAAGCTCTGGCCGCGCGCTTCAACGAGCAGGTCAAGGCGTTCAAGGCGCGGGAAGCGAAGTGACCCTCGCCGGCCATTGCCGGCGCCCGCGCCGCCAGCGGCCTCGCCGCCAACTCACATAAGAGCCACCCGTATGATCAACCGACGCCTCGCTGCATGTTTGTTGGCCCTGGCGACGGTTTTGGGCCTCGCCGCCGGCTCCGCCACGTATGCCGAGGAGAAGAGCAAGGGCAAGGTCAACCCGCGCACGGTGAACGTCGTCATGGAGACGGAAGCGGGCAATCTCGAGATCGAGCTGTACGTGGACCGCGCGCCGGTGACGGCCGGGCAATTCCTCGCCTACGTCGATCGCGGGCTCTACGCCGACGGGGGCACCTTCTATCGCGTGGTGCGCAAGGACAACGACAACGGCAAGCCCGTCATCGAAGTCCTGCAGGGCGGCATCTCCGATCCCGCCAAGGCGCTGGGCGAGATCGCGCATGAATCGACCCGCGACACCGGCATCCGCCATCTCAACGGCGTCATCTCGCTCGGCCGCGGCTTCAGCGCCCAGGCGAACGGCGCGGGATTCTTCATCTGCATCGGCGATCAGCCGGGCCTGGACTACGGCGAGAAGCGCAATCCCGACGGGCTGGGCTTCGCGGCGTTCGGCAAGGTGGTGAAGGGCATGGACGTGGTGCGCAAGATCCACAAGATGTCCACCGGCGCGCAGTCCGACAACCCGTACACCAAGGGACAGATTCTCGACAAACCGGTGCGCATCCTGAAGGTCTACCGCAAGTCGTCCCGCTAGTCATCGCATGGTCGTCCGGGGTGGTCGCGCGCCGCAGCGGCGCGGGGGTTCAAATGAAACGGCTCATGTTCCTCGCATCCGCGCTCGTTTGTTTCGCGTTCTCGGCCGCGGCCGCCGCCGCGCAGCCCTGGTCGGATCCCTCGCCCCACAAAGAAGGCTTCGTCACGACAAACGGCGTCAAGCTGGAGTATCTCGACTGGGGCGGACAGGGTCCGGCGCTCATCCTGATCCACGGCGGCGGGGACAATCCGCACGTCTATGACGATCTCGCCCCGGCTTTCACGGCGCGCCACCGCGTCATCGCCTACGCACGCCGCGGTCACGGCCGTTCGGAGGCGAAACAGCCTTACGACACCGCCACGCTGGCGGAAGACCTGCGCGGCCTCATGGATGCGCTGCGGATCGAAAAGGCCGATCTGGTCGGCTGGTCGCTGGGGAGCCATGAGATCACCGGGATGGCGGGCCAGTATCCGCAGCGCGTCGGGCGGCTGATCTACCTGGACGGCGCGTACGACTGGGAAGAGTTCATCGGCGAGTACATGCGGTTTCGCGCGACGATCCCTGCGCCTGCAAGCTCGATGGCGTCGCTGGATGCGTACCGCGCGTATGAGAAATCCGTCAATTACGCCTTGCTAGGTGACATGCAGCGCGTGGAGGCGCAGCTGCGCGAGGGGATCACCGTGCAGCCGGACGGCAGCTTGAAGTCCAAAGTGCAGCAGGATGTCATCGATGCGCTGGTTACGGTGACGATTCCGGAGCGGCTGGAATACGTGCGCGTGCGCGCGCCGGTGCTGGCGGTGTATGCGGAATCGTTTTTCGATCTGCATACGCCGGATCCGAAGCGGCGTGAGGCGGTGAGCGAATGGGAGCGGGAGTTCATGGCGCCGCTCAGGGAGAAATCGATCGCGCGGGCGCGCAAGGAATTCTCCAGCGTGGATATCGTCAAGTTGCCGGGGGCGCATGGGAACTTTGTGCTGATGTCGCGGGCGCAGCTGGTGGAGGTTATGGGGCGGTTTCTTGGGGATACTGCTGCGTCGAAATGACCGAGAGTAAAGCGGTATAACGAAGAACAAAGATTAGAGTCGGGCTCCGGCGGGGGTGGCGGGGCGCAGGCTCCGGGTGGGAGATACCCACAATTTTCAAGAACCGGCGAACATAGAGTACTAACACCTTTGGAGCTGTTCGCCATTGGAGGCCAGGGCAGGCACGGCACGGCTGAATTGAAAATTGTGGATATCTCCCACCCGGAGCCTGCGCGAGTATCTACCGGAGGCGTGCAAGCGTTTGTATCGGGACAGGATAAAGAGAGCGGTGTTGCGCTGGTGGTTTCGTTGAGACAATTAACGAAAACGAGGTCTCGCCTCGTCATCGCCTGTTCAGGGACGAACTAACGAGAATGGATGATCAGGCGATCGCCGCGTCGTTCGATTTGAACCGATTTATCTTTTTCCAGGAACAGCGCGAGGGATTCGGGGCGGTCGGCGGCGAAAACGCCGCTCAGGGGTTCGCGGCCGGCATCCTCGCCGACCTCGATCTGCACGGCGTTGTAGCGGTTGAACTCCGCGACCACCTCTGCCAGCGGCTTGTCGCGGAAAACCAGGCGGCGTTGGCGCCAGGCGGTCACGCTATCGACATCTGAGAGCATATGTTTCTGGAGGCGGCCATCGGCGATGTCGGCTTGTTCACCGGCATCGAGGCGCATGGATACATTTGTGCCTGCAGGTGCGGCGGCGGGCTCCGCTTCATTCGTCCGAGCGTGCGCCGAGGTGACTCGTACGGCGCCTTCGACTACCGATACGGTCGTGTTGCCGCCGGGTAGACGATAGATGTTGAACTGGGTGCCGAGCGCCACCACGGTGGTCGCGCCGCTCAATACCTGGAACGGGCGTTGTGCGTCGCGCTCGACGACAAACAATGCCTCGCCGTCGAGCAGGCGAATCTCGCGCGCGGTCGCAGAGAAATGCACCTGCGCGCGGGACTGGGTGTTGAGATGGATCAGGGAGCCGTCGGGCAGCTTGAACGCCCTCTGTTCTCCCACCTTTGTTTCGTAGACCTCCGTTCCGGGTCCGGACCAGCGCAACATTACGAGCACACCGATCGCCGCGCAGGCTGCCGCCAGTCCCAGCTTCCAATAGGAAGCGCTTCGGCGCGTGTGCGTATCGTGTGAGGCTGGCGACTGACTTTGCCCGGGCGGAAGGAGCTGGACGATCTGCGCGCCGTCGCCCGACAGCAGCTGGTCGATATCGATGCGGTGCTGCGGGTCCACTCCGTCCAGGCGGCGGGATACGCCGGTGATGGCGAGGAACTCCGCTACGTGCTCCGGCGAACGGCGCAGCCATTGAGCGAAGTCCCGGTGGCACGCTGCGCCTTCCGTCTGCAGCTCCATGAACCACTCGGCCGCTTCGCGCGTGATGCGGGTGTCGTCTTCATGACGCAGCGTCATGGCCTCATTCCTCTCGTTCTTTGTGCCGGCAGGTCCTTGCGCGCGGCCGTCCGGCACGCGGCGAGCGCGTAGGCGATCCGGCTTTTCACCGTGTCGATCGGTACGCCCAGGTGCCTGGCGATCTCCGGTACGGTCATGCCGTCGCGTTTGTGCAGCAGCAGCGCTGCCAGCTGTTGCGGGGGAAGCTGCGTGAGCATGCGCTGCAATTGTTCCGCGGCGATCAGCTGCTCGCCCGGATCGGCGGCCCAGACATCGATGGCGTGGGCGGCGAATTCATCCGCGATGTCGGAGTCGAAGGTCACCGGCTCCTCCCGGCCGCGCATGTTGAAATCGTGGACGACGTTCGAGGCGATGCGGTAGAGGTAGGCCTGCGGCCGCTCGATGATGCGTTCCGGCGGGAAGCGCAACAGGCGCATGTAGACCTCCTGCGCCAGGTCGCCGGCGTCGTCCGGCAGATGGGTCCGGCGCGCCAGGAAACGCTCGACCTTCTGCCGGTACTCTTTAAATAGAGTGCCGACCGACGCGCCCAGGGCGGTGGATTGGGGTTTTCTATGCGGCGCCACAGCGATCTCAGGGGGACGTATTCGCGGACTACTGCTAAGACCGGTCTGCTTCGCGTTTCGGGTGAACGAGTTTAGATCGTTCACCCATTTCGAGCGCAACACGAGTCTAGACACCACAACGGCAGGCCGCACGGGTCGCATGACATAACCCGCCGGCCGCTCGATTACAGAATCAGGGGGTGTCGGATGAGTGCTTCGCGATATTTTCTGGCGGCGGCGGTCCTGCTTTCGCTGATGGGGTGGGCACGTGCCGAAACGCAGGAAACCAAAGCCCGGGCGGTAAAGCTCGACATTGCCTCCCAGCCGCTCGACGAGGCGCTCAATCAGTTCGCGCAGCAGGCGGGATTGCAGCTGGTCTATCACTCGCGCGTCGCCAAAGGTTTCCGCGCGCCGCGCGTGGTGGGGACGCTCAGTCCTCAGGCTGCGTTGAGCCAGCTGCTCGGCAGCACTGGGTTGACCTACGAATATCTGGATGCGGATACCGTGCGGATCTTCGATCCGGCGGGCGTGGGAGAAGGGAAGATCAGCGCGCTCGAAAAGGAAGGGAAGGGACAGGGCGATCCGGCGCTGTGGCTCGCGCAGGTGAATCGGTCCGGCGATACGCAGAGTGCGCACGCTTCCGCGCCTCAGGCTGCTGCGGATTCTTCCGGCGAGGATTCTTCGGGCAGGCGCATCGAAGAGATCATCGTTACCGCCCAGAAGCGCAGCGAGCGCCTGCTCGACACGCCGCAGTCCGTTTCAGTTCTGTCGGAGGACGCGCTCTTCAAGCTCGGTGCCGTGCAGTTCCGCGATTTCGCCAGCAGCGTTCCTGGCCTGAACTTCACCACTCGCGGCGCGGGGGACACGGTAATCTCCCTGCGCGGCGTGACGACCGGCACCGCGACCACCAGCCCCACCGTTGGCACTTACGTCGATGAGGTGCCATACGGAACGAGCGGCGCTTATGCGGATGGAGGCATTCTGGGGCTCGACGTCGGCCTGTTCGACCTGGAGCGAATCGAGGTATTGCGCGGTCCCCAGGGCACTCTGTACGGCGCGAGCACGATGGGCGGCCTCATCAAATATGTCACCAAACGTCCTGACGCGAGAGCTTTCGGCGTCGACGCGCGAACCGGGATATCGAGCACCGAGGAGGGCGGCGTCAGCTACAACGGCTCTGCGGCGCTGAACATGCCGCTTGCGACTGACAGGCTTGCGCTACGCGCGAGCGGCTTCTATTCCCACGACGGTGGCTATATCGACAATCTCCAGTTCGGTCGGCAGGACATCGATCGCTCGAACGTCTACGGCGGGCGGCTCGACTTCCTGCTCACACCGGTGGAGGCGCTTACCGTGCGCGTGACCGGGTTCGCCCAGAACATCTCGCGCGACGGCGAGGCCAACGCCGACTACGGATTCACGTCGGGGTTGCCTCTCGATGACGAGTTGAGCCAGCGCCGCCTGTTACCCGAGCCGTTTGATCACCGTTTCAGGCTCTTGAGCGGCACGGTTACTTACGATGCGGGGCCGGCTATGCTGACATCGGTCTCCAGCTACCAGACGAGTGATTCCGAGCGCGCGGTGGATCTTGCGCCGCTGGTGCCGGTATACGCCCTGCGGCTTGGTGCGCTGAGCGCCGTCGACATTTTCCGCGCCGTCAGCACGGACAAGTTCGTGCAGGAATTGCGGCTCGCCTCGTCAGGATCGCGGCGGCTCGAATGGCTCGTCGGCGGTTTCTACACGCGGGAAACATCCGGGAACATACAGGACCTGCGCCCCCGTACCCTGACTGGTCAGGTGATCACGGGCGTGTCCGTGAACCAGTTTCCATCGCACTACGAAGAGTATGCAGGCTTCGGCGATCTCACGTGGCGCCTGACCGAGAAATTCGATGTTACCGGCGGCGTGCGATACGCGCAGAACCGCCAAAGCTTCCAGACTCTGAGCTCCGGTCCGCTGGCGCCTGCCGCCGCTACTCCAATTCGCCGTTCGAGTGAGGACGTCTTCACCTATCTCGCCAACGCGCGTTATCGCTTCAACGAGCGGGCCACGGGTTACGTGCGCTACGCAACGGGTTATCGGCCGGGAGGGCCGAATTTCCTGGCGATCGATTTGATCTCCGGCCTGCCCGTGGCGTCGGACACGTTCGAGTCGGATACTTTGAAGAGTTATGAAGTGGGGCTCAAGGCCGAAAGCGGCGATCGGCGCTTCGGCATCGACGTGGCGGCCTACTACATCGACTGGAGCAATATCCAGATCTCGGTCGTGCGCGGAACCAGCGGCGTATGGAGCAATGCCCCCGGGGGCGCAGAGGTCCGCGGCGCGGAGTTGACCTTGACGGCGCGGCCGCTCGAGCGCTTCACGATGACCGGCGGGTTCAGCTACGTCGATGCAGTGATGTCGGCGGCGGATACGGATCTGCGCGCCGCCAAAGGAGAACGGCTGCCCACGGTTCCGCGCTTCACCGCGGCCGTCAACGCAGATTACGCGTTCGGCTGGAGAGGCTGGCAGCCGACGATTGGCGCCTCGCTCCAATACAAGGGGGATCGGACGGCGAGCTTCGACGCCAGCCCGAACCAGTTCCGCATGCCGGACTACACGACGCTCGATCTGCGCGCCGGATTCACGCTCGACCGCGTCGATATGCAGATCTACGTGCGCAATCTCTTTGACGAGCGCGGCATGCTCTCGGTATTCCCTCTGGTCAACGAGAAGCACATCTCCATCCTGCAACCGCGCACCTTCGGCATCGCGGCGGTTACGCGGTTCTGAGCAGGACTCAATCATGCGAACGAGCACCGATTCGCGCGGGCGGGGACTTGCGCCGTTCGAAAAATCAGGAGGCCGCAGGATGAGCGGGAAAGTTTGTTTGGCGCTGCTGCTTCTCTGTCTCTCGATGCAGGCAGGGGCCGGCGCCGCGGCCAGGAGGATGTTCGACGTGCGCGCGCCCATGCGCGACGGCGTCGAGCTGTCCGCCGACATCTGGCTGCCCGCGGGTCGGGACGGAGAGGACGCCGGGCAGGACAAGTACCCCGCCGTCCTCATTCGCACGCCGTACCTGAAGACCTCTCCCCTGGTGCAATTTCCCAGGCTGGCCAAGTTTTTTGCCGCGAAAGGTTACGCCGTCGTGGTGCAAGATGTGCGCGGACGCGGCGATTCGGATGGCAAGTTCGATGCGCTCTTCCAGGAAGCCGACGATGGCTACGATTCAGTGGAGTGGGTCGCCGCTCAACCCTGGTCCAATGGGCGAGTGGGCATGATGGGCGTGTCTTATTTAGGCACCGTGCAATGGCTCGCCGCACGCAAGAAGCCCCCGCATCTCGTGTGCATCGCGCCCACGGCTGCTCCCGGAGACTATATGAACGAGCTGTCCTACGTGGGCGGCGCGTTCAAGCAGCAGTGGTCGCTCTTTTGGCGCAACTTCGTCTCCGGAAACATCGAACAAAGCAATCTCGATCTCGAGGGCGAAGATTGGGAGCGGGCCCTGAAGCATCGTCCGTTACTGACGGCGGACGAGGTCCTGGGGAGAAAGATGCCGCAATACCGGGAATGGCTCGCGCATCCCACGCTCGATGACTATTGGCGGCGGCTCCAGTTTGCCAGCGAGGACTTCCGCACGATAGCCATTCCGGCACTGCACGTCACCGGGTGGTTCGATGCGAATCAGCCGGGCACGCTGTATTACTGGCAGGGCATGGCGCGCTACTCGCCATCGGCCGCCCGGCAATATCTCATCATCGGTCCCTGGGATCATCGTCAGACTTTTTTTGGCGGGGCCCGCCGGCTGGGCGAAATGGAGTTCAGCGGCGATTCTATCATCGACAACTACCGCGTGCATCTGGAGTTCTTCGATCACTATCTTAAACAAAGATCCGGAGCGCTCGACTATCCGCGCGTCAAGCTCTACGTCACGGGGCGCAATCAATGGCGCGAATTCACGGCCTATCCCGTGCCCGACGCGAAGCCCACGCGGCTCTATCTCGACAGTCGGGGCAAGGCCAATTCCTTGTTCGGCGATGGCGTGCTGACACCCAGCCCTGGTGGCGAGGTGCAGGACCGTTTCGTCTTCGATCCCAGGAATCCCGTGCCGATGGCATTGAGCCTCACGCCGGGCATGCAGCCGTACGCGGCGGATCGCCGGGCATTGGAGCGGCGGGACGATATCCTGGTTTACACCGGCGGCGTGCTGAAGACGGCAGTGGAGGCGATTGGCCCGATTACCGTGGAGCTATATGCGAGCAGCGATGCGCGCGATACGGATTTCACCGCATCGGTGCTCGACGTGCATCCGGACGGCCGCGCCGTGGCGCTGGGGCCGCGGGTCGTGGGAATCATCCGCGCCCGCTATCGCAACAGTTTTGAGAAGACCGAGCTCCTGACCCCCGGCAAAGTCGAGAAATTCCAGATCCAGCTGGGTCATATCGCGCACTCGTTCGAGCCCGGGCACCGCATCCGGGTCGAAATATCCAGCAGCGCGGCGCCGCAATACGCCCCCAACCAGAACACCGGCAATCCGGTGGCGACCGATATGGAGTGGCGCGATGCGCGCCAGACCCTCTACCACGGTGCACGGCATCCCTCCGCATTGGTCTTGCCGGTCGTTCCGCGTTGAGTGCTGGGGATTTCGCTTGCGGGCACCGGGCGCAACTGACTATCGAGCCCGGCTTTCAGGCAGCAACTTTGCTACGGGAGGTGTGAGATGAACCCGGCAGATGGCATGAACCGACGTGATTTCATTCTGTCCGCGGCATCTTCAGGCGCGCTTCTCGCAATGCCGTCATCGGCTAAAACTTTGCCTGCGCCCGGGGATTCTCTGCCGGAACGGCGAATCGGAACGCTGTTCGAGAAAGCGGCCAGGATCAGCGGCTGCGCCGGCTTGCAGCTCTCGCTGATCAAGGGTAGCCAGCAGCTCGATCTGGTGCACGGAACGGCCAACGCCGAGCTCGGTATTCCGATGACGCGAGACACTGTGGTGCAGATTGGCTCGACAACCAAAGTATTCAACGCGACGATCGTGTTGTCGCTGGTCGAGGAGGGCAAGCTCGACCTGGATGTGCCGGTGAAGAGATACATTCCCGAGTTCGAGGTGGCGGACCGTAAGGCAACGGACACCCTGACGCTGCGGCACCTCCTGTCGATGTCCTCCGGCCTGGACAATGGCGACTATCGCGACTACGGCGAGGGTGCCGACGCCGTCGCCAAGCGCGTTGCAGGGATGAAAACATTGCCGCAGCACTTCAGCCCGGGAACGCACTTCGGTTACTCGAATGCGGGTATCGATATCACGGGACACGTAACGGAGCGCGTGACGGGCCGGATCTGGGACGACCTGCTGAAGGAGCGGGTTCTGCAGCCGGCTGGGCTGAAGAACGCCGCATCACTGTATCGGGACCGCATGTTCCAGCGCGCCTCGGTTGGACATGTCATAGATCCGAAGAGCGGGAAGCCTTCCATTCTTCGTCCGTGGGATGGCATCTCTCGCGGCCTGGCTCCTGCTGGAGCCACTTTGACCGTCAGCGCACACGATCTCGCGCGCTTCGGAAAGCTGTTTCTCAACCAGGGTGTCGCCGATTCGGGGACCCGCGTGCTCACGCAGGATTCCGTCAAAAGAATGATGACCGCGCACATTGACGTGCCCGTGCATTGGTTTGCCGTTTCCTGGGGCCTCGGCCCGTGCATGAGCAGATGGGGCGGCGTGCAGGTCTGGGGGCATCACGGCGGTAACTCGAGCGGCGGCTCGTTCCTGTTCTGGGTGCCCGGGAAGGACGCCGTCATGGCGTGCACCTTCAACACCATGTCGCCACGCGTCGTATATGAGCGATTGGTGAAAATCATGACGCAGGACGTCATGGCGGCGGCCTTCGGCATCGCCAACCCGGGAATTCAGCGGCCGTCCACGCCGGTAGAGGTAGATCCGCAGCGCTATACCGGCATCTATGAGTCCCTCGCCGGCCAATGTCGGGTCGAATCATTGGCCGATGGATTGAGCATGACTACGAGCGTAACCACCTACAAGAAGTCGCCCGACGATATCGTCCGCCTGATACCGCTGGGAGACGACCGGTTCCTGGTCGACAGGGGACCGGAGGCCGGTCCGATGGAAATTCCACCCGACCTCGCGTTCTTTGGCGACGACGGCCGCGGCCGTGCTACCAACATGACCCGCATAGTTTTTCCGTCGAGCCGCAAGAGCTGATACCGCGGGTCGAGGGTTCGCCTCCACGTCCGACGGGCGGCATCGACCTGCGATTCGACCCATAGCCGCCGCCGCGCTCGCGCGGACCGCATCGCCGTGAGCCTCCGCTCCCCTGATACTCCCCGCAGCTTTGTGCTACATTGCGCGCGGTCCTTGTTCGTCAGCCCGTCCGCCATATTTTGACTCCCGAGCCGCCCGCGCGGCGCTCGCGGAGAGAAGAACCGGCGGCATCTCGTTTGTTAGACGGCAGAGGTGGGTCCGATGGCCGGCACGTTCGCCAAGCTCAATCGCAGACAGGCCCTGGGTGCATTCATCGCGGTGACGGGCGCCGTGGGCGCGGGCATGGCGACGGCGCGCACGGGCGCCCGGGAATCGACGCAATCGCTCGGCCGCATCGGGCGCAGGGTGGGGGTCGGCGCCGCCACGCGCGAATACCGCGCCCGTTTGATGCGAGAGCTGATGGACCGCGAGCAGCTCGACGCGCTGGCGTTCATGTCCGGCGACTATTTCAAGTTCGCCTCCAATTTCGACGTGGACGTGAGCGGCTTCGAGCGGCCGGAGCTGTGCGTGATCCCGCGCAACGGCGAGCCCTTCGTCATCCTGCACGAGCTGTCCACGAACCACTGGCGCATCAGCACCGATATGCAGCGGCTGTGGATTTCCGATGCGTCCTTTTACTCCGAGCATCCGCGCGTGCGCCAGCGCCTGCCGCTGACGCCGCAATGGAACGAGATGGTCGCCGCCAGACTCGAGCAGGCGGGCCTGCATCGCGCGCGCATCGGAACCGACGGTGGGGGGCTTGCGCGCGTGGGCCAGCTGCTGCCGAATCTGCGTCTCGAGGTCGTGGAGCGCCAGTGCCAGCGCTTGCGCTGGGTCAAGCATGAGGAAGAGATCGCCGTCATGCGCGAGGCGGCCTCGATCGCGGACTGGACGCAGGAGCGCTATCGCGAAAACATCCGCCCCGGCCGGCTGGTCGAAGAGCTGGACCGGTCCATGGCGGCGCTGATGGCCGAGGAAGCCGCGCGGCGCATGCCGGGTACGGATCTGGCGATTTATTGCTGGACGCTGTCCGGCCCCGTCAGCGCGTCCCCGCACGGGGTCAGCGCTTTCGGCAACCTGGCCGGGGCCACCATCGAGAAAGGGCACACGATGGTCAATTGCGTTTATCCCGCGATCGACGGTTTGTACATCGAGAACGAGCGGACCTGGTTCTGCGGACAGCCGTCCAAGCGGCAGATCCAGCTGTTCGAGGCGGCGCGCGCGGCGAACGAAGCGGCCTGCGCCGCCGCCATCACGGGCGCGCCGGTGTGGGCGATCGACGCGGCCGCCGCCGACGTCTTCGAACGCGCCGGCGTTGCCGAGCTTATCAACCACCGCACCGGACACGGCCTGGGGCTAGGCGGCCACGACTATCCCATCGACATGTCCCTGAACAGCAGTCCGCTGCTCGAGCGCATGGTGTTCTCGGTGGAGCCGGGCATTTATGAGTACGGCATCGGCGGCTTCCGCCACGACGACACCGTGGTCGTGGGGAAGAAACCGCAGATCCTCACGAGGACGCCGAAGGATCTCAAGAGCCAGACCGTGGCATGAGCATGAGGAAGCATCGGCCGATGCGTAGTCTCCCGCGCAAGATCGACGCCCGGCTCACCGGATGGGACACCGGCATCGATTTTCTTGAAACGCAGGGTCTCGAGGAGCAGGCGCCTCCGCGCATCACCCGACAGAAGTGACCGATCGACCATGGCCAACACTCAACCGTCCGACACCCTTTATCTCGATGCCACCGCACCGCTGGTCCAGCCGCGGCATCTCGCCAGGCGCCTGCAGGACGTCGTGCGCGGCGGCGTCGATGCGATCCTGACGACCGCGGCAGCAATCGAGGACTTTCCGACCAGCATGAAGGTCGTGGCCGACTGGCTGGAGATCGACCGGACCCGGCGCCACAACATCCGCATCGCGCGCTCCGTCGCGGACCTGCGCGCGGCGAAGGCGGCCGGCGTCGTCGGCGTCGTATTACATTTTCAAGGCGCCGATCCGATCGAGGACCAGCTCGACTTCATCAACGCGTTTCACGCCTGCGGGCTGCGGGTGATGCAGCTCACGTATAACCTGCGCAACCGCCTCGGCGACGGCTGTTTCGAGCCGACCGACGCCGGGCTCAGCAAGTTCGGCCGCAAGGTCATCGCGCGCATGGAGCAGCTTTCGATGGCCATCGATCTCGCGCACGCGGGCGCGCGCACCGCGATGGAGACCGTGGAGGCGGCGACGCGGCCTGTGGTCGTCACGCACGCCAATGCCCGAGCTTTGTTCGACGTCCCGCGCAACATCAACGACGACCTGATCCGCGCGGTCGCCGCTTCGGGCGGTGTCATCGGCGTGTGCGCGGTGCCGTTCTTCCTCACCCGCGACCGACAGGCCACGCTCGACATGCTCATCGACCACGCGGCCTACATCGGCGATCTCGTGGGCATCGAGCATGTGGGACTGGGATTCGACTTCGCCGAGGAGGACGAGGACGACTACGTCTACTTCGGCTACGACGAGCGCTATGTCCCCAAGCCGCCATGGATCTATCCCACGCGCATGGGCGGGCACGCGGAGGCGGGGAACATGGCCGCCGCACTCAAGGCTCGCGGCTTCTCCGATACGGAGACGCGGGGGATTCTCGGCGAGAATTTCCTGCGGGCGTTCGGTCAAATTTGGGGCGGCTGACCTCCGGGCCTGTCTCGATCGAGCAAGGGCGAAGCTCAGCGCCGGCTGGCGCGGTCCGCTGAACTAACCGATTGAAAATCAATACGATCTGAACGGAACGACGTCCGCACCGGAGCGTGGTGCACCGCCGCGCCTCGTCCCTTCGTCCGATCCGGTCCTCGTATCCGCGTCCGCCGGCGCAAAATAACGGTGCCAAAAGCCCGGCCCGACCCCTCGTAATACTCAGGCCCATGAATGCGCCCCGCTTCAAGCTGATCGAACGGCTCTTCGCCGAGCATGCCGAAGCCCTGCAGGAGTTCTTCCGGCGCCGGTTGCGGCAGCGGTGGGACGCGCCCGACCTCACGCAGGAGGTCTACACGCGCATGCTCCGCGTGGGCGACTACGAATCCATCGATAACCCGGAGGCTTATCTTTTCACGGTGGCGAGCAATCTGCTGCGCGAGCGGGCGGTGATCGAGCGCCGGCAGACCACGGACCGCGTGAGCATCGTGAGTCCCGAAGCCGTGCCCGCGCTGTCCGTCGAGCCGATGCTGAGCGATGAGATGGATCGGGAGGTGCGCTTCAAGGTGCTGCGCAAGGCCGTCGCCGAGCTGCCGGACAAACTTCAGGCGGTCCTCGTCTGGGCGTTCGAGGAAGGCCTCACCCAGGAGGAAATCGGGCGGCGCCTCGGCGTTTCGCGCCGCATGGCGCGCAAGCACCTGGCCGCGGCGATGGAGCATTGCCGGCGGCGGATGATGCGCAAGGGGGTCCAATGACGGCGGATACGACTTCTGCGGACGAGCCCGCCGGCGTCTCGGCGGTGCGAAGCGCGGCCGTGACGCAGGCGATGGAGTGGTTCACGCGCCACCGGGCGGGCGAGCTCAGCGCGGCGCAGAAACACGCGTTCATGGAATGGCTGCGCGCCTCGCCCCTGCACGTCGGCGAATATCTCGCGGCCGCGCGTCTCGCCGAGGATCTGCCCGAAGTCGCCGCACGGCTGCGCGCGGAACAGCCCGGCCTGCTCGAACGGGTGCGCGCACCCGATGGAACAAACATCGTCGAGTTTGCCGCGGCCGCGATCGGGGCGCCGGTCGGCACGCCGGGCCGCCGCTTCCGGGGTCGCGGCAGGATTGCGGCCGCCGCGGTGGTCTTGTTGTCCGTGCTGACGGGCGCCTTGATCTGGGCCTTTGCCACGCCGGGCCTGATCGGCCTGCCGCGCGCCATCGAGGTCGCGCATGGCGAGCAGCGCACCCTGCAGCTGCGCGACGGCTCGGTCGCGCATTTGAATACCGACACGCGCATCAAGGTGCGCTATTCGCAGTCGCAGCGTCTGATCGAGTTCGAGGGCGGGCAGGCGCTGTTCCAGGTCGCCCGCGATTCCACGCGGCCGTTTCGCGTGCGCGCCGGATCGACCGAGGTTCTGGCGGTGGGCACGCAGTTCGAGCTTTATCGCAATCCGCGCGGCGCGCTCACCGTCACCGTCGTCGAGGGCAAGGTCGACGTCCGCCACGAACCCGGGCTGCGCGCGGCGGATGCGGCGTCCGGGCGCCGGCCGACGCCTGACGAAGCATCCGGGCAGGACCGCGAGGATGTGGGCCCGGTGCGCCTTGCGGCGGGCGAACAGATTCGCTTCGATGAAGCCGGCGAAGAGCCGCGGGCCGTTGCGGTCGATCTGCGCGTCGCCACGGCGTGGGTCCAGCGCGAGGTGGTCTTCAACCAGCAGCCGCTGAACGAGGTCGCCGCCGAGTTCGGCCGCTACAGCAGCATTCCCATCGTCATCGACGATCCGGCCCTGCGCGAGCTGCGCGTCAGCGGCATCTTCAAGGCTTACGACACCGATTCCTTTGTCGGCTTCCTGCAGCAGTTCGAAGGCGTGGAGGTGAGGCGCAGCCCCCAGGTCATCCGCATCCAGCGTCGCAAGTGAAGTTGCGTGGAAAATTCTGGTGCCAATCCGGCACGCGCTCCCCTCGTAACTTTCGGGATCGCCACTGCGGCGTTCCGCGCGACCGGCCGGATGAAACCATGCAAAGAGGGGAAGGGTGTATGCGCCGTTTGACCGAGATCATCGTTTGGAGCTTCGCGGCCTGTGCCGCCGCCGGCGTCGCCCACGGACGCGACCAGCCTCATTCGCCGGGCGCCATTCAGGCGCAGATCGGTGCGCAGTCGCTGGAGCAGGCGCTCGCCACGTTCTCGCGCCAATCGGGCCTTCAGGTGATTTACGCCTCGGCGCTGGTGGCGGGGCGGCAGTCGCCCGGCGCGCCGGCCGGGCTGCCGGCGGCAGCGGTCCTCGAGCACATTCTCTCCGGCACCGGCCTCACCTTTTCCTGGGTGAACGAGCGGACGGTGTCGATCTGGCAGCGGGGCAGCGAGACCTCGTCGGGACGCCGGCTCCCGGGACAGGCGATCAGCGAGGTCACGCCCGCGAGCGGGAGCATGAGGCTTGCGCAAGCTTCCGCCGGACAGGGCGGCGCTGAACAAAATTCGGCGGCGGAGCGCGAAAGCGCCGAGAGCTGGCGCGAGCCTGCGGAGAAGCTGGAGGAGATCGTCGTCACGGCGCAGAAGCGCGCGCAGCGCATGCTCGATGTTCCCATGAGCGTGGCCGCGATGACGGGCGAGGCGCTGGATGAGAAAGGCATCAAGAACATCAGCGATCTCTCCTACGCCGTGCCGAGCCTGTCGGTGAAGGAGGGCGGCCCCGGGGAGCAATTGATCACGATCCGCGGCATCGGCAACGGCCGCGGAAGCTCCTCTCTGGTGGGCATCTATCTCGACGACGCGCCGGTCTCGAGCATTCCGTTCGCGCAGATCGACTTGCGCGTGATCGACCTGGAGCGCGTGGAAGTGCTGCGCGGACCGCAGGGCACTTTGTACGGCGAAGGGTCCGCCGGCGGCACCATCCGTTTCCTGACCAAGAATCCGCAGCTCGACCGCTTCAGCGCGCACGCGAAGATGTCCTTCTACGCCAACGAGGACTCCGATTCACCCAGCACCGAAGTACAAGGCATCCTCAACCTTCCGCTGATCAAAGATGTGTTCGGCCTGCGCCTGGCGGGGGCGTTCGAGGATACCGCCGGCTGGATCGATCAGCCCGCGGCCGGCCGCACCGACATCAACGACAACAAGCTCAGGGACATGCGCGCCAAGGCCCTGTGGCGGGTCTCGGACAACCTGGATGTCACGCTCATGGCGGTCGTGCACAAGGACGACGGCGGCGCCAAGAACCTCGTCGACGTCGAGCCGGTCGAGGAGAGCAATTACCTCCATCCCGTGTACCCCACCGCCCGCACGCCGATGCAGGACGATCACGAGGTCTACAACCTCGCCATCAACTATGACCTGGGCTTTGCGACGCTGCTGAGCGCGACGTCGTACATGGACAAACTTGCCGAGAACGTCAACGCCAACCTCTATCAGGCAGCGCCGGCATCGAGCCCGCTGCGCGAGCAACACACGCTGTCGCTGTACAAAGCGAACATGTTCTCCGAGGAGTTGCGATTGACGTCCAAAGGCGATGGACGCTGGAACTGGACGACCGGCCTCTTTTATCGCGACGCGCAGGATGACACCGGCTCGACGATCGACCTCGCCGCCGGCGGGACGATTCTCCTGCGCAATTTCATCGCCCGCGCGGTCAATGACAGCCGGTCCTGGGCGGTGTTCGGCGACGCGGGCTACGCGCTGACGGACCGCCTGGAGATGGGCGCGGGGTTGCGCTACTTCGAAGACAGCCGGAAGAACACGGACGTCGTGACCAACGCTCGCCAGGAGGGCACCTTCAACTCGCTGGACCCGCGCGTGTACCTGTCGTTCGCGCTGGCTCCGGACGTGAAGCTCTACGGCAACGTGGCCAAGGGATTCAGGAGCGGCGGGTTCAACGCCCTCAGCTCGGTGCTCGCCGGTGGACCTGCGACCTTCGAGCCGGAGGAAGTGCTGTCGTACGAGGCGGGGATCAAGAGCATCAGCGCGCAGGGCAGGTTCCGCGCCGACGTGAGCCTGTTCTACAGCGAATACAAGGATGTCCAGGTGCTCGGCCTCATCCCCGGATTCCTGTTGAACGCGGTCACCTCCAATGCGGGCGAGGCCGAGATCAAGGGCGTCGAATGGGAACTCAATTGGACGCCCACCGATCGTCTCACCCTCGGTCTCAACGGCAACCTGACCGACACGGAGCTTACCAGGATCGGCGTAACCTCGACCTCGCACCGGGTCGGCGATCCGATCGACTACGTGCCCGAGTACAGCTACACGATTTCGGCGGCATATGCGTTCCCGATGTTTGGGAACAAACAGGCCGTGGCGAGCATCGACTACAACGTCCAGGACGGAACGCCGGTCACCAACCGGTCCGCCGGGCTGGTGCAGCCGGTCGCGCACAGCGATACGCTCACGTTCCTGAACGCGAGCCTCGCCTTGCGCGCCGACCCGTGGGGCTTCGAGCTTTTCGGGCAGAATCTGCTGGATGACCGGGATCTTCTCTTCCCCTCGCTCTTCGGCTACACCGCGCAGGCGCGGCCGCGGACGGTCGGCTTGAGAATGACCTACGATTTCCAATGAAAGCGGATCAATGACGCAGGCGGCGTGGGTCGATCCCGCCTCACGGCCGGCAGCGCGCCGGCGCGTGAGGCGCAACCGCCGTCTTTTCATCGCCGATTTCACTTCCTACGGGAGCTGAACAGTGTTGGCACGGCTTTCCCTGACGGCTGTGGTGACGGTGATTTGCCTGGCGTGCGGCGCCGGCGCCGCGCGGGCCGAATCCATTGCGTTTACCGGCGCAACCCTCATCGACGGCAACGGCGGTCCCGTGGTGGCGAACGGCACCGTGGTGATCGACGGCGACCGCATCGCCGCGGTGGGCGGCGCAGACACGCGCATTCCCAAGGGCGCGAAGAAGATCGCGGTCGAGGGCAAGTACATCATCCCCGGCCTGATGGACGCCAACGTCCACTTGCTGATCGACGTGCGGCTCGAGAACCTGGTGCGTTACGAAGGCCGCTATCCGGAGCTGATCGTCGAGGCGGCGCAGGTGACTCTGAAGAACGGGCTCACCACGGTGTTCGACAGCTGGGGCCCGCTCGCACCTTTGGTGGAGGCGCGACGCAGGATCGACGCCGCCGAGGTCCCGGGCAGCAGGATCTACTTCGCCGGAAACATCGTCGGGTTCGGCGGCCCGATCTCGAAGGATTTTTTCCTCGCCGCCGCGGGCGTCGCCAGCAAGAATCTCGTCGACCGGATCAACGGCATATGGGAGGAGAACGTCGGACGCCGGCTGATGTGGCTGCCGGCCGAGCAGGTCGGCGCCGAGATCCGCGCCTACACCGCCAAGGGCGTGGATTTCGTCAAGTACGGCGCCAGCGGGCACACCTTCGGCGAGATGCAGTTCATCATGTTTTCCGACGCCGCCCAGCGCGCCATCGTGGAGGAGTCGCATCGCGCGGGCATCACGGTGCAGACGCACTCCACCTCGGTGGAGAGCTTCCGCATGGCGATCGATGCGGGCGTCGACATGATGCAGCACTGCGAGATCACCGGCCCCACGCGCTTGTCAGCGCAAGACATCCAGCGGCTGGCGGACAAACGAGTCTACTGCGCGGTCCTCGCGCAAACCGAACATCGGCTGGCATGGTTCCGGGAGCTGGGCTCCGATCCGCTCCTCGGCGAGCATTTCGGCACCGACTACCAGGTGGCCGACCAGAACATCCGCGCCATGATCAAAGCCCAGGCGCCGATCGTGCTGTCGACCGACGCCGGCCTGCAGCATCCGGACGCCGCGAGCGACCCGCTGTTCAAGCGCGTCTTCGGCGACGGCAAGGACATCCTCACCCGCCTCGGCGAAGGCCACTTCACTTGGCTCACCGCCGCGGAGCAGAAGGGGATGGAGCCCATGGCCATGCTGATGGCGGCGACCCGCGACATCGCGCGCGCGTACAAACGGGATGCCGACCTCGGCACCGTAGCGCCGGGAAAGATCGCCGACCTCGTGATCCTGGACCGCAACCCGCTGGAGTCCGCGCAGAACTACCGCAGCATCCATCAGGTCGTGAAGAGCGGCAGGATCGTGGACCGCCAGGCATTGCCGACACATCCGCTGCTGACCGCCCCCACGCCTCACTAGCGAACCGCACCCCCTGCATGCCGCTGGGTTTACCCGCCGGCTGCATCGCCACACATATCTTCCCATGCCTACCAGCAGGCTGTTGAAAAAGGGCGCGCGAGAGTTATCCACATTTCGCTAAGGTCCCTCTTGGTTGCCGCCGTTAGCACACGGACCGCAATCGCATCTTTATCGTATCGAGCACCTCTGCATCGCCGCCTTCCGGTGCGAAATGTGGATAACTCTCGCGCGCCCTTTTTCAACAGCCTGCCACCACCGGGCCTGGCCTGACATATCTGACGAATGAAATTTCTTCTTCCTGCTGACGACGTTGCCGAGCCAGTACCAGGTCGGTTAGCTTCGTCCGACGTCCACCCCAGGAGAAGGGCCATGAAACTGTTCTACGCTCCAGGCACCTGCGCCCTGGCCCCCCACATCGTCGCGCGGGAAGCCGGCATCGAGATCGAGCTGCAAAAAGTCGACAACAAGACCAAAACGATCTCCACTCCGGGCGACTACTTCGCGATCAATCCCAAGGGCTACGTGCCCGCGCTGCAGCTCGACAATGGCGAGATCCTCACCGAGGGCCCCGTGATCGCCCAATACCTTGGCGACAGCAAACCCGAGAGCGGCATCGTCCCGCCCAACGGCACCCTTGAGCGCTATCGCCTGCAGGAGATGCTCGCGTACATCAACTCCGAGATCCACAAGACGTACAGCCCCCTCTTCACGCCCGGCGTCTCCGAAGAGATGCGCACCAACCGCCTCGAATATCTGCAGAAGCGCTATGCTTACCTCGACCAGCACCTGGCCGGACGTCAGTTCCTCGCCGGCGACAAATTCTCACCCGCCGACGCCTACCTGTTCACCGTCACGCGCTGGGCCCGCGCCGTGAAGCTCGACCTGTCGCCGTTCCCCAATGTCCAGTCTTTCCAAGCGCGCATGGCCGCACGTCCCGCAGTACAGCTCGCAATGAAGGAAGAGGGCCTCAAATCCTCCTGACTCTCCCCGCTCCAGTCTCCACCCCCGCTGGCGCGAATTGGACCATCACTTCCGCCCGCGCAACCGGCCTCCCACGGTATTTTGTCGACGTCCCACCCAAACATTCCTTACCATTGCCCCTTTGCCCCCCATGTCCAACTCCAAATCACCCACTCGCTCACCCCCGGCGCGCTTCGACGCCCGCTACTACGAACGACACTACGGCGACCCCCGCACCGCCGTGACCTCGCGCGTCGAGATGGGGCGCCGCGCCGCTTTCATCGGCGGTTTCGCGAACTACGTGAATCTATCCGTGCGCACCATTCTCGACGCCGGCTGTGGCCTGGGCTGGTTGCGCGAGCCGCTGCTGGAGCAGTTTCCGAAGGCGCGTTACGTGGGCCTCGATATCAGTGAATATCTCTGCCGCCAGTGCGGCTGGGTGCAAGGCTCGCTCGCCACGTTCACTGCGCGCTCGCCGTTCGACCTCGTCGTTTGTTACGACGTCCTGCAGTACCTGAGCGATGCCGATGCGGCGCGCGCGATGGCCAACCTCGGCCGCCTTACCCGCGGCGCGCTGTACTTCAGCGCCCTGACGCAGGAAGACTGGGACTTCTACTGCGACCAGAAGCGGACCGATCGCGACGTGCACCTGCGTCCCGGCGACTGGTACCGGAGCCGGCTCGCCGCGCGCTTCACGCCGCTGGGCGGCGGACTGCACGTGCGCAAGAACATCGGTGTGCAGCTGTGGGAGCTGGAACGCGTGGGGGGACCGCCATGACGACCAATGAGATCCTGTTCCTGATCGCCGCCGGAATATTCGCCGTCACCGGCGTGCTGGCGGCGGCGCGGCAGAACATGGACGTCATGAGCTTCGTCATCGTCGGGGTGGTGACGGCCATCGGCGGAGGCACCTTGCGCGACCTGATGCTCGATACTCAAGTCTTCTGGCTGCACGATACGGCCTACCTGTATGTCGCGTCGGCGGCCGCGGTGGCCACGTTCTTCTTCGAGCAGTTCTTCCGCGCGAGCTTCAAGACCTTCCTGTACCTGGACGCGCTGGGCACCGCGGTCTTCGCCGTGCTGGCCACGGAGAAGACGCTGCGGCTCGGCTTCGGTCCCGGAGTCGCCGTCGTCATGGGCGTGATCACCAGCATCGGCGGCGGCATCATCCGCGATCTGCTGGTCGGCGGGCCAACCATTCTGATGCGCACCGAGCTTTACATGACACCGATCATCCTCGGCGGCGCGCTGTACGTGGGTGCCGGGTACATCACGGGAGTACCGCAGACCTACGTTTCGCTGCTGGCGATCGTGGTCATCGCGGCCGTTCGTTTCGGCGCGATCCGCTGGGGCTGGTCCTTCCCCGTGTGGCTGACTTACAAACCGCTGAAGTGATTTCCGGCGCGCCGGTCGCCGGCGGATGTCAGTTGTCCGCGAAGCCGCGGTTCCACACCGCTTCGGCCCGTTCGAACAGCGGGAGCGCGACGTCGAACGCCGTGCGCTCGCGGGTCAGCCGCAGCCAATCGCCGGTGTCGTGCGCGTCGCCGGGCCGCGAGTCCTGGCTGCGGACACGCTCGATCCACGCATGGATCCGGGGATACAGCTGCGGATGGTGCTGCAGCGTCCACGCCAGGCCGAACACGTCGGCGAATCCTTCCTCGCGCCGTGTTTGTTCCAGCTTCCGGCGCAGCGCTGAAACCTCCGCGTCCTGACTCGCACCGGATGCCGGGGCTATTCCGACGGGGGCCGTGTGCCATTCGCCGTTCACGCGCCGCAGGCAATGGGCCAGCTCGTGTGCCGCCATGGTCTCGATCGCCACGTTCCGCTGCGATGGGTCGATGGAAGCTAGCGTCGCTTGCGCATTGGGATTGGCGCGCAGGGAGAGGACGAGCTTGCAGCGGCCCTGATCGAAGCCCATGGCGAGCGGCACGTCCCCCGGCTGGGGCTGCACGATGATGTCGAGCGGGACTTTCAGGGCATCGGCGTAGTCGAGCACCGGCCCTGCGGCCTCGATCCACTGCTTTTCGAGCGCTGTCAGGCCGTCGTCTGCGCGGCCGGCCACGGGGGCCAGGCACACCAATGCCCACGCACTCAGCGAGGCGAATTGCGTCGCACGGATCAGCATGCGACCGCGGACTTGAGCCATGCCTTCAGCGTGGCGGCGAACGATTCGGTCGAGACGGGCTTGGTCAAGTAGTCATCCATGCCGGCGCGCAGGCACCGGTCGCGGTCTTCTTCGGTACTGTGTGCGGTCAATGCAATGATGGGAATGCGAACTTTACCTTCTTGCAGGCGCCGCAGCTCGCGGGTCGCCTCGTAGCCGTCCAGTTCCGGCATCAGGCAATCCATGAAGATGATGTCATACGGGTTGGCTTGCGCCAGCTGCAGGGCGATGCGGCCGTTATCGGCCAGGCCCACGTCGCACCCCAGCCGCTCGAGCATGCGCTGGGCGATGCGCCGGTTGACGGGGTTGTCTTCGACCACCAGGACTCGGGGAGACATGACAGCGTCCTATCGATACCTGGGGGAATTATCAGGATGCAACGCGGGAGGCATCGAGCACCTGGCCCCTAATGAGCAGTACGGAAAACCCTGAACTTTAATTTATTCATGCAGGTGAGCGGATTTCACGCCTGCCGTGTTTCAGGACCGAACCGAACATCCGACCCGCAATACCGTAGCCAACGATAGGAGAGACGCTCGTGGAATACCTGATGCTGAGCCAATTGACCGCCCTGGTGCTGATCCTGATTGCGGAGGCCTGCAACGACGCGGTCGCCGTGCGGCGCTTCTGGCGGCGGCAGGCACGCCGGCTCGTGGCGCGGTAAGCCGATGGAGGCCTTCGGCACCGTGGCGATCAACCGCAAGGGGCGTGCTGGCGGACGGGACCCGGCGGCGGCTCGGTCCGCAGGGACGCCCAGCCGCAGCGGCCGTTGCATCATTCCGACAGCGCCGATCTCAGCGCCTCAAGCCCTTCCCATCGGGCGAACTTCTCCTGCAGCAGCGCTGCAATCTCGTCCAGTCGCTGGCGATCGAGCCTGATCTGCCCGCCGCCCTGGCGGTGGTAGTCCGCCGCGCTCATCCTGTCGATCAATCCGCTTTGCTCGCGCTCCAGCGCCTCGATCTCCTCCGGCAGCGATTCCAGCTCGCGCTTCTCCTTGTAGCTCAACGCGGTTTTCGGCTTCGGCCGCTCGCGCGCGGACGGCTCGGGCCTGGGTGAGGGCATCGCGGCCGGCGGCCGCGGCCGTTGCTCCAGCCAGTCGCTGTAGCCGCCGACGTACTCGCGCCAGCGGCCGGCGCCCTCCGCGACCACCGTCTGCGTGACGATGTTATCGAGGAATTTCCGGTCATGGCTGACGAGCAGGAGCGTGCCGGCATAGTCCTGCAATGTTTGTTCGAGCAGCTCGAGGGATTCGATGTCCAGGTCGTTGGTCGGCTCGTCGAGCACCAGCAGGTTGGCCGGACGGGCGAAGAGGCGCGCCAGCAGCAGCCGGTTGCGCTCTCCGCCCGACAGCATGCCGACGGGCGACTGCGCGAGCCGCGTGGGGAACAGGAAATCACCCAGGTAGCTCATGATGTGCTTGCGCTGACCGCCGGTCTCGATCCAGTCCGACCCGGGGCTGATCGTATCGGCGACCGTGCGGCCGGCATCGAGCTGCGCGCGCATCTGGTCGAAGTAAGCGATCTGCAGGTTGGTGCCCAGCCTCACCTGGCCGCCCGTCGGCGCGAGCGTGCCGAGGATGATGCGCAGCAGGGTGGATTTGCCGGCCCCGTTGGGGCCGATGAAGCCGAGGCGATCGCCGCGCATGATGCGCAGCGAGAGGCTGTCGATGATCGTGCGCTCGCCGTAGCGGTGCGTGACTTTGGTCAGCTCGGCGACGAGCTTGCCGGAGCTTTCGCCCGCATCGAGCCTGAGATTGACATTGCCGAGCCGCTCGCGCCGCGCCGCACGCTCCTCGCGCAGGTGCTCCAGCCGTTTGACGCGGCCTTCATTGCGGGTCCGGCGCGCCTCGACGCCCTTGCGGATCCACACCTCCTCCTGCGCCCAGAACTTGTCGAAGCGCCGGTTGGCGATCGCCTCCGCCGCCGTTTCCTCGCGCTTGCGCGCTTCGTACGCGGCGAAGTTGCCCGGATACGAACGCAGCGCGCCGCGGTCTAGCTCCGCGATGCGCGTGGCGATCCGGTCGAGGAAAGCGCGATCGTGCGTGATGACGATTGCGGCGGCGGCTTTGAGCATCTGCTCCTCGAGGCGCTCGATGGCGGCGATGTCGAGGTGGTTGGTGGGCTCGTCGAGCAGCAGCACATCGGGCTGGGTCGCGAGGGCCAGCGCCAGCGCGGCGCGTTTGCGCTCACCGCCGGAACAGGCTTCGGGTGAAGCGGCGGGGTCGACGTCGAAACGATGCAGGAATTCACCCAGCCGGGCCTCGAAGCGCCACCTTTCCCGATCGTCAGCGAACGTAAGCGGGCCGAGGCGCAGGGCCAGACTCGCCTGCAAGTCCGGCGCGGCAGGCAACGCGGGTTCCTGTTCGACGTAGGCGATCCGCAGCTCTTCGGGCCGCTGAAGCTCGCCATCATCCAGCTGTGCCTCACGGGCGATCACCCTGAGCAGCGAGGACTTGCCGGTGCCGTTGCGGCCGATCAGGCCCACGCGCTCGCCCGGTTCCAGGCTGAACGTGGCGTCATCGAGCAGGGGTTTGTCGCCATAGGCCAGGTGGGCGCCGAGCAGGTTGAGGATGGGCATCCGGACATTGTCGCCGATAAGAATCCCGCGCAGAAATCCGGACGGGGCTGCGCCTCAGCGCCGGGCGGCCTGCCGTAGTGGCCGCTGGCACGCCGATTGCTGCATCATGCGTTGTCGAACCTGGTCGCTGTAACAACTACAAACGAGGGCACTGTCATGAACCTGTATCTGAGCATCGGTCCGATCGTTTCGCTGATCGCCGGCATCCTGATCCTGATCATGCCGCGCCTGCTGAACTACATCGTCGCGATCTACCTGATCCTCATCGGCCTGATCGGGCTGTTCGGCAAGAACCTGTAACGACGGCAGGGATGCCGCGGACGCATCCCACGGCGGTTACGGGCGTTTCACGGCGTCGGCGATCGCTTTCAGCAGCTCGCCGATTTTCTGGCGCGAGTGCTCGTCGGTCAGGCGTCCGTCCTTGTCGAAGCGCTGGGCGGCGTTGCTGATCAGCACTTCCGGCCGGCTCACGCACCGTACGTTGAGGAACACGAAGCACTCGCGCAGATGGGTCTGCGCGCGGGCCGTGCCCACCATGCCGGTCGAGCAGCCCATGCCGGCGACCGGCTTGTCCTGCCATGCGTTGTCATCGGGTGGGCGGGAGGCCCAGTCGATGGCGTTCTTCAGCACGCCCGGAATGGAGTGGTTGTACTCGGGAGTGACCAGCAGGACGGCGTCCGCCGCACGGATGCGCGCCTTCAGGTCGCGCACGACGGCCGGCGGATCTTTGTCCTGGTCCGCGTTGAACGGCGGCAGCTCGGCCAGCGACTCATAGATTTCGACGGTCACGCCCTCGGGCGCCAGCTCCACGGCGGCGCGCAGCGCAGCCCGGTTGTACGACCCTTTGCGGAGGCTCCCGGCGATGCCCAGGATGCGGATGGGTTTGTTCATGGTGCTCCTCAGCGCCAATGGTTGCGGCGCGCCGCCGTTTCGCCGGCCGCGTCCAGCGGCTCGCCGGAGATGCGTTCCTGCACGGCTTGCAGGACGCTCGCCGGCAGGTCGCCACCGGCCATCCGATAGCCGTCCCCGCCGATCTTGCCCGCGGCCCGTGCCATGACTTGAACGCGCCAGCTGTCATTCTCGCGACATGCGAGGCCCGCGACCGCGTCGCCTTCACCGAGCGCGAACGTGCGGCAATACCGGCCGTCGCGATCGCGGAAGCTGAGGGCCACACGCACGCTGTCGTTCGCGGGCTCACTCGCGAGCCGTGTCGATAGCGCGGCAGCCAGCGAGCCGCGCGCGACCAGCCCGCCGCCTTCCATCGCGAACGGAGTGGGAGAACGTAGCAGCTGATGTCCTAGAAACAAACCGACCACCAGGCACGCCGCCATCGCGCTCCATTCGGGCAGCGACCAGCGGCGCCGTGCATTCTCCCGCCGATCGGCGCGCGCCTGCGAGAGCCCGGCGACCTTTGTTTGTGCGGCAGGGAAGATCGAGCCGGCAGAGGAGCCGGAAACGGCAGCGGCGGGGGCGGTACGGACCGCGGCGATGAGCCGTTCGGGTACCGGCTCATGCAGCACGCCGTCGAATGCATTCTGCAGCTGCCGGCGCAGCGCCTGCTGTCTTTCGATCTCGTGCGCGATCTCCGTATCCAGCGTCATGGCCGCTTCCACGGTCGTGCGCTCGTCGGCGTCCAGCTCGCCGTCGACATAGGCCATCAGGGTTTCTTTGGATACGGTCATGGCGCAACCCCTCCGGGCGCGTCGGCCAGCAGATGCATGAGCGCTTCGCGGCCCCGGGCCAGGCGGCTGGTGAGCGTGCCGACCGGCACCTGCATCGCCTCCGCGGCTTCCTTGTACGACAAACCTTCGATCAACACCAGGCTCACTGCCGTGCGCTGTTCTTCGGGAAGACGCTGCAGCGCGTCCTGGATGGACAGCGCTTCGATCCGGTCGGTGGAGGCATTGTCGCCGACGTTCTCACCGGCCTCCTCGGGCGCGAACAGGCGCGCATGCCGGCCGCGGCTGCGCAGCTCATCGATCCACGCGTTTCTGATGATGCCGAACATCCAGCTCTCCAGGCGCGTGCCGGCGCGCCATTGATCCAGCTTCAGGAGCGCGCGCTCGATCCCGATCTGCACCAGGTCGTCCGCATCGTGCGGGTTGCGCGCGAGGTTGCGCGCGAAGCGCCGCAGCCGCGGCAGCACGCCCACGATCTGCTCGCGCACCTGCTCTACGGCGTGGCTCATGTCTGTTCAGTGGGTAGTACGGATGGCGCGGATATTTTCTTCCATCCGCAAAATTAATTCATCCGGCGCGCGCGGCCGCGTTGACTGTCTGCCGGCAGGCTCGCTACTGTGATTCGCATGAGCCTGCGGACGCGAATGGCGGTAGTGCTTCTGGCGGCTTCGGCCGCGGCGGCGGCGTGCCCGGTGCGAGCGCAGATCGTGCCGCCCGTGCAGGTGCCGCGTTTGCCGATCAAGTTGCCGGTCGATCTCGACAAGACATTGACGACGGCCGCCGGCGCTCTCGATCCGAACAAGCTCGTCGACCTCAGACGCCTGCGCGTGCGCACGTTGCTGCGCGAGCACCGCGCGCTCCTTGAGTCCGACCCGCGCGGCGCGCCGATCGTGCGCGCCGAGATCACCGCGTTCTCGCCGTCACCCCAGGCCGTGGAGCGCGCTCTCGCGGCCGGGTTTTCCATCGTGCGCGAGCGGGTGCTGGCAGGACTGGACGCGCGCGTCGTCGTGCTGCGCGCACCGCCGCGGATGGCGACCCGGGTAGCGTTGAAGCAGCTGAAAAAGCTCGATCCGGAAGGGACTTACGACTTCAATCATATCTATCTGGAGAGCGGAGCGATCGGCGACGGTGAAACACGCGCTTGCGCTACCGCCATGCCCCGGGCTGCTCCGTCACCTGAAAGCCCGGCCGGCGTCGCGGAGGGCGAGGCAGTCGCGAAGATCGGCTTGATCGACGGTGGAGTCGATGGCGCGCACCCGGTGTTTGCAAACAAAACGATTCATCGGCACGGCTGCGGGGAAAAGCCCGTAGCCAGTGCGCATGGCACCGCCGTGGCATCGCTGCTCGCCGGACGCGCAGAGAAGTTTCGCGGCGCCGCGCCCGACGCCGAGCTTTACGCCGCCGATGTCTACTGCGGCGCGCCCGCGGGCGGCGCGGTCGATGCGATCGCGGAGGCGTTCGCGTGGCTGTCGCGCGAGCAGGTGGGCGTAATCAACGTCAGCCTGGTCGGCCCGGCCAACGCGCTGCTGGAGAACGTCGTTCGTTTGACGGTCGCGCGCGGCCACATCGTCGTTGCGGCGGTCGGCAACGACGGACCTTCCGCGCCGCCGCTGTATCCGGCGGGGTATCCGGAAGTGATCGGCGTCACCGGAGTGGACGCGCGTCACCGCGTTTTGCTGGAGGCATTGCGTGGCAGGCAAGTCGATTTTGCGGCGCTCGGCGCCGACCTGCGGGCAGCCTCCGGTTCGTCCGCGTTCGCGCCGGTGCGCGGCACCTCGTTTGCCGCGCCGATCGTGGCAGGCGTGCTCGCGGCCGATCTGCAGGGTCCCGATCGAGGCGCTGCGGAACGCGCGACGGCGCGGCTGGCAGCGCGGGCGCTCGACCTCGGGGCGCCCGGCCCCGATCCCGTCTACGGTCGGGGCCTGGTTCCCTTCGACGGCCCTGAGGCTGCCGTAAGTCATTGATTGACCTTGGCATGCTGCGTTCCCGATGATTTTCACTCAAGCCAGGAAGAAAACCGCCTTGCCGTTCGTATGACTCCCTGAAGGCTGCGGGTGGGCCGCGGCCACGAGAGGAGAGTCATCATGAGCACGAATGATCTTTTCACGGGCAGCACCACCGCCAAAGTGGCGCTGGCCATTGCGATGACCCTGGCGATGACGGCCATGCTCGCTCTTTCGGGACCGGCGCAGGCGCAGGTCATCGGCGGCAACCTTGGCGGTACGGTCAGCGGTACGCTGGGTGGGAGCTTGCGCGGCATCGGCGGCATGGGTGGCCTTGGTGGTATCGGCGGACTGAGCAGCATCGACGGCGTCACCCGGGGAAACCTGGACGGCGTCGGGCATGGCACCGCCACGCGCGCTATGAAGGACAAACCGAAGGACAAAGGCCGACAAACAACGATGACGCCTCCGTCGGTCACGGGCGCCGTCGACGGCGCGGTGAACGGCGCAGCCAGCGTGGCGGCCGCCACGCCCGCCACCGTGAGCGCCACTGCGGGCGCCGCCGCTCAAGCGGCAAGCTCGGTAACGCTGCCTTCGGCTCCGCAGCTGCCTGCGGTTCCTGAGATCCCGGCTGTGCCCGCCGTGCCCGAGATTCCATCGGCGCAGACCGTTCCCGAGGCGCCGGTCGAGGGTGCGTTGAGCGGCACGCTCGACAGCTCGATCCAGAGTGGTCTGAACGCCGCCGACGGACAGGCGAAGACCTCCGCCAGCGGCACGTCTTCGGGTGGCGCCGCAGTGACGACCCCGAAGGTCTCTGCTTCAACCCAAACGTCCCATAGTGCGGAAGCGAATGTCGCTGCGGGCCGGTGAGCATGAGCCGGACTCGATCACTGCGACGATGAACGACGGCGGGAGCTGCACTCCCGCCGTTTTCAACAGCCTGTCAATGCGCGTCCTGCGTATCCATGCCGAGCGACGGATCGCGCTCGAACCTCAGCCGGTGGCGTCCGATCCGCAGGTCCCGCCACGGCGATAGTTCCGCGGAGAAGTCCCCCGCCGCCAGCGCTTCCTGCACCTTGGTGCCCGCCAGTCCCGAGCTTAGGATTCCCCGTGCCACTTGGGCCCATCCCGCCGGCCGGCGGGCGAACAGCGCGAAGTGAGGGTACGTCATGACGACGCATTCATCGACGGAGTCGCCGTCCAGGTCGATCAGGACCGCCGCCGGTTTGTTCGTCGCGCCGCCCCGCAGGTGAAGTACCCGGCCGGTGGCGTAGGCGCCGCGCACGGCCTCGATGAGCCCTGGCTCGAGAGTGCGGCCGGCGGGATAGACCGTGAAATCGGCGGCCAGCACCTCCGAGGCGTTGCCGTTGATCTCCTGCCAGTAGCTGCGGCTCTTCAGTACGGCCTGGGCCTGCAGCCGCAGGTCTTGCATTTGTTTGTCCTCGCCGGCGCTCGCGGCCAGCCGCTCGAGCGCGCGCTGGCCATAGGCGCCGGCGTTGAACCGCAGGTAGCGCAGAGCGCTGCGCCGCTCCTCGCCTTCGGTGTGCACTGCGCGGTCCGACTGGCTCGAGGCGGACAAACGATACGGCGAGCCGAACGGAGTCAGCGTGATTGCCAGCACGGCGATGATCCCGATCGCCAGCGCGACGTTGACGCGCTCGATGCCGCGCATCCACGGTCCGCTGCGCAGTCCCGCGAAGGCGTAGCCGATCGCGTACACCGTGCCCGCCAGCCCGACGATCAGCGCGAAGACCCGCTCCACGGTGATGCCGTACTCGGCGACGCGAACAAACAACGCGTACAGCGCGGTCGCGGCGACGATCACCATGGCGGGCGTGACGAACCGCAGGAACAGGGCGATCGGGCGCGGATAGGGCTGCTCGATGTGCCCGTTCTGGTAGCCGGCGTTCAGCAGCAGCACGGTGAAGGCCAGCAGCCACAGCAGCCAAGCCGCGCTGATCGCGCTTTTGCCGTGGAAGACGAGGTCCGCAAGCTTGAACACCAGCGTCGGCGCGAACAGCGCCAGGATCAGCGCGGCGACGGGCGCGAGCCACTTCAGCATGCCCAGCAGCTGCTCGCGCGCCACCGTGACCAGCCGGTCGACCGACCCGGTCAGATACAGCGCGATGGCGAAGGCCACGGCCGTGAAGGGATATGCGAACGCCGGCTCGGAGAACATCCAGCGGAAGAAACCGTAGCCGAGCATGCTGAACAGCGTCGCCCACAGCATCAGCAGCGCCCAGAACAAACCGGTGAAGAGGGCCGCCTCGGCCAGCATGAGGGCCTGCTGCCAGGCGCCGGCGAACAGCTCCGAATAGCCGCTGCGCCAGCGGCCGGTGGACAGCCGGATGCGCAGGAACGGCAGGAAATGCAGCCACAGCACGCCGAGCGCGCAAGCGAACACGAAGCCGCGCGAATCGGCGTGGACCTGCCTGTCGTCGATGAGGACATGGCTGCCGAAATGCCAGCCGAAGTAGAAGAACAGCGCGCCCATCGCCGCGGCGATCACCCACAAGGCCCTCGCGCGCCAGTACTGCGACATCAGTTGCACGGTCAAAGGCACCGCCGCCGTCACGGCGGACAGCGAGACCAGCCATCGCATGGACGTGGCGGGCCAGAACGACTCGCGCAAAGCGGTGTGCAGCCACACCAGGAGCGCTCCCTGGACCAGAGCGGTCAGCAAGGTGACCAGCAGGCGAGGGTTATTCTGCAGGCTGAACAGGCGCATCGTGTTGTTGTCCTTTCTTGGCGCGGCCCTGCCGCGCATTTCGCCACATCGCGCGAAGTCTGCTGCCTTTTGCCCCTCTGCGTCGAGTCGGGAGATGGCGCGCGCCGGCGCGTCCGGCCGCGGGCGCCGGGCATCCGCTTCACCCGGGAGCGGCCATCGGGGACAGAGATCAAAGGGATCAGAGTTCCCTTGGCCTCTTTACCCCTCTACCCCCTTTGGGGCATTGGCGGCCCGATCGGCCGTCGGTACAGTGCGGCTCCCTGCTCAACTGCGGCCACCGCCGAGGAGACTGCCATGTCCAACTTCATGTACGACTCATCGGTCGTCGTGTTCTCCCAGATGCTCAACAACCTGTCCGGCTTCCTCGACAAGGGACAGGCTTACGCCGAAGCGAAGAAGTTCGACAGCGCGGTGCTGGTCCAGTCCCGTTTGGCGCCGGACATGCTGCCGCTCGCCAAACAGGTCCAGATCGCCAGCGATTTCGCCAAAGGCTGCTGCTCGCGGCTCACCGGACGGGAAGTGCCCAAACGCGAGGACAACGAAGCGACGATCGCGGAGCTCAAAGCGCGGGTGGCCTGGACGCTGGACTATATCGGCTCCATGGCGCCGGAGCAGTTCGCGGGGTCGGATGAGCGCCCGATCGTTCATCAGTTGCGCGACCGCACGATCACGCTGCCGGGGCTGGCTTATCTGACGCGCTTCTCGATGCCGAACTTTTACTTCCACGTGACCACGGCTTATGGGATTTTGCGGCACAACGGGGTTGGTTTGGGGAAGGATGATTTCACGGGGCGGGTGGGGTACTAGGAGCGCGCGGTCGGCGAGCATCGCGGACACAGGGGTGTGCGCGATGCTAGGTTGGATTTTTGAGGCTGAGACTATCGCGTCTATCGACTGGGAGGAGGTCATAAGAGTCGGGCGAACTGAGGGTGGCTGGCGCCGTTTCGGGTGCCGGAGTTATCGGACAAATCTCCCCCGACGCCCTGAACCTTCCGGAACCACTACCCAAATTCCCCTTAACGTTCCCCCGTCGGGATTTTGACGCCGCGTCTCCCGCCAGCGGCGCATCGTTCATAACCCATTGATTTAACGCCACCCACGTCAGCGGCACGGAACTTGCTCTCAACCCTCCGGGTCACTGCCGGCGTCAAACCGTCGGCAGTCCCGCACCCCGAGGGGAGACGATCGATGGCTCACGAACCGCAACAGGATTTGGCCCAGGCCTTCGCCAGCTTCAACCGCTTGTCGACGGAGCTGGAGGGCGCCTACCGCAAGCTCGAGCAGGAGGTCGTCAGTCTGCGCGCCGAGCTTGCCCAGGCGCGCCTCATGCGCGAGTGGATCGAGCGGCAGAAGCGCCTGACGGTCATCGGCGAGATGGCCGCCGCGCTTGCGCATCAGATCCGAACCCCTCTGAGCGCGGCGCTGCTCTACATCTCGCAGGCCGCGACGGCCGGCATGGCCGAAGCCGACCGGCTGCGCTTCGCCGAGCGTGCCCGCAGCTGTCTGCACGACCTCGAAGGCCTGGTCAATGACATGCTTGCTTTCGCCCGCGGCGGCGGCGGCGTGATGGAGATTTTCTCCTTGAGCGCGCTGCTCGAGCAGGTTGCGCAATGTCTGGAGCCCAAGCTCAGGGGCGGCGCGCAGCTCACCATCCGCACGCTCGCGCCGGAGTTGAAATTGCGCGGCAACAGCGACGCGTTATCTGGCGCTTTGCTCAATCTCGCCAGCAATGCGATCGAGAACGGCGCGCCCGACGTGAAAGTCCTGATCGAAGTGCGCGGCGCGGAGCCCGACATCGCGGAGATTCGCGTGAGCGACAACGGTCCCGGCGTACCGCCGGAGCTGCGCGCGCGCATCTTCGAACCGTTTTTCACGACACGCAAACGTGGCACCGGCCTTGGCCTCGCCGTCGTCAAGTCGGTGGTGGTCGCCCATGGGGGTGAGGTGACGCTCGAGGACGGACCTCAGGGCGGAGCGTGTTTCGTGTTGCGGCTGCCGCTGGTGCAACCCGGCGCCGTCGTCTCCATGTCGCAGGCAAAAATGGCGCAGGCATCATGAGTACGGCAACCCTGGCGAAGCCCGCGCCGACCGGCGCCGATCTGAAAGGGAAGCAGGAGAATCTGCCGGTCCTGGTGGTCGAGGACGACCCCGCATTGCGCCAGGCGCTCTGCGATACGCTGCAGGTTGCGGGATACGAAGTTTTCGCGGTCGAGGACGGGCCGTCCGCCCTGCAGCTGTGCACCCGCGAATCGTTTGGCGTCGTGGTGAGCGACGTGCAGATGCAACCCATGGACGGACATGAGCTGCTCACCCGGCTGCGCGGCCGGTATCCCGATCTGCCCGTGGTGCTGATGACCGCTTACGGCACCATCGGCAAGGCCGTGGAAGCCATGCACGACGGCGCGGCCGACTATCTGCCCAAACCGTTCGAAGCCGCCACTCTGGTCCAATTGGTCGCCCGTTTGATGCCCGGTCCCGACGACAACGGCGAGTTGATCGCGGAGGACCGGCGCACGCGCGAGGTGCTCGCGCTGGCGCGGCGCATGGCCGCCACGGACGCCACGGTGCTCGTCACCGGCGAGAGCGGCACGGGCAAAGAGGTGTTCGCCCGCTTCATCCATGCCAAGTCGGCGCGCAGCCAGCAGCCTTTCGTCGCCATCAATTGCGCGGCCATTCCGGACAACATGCTGGAGGCAGTCCTGTTCGGCTACGAGAAAGGCGCCTTCACCGGCGCGCAGGCTGCGCACGCGGGCAAGTTCGAGCAGGCGCAAGGCGGCACGCTGCTGCTGGATGAGGTTTCGGAGATGGACCTCGCGCTGCAGGCCAAGCTGCTGCGGGTGCTGCAGGAGCGCGAAGTGGAAAGGCTCGGCGGCACGCGCACCATCGCGCTGGATGTGCGCGTGGTGGCGACCAGCAACCGGAGCCTGCGCGATGAAGTGACGGCCGGACGCTTTCGCGAGGACCTGTTCTACCGCCTGAACGTGCTGCCGCTGCATCTGCCGGCGCTGCGCGAACGGTCGAACGACATCCTGCCGCTGGCGCGCGCGGCGCTGCATCGCTATGCGATCCCCGCGCAGGACCGGGCCAGACCGATGATCTTCAGCGAAGAGGCCGAACATCGTTTGTTGTCGTATCGCTGGCCGGGGAACGTGCGCGAGCTGAACAATGTCATCCAGCGCGCGGCCATCCTGGCCTCGGGTGCGCGGCTGCGCGCGGAAGAGCTGCATTTCGAGAGCATGGAGCCCGCGCCGCTCGCGGACCTGCAGGCTCAGCGCCCGCCCGAGGACGGCAATGTGCTCGATGAGAGCCTCAGGGAGCGCGAGAAGACTTTGATCATGGAAGCCCTGCGCAGCGCGCCCAGCCGCAAGGATGCCGCCGCCCGCCTGGGCATCAGCCCGCGCACCTTGCGGCACAAACTGCAGCAGATGCGGGAAGAGGGCGTGGAGATCGCCTGACGGGACCGGACAAGCGAGGACCGACTCATGAGTCAGCTGGAAATCAATCGGGTATTGGCGGAGATGAGGGCGCTGTCGGCGCAGGCTGCCGGGCAGCCGGCCGCCGCAGCGGGCAAGCTCGACTTCGGCGCGCTCATGCAGGCTTCGCTCGAGAAGGTCAACAGCCTGCAGCAGAGCGCCACCGTGGCGGCGCAGGCTTACGAGTCCGGCCAGGGCAACGTGGACATCACCAGCGTGATGGTCGAAGTCCAGAAGGCGGGACTGGCTTTCAAGGCGATGACCGAGGTGCGCAACAAACTGGTGGAAGCGTACCGCGAAGTGATGAACATGCAGATGTGAACGCGCCGCCCTCCAGTGCAATGGAGGGCACCGAGCCGATCGAGTCAGATGAGAGACATTTATGGCTGATGCACCGAATGCGCCTGCAGTAGTCCGTCCGCGCACCGTTCTCGACAGCGTGCCGGGCCTGAAGCAGCTGATCATGCTGATCGCCGTGGCCGCGAGCGTCGCGGCGGCGGTCTGGCTGGTCATCTGGATGCAGGGCTCCGGCTACAGCTTGTTGTACGGCCATCTGTCCGAGCGCGAGACCGGACAGGTGATCGACGCGCTCACCGCCGCAGGCATCCCGTACAAAATGGATGGCGGCGCCGTGCTCGTGGCCGACGGACGCGTTCACGAGGCGCGCATCAAGCTGGCCGGCGAGGGCTTGCCGCAAAGCACGTCGATGGGCGTTGAGCTGATCGAAAAGGACCCGGGGTTCGGGACCAGCCAGTTCATGGAGAAGGCACGCTACCAGCACGCGCTCGAGACCGAGCTGGCGCGGACCATCATCAACGTGCAAGGCGTGCAGAACGCGCGCGTGCATCTCGCGCTGCCGCCGCCTTCGGTGTTCGTACGCGATCGCAAGAGTCCCAGTGCCTCGGTGATGCTGCAGCTTTACCCCGGCCGGCGGCTCGATCAGGGGCAGACGGCGGCCATCGTTCATCTCGTGGCCTCGAGCGTGCCGGAATTGGTCGCCAATCAGGTCACCGTCATCGACCAGAGCGGGAATCTCCTCAACTCGCCGGACGACAGCGGCGACATGGCGCTCAGCGCCAAGCAGTTCGAGTACACGCGCCAGGTCGAGGAGAGCTACGCGCGGCGCATCGAGGATCTGCTGGAGCCGATCACCGGACCGAATCGCGCCCGCGCGCGGGTGACCGCGGACATGGACTTCACGCGCAAGGAGGAAACGCAGGAGAACTACAACCCGCAGAATCCCGTGATCCGCAGCGAACAAACGGCCAACGACCAGCGCATGGCAGGCGATACCGCGCAAGGCATTCCCGGCGCGCTCAGCAATCAGCCGCCGGCCACCGCGCCCGGCGTGCCCCCCGCAGCCCAGCAGCAGCCGGCCGCCGCCGCAGGCGCCGCCGCCGCCGCGGCGCAGCCCGTCAGCACCTCCGCGCGCGCGACGCGCAATTTCGAGATCGACCGCACGATCAGCCATACGCGCGGCCAGATCGGCGTGGTGCGCAAGCTCTCCGTCGCGGTCGTGGTCGATAACTGGCAGAAGGTCAACGACAGCGGCGAGACGACCTCGACGCCGCTGACCGAAGCGGAGGTGCAGCGGCTCACGAGCCTGATCAAGGAGGCGATCGGCTTCAACGAGGCGCGCGGCGACCGCGTGAACGTCATGAACAATGCGTTCCACGCCGAGCCGCCGCTCCCGGAGGCCGACGAGCCCTCGCTCTTCTCCCAGCCTTGGGTGAAGACCGCGATCAAACAAGGCATCGCCGCGATCCTGGTGCTGGTGCTCGCCTTCGTCGTGCTCAAGCCGATCGTCAGCTCGCTCACGCAGCCGGCGCGCGGCGGCGCGACGCTCACGCCGGATCAGCTGATGCTGAGCGGCATGGGCGGGGCGATGGGCCAGGGGAACTACGACCAGCAGGTGGCGGCGGCGCGCGGCCTGGTCGGCCAGGATCCCAAGCGCGCGGCCGCGGTCATGAAAGAGTGGGTCAATGGCTGAAGCCGAGGCGTCCGGCGCCGAGCGCGCCGCCTTGTTTCTGCTGTCGTTGGGCGAGCAGGAGGCCGCGCAGATCCTCAAGCACATGGAGCCCTCGGAAGTGCAGAAGATCGGCACGGCGATGGCCGCGCTGAAGGACGTCTCGCGCGACCAGATGCAGAAGGTTCTGCAGAACTTCCTGAAGGTGAGCGACAAACAGAGCGCCGTCCCCGGCGGGACCCAGGACTATCTGCGCCGCGTGCTCACGAATTCCGTGGGCAAGCAGCGCGCGGACATGTTCCTGCAGCGCATCCAGCAGGGGAGCAGCGCCGCCAGCAATGGCATCGATGCGCTGAAATGGATGGAGCCCAAGGCGGTGGCGCAGCTGATCGGGAACGAGCATCCGCAGATCGTGGCGATCGTGCTGTCCCAGCTCGACGCCGAGCAGGCGGGGCAGATCGTGGATCTGCTGCCCGAGGCGCTGCGCTCGGACGTGCTGATGCGCGTTGCGACGCTCGATGAGATCCCGCAGGCGGCGCTCGCGGAGCTCGATCAGCTGGTGGAGCGCCAGTCGGGCGCGCCCACGGAGCCGCCGCCGCGGCGCATCGGCGGCGCCAAGACGGCCGCGGGCATCATCAACGCGGTGAACAAAGAAGGCGGCGGGAAGCTGATGGAAAGCATCCAGCAGGCCGATGCCGACCTGCACCAGAAGATCAAGGATCTGCTGTTCGTCTTCGACAATCTCATGCAGATCGACGATCGCGGCATCCAGACGCTGCTGCGCGAGATCTCCTCCGATCAGCTCGCCCTGGCGCTGCGCGGCGCGGAGCCGGCATTGCAGGAAAAGATCTTCCGCAACATGTCCAAACGGGCCGGGGAGATCCTCAGGGACGACATGGAGGCGCGCGGGCCGGTGAAGCTGAGCGAGGTCGAGGCGGCGCAGAAGGAGATCGTCGGCATCGCGCAGCGGCTGATCGAGGAAGGCACGATCGTGATGGGCGCAGGCGCCGGCGACTATGTCTGAGCGAACGGAAGTCTGGAAGGCGCCGGACGTCGAGCACCATTCCACGCAGGTGTTCGCCGCCGCGCCCTCCGGCGGCCTGCTCACCGCGGGCAATCTGGAGGACCTGCAGAAGGAAGCCTATCGCGAAGCCTATGCGCAGGGACTGAAGGAAGGCATCGCGCAGGGCCAGGAGCGGCTGAAGGTCCAGGTCGACCGGTTTGCCGCGATGATGGACGACCTCGCGAGGCCGTTCGAGGAGTTCGACGAGCACGTCGAGCAGGAGCTGGTGGCGCTCGCGCTCGCGGTCGCGCGCCAGATCGTGCGGCGGGAGCTGAAGCACGATCCTACGCAGGTCATCGGCATCATCCGCGAGGCGATCAAGTCGCTGCCGGTGGCGTCGCGGGACGTGCGGGTGGTGCTGCATCCGGAGGATGCGGCGATCGTGCGCCAGCATCTGGCGCCGACGGAGAGCGAGCGGGCGTGGACGATGGTGGAGGATCCGGTGATGTCGCGCGGCGGATGCCAGGTGACCTCGGCCAGCTCGCGGGTCGATGCGCGGCTGGAGGCGCGGTTGGCGGCGGTGATCAATGAGCTGTTGGGGGATGATAGTCCTGTCGAGGAACGCAAGGATGATCGGTGAGGCCGACTACAAACAAAGGCGCGCGGCCTGGGCGGCCAAGCTGGCGGCTTATCGCGGGCGTGTGACGGAAATTCGCGATATGGCCGTGGAGGGCGTGCTCAACCGCATGGTGGGAATGACGCTGGAGGCGGTGGGGTGCGAGGCCGCGGTCGGCGGACGGTGTTTGATTCATACGCACGAAGGGCGGCGGATCGAAGCGGAAGTGGTGGGATTCTCGGGGGAGAAGCTGTATCTGATGCCGACGAGCCACGTGCGCGGGCTGATGCCGGGCGCGCGCGTGGTGCCGACGCGGGCGGCGTCGGAGATCCGGGTGAGCGAGAGCGTGTTGGGGCGGGTGCTGGATGGGGCGGGGCGCCCGCTGGACAACCTGGGTCCGCTGGAATGCACGGACCACGTGCCGCTGATGGGCGAGCCGCTCAATCCGCTGCTGCGGCGGGCGATCCGCGAGCCGCTGGACGTCGGCGTGCGCTCGATCAATGGTTTGTTGTGCGTGGGGCGCGGGCAGCGCATCGGTTTGTTCGCCGGCAGCGGCGTCGGCAAATCCGTGCTGCTGGGGATGATGACGCGCTATACCAACGCGGACGTGACGGTGGTGGGCCTGATCGGCGAGCGCGGCCGCGAAGTGCAGGAGTTCGTCAGCAACACCCTCGGCCCCGATGGCATGTGCCGCGCGGTCGTGGTGGCGACGCCGGCGGACAATCCGCCGTTGATGCGTCTGCACGGCGCGTGGCTCGCGACGGCCATCGCCGAATATTTCCGCGACCGCGGCCTGAAGGTCCTGCTGCTGCTCGATTCGCTGACGCGATTCGCGCAGGCGCAGCGCGAGATCGCGCTGGCCATCGGCGAGCCGCCCGCGACGAAAGGCTATCCGCCTTCGGTGTTCGCGCGCCTGCCGCAGCTGGTCGAGCGCGCCGGCAACAGCGATCGCGGCGTCGGCTCGATCACCGCGTTCTACACCGTGCTCGCGGAAGGCGATGATCAGAACGATCCGATTGCCGATGCGGCGCGCGCGATCCTCGACGGGCACATCGTCCTGTCGCGCCAGCTCGCCGAGTCAGGGCTCTATCCGGCCATCGACGTGGAAGCTTCGATCAGCCGCGCCATGCACCAGATCGCCACGCGCGAGCAGCTGGACCTGGCCGTGCGCTTCCGCCAGCTCTACAGCAGCTACCAGCAGAACCGCGACCTGATTTCGGTCGGCGCCTATCGCAAGGGAAGCGATGCGCGCATCGACGCGGCCATCGAGTACTGGCCGCGCGTGCAGGAATTCCTGCGCCAGGACATGCACGATCCGGTAAGCTTGGAGCGCAGCTACCAGGAGCTGAAAACTTTGTTGAACGCAGGCTGATCCCGTGAGCCGATCCGACCGCATGCAGCCGATCAAGGAGATCGCCGATTCGCGCGAGCGCGATGCCGGCGCCGTGGTGGCCGCCGCCGAGCAGAAGCTGAAGGAAGCCGAGCAGCAGCTCGAGCAGCTGAAGCGCTATCGCGAGGAGTATGGCCAGGGTATGGGCAGCGGAGACGGCCAGAACGTCGGCGCCGTCGACGGCATGCGGCTGCAGAACTACCGTGCGTTCGTGCAGCGGCTGAGCGATGCGATCCGCCAGCAGGAGGATCTCATCACGCGCCTGCGCGAGGACTCCGACCGCAAGCGCGATGCCTGGCGCGAGCGGCGCGTCGAGGCGAAGACGCTGGACCGCGCGATCGAGAAGCTGCGCGGGCAGGAGCGCAAGGTCGAGGAGCGGCGCGAGCAGTTCAAGATGGACGAGCAGGCGGCCGCGCAGAGGCGCAGCCGCGAGCTGGCCGACGAGAGCGGCCAGTGGAAGATCGGCAATACCGGCCGCTGGAAGGTGGACAAGTAGCTCCAGGCGCCGACGGGTGCAGGCATAGCCCTTGCACTTCCCTTTCTCGTGGCAAATTCAACTATCACGATGACCGCACCTCCGGTCGCGAGCGGGCCTGCGCCCGCGCAGGCCGCAGGCGCGGGTGCGTCCGCGTCCGCCGCCGGCGCAGCGGCTACAGGCACTCCGTCGAGCGGCTTGTCTTTCAACAACTTGCTGAATGGCTCCGAAACATCGGCCGGCGCGGACAGCTCATCCACGCTGTCATCCGACGATGGTTCGGCGGCATCGGATGCCGGCGATGGGTCACCGCCCAGCGGCAACATCTTGCCGCTTCTTGCGGTGCTCTTGCCGCCGCTGCCGCTCCAACAACCGTCAGCCGTGGCCGATGAGGCAGCGCTAGCGGCTGGTGCGTCGGGCTCCGCGACGACTACCGGTCCGGTGCTGCTGCCCGGTGTTCCAGCCGGCGCGATGAATCCTTCAGCTGCCGCGGGCGGCGCCGTGACTGCGCCGCCGCTGCCCGAAGATGCTTTGCCGGCAGCGCTCGTGCGGGCGGACACCGCGCAGAAGCCGAACATTCCGCCAGCGGCCAAATCGCCGGTGCCGGTCCATCAGGATCTCAGCTCCATCAAGAGCGCCCTCGAGTCGATCGCTCACCGGCAGCAACCGTCGGGAGCCGCGCCTGGCGGGCCGCTCGATTCTGCAATTCCCGGTTCGGCCGCGGCCGCGGACGACAGCGCCGGCAACGACAACGATGCGGTGCTCAGACGATGGGTTGCGGCACTGTCGAGTGCGGCGACCGACGCGAAATCTTCCGCGCCGCCGCCGACAGGCGCGACGGCGGCCAACAAACCGATCGAAGTTCCCGTGCAGCTGCAGCCGGCCGTCCCGGCCGACAAAGCCGGTTTGCCGGCCGCTGCGCCGGACGCTTCCGGTCAGCTCCTGCGCGAGGTCAAGTTCGAACGCATCAGCGACGCGCCGGCACCGGCTCCCACCGTGGCAACGCACGTTCTCGGCGCTCATACGGCCACCGCAACGGCCGCGACCGACGATACCGCGGTGCTGCAGCTGCAGACGCCGATGCAGAACAGTCGCGAGTGGTCCAACGGATTGGGCGATCGCATCGTCTGGCTGACGAGCAACTCCGTCCAGAATGCCCAGATCCGGCTCAATCCGCCGCACTTGGGGCCGATCGAGGTGCAGGTATCGGTTACCGACAATCAAACGACCGTAGCGCTGCTCGCCCATCATGCGACGACCCGCGACGCGCTGGAAGCGGCCGCGCCGCGGCTGCGCGAGATCCTCGGCTCGCACGGGTTGAGCAACGTCAATGTGAACATCAACCACCAGTCGTCCGGGGAGCGCGCCGCGCAGAGCCAGCAGCAGCCGTTCCAGCAGGGATACGTGGTGAGAGACGTGGATCTGCCGGCTACGGCGGCCGGCGCGGTGCCGGCAAGAACGAACCGGTCCAGCACGCTGCTCGACGCCTACGCCTGAGAGCACGGGGGACTCCCCGTTGGCGTCAGTCCGAGAACGCCAAGCACCGGCAAGGATCGCCAAGGATCGCCAAGGATCGCCAAGGATCGCCAAGGATCGCCAAGGATCGCGATAGACAAACGTCGGCGCTGCGCTGGCTCTCCCCACGGAGCCGCGCAACCGCTATCCTTGCGGCATGACTGCAGCCCTAACATTGAACGACATCGATTCCGCGCGTGCGCTGCTCGGCGACCGCGTGATCACCACGCCCGTCCACGAGTGGGAAGGGCCGTTGCGCGATGAATTACTCGGCCCCGGTACACGGGTGTTCCTCAAGCTCGAGCTGCTGCAACGGACGGGCAGCTTCAAGGCGCGCGGGGCTTTGTTCAACGTTCTTTGCCTCGATGAGGAACAAAGAAAACGCGGCGTGACCGCGATCAGCGCCGGCAATCATGCGGTCGCCGTGGCGTATGCGGCCCGCGTGCTCGGCGTGCACGCCAAGCTGGTGATGATCAAGACCGCCAATCCGCTGCGTGTGGAGCTGTGCCGCAGGTACGGCGCCGAGATCGAATTCGCGGCGACGGCGCACGAAGGGTTCGCGCGCGTCGAGCAGATATCGAAGCAAGAGGGACGTGCGTTGATCCATCCGTTCGAAGGAATCCGCACTGCAACGGGGACGGGGACACTCGGCGCGGAATTCTGCCGGCAGGTGGCCAATCTCGATGCCGTCATCGTGCCGATCGGCGGCGGCGGCCTGTGCGCCGGCGTCTCTTCGGCGGTGAAACTATTGCAGCCGGGCTGCAAGGTCTTCGGCGTGGAACCGCGCGGCGCGGATTCCATGTATCGCAGTTTCGCCGCGGGCAAACCGCAGTCGATCGAGCGCGTCGATACCATCGCCGACAGCCTCGGCGCGCCCTACGCCTTGCCCATCACCTTCGAGATGTGCCGGCGCAACGTCGACGCGCTGACGCTGGTGAGCGACGACGAGCTGCGCGCGTCGATGCGGCTGATGTTGCGGGAATGCAAGCTCGCCGTCGAACCCGCCGGCGCCGCCGCCATGGCCGCGCTGGTCGGGCCGCTACGCGAAGAGCTGCGCGGCCGTCGCGTCGGCCTGATCGTCTGCGGCGCCAACATCGATCCAGCGACTTACGCCCGGCTGATTCAAGAATGATGCCGTCCGCCAGCGGGCGTTTTGCGCTTGATCTTTGTTAGCCGCTGGTTCACAGTCGGCGCATGGGAAATACCGAGCTGACGGAAATACACCAGGCTCTCGCCGCCGTGCAGCAAACGGTCGGCACGCTCACCTTCCCCGGCTGCGACAAAGACGACCTCTTCGAGCTGATCGATCGGGTGGAATCGGAATTGCGTGCCAGCCATCCGAACGTCCAGGTCATCGGCACCTTCCTCAATTCCATCGCGCGGAGCCTGCGCAACCAGCCCGAAGCCCGCGAGGCCTGCGTCGTCGTGGAGGATGCGCTGGAGCACACAGGGATTCCGAGCACCTGGATGAACGGGATCTGACAGGTCATTTTCCGGCCGTTGCCGCGGCTTTTGAGACGATACGCATCGTATCCCGGTCTTCTTTGATCTGCAGCGCCGGTGCTGCGCTGGCCAGGGTGTGTAACCAGCCCTGCCAGTCCGTACTGAAGAATGTGGTGGTAATTCGCAAGCGAGCCAGGGCGGGGTCGTCGATCACCACCGGTCGCGTCGAATAGCGGTTCAGATCGGCGATAACCCGGCTCAAGGGCTCGTCGATGTAGCTGTGGCGGCCGTTGCGCCAGGCGGCGACATTGTCCGACGCAAGCGCGCGTACCGAGCGGATGACGCCACTGCGCTCCACCACCGTTTCCTCTCCCTGGCGCAACACTGTCGCGGCGCCGGCATTGGGCATGAACGTTGTCGCTGGTTCCAACCGGATCCGCCCCTCGGCGACTTCCACCGCGACGACATCGCCATAGCGACGCACGTTGAACGCCGTACCGATGGCGGTGACTTTGCTCATGCCGGCATCCACGACGAAGGGCCGGCTGATATCCTGCGCGACGGAAAAGAACGCCTCGCCCGAGAGCAGCCGAACCTCACGCGCGCGCGAGGTGAGCCTGATTTCGAGAGCGGAATGCGCGCCGACCTGGACCCGCGATTTGTCTGGCAGCACCAGCTCGCGATGTTCGCCAACAGTGGTCTCGATTGTCGTGCGATATGCATCGCCGGTCATCGAGCGCACGGTCAATAGCGCCAGGGCCGTCGTTATTCCGAGAGAAGCTGCCGCCGCCCAAACGAGTCGGCGCATCCTGCCGGCCGTTCCACCTCTCCGACCGGCACGTGCCGTTGGCGCTCCGGCAGTTTGTCCCTCCTCCCATCGTGATGCCGACAGGGTGTCCAGAGCCGTCCAAGTCCGCTGAGTCGCCTCATATGCCGTGCGGTGCGCCGGCGAAAGCTCCAGCCATCGTTGCCACGCCGCCAGCGTCTCGATGGCCGGCTCCTCGCGCTCGATGCGCAGGAACCAGTCGACGGCTTCGGTCGCCACGGCGTCCTGTTTTTCGATGTCATCCACCCCGATGCTCACGACCGATCCTCCCCGGCGCGGGTCGACTCCAGTGCGCGCCGGCAATGCAGGAGCGCACGGGTGATGTATAGCCGCACCATGCGATCCGTCACCTCCAGGCGCCGCGCCACTTCAACCATCGACAATCCATAAAACTTGTGCAGCAGGAATGCCTGCCGGCATTTGTGTGGCAGTGCGTCGAGCGCGGCGTTCAATTGAGCGATCTCCTGTGCGGTGGCTACAACCGCTTCCGGCGGCGCGGGCAGATCCAGCGTCTCGCGCGCGGCATGCCGCTCATCGAGACGCGAGTGACGCGTGCGGTTGCGGAGCCGGTCCATCGCGAGGTTGGAGGCCGTCTTGTACAAAAATGCGCGCAAATAGCTGATTGCCCCCGGCGTATGCAGGCTCAGCAGGCGTACATATGCTTCCTGCGCGATCTCCCTGGCTTCCTGCTGCGAGCCGAGTTTCCCGGCGAGGAAGCGCAGCAGCGCGGCGTTATGTTCTACGTAGAGACGCTCGATCAGCGCGGCGTGGTCCGCCGGTTCGGCGGGCGGCGCATTCGCCCGGGAGGGATCGATTGTAGGTTTCTGTGCCATCGGCCTACGAAGTGTGCGACGGAGCGTAGACTCCAACCAGTTGCTCTTCAGACGTGCAACAGGAGCAAAACCGGAAATGGCACGGCGTATTTCCGCTTTCTCGCGGGCGAGGCGTCTAAAGGCGCATAAAAACTCGTGACGAGGGGATGCTCATGATAACCCGCACTGCAAAGTCGATCCTGGCCGCGCTCGCCCTTGTGGGTGTGTTTGCGACGTCCTCCTACGCGGGCGACGTGCAGGGGCGATCCATGTCTTTCAAGATCTCTCCCCAGGCACTCGACAGCGCGCTGATGCAATTCTCCGATCAGAGCGGCATTCAACTGGTGGTCACGGCCGATACGATACGCGGCAAATCCACGCGCGGCGTGCAGGGGATGTTCGAGCCGGAAAAGGCGCTGGAGCGGCTGCTCGAAGGCTCAGGATTGCAATATCAGGTGGTCAATCCACGCAGCTTTGCGATCCGCGCCGGTGAGCATGCAGTGGAGACCGGCGACAACCGTGCTACTGATACGAATGAGGCATCGATGCGGCTGGCTCGAGCAAATCCGCAGACCCCCGCTGCCGAAGATAAAGCAGGCGCCGAGGCTGACGATTCGACCTCCTCAGCAGAGAAGAGCCGCAAGATCGATGAGATCATCGTCACGGCCACTAAGCGCGCCGAGAACGTGCAGGACATTCCGATGAGCATCGCGGTCATTGGCAGCCAGGACATCGAGCGCCGCGGACTGATCGGCATGGAGGATTACCTGCGTTCGATCCCCGGCGTGAACCAGATCGACAACGGGGCCAGAGCCAACGCGATCGTCATTCGCGGTATCAGCACCTCGCCCGAGTTCGAGAATGCCGCCGCGGGGGCCGGCTCCACGGTGTCGAGCTACTTTGACGAGGTTCCGATTACCGCGGCGGGCGGCTGGGGCGGTGGCGGCATCGATGTACGTCCGGTGGACATCGAACGAATCGAGGTTTTGCGCGGACCGCAAGGCACTGCGTACGGCAGCGCCTCATTCGGTGGCGCGCTGCGCATCATTCCAGTGAAACCCAAACTCGACGGCTTCGGCGCCAAACTGGCCGGGGCCTATTCCGGCACGGACGGCAACGGCAGCGACAACTCCATGATACAGGGCGTCGTGAACATTCCGGTGGTCGCCAATAAGCTCGCGCTGCGCGCGGTCGCATATCGCTATGACGAAAGCGGCTTCTACAGAAATATCGGCGGTGTCGACCCGGTGTTGATCACGGCCGCGAGCAACTTCGGCCTCGGAGACTACGTGCGCGGTCCGGTTCAGGACGAGGGTCGGATGCTTTCGACCGGCGGTCGCGTGGCGGCTCTGTGGAGAGCGACTGACAAGTTGGACCTCTCCCTGAACGTCCTCACGCAAAGGATCGAGCAGGATGGCGATCCGACCGCCGACGCGGGCGAGTACCTGCAATCTCGCGGTCCGGTTGCTCCACAGAACCGCTTGCGTGGCGAAACAGGCGAGGCCAACGACACGAATATGGACCTGCTGAGCCTGGTGCTGAATTATGACTTGAGCTGGGCCGCGCTGACTTCGGCCGTTTCCTGGGTCGACAGCGGTTCCGAAAGCAGAAGCACCCTGGCGCAGCGAAGCTTCGTTTCCATTTATGGTCCCTCATCCGGCGCCAACTCGAGCGACTTCAAGTCCTTCACCGCCGAGACACGTCTGGCATCGAACCTAGCGGGGCGCTTTCAATTCCTGGGTGGTTTGTTTTACGAGGATGTGGATGAAGCTTACCTTCAGCACACGGGCGATTGGCCTGGCGCGGCGGCGGCCAATCCGTTCCGCACGGATCCCATATTCCTTTACGACGCCACGCGCCAGCTCGAGCAGCGCGCGATTTTCGGAGAGATGTCGTACGACCTGACTGGCAAGCTCACTGCCACCCTGGGCGGGCGATACTACGAGTATGAAAAGAACCAGAGCATCCTGCAGGAAGGCGGCGCACTTGGACTGGTCGGTGGCATACCCAGAGTTCCGATCGGCGGAGGCATCGCCCAGGTCCTGGACAACAGCGAGAGCGGATCCAGCTTCAAAGCCAATTTAAGTTACAGACCGACCCAGAACGCGTTGTTATATGCCTCGTGGGCCGAAGGTTTCCGTCTCGGCAGACCATCCCCGGGAGTAACTGCGGCCTCGTGCGATACCAACAACGACGGTCTACTCGATGGTACCAGCATTACGATCGAGTCCACGCGCGTAATCAGCTCGGACTATCTGGACAACTACGAGATCGGCGCCAAGGTCGCGCTGTTCGACCGGCGCATGGTCATCGATACCTCGGTTTACCACATCAAGTGGGACGGCCTGCCGATCCGCACCATCGCTCCCGTTTGTCTCGCCAACTATACCGCCAATGTCGGCGCGGCTACTTCCGATGGCGTAGAGTTTCAAGCACAGGTCTTCATCGCAAAAGGATTGAGAGTGGATTTCGGCGCTGGCTACACCAAGGCCCAGCTGGCCGAAGACGCCCCGGGCATTCCGGGTTCGCCGAAAGAGGGTGCGCGACTTCCCGGCTCACCCAAAGTGAGCGCGAATCTCGCCGCGCAATACGACTTCGACATTGCCGGACATGATGCGTTCGTGCGTGCCGATTCTTTCTATGCCGGGAAGTTCTACGGCGATCTTCTGCAGACACCCCTGACGGAAGCCGGCGACTACATCAAGGTCGATGTGCGTGCGGGTGTGGCGATCAGGAATCTCAGCGTGGAGCTGTTCGTGCGCAACCTCACGAACGAGGACACGTTTACGTGGCGCGGGCTCAGCAACTCCGGCCGCGGAGCTTTTTTCGGCTACCAGCTGCGTCCGCGCACCATCGGCCTGCAGCTCGGTTATCACTTCGAGTGATCGAACCCGGCGAATCAGTTTTCACTGACGGGAGTCGGCGTTCGTTCGTTGGCCGGCGCATCGGGGCTGTGCGTGCGATTACACCTGGTTTTGACATCACGAGACAAGGATCCATCAATGTCGATCACTGGTAGAGGCGGCGTGCGCCGTGTTTCGGGCGGAGCCTTATTGCTGTTTATCTCATCTGTCGCCGGCGCCGCTGCCGATTGGGATGTCACCGATACCGGCCAGCCCTATACAGAGGCGAGGTTCACGGTGACCGAGGGCACCTGGATGGACGTGGATGTCAGTCCGGATGGCAAAACCCTGGTGTTCGATCTCCTGGGAGATATCTATTCGCTGCCCGCCGCTGGCGGCGACGCCAAGCTGCTGCACGGCGGTCCGGCCATGGAGTATGCACCGCGTTTCAGTCCGGATGGATCGAAGATCCTGTACATCAGCGACCGTGGTGGCAGCTACGATCTCTGGTTGTCCAAAGTGGACGGCTCGGCTACGAGGCAAGTGACCCACGAGCGGGCCGCCAACACGCTCACCACGCCCGCCTGGAGCGCGGACGGGCAATACGCGCTCGCCACCCGAACCAGTCAGTTGCTGGGTACGGATATCTGGCTTTACCACGTGGACGGCGCCCGTGGGCGGCTGCTGACCAAAGCCGCCAAGAGCGGCGGTGTGGTCAACGAACCGGAGTCCTCCCACGACGGCAACTATCTCTACTACACCGAGAGTGATGGCGGCACGGGAATGGCTCGGCTGGCCAATCAGCCGATGTTTGCCATCAAACGGCGCGATTTGAACAACGGCAGGGTCGAGGAGGTGGTGCGCGGGTTCGGGAGCGCGGTCACCGCGCAGCTGTCGCCCGACGACCGGCGCGTCGCCTTCATACGCCGGGTCAAGGACAAGACGCTGTTGTTTGTTTATGACGTGCAGACCGGCCGGCAGCAGCCGGTGTACGACGGCCTGGAGCGCGACCTGCTGGGCAATTGGATTGCGCGGATGGGCGGCTACTATCCGCAATACGGCTGGTTTCCGGACTCCCGCCACGTGGCGATCTGGAGCAAGGGCAAGCTTTGCAAGATCGACGTGGACACCCGGGCGCGACAGGAAATTCCCTTCCGCGTAATAGCCGAGCATCGCATCACGGTTCCGCCGCGTTTTGAAAATCCGCTCGCACCCGAGCGTTTCACGGTGCGTGCCATCCAGCAGATTGCCCTGGCACCCGATGGCAACAGCGTCACTTTCAACGCGCTGGGTCATTTGTGGCGGAAACAGCTGCCCGGCGGCGATCCGCAGCGCCTGACCCGGGCCAGCGCATTCGAGTTCGAGCCCGCCTATTCAAGCGACGGAGCTCTGATCGCTTTCGTGTCCTGGGATGACGAGCGTGGCAGCACGCTCGAGGTCGTGACCGCCAAGGGCCGGCCGGTCCGGACCGTGGTCAAGGGCATGGGGATCATGCGTCAGCCGTCATTCTCGCCGGACGGCAAGCGCTTGGTGTACTGGCTCGAGGAGGGCAACAAAAAGATGGGCGGCTATCGGGCCGTCAGAGCAGGGTTCTACTGGGTATCGATTGCCGATGGTCAGCCCCACTATGTCGGCCCCCCAGCCGGCCCCACCGAATCGCTGGGCGACTCATCAACCAAGAAGCCGCAGTTTTCCCCCGATAGCAAACGTATCTACTACGCAGCCAAATCCACCGGACGGTTCGACGGCGTGGTCGGCAATATCCTCGAAAGTCTGGATTTGAACGGGCTGGACAAACGGCAGCATGTCTTCAGCGCAGACATGGGGGAATTCAGGATCAGCCCCGATCTGAGCTGGCTGGCCTACAAGAAGGATCAGCAGTATTACGTCATTCCATATCGAGAAACCGGTGCACCGCTCAAGTTGACGCTCGCAGGCGACGAAGTGCCGGCCACGCGGCTGACGGAATACGGCGGGAACGAAATCGTTTGGTCCGCCGATTCGAGCCGCGTGAGCTGGGTATTAGGCCCTACCTTGTTCACCGCATCGATCGCGGGCCGGGCTACGGCCATGGCCGCGCCGATGATCCGGAAAACCGACCTCAACCTTGAAGTGCCTGCGGACAGGCCCGAGGGCGTGGTCGCTTTCGTCAATGGCCGCGTCATTACGATGCACGGTGAAGAAGTGATCGAGCGCGGCTCAGTCGTGGTCGAGGGCAACCGCATCGCGGCCGTGGGACCCGCGGACCAAGTCGAGATTCCCAAAGCAGCGAAGGTGATCGACGTCGAGGGAAAGACGGTAGTGCCGGGCCTGGTGGACATGCACGGGCACGTCGAGCCGCCCAAGGAAGGCTTTCTGATGCCGCAAAAGCATCCGGGCCACTATGCCGCCCTGGCGTTTGGCGTGACGACCGATCTGGACCCGGCGGCCACGGAGCTGCCCAGTCTTTCCAGCGGCGAGATGAATCTGGCGGGAGTGGCCGTGGGGCCACGCTACATCAGTGTCGGACGGCACCTGGCCGGAATTGAAAACGGTACGGGACTGGTGGGCATGGGGTATTCGATCGACAGTCTGGAAGATGCGCGCAAGATCATTGTCGGCAAGAAGGCTCTGGGCGGGATCATCGTCAAGAGTTACGTGCAGCCCAAACGCAGCCAGCGTCAGCAATTGATCAGGGCGGCGCGGGAAGGGCGGGTGATGGTGACGCCGGAAGGCGGGCAGAACTTCGCTGCCAACGTGACCATGATCCTGGATGGCCACGTCAGCATCGAACACAACCTCCCCCTGGCCAACTACTATGATGACCTGGTGCAGCTGATCGTGCATGGGGGCACTTCGCTCACGCCCACCATCGTGGTGTCGAACGGTGAAACGCGAGCCGAGAACTACTTCTACCAGACTACGCGTCCGTGGGACGACCCAAAGGTCAAGATTTACGTGCAAACCACTTTTGCCTGGTACAACCCACTAGGCGGCGCCAGCGACGCGCCTCCCTATGTCAGAGGCATGGTGAGCCTCCATCAAACCGATGAGCTGTGGGACATCGGTTTCCGTGCGGTGGCTCGCTCTATGAAGAAGGTGGATGACGCTGGTGGTGTGGTGAACACCGGCGCGCACGGCAACGTCCAGGGGCTGGGTATGCACTGGGAGATGTGGGCGCTGGGTGAAGGCGGCATGAGCAACCTGCATATCCTGCGTGCGGCGACTTTGAACGGGGCCAGGACGATTGGTCTGGATAAACAGATCGGCACGCTCGAGGCCGGCAAGCTCGCCGACCTGATCGTGCTGGATGCGAATCCGCTGGAGAACATTCGCAATACCAACTCCGTGCGCTACACGATGGTGAACGGGAGGGTGTACGACTCGCTCAGCATGAACGAGATCGGCAACTACAACCGGCCGCGCAGCAAGTTTTATTGGGAATTGGAACACGACAACGGTATCGACTGGAATGAAGCTTGGGGTGGTCGCGGTATTCATTCCCAATAAGCTGATGACCCCGGTGCGAGGTCGGAACTATGGATTTACGTGAGCCGGTGTTTACACGTCGCCGATTGTTATCGTTGCTGGGCATTGCAGCCGGAACCAGGGTTCTTCCGACGTCGGCGGAGCCTGGCGATGACGCTGCGCAACTCCATGTGGACCTGTCACGCCCGAGTACGACGGATGGATTAACCCTCATGGCCGGCGGCTCGTCCACGCCGCAGCGTCTGGCCGACGTCGAGCCGGAAATTGAAAGTCTGCTCAAGGACGGCAAACTGCCGCCGGCGCAGTTTGCGGTCTCCGCCATCAAGTGCGAGACCGTCATGGTGGCCATGCGCGATGGGGTGCGACTTGCTACCGATGTCTATCGGCCCCCCGTGCGTACCGGACCGGTGGTCGTCGTGCGCACGCCGTATGACAGGGCGATGGAAGCGTATGGGTATGCCGGGGCACTGCAGTCCCTGGCCCGGCGCGGCTATGTCGTAGTGTCGCAGGATTGCCGCGGTACCGGTGACAGCGAGCCGGACAGCTGGGATTACTACATGTATGAGTCGGAGGATGGCTACGACTGCATCGAGTGGATCACCCGGCAGGAGTGGTTCGGCGGGTTCATCGGTTCTTTTGGCGGCTCATACACCGGACAAACACAGTGGCCGATGGCCACGCACCCGGCCATGTCGACCCTCGTCCCCAGCGTGAGCGGCCTTGGCATCGCCTTCAACACTGCCCGCAAATACATGTTTCACAATGCCTACTCCCGAACGGTGGGCAAGGGCGTGGACAAGGTGGCCATTCCTTCTTACGAGATGGAGCGTCTCATGGTCAAGGAGACGATGGCCGGCGGTTATTTCAATGAGCCTCTGCATCGGCCGTTCTCTCAGGCGCTGCTGGAGCGTTTCCCCAACTTACGTACGATTCCGCCCTCCACGGCCAAACGCTGGCTGTGGGAGCAATATAGCGCCATGGCGTGCGCGCAGCGTGCTGAGTTCGTCAAGCAAGCTCTGGGAATCCAGAACGTCAAGTCCACGGACGTGGAGTCCCTGCCCGCCATCTTCGGCCAACAAATCTCGCATGATGCCCACACCATTCCCCATGCCAGCCCGCCCGATCTATGCCGGATGATTCAAGCGCCGCCGCTGATGCGTACTGGCTGGTACGACTGGTGCCTGAACGATGCGTTCGCCACGTGGGAAATGCTTCGGCGCGAGGGCAGGGCCGACGTTGCGAGGCGTGCCCGTCTGATCATCAGTCCCTATGCCCATAACATGCCCGGCTATCATGTTGCGGGCGACGCGCATCCAGAGCTGCTCCGCTTGCCCAACGTCGGCAACCAAGTCGGGTTGCTGATCCGCTGGTACAAGGCGGTGCAAGAGGGCAGGACCGATAGCTGGCCCAGGGTGATCTATTACCTGATGGGAGCCAATGAATGGCGGGCGGCTGCCGACTGGCCCGTGCCCGAGGCCAAGCCGATAGCCTTCTATTTAGGCAAGGATAAAATTTTGACGGCGTCGCCGCCGCAGAGGCCTTCCAAGCCCGATCACTACACTTACGATCCAAGAAATCCGACGCCTACGGTGGGCGGGAGCATAGTCTCTTACGTCTATCGGCCTGGCAGCGCCGATGTGAGCAAGGTGCAGCAGCGCTCGGATGTGCTCACTTATACCAGCGCAGTGTTGAAACAGGATCTCGATGTAGTGGGGCCGCTGCGCATGATTCTGTATGCGAGCTCGAGCGCGGTCGATACTGATTTTGCAGTACGTTTGAGCGACGTCTTTCCCGACGGTCGTGCCATACAACTGCAGCACTGCACGCTGCGTGCCCGCTACCGCAATCCTGCAGAGCCTGAGCTGCTCGAACCGGGGCGCATCTACCGTTTAGAGATCGACCTGTGGGCCACCGCCAACCGCTTCGAGGCCGGACACCGATTGCGCGTGGACATTTCGTCCGCCGATTTCCCCAAGTTCGACCGCAACAGCAACCGGGGCGGCGAACCTGGCGAGCCCATTCCGGCGAGACAGACCCTCTATCACGATCCGGAACATCCGTCGCATCTGCTGGTATCGGTGTTGGGGTAGCCACTCGATTTCCACCTGATTGATCATCGTCGTCGCCCTGGAGATACGGCAAAGAAAGAAGTAGATCGTTGTCGGCCGAAGTCCGAGTCACCCGTCTCGGTAATAATTTCGTTGCGCGCGAGTAACACCTGTTCCCGGCGCGCAACGGATAGCACTGCTTTTGCCGACGACGAGTTGCCCGATGAAGTGTTGTGCTTTCGCACTAACATACTTCCATACACGCCGTGACGCCCGAACGGATGTTAGTAGCGGGCGTTACGCGCAAAGACCGTCCGGAACTTTCCTTCCGAACTACAAACTAATAGATTCGCATCATTGAGCGCGCTTCGGGTCTTCTGCATCGGCAAGGTCATCCGCTGAACCGGTCCGTTAGGGAGGCTGAACGATGAAAAGCAAGCTTTTCACAGCGTTGTCAATCGTTTGCGCTCTTTGGGCGGCTCTCGCCCACGCCGACATCTCCCAAACGGTCGAATTCGATATCGCGCCGCAGGGCCTGCAGGAGGCCCTGGCCAGGTACTCGGCGCAGTGCGGCGTCAAGATCGAGGCTCCCGCGGGCATTCTCCAGGACAAGGCGTCGATCGGCGTCGTCGGGCGGTTTTCCGCAGCCTATGGCCTTGCGCGCATCCTGGAAGGCACGAATCTCATCTTCGACATCGTCAACGAGGGAGCGGTGACGATCCGTACGGCCCCGCCGCCGGCGCCTGCTCCGGCGGCCGCGGGAAACACGCCCGCACAGGATGAGTCACGGTTCGCGCCGAACGGCACGACACAAATTACCGTCGAGGCGCCCGAGCCGCGCTTCGCGGCGCCGACGCGCCGCGACCGCATCGGCCGGATCTGGGCGCCGGTCTACATCAACGGCAAGGGGCCGTTCCGGCTGGTGCTCGATTCCTCCGCCAGCCGCTCCGGCGTCACCCGCGAGGTCGCGCACGCGCTGCGCCTGCCACTCGATCAAAGCCCGCCGGTCACGCTGCGCGGCATGACCGGAATGACGGAGGTGCCGACGACGCTGATCGATTCGATGTCGGTCGGCGACCTGCGGCTGGAGCCGAGCATGGTGCTCATCGTCCCCGACGCGCTCGGCGGCGCGGAAGGCGTGCTGGACATGAACCGTTTCGCCGACCGGCGCATCTACGTCGATTTCCGCAACGACGAGGTGCGCTTCACCCGCTCGAACAAGGAGCGCGCCGGCCGCGGCTTCTTCACGCTGCCGTTCAAGCTGGCGAACGGCAAGCTCGTTGCGATGAATGCCCGCATCAGCGGCGTGCGCGCGCTCGCCATCCTCGATACCGGCAGCCAGGTGACGGTCGCCAACGGCGCGCTGCATGAGGCACTGCTGCGGATCAATAAAGAGATGCGCACCAAGCCCGAGGAGATCATGGGCGCGACCACTCACGTGCAGAAGGGCGATACTGCCGTGGTGCCGCCGATCGAGCTGGGTCCCATTCAGATCAATCAAGGCAGCGTGACCTTCGGAGACATGAGCATCTTCGAGCATTGGAAGCTCACGCGCCGGCCGACGATGCTCATCGGCATGGACGTCATCGGGTTGTTCGATACCTTCATCATCGATTACCGGCGCAAGGAGCTGCAGATCCGCATGCGCACCGACAATACGCTGGCGAACAGCAAGCCGTAGTCGGTTCCCGCCCCATGCATCCCGGCCAGGCGGTGCGCGCCGCCGTAGTGCGCTTGCGCCGGCTCATTCATAATGGCCGCCTCCTGAACGCGCGATCACTCCGCGGTCAGCCCATCCACCACCGCCGCATATCCGGCATCACTCGCAGAGGGTCGTAATGTTTTCACCCATCCGCCCGATTTCAGCGCTGTTGTCCGTCGCCGCCTTGATCTTCGTCGCGGCCTGCACCTCACCGCCCGCGCCTCCGGAGACCCTTCCGGACGCCGTCGTGGACATGTGGGCCAAGGCTTTCAACGCCCACAATGCCGAAGCGCTCGCACAGGTCTACAGCGAGGATTGCATCCTGATGCCGCCCGGGGCGAAGGCGCTGCAAGGACGCCGCGGAGTCCTGGCGTTCTTTCACGATCTGCCGCGGCAGGGCATGCAGATCGCGGTGACCAATGAGGAGTCCGAGGTGCGCGGCGACATGGCCGTGCGCCGCGGAACGTATGAGATGAAGGATCGCGACGGCAGCACCGTGGAGCGCGGCAAGTATCTGGAGGTCTGGCGCAAACAGGACGGCCAATGGCTGCTGAGCCGCGACATCTGGAACGCCGACGAGAAACCGCAGATCACCCCGCCGTCGTTCGTCAGATAGTCTCGAGGAGCGACCACACTACGCCCCAGGCGGGGATGTGGTTGGGTGACACCGGATGGGTGCTGTGCAGGATGCGGCCCGCGGGCCCCGAGGTCAGCGCCTGGTCGTTGGGCGTGAGGTTGGCCAGCAGGGTGAGCGTTGCGCGACCCTGCGCCGGCCAGTGCACGGTGAGCAGATTCTCCTCATGCAGCTCGAAACGGCCCGAGCGCATGCCCGGCAGGCGCGGCACGATCTCGGCGTGGCGCACGGCGAGGAGCTTGCGATAGTAGTCGAGCCATTCGGTGTGCTCCATCTGCGCGATGAGGCTCCAATCGAGCTTTGCGGCAGCGAATGTCGCAGGATCGCCTGGATCGGGAATGCGCCCCTGCGCCGCCTCGCCCTTGAACCGCTCGAACTTGGAGAATTCGCGGATCCGGCCTGCACGCACCGCCTGCGCCAGCTCCGGACCGAAGTCGCAAAAGAACGGGAACGGCGCGCGCGCGCCCCATTCCTCGCCCATGAAGAGCATCGGCGGCTGCGGGGCGAGCAGTACGACGGCGATCGCGGCGGCCAGCGAGCGCGGATCGGCGCTGTCGACCAGGCGATCGCCGCGCGCGCGGTTGCCGATCTGATCATGGTTCTGCAGGAAGGACACGAAGCACGTCGGCGGTAGCCCGGCGCTGGGCTCCCCGCGTGCACGGCCCTGGCGATAGCGCGACAGCTCACCCTGGTACGCGAAGCCCTCCGCCAGGCAACGGCCCAGCAAGCGATGGGGGCCATGCGCGGCGTTCGGACCGGTGAAGTCCTGGTAGTAGCCGTCGCTCTCGCCGGTGAGAAGGGTGTGCAGGCAGTGATGCACGTCGTCATTCCATTGCGCCTCGAACCGGCCCGGATCCGCGGGCGCCTTGCTCAGCCGGTGCGCATCGTTGCGGACGTTTTCGAGCACGAGGTGGATCTGGCGCTCGCGCCCGAAGCGCCGGCGCACCTGCTGCGAGATCTCGGTGAAGATGTCGGGCGTCGAATCGTCCTGTACCGCGTGCACGGCATCGAACCGCAGCCCGTCGAGGTGGTATTCCTCCAGCCAATAGAGCGCGTTGTGGATGAAGAAGTCGCGCACCGTCCGGCTTTGCTTGCCGTCGAAGTTGATGGCCTCGCCCCAGGGCGTGCGGTGGCGGTCGGTGAAGAAGCTCCTGGCGTAGGTGTGCAGGTAGTTGCCGTCCGGCCCGAAGTGGTTGTACACCACGTCGAGCAGCACCATCAGCCCGCGCGCGTGCGCCGCCACGACCAGGTGCTTCAAATCTTCCGGAGTGCCGTACGTGGCATCCGGCGCGAACGGCAGCACGCCGTCGTAGCCCCAGTTGCGCTTGCCGGGGAAATCGGCGACCGGCATCAGCTCGATGGCGGTGACGCCCAAGCTTTGAAGGTGATCGAGGTGCCGCTCGGCGCCGGCGAAAGTGCCTTCCCCGGAAAACGTGCCGACGTGCAGCTCATACACCACCGCCTGATGCCACGGGCGTCCCTCCCAGTCCGTATCGCGCCATTGAAAACGGGCCGGGTCGACGACCTTGCTGGGTCCGTGGACGTCGCTCGGGTTGCTGCGTGAGGCGGGATCGGGAACCGAGAGGCCGCCATCGATGCGGAACTGGTAGAGCGCATCGGCGCCCGCCGCCGGGGTCGTAAGCTCGAACCATCCGCCGTCGAGAGCCGACATCGGCAGCTCCTGATGGCGCTGCGGCAGCTGCAGAAGCACTTCGCGCGCGCTCGGCGCCCACAGGCGGAAACGCACTTGGCCGTCCGCCTGGATGTGGGCGCCAAACGGCATCTGATGGACGCGCGCGCTCATGTTTGAAGCCGCTCCGTTTGCACGGCGGCAGCGGCAGGTCCACTGCGATCTTCCCTGCGGCGCGCAGGCTGCAGGGACGAGCCATCTTCAACCAGCAGCGCCAGCGAGCGGCCTTGCAGCGGATAGCGCTCGCCGGGCGGGTAACTCTGCGCTCGCGACGCATTCAAGCCGGTGTCGACTTCGATCCGCCAGATCTGGCCGGTGCGCGGCTTCGGCAACAGGAACGGGATCTCCTCGTGGTGGGCGTTGAACAGCACCAGGAAACTGTCGTCGGTGATGGGATTGCCGCGCGGATCGGTGCTCTTGAAAGTGCGCCCGTCGAGATACATTCCGAGGCAGCGCGCGAAATGCTGCTCCCACTCCTCGGGCGTCATCTCGCCGCCCGCGGGCGTGAGCCACATCACCTCGCTCAAGTCCTCGCCGGCGAGGCCGCGGCCGGCGAGAAAGCGCCGGCGGCAGAAGATCGGATGGCTGCGCCGCAGGGCGATCATGCGGCGGACGAACTCGAGGAACTCGCGCTGCTCCCCGTCGAGCTGCCACGCGAGCCAGGACAGCTCGTTGTCCTGGCAATACGCATTGTTGTTGCCTTCCTGGCTGTGGCCCAGCTCATCGCCCGACAGCAGCATCGGCACGCCCTGCGAGAGCAGGAGCGTCGCGAGGAGATTGCGCTTTTGCCTCTGGCGCAGCGCGCGGATCGCCGGATCGTCGGTCGGCCCCTCCACGCCGCAGTTCCACGCCAGGTTGTTGTTGTTCCCGTCGCGATTGTCTTCCAGATTGCGCTCGTTGTGTTTGTCGTTGTAGCTCACCAGGTCCTGCAGCGTGAAGCCGTCGTGGGCGGTGATGAAGTTGATGCTCGCGTGGGGCTTGCGGCCGCTGTGCTCGTACAGGTCCGCGGAGCCCGTGAAGCGGCGCGCGAAATCGCCGATCAGTCCGCCGTCGCCTTTCCAGTAGGCGCGCATCGTGTCGCGGTACTTGTCGTTCCATTCGTTCCACCCCGGCGGGAAATTGCCGACCTGGTAGCCGCCGGCGCCCACGTCCCACGGCTCGGCGATCAGCTTGACCTGCGACAGCACCGGATCCTGGCCGATGGTGTCGAAGAAGGAGCCCAGGCGGTCCACCTCGTACAGCTCGCGCGCGAGCGCCGAGGCGAGATCGAAGCGAAACCCGTCGACGTGCATCTCCAGCACCCAGTAGCGCAGGCTGTCCATGATGAGCTGCAGCACATTCGGGTTCTGCAGGTTCAGCGTGTTCCCGCAGCCGGTGAAATCCAGGTAGTGGCGCGGGTTATCGGGCTTGAGGCGGTAATAAGAGGCATTGTCGATGCCGCGGAAGCACAGCGTCGGCCCCAGCTCGTTGCCCTCCGCGGTGTGGTTGTAGACCACATCGAGGATGACCTCGATGCCCGCGGAGTGCAGCGTCTTCACCATCGTCTTGAATTCGCTGATGCGCCCGGTGGAGGAATAGCGCAGGTCCGGCGCGAAGAAACCGATCGTGTTGTAGCCCCAGTAGTTGCGCAGTCCTTTTTCGCACAGGTACCGGTCGTCGACGAACTTGTGCACCGGCATGAGTTCGATGGTGGTGATGCCCAGCCGCCGCAGGTGATCGATGACCGGCGCGGTCGAAAGGCCCGCATAAGTGCCCCGCAGCGCCTCGGGCACGTCCGGATGGCGCTTCGTGAGTCCGCGTACGTGGGCTTCATAGATGACGGTATCGTGCCAGGGCACGCGCGGGGGCCGGTCATCGCCCCAGGTGAATGCCGGATCGATCACGCGGCACAGCGGCATGCCCAGCGCGCTGTTTCGCTTGTCGAACGAGAGATCGGCCCTGGGATGGCCGACACGGTAGCCGAAATGCGCATCGCTCCAATGCAGCGTGTGCTCGATGTGCTTGGCGTAGGGCTCGATCAGGAGCTTGTTGGGATTGAAGCGGTGGCCTTTCTCGGGCTCGTAAGGGCCGTAGACGCGGTAGCCGTAGTGCAGGCCCGGCCGCGCCTCGGGAAGGTAGCAATGCCACACCTGATCGGTATGCTCCTGCACCTCGATCCGCTGCAGCTCATGCTTGCCGGCGGGGTCGAAGATGCAAAGCTCGACTTTCTCGGCGTGGGCGGAGAAGAGGGCGAAGTTGACGCCTTCGCCGTCCCAGGTGGCGCCGCGGGGGAAGGGGCGGCCGGGCCATACTGCGGAAATCGGGTTTGACAATTAGGGTCCTTTGTTGGTGGAAGAACTTAGAAGAAGAACTGGACATCGTGGTATCGCAGCGTCTTGGGTGGGGAGGGGGTTCCAGGAACGCCGTGAACCCGTCCCTGGGGGCTTCGGGTTGAACATCCATGTTCAACACGATCCTGGAACCCCCTCCCCACCCAAGACGCTGCAGGCCATCGCGAGCGTTTGTCTTTCTAAAGAACAGTCCGACAAGTCGACAGCCTTAGTCGAGACCGAACGGCCTATCGGCTTGAGCTGCGGGGTTGCCGGGTGGGAGATACCCACAATTTTCAATTCAGCCGTGCCGTGCCTGCCCTGGCCTCCGTTGGCGAACAGCTCCAAAGCTGTTAGCCACCATACGTTCGCCGGTTCTTGAAAATTGTGGGTATCTCCCACCCGGCAACCCCGCAGCTCAAGCCCGGCACCCGCCTCAAACATCCCCAGTCTTAATCCGATGTTAGTTAGCCGATGCCGTGCTTCACAACCCCGGTATCTTAGCCCCAAACTCCAGCAACCCCTGTAGGGGAATACCTACCCAATCCGGCCGATTGTTCAGCTCGTACCGGACCTCGTACAGCGCCTTCTCCACTTCGAACAGCTCGACCAGCGCAGTGATCTGCTTGCCTGCCCCGTACAGCGCGTTCCCGCGCACTTCGCGCACGTACGCTTCCAGGAACGCCGAGCGCGCCGCCAGATCCCAGGCGCGCGCGAGGGGCTCGAGCATTTCGTAGTCGCGCTGCTCGATCGCGTGGCTGCGCAGGGCGCTGAAGCGGGCGTAGCTGAAGGAGCGCAGCATGCCCGCGACGTCGCGGAGCGGGGAATGTTTGATGCGGCGTTCCTCCGGCGTGCGGCCCGGCTCGCCCTCGAAATCGATGATGATGAAGTCGTTGCGCTGGACGAGGACCTGGCCCAGATGATAGTCGCCGTGGTAGCGCGTCCTCAGGCCGGCCGGCGCCGAATCGGCCGCGCGCGCGATGCAACGCAGGAGGTCTTCCCGCCGGGACAGCACGTCCTGCGCCAGAGGACGGGCGGGGGCCGGTAGACGCTCCTGCTGCTGCGTGAGGAGCGCGCAGGTTCCCTCGATATCCCGGGATACGCGCGCGACCCAATTGGAAAGGTCGGCTTTCGTTACCGCCTGCGGATCGAACGCGGGGTTGTCGGACGGCGTGCCGAGGGCGAGATGCAGCTGCGCGGTGCGCAGCGCCAGTTTGTCCATCAGCGCGAGGTATCCGCCATGCGCGTCCGGCGCCGGCGGTTTGCCCGGAACGCTGCTCGTCTGGAAGAACCGCTGCAGGTATTCGAGCGTGTAATTCCAGGCGTCGCCTTGATTGGAGACAAACGGCTGCAACAGCGCCAGCGTCGCCGGCTCCTCGGTACCGGTGTACTCCACCGCGCCCAGCACCGGAACGCAGTGCTGGAACCGTGCTTCCTCGGTCAGGTAGCGGCCGACCTCCAGCTCCGGATTCATTCCCGGCCGCAGCCGGCGATAGATCTTGAGCAGCAGCGTTTCGCCCAGGCGCACGGTGGTGTTCGTTCCTTGTGCGGGCAGCAGCTGCGCATGCAACTGCGGGCTTCCGCCGCCCGTCGCCGCGGCCGTCGCCATGGCGTCGCCGTACGCGTTGGTGGGGAAACAGCGGAGCTTGCCGCGGGCCCAGCTCAGCTCCAGCTTTTCGCCGATGGCGCTCACCAGCGCCTGACAGAACTTCTCATCGCCCGCCGCGTCGCCGAGGATGCCGACCTGCGCCTGCTGGCGGACCCGCGCCAGCGCGCTCGGCTGCAATGTCCGCAAGCGGGCTTCATCGCCATCTTCCCAAGCGAGCGCCAACGGCAGGAAGTAGCAGGCGTCGCCATCCGGGCCTTCGACCCTCACCACCGTGAGCAACCAGCGGTCGCCGCCGATGTTCCATTCACCCGAGTCGTCAAGCGTGGCGTTTTTGATGGCGCCGCTCTTGCCGGAGAACCAGCGCTGTGCGCCCAGGAACGCAGGCAATGCCTCGTTCTCCAGTTGTGCGCGCACGCGATTGGCCATTCCACCGCGCCAGGGCACGACGCGGTCGCGGAAGAGGCTGTTCCAACCGTCGAACAGGACGAGGATGGGCAGCGCCTCGCGCAGCAGGCGCTCCTCGTGCCAGGCCGGCACGTCGGCGCCGCTCGACAGCCGGAACCAGTAGAACGCGTAACCCGGCAGAGTGAGCAGGTAGGGCAGCTCGCCGATCGGCGGGAACGGCGTGCGCCCGACCATCTCCACGGGCACGCGACCTTTGTATTCGGTGAGATCCAGCTCCACCGCCTGCGCGGAGCGCGAGAGGTTCGCCACGCACAACAGGCTATCCTCGCCGTGCTCGCGGATGTAAACCAGGATTTTCCGGTTGCCGGGACGGATGAACTTCAGTTTGCCGCGGCCGAACGCCTGCGAGGACCCGCGCACGCGCAGCATCCGCTTCATCCAGTTGAGGAGCGAGGACGGGTCGCGCAGCTGCGCTTCCACGTTGACCGCCTGGTAGCCGTAAATCGGATCCATGATCGGCGGCAGGAACAATTGTTGCGGGTCGGCGCGCGAGAAGCCCGCGTTGCGGTCCGGGCTCCACTGCATGGGCGTGCGCACGCCGTTGCGGTCGCCGAGGAAGATATTGTCGCCCATGCCGATCTCATCGCCGTAGTAGATGATCGGCGCGCCGGGCATCGACAGCAGGAGGCTGTTCATCAGCTTGATGCGCTCGGGGTCGTTCTCCATCAGCGGGGCGAGCCGGCGGCGGATACCGAGGTTGATGCGCGCGCGCCGGTCGGCGGCGTACATCTGATACATGTAGTCGCGTTCCTTGCTCGTGACCATTTCCAGCGTCAGCTCGTCGTGGTTGCGCAGGAAGATGGCCCATTGGCAGTTTTCCGGAATGTCCGGCGTCTGGTGCAGGATCTCCACGATCGGATGGCGGTCCTCCTGCGCGATCGCCATGTACATGCGCGGCATCAGCGGAAAGTGGAACGCCATGTGGCACTCGTCGCCGGGGCTGCCTTCCGCGTCGCCGCCGAAGTAATCGCGCACGTCCTCCGGCCACTGATTCGCCTCGCCGAGCAGCATCCGGCCCTGGTAGCTCCCGTCGATCGCGGCGCGGATCTGCTTGATGACCTCATGCGTCTCGCGCAGGTTCTCGTTGTTGGTGCCCTCGCGCTCGCATAGATAAGGAATGGCGTCCAGCCGCAGGCCGTCGACGCCCAGGTCGAGCCAGAAGCGCAGCACGCCGATGACGGCCTCGCGCACGCGCGGGTTGGCGAAATTCAGGTCGGGCTGGTGGCTGAAGAAGCGGTGCCAGTAGTAGGCCTTCGCCGCCGGATCCCAGGTCCAGTTGGAGACCTCGGTGTCGGTGAAGATGATGCGCGTGCCGGCGTACTTGTGCGGATCGTCGCTCCAGACGTAGAACTCGCGCTCGGGCGAGCCGGGCGGGGCGAGGCGCGCGGCCTGGAACCAGGGATGCTGGTCGGAGGTGTGGTTGACGACCAGCTCGGTGATGACTTTCAGCCCGCGCCGATGGGCCTCCTGGATGAAGGCGCGGAAATCCTCGAGCGAGCCGTACTGCGGATGGATGTCGAGATAGTCGGCGATGTCGTAGCCGTCATCCTTGCCGGGGGAAGGGCAGAAGGGCAGGAGCCAGAGCGTGTTTACGCCGAGGTCCTGGATGTAGTCGAGCTTTTGGGTGAGGCCGGCGAAGTCGCCGATGCCGTCGGCGTTGTTGTCGGCGAAGGCGCGCACGTGCGCCTGGTAGATGAGGGCGTCTTTGTACCAAAGCTCGTCCATAAGAGTCTGCGTGTCGTTCCAGCTTAGTACCGCGGTGTGCTCTTGGGGCTCGGAAAGTTACCCACAGTTTAAGGGGGGAATTCCCATAAACTGTGGATAACTTTCCGAACCCCAAGAGCACGGTCATTAGTGATGTTAGTCGCTGTAGAGCTCATAGGAAGTAGTCGAAGTCTTTCTCCGTGCGGGCGCGGTGGCGGACTACAAAGACGTGGGCGGGGGAGTGGTGCGGGTCCAGGGCGATGTAGTTGCGCGCGCCGCGCCAGAGGAAGCGGGCGCCGGAGAGGAGGTCGTGGACCTGGTAGCTCGTGTCGGGGTCGAGGCCCAGGGCGGCGAGGTCGAGGGTCAGCCAGCCGGATTGGGGGAAGCGCGGATCGAGATTGACGACGGCGAGGACGATGTTCGAGCGGTCCTCCGTCGACTTGCTGTAACAAACGAGCAGCTCGTTGTCGGTGGCGTGGAAGCGCAGGCTCCAGTCGGACTGCAGGGCGCGGTTGTCGCGGCGGATGCGGTTGAGGCGGGCGAGGAAGTCCTTCAGGCTGTCGGGGCGCTTGAGGTCCCAGTGGCGCAGCTGGTATTTCTCCGAATCGCGATATTCCTCGCTGCCCGGCTCGCGTGCTTCGTGCTCGAGCAGCTCGAACGCCGGGCCATAGATGCCGTAGCTCGCGCCGAGCGTGGCCGCGAGCGCGGCGCGGGCCACGAAAGCGGGGCGGCCGCCGAATTGCAGGTGCTCCGGCAGGATGTCCGGGGTGTTGGGCCACAGGTTGGGACGGAAGAACTCGCGCACCGGCGTCTGCGTAAGCTCGGTGAAGTAGCTTTCGATCTCGGCGCGCGTGTTGCGCCAGGCGAAATACGTGTACGACTGCGTGAAGCCGACCTTGGCGAGACGGTACATGACCTTCGGGCGGGTGAAGGCTTCGGAGAGAAAGATCGTCTCCGGATACGCCCGTTTGATGCGCGCGATCAGCCACTGCCAGAGGCCGAAGGGCTTGGTGTGCGGGTTGTCGACGCGGAAGATGCGAATCCCCTGTTCGGCCCAGTGTTCGACTACGCTGCAAAGCTCTTCCCACAACGCGCGCCACGCGTCCGTTTCGAAGTCGAAGGGGTAGATGTCCTGGTAGCGCTTCGGCGGGTTCTCGGCGTACTGGATCGTGCCGTCGGGCCGTTTGCGGAACCATTCGGGATGCTCCCGGACGTACGGATGATCGGGACTGCACTGGAATGCAATGTCCAGCGCAAGCTCCATGCCGCGGCTCTGTGCGGCGGTGATGAGATCCTGCAGGTCCTTGAGGCTCCCCAGCTCGGGATGGATCGCTTTGTGGCCGCCCTCCGCGCCGCCGATGCCCCAGGGGCTGCCGGGATCGCCGGAACGCGCGTCGGACGCATTGTTCGGACCTTTTCGTTTGCTCGTGCCGATGGGGTGGATGGGGGGCAGGTACAGGATGTCGAACCCCATCTCGGCGATGTAGGGGAGGCGCGCGATGCAATCGCGGAACGTGCCATGTTTGCCGGCAATGTTAGACGCCGAGCGCGGGAACAGCTCGTACCAGCTGGAGAAACGCGCGCGCTCCCGGTCGACGGTGACCTGCAGAACGGTATCGTGCTCGAGGACGATCGCCGGATCGGGCTGCGGCTGCAGTTCCTGCGCCCGCAACAGATCTACGCTGACGTCCTGGCCGGCCGCGCGCTTTCTTGCCAGGTCGCGCTGCCAGGTCGCGTAGTGATCGACCCAGCCCTGCACCGTATAGAAATACCGGCCCAGCGTATCCACCGTGAAGCGGGCGCGCCAGCGGTCGTTGCCCAGCGGCTGCATCGGGACCGAGGTCCACTCCGATGTTTGTTCGTGCCGGTGGAGCAGTTGCGCAGCGACCCTGTCGTGACCGTCGGCGAAGACGTCGGCCTCGACCTCGACCGCCTCGCCGATCACTCGTTTGATGGGAAACTGTCCGCCGTCGACGCGCGGGGTGACGTTCTCGATGACCACGCGGACGCGGCCGCGCTCCTGGCTCCCTTCGTGCGGGGCGGTCGCGCCCCGCGGTGCGCCTTTTTCCCCGGAATCGTTCATGCGGGTTTGAGGAACAGCGTGGCGAGCGGGGGCAGGTGCAGGTTCAGCGAGTGGCTGCGGCCATGCGCCGGAAGCGGCGCAGCTTCGAGCGATCCCAGGTTGCCCCGGCCGCCGCCGCCGTAGAACCCGGCATCGCTGTTCAAACATTCGCGCCACACGCCCCCGTGCGGGACGCCGAGCCGGTAGTTCTCGCGCGCGAGCGGGGTGCAGTTGCACACCACGAGGATGTGCTGCGCGCGATCGTGCGAGTAGCGCAGGAAGCTGAAAACACTGGCCTCGTGGTCCTGGCAGTCGATCCATTCGAAGCCCTCGCCGCGGAAATCCTGCTGGAACAGCGCGGGCTCCGAGCGGTAGAAGCGGTTCAGGTCCTCGACCCAGCGCTGCACGCCGGAATGCTGCGGATACTGCAGCACGTGCCATTCGAGGCTCTCATCGTGCTGCCACTCGCGCTTCTGTCCGAACTCCCCGCCCATGAACAGCAGCTTCTTGCCGGGATGTCCCCACATGTAGCCGAGGAGCAGCCGCAGGTTCGCGAACTGCTGCCATTCATCGCCCGGCATCTTGCCGATCAGCGCGCCCTTGCCGTGCACGACCTCATCGTGCGACAGCGGCAGCACGAAGTTCTCGTTGAACGCGTACAGGAGCGAAAAGGTGAGCTGGTCGTGGTGATACTTGCGGTGGATCGGATCAGTGCTGAAGTACTTCAGCGTGTCGTGCATCCAGCCCATGTTCCATTTCATGCCGAAGCCGAGCCCGCCGAGGTACGTCGGCCGCGAGACCGACGGCCATGCCGTGGATTCCTCGGCGATGGTCTGCACGTCCGGATGGTCCCGGTAGACGGCGGTATTGAGGTCGCGCAGGAACGACACGGCGTCGAGGTTCTCGTGGCCGCCGAAGCGGTTGGGAATCCATTCGCCGGCCTTGCGCCCATAGTCGAGGTACAGCATCGAGGCGACCGCATCCACGCGCAGTCCGTCGACGTGATAGCGCTCGAGCCAGAACAGCGCGCTGCTGCCGAGGAAATTGCGCACCTCCGCGCGGCCGTAGTTGAAGATCGAGCTGCTCCACTCGGGATGGAAGCCCTGGCGCGGATCGGCATGCTCGTAAAGATGGGTGCCGTCGAAGAAGCTCGGGCCGTGCGCGTCGGTGGGGAAGTGCGACGGCACCCAGTCGAGGATCACGCCGATGTTCAAGCGATGCAGGTGATCGATCAGGTACATCAGGTCTTGCGGCGAGCCGTAGCGCGCGCTGGGCGCGAAGTAGCCGGTGACCTGATAGCCCCACGAGCCGAAGAAGGGGTGCTCCATCACGGGCAGAAGCTCGACATGGGTGAAGCCCATGCGGCTCACGTAGTCGCCGAGCGCGTGCGCCATCTCGCGATAGCTCAGCGAGCGGTTGTGATCCTCCGGTACGCGCCGCCACGAGCCCAGGTGAACTTCGTAGATCGACATCGGCGCATCGAGCGCATTGCGCTGCGCGCGCGTGCCCATCCATTCCGAATCGCGCCAGTCGAACGACAGATCCGCGACCACCGAAGCGGTGCGCGGCGGAGTCTCGCTTTGAAAGGCGAAAGGGTCGGCCTTCTCGACCTCGTAACCGCCGACGCGGGAGCGAATGTAATATTTATAGAGAGTGCCCGCGTCCAGATGCGGCACGAACCCTTCCCAGATCCCGGAGCTGTCCCTGCGCGGCGTCAGCGGATGGCCCTGGCGTTGCCAGCGGTTGAAGTCACCGATAACCGATACGCGCTCGGCGTTCGGTGCCCACACACTGAAGCGCGTGCCGGCGACACCATCGACCGCAGTGAGGTGCGCGCCCAAGTGCTCATAGGCGCGGAACAGGGTCCCTTCGCGGAAGAGGTAAACGTCGCGCTCGCTCAGCGCCGAAATCCCTTCGACCGTGACGGAATTGGAGTCTGTCATGGGAGCGCCGGAGTCTAGTCGGGCGCTCATGCCGAAGTAAACCGCGCCTTTACGCCATCCCGGCAATGGGTGTAAGAATGACAACCGGGATGGGCTCCGGGGTACGTAATGAGTCGAGTCCTGCCAGCTGCGGCCGCGACCCTCCTGCTGATCGGATGTTCGGGGGGCGAGGGGTGCTGCTCGGAAGTTGCGGCGGCGGCCAACAAACCCGCGCCTAAGGCGTCGTCCATGCCTTCCGTACCGGCCCAGGCCAGGCCGGTGCCGCAGAAACCGCGCGGCCTGCCCGCCAATGCGCTGCGGGTGCAGCAGGTCGAGATCCTGGACCGCAGCGGCTTCGAGCGGCCGATCTCTGCTTCCTTCGGGTTCATTCCGCTGGGCTGGAAGGCGCAGGGCGGGGTGCAGTGGGGCCAGCAGTTCATGTGCACCAACGGCTATAACGTCAATTGGACGGCCGTTTCACCCGACGGCGCTCAAACGATCGCCGTGCTGCCGCAGGAGCGTTGGGAAACAAACAACTACGGCGCGCCGCCGGGCACGCCGGGCTGCCCGAGCGCGCCGATCACCTCCTCGCAGCAGTACCTCACGCAGCTCGCCGGGCGCTGGCGTCCGGGCGCGCGCGTGCTGGATTATCGGCCGCGTCCCGACATCGCCGCGAAATTCGCGCACCTCAACATGAGGACGCCCTCGGCGATGGGCGAGATGCGCACCTGGGTGGAGGCCGGACAAGTCGAGTTCTCCTTCGACGAGCAGGGGCGCGCGATGCGCGGGGTGATCTCGGCGGCGACGATTTTTTCGCTCTCGCGCATGGCGGGCATGGGCAGGGGAACCATGGACGCGCTCACCGGATTCACTTTGCCCGTGTTTGCGGCCACCGCGCCCGAGGGCAGGCTCAACCTGCAGTTCGTCGAGGCCATCCGCCAGTCCTTCCTGGCCAATCCCGAATGGGAGCTGCGCATCGCGCAACACAATTCCGCGATCTCGCGCGTGGCGCAGGAGGAGATCCGCAAGCGCGCGAAGATCTTCGCGGACTACAGCGACTACGTCAGCCGCATCCGCCAGGAGACGGCCGAGGTGCGCGCCCGGAGCGATGAGCGCCGCCAGCGCCAGTACAGCGAGGCGCTGCGCGGCACGCAAAGCTACGACGATCCCGACGCACCGGGCGGCAGAGCGGAGCTGTCGGGGATGTACAACCATGCCTGGCGCCTGAACGACGGTACTTACGTGCTCTCCAACGACGCCAGCTTCGAGCCCTGGCGCGACCTGGGCGTCGAGGGCCGGCGGCTGGAACAAACGAAATAACAATACCAACAAAAGGAGCCCGGCGATGCGCGCTTTCGTGGTGGGTGCGGCCTGCGTGGGGACGACGCTGCTGGCCGCCTGCTCTAGACCGAAGACCGAGGTGGTGATGTCCGCGAACGATCTGGCCGCGCAGCCGATTTCCGCCGAATGGCGCGGCCCTCATGGCGGCGTGCCCGCCCTCGACGCCGTCAAGGTCGAGGACTTCAAGCCGGTGCTCACGGCCGCCATGCAGGCGCAGCTGGCCGAGGTCGACGCGCTCGCCGCCGGCGCGCAGCCGGCGAGTTTCGACAACACCATCGCCGCGCTCGAGCGCTCCGGCGCGGCGCTGACGCGCGCCATGGCGATCTACGGCATCTGGTCGAGCACCATGAGCTCGCCGGAGTTCCAGAAGGTGGAGGAGGCGATGGCGCCGAAGCTTGCCGAATTCGCCGACAAGATCCATCAGAACGCGCGGCTGTTCGCGCGCATCGAGGCCGTATACAAGGGCGATGAGTACGCCAGCCTGCCTGCGGAGCAGCAGCGCCTCACCTGGTATACGTGGAACTCGTTCGCCCGCTCCGGCGCGAAGCTCGACGAGGCGGGCAAGGCGCGGTTGTCGCAGATCAACCAGCGGCTCGCGTCGCTCTTCACCAGCTTCTCCAACAATGTGCTGGCGGACGAGGAGAATTTCGTCACCTACCTTTCCAGGGACCAGTTCGATGGGCTTCCGGAATCCGTGATAGCCGCTGCGGCGGCGGCCGCTGAGGAGAAGGGTCAAAAAGGCAGATACGCGATCACCAACACGCGCTCCTCGGTCGATCCCTTCCTCACGTTCTCCAATCACCGCAACCTGCGCGAGAAAGTCTGGCGCACCTTCTACAACCGCGGCGACAACGGCGACAAACACGACAACAACAAGATCATCACCGAAATCCTCAAACTGCGCGCCGAGCGCGCAAAGCTCCTGGGCTATCCGACTCACGCGCACTGGCGGCTCGAGGTCGCCATGGCCAAGACGCCGGAAAACGCGCTGAAGCTGATGGAGTCGGTGTGGCCGGCGGCAATCGCGCGCGTGAAAGAGGAAGTGGCCGACATGCAGGCGATCGCCGAGAAGGAAGGCGCCCGGCTCGTCATCGCCCCGTGGGACTATCGTTACTACGCCGAGAAGGTTCGCGCCGCCAGGTACAGCCTCGATGCCAACGAAGTCAAACAATATCTGCAGCTCGAGAAGCTGCGCGAGGGCATGTTCTGGGTGGCCCAGCAGCTGTTCGGCTTCGAGTTCGCGCCGGCCGGCGACGTGCCGGTCTATCACCCCGACGTGCGGGTGTGGCAGGTGAAGAAGGATGGCAAGCACGTGGGGCTGTGGTACTTCGATCCGTACGCGCGTCCCGGCAAACAGTCCGGGGCATGGATGAACGCCTATCGCGAGCAGCAGCGCATGGACGGCAAGGAGATCCCCACCATCGTTTCCAACAACGCCAATTTCGTCAAAGGTCCCCCGGGAGAGCCGCTGCTCATTTCCTGGGACGATGCGACGACCCTGTTCCATGAGTTCGGCCACGCCCTGCACGGCCTGAGCTCCAACGTCACCTATCCGACGCTGTCGGGCACCTCGGTGGCGCGCGACTACGTGGAGTTCCCGAGCCAGTTGCTCGAGCACTGGCTGACGACCCGGGAAGTGCTGAGCCGCTTCGCGGTCGATGCCAGAACCGGCGAGCCGATCCCGGCGGCGCTGGTGAAGAAGATCGTCGCCGCGTCGAAGTTCAACGAGGGCTTCGCCACCACGGAGTATCTGTCGGCCGCGCTGGTCGACATGAAGGTGCATCTGGCGGGCGACACGCCGATCGATCCGTATGCTTTCGAACAAAAGACGCTGGCGGAGCTGCACATGCCGCGCGAGATCGTCATGCGCCACCGCATGCCGCAGTTCAACCACGTCTTCGCCGACGACGGCTATTCGGCGGGGTACTACAGCTATCTCTGGGCCGATACGCTGACGGCGGACGCGGCGGAAGCATTCGAACGCGCGCGGGGCGGGTTCTATGACAAAGATGTGGCGCAAAAGTTGAGCAAGTGCATCTTCTCGGTGGGCAATACGGTGGATCCGGCGGAAGGATTTCGGTGCTTCAGGGGGAGGGATGTGGATACTGCGGCGCTGATGCGCAAACGCGGGTTTCCGGTGAAGGGGAAGAAGTGACGGGGCTGGAACTACAGCGGCTTGGATAGCATCGCTTCTTGGGGATAACGTTCCCGATAGGTCCCAAACAAAGAGTCGGTTCCTGATTTCCGCAGGCGCGAATCTCGCATAGGAACCGAGACTACGAATCTTCAGATCCCACTGAAGGCATCGCAGGCGCGGTCTTGGGGTGGCGAGGGGGGTCTGGGGGGTCGTCAAAAACAGGGACGTTTTTGTCGAAGCCTACAGGGACGTATTCACGGCGTCCCCCAGACCCCCCTCGCCACCCCAAGACCGCGCCCGGCACCGCCCCCCAACAAACGAATCTTAATTCTTTATCCTCATCCATCCCTCATCGCCTCATCGCGGAGACAAACATGAAACCCAGAATCACCCTCATCACCCTCGGCGTCGACGACCTCGAGCGCGCTGTGCGCTTCTATCGCGACGGCCTCGGTCTGCCCACCGACGGCATCGTCGGCCGGGAGTTCGAGTTTGGCGCCGTCGCTTTTTTCAAGCTGGATTCCGGCCTGCGGTTGGCGCTGTGGTCCCGTAAGAGCCTGGCACACGATACAGGTCTGCCTCAGGGCGGGCGCAGTCCTACCGAATTCTCGCTGGCTCACAACGTTGCTTCGAAAGCCCAGGTCGATGCGGTGATGGCCGAAGCCGGGAAGGCCGGTGCCACGATCGTGAAGCCGGCGCAGGATGTCTTTTGGGGCGGGTACACCGGCTATTTCCAGGATCCGGACGGCCACCTTTGGGAGGTCGCCTGGAATCCGCAATTCAATATCGGCGATTGAACGGGCCGCCAAACGGCTGCGCGCTCACGACGGGTCTCATTGCCGAATCTTATCGTTGAATAAAGGGCGCGCCGTCCGCTTGCGCCATTGACTCCCTTCGCCCATTTGAAACAATCGATACCGCTCAAAAAACAGCGAGCGATCCTTGAAAAAATTACAGTTCCCGCCGGGGAGCGGCGAGGTCAGCGCCATGATACGCGCCGAGGATTGGTCGACCACCGTGCTGGGGCCGATCGAGTCCTGGCCGCAAAGCCTCAAGACCGTCTTGCGGCTCATGCTCGATTCCCGTTGCGCCATGTGGATGAGCTGGGGCCCGGAGCTCACCTTCTTTTGTAACGACGCTTATCTGCCCGCCGTCGGCGTGCGCCGCGACTGGGTGATCGGCTCGCCGGCGACGAAAGTCTGGGCGGAGATCTGGCCGGAGGTGGGCGGGCGCATCGAGCAGGTCCTGAAAACCGGAGAGGCGACCCGCGACGAGGGTTTGCTGCTTTTCCTCGAGCGCAGCGGCTATCCGGAAGAGACTTATCACACGTTCTCGTACAGCCCCGTCTATGACGACGCGGGCGCCATCGGCGGCAACCTGTGCGTGGTGACCGAGGAAACCGCGCGCGTGATCGGCGGGCGGCGCCTGGATACGCTGCGCGAGCTGGGCGCGGGGCTCGCCGGACGCATCCGCCAGCACGGGATGGTCGAGGCCGTCCAGGGGGCGCTGGCCAGGAATCCGCGCGATCTGCCGTTTGCGCTCGTTTATTTGTTTGACGAAAAAGATCAGCCGCGGCTGGCCTGCGCCAGCGGCGTCGAGGCGGGGACGGCCGCCGGCGCGCTGCTCGCGGAAGCGGAGTTCTGCCCCTGGCCGCATGCGGAAGTCCTGCGGCGCGGCGCGGCGCTGGAGGTCGCTGACCTCGGCGGGAAGTTCGCTGCGCTGCCGACCGGCGACTGGCGCGTGCCGCCGAGCCGCGCGGTGCTGCAGCCGGTTGCGAAGCAGGGGCAGGAACGGCCGGCCGGTTTCCTCGTGGCGGGACTCAATCCGTACCGCACGTTCGACGATGCCTATGCGGGGTTCATCGCGCTGGTCGCCGGGCAGATTGCCGCGGGCTACGCGAATTCGCGCGCTTATGAGGAGCAGCGCCGCCCCATCGAGGATGCCTTGCGCGAAGAAGCGCGCACCCTGGATATCCTCAACCGGGTTGGCATCGCGGTGGCGGGCGAGCTGGACCGTGAGGGTACGGTGCAGATCGTGACCGATGCCAAGGCACGCCTGTACCAGGCCAGCCAGAAGGCGCGGGACGAGCTGCGGACCTTGAACGAGACGCTGGAGCAGCGCGTGACCGAGCGGACGCTGCAGCTCAAAGAGAGCGAGCGGCAGTTCAGCCTGCTGGTGGCGGGCGTGATCGACTACGCGATCTTCATGCTCGATCCGGGCGGGCGCATCATCAGCTGGAACCCGGGCGCCGAGCGCATCAAGGGCTATCGCGCGGCTGAAATCATCGGGCAGCATTTTTCGCAGTTCTACACCGCGGAAGATCGCGCCAACGACGTCCCGGGGCGGGCGCTTCGGCGCGCGTCGGCCGAAGGCAAACTGGAAGCGGAGGGCTGGCGCGTGCGCAAGGACGGCTCGCGGTTCTGGGCCAACGTCGTCATCGACGCCATCTACGACGAAAGCGGCCGGCTCATCGGCTTCGCGAAGATCACCCGCGACATGACCGAGCGGCGCAACGTCGAGGAGCAGCTGCGCCAGGCGCAGAAAATGGAGGCGATCGGCCAGCTCACCGGCGGGGTCGCGCATGACTTCAACAATTTGCTGATCATCATTCTCGGCAATCTCGAGACCCTGCTGCGCCAGCTCGGCAAGGACAAAGCCGATCCGCAGCGGCTGCGGCGTGTGTCGGAGAATGCGCTGCGCGGCGCACAGCGGGCCGCGGCGCTCACCCAGCGCCTGCTGGCGTTCTCACGCCGCCAGCCGCTGGAGCCGAAATCCGTCAATGTCAACAAACTGGTCGCCGCCATGTCCGATCTCCTGCGGCGCACGCTCGGCGAGCAGATCGCGATCGAGACGGTGCTCGCGGCGGGGCTGTGGCAGACGCATGCGGACCCCAACCAGCTGGAGAGCGCGATCCTCAATCTCGCCGTCAACGCGCGCGACGCCATGCCCGAGGGCGGAAAGCTCACCGTCGAAACCGCCAATACGCATCTCGACGATCGGTACGCCGACCGGCAGGTGGAAGTGGCCCCGGGCCAGTACGTGTCGTTTGCAATCACCGATACCGGCGTCGGCATGAGCAAAGAGGTGCTCGCGCGCGTGTTCGAGCCGTTCTTCACCACCAAGGACATCGGCCATGGCACCGGACTCGGGCTGTCGCAGGTGTACGGCTTCGTCAAGCAATCCGGCGGTCACGTGAAGATCTACAGCGAGCCGGGCCAGGGAACCACGGTGCGCATCTACCTGCCGCGGCTGATGGTCGAGGAAGAGGAGGCAGCGCTCCCCGCGGCGAATGAGTCGGCGCGGTCGGAGACCGGCACCGAGACCATCCTGGTCGTGGAAGATGATGACGATGTGCGCCAGCATTCCGCGCAAATCCTCAGCGAGCTGGGCTATCGGGTGTTCGAAGCGCCGAATGGCCAGGCGGCGCTGGAAATTCTCGGCCGCCAGTCGGAGGTCAGACTGCTCTTCACCGATGTCGGGCTGCCGGGTGGGATGAACGGTCGCCAGCTCGCCGAGGAGGCGCGCCGCAGACGGCCGCATCTGAAGGTGCTGTTCACCACCGGTTACGCACGCAACGCGATCGTGCACGAGGGACGCCTCGACCCCGGGGTGCAAGTCATTACCAAGCCGTTTACGTTCGCGGTCCTGGCGATCAAAATCCGCGACCTTCTGGAAGCCGATGCGGGCCCGAAGCGCGTGCTGGTCGTGGAGGACGAGGAGCTGGTGCGCATGGTGGCGGCCGATGCGCTCAAAGAGCTTGGCTATCGCGTCGAGGAGGCCGGCTCGGCGACCGAAGCTGCGAACAAAGTTCGTGTGGCCGGAGCGCACATCGACGCCGCCATCATCGATATTGGTTTGCCGGACCGCAGGGGCGATGCACTCGCCGCGGAGCTGCGCGCGTTGTACGCGGACCTGCCGATCGTGATTGCCAGCGGCTACACGGAATCGGCGCTGCAGGAGCGCTTTGGCAAGGATCCGCTGCTGCGCTTCCTCACCAAGCCGTACGATATCGAGCGGCTCGGCAAGACGTTGCGCAGCCTCGGAGTGGAGGCGAGCGCTGCGCGGGAGAGCTAGGTAGGGCGTGCAACAAACAAAAGAGAATCCGGCGAGCCCGCGCCCGATAGGCCATTGGATGTTCTGTCAGTACCCCGGGCGCAGGGATGTGCCCGCTTAAACGAGCCTGTCGATCTTGGCGGCGCAGATGAAGTCGTTTTCCGAGAGGCCTTTGATCGCGTGCGTGGTGAAGCGGACCTTGCAATAGTTGTAGCCGACTTCCAGGTCGGGATGATGATCCTCGGTGTTGGCGATGAAGGCGATCGCGTTCACGAAGCCCATCGTGCGGTAGAAATCCTTGAAGCTGTAATCATGGCGGATCGACTTGCCGTCGTCCGACACGGTCCAGCCCGAAGCCAGCTTCTTTTGATACCGCTCCGCTTCGGCGCGTGTCAGCGGCTGCACGCCGCCCTCGCAAGCCTGGCACTTCTTGTCCGCCAACTCCGTCGTATCTGCGTTCACGCCTCGATCCTCCGCGAAAATTTGCGCTCGACGTACTCCTCGACGAGCTGCTGGAACTCCTCGGCGATGCGCTCGCCCTTGAGCGTCGGTCCCTTCTCGCCGTCGATATAGACCGGCGCCACCGGCCGCTCGCCGGTGCCGGGCAGGCTGATGCCGATGCTGGCATGCTTGCTCTCGCCCGGCCCGTTGACCACGCAGCCCATCACCGCCACCGTCATCTCCTCGACACCCGGGTAATGACGGCGCCATTCGGGCATGCGCTGGCGGATATGGCCCTGAATCTTCTGCGCCAGCTCCTGGAAGTAAGTGCTCGTCGTGCGTCCGCAGCCCGGGCAGGCAATGACCATCGGCGTGAAGGAGCGCAGCCCCATGGTTTGCAGCATTTCCTGTGCCACGATGACTTCCTGCGTGCGGTCGCCGCCCGGTTCGGGTGTGAGGGACACGCGGATCGTGTCGCCGATGCCTTCCTGCAGGAGCACCGCCATGGCCGCGGTCGAGGCGACGATGCCTTTGGAGCCCATGCCGGCTTCCGTGAGCCCCAGGTGCAAGGGATAGTCGCAGCGCGCGGCAAGGTTGCGGTAGACCGCAATCAGGTCCTGCACGCCGCTGACTTTGGCGCTGATGATGATCCGGTCGTGGCCGAGGCCCAATTCCTCCGCGCGGCGCGCGCTCTGGAGTGCCGAGACCACCAACGCCTCGCGGACCACGTCGTTCGCGTCCAGGGGCTCGGCCTGCCTGGAGTTCTCATCCATGAGCCGCGTCAGCAGGTCCTGATCGAGGCTGCCCCAGTTGACGCCAATGCGCACCGGCTTGCCGTAGCGGCACGCCGCCTCCACCATCTCCGCGAACTGTGGGTCGCGCTTGCTCCCGCGTCCGACATTTCCGGGGTTGATCCGATATTTCGCCAGAGCCTCAGCGCAGGCGGGATGCTCGCGCAGGAGCTTGTGGCCGTTGAAGTGGAAGTCCCCGACGATCGGCACTTCCACGCCCATCTGCGCGAGCCGGTCGCGGATCGAGGGGACGGCCGCGGCGGCCTCGGCGGTATTCACGGTGACGCGGACCAGCTCCGATCCGGCGCAGGCCAGCGATTTGACCTGCTTGACCGTGCTTTCGACGTCGGCGGTGTCGGTGTTGGTCATCGATTGGACGACGATGGGGACGTTGCCTCCGACTTGGATGCGGCCGACTGAGACGGGGACGCTGGGGCGGCGGTTGGGAATCATGGGCTTGGGGAGGTGTGAGGCTGATTCGGCGGGGATTATGCAGCATTGGGGGGCGGGGGCCCCGCAAATACCGCCGTGTCGGAGCAATCGCATTCCGCTGCGATCGCGGTGAGCGCAGGTCCTACAACCGGCCCTGGACGTAGCGGACCGACTGCAGCGCTACCCACGCCATCATGAACGCCAGGCCGATGCGGTCGGCGCTTTCGGTATCCCCGGTCAGCGAGCGGTAGCAGATCGCGATGATCAGGCTGCCGGAAAGGCAGATGACGTCGAAAAGCTTGAGTTTCATGTGGACTGATCCGGATGCGCGGGCGGGATGGCGCAAGTTGACAGTATTCCTGCATCCTTGGCCGTGCTCAAACGCACAGCTTGCGCGAGTTTACCTGCGTTGTGCGGCGCTCTTCATGACGGTCCTTCCTCACCAAATGAAATGTGCGAGCGCGCCGTTGTCCCCCGCGCACGGCAGCGTGTCCAGCTGCGCGCCGCGTTCGTTCAGCAGATGGCTAACTAAAACCTGGCGCCAGGACGAGCAGGGCACGAGCAGATTGGCGGTAAACGGCGATGCGGTCCAGAGCGGCGACGAGGGCGCGGTGAAAAGCGTCCGTCCAGCTTCCGAGCAGCGTCATGGCACCTCGTTTGCTTGCGGGCGTGCGCAGAAAAATAGGCGGCAGCCGACTATTTGGCTATTCGTTCACGTGCCGCAGCAGCTCGATTTGCTATGATGCCGTCCTCGTCGCAAGACCCGTCCGGAGAGAGTGATCGGCCCCGTGCCGTCACCGCCGAAGGCGCAACCCGCCCGGAAACGCTCAGGCACATGAACGGCAGGTCGAGGCGGGCTCTGGAGAGCGGTTGCCGGATTGGACTCGGGCAACCCACCGAAGGGGTGCAGCGCAACGCGCTCGATCTCTCAGGTTACAGGACAGAGGGGCGATAGCCAGGTGTCTGGCTGCCGTTTCCCTGCGTTCCTGGCTTGAGGACCCAATCGATGGTGCTCAGAACTCCACTCTACGAAAGCCACGCCGGCCTGGGCGCGCGCATGGTCGACTTCGGCGGCTGGGACATGCCCGTAAACTACGGCTCCCAGGTCGAAGAGCACCACGCCGTGCGGCGCGATGCCGGCCAGTTCGACGTCTCCCATATGTGCGTGGTCGACCTCAGAGGCGCTGAGGTCCGCCCCTTCCTGCGCCATCTTCTGGCCAACGACGTGGCGCGTCTGACGGCATCCGGCAAGGCGCTTTACAGCTGCATGCTGCGGGAAGACGCCGGCATCATCGACGACCTCATCGTTTACTTCCTGACCGAGCACTGGTTCCGCATGGTCGTCAACGCCGGGACCCGCGACAAGGACCTGGCCTGGATCCGCCGTCACGCCCAATCCTTCGGCGTCGAGATCACCGAGCGCACCGATCTGGCGATGATCGCCGTACAAGGTCCCAATGCGCGCGACAAAGCCGCGACGGTGCTACCCGTCCAGCACCGCGCCCGTGCGCTTTCGCTCGACACCTTTTTCGGCGGCGAGTGCGGTGATTTGTTTGTCGCCCGCACCGGATACACCGGCGAGGATGGCTGGGAGATCATGGTGCCGGCCGTGCAGGCCGTGGCGCTATGGGATGACCTCATGAAGGCTGGCATCGCCCCTTGCGGCCTGGGCGCGCGCGATACGCTGCGCCTGGAAGCCGGTATGAACCTTTACGGCTCCGACATGGATGAGACACATCATCCGCTGGAGTCCGGGCTGGGCTGGACGCTCGCCTGGAAACCCGAGGAGCGCGATTTCATCGGCCGCCGGACGCTCGCGGACATCAAAGCCGCCGGCAGCCCGAACAAGCTGGTCGGCCTGGTTCTCGAGGACCGTGGCGTGCTACGCAGCCATCAAAAGGTCATCGCCGAGAGTGTCGGTTCGGGCGAGATCACCAGCGGCACTTTTTCACCGACGTTGCAGCGCTCGATCGGTCTGGCGCGCGTCCCGGCGGCGACCGGGGCGAAAGTTCAGGTGGACATCCGCGGGAAGCTGCTCGATGCCCGCGTCGTGCAGCCGCCGTTCGTGCGCCATGGCAAAGCATTGGTTTGATTTTCCCAGCCCCTTTCCGGAGTTCCGCCCATGAGCAATGTCCCCGCCGATCTGAAGTACGCGAAATCCCACGAATGGGTACGCACCCGCGCCGATGGCACGCTGGAGGTCGGCATCACCGATCACGCCCAGCAGGCTTTGGGTGATCTGGTGTTCGTGGAGGTGCCCGAGGTGGGTCGCACGCTGAAGGGCGGCGAAGCCTCCGCGGTCGTGGAGTCGGTCAAGGCCGCCTCCGATGTCTACAGCCCGGTGAGCGGCACGGTCATCGAGAGCAACGCCGCCTTGCACGATACACCCGAGCTGGTCAACCAGGACCCGTATGCAAAGGGCTGGCTGATGCGCATCAAACCATCGGATGCCGCCGGGGACCTGGCCGCGCTCATGGATGCCGAGGCCTATCAGAAGCATTCTGAAGCCGAATGACGCCAGCCGAGTAGCGTCCGTTCCCCCTTAGTTCTTTTCGGAAACCCCCATGTCGACACTGCACGAACTGGAAGCGCACGAGGAGTTCATCGCCCGCCACATCGGCCCGAACGATGCGGAAATGGCCGAGATGCTCGCCGCAGTCGGCCAGCAATCGCTCGACTCGCTGGTCCAGGCGATCGTTCCGGGCTCCATCAAGCTCAGCGCGCCGCTGGCCTTGCCCGGGCCCATGAGCGAGGCGCAAGCCCTCGCCAGGATCCGCGCGCTGGCCGATAAGAACGAGGTGTTCCGCAGCTTCATCGGGCAGGGCTACTACGGCACTCACACGCCCAATGTCATTCTGCGCAACGTTCTGGAGAATCCCGCCTGGTATACCGCGTACACGCCCTACCAGGCCGAGATCTCCCAGGGCCGCATGGAGGCGCTCATCAACTTCCAGACCATGGTCTGCGATCTCACCGCGATGGAGATCAGCAACGCCTCGCTCCTGGATGAGGGCACGGCCGCGGCCGAGGCGATGACGTTGATCAAACGGTCCTGCAAGTCCAAGTCGAATCTGTTCTTCATCTCGCAGGACTGTCATCCGCAGACGATCGCGGTCGTGCGCACGCGGGCCGAGACGCTGGGCATCGGCATCCAGATCGGCGATGACGCCGCGGCGGGGGCCGCCGACGCTTTCGGCGTATTGCTCCAGTATCCCGCCAGCACCGGAGAGCTGCGCGACTATTCCGCTATCGTGCGCGCGGCCACCGCGCGCGGCGCGTTGGTCGCGGTCGCGGCGGATCTTTTGTCGCTCGCGCTGCTGAAGCCGCCCGGTGAATGGGGCGCGGCCATGGTCGTCGGCAGCACCCAGCGCTTCGGCGTCCCGCTCGGCTTCGGCGGCCCGCATGCCGCTTTCCTCGCATGCAAGGATGCGTACAAACGATCGATGCCGGGACGCCTGGTCGGCGCGTCGATCGACTCGCAGGGCCGCCCGGCCTACCGCCTCACGCTGCAGACCCGCGAACAGCACATCCGCCGCGAGAAAGCCACGTCCAATATCTGCACGGCGCAGGTGCTCCTGGCGGTGATGGCGAGCATGTATGCCGTGTATCACGGCCCCGGGGGCATCAAACGCATCGCCGAACGCGTGCATCGTTTGACGGCCATTCTGGCCGCCGGCCTCAAAGCCGCGGGACTCGACGTCACGGGCAGCTTCTTCGATACGCTCACGGTTTCCGGCATCGACGCGTCTGCGGTGCACGCGGCCGCGCGCGAGCGACGGGTGAACCTGCGTGAGATCGACGAGCATGCCGTGGGCATCTCGCTGGATGAAACGGCCACGCGCGCGGACGTGCAGACGTTGTGGACGATCTTCGGCGTCAAGGCCGAGGTGGAATCGCTCGATGAGACCTCACCCCTCGCCATTCCGGGCGTCTGCAGACGCAGCAGCCCGTACCTGACCCATCCGGTGTTCAACACGCATCACTCCGAGACGGAGATGTTGCGGTATCTGCGCCGGCTCGCCGACCAGGACCTGGCGCTCGACCGCTCCATGATCCCGCTGGGCTCGTGCACGATGAAGCTCAACGCCACGGCCGAAATGATTCCGGTGAGCTGGCCCGAGTTCGCCGACATCCATCCTTTTGCTCCGGACGAACAAACGGTCGGCTACCGCGAGCTGATCGCGCAGCTGGAAGCCATGCTGGTCGAGTGCACCGGCTACGACGCCGTCAGCCTGCAGCCGAACTCCGGCGCCCAGGGGGAGTACGCGGGCCTGCTGGCCATCCGCGCGTACCATCGCGCGCGCGGGGAGGGCCATCGCAATGTTTGTCTGATCCCGGAAAGCGCCCACGGAACCAATCCCGCTTCGGCGCACCTGTGCGGGATGCAGGTCGTGGTGGTGAAATGCGACGGCGCGGGCAACGTCGACGTGGAGGATCTCGAACGCAAGGCCGATGAGCACGGGCATCGCCTCGCCGCGCTCATGGTGACCTACCCCTCCACGCATGGGGTGTTCGAGGAAGGCATCATCGAGATCTGCAAGATCGTCCACGATCACGGCGGACAGGTTTATACCGATGGCGCCAACATGAACGCGCTGGTCGGCGTCGCCAAGCCCGGCAAGTACGGGAGCGATGTCTCACACCTCAACCTGCACAAGACTTTCTGTATTCCCCACGGCGGCGGCGGTCCGGGCGTAGGACCGGTTGCGGTGAAATCGCATCTGGCGCCTTACCTGCCCGGCCGGCTCGGCGCGGCCGTCGATCGGTCGCATCCGGTCGGCATGGTCAGCGCCGCGAGCTTCGGTTCGGCCGGCATCCTGCCCATTTCGTGGATGTACATCACCCTGATGGGCGGCATCGGCCTCACCCGGGCCACCAAGGCGGCCCTGCTCAATGCGAACTACATCGCGCGCAAGCTCGACCCCTATTTCCCCGTGCTCTACACCGGACGTAACGGCTACGTCGCGCACGAGTGCATCCTCGACCTGCGCGCCATCAAGGAATCGTGCGGAATCAGCGCGGAGGATGTCGCCAAGCGCCTCATCGACTACGGCTTTCACGCGCCGACCTTGAGCTTCCCGGTCTCCGGCACGCTCATGGTGGAGCCGACCGAATCGGAGCCCAAGGTCGAGCTCGACCGTTTCATCGCCGCCATGATCGCGATTCGCGAAGAGATCAGGGCCGTGGAGCAGGGCCGGCTCGACAAGGCGGACAACCCGCTGCGCAACGCGCCCCACACGGCCGCGAGCGTCACCGCCGAGACCTGGAAGCACGGCTACACTCGGGAGCAGGCCGCTTTCCCTCTTCCCGAGCTCAAGCGTGCAAAGGTCTGGCCCGCCGTCGGACGCGTCGACAATGTCTATGGCGACCGCAACATCATGTGCTCCTGCCTGCCCATAGAGGCGTATCAAGAAGCCGACACGCGTGCGGCCTGAGCGGCTGAGCGGGTCTCAAGACGCGGCAATGGCGGCAATGTAGTCGGACGGGCACCGCCGCCCTGCATGGAGCACATCTGTTCAGCGGCCCAGCCAGCAACGTGGTTGAGCGACTTGCCGCAGCACGTCCGCGTGACCACGCCCGTCACGTGGTCAGGCGCTACGTCCGCCATTGGTCGGGCGTCATCGCGCGCCATATGAAATAATGGCGTGATGAGCAACCCCCGCAACAAGCCCACCGGCCTCACCCGATTGCTGCGAGCCTTCGGCAACAGCTGGCTCGGCTTCGCCGGCGCATGGCGCGAAGAGGCTGCTTTCCGCCAGGAAGTCGCGCTCGCCGTCGTCATGGTCCCGTTAGGGCTGTGGCTCGGCAATACCGGAATCGAGCGCGCGCTGCTGGTGGCGCCGATGCTGCTCGTGCTGATCGTGGAGCTGCTCAACAGTGCCGTGGAAGCGGCCATCGACCGCATCGGCCTCGAGCGCCACGCGCTCTCCGGGCTCGCCAAGGATATCGGCTCCGCGGCCGTGATGGCGGCCTTCATCCTGATGGGCGTGGTGTGGATCTGTGTCCTCACCGGACAGAAACACTGACCCGAGTCGAACGACAACCATGAGCATCCTGATCTGCGGTTCGATGGCCTACGACAACGTGATGGTGTTCCCGGGACGGTTCAGGGAGCACATCCTGCCGGACCGCATCCACATGCTGAACGTCTCCTTCCTCGTGCCGACGCTGCGCCGTAACTTCGGCGGCTGTGCCGGCAACATCGCCTACAACCTCAAGCTGCTCGGCGGGGACGCGCACGCGATGGCCACGGTCGGACATGATTTCGCGCCCTACGAAGACTGGATGGGCGAGCAGGGCCTCAGCCTGCGTTTCATCCGCCGGGTGCCGACGGAATTCACGGCGCAGGCCTATATCACGACCGATCTGGACGACAACCAGATCACCGCGTTCCATCCCGGCGCGATGAACCAGTCGCACCTGAACACCGTGCCGGCCGATGCGGGCATCCGCATCGGCGTCATCTCTCCCGACGGCCGCGACGGCATGCTCCAGCATGCCGAGCAATTCGCCGCCGCTCGCATCCCATTTTTGTTCGACCCGGGCCAGGGCCTGCCCATGTTCGACGGCGAGCAGCTCGCGCGCTTCATCGGACAGGCGGCGTGGGTGGCGGTGAACGACTACGAGGCGCAGCTCCTCAGTCAGCGCACCGGCCTCTCGCCGGAAAAGATCGCCCGGCGCGTAAAGGCGCTCATCGTCACACGCGGCGCCGAAGGTTCGCGAATTTACATTCACGAGGCGGGGCACGATCGTTGCATCGAGATTCCATGCGTGCGCGCGGAGCGCACCGTCGACCCGACCGGGTGCGGCGATGCCTACCGCGCGGGTCTGCTGTTCGGTCTGGCGCGCGGCCTCGACTGGGAGACGAGCGGGCGCATCGCCTCGCTCATGGGCGCGATCAAGATCGCCAGCGCGGGCACTCAGGCGCACACCTTCACGCCCGCACAGTTCCGCCAGCGCTTTCAGGCCAGCTTCGGCCAGGCCCTGAATTTGTGAGTGGCTGCTCGGGCGCAATCGGTGAGCGCGCGGGGGCGCCGTCCTTGGTAACAGACATGCGGGGGGTCGGGCGGATGAAGTTGCGACAGATCGCGGTGACCTGGCTGGCCGGCGGCGCGCTGGCGCTGACAATCGTCGCGGTCCCCGCGCAGCAGTCCCCGCCCCAGGAAGAGAAAGAAAAGCAGAAGACCAACCAGCAGCAGACCGTCCCGTCCGATAACCGGCCGCCGCCGCAGACCGACGAGCGCGGCCGGCCCGTGCTGCCCGAGCCGCCGCCGCAGAATCCGCCGCCGCCGGCCCAGACCATCGAATCGGAGGAGAGCCCGGTTTGGTCGCGCACCCTGGAGCGCATCGCCACCGGCGTGGTCTCGATCCAGATCGACGGGGTGCGCGCGTTCGATACGGAATGGAACAGCACCGCGCAGGCGACGGGTTTCGTCGTCGACGCCAAGCGCGGCCTGATCCTCACCAACCGCCACGTCGTCACGCCCGGGCCGGTCACGGCGCAGGCGACCTTCCTCAACCGGGAGGAAGTGCAGCTCTATCCGGTCTATCGCGACCCGGTCCATGACTTCGGGTTCTATCGCTACGATCCGGACAAGCTCCGCTTCATCAAGCCCGCGGAGCTGCCGTTGTATCCGGAAGGCGCGCAGGTGGGGCGCGAGATCCGCGTGGTCGGCAACGATGCCGGCGAGCAGCTCTCGATCCTGTCCGGCACGCTCGCGCGCCTCGACCGCGACGCGCCGAACTACGGCGTGGGACGCTACAACGACTTCAATACGTTCTATCTGCAGGCGGCCTCGAGCACTTCAGGCGGGTCGTCCGGCTCGCCGGTGATCGATATCCAGGGCCGCGTGGTTGCACTCAACGCGGGCGGCAGCAGCGGCGCGGCTTCGAGCTTTTATCTGCCGCTCAAGCGCGTCAAGCGCGCACTGAGGCTGCTGCAGGAAGACAGGCCCATCACCCGCGGCACGCTGCAAACGGTGTTCGAGTACACGCCGTTCGATGAAGTGCGGCGCCTGGGGCTGCAGCCGGAAACCGAAGCCGAAGTACGCAAGGCGTTCCCCAAGCTCACCGGGATGCTCGTGGTCACGGAGGTGCAGCCCGGCTCGTTGACGGCGGGCGTGCTGGAGCCCGGCGACGTGCTGGTGAAGGCGGGCGGCAAGCTGATCGCCGAATTCGACCCGCTGAACGAGCTGCTCGACAACAACGTCGGCGGCAACATCGAGGTGGAGGCGCAGCGCGGCGGACAAACATTGCGCGTCAGCCTTGCGGTGCAGGACCTGCATGCGATCACACCCACGGAGTTCATCGACTTCGGCGAGGCGATCGTGCACGAGCTGTCCTATCAGCAGGCGCGCCATTTCAACGTGCCCGTGCAGGGAATCTACGTCGCCAATCCCGGCTACGTGTTCGGCGCCGCGGGCATTCCCCGCGGCGCGGTGATCGTAGGCTTGAACGGCAAGGAGGTGCGCACGCTCGCGGAGTTCGAGGCTTTGTTGAACACCCTTGGCGACGGCGATCGGGTAACGGTGCGCTTCTTCACCATGGACGACCCACGCAGCCGCCAGTGGCGCGTGGTGACCATGGACCGCAAATGGTTTCCGGCCCGCAAGTGCCATCGTGACGACGCCGCCGGCTACTGGCCGTGCACGGATCTGGCTGCACGGCCGCCCTCTGCGCCACCGAAGCCGGCGACCACGGGGTTCGCCAAGACTGGCGATCCGCGTATCGATCGGATCGCCCCCTCGCTGGTGCTGATCACCTTCGACATGCCGTATTCCATCTCCGGCGTCACGGACCGCAACTATCATGGCACGGGGCTGGTGATCGACGCCGAGCGCGGCCTGGTGGTCACCGACCGCAATACCGTACCGGTGGCGATGGGCGATGTGCGGCTGACGTTCTCGGGCGCGATCGAGGTGCCCGGCAAGGTCGAGTTCATCCATCCGCTGCATAACCTGGCGGTCATTTCCTACGATCCGAAGCTGATCGGTGCGACGCCCGTGCAGAGCGCGAAGCTCGATCCCACGCCGCTGAAGCCCGGCGACAAGATCTGGGTGGTCGGCCTGCGCGCCGATCAGAACGCCGCAGCGCAGGCGACGGAGGTCTTGTCGGTGGATGCCGTCGGCTTCCCGCTCTCGCGCACCCTGCAGTTCCGCGACAGCAACCTCGAGACGATCCAGCTCGTCACGCCGCCCACCGACTACGACGGCGTGCTGGTCAACAAAAACGGCAAGGTGGCGGCGCTCTGGTCGAGCTTCGCTTTCCAGGACGGCCGCGACGTCGGACAAACCAACCTCGGCGTTCCGGTCGAGCTGGTCGAGGAGCTGCGCACGCTGGTGACTACGCGCCAGCCGCTGCATTCGCTCGAAGCGGAGTTCGAGGAGCTGCCGGTCTCGGGCGCGCGCAAGCTCGGCCTCTCGCAGGACTGGATCCAGAAGCTCGAGAAGCACGACTCGGAGCGCCGGCAGGTGCTGGCGGTCGGGCGCCTCGTGGCCGGCGCCCCGTCGGCCGAGGCTTTGCAGACGGGCGACCTGCTGCTGGCGATCGACGGGCAGGTGGCCAATCGGTTCCGTGAAGTCGAGCGCGCCGTGCAGAAGGATCAGGTCACCGTGACCGTATGGCGCAACGGTACGATCGTCGACGTGCCGGTCAAGACCGTACCGCTGTTCGGCAACGACATCGACCGGGTCGTGATCTGGGCGGGCGCGACCCTGCAATCGCCGCACCGTGCGCTGGCGGCGCAGCGCGGTATCGCGCCCGATGGCGTGTTCGTCGCTTATTTCTATTACGGCTCTCCCGCCACGCGCTATCAGCTGTTCGCGGGACGGCGCATCACCGAGGTGGATGGCCGCGCGACGCCGAACCTGGACGCATTCGTTGCGGCGGTCAGCGGCAGGCCCGACCGCTCCTCGCTGCGCCTGAAGACGGTCACCTGGAACAACGCGGTCGAAGTCATCACGCTCAAGCTCGACAATCACTATTGGCCCGCCTACGAGCTGCGGCGCACGCCGGCCGGCTGGGTCAGGACGGCGCTGGACTGATTCGTTTGGCCGCCGGTGTTGACGAATTTTCAACCCGGGCGATCTTTTTCAATGTCGCCGCCACACGACGCGCCGGCGCGCAACACTTCTTTGTCCTGGCGCAAAGACCCCGTAAACTGAGGCGGCAAGCTGTTTCGCGGAAACGGCAGCCAGGAGAACACGAATGAATACCTTCCTCAGCCGCGGCTGCGTCTGGATCGTCAGCCTTTCATTGATCAACCTGGGAGCTTCGGCCGTGAGCTACGCGGGCATCGTCAGCACGACGAGCGTCGTCGAAGCCGGGCAACGGGCCACCAATCTGGCGGCCGTGCGCGCCGGCCTCGCGCGTGAAGACGTGCGCAAGCAGCTGTTGACGTTCGGCGTGGATGCATCGCAGGTCGACGCGCGTCTCGCGGGACTGAGCGATGCGGAGTTGCAGCGGTTGGCGGGCGAGATGGACAGCCTCCCGGCGGGCGGCGACGTCCTTGCCGTGATCGGCCTCGTCTTCATCATCCTGCTCATCCTCGAAGTGGTCGGCGTCATCGACATCTTCAAGAAGCGCTGACGCTTGCGCGGCGCGTGACCGTTTGCGGCCGGCGATGTGGAAAACGCTCCCGCGCCGGCCGTTTTGTGTGAAGCTTGCCGCGCCGGGCGGTCGATCCGCGCGCCGTCGAGCTGGACCGAGCTTGTGAGATTCATCTGCATTGCGGCCGTGATACTGGCGCTGGCGGGCTGTGCCGGACAGCCGCTGAAATTTCCCGGGCAGCGCGCCGTCGAGCTTTCGGCCACCCCGTTTTTCCCCCAGACGATTCACGAGTGCGGCCCGGCCGCGCTGGCCACAGTGCTGGTCGATGCCGGAGTCGCCGTGACGCCGGAAGACCTGACGAAGAAGGTGTATCTGCCCGCACGCCAGGGAAGCCTGCAGCTGGAGCTGGTGGCGGCGACGCGCGGCTACGATCGCCTGGCGTACGAAATCGAGCCGCAGCTGGAAGCGCTGCTCGCGCAGGTCGCCGCAGGGAAGCCGGTGTTGGTCCTGCAGAATCTCGCGCTCAAGCATTATCCGGCGTGGCACTACGCGGTGGTGATCGGGTTCGACGCCGACCGGCGCACGCTCATTCTCCGCTCGGGCACGACAAAAAGACTGGAAATCCCGGTGAGAAAATTTGCGCGCAGCTGGGCGTCGGCCGAGAGCTGGGGCGTCGTGGTGCTGCGCCCGGACGAGCTGCCCGCGCGAGCGGACCCGGCGCGCTACCTGCAAGCCGCAGCCGGCGTGGAAGTCGCCGGCAGGAACGCGGCGGCCCTGCAGGCCTACCGCACCGCGCTGACGCGCTGGCCGGACGATGCCACCGCGCTCCTCGGCGTGGGCAATGTCCATTACCGCCAGCGCGATCTCGCCGCCGCGGCACAGGCTTATCGCACGCTCGTCGACAAACATCCGCGCAACGCCGTCGCACACAACAATCTGGCGCAAGTGCTTCTGGAGCAGGGCGATGCGCCCGCCGCGCTCGAGGAAGTACGGAAGGCGCGCGCCGTGCTGGAGGATCAGCGCTTTGCCGCGGAGCTGGCCGATACGGAGGCGCAGATCCGCAAGGCGCTGTCGCGCTGACCGCGGAAAATTCCGGTACTGGCGCGCGAATCCCGACGCCCACCCTTGTCCGTCCCCGCGGCTTGGTATCATTGGCGGATGGTCAGAGCCTTGCAAAGCGAGATCGAAGCCGCCGTCGAGGCCCTGCGGGCCGGCGAGCTGGTTGCTTTTCCGACCGAGACCGTGTACGGCCTCGGCGCCAACGCCGCCGATGCAAACGCGGTCGCGAAGGTGTTCACGGCCAAGGGCCGCCCGTCCGATCATCCGCTCATCGTCCATCTCGACAGCGCGAAGTACATCCATCGCTGGGTGCGCGACTTTCCAGCTGCGGCGAAAGCGCTCGCGGCCAAGTTCTGGCCCGGGCCGCTGACGCTGGTTCTGCCGAAGGAAGAGAAAGTTCTGGACGTCGTGACCGGTGGCCAGGACAGCGTGGCGATCCGCGTGCCGTCGCACCGCGTGGCCCAACAATTGCTGACGGCGTTCGGCGGCGGGCTCGTGGCGCCGTCGGCCAATCGCTATGGACGGCTCAGTCCTACGCGCCCCGAGCACGTGCGCGAGGAGCTTGGTGAGGCGGTCAGCGTCATCCTGGACGGCGGGGAATGCAAACTGGGCGTCGAATCGACCATCGTATCCTGCCTGGTGGAAGGGCAGGTGCGGCTGCTGCGGCCGGGGGCAGTGACGCTCAACCAGCTGCGCGCCGTCGTCGGCGAGGTCGCCGTTGGCGCCGATGAGGGCACGCCCAGGACGCCGGGGAGCGTGGTCTCGCACTATGCGCCCTCGACGCCGCTCGAGATCGTTCCCGCGGACCAGCTCGAAGCGCGCGTCGAGGAGCTGAGCGCGGGCGGCGCGCGGCTGGCGGTGCTGGCGATGCGCCTGCCGATGACGACGCTCGAGCGGGTATCCTGGATCAATGCGGGCCGCAAGCCGCAAACTTACGCCCACGATCTTTACGCCAATCTGCGCACGCTCGACAAAGCGGCCGGCTGCGTACGTATCCTGGTGCAAGAGGTGCCGGCCACCGAGGCCTGGGATGCAGTCCGCGACCGTCTGATGAAGGCTGCGGCAAAATCACCGGACCGATAACCGATCCTCAACCGCTTTTTTTCCGGCGCCGCAGACCGCCCGATCGCCCGGGACTGCGCCGCCGCCGGAATTGCTTTCTCAGGAGACCGTGCATGATCTTCGGTGCGCAGAATTTCGACAATCACGAGCAGGTGGCCTTTTTCCACGACCCCGACAGCGGCCTGAAGGCGCTCATAGCCATCCACAGCACGGCGCTCGGCCCTGCTGCGGGCGGTTGCCGCATGTGGCCGTACGCCAATGAAGCGCAGGCCGTGACCGATGTGCTGCGGCTCTCGCGCGGCATGAGCTTCAAGAACGCGATGGCCGGCCTGTCCTTCGGCGGCGGGAAATCGGTCATCATGGCCGACTCGCGGCGCGACAAGAGCGAAGCTCTGCTGCGGGCGTTCGGCCGCGCGGTCGACAGCCTGAACGGCCGCTACATCACGGCCGAGGACGTGGGCATCTGCGAAGCGGACGTGGAGATCCTGGCGCAGGAGACGCGCTATGTTTCGGGCCGCAAGCAGGTCGGCGCCGCGGCCGGCGGCAACCCTGCGCCGAAGACCGCCTTCGGAGTGTTCCAGGGCATGCGCGCGGCCATCGAGCTGAAACTCGGCCGCAAGGACTTCCAGGGGCTGACGGTCGCGGTGCAGGGCGTCGGCCAGGTCGGCTATCATCTGTGTCGTTTGTTGCATCGGGAGGGCGTCACGTTGGTCGTGGCGGACGTCAATCGCGAATCGGTGGAGCGCGCGGTGAGCGAGTTCGGCGCGCGCGCCGTCGGCGCCGACGAGATCCTGTCTGTCAAAGCCGATATCGTGGCGCCATGCGCTCTCGGTGCAACGCTCACTCCGGCCAGCGTCGAGCGGCTGCGGACCGCGATCGTCGCCGGCGCGGCCAACAACCAGCTGGAGACCGACGCGGTCGGCGAGCAGCTGAAGGATCGCGGGATCCTCTATGCCCCCGACTACGTCGTCAACGCCGGCGGCATCATCAATGTGGCGCTCGAATACGCCGGAGGCCACGACGAGAAGGAAGCGTGGGCGAAAGTCGCGCGCATCTACGAGACCACGCACCTGGTCCTCGAGCGCGCGCTGAAAGAGAATCGCGCGCCCAGCGCGGTCGCCGACGAGATGGCCAAATCCTTGATCGCCCAGGCGCGCAAGGCGAAGGCCGGCACGGCGCAGCGGCGCGCCTGAGGGGAAATCTTGAACGCGAAACGCGCCGACGTCCTCACCCAGACGCCGTCCTCAAAGGAAGGAGGGCAGCGGCGGACGCCGGCGCTCGATCCGTTTGTTCCGGACGAAGTCGAGCGGCTCGTCGGGCTGTACGGCTCCCCGCTCCTGATCCTCGATTGCGAGCGGATCCGCCGGCAATACCGCCAGCTCAGCAGCGCGCTGCCGGGCGTCGAATTGCACTACGCGCTGAAGCCGCTGCCTCACCCGGCGGTGATCCGCACCCTCCACGAGCTGGGTGCGAAGTTCGACCTGGCAACCAGCGGGGAGATCGCACTGGTGGATTCGCTGGGCGTGCCCGCCAGCCGCTGCATACACACTCATCCCGTCAAGCGCGATGCGGACATCCGTGCCGCGCTGGCTTTCGGCGTCGAGACCTTCGTGGTCGATACCGCCGAGGAGATCGGCAAGTTCGCGCAGTACGCCGACCGTGCGGCGCTGCTGATCCGGCTGTCGTTCCGCAGCCCCGACGCGGTCGTGGATCTGTCGCGCAAGTTCGGCTGCGATCCGCAGTCGGTGTCCGGCCTGCTGGAGCGGGCCCGGCAGCTGGCAGTGCGGGTGCGCGGCCTTTCCTTCCATGTCGGATCGCAGGCGGTGGATCCGGCCAAGTATCTCGAAGCAATCAGAGTCTGCGCCCGGCTGATCGGACAAACGAAGGAGCGGGGCCTGGCCGACTTCGACACGCTCGATATCGGCGGCGGTTTCCCGGTGGCGTATCGCTGCGCGGTGCCGTCGATCGAGCCGTTCTGCGCGCCGATTCGCGCGGAGCTCGAAACGCTGCCCCCGCACATCAAGGTGATCGCCGAGCCGGGGCGCTACATCGTGGCGCCGGCGTGCATCGGCGTGTCCACCGTGATGGGGCGCGCGTATCGCGAAGGCCGCTGGTGGTACTACCTCGACGACGGCGTGTATGGTCTTTACAGCGGGCAGCTCTACGAGCATGCGTCCTATCCGATCGAAGCGCTGGGCAAGTCGGGTCCCTTGCAGCCCGCGGTGCTGGCCGGGCCGACCTGCGACAGCGTCGATGTGATCGACGACCGCATCGAGCTGCCGGAGCTGCAGATCGGGGACCGGATCGTGGGGCGCGTCATGGGCGCCTACACGTGGGCGACCTCTTGTGAGTTCAATTTCTTCCCGAAGCCGACCGTCGTGTCGGTCAATCTTCAGCCCGGCGATACCGGTACCGTCCTCGCCGTTCCATAGCTCCTGCGCCGGCCGCGCGCCGCACCCGCGCGGCGCTGCGTCATAGAACGATTCCGGCTCGCCGTCCCCGCGGCCTGCGATTATTATTTGTCCACCAAAGCTGTTGTCCGCGAGGCGGGTTCGCCCGCGAACCCGTCCATCCGCCGCATATTCCAATAAGAGGGGATGTCAGCATGAGCAGAGTCCTTATCGGCGCAGTTTCGGCAGGGGTCGCCGTCTTTTTATGGGGCTTCGTGTTCTGGGGAATCAGCAACCTGCCGTACTCCTCGCTGTCCCGCACCGCCGACGACCTCTCCGTCGGCCGGGCATTGATGGAACATCTGCCGCAAACCGGAACGTACCTGATCCCGGGGCAGCACAATCCGCCGGAAGTGCAGAAAACCCTGTTCGAGGCGGGGCCGGTGGCCATGGTGTTCTTCAATCGCGAGGGCAAGCCCATGATGTCGGCCATGCAGATGGCCGCCGGGCTCCTGCATTCGATCGGCATCGCGCTCGTCGTCGGCATCGGCCTGTTCGCGCTGGGCAACTGCGCCACCACGTACGGCGATCGCGTGCGCCTCGTGGCCATCGTGGGCCTGGCGAGCGCGTTCATGGCGCCCATCGCCAACATCATCTGGTGGTACTACCCGGCGAGCTGGCAGCTCTGGAACTCGCTCTATCAGGCGGTGGCCTGGCTGATCATGGCGCTGATCCTCGCGCATTTCGTCCGCCCGCGCCTGGCATAGAACCTGCTTGAACGGGGCATGCCAAAGCAAAAGACGCATGCGCCGCAAGTGCGCAAAGGGCAGGGCGGGGTGGCGCTGTCGAGGGAGCGGTTCTGCGCGCGGCTGCGCGAGCGCTTCGCCGATCCGAGCTTCGAAACCGCGGCCGGGTCTCTCGAGCGGATTCTCGAGATCGCCTGGAATAACTATCACGAGTACCGCAAGAGCCCGCGCCGGCGCAAAGCCGGCCAGGGGTTCGCCGACCCGGATTACCCGTTGCCGGTGGAATGGCTGGAGACGCGCGCGCAGATTCAAAGCGCACAGGCGCGCCAGGCCGATCCGGCTTCGCCCGACCGGGTGCTGCTGGTTTGTGCCTCGGCGCGCAACGATCAGACCTGCCCCGGAGAGATGTCCAAGACTTACCGGCTGACACAGATCGCGCAGGAAGTACTGCACCAGGAACGCGCCGCAGTCGATCTGCTCGACCTCAGTCATCTGACGGCCGAATACGGCCGGCAGATCCTGCCGTGCAAAGCCTGCGTCTCCACCGCGATGCCGCTGTGCCACTGGCCGTGCTCCTGTTATCCCAATCACGCCATGGGACAGGTCAACGACTGGATGAACGAGCTGTACCCGCGCTGGGCGGCAGCGCATGGCGTGATGATCGTGACGCCGGTGTACTGGTATCAGGCGCCAAGCGTGCTGAAGCTGATGATGGACCGGCTGGTTTGCGCGGATGGCGGCAATCCCGATCCGACCACCACCCAGCTCAAACATCCGGACCTGGCGAAGCAGCTCGAGCTGTCCGGCTGGCACTATCCACGCCACCTCGCCGGCCGCGCCTTCGCGATCGTCGTGCATGGCGATGCCGCCGGCGCGGAAAACCTGCGGCGGATGCTCGGGGACTGGCTGAGCGACATGCATCTCGTTGCGGCCGGCCGCGCGGCGCAGCTCGATCGCTACCTGGGGTACTACGAGCCGTACGCGACGAGCCACGACGCGCTGGACGACGATCGCGCCCTGCAGGAGGAAGTGCGCAATGCGGCGCGCAGTCTGGTGTCGACGATAGGAGCGCTGCGCAAGGGGCTGAAACAAACGGACGAGAAGCTTGCCGATCCGCGGCCGAAATGAATCGGTCGGCACGCGCCCCCGGCTCCGTGCCTATGGCGCGCGATGGCGCCGCATTATTCATGAACGGCACGGCCCATCAGCAGAGTCCGGCCGGATTCTGCCGAAGTGGGGCAACTAAGCGTTCATGAATGATGCGAGCTAAGGATGGGCTGCCAGCGTGTCGAGCGTCCGCAGGAGCTGAGCCGGCTGGCCTTCTCCCAGGCCGAGGATGTCGACCAGGCTGAGGATGCCCTCCAGGCGGCCGGCTTCGTCCACGCAGACAATGCACGATCTGCGATGGCGCGTCATCAGCCCCTGGGCTTTGCCGATGTGATCCTGCGCGCCGCAGGTGAGCACATCGCGCGACATGATCGCGCCCACTGCGGTATCCGCCGGCAGGCCGTCGGCCACCAGGCGAATGGCGATGTTGCGATCGGTGACGATGCCGAGCACCTTGCCTTCCTTGTCGCACACCAGGAGGAAGCCCAGGCCGCGGTCGCGCATGAGGCGCGCGGACTTAACCGCCGAATCGTGCGCAAGCACGCACTGGACGGCGGTTTTCATCATGACTTCGCATAGCGTGTTCCGATCGCTTCGACGTCCCGCGCGCCTGAAGATTTGAAATTCCGGGTCCATGGCGCCCACTAGAACAGCATTCCTCCTGTGGTTTTCTTAGCACAATCCGTTCCACTCCCGATTGGGAAGCGATCGGCGCCACGGGAAAGAAATGAACCCACGCGCTGTAAATGTTACGCGCCGCAGTGCGGTTTTTTGCGACGGCACGCGGCCGGACGGGGTTATTGGCCATCCAGCCGCAACAGCGTCGCGGACACCAGTTGCAGCATTTGCGCGCTGCCGTCGTGCGCGTCCTCGCTCTGCATGTTTTCATTGTCAGCCGTCTGCTCGAGCTCGAGCTGGTCCTTCCACTGCAGCAGGACGGAGCGCTTCTGCTCGCGGCTCAGCTCGTGCGAATCGAGCACGGCCTGCGGCGTGCCGAAGGTACGGGCCGGATTTTTCATCGCTTGCTCCAGGTTCATGGCGGCGGCTCCTCAGTTGGCGCGTCTCAAGTTCTGTTCGGCGAACTCCCAATTGATGAGGCGATCGAGCACGGCGTGAACGAACTTGGGCCGCTCGTTCTGATAGTCGAGATAGTATGCGTGCTCCCAGACATCGATCGTCAGCAGCGGCTGCAGGCCGAGCACCAGCGGATTGTCGGCGTCCTCGGTCTGTATGACGCGCAGGCGCTCGCCGTCCTGCACCAGCCATCCCCATCCCGTGCCGAACTGTTTGATCGCCGCCTGCGCGAACTGCTCCTTCATGGCGTCGAAGGACTCGAACGATTGCTCGATCAGGCGCAGCAGCTCCCCCCCGCGCGCGCGTCCGCCGCCGCCCGGCCCGAGGCTCGCCCAGAAGAAATCGTGATTCCACGCCTGCGCGGCATTGTGATAGATGTCGATGCGCTTCGGATCGTCCGCCGTGGCCCGGATGATCTCCTCCAGCGACTGGTCCGCCATCCCGGTATCGCGGATCAGCTCGTTGAGCTTGTCGACGTAAGTGCGGTGATGTTTGCCGTAGTGGAACTTGATCGTGCGCGCGGAGATCACCGGCGCGAGCGCATCGGGCTCCCACGGCAGGGGCTTGAGCGTCTTGGGGCCTTCCGCAGGCTTTGCTCCGCGCCCGCCACCGCCGGATGGAGCGCCCTTGGCGCGACCTTTGGGCGCATCGGCAGTGGGCTGGGATCGGCGCTGTGCGGGGGGCTGCTGTGGTTGTCCGGGCGAGGTGCTCATGAAGGTCTCCGGGGAAAAAGAATTTCAGTAAAGGCATGCAAACTTTCCATGCGGCGCCGGGGCAAGGGATGCATCGTCGCCTGCATCCCGGGGTCGTAACGGAAATTGCAAGCCGCATGCCACAGCGGAGCGCTGCGCCGCCACACGTGGCATGGGTGTTGCACCTTCCACTGGGCGAACGGAGGCGAAGCCGGGCGGCCGGCTGCGCACCCGCAGAACAAACCGACATCCACTGCAACGAGAACAAAGCCATGAGCGTACAAACAATCCTGCTGATCCTGCTCATCCTGCTGCTGATCGGCGCGCTGCCGACGTGGCCGTACAGCTCCGGTTGGGGCTACTATCCGAGCGGACTGCTCGGCCTGGTCCTCGTCGTGCTGCTGGTCTTCATTCTGCTATGACCGCGTGCCTGCGCGCATCCACCCGCTCGAGCCCGGCGGATTGCGCCGGGCTCCCCGTCTCGTCCGCTCGATGACTCTCCCGTTTGTCCGATGAGCCTGTGGCTGCGCATCGCGGTCCTGCTCGGCTTTCTCTGCGTGCTGTTCCTCCAGGGGCTGGATGTGCGCCATCTCGCCCGCCAGCTCGGCGACTTCTCCCTCGGCTTTGGTTTGTTGGCCGCGGCGGTCGTGATGGCCGACCGCTGGCTCATGACTTACAAATGGACGCTGCTGCTGCGCGCCCAGGGTCACCGGCTGGCGATGCTGCCGGGCATGACGATCTACTGCTCATCGATGCTCTGGGGCGCGGCCCTGCCGACCACGGTGGGCGCCGATGCCGTGCGGGCGGTATTGGCCGTCAAGCGCGGCATTGGCGGCACGGACGTCGCGGCGTCCATCCTCGTCGAGCGCATGATCGGCTTCCTGGCGGCCTTGCTGCTCGCCCTCGTCAGTCTCGTCCTGCTGCGGACCAGCGGAATGTTCGACGGCCGCTATGATTTCGCGTTCTACACCGGCGCCGGGCTTCTGCTGTCCGGATTGGCGCTGATTGCGCTGTCCGCCAACGAGAAGATCTTCGGCGCCGCCGTCCGTCACTTGCCGCGACGCTGGCGCCGCGGCGGCCCCGTACGGCAGTTGGAGCGTCTCGCGCAGGCCTACCGCGCGCTGGAAACGGCGCGCGGAATCATCGCGGTGTTCACCCTGCTGACCCTCATCGAACAATTATTCGGCGTGACCATGACCTGGGTGCTGGCCCGCGGCCTGGACATCGACGTCGACGGCCTGGCCCTGCTTGCGGTGGTGCCGGTGGCGACCCTGATTTCACGCGTGCCCATCTCGCTCGATGGGCTGGGCGTGTACGAGACGGTATTCGCAGCTTTGCTGGCGCTCGCCGGCGTGTCGACCTCCAATTCGGTGGCCATTGCTTTGATCGGCCGGGCGATCCAATTGCTGTGCGTGCTGCCGTGGTGGGTCGCGCAAGTGATCAACTCGGGCCGTGTGCGCCCGCCGCAACCGGCTTGATGCCGCTGCGTCCCGCGGGCTGCCGCGCGCAAGCCGGCAGTCGCTGAGCAGCGAGTGCCGGCTTGCGAACGCAGGTCAATGCTGCCGCTGCGAGTGCATGGCCGAGGCGAAAATCTCCTCGTAGCGCTCGGCGCAGCGATCGATGTAATAGCTCTCCACGAGCTCCTGGTTATTGCGCCCGATCCGGTTGCGCAGCTTGTCATGCCGCAGATCCAGGATCGCCCTCACCATGCGGTCGCGGTCGTTCAGCGGCACCACGTGTCCGGTGGCGCCGTCGTCGAGGAAGTCGGTTTGTCCGCCGCGGTCGTAGCACACCACGGGCAGGCCCGCGGCCATGGCTTCGAGGAACACGAGGCCGAAGCCCTCATGCTGGCTGGCGGACGCAAACACGTCGGCGACGCCGAGCACGGCGAACTTCTGCGCTTCGCTCAGCTCGCCGAGACAGTGCACCTTGTCGGCGACGCCCATCTCCATCGCCGTCTGCTGCACGTCCTGCAGCTGCGGCCCATCGCCGACGATGGCGAGATGTATGTCGAGGGAGCGCGCCTGCTTGTTGCAGGTCTTCAAGACACGCACCAGGTCCGGCGTGCTCTTGCGCGGGACCATGCGGCCCACGGTGACGATCACGAACGCATCTTCCGGCAGACCGAACATCGCGCGCGAAGCGCTGATTCGCCGCGGCGGACGCTTGATCCCCAGCGGCACGAGGTCGATAGGCCGGTGGACGTCGTAGATGTCCTCGATGTGCTCGACCGTATCGCGCGATTGTCCGACGACGGTGTCGGCGGACGACAACAGCCAGTGAATCGGCGTGCGCAGCCAGGCATGCCGGTGTGGGGAGCTGCCCTTGCTGGGATCGAACAGGTCCCCGCCGTGGGCCGTCAGGACGTTGGGCGCGCCCAGGAACCTGCTGAGCGCGTGTCCTACCGGTCCCGAGGGCACCACGAAATGCGTGTTGATCACATCGAAGCGCTGTGTCGATCCGAGGCGCAAGCCGCGGTATATGCCCATGGGCAGGTACGCGGCCATCGAGGGCAAGTTCGCCACCTGCTTGCGGCGACGAAAAAATACAGGCGTGCGGATAACATTTACATTGTTCTCGACGCTCTCCGTCGCCAGGTCGAAAGCCTGCGACGTGAGCACCGTTACCTCGTGCCTGCGCTTGGCCAGTTGCTCCGCCAGCCACTGCATGACCACGCCACCGCCGCCTCCGAGCGGTGGATATTCATAGTTGCAGAAGAGGATTCTCATGGCAGCCGAGGAGCAAGTCCCGTGCCGCGATCTGTCGCACGATGGCTACGGCCGGCCGGCTGCGAGGCCCGTCGCAAGCGCTGCACGCGCCACGGATGTTTGTCGTCAGTCGTCGTCGCGGATGATGACGCGCGCGCGCGCCGTCGGCCAGATCTGCGCGCCCGGCGCCGGATCGTACAGCTCGACGAAGAATTCTTCCTGCGGCTCGGCGATCGCATCGCGCAGCAGGGGCACGTAGATGCTGCGCGTGACCTGGCCATCGGCAAAGATGGAGACGCCCGAAGCATTGACGATGAAGTCTTCCCCTTCGGTGGCGGTGCCGGACACGGCGCGCCAGCGCACCTCGGTGCGGCCGGTGAGATTCTCGTGCCGTGTAAGCGTCAGCACCGCTGAGTTCGCGCCTTCGTCCACCGTCACGCTGTCCTGTGCGAAGGAAACGAACGTGCCCACCGCGGTGTCGTTGACGCTGGCGGTGGCGCGCGCGTGCGCAGGCTTGGGCACGGTCTTCTCGTCCGGCGTCAGCTCGTTTGTTTCCGGCGCCGCGCGCGGCCCGGCCGGGGGGGCTGCGCTGGGAGCGGCCGGTGCGGCGGCCGGCGCTTCGACGGGGGGCAGTGCCGGCGGCACGCGCGATTGAGACCCCGCTGGATGCGCACCGCCGGCAGTGATTTCGTTGATGCCCGCCTTGAGCTGCCTGACGAGCTGCGCGGAGCTCGCGCCAAGCTCGTCCGGCCACCGGGGATTGCGATTGAACTGAAAATACACCGCCGCCGCCGCCAGCAGCAGCGTGATGATCATCGCGATCGCGATGAAGGGTGCGCGCACCTTCGGTGCGAACGCATCCCGCGGCAGATAGATGGCGGGCATCGTGACGGCCGGCAGACGCCCCGCCGCGCGGGCATCCAAGCCCGCCTCGAAGCTCTGGCCGACATTGCCGCCGGCATCATGAGCCGGGGCATGACCGAATTCACGGCCATAGTCCGCGATGTCGATCCGGTCCGGCACTTCGACGCGATCGCTCGCCGCGGCGGGAAACAGCTCGCCCAGGAGCCGCCGCACATTGTCCGGCCGCGCCTCGCGGCTGAAGCTCAGCGCTTCCTCGAGCGCATACCATTGCCGGTCCGTCAAGCTCCAGTTGCGCGCGAGCCGTGCACCCGCCTTCTGCGCTTCCAGAGCCGAGCGGCGCTCGAAGGGATGGATTCCCGTGAGCAACTCGTAGGCGACACAGGCGAAGCTGAAAACGTCGTCGCGCCGGTCCGGACGCGCGCCGTTCAGAACTTCCGGGCTCGCGTAGCAGGCCGTCGCCGCCGGCGCGTGCCGCTCGAGGGTCGGCTCAGTGCTGGTGGCCGCGCCGAAATCGAGCACGCGAATCTGGCCGTTGAGCGGGATGAAGACGTTGCCGGGCTTGAAATCCCCGTGCACGACGCCGTGATCGTGCCCGAATGCCAGCGCCTCGCCGCAGGCGCGCAGCAGATCACCGGCGCGGCGCGCGGTAAAAGCGGGCTCGCCCTTGGCGAAAGGCGAGGCCGTCAAGGCGGCCGCCAGCGTCTTGCCCTCGAGCAGCTCCAGCGTCATGAACCACTGGCCGTCGTCGCAATTCAGGTCGAATACCCGCACCACGTGCGGATGGGTGAGCGCGCGCGCCAAACGGAACTCGCGCTTCAAGCGCTCGACCGCGAAGGCGCGGTCGCGCAGCTCCTTGCGCAGCAGCTTGATGGCGATGCGCGAATCGCCGGCGCCATCGGCTTCGCGGTGCAGGTCACGGGCGCGAAATACCACGGAAGTGCCGCCGACGCCGATCGGCTCTTCGAGCACGTACCGGTCGCAGAGCGTGGGTTGCTGACTCAGCTTTTGCTGCGGCGGCTCGATCCCGAGGACCGAGGTGCGCGCCGCGGGGTTGTGCGGCGCATGCGGCTTGGGCCTGGCCGCCGCATTGACCGCGTTGACGACGGAATTCGCCCGCGCCCCGAAATCCTCCGGCGCCGGTTCCGGGCTGGGCAGCTCCGCCGTCAACTCGGCGGTGGCGTCTTCCAAGTTGTCGTACAGGCGGGCGGTCGTCATGGCTGCGGTCACACTCTGCAACTCATTGCGCGAGTCGGTCTAACGAGTCCAAGTCGTCGGGCTATTCTGCGTCATAACGCGCTGCGAGGCAGCGTGCTGACAACGCGCGCGAGCGCCGATCTTATGACAATTCTGCAGGCTGCATGCCAGGGTGTGACATATTGAACGAATAAAGAGCGATTCGACGGAGAGTACGTCGGGACGCGCGGACAGTTAACCGGGCAGGGCCGGGCGCGCTTGTAGGTTTCGTCTGACAGGACGCGGCTGCCTAGACTCCAGGCAGCGACACCTTGATGCACCAGCCCTCGCCGAGATTTTCGACCAGCAGCCGCCCGCCGCATTCCTCCACGGTCGATCGGGCGACGTGCCAGGCGATGCCCGAGCCCGGCGCGGCGACGTCGTAGCGCGGCTCGAACGCCTCCGGCGGGGGGTTGTGGCCCGCGTCCGCCTCCATCGTCCATTCGATTCGCCCGGAGCCGCCGTCGGTTTGTCCGCTCGTGATCCGCGCCCGTCCGCCGGCGGGCAGCGCGTCAATCACGCCAAACAAGATGGCCTGCAATGCCAGTCTGATATCGGCGGCCGGCGCACGTGCCACGCTGTTGGCGGCGGGTGCGACGATGTCGAGCTCGACGCCTTTCACCGCGGCCTCGTCCCGCAGCAGGTGCAGCACATCCTCGCTCAGCGCATGCAGGTCTGCGCGCGCCTGCTCTCCCTGTGCGAGCGGCTTGGGGGGCACGATGGTTTGTGCGCGCTCGACGAGCTCGTGCGCCGCGTTCTTGATCCAGCCGGCATATTTGTCCAGCTCCTGCAGCTCCCCGGCCGCCGCTTTCTTTTGTAGCAGGTGCAGCGCCGACAAGATGGTCTGGACCGGCCCTTTCAGGCCGTGCAGCAGCGTATGCCGCAGCCGCATCGCCAGCTCGGTATGCAGTGCGTGGCGCAAAGTCCGCTCGAAACCCGCATCGCTCATCGCCTTCGCATTCATGGGATCCGCCGTCAGTTGATTGTTATCTTTCTAGGCTGTCTTCGGGTGGTCTGCGTAGAGCCGCTATCATAAAGTAAGCCCGAGGTAAGGCAACGGCGCCGCGCGCAGGAGAATCTAACGAACCGCTCCGCGCAGGGCGCGGCTCGGCGCGCGCGCCGTTACCGGCTCCGCGCCCACAATCGGACGAATGCCGTTCCGGCCGGTAAGCGGCTATCCGCCGCCGTTGGATTTGTCCGGTGCGAGGAGCATCTCGACGTCCTCCAGCATGCTGGAGAGATCCTCGGCGTGCTCTTCCTCGACGGCGAGGATGGCTTCCATCAGGCGCCGCGAGGTCGGATCGCGGTCGGCCAGGTACTGCACGATCTCGCGATAGGACTCGATGGCCACCCGCTCGGCGACCAGGTCTTCTTTGATCATCTCCACCAGCGAGTCGCCTTCGCGGTATTCCGCGTGGCTGCGGGCGAGCAGACTCTGCGGATTGAAGTCCGGCGCGCCGCCGAGCTGGCGGATGCGTTCGGCGATCTGATCGGCGTGCTCCTGCTCCTCCTGCGCATGCTGCAGGAACTCCTTTTTGACCGCCTCCGCGAGCACGCCGTCGGCCATGAAGTAATGACGGCGGTAGCGCAGCGTGCAGACGATCTCGGTGGCCAGCGCCTCATTGAGCAGGCGCACGACCGTCTCGCGGTCCGCGCTGTAACTGGCCGTTACCGCACCGCGCTCGATGTGCTCGCGGGCGCGGGCGCGAATGGTCTGCAGATCGCTCAGAAAAGGTCGATTCGGTTGAGCCATTGGCATCTCCTGGTTTTCCCGCCAGGCGCCGCGCCCCCGGCATCCGGATGAGGTCCATAGATACCGTAGTGCGTCGCACGGTTGCGGCATCCGTTCGCAAGGCGTAGCGACCGTTCCTGGCCGCGGCCGTTTCCATGGCATCTGCTGCGACGATTGCGGTAAATGCATCCGGATGCCGCAAAGGGGGCGCCCGGGGGGAAAGCTTTGCGATCGGCTCCGCGCACGTGCGCCTGAAGGCAAGGCTATGCGCGCCGGAACGCGCCCAGCAGGAACGCGACGATTGCTCCGATCAGAAACAGGAAAAACAGGATCTTGGCGATGCCGGCCGCTCCTGCGGCGATACCGCCGAAGCCGAACAGTGCGGCGATCAGCGCGATGACCAGAAACACGGCTGCATAGTGAAGCATGAGACACCTCTGCGATTGGGTATGCCGCGCGCCCTGCGTGAGGCTTCGCCTGCGATCCAGGACACTCGACCAATGGGCGGGTAGAGTGCCGGGAGCGGCAAACTGCTAACATCGGCTGCGCGCGTAAGGCGATGTAGGACTTACCTCACAAGCACAACCCGCTGATGGCGCTCGATGCCCGCAAAGTATTAATTCCCCTCGGGGTGCTGATGGTGGTGCTCGTGGGATTGTTTTTCCTGTTCGAGGAGAGCTACTCGCACATCAACAACGTCGGGCTGCACATCTCGCGCATCCAGGACCGCCAGCGCCTGCTGGCGCAGATCGTGCGCACCGTGAACGAGGCGGAGTCGGCGCAGCGCGGCTATCTGCTGAGCGGCGATGCGTCGTATCTGCAGATCTATGCCGACGTGAGGAGCCGAACGGCCGGTTACCTGAAATCCCTCGAGGACAGCTATCGCGAGGACGGCGTCGAAGCGGGGCGCGCGGTGCAGAGCCTCGGCACATTGACGACCGACCGCCTGGCGCAGATCGATCTCACGCTCGAGACCGCCAATGCGTCGGGGCGCGAGGCGGCGGTCCAGAGCGCGCTCACCGGCGCCGGCGTGGCGACGATGAACCGTTTCCGCGGCGCATTGCGCGAGCGCGAGGCGCAGGAGGCCGACGACCTGGTCGCCGCGTGGGAGCGCTACCTGATCGATCTGCACAATACGCGCCTTGCGATGGCCGGCGCGACGCTGCTCAACCTGCTGCTGCTCGCGTTCGTCGGTTATTTGTTGTGGCGGGCGCTGCGGTCGCGCATGCGCGAGACGGAGTATCTGCAGGAGGAGATCGATCAGCGCGCAAAGGAGCTTGCTTCGCTGTCGAGCTACCTGCAGCAGGTCTCGGAACGCGAGAAGCAGCAGCTCGCGCGCGAGCTGCACGATTCGCTCGGCGGTTTGCTGGTGGCGACGAAGATGGATCTCGCCTGGCTGCGCGCGCGCCTGCCGACCCGGGACGAGGATCTGCTGCTGCGCTGGCGGCGCATCCAGCAGTCGCTCGACCAGGGAGTGGACCTGAAGCGCCGTGTCGTCGAGCAGCTGCGCCCGACGTTGCTGGACAACATGGGCCTGTTCGCGGCCTTGCGGTGGCAGGTGCAGGAGACCTGCGGCCGCGCGGGCTTGAAGTGCGCCTACGAGCTGCCGGAAGCGGAATCCAGACTGACGAGCGAGGCCTCGATTGCCCTGTTCCGCGTGGCCCAGGAGTCGATGACCAATATCCTCAAGCATTCCAGAGCTACGAAGATGGAGCTGTCGGTGCGCCTCGATGACGAGCGGCTGACGATGGTCATCAGCGACAACGGCCGCGGGATCGAGGGCAGGAGCGGCGGAGGCCAGGGCATGGCCGGGATGCGCCACCGCGTCCACGCGCTCGGCGGCAAGATCACGATCGGGCCGCGCGAGGAGGGCGGCACGGAGGTGAACGTTCAGGTTCCGCTGCACGCGATCGTGAGCATCGAAACGATGTCAAGCGCGCTCGAGGGGTGATGCCGCGCCGCCGACGGTTGCCGGCGGCAGGTCCGCGCGCTCGGCCCCGGGCTACATCAACACGGGTTACATCAATTTGCCGAGCGCACCGTTGCCCGCGCGTTTCTCGCGAATCGAGCCCAGCAGCTCCGGCAGGCGCTCGAAGTCGCGTGCCTTGTCGAGGAAGTGATCGGCACCGAGCGCCAGCGCCTGACGGCGGTATTCGGGCAGGTCGTAGTTGGTGAGGATGATCGCCGTGGGTTTGTCGCTCGCCTGCTGCAATGCCCGCAGCACGCCGAAACCGGTGCCGCGGTTCAAGTGCAGGTCCAGGATCACGACGTCGATGCCCCCGTGGCTGATCTTGTCCACCGCCGCCGACTCGCGGTCCACGGTATCGGTCACCGACACGCCGGGGACCTCACGCAGCGATTCCCGCAGCCTCTCGGCCACGACCGGCGAGTCCTCGACGAGGAGAACCCTCAATGTCGTCGGTTCCTTCATGTACAGGGTTGATCCCACGATGGCCAAAGGCGCTGGTCCATAGCCATCATAATCTTTCCAAGAGCCCATAGTCGCGGCAATCAGACAATTCCGACACTGTCTGCCTTAATGTATGAGGTTGTTACGTAACGCGTACGAAGTCAGGTCCGCGTTGGTCTGCAGATTCATCTTTTCCAGGATGCGCGTGCGGTAGGTGCTGACCGTCTTGACGCTCAGGCACAGCTCGTTGGCGATCTCGGAGACGGACTGGCCCGCGGCCAGCTTGAAAAATACCTGAAACTCACGCTCCGACAGGCGTGCATGCAGCGGCTTTTCGGCATCGCCGTCGAGATCGCCGACCAGCAGCTCCGCCAGCGTGGCGCTGACGTACCTGCGCCCCTGGAGGACGGAATGCACCGCCCGCAGCAGCTCCTCGGGCGGGGCGCTTTTGTCGATGAAGCCCATGGCGCCGGCGCGCAGCACGTTGAGCGCATATTGGCGCTCCGGATAGCCGCTCAGCACCAGCACGCGCGTGTCGTTGTGCGAGGAGCGTATCTGCTGGAGGATGTCCAGGCCGTTGCGATCGGGCATGCCGATGTCGAGGATCACCAAGTCCCAGCGGCCCGTGCGCAGATGCTCCAGCGTCTCTCGGCCGGTGGCGGCCTCACCGACCGCCTCGATCCGCGGGTCCTCGACCAGAAATTGCTTCAACCCGGTGCGCACCACCGCATGGTCGTCGGCGATGAGTACGCGAGCGGTCCTGCCGTTTTGTACGTTAACCGTTCGTCCAGGCGGCTTCGCGAGCATATGCATTGAGTTTGTTATACAAGGTTTTCAAACTGCAACCCAGTACTTCCGCCGCGCGCCGCTTGTTGCCGTCGAAATGCTCGAGAGTCGCCTCGATGAGCGAGCGCTCCGCCTCGTCCAGTCGCGAGCCGAGTGGCACGTGGATGCCCTCCTTGTGCTCGCCCTGTTCCGCGACGGAGCTCTGTCGGTTCGGGATGACGCTCGGAGCGAGCTGCAGCACCTCATCGGCCAGGATGAAGGCCCGCTCCACGGCATTCTTCAGCTCGCGCACGTTACCCGGCCAATGATACTCGTTCAGGATGCCGATGGAGCCTTCCGAGAAGCGTTTATGCGTTCCGGCCTCGCGGTTGAGGCGCGCGAGGAAATGCTGCGCCAGGAGAACCACGTCCTCGTCGCGCTCGCGCAGCGGCGGGATATGCAGCGGGAACACCGCGAGGCGATACATGACGTCCTCGCGCAACTGCCGGTCGCGCAGTGCCGCACGCATGTCCTGATTGGTCGCGGCGATCACGCGGATGTCCGTGGTGATCTCCTGGGTGCCGCCGACGCGGTAGAAGCGGCCGGTCTCCAGCACGCGCAGCAGGCGCGTCTGCATTTCGATCGGCATCTCCGTCACTTCGTCGAGCAGGAGCGTGCCGCCGTCGGCGCGCTCGAACACGCCCGCATGCGAGCGCGAGGCGCCGGTGAAGCTGCCTTTCTCATAGCCGAAAAGCTCCGCCTCGATCAGCGAGGGGGGAATCGAGCCGCAGTTGATCGCCACCAGGGGGCCGGCGGCGCGCTGACTCAATTGATGAATGGCTTCGGCCACCAACTCCTTGCCCACGCCGCTCTCGCCCATGATGAGGACGGTGGCCTCCGTCGGCGCAACCCGTTGCACCAGCTCGAAGACCGACTTCATCGCGGCGGATTGTCCCAGGACATTGCCCAGTCCCACCTGACCGACGGCGGTCGATTCGATGCCGCCGAATTGTCCAGCGGGTTTGAGCACGGGTGTTCTCGTCACGGTTTCCATGATTCCTCCAGCGTCTGAGCCTAAGTTGTCTGTCGAAAGCGGCCTGCGGCCCTTTCGACCCGCGGGCAAAAAGCGTGGTTTTTGCCCGCTGAGTTATCTGTCGAAAGCGGCTTCTGGCCCTTTGTCAGTCCGCCGGCGGAAGACGTGACTTCCATCGGCGGCTCGCTTTCTTCGTCAAAACAATCGCAGCCCTTCGGTGTCGCCCCGCGGCGGACCGCGGCTGCAATTTCTGCATGTCGTCTTTGCAGATGTTTTGTAACTTATTGCTCAACGCCCCTGGAGCGGCTGCCGCTGATATGGTGCTAGGACCTCCGGCCCCATGCTGTCCGTGTCTGTCCTACAAAATGCCGCAACGGGTTGATAGTTAGGCCCGGCCCTATTCCGCCGCCTTCCCTCAGGACGGCGGAATCCCCACCGCGAACAGGCGTTTACGCACTGGCATATCGTTTGCACTTTCCCTGCGTTACAGGTGACCCGACCCGTAGGCGGGAAGCCGCTGAGTACCGGAGCATTCATTTTCATAAGAGGAATGAGCGATGAAAACCCAACTACTGATCGGAACGATGCTGGCGGCGTTTCTGGCGCTGTCCGGATGTAAACGCGCCGAGACGCCCACCGAAACGCAGCACGACGTGGCCGAGGCGCAGCAGGACGCCAACAAACAAGTGGCCGAAGCCAGCAGCGATGCCGCCGAAAAACGCGCCGACGCCATGGACGAGAGCCCGGAGAAGAACGCGGACATGCAGGCGAAAGCCGACTATGAAGTCGCCGTCGCCAAGGCCGAGGGCGAGCACGACGTGGCCATCCAGAAGTGCGAGGCCATGACCGGCCAAGCGCGCGACAACTGCAAGAAGAAGGCGGACGCGGAGCTCGATGCGGCCAAAGAGACCGCCAAGGCGCAGCGTGACATGGCCAAGGGCCAGCAGTAGCCGCGGCAACCGACAGAGAACAGCGTCTTAAAGGAGAGTGCCATGAAAAAGTTGAGCCCGTTAGCGATTCTGGCAGCTTGCGTTGCATTGAGCGCCTGCGCTGCGACCAGCACGCAGCGTTCGGCCGGTGAGACGGTGGACGACACGGTGGTCACCGCGCGCGTCAAGGCCGAGCTGGTCGACAATGAGCAGACCAAGGCGCGGCAGATCGAGGTGCAGACCTATCGCGGCGTCGTGCAGCTCAACGGCTTCGTCGACACCGCCGCGGAGAAAAGCGCCGCCACGCGGGTCGCGCGCTCGGTGGAGGGCGTGAAAGAAGTCCGCAACAACCTCGAGGTGAAGCAGCAGACGGGCACCAGCGAGCGTACGGCAGGTACGACGGTGGATGACGCCACGCTCACGGCCAAAGTGAAGACCGCGCTGGTCGAGAATCCCGGTACGGCGGCGCGCCGCATCAACGTCACGACCTATAACGGCGTCGTGCAGTTGAGCGGGTTCGTCAATTCCCGCGACGAGAAGCAGGAGGCCGAACAGGTTGCGCAATCGGTGTCCGGTGTACGGCAGGTGCGCAACGAGCTGGAGGTCAAGCCGGCCTCGTAGTCTCCGGCCAGCCCATGATGTAGTGCGTCCTTGCGCGCATCGCTCATCATCCTGGCAATCCTCGGCGTCTGTGGCGCTCTCCGCCTGGAGAGCGCCGTTTTCATTCCGGCGTTCCTGGCCCTTTACGGCGCGGTTCTTTTGTCGCCGCCGGTGGAATTTCTGTGCCGGCTCGGCTGGTCGCGCCTGCTGTCCTCCGGCCTCATCATGCTGGTGGTCGTGGCGCTGCTCGCGGGGGTCGTCAACATTACGTCCGGGCCGGCGCAGGCGTGGATCGAGCGCGCTCCGCAGACCCTGCGGGACATCGAGCTGAAGCTGAGGCCATTGACCAGGGCCGCAGGGCAGCTGGAGAAGGTTGCGGCCCACGCTGAGCGGATCGCCGCCGGTCAAAGCGCTCCGACGCCCGTGGCTACGCCCGCGGCCGGCATCCTCAACCGCACTCTGCATGTAGCCGTGCCGCTGGTCGGAGTGTTCTTCATGATGTTGTTCCTTCTGGCTTGCGGTCCGCCGATCCTGCGCCGCATCGCCGAAAGCCGCCACGACGATGCCGCCGCGCGGCGCGTCATCGTCATCGGCGAGCGGGTGCGGCGCGAGATGAGCCGTTACCTGGGGATATTGTCGATCATCAATGCCGCACTGGGCGTGGCTACAGGACTGCTGTGCATGCTCTTCGAGCTACCCAACCCGATGCTGTGGGGTGTCATGGCGGGCGTGTTCAACTTCGTTCCCTATGTCGGCTCGGCGACGACCCTGGTGGTGATTTCGGCCGTGACCCTGCTGACCTATGACCTGCACCATGCATTGGGCATTGCTCTGTGCTATCTCGCGCTCGAGACGATCCAGGGCCAGCTGGTGCAGCCGCTGGCGGTCGGCAACCGCCTTTCACTCAATCCGCTGGCCATTTTTCTCGCCTTGTGGGCCTGGGGCGGACTTTGGGGTGTCGCGGGGCTGGTGCTGGCGACGCCGATGCTGCTGACGGTACGGATCATCGTCCGGCGGCTCCCGAGCTGCCGGACGTTCAGCGATTTCCTTGCGCCCGTCCGTCCGCGGCCGCTGGCGGCGAAAGCGCGGGCGTGGGGCAGGAAAAGAAGGCGCGAGCGGGCGCGACAAATGAGAGCGGAGGTCCATGCGGGATGAGCGGGCGCCCGCGCGCGGCCCGTGCTACCCCTCGCCGCGGAATGCCTGCGGCTCGAGGCCGTGCTTGTGCAGCAGCTTGTAGAACTCCGACCGGTTGCGCTCCGCCAGCCGCGCCGCCTGCGCGATATTCCCGCGCGTCATCTGCAGCAGGTTCACGAGGTAATCGAACTCGAAGTTGTCGCGCGCCGCGGCGAACGGGCGGAATTCGCGCGGCTTGCCGCGCAGCGCCGTTTGCACCAGCTGCGCCGGGATCAGCGGCGTCGTTGCCAGCACGACGCATTGTTCGACGACGTTGCGCAGCTGGCGTACGTTGCCCGGCCAGGGCGCGGCGACCAGCGCTTCGATCGCTTCGTTGGAGAAGCCCGTTACGCCCACGGCGGTGTCCGCCAGGCGTGAGCGGATCGCCGAAAGGAAGTGATTGGCGAGCAGCGGGATGTCCTCGCGCCGCGCGGCGAGATTGGGGATTTCCAGCCGCACGACGTTCAAACGGTAGTACAGGTCCTCGCGAAAGCGCCGTTCGGTGACGGCGACGTCCAGATCCTGGTGGGTGGAGGAGATGACGCGGATATCGATGCTCACCGCTTCGCTCGAGCCGACCGGGCGGACCTCGCGTTCCTGCAGGGCGCGCAGCAGTTTCGCCTGGAAGGGCAGCGGCATGTCGCCGATCTCGTCCAGGAGCAGCGTGCCCTCGTGCGCGGATTGCATTAGGCCGACGCGGCTTTCGCTGGCGCCGGTAAAGGAGCCTTTCTTGTGGCCGAAGAACTCCGATTCGAACAGCGCTTCGGGAATGGCGGTGCAGTTGACCGCGACGAACGGCTTGTCGCGGCGCAGGCTCGCCCGATGGAGCGCGCGGGCCAGCAGCTCCTTGCCCGTGCCGCTTTCGCCCTGGAGCAAAACGCTCGAGTCGCTCTGCGCCACGCGCCGCGCCTGCGCGAGGAGCGCCTCCATGGCGGGGCTGCGCGTGATGATCGCCTCCCGCCACCGCGTATCGACTTCGGTCTCGCCGGGTGCCGCGCCGGCCACGCGCAACGCCTTGTGAATCGAACCGAGCAGCTGCTCGCTGTCGAAAGGCTTGGTGAGATAGGCGAACACGCCGCGCTGCGCCGCGTCGACTGCGTCGGGAATCGTGCCGTGCGCGGTAAGGATGATGACGGGCAGGGTGGGTTGCTGCGCGTGGATGGCGTCGAAGAGCGCCATGCCATCCATGCCGCTCATGCGCACGTCGGTGATGACGATCTGCGGCCGGTAACGCGGCAGGGCGGCCAGCGCCTGCCGGGCATTCTCCGCCGTTTCGATCAGCAGCCCCTCGCGGCGCAGGCGGATGGCGAGCAGGCGCAGGAGCTTCACATCGTCATCGACGATCAGGATGCGGGGCGGATTACCCATGGAGCGTCCGGCGGCTCCTTCGCCAGGATGAACGGCGCCGGGAAGACGTGCGATTGCCGAATAGGGATTTCATTGCGAGCGGGTGCTGTCGCGCCCTTTGATCTGGGCCTCGAGGGACTTGAGGGCTTTCAACTGCTTCTCCAGGCGCGTGCGCTCGCTGCGCTCGGCTTCAAGCTCGGTGCGCAGCGTGCCCATCTGGTCCTCGACGCTGCGCTGCTGGGAGTGGAGCTGCTCCAATTGGTCGGCGAGGCTGGCGTTGAGGGTATTGAGGCGATCGGCGTCCGCGCAGACCTGCGGATCGGGAAGGCCGGTGAAGAGCATCTGCGCGAGCTGCCCGTACACCGAGGTCTTCGGCTCGGAGGTCGCCAGCTGGATCAGGAGGCTGGCGGCAAGCTGGGGATCGTAGATCGCGGCCCCGCGCTGGCTGTGCAGAAGGGCGAGGCGCAGCGTCCGCTCTGGCGAAGGCGGGAGGTCCTCCAGGCGTTGATTCTCGATCTTGAGATCGGGCTCGGACTGGCGCGACAGCCGCGCCGCGTAATCGCCCAGCTCGGCGACGAACTGTCCGGCGTCGACCGTGCCGCCCGCCCCGTCAGGCCTGCGCGGCGTGCTGCACGCGGTCAACGCGAGGCAGGCTGATACGCACGCGAGCACCGCCGCCTTCAGCGGTCTCGAGAAATTCAATGCTGCCGTCGTGAGCTTGTACATGCTGTTTTGCAATGGTGAGGCCCAGGCCGGTCCCCTGAACCGGTCCGGCATACGGTGCCTTGCCCTGGTAGAAGGGATCGAACACCTTGTCCCGGTCTTCGGGGGCGACCCCCGGTCCGCTGTCGGTGACTTCCAGCACCGCGCGGTCGTTCTCCGCCGCGAGCGAGATCCGGATTTCGCCGTTGGCCGGAGTGTATTTGATCGCGTTCGAGAGCAGGTTGTCCACAATAATACGCAGCTGTTTCTCATCGCCCGCCACCTCTACCGCGTCGAGCCGCAGGTCGAAACGCAGGTTCTTGGCCGCGCGGCCCAGGCTGTGGCTTTCCAGGGTCCGGCGCACAACGCGATCCAGCGCGACGGGCTCGCGGCGCGGCACCTCCACGCGGGGGGTCTGGTTCTTACCGAACTCGAGCAGGTCCTCGATCAGGCGCTGCAGCTGCTGGCTGCTGTCGCGCATGATCAGCGCGATGTCTTTCTGCTCGTCGTTCAGGCCGCGCGTGCGCTCATCGAGCAGGAGCTCCGCGCCCTCGCGGATGCTGGTGAGCGGGGTTTTCAGCTCATGGGAGATATGGCGCAGGAACGCCGTCTTTTGTTCCTCCAGCTCCACGACCCGCCGGCGCAACCAGTCCAGGCGTCGCCCCAGCTCTTCGAGGTCGCGCGGGCCTTTGACCGCCACCTCTTCGGCGAAACTCCCGGCGCCCAGGCGCCGGATGTGATTGTCGATCTGGCGCAGCGGACGGGTGATGAGGATCACGAACAGGCTGGCGAGGAAGATCGCCACCGGCACGGCGGCGGCGGCTTGCAGCAGCAGGGTTCGTTGCAGAGAGGCGGACGCCTCGCGGGTTTTGTTCGCCTCCAGGGCGATGCGGCGGCTGCTGTCGGCCAGGAAATTGCGGGCCTGCTCATGCAGGCGCGCAAACGTGGGGGATACGACGCTGGCGTCATCGAACGCCGGCCGGCCCGCCGGGTTCAGCAGCCGGCGGTTGACCTGGGTCTCCGCCTGCAGCAACTCCTGCAGCTGGCGCCGCGCCGGCTCGCCGAGCTCCAGCCGCGACAGGGTGGCCGCGGCGGCCTCGAACGCGTTCCGCTTGCCGAGGTAGGTCAGGTAGAAGTCCCGGTCACCCAGCACGTAGTACTGCCCGAGGCTGCGTTCCATCGCCGTGAGGTTTTCGGCGATTGCACGGCTCTCCTGCGTCGCCGCTTCCGCGTCGAACACCGCCTGCCGGCCGCTCTGCGCCAGGCGGTCGACCTGGACGACGGCGGTTACGACGGCCGCAATCAGCGGGAGCGCGACGGCGGCGAATCCCAGCAGGACCAGGCGAATAATGGAGCGCGGTCGGACGAAGCTCATGGCCGTAAAAGTTGCCAGCAGTTTTGAGTTTTGTCGCTATGTCTGCAGTAGAGGACAGCGCGCCGCCGCGCCCGGGATGCCCTGATTTTTCCCTTCGAAACCTCGCCGGCATCCGCCCGTCCCGGGTGGTGCGTTGTCGATCGGCAACGCTTCGGGGGCTCCTGTGCCCCCTCGGACGGTCCGATACTATGCGTGGCATTTTAACCCTTTGATATGCGAATGAAAAAATCGAGTGGCACGGGCCTTGCTTGACTGCAGGCGAGAGATATAGAAGGGGCATGCAGATGGGCAACGATATTCGACTGGCGACCTTGGTGGCGCTTTTGAGCAGCTTGAGCGGAGCTCAGGCAATGCAGCCGGTGCGGCAGAACGATCGGTCACACGTGGAAAGCGCAGGTACTCACGCGGCGCAGGCGCTGCCCGAGTTCAGCGCAGTGGATCGCGATGGCGACGGGACCATCAGCGAGCGCGAAGCAGGCACGCATCCGGCCCTGGCCGCTTTGTTTGCCGAGCTTGACAAGAACCACAATGGACAGTTGAGCGCGCGCGAGTACGCGGAAGCCAAGGTCCGGGCCAAGTAAGCGGATCCGGCGTGCGCCGGCATCCGCGCCGGTGCATGCCTCATGCTTTGTTTTCCTCGAGCAAAGCCAGCAGCCCTTCGAACGATTCCACGGGCGCCAGGCAGCTCAATCCCCGGCAAACATAGGCGACGACTCTTCCCGTCCCGCCGGACTTGTCCGCCAGCGCGCCCGCAAGCCCGGCCGCCTCGGGCGGGATCATGAGCACCGTCCGTCGCGGCGCGTAAATTCCGGTCAGCATCCGCCGCCAGCGTTGCGCCTCCGCGCCCTCGCCGCGGATGATGACGGTTTCCAGCGGGTATAACTGTTCCTCCAGAGCAATCAGCAGGGTCGCGTGCGCTTGCGGATAGCGTTCCAATGGAGCCCATCCGGCTTTCAGCGTGCCCTCGGCGGCTTGCAGATAGCGGCTGTCGCCGAGCAGGATGCCGAGACGATTCAGGACCTGGGCCGCCACGGCGTTGCCGTTGGGCGTCGCGTCGTCGCCGAAAAAGCGGGAACGATGCATCAGCCGCTCATGGTCGTCGGCCGTGAAATAGAATCCTCCGGCCTCTTTGTCCGCAAAGTGGGCGAGCATGCATTCGACCAGCTCGACGGCCCAGGCGAACTGCGTGCTGTTCCAGCGGTATTGCTGCAGCTCGAGGATGGCGTCGGCCAGGAAGGCGTAATCGTCCAGGTAAGCCGGCAGGTGCGCCTGGCCCTCTTTGGCGGATGCCAGCAAACGGCCGTCGCGCCATAAGTGGGCCTTGATGAAGCCGAGCGCACGCGCGGCGGCGTCGCCGTAATCATCGCGCTGGAGCGCGCGGGCGGCGATGCTCAGTCCGCGGATCATCAAAGCGTTCCAGCTGGTGAGCACCTTCTCGTCGCGCGCCGGGCGGATGCGCCGCTCGCGCGCAGCCAGCAGCTTCTGGCGCGCGCCGTCGAGGATGGCGGCGATCGTCTGTGGCGTGCCGCCGCTCTGCGCCAGCGAGTCCAGCGACTCGAACACGTGCAGGTGCCAGCGGTCCTCGAAGTTGGCCACGCGGTTCAGGCCGTAGCGCGCCTCGACGAGGCGGTACTCGTCGTCCGTCAGGAGCTGGCGCACCTCGGCTTTGTCCCAAACGTAAAAGCGGCCTTCGTGGCCTTCGGAATCGGCGTCGAGGCTGGAATAGAAGCCGCCGTCGGGCGAGCACATTTCCCGCAGCGCCCAGTCTGCCGTACTAATCGCGATGTCGGCGTAGAAAGCATCCCCGGTCGCGGCTGCGGCGTGCGAGTAAACCGCTAGCAGCGCGCCATTGTCGTACAGCATCTTCTCGAAGTGCGGCACCATCCAGTACCGATCGACCGAGTAGCGACAGAAACCGCCGCCGAGCTGATCGAACAGGCCGCCTTCACCCATGCGCCGCAACGTCAGCGTTGCCATGTAGAGCGCGTGCAAGTCCGGCTCCGTCGTCCCGGCCGATGCATCGGACTGAGGTGATGCGACGCCAGCTCCAGTGGCGGGAGCGGGCTCGGCGCTCGCGCGCCACTGTCGCAACAGAAATTCCACCATGGCCGGGTGAGGAAACTTGGGTGCACCCCCGAAGCCGCCGTAGTTTCGGTCGAACTCATCCGCCAGCATCTCGCGCGCCTTTTCGAGCGGCGCTGCCGTGAGCGTCCCTGCCGATGGCGGCGGGTTCAAGGTGGAAAAGGCCTCATCCAGCGCGGCGCTCTGCTGTTTGATTTCCTCGCCGTGCTGGCGGTAGTAGGCCGCCACGCGCTGCAGGATATCCTTGAAAGCCGGCAGCCCGTGGCGCGGCTTGTCCGGGAAGTAAGTTCCGCCGAAGAACGGCCGCTGATCCTGCGGCGTGAGGAACATCGTCAGCGGCCAGCCGCCGCCGCGCTGCGCGAGCATCTGATGGGCGATCTGATAGATGCGGTCGAGGTCCGGCCGCTCCTCGCGGTCGACTTTGATGTTGATGAAATGCTCATTCATCAGCCGTGCGGTCGCATCGTCTTCAAACGATTCCTCCGACATTACATGACACCAGTGGCAGGCCGCATAACCGATCGACAGCAGGATGGGCTTGTGCTGCGCGCGCGCTTGCGCGAGTGCGCGCTCGTCCCAAGGCTGCCAATGCACAGGATTGTCAGCGTGTTGCTGCAGGTAAGGACTGGTTTGCGTGGCGAGGCGGTTCATGCAGTCATTGTAGGCCGGGCCATCGGGAATATTCACGGCCAATAGAAGCCTCGCGCGCTTCCAGCTAGAATCGCTCCTTCGTAAAAAAGCCAAACCCCGCCGATTATCGTGAGTTCTTCCCAGGATGACCCTGTGCAGCCGCCGCTGCCCGTTCTGCGCCTCAAGCGCGGCGAAGACAGGCGTTTGAACGCCGGACATCTGTGGGTGTTCAGCAATGAAGTCGATACCGATGCCACGCCGCTGACGGCCTTTCAGCCCGGCGATCCCGTGCGGCTGCATTCGGACCGCGATCGCTTCATCGGCTACGCGTATGTCAATCCTCACTCACTGATCTGCGCGCGCATTCTCGGCCGCGATCCCGACTATCCCCCGGGCAAGTCGCTGCTCGTGTATCGTTTACAAGTGGCGCTGAGCCTGCGGCGGCGGCTCTTCGAGCTGCCGTACTACCGGCTCGTCTACGGCGAGTCGGACGGCTTGCCGGGCCTGGTCATCGATCGATACGGCGATGTGCTGGTCGGGCAGGTCGGCACCGCGGGCATGGAGCGGATGAAGCCGCAGATCACCGCGGCGCTGGAGAAGGTGATTCAGCCGGCGGGCCTGCTGTGGAAGAACGACGGCAGCGCGCGCGACCTGGAAGGTCTGCCGAGCTACATGGAAACGGGTGCGGGCGTCGTTCCGGAGACCGTCGAGATCGTCGAGCACGGCGCGCGTTACGCGGTGCCGCTCGCGGCCGGACAGAAGACCGGCTGGTTCTTTGATCAGGCCGTCAATCGCGCCGCGTTCCTCGACTACATCGCCGGCGCGCGCGTGCTGGACGTTTTCAGCTATCTCGGCGCGTGGGGCATCGCGGCCGCGCGGCACGGCGCGACGGAGGTCACCTGCGTGGACACCTCGGCGCAGGCGCTCGAGTGGCTCGAGCGCAATGCCGCGCTCAACGGCGCGAAAGTGTCCACGATCAAGGGCGACGCCTTCGAGGTGCTCGAATCACTGCATGCGGCGAAAGAGCGGTTCGACGTCATCGTGCTCGATCCGCCGGCGTTCATCCGCCGGCGCAAGGATTTTCCGAAAGGGCAGGCCGCGTACCGGCGGCTGAACCAGCTCGGCATGCAGCTGCTCGGCCGCGACGGGCTGTTGGTGTCGTGCTCTTGTTCGTATCATTTGTCCGAGGGCGATCTGCTGGAGGCGATCCAGCGGGCCGCGCGACACACCGGACGCTTCGCGCAGGTGCTGGTGAGCGGGCGGCAGGGGCCGGACCATCCGCTGCATCCGGCCATCGTCGAGACGCGGTACCTCAAGACGTTTTTCTGCCGGGTGGTGCAGGACCGATGATTCCCTATCCCAATTTCGATCCCATCGCCTTCTCGATCGGGCCGATCATGGTCCCGAAGCTGGGGCTGGTGCATCTGCGCGTGCACTGGTACGGGCTGATGTATCTCATCGGCTTCGTCGCCGCCTGGGCGCTGGCGCGCTGGCGCGCGTCGCGGCCGGCCTCGAGTTGGAGCGCGGCCGACGTGGACGACCTGATTTTCTACGCGGCGCTGGGTGTGATCCTCGGCGGCCGGCTGGGCTGGTGTCTGATCTATGGCTTCAGCCAGGTGGCGGCCGATCCACTGATGATCCTGCGGATCTGGGACGGCGGCATGTCCTTCCATGGCGGTCTTGCCGGCGTATTGATCGCGATCGCGATTTTCGCGCGCCGCCGGCGCCGGCATGTCGCGGACGTGTTCGACTTCACCGCCCCGCTCCCCGGACTCGGCCTGCTGTTCGGCCGCATCGGCAACTTCATCAACGGCGAGCTGTGGGGCAAGGTCACCGACGTGCCCTGGGGCTTCATGGTCAACGGCGAGGTGCGCCACGCCTCGCAGCTGTATGAGGCGGCGCTCGAGGGTCTGGTCATGTTCGTCGTGCTCTGGTCATTTACTCTCAAGCCCCGGCCACGCCTTGCGCCGACGGGATTGTTCCTCGTGCTCTACGGCGTGTTCCGTTTCCTGGTCGAATTCGTGCGCGTGCCCGACGACAACATGGGGCAGCACGGTTATCTCGCCTGGGGCTGGCTGACGACAGGACAACTGCTGTCGTTCCCGATGACGCTCATCGGGATTGCGCTGCTGGCATGGGCGTACAAACGCGGCGGACCCTCCGGCAATTATTCCACGGCTTCCTCGCCCGCTTCCGCCCCGCCGCCAGTGTCGGGCGCGCGCAAGGTGAGGGGGTAACGCATGAAGCAATATCTCGATCTCCTGCGGCATGTGCTCGAGCACGGCGCGGAGAAAACGGACCGCACCGGGACCGGCACGCTGTCGGTGTTCGGCTATCAGATGCGGTTCGATCTCGCGGCCGGCTTCCCCGTGGTCACGACCAAGAAGCTGCATCTCAAGTCGATCATCCACGAGCTGCTATGGTTCCTGCGCGGCGGCACCAACATCGCGTATCTCAAGGAGCACGGCGTGACCATCTGGGACGAATGGGCCGATGCGAACGGTGAGCTGGGGGAGGGCATCTACGGACGCCAGTGGCGCGCCTGGCCCAATCCCGACGGCACGAGCCTCGACCAGATCGCGCTGGTGATCGACCAGATCAAGCGCAAACCCGACTCGCGCCGTTTGCTGGTGGTGGCCTATAACCCCTCGTTTGCCGATCGCACGGCGCTGCCGCCGTGCCACTCGTTCTTTCAGTTCTACGTGGCGCCCGGGCGGGACGGGGCGGCGCGCCTGTCCTGCCAGCTGTACCAGCGTTCGGCGGACATCTTCCTCGGCGTGCCGTTCAACATCGCTTCCTACGCATTGCTGACGATGATGGTGGCGCAGGTGTGCGGCTTGCAGGCGGGGGAGTTCATCCATACTTTTGGCGATGCGCACCTGTACCTGAATCATCTCGACCAGGCGCGTCTGCAGCTGACGCGCGAGCCTTATCCTTTGCCGCGCATGCGCATCAATCCCGCGGTCAAGGACATCTTCGGCTTCAAGTACGAGGACTTCGAGCTGCTCGACTATCAATTCCATCCGGCGATCAAAGCGCCGGTGGCCGTCTGAATCTTTCTCCGGAACCCGAGTCTCAATGCGAACCGCAAACGGCAAACGAGTGCCCCTATTCAAGGTCAGAAAATCCACGATCCACGGCAGCGGGGTCTTCGCGCTGCGCCGCATCCGCAAGGGCGCGCGCATCGTCGAGTACACCGGCGAGCGCATCTCGCACGCCGAGGCCGACCGGCGCTACGACGACCGGCCCGTCGAGGACAACCATACATTCCTCTTCATCGTCGACGGCCGCACCGTGATCGACGCGGGCGTCGGCGGCAACGAAGCGCGCTTCATCAATCATGGCTGCGCGCCGAACTGCGAGACGGTCATCGAGGACCGGCGCGTGTTCATCGAAGCGGTCCGCACCATCGAGCCGGGCGAGGAGCTGTCGTACGACTACCAGATCAAGCGCGACCGCGGCGATCCGGCGAACATCGACGAGATCTTCGCCTGCCGCTGCGGCGCGAAGCTGTGCCGCGGCACCATGCTCGAGCCGAAGAAACCGCCACGGGCGCGGCGCGCGCGCAAGAAGCGGCGGTGAGCGCGCCGCCCGTCCCGATGCTGTCGCTGGTCGCCGCGGTGGCGCAGAACGGCGTCATCGGCTCGGGCAACCGGCTGCCCTGGCACCTGCCGGCCGATCTCGAACACTTCAAGGCGGTGACGCTCGGCAAGACGATTCTCATGGGCCGCAGGACTTTCGAATCGATCGGCCGGCCCCTGCCGCAGCGGCGCAATCTCGTGCTGACGCGCCGCGGGGATTTCAACGCGGCGGGCGTCGAGACCGTCACGAGCCTCGAGCAGGCGTTGGACCTCGCGGCAGGCGAGCCGGAGCTGATGGTGATCGGCGGGGCCGAGCTTTATCGTTTGTCGTTGCCGCAGGCCCGGCGGATCTATCTCACTCGCGTGCACGCGCCGGTCGCGGGCGATACGCGCTTCCCGCCGTGCGACTGGAGCGAATGGCGCGAGTCGGCGCGCGCTGCGCATCCGGCCGACGGGCGCAACGCGCACGCGATGACGTTTCTCACGTTGGAACGTCGATGACGGCCTTCACCGGCAGGTGATCGGAAGCCATGCGCGCTGCGGCCGAGCGGTGCGCCTGCACGCTCGCGAGGATCTCGCGCGGCTTCACCCAGATGCGATCGAGCGCAAACAAAGGATATGCGGAGGGAAACGAGCGTGCCGACGGCGGGCAGCCGAAGAGCGCGTGCAGCCAGCGCAGGGGCCGGCCACGGGGCAGCCATTCGTTGATGTCGCCCAGCAGAATGACCGGCTGGGCCGCGGGGATCGCGGCGACGATCTGCAGGATCTTGCGGGTCTGATGGCGCCGCTCCCAGGGCACCAGGCCGAGGTGCGTGACGATGATGTGCACCGCCTGCGCGCCGGCCTGCAATTCCACCTCGAGCGCGCCGCGCGGCTCGAAACGCGAGTAGCTCAGGTCGTGGCGCTTCACCGCCAGCACGGGCAGGCGGGTCAGCAGGGCGTTGCCGTAGCGGCCGATGTGCCGGATCAGACGAAGCCCGGCGATGGCGGTCATGCCGGTGGCGGCGGCGAGGAAATCCAGCCGCAGTGACTCGGGCGCATCGCCTTCGTCGTTATCGACTTCCTGCAGGCCGACGACGTCGCAGGCCAGCTCGCGGATGACGGTCGCGGTGCGTTGGGGGTCGGCGCGGCCGTCGCGGCCGCGGTAGCGATGGACGTTATAGGTGGCGATGGACAGAGGATGAGTCACCGCAATCCTGCCCTCCCGGGCCCGAGCCTCCACGTCATCGCGAGATCGTGCGCCTGCCCTCATCCCCGGGTTCCCGATTCTTCTCCCGGGTCCGGTTCCTCGTGCAAGCGGGTGGTCAGCAGCCATTTGCGGACCCACCAGGTCCCTGCGACGAACACGGTGACGACGCTCCCCACCACCCAATAGTTCACTTTGCCCGGATCGTCGAGCGCGGCCTGCACCGCATCGCCGAACACGGTGGTGGCCAGAACTCCGGGGAGAAGACCCAGGAAAGTGCCGGCCATGAAATGCCACAGCCTGACGTGCGCTGCGCCGGCCACCATGCCCGGGATCGCGTACGGCGCCAGCGGGACGAGCCGCACGGCCGTCACTGCCGATACGCCGCGCTGGCGCAACACCTTGCTGATGCGACCGAAGTTCGGGCCGGCGAGCCGCCGCAGCGTCTCCGGGCCGGTGTGCTCGCCGGCGAGATAGCTCAGCCAGCCGGTGAGCAGATTCCCGGCCATGGCGAGCGCGAAGCCGAGCCACGGCCCGAAGGCGATGACGCCGAACAAAGTAATGAGCGGGCGCGGAAACATGATGACGCTCGCGGGCGTGTATGCCAGCAGCACCGCCCACGGCGCCCATGAGGCGTCGGCGAAGCGGCCAGCCCACAGCTTGATGTGCTGGGGTGTCGCGAATTCCGCCAGGGGCGTCCAGCGCCAGGCGGCGGCGAAGACCAGGAGCAGGCCGGCGATCATGGCGAGCTGGCCCCACGCGGGTCCCTTGCCCGCCGTGCCGTCGGTCGGCGCGAACTGCGGCAACAATTGTTTGATGGAGACCGGCTGCTCCGGATCGGCGAGGCTCACCACGCCGGCCAGAGCGGGGGAGATCTCCTTTAACTCCCCGAACTGCCGCAGCGTCCGCCTGCCGGCCGCCATCGATCGCGGATCCCGGCGCAATGCTTCGATGGCATCGCGCAGCGTCCCGTGCTTCTCATGCGCGCGCGCAAAGTCCTCGCGCGGGACGTCCAGATGCTCCGCCAGCAGGCCGTTGCGAAAGTCCGCGATCGCTTGCGCGGCGGCCGCGTCGTCCCGCACCTCCACGGTCAGGTCGCATTCGGTATCGAGGCCCATCGAGCGGTTCGACAGGTTGGCCGAGCCGATGCGCAGGATCCGGTCGTCGATCACCATCAGCTTCGAGTGCACGTCGATGCATTCCCCTTCGGGCAGCCCGGCCACGTCGGGATAGAAAAACCGGAAACGTCCGCCGTGATCCGCCTGCTGCAGCAGGCGGATCAGCTGCGTGCGCAGCGCTTCCATGGACAAAGCCTCCAGCCACCCGTGACTGAGGAGGCGCAGGATCAGGATGACTTCCGGTCCATCGGGCTCGGCGAGGCGTTTCGCCAGCGCCGCGCCGAGCCGGTGCGCGGTGAAGTACTGGTTCTCGATGTAGATGCTGTGTCTCGCCTGCGAGATCATGTCGAGGTAGAGCTGTTCGATTTCGCGCACCGCGGGGCGCCCGTTCATCGGCGGCAGCGTGCGCGCGATGCCGACGGGAATATTCTGCAGGTGCACCTCCAGCGATTGCGGCCATGCTTGCGGCGGCGTCCTGCGCCAGCGGCGGTTCGGGATGTGTGCCGGCGGCAATCGATCGCCGGTCGCGAGAGCCCAGCGCTCGCGAGCCAGCTCGCCCAGCGCACGCGCGGCTTCTCCGCTGACCGCCATCATCGCATCGTGGAAGGGCGGGTAAGGCGTTTTGCCTGCGATCCGGCGCGGCTCATGGGCGTGATGTCTGCACGTGTCCCAGCGCCGCGACGTCAGATCGAGTCCACCGCAAAAGGCGACCCGATCGTCGATCACGACCACTTTCTGGTGATGCGAGGCGCCGACCGGTTGAGTGTTGTCATAGCGCACATGTACGCGTCTGCGCGGCCGCCACCCGAGCCCGTACAGCGGCGGGAATTCGCGGTCCAGACCGAAGATCATCGGGTAGTCCCAGATCAGAACGCGGATCTGCAACCGCCGCTGGCGCCACGTCAGCGCGTTGAGGAAGTCACCCAAAGTCACCGCGCCAGCCGAGCTGGCCTTTCCCAAGGTGGTGCGCACACGCCGTCTCACCCGGCTGAAACGCGACTCCTGCGGCGCCGATACGCGGTAGAGCGGGGTGCGGCTGTCGAAGTCCCACGCGAGGATGAAAATCGAATGCCGTGCTGCTTCCGCCGCCTGTGCGAACGCGTCGAAGTAGGCCTCGCCGTCCACCAGCAACGCAAGCCGCTCCGCTTCAGCCACCTTCCAGCAATTCTCTCCGGGCCGGAACAACTCGGCTGAATCGCGGGCGGCAGTCTCGGGTAACAAAGTGCAATCCTGGGTTTGTACTTCTTACAGCCCGCGGCGCCGGCGCAGCAGACGTCGCTCAGCGCGGGAATCGGCTTCTTTGTTTCAATGCGCTCCGGTGGCTTTGTACAGCGGCATCACCTTCGGCACCTGCTGCTGCAGGCTGTCGATGCGCGACTTCGGCGAGGGGTGTGTGCTCAGGAATTCCGGTGTTCCGCCGCCCTCGGAATTCTCCGCCATCATCTTCTTCCAGACCTGCGGGGCGGCGTTCGGGTCGTAGCCCGCCCGCGCCATCAGCTCCAGGCCGATGATGTCGGCCTCCGATTCCTGCTCGCGGCTGTGCGGCAGCTGGAACGTCACCGATGCGACCATGTTGGCCATGTCGATCGCCGATTCTCCGGCGCCGGTGACGGCCGCGATCCCGGCGAGGGCCAGCTGCTGCGCGTACTGGCGCGACACGCGCTCGCGGCTGTGCTCGCGCAGCGCATGGGCGATCTCGTGTCCGATGACCGCCGCCAGCTCCGCGTCGGTGAGTTTCAGCCGCTCCACCAGGCCGGTATACACCATGATTTTTCCGCCCGGCATCGCATACGCGTTGAGCTCTTTGGTGGTCAGCGTGTTGACTTCCCACTTCCAGCCCGGCGCGTCGTCGCGAAACGCCTTGGTTTGTGGGATCAGGCGTTGAGATACGGTACGCACCCGCGCCGTGATCGCGCTGTCGGCGTTGAGCTTTCCTTCGGACCTGGCTTCCTGGACCTGCTGCTGATAGGCCTCCGCCGCGGCCGCTTCCACCTGCTCTTCGGAGACGAGCATGTGCTGTTTGCGGTTCACTCCCACCGCGCCCTTCTGGGTGGTTTGGACCGTTTCACAGCCGGAGGAGAGAGTGAGGACTGCGGCCAGCGCCAAGCTTGCCGCGCCGCGCAGCAGCGCCGCGCGGGACTTCGATCTTGCGTTCATGTCAGCGACCTCGATGGGTGTCTGCCGGACATTATGCAAGTTCGGTTCCAATTTGTGGGGACGAGGCGAGCAGCCGGTCCGCGAGCGGCCAGTCGACGTCCTCGAGGCGTTCCGCGCCGGCGGTCAGCCGGTCGAGGATCTGCTCGTTCCTGCGGCCGAGGCGCAGCGCCTCGGTGTACGGCATGTGATGGAACATCACCATCGAATAGCGCGGGATGAACTGTTTCGGATAGCGTTTTTCCAGCTCGAAGCCGACGGCCTTCCTGAGCTGGAATTGCGGCTCGCGCACCGTGGCGCGCATCTCGAGGTAATTCTCCTCGGCCATCTGCGCGATCGCCTCGGCGTTGGGCTTGCGCAGCGCTTCATAGGCCGGCAACACAGTTCCCCAGTCATCGCCGTGCCGTTCGAGCAGCGCGTCGAGGTCGTGACCGTCTTCGAAGCCGCAGTTCATTCCCTGGCCGTGGAACGGAACGATCGCGTGGGCGGCATCGCCGATCAACACAACTGCCGCGCCCACGTACCAGTGCGGGCAATGGACGGTGCCGAGAAATCCGCTCGGGTTGTGGAAATAATCGTGCGCGGCGTTCGGCATCAGCGCCAGCGCGTCGGAGAAGTTCCGCCGGAAGAAATTCTCGAAGGCGGCGCGGTCATGCAGCGCCGCAAAGCTGACCGGGCCCTCGTCGGGCGCGAACAGCGTCACCGTGAAGCTGCCGTCGATGTTCGGCAGGCCGATCATCATGAATTCCCCGCGCGGCCAGATGTGCAGCGCCTCCTTCTCCATGCGAAAGCCGCCGCCCGGGGCGGGGGGAACGTGCAATTCTTTGTACGAATGGAAGAGCTTCCGTTCGGCGCTCGGCGTGCCGTAGTGCCCGTCGACGGCTTTGCGCACCGGCGAGCCCGCGCCATCGGCTCCGAGCAGCAGCGTGAACTCTTCTTCCCGGAGCTGTCCGCCGCGCTGATCGCGGACGTGCAACCGCCGCCGGCCGAGGTCGACCGCTTCGACGGCGTGCTCGAACGCAATCCGCACCTTCCCCGTCGCTTCGGCCGCATCCATCAGCAGTGCGTTCAAACCGCCGCGCGACACGGAATAGATCACCTCGTCGGGCCGCCGTCCGTAAGGCACGAGCGTCAGCCCGCCGCTCTCATCGTGCAGCATCCGTCCCCGCATCGGAATGACGATCTGCCGCACTTTGTCCATCACGCCCACTTCCTCCAGGGACCGGATCCCGCGGTTCGCCAGCGCCAGATTGATGGACCGTCCGGCGCTGATGCCCACCCGCCGCAGGTCCGCGCGTTTCTCGTAAACGAGCACGGAATGTCCGCGCCGGGCCAGGTAGATCGAGAGCAGCGATCCCACCAGCCCCGCGCCGGCAACGGTGAGCGCGGTAGAGCTACGCATCGAAGTTCGCTCGCGCGCCCGGCGCCTTGCCGGCGCCGTCGTCCTGCCTGATCTTTCTCACCGGAGTCGTCACGGGTGTTCCTTTGTCGCCTGGCGCAGGATTTCGACCAGCTCCCAAACGTCGACATAGGAGTTGTACAGCGGAACCGGCGCTACCCGAACGATGTCCGGCTCGCGCCAATCGCATACCACGTCGCGCCGTAGCAGATCGTCGAACGCGCGCCTGGCATGCGCCGCTCCCCCATGCAAGCGCAGCGACAGCTGACAGCCCCGCCGGCGCGGATCTCGTGGCGTCACGATGCTCACGCGATCGGCGAGGCGCGCGGTCAGCAGGTACTCGAGGTAGCCGGTCAGTTTTTCCGACTTCGCCCGCAACGGGCCCATCCCGGCGGCGTCGAACAATTCAAACGAAGCGATCAGCGGCGCCAGCGCCAGCACCGGCGGATTGCTGAGCTGCCAGCCTTCGGCGCCCGGAATGGCCTCGAACTGCGGCTCCATCAGGAACCGGCGCGCTTTGTCGTGTCCCCACCAGCCGGCGAATCGCGGCAGCTGCGCCGCGCGCGCATGGCGCTCGTGGACGAAGCAGCCGGCCACGGCGCCGGGGCCGCCGTTGAGATACTTGTAGCTGCACCAGACCGCGAAGTCCGGGCCCCAGTCATGCAAGGCGAGCGGGAGATTGCCGGCGGCGTGAGCCAGGTCGAAACCCACGATGCAGCCTTGTTTGTGAGCGAGCGCGGTGAGCCGTGCCATGTCGAACGCCTGGCCGGAAAGATACTGCACGCCCGGCAGCATGACGAGCGCGATGCGCTTGCCCTCTCTCTCGATCGCCGCTTCGATGTCCTCCCCGCGCAGGCAGTCCTCGCCGTCGCGGGGCGCGATTTCGATCAGCGAGTCCTCGGACGAGAAGCCGTGGAACTGCAGCTGCGAAACCACCGCGTAGCGGTCCGAAGGGAATGCGCCGCGCTCGATGAGGATGCAGTGCCGCGCGGGCGTCGGCCGGTAGAAGCTCACCATCATCAGGTGCAGGTTCACGGTGAGCGAGTTCATGTTCACGACTTCCGCCGGCTGCGCGCCCACGATTCTCGCCGTGCTTTCGGTCAGTAGCTCGTGATACGGGACCCACGGCCGCCGTGCCGCCATGTGGGCGTGCACCGCGCGATCGGCCCACTCACGCAGCTCCTGCGCGAGCAGCTCGGCGGTTTTCTTCGGCTGCAGGCCGAGGGAATTGCCGGCGAAGTACAGCGCTTCGGCGCGGCGGGCGCCCTTGGGGAAATGAAAGCGCTCGCGATAGGCGCGCAGCGGATCGTCGCGGTCCAGGGCTTCGGCGCAGGGGCGGGTCGGATCGAGACTCATGGCCGTCAATCGATCACCGGATACAGAATCGGACGGCTGGGCGCGGCGTCGGCGGCGAAGGCGGCGATCTGCAAGTCGAGCACGTAACGGCCGTCCTCGATAGCGTCGGCCGCGAACATCAGCTCGGTTACGGTCGCCTGCGGGCGCTCGGCCTGGTGCAGGTCGGTGCTGCCGGCGGGCAGCCCCCAGAACAAACGATGGCCGGTGAGCCGGCCGCCGTCGCTCAGCCGGTCGAGGGAAGGAACATCGACAAGCAGGTGCTCCACCCCGCGCTGGACCAGCAGCTCGACGGCCTGGCGCGTCAGGTACGGCGCTTCGTCGTAGCGCCGGGTCTGTTTGGAAGGATCATTGGGCAGGGTGCGCAATGCGATTGCGCGCACCGTCCGTCCCGGCCACTCATGGCGGCTCCAGGCCGCCTCGATCGCCTGCGCGGTGATGAGCGCGTCCTGCGGCTGCGGCCTGGGATCGGAGTCCTCGATGGAGCTCTGTGCCGCGATCACGGATACCGAAAGCAACAGGGCAGGCTCCAGCCCGCCACTCAAAACTTCCTGGATGCTGATCCGTTGACGCGTAAGGTGCCCGACGCATTCGGTGTGTGTGCCGTTGCAGTGGGGAATGAAGCGATACTCCGCGCAATTGCAGCTGCCCCCAAGCGTCACATCGCCGACGAAGTCGCCGCTGCGAAAGACGGTGCTGCGCGCCGCGGGCGCCCCGAATGCCGCGGGCTGCGCCGCGCCGAAGCGCAGCGGAATCGACAGGTCGAGCGGGCGGTCGAGATTTGCGCGCAGCGTGCCCTCGCCGGTGGTGATCGTGAGCGCTCTCATCGTGCACGCGCCTCGTAACGGGCCTTGTCCCGGCCCAGCCATTCCAGCGCCGTGCCGTGCAGCAGCCGGGCCTTGGTCTGCCGATCGAGCGCCATGCCCTCGATCATCCTGCCCGGCTCATGCTCGCCGAGCGGAAAGGGATAGTCGCTGCCGAGGCAGATGCTGCGCGCACCCATGAGCTGAATCATATAACTCAGCAGGTGCGGATCGTGCACCAGTGAATCCACGTAGAACCTGCCCAGGTACTCGCGTGGTGGGGTGCGGTTGCTTACCGCCACCAGGTCCGGCCGCACCTGGAAGCCGTGCTCGATCCGCCCGAACGAAGCGGGGAAAGAGCCGCCGCCGTGGGCGAAGCAGACCCGCAGCTTCGGCAGTTTTTCCAGCACGCCGCCGAAGATCATGCAGCAGATGGAAAGAGAAGTTTCCGCCGGCATGCCGACCAGCCACGGCAGCCAGTAGTTGGACATGCGCTCGCGGCCGAGCATGTCCCAGGGGTGAACGAAGATGGCCGCGCCGAGCTCCTGAGCCGCGGTGAACACCTCCACGACGCGCGGGTCATCGAGGTTGCGTCCGTTGATGTGCGAGCCGATCTCGATGCCCGCGAGGCCCAGCTCGCCGATGCAGCGCTGCAACTCGCGTATCGCGAAGTCGGGCTCCTGCATGGGCACGGTGCCGAGCCCGATGAAACGTCCCGGGCGCTTTTCGACGATGCCGGCGAGGTGATCGTTGAGATAGCGGCTGAGGTCGAGCGTGTCCTGCGCGCGGGCCCAATAGCTGAACATCACGGGCACGGTCGACAATACCTGCACGTCCACGCCGGCCCGGTCGCATTCCTCGAGCCGTTTGTCGATGTCCCAGCTGTTGGCTTCTATCTGGCGGAACAGCTTGCCTTCCTGTACCAGGCGCGCGCAGCCCGGTCCGGTGTGCTGGAGCTGCACCCAACCGCCGTAGCCGTAGCGCTCGCTGAGATTCGGCCAGTTTTCCGGCAGGATGTGCGTATGGATGTCGATCTTCAGCATGGCGGCATCACGGTGCCGCAATGCTTGCAGGTGCGATGCTCCAGGCTGGCGAAGAAACGCTTGAATACCGGCGGGAATTGGGTCTCGATATCCTCGAGCTGGAAGTATTCGCTATAGAGCGGGTGGTGGCAGCTCTCGCAGAACCACAGCAACCCGTCCTGCTCTCCCGGGCGGCGCCGGCGCTCGATCACCAGTCCGACCGTGCCGGCGAAACGCTGCGGGGAATGCGGCACGTGCGCGGGCAGCAGCAGCACATCGCCCGCGCGGATCGGGATATCGACGCGCCGGCCGTCCTGCATGGTCTGCAGCAGCATGTCGCCCTCGAGCTGGTAGAAGAACTCCTCGCCCGGATCGTCGTGGAAGTCCTTGCGCGAGTTCGGGCCGCCGACGGCCATGATGATGAACTCCGCGTCCCTGAACACTTGTTTGTTGCCCACCGGCGGCTTGAGCAGGTGGCGGTTCTCCTCGATCCAGCGGTGCAGGTTGAAGGACTCGATCTTCCGGGACGGCGCGCGCATGCCGCGCATTATCCATTGGGAGTCCGGTAACCGCTACAGCCGACCAGCTCGGGCTCGCCGGGCTCGTCTATGCGCAGCGCGCAGAGGCTCCCGCCCCAGACGCAGCCGGTGTCGATCGAGGCGACGTTCTCGGCCTGCGCGCCGCTGAGATAGAGGCCGAGCGCCGACCAGTGGCCGCAAACGATGCGCGTGTTCCGGGTGCGCCGCCCGGGAACCCGGAACCAGGGCAGGAGCGGGGGAGGCGCGTTGTCCAGCCCATCCTTCACTTTCAGGTCGATGCGCCCGTCGGGCGCGCAATAGCGCAGGCGGGTCAGGCAATTGACGATGAAGCGCAGGCGCGGATAGCCCGCGAGATCTTCGGACCATTTGTCCGGCCGGTTGCCGTACATGTTTGCAAACAAACCTTCCGGATCGCGGGCGAGCGCCTGCTCGACTTCGCGTGCCGCCGACTGCGCGGCCGCCAGGTCCCACTGCGGCGGCAGGCCCGCGTGGATCATCGTGCAGCCCCCGGCGCCCATGCGCGGATCGTGGTGCAGGAGCGGGCGGCTCTGCAGCCAGTCCAGAAGCGGCTCGCGGTCCGGCGCCTTCAGGACATCGTCGAGCGTGTCGCCGGAGCGCAGGCGCGCAGAGCGCGAGCGGGCGACGGCCAGCAGGTGCAGATCGTGGTTGCCGAGCACGACGACGGCATTGTCGCCCAGCGCGCGAATACGCCGCAGCGTCGCGAGGGACTTGGGGCCGCGATTGACCAGGTCTCCGACCAGCCACAGCCGGTCGCGGTCGGGTTTGAAACGCAGGCGGGACAGCAGCTCCCCAAGCTCGTCGTCACACCCCTGGATATCGCCGATCGCGTAGGTGGGCATGATGCCCCGGTCGTCAGTGGATCATTCCGGGCATGGCCAGCGTGAAGGCGGGGATGGGGGCATCGAAGCGCACGCCGTCATCCCCGATCATCTGGTAGCTCCCGCGCATCGAACCGACCGGAGTTTCCAGCACGGCGCCGCTCGAGTAGCGGAATCCCTGGCCCGGTTCCAGATGCGGCTGCTCGCCCACGACGCCGTCGCCGTGCGCTTCCTCGACCTTGCCGTTGGCGTCGGTGATGATCCAATGGCGGCTCAATAGACGTGCCGGCAACTCACCCTCGTTGCGGATGGTGATGGTGTACGCGAAAACGTAGCGCTCCTGGTTTGGATCGGACTGATCGTCGAGATACTGGGTCTCGACATCGATGCGTATTTTGTAAACGGGCCTGGCGGTTTTCGGAGCGCCGGGGGGCGTGGCGGTCAGCATGCAGGCAGTGTACCCGGTTAGCGCTGCAACCGCACCGCGAGCACGTCGCACGGCGCCGCGTGCAACACCGAATCTTCGGTGAAGTTCAGCAGAATCGCCAGGCCATGGCGTTCGCGGCTGCCGAGCACGACCAGGTCGACGCCGCGCTCCTGCGCGACGCGCACGATCTCGGCCTTTATGTTGCCTGCATGGACTTCCCAGTCGCCTTCGCCGATGCCGTGCCGCGCCGCGAGGGTGGCGAGCTTGTGCCGGGCGCTCTGCACCAGGCCTTCTTCGATTTGCACCGCCGGCAGCAGCGCATCGCCCATGGGTTCGACCGGCATGAACTCGACGACGTGCAAAAGTTGCAAGTGGCCGCGGGAATGACGGGCTATGGAGCGGGCTCGCTCGATGACCCGCTCGCTGTTTTCCGTCAGGTCGATTGCGGCCAGGATTTTCCGGTAAGAGTCGCCCATGGTGCTCTCCCGTCAGGTTGCCCGTCGCCAAGTATAGCGCCCAAAGTATGACATCCGCGGTGGGCGCGGAGTTGCGTTGTGGAGGAGGACTTTGGTGTTTGCGGGCCTTCGTTGACTAGAATTCATCCCCACGATTCCGAACGAGGAAACCCCATGAGGATGCCGACTCTCGCCCTGATCTGCACCGCTGCATTTGCCGCTACCGCTACCGCCACCGCCAAACCGCTCAAGGTCTTCATTTCCGTGGACATGGAAGGCATCGGCGGGGTGGTAATCCTGGACCAGGTGTTGTCGGCCACCGGCAAGGACTACGACCGCTTCCGCCGGCTGATGACGGCCGAGGCGAACGCGGCGATCGACGGCGCCGTCGATGCGGGCGCGGCTCAGATCATGGTGAACGACTCGCACGGCGGGATGATCAATCTGCTCATCGAAGACCTGCATGCTCCCGCGGAGCTGACCAGCGGCAACCTCAAGCCGATGGGCATGATGCAGGGAATCGATGACAGTTATGACGCCGTGATCTTCGTCGGCTACCACGCACGGGCGGGCAGCGCGGAGGGTGTGCTGGCGCATACCGGCAGCGGGACGGTCCGGGATCTGCGCATCAACGGGCGGTCGGTCAGCGAAGGCGGCATGAACATCTATGCCGCCGGTGCGGTTGGCGTGCCCGTCGTGATGGTGGCCGGCGATCAGGTGGCGATTGCGCAGGCGCGCGAGCTGGTGCCCAACATCGAGGGCGTGCAGGTGAAGGAGTCGATCGGCACGCTCGCGGCACGGTCGCTCAGGCCGGAGGAAGTGACGCGGCTCATCCGCGAAGGCGCCAGTCGCGCGATCAAACGCCGCGCCGGGATCAAACCGGTGGCGGCCAGCCTGCCGGTTCGGTTCGAGCTGCAGTTTACGCAAACTGTACTTGCGCTGATGGCAGAACAGATTCCGACCGTGAAGCGCATCGGACCGGATTCCATCGCGTTCGTGGCGGATGACTACCTGCGCGCCTACCGGTTCAACCGCGTCCTCTACCGATTCATCGAGGTCAAAGGCGCTTTGTAGTGCGGACTTGTGCCGCAATGCCGCGCCATGACAGAGACGCCGGCGCGCTCGGTCCGCGGCGGCGCCGCGCGCCAACAGATCATTCTTCCGTGATGCGTCATCATCGGCGGTGTTGTCGCCGTGCCGGCGATCTGCACTTTCCAGGCTCAGCGGAGTCATGATTGCGATGGACTACGTCACCCTCGAGGAAATTCAGGCGGCCGCGCGCGCGTTTCCGCCCATCGTGCGTCACACACCTTTGTGGCCGTTTGCTCCGGAACCGTCCGACATCGGCCGCGAGCGGCTGTTTTTGAAGCTCGATAACCTGCAGGCCATCGGCGCATACAAAGTCCGCGCGGCATTCACGGTGGTCGCGGGGCTGAGCGCCGAGCAACGTTCGCGCGGCATCGTATTCACCTCGTCCGGCAATTTCGCGCAGGCTTTCGCTCTCGCGGGCAGGCACTATGGCGTGCGGACGATGGTCGTGATGCTGGCCTCGGCCTCGCAGTACAAGATCGATGCGGCGCGGGCGCTGGGCGCGGAGGTGGATCTGTTCAAAGGCCCGGCTCTGGAACGCCAGTCGCGGGTCGAGGAGCTGGGCCGGCAGCACGGCATGACCGTGATCGATACCTGGGAGGAGCGGCCGATCATCGCGGGCCACGGCACGCTCGGTCTGGAGATGCTTCAGGACATGGGCGATGTCGAGCAGATCCTGGTGCCGGTGTCGAGCGGCGGCATGGCCGCCGGCGTCGCCGCCGCAGTCAAACAAACGACCTCGCAGGTCAAAGTGATCGGCGTGCAGCCGCGGGAAGCCAATGCGGCGTATCTGTCGCTGGCGGCGGGACACCCGGTCGCGATCGACCATTGGAATTCCATCGCGGACGGGCTCTCCGCCCGGCGGCCCGGCGAGAATCCCTTTGCCCACATGAAGCGCTTTCTCGACGGCATCGTCCTCATCGAGGAACGCGACATCGCCAAGGCCCACGTGCTGCTGCGCCGCCGGGCGAAGATCATCGCCGAGCCGGCCGGCGCGGTGGCGACCGCGGCGTTTTTGTCCGGCCGTGTCGACGTCGACAAACGCAGCATCGCGGTGGTATCGGGCGGCAACCTTACCGACGAGACGCAGCGTACGCTCGAGCGCATGGCGGAGTCGGTGCAGGGATGACATCCGCCCGGTCCACGGGCCGTTCGGCTCGCGCGGCGGAAAACGAGGTGGCCGATCTCGTTCTGTAGTCAGGATCGGCGGCGATCGGCGAGCGCCGTCACCGTTGCCGAGTTGAGCAGCCGGTGCGTCCAGGTTTCCAGGACGCGCCTGAGGTCGCGCGGATCGAGAGGCTTGGTCAGGTAGTCGTCCATGCCCGCTTCGAGGCAGCGCTCCCGATCGCCCGGCATCGCGTTGGCGGTCAGGGCGACGATGGGAATTCTGCGCAGCGCTGCGTCTGCAGCCGCCTGCTGCTGCTCGCGTTGACGGATCGCGCGCGTGGCTTCGAAGCCGTCCATTTCCGGCATCTGACAATCCATGAACAGGATCTCGTAGTCGATGCGCTCCAGAGCGGCGAGCACTTCCTTGCCGTTGGCGGCAAGCTCCACGACGCAGCCGAGTTTTTCCAGCAGGCGGGCCGCCAGCTTGGCATTGACCGGATTGTCCTCCGCCAGCAGCACCCGCAGCCGGCTCGGCGACGGCGTATTTTTGACCGCGTGAGCGGCGCCCGTTCGCTGCGCGTCGACGGCCGCGGGCGGTCGCGGAGCGCGTGCTGCCTGCAGCTGGCTCGCGGCCAGCAGCGCGTTGAGCAGCTGCGCGGGACGGACTACGGGTTTCATCATGGACGCGGCGAATCCGGCGTCGAGGAAGCGTTGCGCATCGGAGCGCTGGCTGCCGGAAGTCAGCATCACCAGGCCGGTGTCGCGCAGAATCGGATCGGCGAGGATTTCCCGGCCGAGCTGCTCGCCATCCATGTCCGGCATCAGATAGTCCAGCAATGCGATCCGGAACGGGTGTCCCGCCTCGGCGGCCGAGCGCAGCTTGTGCAAGGCCGCTGCGGCGCCGTCGGCGCAGTCGTGCTCGATGTCCCATCCCGTCAGCTGTCGGCTCAACACCCGCCGGTTCATTTCCAGATCATCGACCACCAGCACGCGCACGGGCGGCAGATCGGGAGCGGTGGCGGGCGGGGCGTCGGCGGCTTTGATCGGCAGTCGGAACCAGAACGTCGAGCCCTGTCCCTCGCGGCTCTGCATGCCGATCTGCCCCTTCATCAGCTCGACCAGACGTTTGCAGATGGCGAGTCCCAGGCCGGTGCCGCCGTAGCGGCGGGTGGTGGAGGAATCGGCCTGCGAGAACTTCTCGAACAGCAGATGCTGGCGATCCGCCGGGACGCCGATGCCCGTGTCGATCACCAGGACGCGCATGTAGCTCGCCGCTTCTCCCGGCTGGAAGCCGGCTTCGAAGCGGACATCGACGTGGATATGGCCGCGCGCCGTGAACTTCACCGCGTTGCCCAGCAGGTTCAGCAGGATTTGCCGCACCCGCCCGCCGTCGCCGATGAGAGTCGGTGGCAGATCGTTCGCAATGCTCAGCACCAGCTCGACGCCTTTCTCGTCGGCGGCGGCGGTCATGAGGTCAATGACTTCCTCGACCGCTGCGCGCACATCGTACGGGACCTCCTCGAGCTGCATGCGGCCGGACTCGACTTTGGAGAAGTCGAGGATGTCGTTGATGATGTTGAGCAGGCTCTCGGCCGACGATTTGATCGTGCGGGTGAAGTCGCGCTGCTCGCCGTCGAGGCGCGTGTCGAGCAACAGATTCGAGAAGCCGATCACGCCGTTCATCGGCGTGCGGATCTCGTGGCTCATCGTGGCGAGGAATTCGCTCTTGGCGCGGCTCGCTTCCTCCGCCGTCGCTTGCGCGCGGCGCAGCTGCCCGGCCTGGATGCGCCGCTCGGCAACCTCCGCTTCCAGCTCCCGTGTGCGCTCGACGACCTGCCGCTCGACGTTCGAGCGCGCCGTTTCCAGTCTGGCTTCGCGCTCGGCGATGGCGCGATCCTGGGCCACCGCGCGCAGGCAGCTCAGCACCAGCACGACGTCCTCGAACACGACCCAGCCGGCATGCTCCAGAAAGCGCCACCAGTCGATGGCGGCGGTGCCGTAAACCGATTCGGGCCACCACAGCCCGCGCGCAAAGTGGTCGATCACCACCGTGGCGCTGGCCGGGATCAGTACACGCCAATCCTTATAGAAGGCGAGGAAGGCGAGGGAGCCGAAGACGTGGAAATGCGTTTCGATGCGCCCGCCGGTGAGATGGATCAGCACGGCCGACCACAGCATCTGGACGACGGCGATGACATTGCGGGTGCCGGACCAGCCCGGGCGCAGGAAGATCAGGGCGATGGGCAGCGCATTGATGAGACCGCCGAACAGCACGGCGATCTGCACGTGCATGTTTATCGCGCGGGATTTGCCTTCCCACGCGTAGGGCGACAGCCAGACGGCGAGCACGACGGCAAACACCCACTGCACCAGCAGCAGCCACAGGAACATCCTGTCGGTCGAGCGATGCACTTCCTCGATCCGCGCCTCGTACAGCTGGCGCGCCCGCGCGGGAATGGCTGGTGAATCGTCCTCGTGGATGGGAAGGGTAGTGGACATGTCCGTCTGGATGGAACCGGAAAGCCGGCTATGAAGCTATCGGCCGGCGGCGGTCGCCTTTGAACGATGCCGGCTGCGGCACCGGCCGGCCCGCGCGTTCGGACGTAAAATCTGGATCGAAATCAAGGTCGTGCGATGCGGCGCATCGGTCCGAAAACTCCTATCTAGCCGGCTGGCGTCGGCTCACGGCTGCGGTTGGCCAGCAGGGCGAACTGCCCGGGGGACAGCCGTTCCGGCCGCGTGGCGGGATCGATGCCAGCTTCTTCGATGGATTGCGCATCGACGATCCCTTTCAGCGCATTCCTCAGTGTCTTACGGCGCTGGGAGAAGGCCGCGCGAACGACGGCGTCGAACCGCCTTTCGTCATCGACGGCAAACGGACGCTGCTCATACGGGGTCACGCGCACTACCGCCGAATCGACTTTGGGAGCCGGACGGAACGCTCCGGGTCCTACGACAAACAGAGGCGTTACGCATGCCCAGGGCGCCAGCATCACCGTCAGCCGTCCATAGACTTTCGAGCCCGGCCGGGCGGCCATGCGATCCACGACTTCCTTTTGCAGCATGAAATGCATGTCCTGGATGTCGTCGCGGTAGCTCAGCAGGCGGAACATCAGGGGCGTCGAGATGTTGTAGGGGAGGTTCCCGACGATGCGCAGCTTTGCGCCCGTCTTCCGCAAAGCCGCGAAGTCGACGTCGAGGGCGTCGCCGACATGCAGGCTCAGCTTCTGCGGCCCGAAGCGCTGCTCCAGCCCGCCCGCCAGATCGCGATCGATCTCGACCGCCGTCAGCGCCGGAACGCGCGCGAGCAGCGCCGCCGTCAATGCGCCCTGGCCGGGACCGATCTCGATCAACCGGTCCGCGGGCTTTGGATCGATCGCATCGACGATGCGCGCCAGCACTCGCGGATCGTGCAGGAAATGCTGGCCGAACCGTTTGCGCGCTCTATGCACGGGCTCTGCCGGCGAGCGCGATGGCGTGCTCGATCGCCGCCATCATGCTGCCGGGATCGGCCTGGCCGGTGCCGGCGAGGGTCAACGCAGTGCCGTGATCGACCGAGGTGCGGATGATGGGCAGACCCAAGGTCACGTTCACGGCGTGGCCGAAGCCCGCGTATTTGATGACCGGCAATCCCTGGTCGTGATACATGGTGAGCACGAGGTCCGACTCCACCAGCGACCGCGGAGTGAACGCGGTGTCCGCCGGTGCCGGGCCTGACGCATCGATCCCCGCCTGGCGCGCCCGTTCGATCGCGGGGGCAATGATCTCGATGTCCTCGCGGCCCAGATGCCCGCTCTCGCCGGCGTGCGGGTTCAATCCGCAGACGCGGATGCGCGGCCGCTCCAGGCCATAGCGCGTGCGCAGGTCCGTATCGATCACCTCGAGAATGGCGAGCAGTTTTTCGGTGCTCAGCGCGGCGCCGACTGCGCTCAGGGGCAGATGCGTCGTGGCCAGGGCGACGCGCAGATCCCCGGCGGCCAACATCATGACCGGGAGTGAAGCGCCGGTCCGCTCCGCAAGATACTCGGTATGGCCGCTGAACGGGACGCCGGCGTCGGCGATCACGCTCTTCTGCACCGGCGCGGTCACCATCGCCTGGAATTCGCCGCGTTGGCAGCCGAGCGCCGCGCGGTCCAGTAGACGCAGCACATATGCAGAGTTGGCGGGATCGAGCCGGCCGGGCTCGACGGGTGCGGCCAACGCCTCTTCGGCCGTCAACAGCCGTCCGGCGCGATGGGCCCGCGCGGGACGCAACGCGTCGTAGATTTCCATGGAGAACGTAAGCCCGAGACTCGCGGCGCGCTGCCGAAGGAGACCGGGATCCGCGGCAACCACCAATTCGCACGGCCAGTCGCGCTGGATCACCTGCAGGCACAGGTCCGGTCCGATGCCGGCGGGTTCGCCGGAAGTCAGAATGAGGCGCTGGAGAGGCATGGAACGATCGGCGGGTTCGTGAGTTGGCTGTGACAACGGGCGGCAGCGAAGCGCTCGAACAGCCTGAGCTTGCCCGAGCGCCGTCGCCGCCTAGATCTTGTATTCGATGTAAGCCTCGTCGCGCAGACGCCGCAGCCACAGCTCCATCTCTTCGTCCGCCTTGCTCGCGCGCAACGCGGCGAAAGCGTCCTGGCGCTTCTTGTCTTCGGTCACATCCTGCACGCGGCGTCCGAGCAGCTGGACGATGTGCCAGCCGTAACGGGTCTTGAACGGCTCGCTGAGCTGATTCTCGTCGAGCCGGGCGAGCACCTGGTCGAATTCCGGTACGAAGCTGCCTTCGCCCATCCAGCCCAGATCACCGCCCTCGGCCGAGGAGCCCGGATCCTCGGAGGTGGTCTGCGCGATGATGCCGAAATCCTCGCCTTTGAGAATACGCTCGCGGATGGCGGTGAGCTTCTGCTGCACCGTCTGGTCGTCCTGCAGCTCGGTGGTGCGGATGAGGATGTGCCGCGCGTGCACCTGGTTGACGATGACCTGGCTGTCCGAGCCGCCGCGCCGTTCGTTGAGCTTGACGAGGTGATAGCCGCTCGGTGTGCGGATCGGCTCGGAAATATCGCCCGGCTGCATCTTGCCGACGAGGTCGGCGATGAAGCTCGGCAGCTGCGGCCCCTTGCGCCAGCCGAGCTTGCCGCCTTCCAGGGCGGTCTGCGCATTCGAGTAAGTAATCGCCAGCTGCGAGAAGTCCTCGCCCTTTTTGGCGCGCTCGTAGATGTCGCGCGCGCGCGCCTCGACCGCGGCGACCCTGTCGGGCGAGGCGGCTTCGGGCACCGACAGCAGGATGTGCGAGACGTCGAACTCTTCGTTCTTCAGCGAGGTGCTTTGTTTGGCGAGGTACTGGTCGAGCTCGCGCGGCGTGACGACGATGCGCATCAGGACGTCACGCTGCTGCAGGGCCGAGATGATCATCTCCTTGCGCAGCGAGTCGCGGAAGGAGGCGTAGTTGATCCCTTCCTGCTCCATCTTGGCCGGCAGCTCGTCGAGCGTAATTTTGTTGCGCTCGGCCACTTCCTTCATCTGGGCGTTGAGCATTTCATCGGGGATCTGGATGCCCATGCGCTCGGCGCGCTGCAGCTGGATCTCCTGCGCGACCAGGCGTTCCAGGATCTGCTGGCGCAGCACGTTCTGCGGCGGCAGCTCGGTGCGCTGAGCCTTGAGCCGCTCGGAAATCTGCATCACCTGCTCGTCGAGCTCGCTCTTGAGCACGACCCCGTCGTTCACGACAGCCGCGATGCGATCCAGCAAGGTGCCGCTGGTCGACAATTCCCGGGTCTGCGCATGCACACCCGCCGCACCGAGCAACAGGACCAGGATGAGTGAAGAGCGAACCAACATAGTGGTAATCATAATAACAGCGCGCTCGTGAACGTGGGCAGAACCCCACGGGGCACAAGGATGCGCCCCCGCCGCCGAAGGTGGCGAAGGCGAGCAAAAACCACGCTTTTTGCTCGCCTCTTGCGAGGGCCGCTCCGGCATCCTGCCTCGGCAACTGCTCCTGCGTTGCTCTACCTCCTACATCCATGTAGTCGTCCCGCGGCATTCCGTCCATCCCCGAACGTCGTCGGACAGGAGTCCGATCCCTCGCTAATTACGAGAGTATCCTCGAATCGAGCGTTCCAGGAAAGCATCGGCCGGGACTCCGACGCTGCTGAGGCCCGTCAGCTCCAGTTGCAGGGCGATCGAGCTGTCGCGCTGCCCAGTGCGGTCGCTGACATAACGGCGCTGGACGAGCCGTACGCGCCAGCAGCAGCTGGCATATTCGAAACCCGCGAACTGCTCGATCAGGGCATCGTCCCGCAGGGAGTAGACGCCCCGGGCGTAGATGTTCCACCTTTTGGCGACGGGCCAGGCCACCGACGTGTCGACCTGCTCGATCAAGTCGCGCCGGAAGCGGTACCCGGCATTGACGACCCGGTTCCCGCCCCCGGTGCCGCCCGGGCGGTACTGAACCGCGATTTCCGTCTTGTCGCTCTGCGTGTCCTGCGGATTCCACTCGTGGCCGAGGTTGATGTTCCAATCCTTGTAGGCCGTTAGGGCCAGCTGGGAGATGAAATTCGAAGTGCCGCGGTCCGTCGGCGCTTCGCCGGGCAGGGTGACGCGAGGGCTGTCGAAGTAATAGGTCTGGCCAAAGGTGGCGCTCAGAAACTGCTGTCCCGTGTTGGCGTCGAGCAAGCGGCTGGTCACGCCGAAGCTCACCTGGTTGGCATCGCTCAACCGGTCGGCGCCCACGTATCGGTTGCGGCGAAACAGCTGAACGAGGTTCAGGTCGGGAAGGCCGCTGTCGAAGACCGGCAACTGCGACTGGTCGCGATAGGGGACATAGAGGTACAGCAGCCGGGGCTCCAGCGTCTGTACGCGGCTGGCGTGCCGACCGCTCACGCGCTCGAAGACCATGCCCGCGTCGAAGCTGCCGATCGGCGCGCCGCGATGAGGCGATTTGCTCGCTCCGGGCGCGACATCGCTCAGCTCATACTGCGTCTGGCGATAGGCGACAGCGGGAGTGAGATATAGCCCCGGACGCCTGAACGACCAGCTCACCTCCGGCTGCACATCCATCCGCGCGCCGGTCAGGTCGTCTGGCACGGAGTCGCGATAAAAATAGACCAGCTCGCTATTGAGGCTGTAATCCAGTCCCAGAGGCCCGCGATCCCACACCCCCTTGCCGCGCAGTCGCGGCAGGCGCGAGTATGGCCGCGAGCCGTCGGGCACCGTCTGATCGATCGTTTGGAAATTCTGCACCTGGCCAAGCAGCGTCCAGTGGCGGCCGTAGTGGGCAAGCTCGAGGTCCCGTTCCAGGTAGGTGACGCTGGTGTTCTCCGATCCGAGGCCGAAGTCCTCGAAATAGTTCTCGTCGCTGACGTTGCTGGCGTCGATGGTCAGGCGCCAGTCGCGCGCGAAATCGGTCTGATGGAGCCATTGGACGAAGCTGCGGTCGTTGCCGCGCAGGTCATCGCTCGGCAGATACTGGACGGCCAGCGAGCCGTGCTGCTGCTCGGTGAGATAGCGGAACTCCGGATCCAGGCCGAGCCCCCGGCGGCTGAAGTAGTGCGGCGTGAGCGTCAGGTCGTAATTGGGCGCGAGGTTGAAATAGTAGGGCACGCTCAGCTCGGCGCCCTTGCGGTTGGAGTGGCCGAAGTCCGGGAACAGGAAGCCGGACTTGCGCTCGTTGCCCAGCGGAAAGGAGATGATCGGCGTGTACAGGATCGGCACGCCCTTGAAGTCGAGCCGCACGCCCTTGCCCGTGCCCTCGCGCGCCTGCGTATCCAGGGAGATGTTCGATGCCTTCAGCACCCAGTCGCGATCGTCCGGCGGACAGGTGGTGTATTCGACCTTGCCCAGCGCGACCTTGCCGTCCGGAGAAACCTTGATGTCTTTCGCCGTGCCGCGCGCCGGGCGCGAGGGCACTTCGAACTGGGCGTTGCCGATGTGCGCGCCCTTGACGCGGTCGTAAGTGCCGCTCTCGCCGCGGACGTGGACCTGCGGATCGCGATAGTCGACGTTGCCCTCGACGCGAAAGGCGCCCTCCTGCAAGTTGCCCTGAACGTCATCGGCGCTGATTTCGCGCGAGCCCTGCCTGATGAGTGCATCCTTCAAGCGGGCCTCGCCGCTGCGCGCGCCGAGCTCCGCGCCCTTGCTGCTGATCTCGATGTTCTCCTCCAGCTCCTCCTGGGTGGATTTGGCGGGGTGTACAGCCTTGTCGGCCGGGGCGGTGAGAACCGAGCGGCAGATCTGCTCATCGGCGTGCGCCCGGAGGACGCAGCCGAGCAGGACGGCCAGAACTAAAAACGCTTGATTTTTCAATGCTCGTACTCGCGTGCTCATTATAATGGCGGCGCCGTGCGATTGTCTGGATGAGAGAGGCGCGCCATTACCACGAAACACACTGCTGCGGCCGGCCCGACGCCGGCCGGCGATGCAAAGCCGCCGGCCGAGCAGCCTGCGGATCGATCCGAAGACCGGTCCGCGGATCAGCGATTGTCTGCATTGGGTGAGTGGCTCGAGCGCGAGGTGAAGCTCGGCGTCGAGCGCATCGCGCCGGCGAGTGCCGATGCGAGCTTCCGCCGCTATTTCCGCGTCTGGCGCGGCCGCGAGACGTTCATCGTGATGGACGCCCCGCCGGACAAAGAAAAGGTCGGGCCTTTCATCCATGTCGCCGGCCTGCTGAAGGAGGCCGGTCTGCATCCGCCGGAGGTGCTGGCGACGGACGTTGAGCGCGGCTTCGTGCTGCTCTCGGACCTGGGTCTCAAGACCTATCTCGACGTGCTCGACGAAAGCAACGCCGATGCTTTGTTCGCCGACGCGATCGATGCGCTCGTCAAATGGCAGTGCGCCACGCGCGCGGGCGAGCTGCCGCCCTACGACGAGGCGTTGCTGCAGCGTGAGCTGTCGTTGTTCCCCGACTGGTATGTCGCCCGGCACCTGCGCCTGGATCTCTCGGCGCAGCAGCGGGCCGTCCTCGGCCAGACGTTCGCGCTCATCGTCCGCAACAACCTGGCGCAACCGGCCGTGTACGTGCATCGCGACTACATGCCGCGCAATCTGATGACCAGCACGCCCAATCCCGGCATCCTCGATTTTCAGGACGCGGTGATCGGCCCGATCAGCTACGACGTCGCTTCTTTGTTCCGCGATGCGTTCATCAGCTGGCCGGAGGAGAGGGTCATCGACTGGGCGGTGCGCTACTGGGAGAAGGCGCGCGCGCGGCGCCTGCCGGTGCCGGAAGACTTCGCGGCGTTCTATCGCGATCTGGAATGGATGGGCCTGCAGCGTCATCTGAAAGTGCTGGGAATCTTCGCGCGCATCTACTATCGCGACGGCAAGCCGAAATATCTGGCGGATACGCCGCGCTTCATCGGCTATGTGCGGCATGTGGGGGAGCGCTACGGCGACCTCGCGCCGCTGATGAGGCTGCTCGATCAGCTGGAAGGCCGCGCGCAGCAAGTCGGGTACACCTTTTGAGCGGCGCGCCATGAAAGCCATGGTTCTTGCTGCCGGGCGCGGCGAGCGGATGCGGCCGCTGACCGACCATACGCCCAAACCTTTGTTGAAGGTGGGCGGCCGGCCGCTCATCGACTATCACCTGGAAGCGCTGGCGCGTGCCGGAGTGCGCGAAGCGGTGGTCAATGTGTCGTGGCACCGCGAGCAGCTCAAGGACGCGCTCGGGGACGGCTCGCGTTGGGGCCTGAAGCTGCATGTCAGCGACGAAGGGCCTGCCGCGCTCGAGACCGCCGGCGGGATTTTCAAGGCTTTGCCGCTGCTCGGGCCGGGGCCGTTCCTGGTCGTCAACGGCGATATCTGGACGGACTATCCGCTGTCGAATCTCACCCAGAATTTTTCCGCCGCACGCGCGGGCACCGACGGCTTCCTGGCGCATCTGGTGCTCGTTCCCAATCCGCAGTTCCACCCGCGCGGGGACTTCGGGCTCGATCGGCACCGGGTCATGGAGGAAGCATCGCAGCGTTACACGTATTCCGGTATCGCCGTGTATCGGCCGGAATTTTTTGCAGGCTGCACGCCCGGCAAGTTTCCGCTGCTGCCCCTGCTCAAGCGAGCGATCGCGGCCGGACGCCTGACCGGGGAGTTGTATTCCGGCGTGTGGAACGACATCGGCAATCCCCAGCGGCTGGAGGACTTGCGTAACCGCATGGCCCTGGCCGGTCCTTGACCTCGCCCGGCGGCTCCGGTGCCAGTACAATTGCAGCGACACCGGACTTCCTCGCATCCACATGGCTGATTTCAAAGGCATCCCCATTGCCGACGTGCGCGGCGCGCACAGCGGCGAAAAGTACCGCACCGCTCAAGGGTTTACCGCGATCAAGGACGGCATTAAGTCGCATGGACCCGCCGAGCGGGCGCCGCTGGGCGGCAAGCCGAGGTGGATCAAGGCACCGATGGCCAGCGGAGCGGTCTACCAGGCAGTCCGCGGAATCGTGCGCGAGCACCGGCTGAGCACGGTGTGCGAGGAAGCCAAGTGCCCGAACATCGGCGAGTGCTGGAACGCGGGCACGGCGACCATCATGGTGATGGGCGCGGTCTGCACGCGCGCCTGCCGATTCTGCTCCGTCGATACCGGCAATCCGCGCGGCTGGCTCGACGCCGCCGAGCCGCAGAACGTGGCGCGCTCCGTGCAACTGATGAAGCTCAAGTACATCGTGCTGACCTCGGTGGATCGCGACGATCTGCCCGACGGCGGCGCCGCCCACTATGCCGCCTGTATCCGCGCCATCAAACAGACGACGCCGCAGACCGCGGTGGAGGCGCTGACGCCGGACTTCTGCGGTGTGCTGCGCGACGTCGAGACCGTGCTGGATTCGGGACTGGAGGTCTTTGCCCAGAACGTCGAGACCGTGCGGCGCCTGACCCATCCGGTGCGCGACCCGCGCGCCAGCTATGAACAAACATTGAAGGTGCTCGAGCACGCCAAGCGCTACCGGCCGCAGGTGCTCGCCAAGACCAGCCTCATGGTCGGTCTCGGCGAGACCGATGCGGAGATCGTGCAGACCATGGACGATCTGCGCGCGATCGGCGTCGACATCCTCACTTTGGGGCAGTACTTGCGGCCGACGGTGAACCACCTGCCAGTCGAGCGCTTCGTGACGCCGGCCGAATTCGATCGGTACCGGCAGTGGGGCCTGGAGCGCGGCTTCCTGGAAGTGGTGTCCGGTCCGCTGGTGCGCTCGAGCTATCGCGCGGAGCGGGCGCTCGAACGGAATAACGCGGGGTTGAGCAATGTTGCCGCCGCTGGTTCGTAATCTCGGCCTGGTCGAATACGAGCCGACCTGGCGCGAGATGCAGGCGTTCACTGCGGCGCGCACGGCGCTGACGCGCGATGAGATCTGGCTGCTGGAGCATCCGCCGGTATTCACGCAGGGCCTCAACGGGCGCCATGAGCACGTGCTGGCACCGGGAGACATTCCGGTGGTCCACGTCGACCGGGGCGGACAGGTGACTTATCACGGTCCCGGGCAGCTGGTCGTCTATCCGCTGGTGGATTTGAGGAACTACGGGCTGACCGTGCGCAACATCGTCGAGCTGCTCGAGAACACGGTCATTGCCCTGTGCGCGTCCCAGGGCATCGAGGCCATCGGTCGCCGTGATGCTCCCGGCGTCTATGTGCAGGGCAGGAAGCTTGCGAGCGTCGGGCTGCGCATCAAGCGCAATTGCAGCTACCACGGCCTGGCGCTCAACGTGACCAATGATCTGGAGCCATTCAGCCGCATCAATCCGTGCGGGTACGCGGGCCTGCAGGTCGTGAAGCTGGCCGATCTCGCGCCGGGCATGACCGTCGCGGCGGCCGGTGAGTTCTTCGCGCAGTTTTTGTTGGACGTGCTCGGTCCGCGGCTGCGCGCCGACGGGGAAGCGGCGCCGTCCGCCGGTCTGAGAAGTGCCTAGGCGGTGCGCTCGTGGAGGTTGATTCGGTCACCCTGTCCCGACTGCAGTTCGCCTTCACCATCAGTCTTCACATCATTTTCCCCGCCTTCACCATAGGGCTGTCGGCGTTCATCGCCACTCTCAACGTCGCCTGGTTGCGCACCGGTCATGAGCATTTCCACCGGCTTGCCCGCTATTGGACCAAGGTGTTCGCGGTGTCCTTCGCCATGGGCGTGGTGTCGGGCATCGCCATGTCGTATCAGTTCGGCACCAACTGGAGCCGCTTCTCCGAAGTCGCCGGCAATGTGATCGCGCCGCTGATGGGCTACGAGGTGCTCACGGCTTTCTTTCTGGAAGCGACGTTCCTCGGGGTCCTTTTGTTCGGCCGCGAGCGCGTGCCGCCGTGGCTGCATGCGGTGTCCGCGGTGATGGTCGCTTTGGGCACGGCGCTCTCGGGCTTCTGGATCCTGTCGGCCAACAGCTGGATGCACACGCCCGCCGGGTTCGAAATGCGTGCAGGCATCGCCTATCCGGTCGACTGGTCGCAAATCGTGTTCAATCCGAGCTTCCCGTACCGGTTCGCGCACATGATGATCGCGGCATACATCACCACCGCGCTGGTCGTGCTCGCCGTCGGCGCGCGTCTGCTGCTTGGACGGCGCTTCGAGACCGAAGCGCGCACGATGGTACGCATGGCCCTGGGTGCGCTGCTGGTTTTGACGCCGCTGCAGCTGCTCGTCGGCGATCTGCATGGCTTGAACACCGCGGAGCTGCAGCCGGCCAAAGTCGCCGCCATGGAGGGGCATTGGGACGGCACGCGGCCCGGCAGCCTGTCTTTGTTCGCGATCCCGGATGAGCGCCAGGAGCGCAACCGCTTCGAGATCGCCGTTCCGCGCGGGGCCAGCCTGATCATTACCCATGATCCGGACGGTCTGTTTCCCGGCCTGCTGGACTTTCCGCCGGACCAGCGCCCGCCCGTGGCCCGGGTCTTCTTTGCCTTCCGGCTGATGGTCGGCATTGGTTTGTTGCTCATCGCGCTGGCGCTGGCGGGCGCAGTTCTGTGGGCGCGTGGGCGATTGTTCGCCGCCGACCGGTACTTGAAGGCCGCCGGTTACTGCTGGCCGCTGGGTTTCATCGCGATTCTGGCCGGCTGGATCGTCACGGAGACCGGCCGCCAGCCGTGGATCGTGCATGGGGTCCTGCGCACTGCGGACGCGGCCTCGGCTGTGTCCGCCGGCGCCGTGGCCACCTCGCTCGCGTTGTTCGTGCTCGTGTATGGCGTCGTGTTCTCGATCGGGATCTACTACATCCGCCGGCTTCTGCAGCGCGGACCGGCGCCGATTGCCCCGCCGCCCGAAGCGCCGCTGTCGCACCGTCCGCTGGCGGCGGCGGAGAGCGCCGCGCGCGATGCGGCGAAGGGAGCGCCGTGATGCCGGAGCTGTCACCCACGGAATTCATCCTGCCCGTGATCTGGGCATTGGTCATCGGCGCCGCCGTGGCGCTGTATGTCGTGCTCGACGGCTTCGACCTGGGCGTCGGCATCCTGTTTCCGCTACTCGAGCGCGAACAGGAGCGCGATCAGATGATGAACTCCGTCGCGCCTTTCTGGGATGGCAACGAAACCTGGCTGGTGCTCGGCGGCGGCGGGTTGTGGATCGCCTTTCCAAAGGCGTTCGCCATCATCATGCCGGCAGTCTATCTGCCGATCATCGTGATGCTGCTCGCGCTCGTGTTGCGCGGGGTCGCCTTCGAGTTTCGCTGGGTGGGGAAGCCGGGACATCGCGTGTGGGACCTGTCCTTCGCCACGGGATCCATCCTCGCCGCCTTCGCACAGGGCATGGTGTTGGGCGGGCTGCTGCAGGGGATCACGGTCCGCGACGGGCAATTCGCCGGCGGCACCTTCGACTTCCTGACGCCGTTCTCGTTGTTGTGCGGGGTGGCGCTGGTGGCCGGCTACGGTTTGCTGGGCGCGACCTGGCTGATGATGAAGACCGAGGGCAGCGTGGAGCGTCACGCTCGGCGCCTGGCCGTGCCGCTGCTGCTCGCGTTGCTGGCCTGTATTGGCGCCGTGAGCTTGTGGACGCCGCTCGCTTTCGAGCGCGTTGCCGAACGCTGGTTCTCCACGCCCAACCTGTACTACTTGGCGCCCGCGCCGGTATTGACGTTGTTGCTCGCGCGTGGGTGCTGGCGGGGTATCCGCCTCGGCAAATCAGTCCAGCCGTTCCTTTGCGCGGTCGGGCTGTTCTTGATCGCCTATGCGGGGCTGGTGATCTCCAACGTGCCCTATCTCGTGCCGCCGGCGCTCACGGTGTGGGAGGCCGCGGCCGATCCCTCATCACAGATGTTCATGCTGATCGGCGTGTGTTTGTTGCTGCCTCTCGTGCTGGGCTACACCGTGTTTGTCTACTGGACGTTCCGCGGGAAGCTGCGCGAAGGGCAGGGCTATCATTGATCCTGCAGGTTGATCCCGCCGGACGAGCCGCTATTTCTTGAACAAGTCGTTCAACTTGGCGCGTGCCTGATCTGCGGCCGCGGCGGGTGTCGCCTTGCCGCCATCGCCGAACAAGGCGGCCAGCCCGCTTTTTGCCCGATCGATCTCGGCGGTGTTCTGCGGCACGAAGGCATCGGGGCGCGGCTTGTAGTAGTCACAGAAATTGGCTCGCTCCTTGTCGCGTACTTCCTCGGCGATGGGCTCGCGGCAGCTTTTGGCGACCGACGTATCGTAGTCGACGCACATCCGGCACACATGTAGCTCGGCGTTGCAGCGCCTGCACACTTCCAGCCGCCGCAACGGCAGCGAGAGCTCAGCCAGCGAACCGCCGCATTTCCAGCAGACCAGCGAATGGGCCATAGTCGGTTCTCGCCCGGGCGGACGGCCCGAGCGGGCAGGTGATGAAGTAAGGTGCGCACTATGACAGCAGTGCCAGCCGGCGGCAAAATCGCGCGTCCAGGCGTGCTCGACCAACTCGCGGCCTTACGAGACGGCCGCGGCGATGGGCGCGCGATGCAACCATTGAGTGTTCGCAGTCCAAGAGCCATAAACAGCGGCGGGTTCGGCCACGCCGAGCGTGGACGGATTGCGTATGGCCACGTTGCCGAAGCGGGTGCCGTCCGGAAGCTGGTAGGTCAGCAGCAGACCGCAGTTTTGCAATTGGGCCGCCGCGACGGTCAGGCTGTCGCCCCAGTTGAGGCGGTAGCTGATCTCGATCTCATGGGCTCTATGAAGCAGCCGTCCATCGAGTGGCAACGGGTTCCAGGCGAGAAGCGGGCAGACGGCGCTCCACGCTTCGTCGGACGGCAACGGCGGCCGGATCCGTTGCACGAGCGCGAAATAGTATTCGCTCATGACCTGGACACTGGTCCGGCCCTGCCGGGTGTTCCACAGCTGCTCTATCCAGCGTGCGGCCCGCGACTGCTTCACAGGATCATTCGTCTGGCGCGCGGCGACGAAAACCGTGGTATCGACGAAGATTGGCGTGCTCATAGTCCCTCCTGCACCGAACGGTGCTGACCGTCCCATTCGAACTCGAACGGCCCGCGAGCCAGGAAGCACTGCATGGCTTCCTCGTAACGCAGCACCTCACGCATCCGCGACTGCAGCAGCTCCTCGATCAACGCCGACAGGCTGAGGCCGCAATGCGCCGCATGAATCCGCGCCCATGCCGCCACAGGGCTGTTCAATGTCAGCGTGATGTTCTTCATCCAGGCACCCCGCGCCGCGAGCCCGCCGCCAATCTAGGCTTGAGGTATAAATCCATCAATGGGGACTTCGGCCCTTTCTCGGCGGCAAACCCCGGCTTGCGAAAGGGCCGGATGCGATATCTCCGCCCGTGGCAACGGGTCGCTTCAGTGTCGAGGTAGCGGCCCCGGGGCCGGCAGAGTCGACGTGCTTTTTTTGGCCTTTACAACGTTGCGGTTCTGGAAAAATGAGCGTTAGGTCACGCCAAGTGATTCATATCCCTGTATTTTTTACCCGCGACGCCGCGCTAAGTATTTCGGGCCTGCGTTTTAGTTCGCAAGGGTGCGGCCGATTTAGAGACATTCCACTTCCAGACTTTGGCGTGCATCCATGGACAACGCCCCAGATTCTGCGCTCAAGATCGTCATCGTCGAGGATGTCGAAACGGAGATGGAGCTTGCTGCGCGCCAGCTGCATCGCAACGGATTGAAATGCGACATGGTGCGCGTGGAAACCGAGGACCAGCTGCGCAGCGCCTTGCAGTCCGACCGTCCCGATCTGGTGATCTCCGATTTCTCGCTGCCGCAGTTCGACGGCATGTCGGCGCTGAAGCTAACCCGCGAAACCCTGCCTGACGTCCCGTTCATCTTCGTATCCGGCACGATCGGCGAGCAGCGGGCGATCGATGCACTCAAGCTCGGCGCCACCGACTACATCTTGAAGACCAACCTCGCGCGGCTCGCGCCCGCCGTGAAGCGCGCTCTGCAGGAGGCGGAGGCGCGGCGCGCGAAGAGCCGGGCCGAGCAGCGCCTGCGCGATCTCGTGCGCATCAACTCGGTGCTGAGCGCCATCAATTCGGCGGCGCTGCGCAGTCTCGGGCGCAAGGAGTTGCTGGAGGAGGCGGCGCGCATCGCAGCCGAGCGCGGCGGTTACGGCCTGGCGTGCGTGTTCCTGGTGGACCCCGGCAAGGCCAGCGTACGGCCGTTCGTCTGGAAGGGGGAGCAGGGCGACATCGTCAACACGCCCGGTTTCGTCCTGTCGTCCGACTCGGTGAATGGACAGAGCATTACGGCCTACGCGATCCGCACCGGCGAGCCGGTGGTCTATCAGGACGTGCCCGCCGGCACGGAGCTCGTGCATCCGAGCGACCGGGTGTGGATGGAGGTCTTCCGCTCGATGGTCGCGCTGCCGCTGGTGGTCGACGAGACGGCCGTCGGGACGCTCAATCTCTATTCGACGCAGCCCGGGGCGATTTCCGACGACGAATTGAACATGCTGCGGCAAGTGGCCGGGAACGTGTCCTTCGCGCTGCAGTACCTGCACAAGGAGGACAAGGTCCGGTTCCTGGCATTCTTCGATCCGCTGACCGGGCTGGCGCAACGGAGCCTGTTCGTCCAGCGGCTGGCGCGCGCGATCGCTCCGGACGCCGAGGATGGCGGCGCCGAGCCGCCGCCTTCGTTCGTTACGGCGTTCGATGTGGAGCGTCTCAGCGCGATCAATGATCGCTACGGCCGCCACACCGGCGACCGGCTGCTGCAGCTCATCGCGGAACGGCTCAAGGCTCTGGTGCCCGACACCAACTCGGTGGGCCACTTCGGCGGCGGTCGTTTCGCCGCGACCTTCCAGCTGCCCGAAGGCGCAGGCGAGAACGACATCCAGCGCATGGTGCGCACCCACGTCGCCCATGTTTTCGAGCAGCCCTTCCAGATCGAAGGGGAGCAGATCCATGTCGCCGCCCGCTCGGGCGCGGCATGTTTCCCGCGCGACGGCGCCACCGCCGATCTGCTGGTGCAGTACGCGGAGCTGGCGCTGCGCAGCGCGCGCGAAAACGGCGAGCGTCACCTCGACTACGTTCGCGACATGAACAAAGGCCAGATGCAGCGCCTGACGCTGGAGCACAAGCTGCGCCGGGCGCTCGATGAGCGTCAGTTCATCCTCTATTACCAGCCAAAGATCTCGGCCGACGACCGGCGCATCATCGGGCTCGAGGCGCTGATGCGATGGCAGGATCCCGAGACGGGTCTGGTGCCTCCGGGCGCGTTCATTCCGGTGCTGGAGGAAACCGGCCTGATCGTCGATGTCGGCTGTTGGGCGCTCGAGCAGGCCATCATCGACGGGCGGCGCTGGCATCAGCAGCTCGGCGTGCAGATCCCCATCGCAGTGAACGTCTCGAACCTGCAGCTGCGGCGCAAGGACTTCGTCGACGAGGTGCTCAAGGTGCTCGATCACGCCGGCTCGGTGCAGATCGACATCGAGATCACCGAAAGCGCGTTGATGGAGGACCTGACCAATGCGATGCGCACGCTGAAGCGTCTGAAGGATGCGGGCGTCAGCATCGCCATCGATGACTTCGGCACCGGCTACTCCTCTCTGCGCCAGCTTTCGAAACTGCCCGTCGATACGCTCAAGATCGACCGCTCCTTCATCACCGGCCTGCCGTCGGACCCGGCGGACATGACGGTCGTCTCCATGATCATCTCCCTGGCGCGAGCCTTCGACCTGATCGCCGTGGCGGAAGGAGTGGAGACCGAGGAACAGTTGAAGCTATTGCGGCTGCTGAAATGCCATCAGCTGCAAGGCTATCTGATCGCGCGCCCGATGCCGCCGGAGGACTTCAGCCGCCTGCTCGGACAACCTGGCGGGGTCTTGCAGGTGTCGCGCGCGGTATTGGCTTCCTGACCGCTGCGCCGCGCCGCGCAGCTATCGCTCTCGTTTGTCGGGCAGGGGCGGGGCGTGCAGCGGGTCGCCCAGCAGCCGGCGCACGGCGACGTAGAAGATCGGCACCATCAGCACGCCCAGCAGCGCCGCGCTCAACATTCCCCCGATCACACCGGTTGCGATGGCGTGGCGCGCATTGGCGCCCGCGCCGGTCGATACCGCGAGCGGCAGCACGCCTAGAATGAACGCGAACGAGGTCATCAGGATCGGTCGCAGGCGCAGGCGTGAAGCCTCGATCACGGCCTCGTAGAGGGATTTGCCCCGCTTCTGCTCTTCCACCGCGAACTCCACGATCAGGATGGCGTTCTTGGCCGCGAGGCCGATGATGGCGATCAGGCCGATCTTGAAGTACACATCATTCGGCAGGCCGCGCAGCATGACGGCGAGGATGGCGCCGAGCACGCCGACCGGCACGACCAGCATCACCGCGACCGGCGTCGCCCAGCTTTCATAGAGCGCCGCCAGGCACAGATAGACGACGAGGATCGAGAGGGCAAACAGGATCGGCGCCTGTGAGCCGGCGCGGATCTCCTGCAGGGAATGGCCGGCCCAGTCGTACCCGAAGCCGAGCGGCAATTTCTCCTCGACGAGATTCTGCAGGACCTTCATCGCCTCGCCGGAGCTGTGGCCCGCAGCGCTGGTGCCGGTGATCTCGACAGCCGGGAAGCCGTTATAGCGCACCAGGCTCGGCGGCGCGCTGGTCCAGATGCCGTTGATGACTGAAGAGACCGGCACCAGGGTCGCGCTGCCGGGCGGCTCTACGGCGGCGCCGCGCGTCATCTCGTTGGAGTTTGCGGATGAGCCGGCGCCGGGCCGGGCGGTGGCCGCGACATAGAATCGGTCGAGCGAGTCGGGGCTCATCCGGTAAGGCGCATCGGCCTGCATCAGCACCCGCAGGACGCGGCCTTGATAGAAGAAGTCGTTGACATACACCGGCGCGAGCATCAGCTGCACGGTGCTGTATACGTCGCTGATCGAGAGGCCCATGGACTGCGCCTGCACGCGGTCGAGCTTCAGATCGAGGCGGGGCGCCGGCGCCAGGGCATTCGAGCGCACGTTCGCCAGGATCGGGCTCTGCGCGGCCTCCTGCAGCATCGTTTGTTGCGCCTCGAGCAGCGCGTCGCGGCCGAGGCCCGCGCGGTCCTCGAGGAAGAAGCTGAAACCGCCGAACGCGCCGAGGCCGCGGATCGTCGGCATGTTCACCGCGTATACCTGCGCGTCCTTGACGTCCGCCGCCAGCTTGCCGTTCGCCCACTGGATGAACTCGGTCGCCTTGCTCTTGCGCTTGTCCCACGGCTTGAGGCGGATGAACGCCATGCCTACGTTCTCGCTCTGGCCGATGAAGCTGAAGCCCCCGACCTGCATCACCACCTGCACGGCCTCGTGCTCCTTGAGGATGTCGTTGACCTGCTGCATGACGCCCATCGTGCGGTTGAGCGTCGATCCGGGGGGCAGCTGCACGATCGCGAGCGCATAGCCCTGGTCTTCCTCGGGCAGGAAGCTGCCCGGGAGCCGGGCGAACAAAAATCCGCCCACCACCACCATCAGGGCGAAGGCGATCATCCAGCGCGGCGTGTGGCGCACCGCCTGCCGCACGCGGCTGATGTAGGCCGCCTGGGAGCCGTCATAGGCGCGGTTGAACCCGCGGAAGATGAGATTGGGCTTGAGGTGCGCCGGCTTGAGCAGGGTCGCGCAGAGCGCGGGCGTGAAGATCAGCGCCAGGAAGGCGGAGAAGATCATCGAGATCGCGATGGTCAGCGCGAACTGGCGGTAGATCGCGCCGACGGTGCCGGTCTGCAGGGCGGCCGGGACGAACACCGCCGCCAGCACCACGCTGATCGTGACGATCGCGCCGGTGATCTGGCCCATCGCCTTGCGAGTCGCCTCGAGCGGCGGCAGGTTCTCCTCGCGCATGATGCGCTCGACGTTCTCGATGACCACGATGGCGTCGTCCACCACGATGCCGATCGCGAGGATGATGCCGAAGAGGCTCAGCTGGTTGATGGAAAAGCCGGCGACGTACATGCCGATGAACGCGCCCATCAGCGCCGCCGGCACGACCAGCATCGGGATCAGCGTGGCGCGGAAGCTTTGCAGGAACACCAGCATCACGATGAACACGAGCGCCACCGCGGCGACCAGCGTGACGATGACGTCGTGCACGGACGCGACGATGAACGGCAGGCTGTCGAACGGCAGGAACCAGGTGACACCCGGAGGGAAGCTGCTCTGCAATCTCGTCATTTCCGCTTTGACGCGGTTGCCCACCTCCAGAGCGTTGGCGCCCGGCAGCAGCTGCACGCCGAAGCCGGCGTTGGGCTGATCGTCGAAGCGCGAATCGCGGCCATATTGCGCCGGTCCGAGCTCCACGCGCGCCACGTCCTTCAGGCGCAAGGTCGTGCCGTTGGGATTGGCGCGCAGGATGACGTTCTCGAACTGCTCGATGGTGCTGAAGCGGTTCTCCGCGCTCACCGACGCCGATGTCTTCTGCTCGGGCGGCGCGGGCTGCTCGCCGAGGGAGCCGGCGGCGAACTGCACGTTCTGGCTGCGCACGGTATTGAGTACCGCGGCGGCCGCCAGCCCGTACGCGCGCAGCTTGTCCGGGTTCAGCCAGATGCGCATCGCGAACTCGGAGCCGAAGTGATAGGTGTAGCCCACGCCCTGCACGCGCTGGATCGGGTCGAGGATGCGCGAGGAAATGATGTTGTTGAGCTCGTTGGAATCGACGCTGCCGTCCGCGGAGCGCAGTCCCACCACCATCATGAACCCGGTATTGCCGCGCCCCACGGTGACGCCCTGCTGCACGACGTCGCTGGGCAGGCGCGGCTCGGCGAGCGTCACGCGGTTCTGCGTCTGCACGGCGGCGGTATCGATGTCGGTATTGTTCTCGAACGTCAGCGTGATGTTGACGCTGCCGTTGGCGCTCGAAGTCGCGGTGAAGTACAACAAACGATCGATGCCGACCAGCTGCTGCTCGATGACCTGCGTGACGGTGCGCTCGACCGTTTCCGCGCTGGCGCCGGGATAGCGGGCCTGGATGGTGAGCTGCGGCGGCGCGATGCTCGGGTACGACTCCGCCGGCAGCCGCGCGATCGCCAGCACGCCGCCCAGCGTGATCAGGATGGCGATCACCCAGGCGAATACGGGCCGGTCGATGAAAAACTGCGACATGGCGAAGCGCGCTGGTGCGTGAGGACCTACGGTGTGATTTCGACCGGCGCGCCCGGACGCACCTTCTGCAATCCCGTGACGATGACGGCGTCGCCCGGCGCGAGGCCCTCGCTGACGATCCAGTTGCCCTCGTGCGTGCCGACCGTCTTGATGCGCTTCTGCCCGGTCTTGTTCTGCGCATCCACGACCAGCACGAAGGCGCCGTTGGTATCGCGCTGCAGGGCCTGCTGCGGCACCAGGAAGGCCTGCAGCCGCTGGCCCAGCGTCAGGCGCACGGAAACGAACATCCCGGGCAGCAGCAGGCGATCGGGATTGGGGATCTCGGCGCGCAGGGCGAGCGCGCTGGTGGCGGGATCGACGCTCGCGGAGGCGAAGTTCAGCACGCCGGCGTTGTCATAGGTGGCGCCGTCCGGCATGACGATCTGGACCGAGACCTTGTCGGGCGGCGCGAGCGCGACGCTGCCGGCATTCTGCGCGGTGCGCAGCTGGAGCATCTCGGCGGCGGACTGGTCGAAGTTCACGTACAAAGGATCGATCTGCTCGACGGTGGTCAGCAAAGTGGCGTCGTCCTGGCCCACGAGCGCGCCCTCGGTCACCCGCTGCTCGCCGGCGCGGCCGTCGATGGGCGAGCGCACCGTGGCGTAGCCGAGATCGATCCGCGCCGTCTCGAGGTTGGCCTGAGCCTGGCTCACCTGGGCGGCGGTCGAACGCTCGTTGGCCTCGGCCGTGTCGAGCTCGGCCTTCGACGCCCAACCTTTGCCGGACAATTCACGGGTGCGCGTCGCCAGCACCTTTGCGTTCGTCGCATTCGCCTGAGCCTGGTTGAGCGCGGCTTCTGCCGCGTTCACCGCCGCCTGCAACGGCGCCGGGTCGATCTGGAACAGCACCTGGCCGCGCCGCACGTCCGACCCTTCGATGTAGCGCCGTTCCAGCAGAATACCCGCGACCCGCGCCCGCACGTCGGCCACCCGCGTCGCGGACAAACGGCCCACCAGCTCGCGGGTCAGCGGGACCGCCGTGGGCTGCATCCGGACTACGCGCACCTGAACCGGGGAGGGAGCCGGCGGCGGTGCTTTGCCGCCACAGGCGGCGAGGAAAGAAGTCAGTAGGGCGAGGATGCCTGCCGGTCGTTTTTTCATCATGGAGGGGGAGCGGCGGTTTTCCGGGGGCTGGCCAAATGGACGGCGATGCCGAAGCCGATCATAACCGGAACCACCAGCGCGCTCGACGGCAGGTCGAATTTCGCGGACATGAACAGACCCGTGCAATAAGCGACGGCAGCGAGGCAGTAGCCGAGCCATAGAGGTCGGTTGCCCGCGTACCGGTACGTGGCGATCGCCGGAACGATCAACGTAGTGAAGACCAGGTACACGCCGACAAGTTGCACCGAGGCGGTCACCATGACGGCGAAAAGGGCGTAAAAGCCGATTCGCCCGAGGCGATGGCGCAGCGGGAACCAGACGGCCAGGAACAGCGCCGTCAGTATGGCCGCGCGCCAGAGCTGCGTGCTGCTGACCCACAGGATCTGGCCGGCGAGCAGGTCCTTCAGGTCATCTCCCCCATTTGGGTCATTGGCAAGGAGCAGAATTTGTGCTGTCGAGGCGAGCACGAACATCACGCCGATGAGGGCCTCCTGCACTTCGGGACGTTTCTTCTCCGTCCAGGTGAGCAGCAGCGCTCCGGCCAGGGCCGCTCCGACCGCCGCGGCCTGCGTCTTCCAGCCGTGGATATCGAAGCCGAAGTAGTGCGCCGACACCACGCCGACGCCGGCGACCTGGGCGATGGCGAGGTCGATGAACACGATGCCGCGCTTGAGCACCTGCTGGCCGAGCGGAACGTGGGAGATCAGGACGATCAAGCCGGCCAGCATCGCCGGGTAGAGGATATTGAGATCGGCATAGAAGTCGCTCATGGGGAACCTCGCAGCTCGCACGGTTTCTTTGTGGACGGGGCGGCCCGCGGGCCGGGGGCGCAGGAGCGCGGCGCTCGTGCGCTCATTTCTTCAAGCCGGACAACAAACGATCGATGGTGTCGTCGAACAAACCGAACAGGTCTTTCGCGCCCGGCGTGCCGCCGACGGCGTAGGGCAGCAGCACGATCGGGGCATGGACCCGTCCCGACAGCCACTCCACCGCCTTCGGATCGTTGTAAGCGTTGCGCAGAAGCATGGCGGGCGGGGTCGAGCCCAGCTTGGTCACCAGCTCGGCCAGATAACCGGCGCTCGGGGGAACCCCGGGCCGCGGTTCGATGGTCGCGATCTGGCGTATCCCGAGCCAGCGGCAGAGATAAGCCTGGTCGGTGTGGATGACGACGACAGGCACGCCCTTGAGGGGCGCAGCCTTCGCTTCCCAACGCGCAATCGCCTCCTGCCAGCGTTTCTGGAAGTCCGCGCCGCGCGCCTGATAGACACCGGCGTGGCTCGCATCCACCGCCGCCAGGCGCGCGCTCAGGGTCAGGGCGATCGTGCCGATGTTGTGCGGATCGAGGTGCACGTGCGGGTTGCCGAAAGGATGGATATCGCCCAGCGCGCGATCGACCGACGTCGGTACGTCCATCAGCGGAACCTGGCCCGCGGCCTCGAAATAACCCGGACTCCCCCGTTGAATGCGACTGTTGCCCGACTCCTGCATGAGCAATGGCAGCCAGCCGACTTCGAGGTCGGCGCCCTCGGCAATCAGCAGATCCGCGCTGCGCGCCCGCGCCACCAGGCTGGGCCGGGCCTCCACCCGATGCACGTCCTGGAAGGGCGTGGTCGCGACATAGACATCGACGTTTTCGCCGCCGAGCTCGGTGGCGAGCGCGCCGAAGTCCGGCGTCGTGGCGAGGATCTTGAGCTTTGCATGCGCCGGCGCGGCCGCGGCGAGACCGGCGATCAACACGCAGAGGAAACGTGCAAGGGAGGACATGGGAGGGCTCCTAATATTTGTGCGCGCCGTGGGCGCCGAGGCTGTAGAGGTATTGCAGGAACAGCTGCCGATCGCGCCGCGAGTCGCCCGCATCGTCCAGCGCATACTGGGCGCGCAGGCGCGAGAACTCACTCGGACTCCAGTCGAGCATGAGCGTCGCGCGCGTCGGCGTTGCGGACAGCAGCTCGGGGAACGCGGCCGGGGAGAGCAGGCCCCGGTCGACCAGTCCGATCGCCGAATCGGCAGTGTCGAGCCAGTCGTAGCGGGCGCCCACGCGCCAGCGGCGCCGGAACTGATACACGCCCTGCAGATACGCGCCCGATTGTTTGGCGCTGTAGCCGTCGCTGAGATTCGACGCGTCGAGGTCGAAAGCCAGAGTGCCGCGCTCGCGCCGATACAGGTACTCACCCTGGATTTTCAAATACCGCTGCGTCGGATTGCCCTGCGGGGCCCACTTCCAGACGAAGTCCCCGACCCACAGGCGCGAAGTGCCGCTGAAGGCGTCGACGACGGGCGTGCCGAACGCGTCCGTCGAGTCATAGCTGCGGTCCTGCGCGCGTTGTCTGAGAAACGACACGCCGGCGCGCCAGCTGGCGGAATCGCCGATGTCGCTGCCGGCATGGACGAAGGCCACCGCGCCGTTGGGCGCGTTGCGGTTCAGCCGCGTTCCCGGAAAGCGCTCCCCGCTGCCGGTCTCCGCGCCGACCTCGACAAACAAATCCGTCGGCGCGAGCCATTTGACCTGCAGGCCGTTCTGCGGCAGCTGCCCGCCGAGGAAAGCCTGGTAGGCGAGCGGCTGATCGACGAAATCCCACGCATGCGCATGGATTTCATTGAGGTAGCCCAGGCCGGAGAAGAAGCGGCCCACCTTGGCCGTGAAGCCCTCGGGCAGGGCGCTCGTGCGGACGAAGGCCTCCTCGATGCCGATCTCGTCTTCGCCGGTGATCGCCGCGGTCATGGCGCCGCTGAAGTACGGATCGATGTTGGCCGTCAGCGTGAGCTCCGATTCGCCGAGGCTGAAGCCGCGCGAGCCCGGCCCGATCTCATCGCCGCTCGGAAAGAACCCCGCGATGTGAAATGCCTGCGGATCGCGTGACAGATCCGCGTACGTGCCGGACAGGATCACCGACATCGCCGGGTTGTAGGCCGTCATCGAGCCGCCGCCGGTCGTGCCGGAGGCCGCAGCTGCGGGCGCCGGCATGGGTGCAGGAGCGGGAGCGGGCTGAGGAGCGGCGGCCTGCGCCGCCTCCAGCCGTTGCAGTCTTTGTTCCAAAGCCTGTATCTGCGCGGCGTACTGCGCTTTCAAAGCTTCCAGTTCGCTGCGCACCTGTGCGGCGTCTTCGCCGTGGGCCGCGGCGGCGGCCGCCAGCAGGAGCGCGCCTGATGCGATCCTGAATTTGCGAGTCGAGCTCATGACACCCTCCGAATCCTCGGTGCGCGCGCGGCGCGCGCAGGCCGATTGAACCATTGTTTGTTCCCGGCCGGCGCAGTGCCGTGCATGTGCCTGGCGGCCGCGGGAAGGACCGTGAATTATCGGGCGGGGGGAGCGCGGGAAAAATAGGAGCGGAACTGAGACCGGGGGATCGCGGGCAGGGCGTCCGCGATCCGGGGCAATATGATGCCGGCGATCACCGGTACGATGGCGGAGGCGGCGCTCGGCGGACCCGCGAAGCGCTCCATGTGCATGCACAAGCTGCATGGCGCATCCTGGGCGTTCGCCGGACCGTTGGCGGCGCGATGCAGGTGGCTGCAATAGCCGGCCAGCGACCAGAGCAACCCGAGCACGACCGTAACCGCGATCGTGCAGATCGCCCGTCGGGCGGGATGGAGAAGAGCGGGGATCATGAAAGCGGTCTTAGCCTAGCACAGCACCACAGCACGCTATAAGCTGCCGGCATCGGCGGCCGGGCCATAGTTCAGAACACACCCTCGACAGCGGTCTATGGCAACGCCGTCCGGGAATAGTTTCCCCACCATCTCACAATAGCTGCAGTCCGCATAAGCTCATGAAATATGGCAAAGGGATCGTCGCGGCAGGGGTCGTGGCCGTTATCGGCGCCTGGCTGGCCTACTCGATGCGTCCCAAGCCCATTGCCGTCGAGACCGTGGCCGCCGAGCGCGGCCTGGTCGCTGAAACGGTAACGAATACACGCGCCGGCACGATCAAGGCCTGCCAGAGGGCCAAGCTGGCGCCGCCGATGGGCGGCCAGATCGAGCGTCTGCCGGTCAAGAAGGGCGACCGCGTGCAGCGCGGACAGTTGCTGCTGGAGCTGTGGAACGACGACGTCCGGGCGCAGCTGCAGCTCGCCGAGCGCGATGCAGTCGCCTCCAAGGCCCGCGCCGAGCAGGCCTGCGTCACCGCACAACTCGCCCGGCGCGAATCGGATCGCGCCAGCCGGCTGCTCGAGCAGGGCCTGGTGGCGGTGGACGCGGCCGACCGGGCCCGGGGCGAGGCGGAAAGTAACGAAGCGGCGTGCCGCGCGGCGATGGAGAACACCAAAGTCGCGCAGGCGCGCGTGGACCAGGCGCAGGCCACCCTCGAGCGCACGCTCCTGCGCGCTCCGTTCGCGGGCATCGTCGCGGAGATCAACGGCGAGCTCGGCGAGTTCGTCACGCCCTCGCCGGTGGGCATTCCGACTTTGCCGGCGGTGGACGTCGTGGACATCAGCTGCATCTATGTCACCGCGCCGATCGACGAGGTCGATGCGCCGCGCATCAGGGCCGGCATGCAGGCGCGCGTGACGCTCGATGCCTTCCGCGGCCGGAAATTCCCCGCGCACGTGCGCCGCGTCGCGCCCTATGTGCTGGACGTGGAGAAGCAGGCGCGCACGGTCGAGATCGAGGCCGAGCTGGAAAAAGAGGCCGGCGCCGGTTTGTTGCCCGGCTACAGCGCCGACGTGGAAGTGGTCGTCGAGGAGCGCGCCGACGCCCTGCGTATCCCCACGCGCGCGCTGATCGAAGGCAAGCGCGTCTACGTGCTCGATCCGGTGACGGGCAGGCTCGCGCAGCGCACGGTCAAAAAAGGCCTGAGCAACTGGGAGAGCACGGAGATCCTCGATGGATTGAAGGCCGGCGAGCAGGTGGTCACGTCCACCGATCGCAAGGGATTGGCGGATGGCGTGCCGGCCCGCCGGGAGAGCGGCGTGTCCGCGGCCAAGTAGCTGCGCCCCGCGGCATGATCGAGCTCAGTCAAATCCGGCGCGAGTTCCTGGTCGGCGACCAGCAGGTCCATGCATTGGACGACGTGAGCCTCACGATCGGCGCCGGTGAATACGTCTCCATCATGGGCCCGTCCGGCTCCGGCAAGTCGACTCTGCTGAACGTGCTGGGCCTGCTCGATCGCCCGTCGGACGGACGCTACGTACTCGATGGCCGCGAGACGACCGACTTGAGCGATGACGAGCTGGCGCATACCCGCGCGCGCAAGATCGGTTTCGTGTTCCAGTCCTTTCACCTGGTGCCCCGGCTCACCGCGTTCGAGAACGTCGAGCTGCCGCTGGTGCTGGCGGGCGTGCCGCCGTCCGAGCGCCGGCCGCAAGTACGACGTTTGTTGGCCGGCCTGAGCCTGTCCGATCGCAGCCATCACCGCCCGAGCCAGCTATCCGGCGGGCAGCGCCAGCGCGTCGCCATCGCTCGCGCCATGGTGATGCAGCCGGCGGTATTGCTGGCGGACGAGCCGACCGGCAATCTCGACCATACGTCGGGAGCGGAGGTCCTGGATTCTTTGGAGGGCCTCAATGCGCGCGGCATCACCTTGCTGGTCGTCACACACGATTCGGAGGTGGCGCAGCGGGCTCGGCGGCACATCCGCATGCGCGACGGACGGATCGTCGAGGACCTCAAGTGAGCGGCCGGGGTTGACATGATCCTGCGCGACCTCATCCGTTTGTCGGCGGACTCCATACGGCGCGCGCGCCTGCGCAGCGCGATGCTCCTGCTGGCAATGGGCATCGGCGTCGCATCGGTGGTGGTGCTGACGGCCATCGGGGAGGGCGCGCGCAGTTACGTGACCAACGAATTCCGCTCGCTGGGCAGCCATCTGTTGATCGTATTGCCGGGGCGCACGGAGACCAGCGGCGTGAGCCTGGGAAACGTGGGCGGAGAGACCTCGCGCGACCTCACGTTGGCCGACGCGCAGGCGCTGCTGCGCATTCCGGACATCCGGCGCGTGGCGCCGCTCATCGTCGGTTCCGCCCCCGCCTCGGCCGGGGGGCTGGAGCGCGAAGTGCCGGTGCTCGGCGCGAACGGCGAATTGCTGGTGGTGCGCAACTGGCAGATGGCGCGCGGGCAATTCCTGCCGGTGGACGATCTCGATCGCGCCGTCGCGGTCATCGGCGGCAATGTCGAGCGCGAGCTGTTCCCCGGCACCAGCGCGCTCGGCAAGACGATCCGGCTCGGCCAGCGGCGCTTTCGCGTGATCGGCATCCTGGGCGGGGAAGGGCGCTCGATCGGCATGGATCTGCAGGAGCTGGTCATCGTGCCGGTGAGGTCGGGCCAGGCGCTGTTCGATTCCGCGTCTTTGTTCCGCATCCTGGTCCAGGCACGCTCGCGCGAATCCATGGAGGGCGCGCGCGAGCGGATCATCGCCGCCATCAAGGCGCGCCATCAGGGCGAGGAGGACGTTACGGTGGTGACGCAGGACGCGATCCTCGCCACGTTCGACAAGATTTTTGCCGTGCTGACGCTCACGCTGGCCGGCATTGCCTGCATCAGCCTGGCCGTTGCCGGGGTGCTGGTGATGAATGTCATGTTGGTGGCGGTGAGCCAGCGGACCGCCGAGATCGGTTTGTTGAAGGCGATCGGAGCGACGCGCCGCCAGATCACCGCGCTGTTTCTGGCGGAGGCGATCCTGTTGTCGCTGGCCGGAGCGGCCGCGGGTCTGGCGGCGGGCACGCTGGTGACGTGGCTCGGGCGCAGGGCGCTGCCGACATTCGCGCTGAGCGCGCCGCTCTGGGCGGTAATCCTGGCGGTCGTCATCGCGCTCGTCAGCGGCATCGTGTTCGGTCTGATGCCCGCGCGCCGCGCCGCGCGCCTCGATCCAGTGCTCGCGCTGTCAGGCAAGGTCTGATGCGCATCGCGGACGTCGTGCGCTTGACCACCGGCTCGGTCGTATCGCACCGGCTGCGGGCCGCGCTCACCGCGCTCGGCATCGCGATCGGCGTAACGGCCGTGGTGCTGCTCACTTCCATCGGCGAGGGTGTGCATCGCTACGTGCTGGCCGAGTTCACCCAGTTCGGCACCAACATCATCCTGATTTCGCCCGGCAAGACGGAAACCTTCGGCGGCTCCATCGGCAGGCTCGGGAACCTGCGGCCCTTGACGATCGACGATGCGGAAGCGCTGATGCGCGTGCCGTACGCCGTGGCATCCGTGCCGAACGTTCAAGGCAATGCCGAGGTCGAGGCCGGCGGGCGTACCCGGCGCGCCATGATATTGGGCGTGGGCGCGCGCTTTGCGCAGGCCTTCACCTTCGACGTGGCGGAGGGAGAGTTCCTGCCGGCCGACGATCCGCGCGCGCCGCGCAGCCTCGCCGTGCTCGGCAACAAGATGTACCGCGAGCTGTTCGGCACGGCCAATGCGCTGGGAGAGACCGTGCGCGTCGGCGAGCAGCGCTATCGGGTGATCGGCGTCATGCGGCCGAAGGGCTCGACGCTCGGGCTCGATCTCGACGACACCGTCTACATACCGGCCGCCCGCGGGCTCGAGCTGTTCAACCGCAGCAGTTTGTTCGAGATCCAGTTCGTGTATGCGCAGGACGCCCCGCTCCAGGAGGTGGTCGCGGGCATCAAACGAATCCTGGCGGCGCGGCATGGCACCGACGACTTCACCGTCACCACGCAGGCGCAGATGGTGGACACATTGGGTTCGGTGCTGTCGGTCCTTACCGTGGCGGTCGGGGCGCTCGGCAGCATCGCGCTCCTGGTCGGCGCCGTCGGCATCTTCACGATCATGACCATCGGCGTGCGCGAGCGCACCGCGGAGATTGGTTTGTTACGCGCGCTCGGCGCCCGGCAGCGGCAGATCCTGCGGCTGTTCCTCGCCGAGGCCATCGTGCTGTCGGCGCTCGGCGGGCTGGCCGGGCTGGTCTTCGGCCTGGCGCTGGTCGCGGTGCTCGACCTCGCCGCGCCCGCCTTTCCCGTGAGTTATTCTCTGACATTCATCCTGGCCTCCGAAATGCTCGCCGTGCTCATCGGCCTGCTCGCCGGCAGCCTGCCGGCCGTGCGCGCCGCGCGGCTCGAGCCCGTGGAAGCGTTGCGCACGGAATAATTGGATGCGTTTCGAAGTCAACCCGACGGACCCGCCGAAGTCCTTTGCCTTGGTCAGGAACCTGATCGGCGGGCTGCGTCTGCTGTTGTTCCTTCCCGTCGACAGCGGCCATTTCACCGTCTCCTGGCGTCAAGGTGTCGTCCTTGCCCTGTTGTCCGCCGCGCTGTGGGCCGGTCTCGATCGCCTGAGCCTGGCAGGCGGCGCGCAGTTCTCCTGGTACGGCGTGCAGCAGCTGGCGTGGCTGGCGCTGGTGTTCACCGCCACCACTTTGTTTGTTCTGCCGCGCGCGCGACCGGTCCGGCTGGAGGAGCGGCTGTTCACGGCCGCAGCCGCGGCGTTACCCGGATTCGTCATCATTTTGTTCCTGGCGGTCTATGCCGACCTGCAGGGGCCCGCGGCCGACACGCTGCTCGGTCTCATCTTTGTCGTACTGGGGGCGCTCTGGGTATTGCGCATCCTGCGGCGGGTTGGTGAGGTGCCGGCGGCGCCCGCGCTGCGCACCGCGATCGCCGCCGTCACGGCCACCTGCGTGGCGTTCCTGTACACCGTGCAATTTCAGCCGCAGCTGTTCTATTCGCCGGAAGGGGATGAGGGCGGTGACACGGGGTCCGCGCTGGATGGCGAGGAGCTGATGTATCGCCAGCCGGCTCTCATCGACGCGGCCGTCGCCCGGCTGGCGCCGGGTCAGGCCGGTCGCGCCGAGGTCTACTTTGCCGGTTTCGCCGGTGACGGGACTCAGGGCGTGTTTGCCAACGAAGTGCGTTGCGCGCGCGACGCGCTCGCCCGCAAGTACGATCTCACCGATCACAGCATCGAGCTGGTGAACACCGACGAAGATGACCCGCGCGCGCCGCTGGCCACGGGCGCGGGCCTGCGCCGCGCGCTGGCCGGGATTGGCAGCCGCATGAATGTCGATGAGGACGCGCTGGTGCTGTTTCTCACCTCGCACGGCTCGGAGGACGGCGAGCTGCAGGTCTCGCGCCCCGGGTTGTGGCTGAACAGTCTGACGGCGGACGGCGTGGCCGAGGCGTTGCGCGCCAGCGGCATCAAGTGGCGTGTGATCATAGTGTCGGCTTGTTACTCGGGGGCTTTCATCGAGCCGCTCGCGGACGACTACACTTTCATTCTCACGGCTGCGCGCGCCGATCGCATGTCCTTCGGCTGCGGCGACGACCGTGATCTCACCTATTTCGGCGAGGCGTTCTTCCGCGATGCACTCCCGGCCAGCACGTCTCTGGAGCAGGCCGCGCACCGGATGCAGCAACAGGTCACCGAGCGCGAGCGCTCCGAGCACTTCACGCCGTCGGAGCCGCAGATCTTTGTCGGCGAGCGGATGCGGGCCAAGCTGAACGAGCTGAAATTTTCCGCCGATCGCTGACGGATGCCTGCTGCCAGCGGCGGCCGCTGCCAGGCGGGCCGCGGGATAGGCGTGGAGAGGCAACGCGATTCGGGACCCTGCGTTGGGCTCTTCGCGGGGCCTGCCGGGCGCGTTCCGGCGATGTCAGGAACCGGGCGGCGGTCGGGGCAGGCTTGAGCACAGACCCCGGGCGTGGCTTAAACTATCCGCGTATCCCGTCTATCAATAACAGCTCTTTATCCAGGAGACTCTCATGACGCGGATTATCGCCACCCTTGTCTTCTCCCTGATTTTTTCCAGCCTGTCGTTGAGCGCTCTCGCCGAAACCTACCCGATCAATTCTGCGCATACCTTTGCCTACTTCGAGGTCGATCACCTGGGCCTGTCGAAGATCCGCGGCCGCTTCGACAGCACCAGCGGCAGCATCACCATCGACAAGGACAAGACCAAGGGGAGCGTCGAGGTGACCATCGACACGCGCTCGATCTCCACCGGAGTGCCGAAGCTCGACGAGCAGCTGCGCGGCGCGGAATTCTTCGACGCGCAGAAGTACCCGGCCATCACCTTCAAGTCGACCAATGCGACGTTCGCGGACGAGGAGCTGGTGGAGGTCACCGGCGACCTGACGATGCACGGGGTCACCAAACAAATCTCGCTGCAGGTGAATTCCTTCAGCTGCATTCAGCATCCGGCGATGAAGAAGACCGCCTGCGGGGCCATGGCCGAAACGACGATCCGCCGTTCGGACTTCGGCATCAAGACGGGCCTGCCGGGGACCGGCGACGACGTGGCGATCCGAATCTCCATGGAGGCGTACGCGCAGTAAAGGCGCGGCCGCCAGCGCCGGCCGGCGGTCATTTGCCGGCCGCGAGCTCCTGCAGGCAGCTCTCGACGATACTCAGCCCCTCGTCGAGGAGGGCGTCCGAGATCGTCAGAGGCGCGAGGAAGCGGATGACATTGCCGCGCACGCCGCAGGACAGCAGCAACAAACCTTTCTTGCCGGCCGCCTGAGTGAGCGCGCGGGTGAGATCGGGATCAGGCTCGTCAGGGTTGCCATTCCTGACCAGCTCCATCGCCACCATGGCTCCGAGGCCGCGCACCTCGCCGATGCAGCGCAGGCGGGCCTGCAGCGCCTTCAGACGCTGCTGCATGCGTTCGCCGAGTCGAGTGGCGCGCGCAAGCAGATCCTCCTCTCTGATCACTTCGAGCACGGCCAGCCCGGCCGCACAGCCGAGTGGAGAACCGGCATAAGTGCCGCCGAGGCCGCCGGCCGGCGGAGAATCCATGATGGCCGCCTTGCCGACCACGGCGGACAGCGGCACGCCGCCCGCGAGACTCTTGGCGACCGTCATGAGATCCGGCTCGACCCCGGCATGCTCGACGGCGAACAGCTTGCCGGTGCGGCCGAAGCCGCTTTGAATCTCGTCGATGATCAGCATGATGCCGTGCTGATCGCAGATCTGCCGCAGCCGCTGCAGGAACGGCGCCGGCGCCGCGTAGAACCCGCCTTCACCCAGGACCGGCTCGACGATGATCGCGGCCACGCGCGCCGGATCGACGTCGGCCTTGAACAATTGTTCGAGCGCATGGAACGCATCCTCGGCAGTGACGCCGTGATAGGCGATCGGGAAGGGCAGGTGGTAGATCTCCGCGGGCATCGGACCGAAACCGGCTTTGTAAGGCTGGACCTTGCCGGTGAGCCCGATGCACAGAAGCGTGCGTCCGTGGAAACCGCCGCTGAAAGCGATCACGGCGGAGCGGCCGGTGTGATAGCGCGCGATCTTGACGGCGTTCTCGACCGCTTCCGCGCCGGTGGACAGGAACAGCGTCTTCTTCGGCGTGTCGCCCGGGGCGAGCGCGTTCAATTTCTCAGCCAGCGCGACGTAGCCCTGATACGGAGTGACCTGGAAGCAGGCATGCATCAGCTTCTCCACCTGCGCGGCCACGGCGGCCTTCACGCGCGGATGCACGTGCCCGGTATTCAATACCGAGATGCCGCTGGCGAAATCGATGTAGCGCCGTCCCTCGGCATCCCACAACTCGGCGTTGGACGCGCGCTCGGCATAGACGGGCAGCAGGTTGGAAACGCCGCGGGGAACGGCGGCGATGCGGCGGCGGTGCAGATCTTCGTTGGTGGCCATGGGAATGTGCCGGGTAGTTAGGAGTGGGCAATGCTACAACAGCGGCCCGGACGTGGGTATGTGGTGCGACAAAGTACGTGCACGTTTGGCTGACGCAGTGCCAGGCGCGGTTTCGGTGGGCGGAAGGGGTTCGGGGGTCGTCAAAAACAGAGATTCCCGTAGAATGCACGACAGATTCACCGCCGCCGTCACCGCGGCCGCACACCGGAGATCGAGCATGACCCGACAAACAACCGACAGCGCGCCCATCGAGTGTGACGTCGTGATCGTCGGCGCCGGTCCCTGCGGGTTGTTCCAGGTGTTCGAGCTGGGCCTGCTTGGCATCCGCGCCCATATCGTCGATTCCCTCAAGCAGCCCGGCGGGCAGTGCGCGGAGCTTTATCCCGACAAGCCGATCTACGACATCCCCGCATTGCCGGTGTGCGGCGCGCAGGAGCTGATCGATCGCCTGATGGATCAGATCAAGCCGTTCAACGCCACCTTCCATCTCGGCCAGGAAGTGACCGAGGTGCGCCCGCTCGCCGAGCATGTGTTCCATGTCCGCACCGCGGCGGGCACGACCTTCCATGCGCGCACGATCGTCATCGCCGGCGGCGTGGGATCGTTCCAGCCGCGCAAACTCGCGGTGCCCGGCGCCGAGGCATATGAGGACAGCAGCATCCACTATCGGGTGAAGAGCGCCGCTGCCTTCCAGGACCAGGACCTGGTCATTTTCGGCGGCGGGGATTCGGCGCTCGACTGGACGCTCGATCTGTGCGGCAAGGCGCGCAGCCTGACGCTCGTGCACCGTCGGGCGGAATTTCGCGCCGCGCCCGCGTCCGTCGCGCGCATGCGCGAGCTGGCCGCGGCGGGAAAATTGCGCTATCTCGAGGGCGTTGCGACCTCGCTCCTCACCGCTGGCAGCAGCCTGGAAGGCGTGGTGGTCAAGGCTACCGACGGCAGCCAGCACGAATTGCGCGCCGGCCATCTGCTGGCGTTCTTCGGCCTGCATCCGAAGCTCGGCCCCATCGCCGACTGGGGGCTCGACCTGGACAAACGAACCGTCAAGGTCGATACGGAAAAATTCCAGACGAGCATTCCGGGGATCTTCGCCGTCGGCGACATCAACAGCTATCCGGGCAAGAAGAAGCTCATTCTCAGCGGCTTCCACGAGGCGGCGCTCGCGGCCTTCGGTATCCAGCACCACATCAGCCCGGAAAAGAAGCAGTTCCTGCAGTACACGACGACCAGCCCGATCATGCACAAGCGCCTGGGAGTGGCGCACGAGGGGTAGTGTGGCAGGCTGTTGAAAAAGGGAGGGGGAGAGGGGAGATACCCACAATTTTGGGAAGGGTTAAGAAATTCTGTTGATTTTATGGCCGTTGCAGATGATGGTGGGACGGAAGCGAATTAGCGCGGTAACCCAGATCAGCAGGGATTTTGGGTTTGAACCTGCACGGCTACTGCGTAGCATTTCCCGCAGCAGACGGCACATGGATTCCACTGCGTTGTTGGTGAGGGGTAAACCGAGCTCGGGACGAGCAAGATAGGAGCGGTAGAAGGGTAGGTCCACCAAGAACTGGCAAAGGACTGTTTTGATCCGCACAGTGCCACAGTCGCCACCGGACAGCCGCCTTAGGTGTGCAACTGTATGCTGCAAGGGTATTCCGTCGGGTAGAAGTAGAGCGTTGCGGACGGATTGGTAAATCTCTTCACGTACCGCTCCACCCCGTAGCACGTAACGTACTTTACGGCGAGGGGCCTGAAACTTAAGCAGCACGTGGAAATGGCAGAGCTGCAAAGTCCATCGTTGCTGGCGGGCGATTTTCTCAATGCCAGTTAAATTATCGGCAACTATAGCTCGAATGCGTTTCTTGGCATGGAAGGGAATGGTCTCTATAGCCTGCTGCCACCGGGAGGCGCCCTCTTTGCCAGAGAGCAGTAGCGGGTCGAGGAAGGTAGCGTAACGGTCCTGGCACGATTTTAGTGCGATCAGATACAACACCCACGGTGTTCCATTGAATTCGAACCACAGCCCATCGATCAACAGCACCAGAGGCCCAGCGGGGATTTTTTGCGGACTGGGGCGAGAAACCCACCGCTGCAGAGCTTGGCGGAATCGATACCTGTATGCCGGTAGTTCGACCGTGGTGCGATGGGAGAAAAGCTGACCAAGGGTGTAGCCCTTCACCAGGACGCGATACAGGAGGTCTGTAGAGCTGCGATGGAGGGGGCGCCCGCGTTTTTTGGGCCGCAGGGTCCAGGTGCGATGACATTGCACACACTGGCGACGGCGCGGACCAAACCGGCGCACGGGGGCTGCACAACAGGGAGATTTCGCATGCTTGCATTGCATGCATGCGAGTTATCCAGGAAAACTCAGTTTTTACGGCTGAAACGCAGCTGTTTCGACTCATCGGATCAACAGATTTTCTTTACCCATCCCAAAATTGTGGGTATCTCCCCACCCAAGACACTGCGATCCCACGATGTTCCCGGCTCTTCAGTGCTTCGCCGCAGCCCCCTCTTCCCCACCCACATCAGCGACCGTAGTCGCACTCATGATCGGCACCAACGGCAGCGCTTCCCGATCGACGACCTTCCCATCCTTCACCACCGCGTAAATGCTCCGATAGTTCCGCGCACTTTCCAGCGGATTGCGATCAAGGATAACCAAGTCTGCGACCTTCCCCGCCTCCAGCGTCCCCAGGTTCGCGTCCACCTTGTACGCCTTCGCGATGTGGCTCGTCGCCGACTTGAGGATCTCCATCGGCGCCATCCCCAACTCTTCCAGTCCCACGAGCGCATTGAAGTGCCCCTCGCCGATGTTGCGCGAATCGACGATCGTGCGCCCCGACTGGGCCAGCTGTACCGCGTTGGCCATGGTCGAATCGGTGGACACCAGCAGGATGGCGCCCGCCTGGATCATGTTGCGCTGGTTCACCCGGGACACTTTCTGGAACTGAGGAAAAGCAAAGCCGACCTTTGGCGGCGATTTCGCCAGCTGCTGCAGCTCGTTGTCCAGGTACTTTTGCGTGGTGAGAATGACGGAGGCCGGTACGCGCCGCTCGACGAGCTTCTGGATCATCTCCTGCGGAAACGGCGCCGTGGGCCCGGAGATGTCCCCGTGCGTGATGATGTCGACGCCGGCGTCGAGCGCCATGTCGAGGCTTTCCGAAGTGGTGATATGAGCCTGGATCGTCAGGCCGGCCCTGTGCGCTTCCTCGACGATCACCCGCTGCACGCGCGGCGAGAAGGTGATGTAGTTGAACGTCGCGATCTCCGGCCAGAAGCCGTGGCCGCTCGCGGCGTACTTCATGAAATCGATGCCCTTGTGCGCGTACCCGCGGATGAAGGGACGCACTTCTTCGGGCGTCAGAAGCAGCAGTTCCGGACCGATGCCCTCCTCGTAGCTGGCATCGAAGCGCTCCGCAAACGACTTGCTGACGAAGCCCAGCACCTGCGGATCGCGCATGTCGGCGCCGAGCGGACCGGTCATCCCGACGATGCTGCCGGCCAGATAGATGCGGCTACCCGGCGCCTGGCCGGCATTGATCATATCCCGCGCCTTGATCAGCGCCGCGCGGGGACCATAGGTGTCGAACACCGTCGTTTGACCTGCCTTCAGCGTGATCTGCGCGGCTTCCAACGCGAGCTCATGCAAACGGTCCTCGTACTTGACCGTCGTTTCCAGATCCGGAAGCGCCAGGTGCACGTTTGCGTCCATCAGCCCGGGAATGAGGTATTTGCCGCGCGCGTCGAGCTTCTTCGTACCGCGCGGGATCGCGACGTCGTGCACGCCGCCGATCTTGGCGATGCGCCCGTCGGAGATCAGCAGCACGGCATCGCGGACGGGCTCTTTGCCGGTGCCGTCGATCAGCGTCGCGCCCGTGACCGCCAATTGTTCCGCACCCGCCACCGTCCAGACCAGACCGGCCGCGACCCATGTCGATATCATCAATGTCGATATCAAACGTACTTTCATCTGACGTCCTCCAGATCCTGCTTTACGGTCTTGCTTGCCCACCACAAGTGCCATCCGGCCCACCAGTAGCCGGGAGAAAGGATCAGCAATGCATAGCGAAGGGATTGTTCCCCGTACTGAGCGTGCAGCGCATCGCTCAAGGCGCCCGCCACCAGCGGTCCCAGCCCCATGCCGATGAGATTGGCAAACAGGTAGATGAGCGCAATCGACATGGCGCGCATATGCGGCGGCACCAGCGTCTGGATCATGCCGAAGAGCGGCCCGTACGTCAGATAGATGCCCACGAGAGACAGACCTAACAGCGTATAAGCCAGGTACGCGTTGGGTGAAAGGTAGATACCCACCGAGATGACGCCAAAAAAAACGAATGCGATGGCCATGGCCTTCAGTTGCAAGTCCTCGCTGCGCGGCGCGCGACGGGTTGCCCACTCACCCCCCAGGTAAAGGCCTAACAATCCACCCACTCCATAGATCGCGGAAAACCAGGTACCCACCTCCCCGCTCTCGAGGCCATAGCTGCGGATGAAAAACGCGGGCTTCCATTGCGTAATCCCCCAGCCGAAGAATGAGGTCACCGACCAGCTGAGCAGCAGATGGCGGAACGTGCGGTTCTTGAAAAGGACCGCGCAGACTTGCGTCAGGCCCGGCTGTGGCGCGGGCTGCGCCGCGATTCCCGGCCCGTCTGCCGGTGCATCGATGACGCCGGCGGGTAGCCCGCCGCCGGCCGCCGGCACCGGTCTCATGCGCCGCGGCTCCTTCAATGTAAACCACGCCAGTGCCGCCAGCAGCAGGCCCGGCAGACCCAGCGCGATGAATGTCACACGCCAGCCATAGAGCTGGTTGAGCCAGCCGCCCGCAAAGTATCCAAACACCGCACTCAGCGGATACCCGAGCATGTACCGCGCGATCGCGCGCGGACGCTCGTCGCGCGTGAAATAGTCGGCGATGAGGGAATTGGCCGGCGGAACGCAACCGGCCTCGCCCACCGCCACGCCGATCCGGACCAGCAGCAACTGCAGGAAACTTCCCGCCATTCCGCACAGCGCCACCGCGGCACTCCACAGTGCGGTGGTGAAGGTCACGATCGTCACACGGTTGCCGCGATCGGCCCAGCGGGCAAGCGGAATGCCCATCACCGAATAAAACAAGGAGAAAGCGATCCCCGTCATGAGTCCGAGCTGCGTGTCGCTGAGGTCCAGATCCGCCTTGATGTCCTGCAGCAGCACGCCCAGCGCCACGCGGTCGGCGAGATTGAAGATGAAGATGACCAGCAGGACCGTGAGCAGGTATTTTTTATACGAGATCATGATGCCTCTCGCGATCGTGCCGACCCGGTTCACGGCCGGACTCGGGTCCGCGAATGCAGTGTTTTCGGCACGCATTCCTCGCAGTCGCCACGGATCGTGCAGCGCTACGACAAAGTTGCATACACCCGACGGAAGTTCGCTCCCAGGATTGCCTTTACGGCCTCGGCCGGATAACCGTGCCCCAGCATCAGCTGGACGAGCTCGATCACCTGTTCCGGCTGGAAGCACGTGCCCTCACCGCGCGGCAGCTGCGTGCCAGAAGGGTTGGTCCAGCCGATGGAAGGATCGGGCCAGGGCTTTTGTTTGTCCTCGGACGCCTTGCGCGCGGACTTGTCGTAAAACACCGGTGGCACATAGTCACTGCCCAACCCCACATGCTCAGGGCCGACCAGATTCACGATGTAGTCGACGTGCTTGAACAGACTCGCGGTTTTCGCGGCCAGATCGCCCATGAAAGTGCCGAGCCCGACCACCCCGATGACACCACCCTTCGCGGCACACGCGCGAATCTGGTCGTCGTGGAGATTGCGGATGTGCGCGCAGATCCCGTGGGCGCCGGAATGAGAAAAGATCGGCGGGCGCTCGGACAGCTCGATCGCCTCGAGCGAGGAGCGCCGCCCGGTGTGCGTGCCATCGACGATGATGCCCACGCGGTTCATCTCCTTGACCACTTGCCGTCCATAGTTGCTCAGGCCCGAGTCGGCAGCTTCGGCGCAACCGTCGGCGACAAAGTTGCGAATATTGTATGCCAGCAGCATGTGCCGGATGCCCGCTGCGTGCAGCGCCTCGATGCGCGACAAATCCATGCCGATGGGCAGCGTCTCCTGCGAATTGAAGCCCAGCACCAGCTTGCCTTCCCGCCGCCCGCGATCGATTTCGGCAACCGAAGCGCCAACGGTGAGCCAGGAGGACTGCGTCCCGACCAATTCCTTGAAGCGCCGGATGGCATCGAGCGTGCCCTCGAACGTCGGCGGCCCCCAATCCTGCGCCGTAAGCGACACAAAGGTGAAGCCGGCGCGCTGGTAGCGGCGCAGGGTCTGCATGTCCCAATACTCCGGGACCCACGGCACCGTCATGTCCCACACGTCCGTCTCGGCGAGGATACTGGTGACGGCGGGATCAACGATCTCCGCAGCGCCGATGCTCTGCGCTTTCATATCCCGGCCACCCGCCGGAAGGGCAGGAACCGATTGCTGAAATCACTGGAGCGGAAACCTTGTGCGTCGAACGACAAGACGCTGTTGAACGTGGCCATCCTCGTGTCCCTGGCATGCCAGATGTCCGGCGCCCAGCCTTCGAGGTCGTACGTTACTGTTCCGAATTCCCCTGCGGTAATCATCCGCGCGCCACCGTCCCGTGCCTGAATCGCAACTTCGGTGCCGCTGGCATCATGCCGATAGCGGCCGGCGATTTTTCTTGCGTCCGGCGGATCGGCGGATTCCACGCGCTGGTATTCGTCGACGTTGCCGAAATCGCTCAGACGGATCGCATCCGGATGCACCGGATCACCCACCGCCGTCAATGCGAGGCCGGTACCGATCGGCGTCGTGGCTTGCCCCGTAAACGTGAAAAAGCTCGTGGGCCGTAAGACACCTTTGTCGTCGGGAGCCACCAGCACCTTGGCGCCGTTCACCCAGACCTGCTGGCCTTCCCGGGCGATGTCGCCGGCGCCGGACGGGCGAAAAAAGTGGATGACGCCACCGGTTGCCGGCGAGCGAAAGGTTCCGCTGACGGCGCGGGCCGAGGACGCCACCCCCGGTGGCTCCAACCCGGGCAGGCTGGCATCGAGAATCCTGTAGGCGAGCGTTGCGCCGCTCACATCCGCGCGGTTGACCATGACCACGACGTCGAGACCGGCGTGCGGAACTTTCAGCATATAGGAATTGCCGCCGCGCCATTCGCCGACGTGTGAGAGCGTAGCGGCGCCCCGATACGGCAGGGTGGCAAGCCCGAACCCATAGTGGGTCGACATTCCATTGGTCAGCTTTTGCGGCGTTTTCATCAGCGCCCAGGTGTCGGCGTTGCCGACCGTGGGCGCATTCATGTGGACCATCCAGCGCAGCATGTCGTTGACGGTCGAAATCATTCCGCCTTCACCGGCGGAAGGCGCATCGATATGAATTTTCTCCAGGCGGCCTGCTGCGTTCAGGAGATGGGTGGCGGACCTGTTCGCCACCGGATCCTTGTCCATCCGATGCACCAGCGTGTCGTACATTCCAATGGGATCGAAGACGCGTTGCCGCGTGACCTCCTCGAACGTCTGCCCGGTAATGCGTTCGATCGCCGCCGTCAGGATCAGAAAGCCCCCGTTGGTATAGGTCCAGCAGCTGCCCGGCGCGAAATTCACGTCGTCCAGACGGCGCCACAGCGAGAGGATCTGCTCGCTCGTGGCGAAGCAATGATCGCCGCTGAAAAAATACACGATGGACTTGCCGTCGCGGATACCGCCGACATTGCCCATGATCTGCCGCATCGTCACCTTGTGAGTCACGGGATGGAATTCGGGGAAGTGCTTCCCCAGCGGATCATCGACGCCGGCCTTGCCCTCCTCGCACAGCAGTAGATACGTCAGACAGGTGACATGCTTGGTGACGGAGGCCATGCGCATGCGCGTATTGGGCGTCAGGACTACCGGCAACTCCATGCTGGCAAGACCAAATCCCTTGCGATAAACCGGTTTGCCGTCGATCGCGATCCCCACCGTCGCTCCGGGCAGGCGGCACTGGTCGAGATCGGCGAAGATCGCATCGATTTTCTTCTCGTCGAAGTCGACGGCGAGTTTGCGCACGGGCGCGGAATGGGCTGGTGACATCATGCGGGCCCTCGTGGCAAGGAATCAGAAGTAAACGCCGCGCGAAATGCGGCGGGTGCCGAACATGGCCTGTACGCCGTGAGTAAAGGCGATGGGCCATATGGATTTGTGGGCTTCGTCCGGAATGACTTCGGTCATCAGCTGCAATCCCGGAATCGCGGCATCCCTCAGCGCCTTCGCCAGAAGAATGAGGCTGCTGGTGATCCGCCACACGGCCAGGATGGGCTCATATTCCTCGTCAGAGCCGGCCGATAGATAGGCTTTGACGCCGTGCAGCGCTTTGCCGGACGCGGCGAAGTCGCGCACCATTTGCAGGCCGAAGTTGTAATTGTCGAAGCGCCCGCCCCACTTCGGCTCCCCATGCACGCTCACGCCGGGGCTGGAGATGATGTAGTTCTTGAAGAGGTGCGGCTGCGTGAGCAGCGTGAACAGCCCGAAAAAGCCGCCGGCAGAATGGCCGAAATAGGTGCGCTCGCCGGGAATGGTCCGGTATTTTTCATCGATGAACGGAATCAGCTCGTGGCCGATGAAGCGCTGGAAATTCTCGCCGCCATGGAAATTCGGGGTGCCTTCCTCGGGCTCCAGCACGCCCTCGATCTCGGGCACCATCATGCAGTCGCGCCAGTTCGTGACCCACTTCTCCCACTTCGGCCAGGGCGGGGCCGTGAGATCGCGAATGCGCAGCATGTAACCGGCATGCGGATGGTCGCTCGGGTAGCCGATGCCGACGAGGATGAAGGGCGGCGAATCGAGCTCGGACATCTGCAGGAGATAGGCAATCGACTTGAACATCTCGAACGTCGCATTGCCGTCGGTCGCATAGACCACTGGATATCGCCGCGCATCCCCCGCGCGCTGGCCCGGCTGCATGACCTGTATCTTGAAGGTCTGCGCCACATGGCTGGCGCGGATCAAATGGGTCTCGACGGGCGGAAAATGCAGTGCTGAGTCTTCCTGCTTTCCCATGTCCGCGGCCTTCAAAAATCGTAGATGAACTGCATGCCGATGGTGCGCGGCCGCGGGCGATAGCCGAACGTATCCGGGCTGAACGAAACCGGCGCGATGGCGCGCCGCGTGTACTCATCCTCATCCGTCAGATTGCGCACGAACAGGTCGACGCTGAGATTCCCGAAGGAGACGCGGGCTGCCGCATCGACCTTCACGTAATCGCCCGCCTTGAGTGTCGGCGTCTGCAGGATGTCGCCATAGAAGTCGCCGACATAGATGGCGTCGGTGCGCACGTAAGCTTCATGTCCCGCGACGTTGAACCCGTACTGGAGGCCGACCGTGCCATTGACCTGCGGCGATCCCGGCAACCGGTCGCCGTCCTTGAACCCCTGCAGCGGCACGTCCTGGGTGAGCCGCGCACGCACCCACGAGCCGCCGGCATCGAGACGCACGGACTTCGAGAGCTGGAAGTTCGCCTGCAGCTCGAAGCCCTCCGACAGCGCGGCGCCGGCGTTGGTGAGATAGCCAAAGCCCTGGCAGATCGTACTGCCGGCGCGAGCGTTGATCGGCAGGCCTTCCCATTCCATGCGAAACAGCGTCGCATCGACCGTCACGCGCCGGTCGAACCAGTTGAATTTACCGCCCAGCTCGTAGTTGTCGACCGAGTCCGAATTGAGGGCGCGCGTCGAGGCGATGGTGATGTTGGTCCCATCGACCACGCCGTCGTTGTCGGTATCGCAAACACCGGACGGCAAGCCGCGCTGCGGCACGCCGATGCGGAACCCCTGCGACCACCCGGCATAGACCAGACCGGTCTCGCCGACCTTGTAACTGAGATTGGCGCGATAGGTCTCGCCGGACGAAGTCGATTCGTTGCGCACCAGATCGTAGCGGAATGCACCGAATCCGAAGGCCTCGATGCCGCGATCGTAGCGGTAGGCCCGCGCGCCGCCGGTCAGCGTGAAACCGGGCAGGAATCTCCAGGACACCTCGCCGAAGGCCGCCCGCTGCTCGACGTTGCGCTTCACGAGCTGCCCGCCGACGACGCGGCTCCCGGGGTTGTAGAAGTTCGTCGCCGGATCGCCCGACCACAGCACATCGGGCAGATCGAGCGTGTCGTCGATCTTCTCGCCATAAACACCGACGAGAAAGTCCCACTGGCCACCGAGCTTGGTCGCCAGGCGAATCTCGCCATTGTTCTCGCGGTGGGGGTTGGTATAGGCGGCGGAAATCGGCCACGGATAGCTCAATTCGGCCGACCAGGCGATGACATTGTCCGTACCGCTCTTGATATGGGAATAGGTCGCCAGCAGATCGCCCCAGCCCAGGTCGTATTCGGCCACGCCGTTGGCGATGTCGATCTTCGTATCGTAAACCCCGCCGGTCTCGCCACGCCGATAATGCTCGGGCGCAACCCGGAAGGCCGTTTGTTCATAGGTGCCGCTGGTCGCTACCGGATAGCCGTCCGTCTCGCTCTTCTGGCTGAGGTAGGAGGCGGTAAACCGCAGCTTCTCCGTGGCCTGGAACAATGCGGCGATACGGCCTCCCTTGGTGTACGTCGCACCCACTTCGTCCTCGTCGAGCGCGAGCGCCTGTGCGCCGAATTGCGCGGTGCGCGCCAGGAAAGCCGCATTGGACCCGGCTCGATTTTTATAGTAACCGCTGTCGGAGAATACATACGCCGTGGCACGGATCGCGAGCTTGTCGGCAATGAGCGGAATGTTGCCGGCAGCCTGGAAGGTGTAGTTGTCACCGCCGTTGCCGGAAGTCTGCGAATAGCCCGCGCCGACCTTGCCTTCGAAGCGGTCGGTCTTCGGCGCGACCGGAACGGTGCGCACCGCGCCGCCCATCGAGGAGCTGCCGAACGCGGTGCCCTGCGGACCGCGCAACACTTCGACCCGTTCGATGTCGACCAGCTTGATGTCGACGTTGGAGCCGGTCATGCCGGCGGACGTGGTGGTCGGCGTCTCGCCGAAGTAAGTTGCGGTGGTGGGGCCGGAAAAGAAGTTCTGCAGCCAAGTGTCCGTGGCGAGGCCGCGGATGATGATGGCCTGGCCGCCGTAGCCCTGCGCATCCATCTGGTTCACACCGGGCATGCCGCGCAGGTAATCCTCGGCGTTGACGAGCCCGCGCCGGTCGATGTCCTCCGCGGTGACGACGCCGATGCTGAGGGGCACATCCTGGATGTTCTCGCTGCGCTTCGTCGCGGTCACCACGACCTCTTCGATCTTGCCCGAAGCAGGCTCTTCTTTCGCGGCGGGCGCCTCCTTGCCGGCCTGCTCGTTCTGCGCCAGCCGGACCTGCGAGCCGCGCGCGTCGTGCGCTCCGCGAGTCTCGCTCAACGGGGAAAGCAGCGTGGTGCTCGCGGTTTGTTCGGTGTCGATGGCGATGGCGTTGGCGCCGACCGCGTGGAATTTCAGGTTGGTGCCCCGCAGGAGCCGGGCGATGGCGTCGGTCGGCGCCATGCGGCCGCGGACGGCGGGCGCGTCGAGATCGCTGACGATTTCCGTGGCCGTCAGCACCTGGATGCCGGCTTGTTTGGAGAAATCGAGCAGCGCGGTAGAGAGTTTCTGCGGCTCGATGTTGAAGTCCACCGTGCCGCTCAGGCCCGCGGCCGACGCAGTGCCGAGCAACAACAAAAGAAAGGGGAGCAGTAGAAACTTCAACGGCTGCGCGCCCCGCGCGCGGAGCCGTGAGGGGTGTGCGTCGTGGAATGCTGCGGTAGTTGCGGTGGTCATCGCCGTATCCCCGTATGTTCTTGGGCCCGGACGGCCTGTGTACCCTACCTCGCATCAGCGGCTGGAAATGGAACCGTTTCCGGCAAATATTCGCACGCCCGGTTCCGAAACGGGGGCATGGCGCGATATATATGTGTAGGCTGGAACCCTCCAACGGCCAGCGGTTGCGTTGCGCTATGTGGAAGCGTCCTCACATCCAAGGCGACTCCTCGCCGGACCTCGCCGGAACGGAACAGCGCTCCGATGCCGCACTGCGCGCGGCCGTGGTGCAGCGGCTGTTCGAGGCCCACAACCGCAAGCTGATCCGTTTCCTGCTGGCGCGCCTGCATGACGAGCAGGACGCGGTGGAAGTGGCGCAGGAAGCTTATGTCCAGCTGCTGCAGCTGGACAAAGCCGGTGGCGTAGGGCTGCTGCAGGCGTACCTTTTCAAGATCGCCCGCAACCTGGCCGTCGACCGGGTGCGGCGCCGTAAGGTGCGCACCGAGCACGCGCAGGCCGCCGACCCCAACAGCCTGTTCGAGATCGACGTGGAACAGGGGTACCTCGCGGGCGAGCGCCTGCGGCTGTTCTGGCAGGCCGTGGAAGAGCTGCCGGAGAAATGCCGCGCGGCGTTCATGGCGAGCAAGTTCCAGGAGCGCACCGCCGAAGAAATCGCCGCGGACATGCACGTGAGCGCACGGATGATCCGGAAATACATTGTGCAGGGCCTGGTCTACTGCCGCCTGCGGCTCGACGGAGTAACGATGGAAGAAGCGAAGAAACGCATGCGCGCGGAGGCGTCATGAGCACCTCGACGGACCACCCGGATATGGAAGTTAGACGGCTGGAAGAAGCCGGCCACTGGCTGCTGCAACTGCGCGAGGAGAACCTCAGCGAGGAGGCCATGCAGCGCTGGCTCGAGTGGTGCGAGGCCGATCCGAAGAACCTCGCGGCTTTCGAGCGCGTGCAGGCTTTGTGGCGCGGAGTTCCCGCGCAAGCCGCGGTGCCGGCCAAACTGCAGCAGGCGCTGGTCTCTCCCCGGGAACGACAAAGCACGGATGCGCGCCGGGCACGCAGATTCGGCAGCTTCGCGCCCTGGGAAAGAGTGGCGGCGGCGGCCGGAGCGGCCGCAGTGGTGGGGCTCGGCTCGCTGGCGCTGCTGGAGCAGCGGACACCGCCCGATTCCATCACCGTCGCCAAGCTCGAGGCGCCACCGCGCGTCAATCAGAATTCGGTGCTGCCGGATGGCTCGCACGTCGACCTGGCCGCCGGGTCGGCCGTGGCGATCGACTATGACCGCGACATGCGCCGGTTGAAGATGCAGGACGGCACGGCATTCTTTCGCGTCAAGCAGGACAAGGAACGGCCGTTCGTCGTGCAGGCCGGGCCGCTGAGCGTGACGGCGGTGGGCACGGCGTTCAACGTCCGCCGCAATGGACAACGAGTGGTCGTGACGGTCGAGGAAGGCGTGGTGCGGATCGACAAAGAAAGCGACAAAAGCTCCCTGCAGGCCACGGCCGGATATCGGCTGACGTACGATGCGGACAGCCGCGAAGCACGGCTGACGCCGGTAAATCCGGCCGCCGAGCTGGCGTGGCGCGAGGGCCGCCTGATCTACGACGGCGAGCCGCTGAAGGCCGTCATCGAGAACGTCAACCGCTACTCGCCGAAGAAAATCACGCTATCGGATGAGTCGCTCGGGCAGCTGCGCTTCACCGGCACCGTGTTCGTCGACTCGATAGAGACGTGGCTGGGCGCCCTGCCCCGCGCGTTCCCGGTGAGGGTGAAGGAAGGCGAAGGCGAGACGACGCTGCTGCCGAAATAACCACAGCCGCCGGCTCAGCTCCCTGCGCCGGCCGGCGCCGTTTTCATCGAGCTGATGATCGGCGCCGCCGGAAGCGCATCGCGGTCGACCGCTTTTCCATCTTTGATCACCGTGCGGATGCTGCGGTAGTTGCGGGCGCTGTCCAGTGGATTGCGCTCGAGAATGACGAGGTCGGCGATCTTGCCCGCTTCCAGCGTGCCGATGCCTGCATCCACCTTGTATGCCCGTGCGATGTTGCTCGTGGCCGATTTGAGGATCTCCATCGGCGCCATCCGCATCTCCTCCAGCGCCATCAGCGCATTGAAGTGCCCTTCGCCCATGTCCGTCGGGTCAATGGTCGAGGAAAGCTTGCCCGACTCCGCCGACAGCACGGGATTCGCCAGTCCGGCATCGGTCGAGAGAAGCAGTGTGACACCGGCTTCGATCATGTTGAGCTGGTTCACCCTGGCGAGCTTGCGATAGTCGAGCCTGCGCTTGGCCTTCTTCACGTCTTCGAGCACCGCGTCGAGTTGCCGCTGCGTCACGGGCATCACGGATACGGCAATGCCTCGCTGGACCAGCTTCTCGAGCGTTGCCTGTGGAATCGGTGTATCGACTCCCGTGATGTCGCCGTGCGTGACGATGTCCACGCCGGCTTCGATGGCCATATCCAGGCTTTCCACCGTCGTGGCATGCGCCTGGACCGTCAAACCCGCCGCGTGCCCCTCCTCGACGATCACCCGCTGAACGCGCGGCGAGAATCCGATGAACTCGAACGTCGCCGCCTCGGGCCACGCGCCATGTCCGCTCGAGCCGTATTTGAGGAAATTGACGCCTTTGTGGCTGTACTCCCGGATGATCGGGCGCACCTGCTCCGGCGTCATCCACAACAATTGCCGTCCGACGCCCTGCTCCCACGTGTCGTTGATGCGCTCGACGAAAGCCTTGCTGAGAAATTTCCGCACGGCCGTGTCGGTCATGTCCGCACCCAAAGGTCCGGTGAACCCGATGATGCTGCCGGCGAGGTAGATCCGGCTCCCCGGCGCCCTGCCCGAATTGATCGCATCCCTCGTCTTGACGAGCGCCGCGCGCGGCCCGTAGGTATCGAATACCGTCGTCTGCCCCGTCTTGAGCGCAATCTGCGCGGCCTCCAGCGCGATCTCGTCGTATCGCCCTTCGTGCTTGACGAGAGTTTCCACGTCGACGTTCATCATCAGGTGTACGTTGGCGTCCATCAATCCGGGGATGATGAACTGGCCGCGTGCGTCGATTCTCCGCGCGGATCCGGGGACCTTCACTTCCGCGGCCGCGCCGACGGCCGCGATCCGGCCCTCTTTGATCACGATCACGCCGTCGGCGAGCGGCGCCCGCCCGGTCCCGTCGATGATCGTCGCGCCGGTAATCGCCAGCGTCTGTGCCCGCGCCGGCAGCGCCCAGGCGCACTGAGCGAAGAACAGGATCGATGCAAGGCACGCGCTCTTCTTCAGGAGCATGGAAAGTCCTTTGCCGGATGATTGGAGGAGAAGAGGCGCGCCACTGCGGTCGCCGGCGTCAATCAGAAGTGAGTCGTGGCGAGAATGCCGACCGTGCGCGGCTGGAGAATGGCCGTTTGCGCCAGCCCGCTGAAATAGTACGTCGACAGGAAGCCGCTTTCGTCGAGCAGGTTGCGGACGAAGAGCTGTGCATTGACAGAGCCGATCGTCAGCCCGGCGCGCAGGTCCACCGTAGTGTATTCCGGCAGGCTGAAGCCTCGGGGCCCGAAATTGGATCGGCGCTCGCCCATGTAGCGCACGGTCGCGCCAATCGTAGGCCTCAGACCTTGCTCGCCGAAGACGTAGTCGGCATTCAAAGCGGCGGTTTCGCGCGGAACGTTGGGCAGCCGCTCTCCGTCGGCCGCCTGCAGGCTGGGTGCGGCCGCAGACAGCTTGGCATCCTGATAGGTAAACGCGCCGGTCATCGTCAATGCGCTAACCGGCCGCACCGTAAGAGCCAGCTCCGCGCCACGCAACGTCGCGCCGTGGACGTTCGTGAGGCCGCCGAACTGAGAACGCAGATCGAAGGCCTGCATGTTCGCCCAGTCGATGTTGTAGGCGGCAAGATCGATGCCGAAGCGCCGGTCCGCCGTCTCGCTCTTCAGTCCGATCTCGGTGCTCTTCAAACGATCGGCCTCGAACGTGGGTGGCGAGGCCGGCAGGCCCGTAGTCGGGTCGAGCAGGATGAAGTTCGGACCGCCGGGCCGGTAGCCCGTGGCGTAACGCACGTACGCCGTGGCGCGGTCGTTGAAGCGATAGCGCATGTTGGCCAGGTACGTGGCCACGCTTTCCTTCGACGGACTTTCCGGGAACGGCGTGATGAAGGAGCCGAAACCGTTCTGCTCGGCGGTCTGGCGGTTGCGCGCATAGCGCACACCACCCGTCACGTCGAAGCTGGAAGTCAGATACCACGTGAGATCACCAAATGCGGAGTACTCCTCATATCGCGTAGGCGTTATCGATAGGGAAGTGAAGGTCGTAGTGGGCACGGGCTGGCCGGCCAGGTCGCGCGGCTGGAGCAGCCTGGTGCGTTTGCTGTGCTCACGGGTATAGAAGCCGCCGAACAGCCATTCGAACGGTCCGCGACGCTCGCCGGCGAGCCGCACTTCCTGCGTGAATTTGTCCGTGGTCAGGCGCTCCGGAAAGCCCATGGCGCTAAATGGACCATAGGCCGTTGCCAGCGCGGAAAGGTCGTAGAAGATCTCCGAGCGCACCGTCTGGTAGCTGGAAACTGAGGTGAGCGACGCTCCGCTCAGCTTATAGGTCAAGGTGGCACTGACGAGGCGAAAGCGCTGATCGAAGGGCTCGTCGAACACCCGGCTCTGGATGCGCTCGCCGAAGAGCGGCACGCCGGTTCGACTGAAATCGACCGTGCCCATGCCATCGCGGGAGACATCCTGAGCGAACCCGGTGATGCGCACGTCGAGCGCATCGCTTGGCGTCAGCAGCAGATCGAAGCGCCCGCCATAGACGTCGGAACGATCGATGTCTTCCCGGGCACGCGCGACATTATCGATGAACCCGCCGTCGTGGGCATAGAACCCGCTCACCCGCACGGCAGCCTTGCCGGCAGCGATCGGCGCATTGAGCGTAGCCGCTCCGTTGTAGCCGATGCCGCCATCCTGCGTGCTCGACATGCCGGTCTGCGCATTGATGCCGAAGCTCGATGAATCCGGCCGTCGGGTGACGTACTTGACAACGCCGCCCATGGAGCTCGCGCCGTACAGCGTGCCTTGCGGGCCCTTCAGGACCTCGATGCGGTCCATGTCGAACAAACCGACGTCCAGCGCCAGCCGCTCGCCTCGGGTGAAGGCAGAAGCGCCGCTCGCGCCATACGGCACTTCATCGACGTACACACGTACCGTGGGGCCGACGTCCAGCCCCGCGGTGACTCCACGCAGCGAGATCTGCGTGAATCCCGCGCCGGCGGTCGAGAAAGTCAGCCCTGGAACGCTGTTGGCGAAATCACGAAATTGCAGCGCGCCGGTCCTGGTGAGGTCGTCCGCCAACAGGACCGTCACCGACTGAGGCACGTCGATCAGGCGCTCCGCGCGCTTCTGAGCCGTAACGATGATCTCGGAGATCTCGGCGGAACCCTCGCGCCCTTGGGACGAAGGGTCGTTTGTAGCCTGCTGAGCGCCCTGCGCAGCCGGAGGAGACTGGGCTACACGCCATTCCTGCATCCTGGGCGCGGCGACGCTCTCCTCGGCGATGCTGACTCGCACCGTTCGATCGTTAACGAATTCATAGCGCAGCCCCGAGTCTCTGAGCAATCGATCCAGGGCGCCCTGCGCGGTGAATTCTCCCACCAGACGCGGGGCCCTCGCCCGCTCGACCGCCCCGTCCTCTATCTTCATCAGGACCTGCACGCCGCTCTGCTCGCCAAAGGCCATCAGCGCCGACCCCAACGGTTGCGGCTCGATGTTCAACTTGAAACGCATCGCCGCGCCGTCCGCATAGCACAACCCGCAGCCGATGCCGGCCACTACCGCCAGAACGAAAGCGCAACTGTTCTTCATGGCCGATGTCCCCTAAATTACGTCTTATTCCCGGCCGCGTCACCGCGCGGCCGTCGTATGCTCATAGTGGGGTCGGGCGCGCGGAACCTTAGAAATTAAAAAAACTAAGGTTCTGGCCGCGCGATCCCACTTACTGGCAAGGAGAACCCGGTTCGGCAGGCTCATGTCCGATCGCAAGCCCAAACTGCAGCCCGAGCCGCCCAACGCGGTCAGCGGCGCGTTCCGGAAGTACGCGCCTGCGCTGCATCGCTATATCGCCCAACGCGTGCGCCATTCCAAGGACGCGCCCGATCTCACCCAGGAAATCTTCGAGCGCTTCATCCAGATCCCGCAGAAGGACGTCATCCGCGACGCCCAGGCCTATCTCTACGGCATCGCCTCCCACCTCGTCACCGAGTGGCGGGAGCGCGAGGAGCGCGCGCCGGTCACTTACGACTCCGGCGTCATGCAGCTCGCTGCCGAGTCCATCGAGAACTCCCCGCCCGACGATCTCGCCGAGCGCCTGAGCATCGAGCAGGACCTGCGCTACGCGCTCTCGCAACTGCCGCCCATGCAGCGGGCCGTTCTGCTCCTCGCCAAACGAGAAGGGATGACGCATGAGGAAATCGCGCGCAAGACCGGCCTCCTGCCGAGCACGGTGACGAACTATGTATCGGAGGCTTGCGCTGCGGTGAAACTGCTGCTGCGAGCCCGCGGAAGAAACGAGGATCCGTCGTGACGTCGTTACAGCTGCAACAAAGGATAGACAGGCTGCAGGCCCAACGTGCCGCACAGTGGTTCGAGCTGCTGAAAACCGGCCGGCGTGAAGACGTGGCTGCGTTTGCGGCATGGTGCCGCGAGTCGCCCGTTCATATCCGCGAGTTCCTCGAAGCCACGTGGATCCATCACGAATTAGCCGGACTCGACGCCGCACATCACCTGGATGTAGATGCATTGCTGCGCGAGGCGGCAACTGGCGTCACTCCTTTTCCGCACCCCGCGCCGACGGCCGGCAATGTCAGATCGAACGAAACCCGACGGCGCAGAACCCGGCGCTCGATCGCGATAGCAGCCGGCGGCGCGTTGGCGGCGGTCGGTTTGACCTGGGCCGTGTGGCAGCAGGGCGCCAGCCAGGAATTTGCGACGCGCGTCGGCGAGCAGCGCACGGTGGAGCTCGCCGATACCTCCGTGGTGAATCTCAACACCGACTCCGCGATCCAGGTGAGATTCGCGCCGGACGAGCGAAAAATCGAGCTGCGCCACGGCGAAGCCGTGTTCAAGGTGGCCGTGGACCGCACGCGTCCGTTTCGCGTGCACACGCGTGCCGCGGTGGTGGTGGCCGTGGGCACGCAGTTCAACGTCTACGACCGCGCGGACGGCACGGACGTCACGGTGTTGGAGGGTCGGGTCCGCGTGATGGCGCGCGGCCCTGCCGACGGCGCAGATCAAGTCTCCGCGATGAGTCAGGATCTGGTTGCCGGCGAGGAGGCACGCATCGGGCTGGACGGAACGATCCACCGCGTCGCGCGACCGGATCTGGAGCGCGTCACCGCCTGGAGCAAGCGCCGGCTGAAGTTCGAGCGCGCCTCGCTCGATGAAATCGTGAGCGAGTTCAATCGCTACAACCGCGTGCAGCTCAGACTCGACGGCATCGCACCCGGCTCGCGCTTCTATCGCGGCATCTTCGACGCCGACGATCCCGGCGCACTGGCAGACTTGCTGGAGCACGAAAGTGACTTGGCAGTCGAGCGCCGCAGCGGAGAAATCGTAATCAAGCGCATCCCGCCCGCCGGCAGCCGCTGACACGCCGGCGATCTAAGCTGGCCTAAAATTCAATAGACTTTCCTGCGCTCGCGCTCGACATGGTTGCGAACTCTCGCAGACGATGTTAAATTTTCGTTCACTAAGGACATATACATCAGCGTGAACGTAGAGGTTAGGGTATGGGAATGGCCGCCGCGCTGAGCAGGAGATTGGAGATGCTGCCGGAAGAACGGATCACCAGACTCGAGACCAATGTCGAACACATCCAGTCCGACATCTCCGAGATGAAAGTTGATATCCGTGAGATGCGGCGTGACATCGCGGATCTGCGTGAGGATATGCGCCAAGGGGATACTGATCTGCGCGAGGAAATGCATAAGGGCTTTGCGGAGGTCCACGCATCGATCGCTGGCGTGAAAAACCGCCGCGGATTGTAAGGGATTCATTGCCAACCTCCGCGCGCTGCGGGTCTTGTGGTCATTTACCGCAGCCCGCATAGTATCAATCGCGCTCCGCCAACTTACCGCGGTTTGAGAAACCGCGCCGCACCCGCCGCGGCATACCGCGTCAGGAGATCACTCATGAAATTCGCCATCGTTTTGTTTTCAGCCGCGCTCATGGCAATAGCGGCACCGAGGTCCTTCGCGCAGAACCCGACGCCCGCGCAGGAGGAAGCCGACGGCCTGGTCAAAGTAAAAGTCACCGGTTTGCAAAGCGTCTACGCGCGGCCCGATGCCGATCTCAGCCGCTATGACAAAGTGATGCTCGATCCGATCAAGGTGGGCTTCAGCAAGTCCTGGGAGCGCCAACAGGGTCCGCGCCGGGTTACGCCCGAGGAGAAGCAAAGAATCCAGGAAGGACTGGAGCGCGTGTTGCGCGAAGAGCTCGCGCGCGAGCTGGAGCGGGCCGGCGGTTACAAGCTCGTCGAAGCGCCGGCGCACGACGTGCTGCGCATCAAGGCCGAAATCCGCGACCTGTACATCAATGCCCCGGACTTCCAGCGTCCGGAAACCACACACAGCTATACGCGCTCGGCGGGCGAGATGACGCTGAGCGCGGAGCTGCGCGACTCGATGGACGGAACGATCCTGGTACGGGTAACCGATCGGAAAGTGGATCGGGAGAAAGCCTGGCTCGAGCTGACGACACGCATCGACAACGAGGCCGCGGCCCGGCGCGCGGCGGCCGACTGGGCCGGAATTCTCAGAAGCCAGTTGGACGCCGCGCGAGTCTTGCCGAAGAAAACGCCGTAAACAGGCGCATGATCCTGGCGGTCAGAGCAGCCATTCGATCGGCAGCCACGACAGGAATCGCACCCAGGCTCGCCGCCACACGGGGGTTCCCGGCTCGGTATCATGGCTCACGGGCGCCCCGGCACGGCGTTCGATCCACTCCACGGAGCCCTTCACCGGCGATCGCAGCTCGTACGCGACGGCCGGTATCTCGCGGTCGAACACGGTTTCGATGCGCTGCGCCAGCGCCGGGCTCTCGAGAATGAACCCCATCTCCGTATTGAGGGCTATAGAGCGCGGATCGAAGTTGAACGAGCCGATGAAAACGCGCGCGCGATCGACGGAGAAGATTTTCGCGTGCAGGCTCGAGCCGGAGCTGCTGAACATCCGGCGGTCCCGCCCGGCCGGCGCCACGGCGATGCGCTTCATTTCGTAGAGCGCGATATTGGACTCGAGCAGGGCCACGCGGTGCTTGGCATACCCGGCATGCACGGCCGATACGTCGGTCGCCTCCAGCGAATTCGTCAGCACGCGGATTTTCACGCCGTTTCGAGCCAGGCCCCGAAACCAGTCCAGTCCCGTTCGTGTGGGCACGAAGTACGGCGAGACGAGCTCCAGCTTGTGCACCGGTTTTCCTAACATGTGTCTCAGCTGTCGCGGCAGGAACGTGCTCTCCACCGCCCGCCCCAGTCCTTTGGCCGGATCGTCGCTCACCATGCGTATCGGCGCCCATTCGAGCGCAAGCTCGCCGCCGATCAGCTGGCGGACGAACGTGGAGTCGCTCGTAGCCCGTATGTACTGCGCCGCGACCGGCTCGCGGACGAGTCGCGCGGCGGCTGCAGCTAGATGCCCAAGGCCTTGCGGATCGGCGGTGGGTAGTACGCGGCTGGCCGGATAGGACGAGCCGCTCGCCCAGTAGCGATCGAAATCTCTCGAAACCTCACCGACGACCGGACCCACGGCAAGGATGTCGAGATCGACGAACAGCATGCCGGTGACGCCGAAATATTCGTCACCGACGTTGCGCCCGCCGATGATCGTGGCTTGGTTGTCGGCGGTAAAAGATTTGTTGTGCATGCGCCGGTTCAGCCGGGAGAAATCCGTCAGGTAGCCGAGCAGCCGCGGCCAGCGCACGACGAACGGATTGAACAGCCGCACTTCGATGTTCGGGTGCGAATCGAGTGCTGCGAGCGTGGCGTCCAGTCCCGCGGTATTGTTGTCGTCGAGCAGGAGCCTGACTCGCACGCCGCGCTCGGCCGCCGCGCGCAGGGCCTGGAACAGCAAAGTGCCCGAAGTGTCGTGGCGCCAGATGTAATACTGGATGTCGAGCGTCCGCTCCGCGGTCGCGGCCAACCTCATACGCGCGGCGAAGGCCTCGCGGGAATCCAGTAGCGAACGGAATCCGCTCTGGCCCGGATGCTCCGCCACGCGCGGAGTAATGGCCCTGCCGAGGGCGGTAGCGCCGGTGTCCAGCAGCGCGCTCGACTCGGCGCGGCCCTCGTTGGACGGCAGATGGCAGCACCACGCCAGGATTCCCCAAAGAATCCCCAGCAGCAGAAGGCAGAATCCGATCGTTCTCGTCTTTTTCATCGACCCGATAATGAAGCAGCCTCTTGAGCGACCGCGCGCATCATACGATAGTGAAGTCGCTGTGTGCTCATCGCGTGTGCGCACCCTGGTGGATGCAGTTTACGATTGGTCCCGCTTCAACAGTCTACCAAGAGCCTACAGTTGAAGCTCCATGCCGCCTTCCGCGATCCGGGACTTCTTCGACGTGAACCATGCCATCCATAACCTCGGCTTCAACGTAATCGACCCGGAGCTTCTGAACCTACTGTCTCGCAAGATCCAAGAACAGGGCGTATCGATGTATCTGAAAACAAATTGAAACAACTGCAGACCCAACGCGAAGCGCAACTCCGGCCGGTATTTCGCACACGAGATTTCGAACGATTCGATTTGCAGCGCGCGTTCGATACGATCAGGACCGTGGCAGGTAGATCGTATAGCTCAGGAAACAAAAACCCTCAGTACGGCGATTTCATTGCGACTCACGCGGAGCTGGCCAGCCATCTCCGATCTCTTCCAGACAGAAATGCAGGCTTGCATTTCTGTTGACTTTAATCATCAGAACTTTTATCTTATGCCCAGGCCGTTCCACCGCAGACGCGATGGGTCCATTGTTAGTTATCAGAAGATAATTCCAATCGGAACCCGACCCTTGGATGGCGCTACGGCTGATGGTGTACATTGGACTGATGTACCAAGACCTGGTGAAGAGCAACCAGCTTTCCCCCGAGAAAAAACTTCCTCCAGTCCTGCCTGTCGTACTTTACAACGGCACCGACCGCTGGACCGCGGCGACTAATCTTGCCGAGCTGATACTCCCACCGCCCGATGGGCTTCAACACTTGCAACCTTCACAGCGTTACCTGCTGATCGATGAGAGGGCCGCAGCCTCGCTCGACGACAACCGCAACCCGCATCCCGCGGCAACGCTCTACCGGCTGGAATATGCGCAATCACCTGCCGAGGTAAGGCGCTGGATCGACAGTGTGAAGACCTGGCTGAGCTTGCCGGAGCAAGCGTCGATGCGCCGCAGTGTCGCGGGTTGGCTGTTGCGACTATTGCAGCATAAATTGTCCGGGACTAGCATTCCTGAGCTAGTCGATTTGACGGAGATTGACACCATGCTGACGAGAAAATCCGAAACGTGGACAGAACGGTGGGAGCGCCAAGGGATAGAGAAAGGACGTAAGGAAGGGCTTGAGACTGGACTCAAGAAAGGGCGCGTCGAAGGAGAGCGGCAACTCCTGCGCACCCAAATCGAGCGCCGCTTTGGTCGTTTGCCCGACTGGGCTGAAACGAAGTTCACCGGCGCAAGCGAGGAACAGCTCCTGTGCTGGGCTGAAGGGTTACTCGATGCTCCTACGCTCGAAAACCTCCTTGCGCGCTGAGTCAGCGAGAATTTGATCCCGCCTTAGCCGTAATGATGGGCGCGAGCGGCAGCGCATCGCGGTTCACGACCTTCCCTTCCTTGATGACGGCGTTGATGCGTCGATAGTTGCGTGCGCTGTCCAGCGGATTGGCGTCGAGAATTACGACGTCGGCGATCTTCCCGGGCTCCAGCGTGCCGAGGTTGGCATCGACCTTATATGCCCTGGCCACATTGCTGGTGGCGGTCTTCAAAATCTCCATCCGATCCATACCTTCTTCTTCGAGCGCCACCAAAGCATTGAAGTGCGCCTCGCCCACTTTCCGATCCGGGTCGACCGCGTCGGCCTCGGGCGGAGTCGACTCGGGCAGCCACTCGGGATTTTGCGGATACGCGTCCGTGGACAGCGCCATCGTGACTCCCGCCTTGATCATCCTGCGCCGGTTCGATTTGGCCAGACTGCCGAGGTCCGCCATGTACTTGTGCGCCCCGGCCAGCGCATCCAGGCGCCGTTGCGTCGCGGGCAGCACGGAAATCGGTATCTTCCGCTCGACCAGCTTGCGAATCGTCTCGTCCGGAATCGGCGTCGGCGGCAGCGAGACCTCGCCATGGGTAACGATGTCCACGCCGGCTTCGATCGCCAGATCCAGGCCTTCCACCGACATCACGTGGACCTGCACGGTTTTCCCCGCGCGGTGCCCCTCCTCCACGATGATCCGCTGCACGCGCGGTGAGAACGCGATCATGTCGCCCGCGTCGTGATTGCCGGCGTACTTGAAGAAGTCGACGGGTTTCTGGCCGTATTCATGAATTGCGGCGCGCACCTGCTCCGGAGTCATCCGCAAGAGCCTGCGTCCGACGCCCTGCTCGTATTTCCGTTCGAAGCGCTCGATCGTGGATTTGCTCGCCATATCGAGCGCCGCCCGCGGCAAAAATCCGCCGCGGAACGGCCCATCGCTGCCGATGACGGTGCCGGCGATATAGAGCCGGCTGCCCGGCGCCTCGCCCGAGTTGATCCTGGCGCGCGCCTTTATCAGAGCATCGAACGGTCCCCACGTATCGAACACCGTGGTGAGGCCGCTCTTCAGCGCCAGCTGCGCCCCCTCCACAATGATTTCATCGAAGCGGTCCTCGTATTTGAACAGCACTTCGACATTCAGCGTATGGGACAAACCGATGTGCACATTCGCATCCATCATCCCCGGCATCACGTACTTGCCCCGGGCGTCGAGCCGCTTGGCTCCTTTGGGAATCGCGACGTCCGACGAGCGGCCGACGGCTTTGATGCGGCCGTCCACGATCAGCAGCGCACCGTCGCTCACCGGCGCCTTGCCGGTGCCATCGATGATCGTGGCCCCGGTGATCGCCAGCGTCTGTGCCCACGTCGGCGCTGCGCCGACCAGCAAGGTGATCAGCAGAATCGATGCAAGAGGTTCTCTCTTCCAAAACATGAGTTACTCCATCGAACGATGACCGGAAGCGGTTTCGCCGCCGCTATTCAAAGGCGTATCCGACCTGCACGCCTACAGTGCGCGGCCGCATCACCAGCCACGACGGAGTCGTCGTGACCCAGGTGAAGGCCTGCTCGTTCGTCATATTGCGCACGAAGAGCTCGACACTGACGTTCCTGATCGATACGCCGGCGCGTGCATCGACTTTGACGTAGTCGCCGACGCCGGGAGCCGTTTGGCGGAAATCCCCGTAGAACCGGCCGACATAGAAGGAGTCGGCCCGTATGAAGGCGCCGTATCCGGCGACATTGAAGTCGTACTGTGCGGCGAGATTCGCGCTGAATCTCGGCGAGCCCGGAAGCCGGTCACCGCTGCGCCAGCCCTGCAGCGGTACGTCCTGGGTCAGCTCCGCTTTGGTGTAGCCGCCGCCGATGTCGATCTTCAGTCCGTCCCGCAGCCACGCGGTGATCTGCAATTCAGCTCCGTCCGAGGTTGCCTCGCCGGCGTTCGCCTGGAAGGTCAGGGGACATGAGCCGACCAGCACGTTGGCCGGCATGCCCGTCCAGTCGATGTGGTAGACGGCGGTATCGATCATCAAACGACGATCGAACAGGGTGAATTTGCCGCCGATCTCGTAGTTGTCCAGAAAGTCGGAATCCACGCGCCGCGTGGACGCGACCGAAATGCCGGTGCCATCGATCAGCCCGTCGTTGTCGCCATCGCAGCTGGCGAACACCCCGCTCGTCGGGCGGCCGAGCCGGAAACCCTGGGACCAGGAGCCGTACAGCATCGCCTTTTCCGTGGGCTCATATCGCAGGCTGGCCTTGAATTTGGAATGACTCTCGCTGCTTTGCAGATGCGTAACGCTCGCTGTTCCAAAAGGAACGCCAATCAGGCCGCCTTCGGTCAGACTGTCTTCGTCCTTCTCGTACTTGAAATAACGCCCGCCGACGGTGGCGGTGAGCTTGTCGGTCAGGTCATAGGAAATCTCGCCGAACAGCGCGCGCTGCTCAACCGGCCGGTTGAACTCGCCGTTGTAGGCCGGATCGGTTCCATACGGATTCGGCACGGGCGCACCAGGGGCATAGAGCGTTTGGGAGTAGCGGTTCTCCCGCATGTTCTCGTAGAACACGCCAACGAGAAACTGAAAACGTCCCGCGAGCCTCGAAGCCACGCGCGTCTCGTTGGAGAACGATTTGAAATCGCTCGCACCGTGGTTACCCAAGGGCACCGGAAAGAACTGGAAGTAATCTACGGCGCCGGCCGTGGTGCTCTCGATCCACGAAGCCGCCGAGGTCAGCGCAGCCCAGCCGAAGTCGTAGTTCAGCACGATGTTCGCAAGATCGCTCCGAGTGTCCGAAGCCTCGCCCGTCTCACCGCGGATCTGCGCCCGCGACGACAGTATCGGATAGCGGGTCTGTTCGTATTTGCCGGTAGCGCCGAAGCGGCTGCCCGACTCGGGCAGACCATCCTGCTCGAGTTTCTGCGTCAGGAAATTCATCGAGAGACTCAGGTTCGCGGTCGCCTGCCAAAGCGCCGAGAGACGGCCGCCGGTCGAGAGCATCCGGCCGACGTCATCCTGAACATATCCGCTGACGAGATTGGTAATGCCACCCGCTTGCGCACGCGCCAAAGCGATGGGATCGATACCGGCAACGTTTCGATAAAAGCCGCTGTCGTCATAGCGATAGCCCACGGCGCGTACCGCAAATTTATCCGCGACGATGGGGATATTGAGGACGCCCTGCAGCATCGTGTTGTCACCACCAAAACCACCCGTGTCCGAGTACGCCGCCGCCACCTTACCCGCGAAGCGGTCGAGTTGCGGCTTTTTCGGAATGATGCGCAGTGTGCCGCTGAGCGAGGAGCTGCCATACGCGGTTCCCTGCGGTCCGCGCAGCACTTCGATGCGCTCGATGTCGACGGGCCGAATGTCGATGCCGCCGGCGCTGAGACCGGCGGCGCCGGTGATCGAGGTCTCATCGAAGTAGCTGCCCACGGTGATGCCGGTGTTGATGTTCTCGAACGCCGGCTGGGTGCTGATGCCGCGAATGACGATGCCGTTGCTGCGGACGCCGAGATCGACCTGGCTCACGCCCGGAATCGAGCGCAAATAATCTTCCATGCCGATCAAGCCGCGGCGCTCGATGTCCTGGCTGCCGATCACGGCGATGCTCATCGGCACGTCCTGCAGGCGCTCGGCGCGCTTGGTCGCGGTGACGATGATTTCCTCCACGGAGGATTTTGCCGGGGTTTCCTGCGCTTGGGCGTGAGCGCCGGCTTGACCTTTGGATTCCTCTCCTGCGCCGGGCTGCGTAGCTTGAGCGACTTTCAACTGCCCGCTTTCCGGGAGCGATGACACCTTGTCCCCGGAGGAGGCGCGCGGAGGACCCAGCAGGATCGCCCCGCTCGGTGTGGTGGTGTAGCTCACGCCGGTGTCCTTCAGCAACTCCGACAAGGCCGCGAGCGGCTCGAGCGTTCCGCGCACACCGCGAGTGTGTTTCGCGGCGACGACCTCCGGAGCGAACAGGATCTCCTGGCGGCTCTGGCGGGCGAACTCACTCAGAGCCGTCGCCAGGCTCTGTGGACTGATATCGAACGCCAGCGGACGGCGTTCTTCGGCATGCAAATGAGTCGGGCTGAACAAAAATACGCAGGCGGCGGCGATCATGGCTACGCCCAGGGCGGCGCCGGCGGTTTTTCTCGACGATGTCATTGTCATTCACCCCTCAAGGGGCCCTCGCGGGCCGCTTCTAAGGAGTAAGACGGCGCATCCGCCAAAACCCGAACCCCGAGCCGCGCTCGCCCGGATCACCGGGCATCGAGGACGAGCGCGCGATCGTCGACTCTAACCACCTTCACCGGAAAGTACGTCGTCAGCGCCTCGACGAACACGGCCGCGCGGCCGGTGGCGAAGGCGCCGCTCAGCTTCAGGTCCGCCAGCGCCGGGGTGGCGAGCACGATCTTTTGTTCCGAATAGCGGTTGAGCTCGGCCACCGCCTCCGCCAGCGAGGTGTCAGAAAAAATCACCTGGCCGCGGCGCCAGCTCGTGACGCGCTCCGCATCGATGGTGCTGACGAGCTCGGGCTCGGGATCGGCAACAGTGGAGTCGACGATGAGTTGCTGACCCGCGGAGAGGAGCACACCTGGTTTATCCGGAGACTCGCGAGCAGGCCCGCGCGGGACCACTTTGACGGTGCCCTCGACCATGGTTACGCGCACGCGATCCCCGTCGATTCTCACGTCAAAGGCAGTGCCGACGGCAACGAAGCGTCTGCCCTGCGCCAGCACCACGAACGGACGAAGCGGATCCTTGGCGACCTCGAACAAGGCTTGGCCTTCCTCGAGCTGCACACGGCGCTCGCCAGAATCGAACGAGGTCTTGATCCGCGTCTGCGTGTTGAGCGTCACCTGCGAGCCATCCTTCAACGTGACCGTAAGCCGTTCGCCGGTCACGGTGGAGTAACGATCCCGTTGACCCCATGGGAAGCTTCCACCCGGCAGGTTCAGAGCCAAGGCCAGCGCGACGCCGACAGCGACCAAGGCGGCGGCCGCGGCGAGTCCGACGGAAACGAAGCTCCAGCGCGAGGACCGGCGCGTGAGCCGCAAAGCCGCCTCATGACGCAGGGCCATGATCCGCGGATCGTGAGCCGCCTGCTGCGCCAACGTCCAAGCCTGCGCGACCGCCTCATACGCGGCCCGATGCCGCGCAGAAGCCTCGAGCCAGCGCGTGCCCTCCGCACGCGTTTCTTCGGATATCCGCTCGCGATTGAACCGGTCGTACCACAGCGCGGCCGTCTCGCGAAGGTCGCCGCCCTCGCCCCGTTCCAGCTCGGCACCGCCCGCTGAATTACCGCTCATGGCCACGCTCCAGTTTGCGGCTCAACGCCGCCAAAGCCTTGGCGACGTGCTTCTCCACCGCGCGCACGGAAATATTCTGCAACCGCGCGATCTCCGCGTGCTTCAGCCCCTCAAAGCAGCGCAGCATGAATATGTCCCGTGTCCTCTCGGGAAGGCTGCGCAGCGTCACGACGGCCAGGTCCATCGCTTCCCTGCTGATCAAGACGCGCTCGGGCGAAAAATCCGAATCGGCCTCCTCCGCTTCGGTCAGGCGATCGAGGTCCCGATCGATCACCCGCTCTCGGACCAGCGCCTTGCGGCGGAAGTCGCGCAAGGTGTTCGACGCCGTTTTGAAGATGTACGCATCAGGATTGCGCACCTCGCCGGTCTCCAGGTGCCGGGACAGGCGATAGAACACCTGCTGCACGAGGTCTTCGACCTCCGGGGAATTGCGGGTCCTCTTGCGGAAGAACGCCAGCAAGGGGCTGTAATACTGACGCGCGGCCGCATCCAGCCGGCCGCGGAGCAGCGAATTCTGCGCTTTCGCCTCTTTGCCCATGGACCCCTGGAGCCACGATGGCCCATCCACGGCTCCGGGGCAAGGGATTTTTGTCAGTCCGGAATCAGAGTTCGGGTTTTGGCAGGTAGCGCGTCTTAAGCATTAATGAGGCCGCGAAGTGACGAGCGGCGCGAGCGGCAGCGCGTCCCGATCGACGATCTTCCCGTCCTTGATCACGGTACGGAGGCTGCGATAGTTGCGTGCGCCTTCGAGCGGATTGGCGTCGAGGATCAGCAGATCCGCCTTCTTGCCGGCCTCGATCGAGCCGCCGATCTTGTCTCCCAGCTTGTACGCGCGAGCCACGTTGCTGGTGGCCGTCTTCAGAAGCGTCATCGGATCCATGCCTTCCTCCTCGAGCGCCATCAGCGCATTGAAATGAGCCTGGCCGAGCTGTGAATGCAGGCTCGGCTCGACCGTATCGGCCGAGGTGAATTCCGCTGCATCCTCGGCGGACTTGAGCCAGGCTTCGGTGCCAAACATCAGCGTGACGCCGGCTTTGATCATGTTGCGCCGGTTCTTTTTGGCAATGACCTGGAAATCGGTGAAGGCGTCCGTCGTGTCCTTGAGTCGCGCATCCAGGTTACGCTGCGTGATCGGCAGGACGCCGACGGCCACGCCGCGCTCGAGGAGCTTGCGGATCGTGTCATCGGGAATTGCCGTCGGCCCGGTAATCTCGCCATGAGTGAGGATGTCCACGCCCGCCTCGATGGCCATGTCGATCCCCTCTACCGTCATCGTGTGGGCCTGCACGGTGAGCCCGCCACGATGGCCCTCCTCGACGATTGCCTTCTGCACGCGCGGGGAGAATGAGATGAATTGCGCGGTCAGCGATCCACCCTGCATCCAGTGAGCGTTGGCGGCGTACTTGATGAAATCGAGATCCTGCTTCTCGACATACCCGCGGATGATGGTGCGCACTTCATCATCCGTCATCCACAGCAGCCGGCGTCCCGTGCCCTGCTCCCACTCTTCATTGATGCGCTTGGCGAAGGTCTTCGTTACATGCATGCCGGGCTCGCCCAGCGAATCTGGAGAATACATTCCATCGAAACCGATGATGTTGCCGCCGACGAAAACATCGGCGCCGGGAACCCGGCCTGCCCTGATCAGGTCGCGCGCCTTCCGCGCCGGCCCGTGCGATTTCCAGGTGATGAAGCCGCCGGTGACGCCGTTCTTCAGCGCGACCTGGGCGGCTTCCACGATCAGCTCGTCGTAGCGGCCATCGAACTTGGCCAGCGTCGCGGAGTTGGGGTGGTACCAGACGAGGTTCACGCCCGCGATCAAACCGGGGATCACGTACTTGCCGCGGGCGTCGATCTTCTTCGCCGAGCCGGGAATCGAGACCTCGCGGGAGCGGCCGACAGCCTTGATCCGGCCGTCGAGGATCAGCACCGTGGCATCGCTCACAGGCGCCTTGCCCGTACCATCGATAACCGTAGCACCGGTGATCGCGAGCGCCTGAGCCTGCGCCGGTGTTTGTACGACGAGAGCCAGATAGCACGCACCGAGAACCGCAAACACACTTCGTACTTTTGCCGAAACCATAGCTCGTTCTCCGAGAATGAACGCCTGAACAGGACGCCGGACATGAGCCCCATGAATGCTCATGGGGCAGCCATGACTCACTTAGAACTGATATCCCAGCTGGACGCCGATCGTGCGGGGACGCGGCCGGTAGCCGAAAAACGCATTTGGCGCCGCAGTTCCGCGGCTGGTAAAGGTGTCTTCGTCCGTAAGATTGCGGATGAAGAGATCGATGCTCATGCTGTCCATCATGATGCGTGCCGTCGCATCGACCTTCACATAGTCGCCGGCCTTGAGATTGGGCGACTGTGGAATGTCGCCGTAGAACGAGCCGACGTACTGGGCGTCGGCGCGAACGAATGCCTGGTGCCCGGCGAGCCTGAACGCGTATTGCAGTGCCATGTTGCCGTTGACCTTTGGCGAGGCGGGCAGCCTGTCACCGGCCGAGAAGCCCTGTGCTGGCACATCGGTAGTGAGGCGGGCATTGAGCCACGAACCGCCCACGTCCAGGCGCCACGCATCGGTGAGGCGATAGTTCGCCTGAACTTCGAAACCTTCAGACAGCGCGGCGCCGAGATTGGCAACGTACATCCAGTCGCAGGCAGAGTTCTGGCGGATGCTCACCGGGATGTTGGACCACTCCATGCGAAACACCGCGGCGTCGACCGACAGGCGGCGATCCAGGAACGCGAACTTGCCGCCGACCTCATAGCTGTCCAGCCCGTCGGAATCGACGTTGCCCGATGAGGCGATGGTGACATTCGTGCCGTCGAACAGGCCGTCGTTATCCTTATCGCACAGACCAGCCGGTGCCTCGGGCTGCGGCTTGCCGAGCCGGAAGCCTTGCGCCCAGCCGGCGTACAGGAGCGCGTTCTCCGTCGGTTTGTAGCTCAAGTTGGCGCGGAACGTCGACGTGGAAGCCTCTCCCTCATCGCGCTGAGAAGTGGAAGCTCCATAGATCGGGCCGCTCGTGTCCACCTGCACCGTTCGATCGTACCGGCTGGCGCGGCCGCCGCCGGTGAGCGTCCATCCCGGCAGAAACTGCCAGGAGACCTCGGCAAAAGCAGCCTGCTGCTGCAGATCGCGCCAGTCGAGATACGTGTCCAGAAAGCGGGTGCCCGGCGCGAAGAAATTCGTCGCCGGATCGCCGAACCAGTAGTCGTAGGGAATGATGTACGAATCCTTGCTGCGCTCGTCATACAGGCCGGCGAGGAAATTCCAGGGCCCGCTGAACTTCGTCGCCAGCCGCAACTCGGCAACGCGCCCCTCGTGGTCGAGGTCCGCGAAACGCGATGCCGGCCACATCAGGGAGTAGAGAGTAAACGGCACCGCGAATGTCGTCCCGCCCCTGATGTCGGAGTAAGTGCCGAGTACATCCGCCCAGCCGAGGTCGTACTCCACCACGGCGTTGGCGATGTTCACATGCGTGTCCGAGAATCCCAGCGATTGTCCGCGCCGCACGTGCAGCGATCCTACTCTCAAGAGCGTCTGATCCCACGGTCCGCTATTGGCGATTGCGTAGCCGTCCATCTCGGTCTTCTGCGTGAGATAGCCCAACGTGAAGCGCAGGTCCTCGGTCGCCTGGAACAAAACGGAAGCGCGTCCGCCCATGGCGCGATACGCGCCGACGTTGTCCTCATCCGTTGCAAAGGCTTGCCCGCCGAGCGGCACGATCGTTGCCTGGAAGGCCGCATCCGATCCGGCGCGATTGCGGTAATAGCCGCTGTCCTCGAACTTGTATGCCGTCGCGCGGATCGCGAGCTTGTCCGCAATGAGCGGAATGTTGCCGACACCCTGGAACATGTAGTTGTCGCCGCCGGTGCCCGACGTGGTCGAATAGCCGGCACCGACCCTACCCTCTACGCGATCGAGCTTCGGCGCGACCGGGATCACGCGCACGGTGCCGCCCATCGACGCGTTACCGAAGGCCGTACCCTGCGGGCCGCGAAGCACCTCCACACGCTCGATGTCCACCAGCTTGATGTCGACGTTCGAGCCAGACAAACCTGCGGAGTCGGTGGTAGGTGTCTCGCCGAAATAGGCGCCGGTCGCCGCTCCCGAGCTGTAGTTCTGGTATTCGGTCGCCGTCTCGATGCCGCGGATGATGATGGACTGGCCGAATGAGTTGGCGACCTGATTCACGCCAGGCATGCCGCGCAGATAGTCTTCAGAATTCACCAGCCCGCGCCGGTTGATGTCCTCGGCGGTCAGTACCGCGATACTGATCGGGACGTCCTGCAGGCGCTCGGTGCGCTTCTGCGCCGTGACGATGATCTCCTGGACTTTTTCGGAGGCCTCTTCCGCGGCAGAGCCCGCGGATTCCTGCGACTGTGCCGACGCCAACTGCGTCTGAGAGCCTTTTTGCGCCAGCCTCAACCGGGTCAATGGTTTGTTGCTGCGTTCCTTCATGACGTTCTCTTCCGGCTCGCCGGACGCGCCCGTGCTCGCCGCATCCGCCGCCGGCACGACCGCAATCGTGTTATCGCCCGTGGCGCTGTACTGCAGATTCGTGCCCGCCAGCAGCTGAGCCAGGGCCTGGGCGATCGTGTAGTGTCCGGTGAGCGCGGGCGCCGTTTGTTGGGAAATATTACCGCGGGACATGATCTGCAGCTGCGCCTGCTTGGACAGCTCGATGAGTGCGGCCGGCAGCGGCTGGGCGGGAATATTGAGGTCCAGAGTACGATTGAGATCGAGTGTATCGGCGTTCGCCGTCATGCCGAGCAGCAGCGCGGCAATGGTCGCTATCCCGATGGCGTGTTTCATGGCGGATTCCCCCCCCGGTGTGGCTGGCATTGCACTTCAGTGCATCGTTTTGTGCCCACTATGACGGGCCAGCCCGGAAAATCGGCCCGGGGGGAAAAGAGCCGCGCGATCTCATTGCGAGATCCTGCTGACGAGGGTGATCGTATTGTTCTCCAGCGCCACGGTCCGGATGGGATACAGGCGCGGAAGCGAGGCCACCCATTCGTCGAGGTGGCTGCGGAAAACCGTTCCCGAATAGGTGAGATCCGCGACGCGCGGATCGTCGATGACGATTTTCATCGCGGCATAGCGGTTGATGAGGGGAAGAACCTGGCTCAACGGCGTATCGATGAAATCGGCGCGGCCGTCCTGCCATTCGAGGCGGGACGTCGCATTGAGCGCCGCAGCCTGCGCAGGCACGGCAAGCGGTAGCGTAGCCCGCTGACCCATCTTGAGATAAATGGGTTTCTGTTTGTCCGGCTTCTTCGGCGGAACGTCCGCGGAATGGGGCGCGCTGGGCGGCCGCTCGGCGGCTTCGTCGACGGCCACGCGCCCGTCGGTGACCGTCACGGTGACCCGGTCTGATTCGCGCTGAACGTTGAAAGCAGTGCCTAGCGCCGTCACACGAACTCCGCCTGCTTCGACGACGAACGGGCGGCGGGAATTCTGGCGCACCTCGAAGTAGGCCTGACCCCGTTGAACATCCAACGACCGCAATGTCCGGGAATACGCTACAGCGACTACGGCATCGGCTCCGAGCACCAGCGATGAGCCGTCTTCGAGCTTCACCATTCGATGGTGGTTCGCCGCCGCAGTGTAGAGGGCCTCGTTCGTACGCATCGCCCACCAGGCGCCGAGACCGACCGCAAAAGTACACAGCGACGCGGCGGCGACAGCCATGCGAACGTGAGTTCTACGCCGGCGGCGAGCCGTTTCTTCGACGTGCAGGGCCGGACGTGATCGGATGCGGGTTAATTTCCAGCCCTCCCCTCTTTCCGGCGCAGTGCCCCGCTTGTCGGCATCCGACGGCTCTGCGACGCCGAGCCGCCGCTTGAGCTCGCGACTACTATATCCAGCCGGCAGCTCACGGAACGCGCGGCGCAAGTTCTGGACTTCCTCGAACGCGGCGCGGTTCTCGTCCGAAGCGCCAAACCATTCGAGCCAGGATTGAATCTCCTCCTCGGTGAGCTGGGCATGATCGAGGCGCTGCAGCCAGTCGGCAGCGGCCTCATGGCGGGAATCGGCCTCGGGAATGTGTTTCGCTTCCATGATCAGTCTCCTCTCCTGAGGCGCTGGCGGCAGTGGAGCAATGCTCGCGTGACGTATTTGCGGACCGTACGTTCGTCGATGCCGAGCTCCGCCGACACCTCAGGCGTGCTGTAGCCCTCGATCACGTGGCGGACGAAGGCCTGCCTATGTTTGGGCGACAGCTCGTTCAAGGCTTCGCATGCCAGGTCGAACTCCTCGCGCGTGATTGCCTGATGCTCGAGGGCTTCGGTCTCGACCTCCTCCAGGTCATCGAACAGCTCCGTCGCGGCGCGCTCCTGCACCTTGCGCGTGCGCACGCGATCGATGGAGAGATTGGCGGCGATGCGGAACAAGTAGCCGCGCAGGAACCCGACGGCTCCGGGCTGATGCAGCTGCAGCAATTTGACGTAAGCTTCCTGGGCTACGTCCCGAGCCTCCTGCTCGGAAGAAAGGCGCGTCAGGAGGAAATTGACCAGCGCGCGGTTGTGCTCGCGGAACAGCTGTTTGACCACGGCATAGTGGTCCGCGGAGCGCCCGGAGGGATTTTTGTCGGGAAAATCATCGCCCTCGGCCTTCCCGGCCGGGATCGAGGCGCCGTGATGTTCGGGCTTGGACTGCATACCGGAAGGTCCGCGGGCCGTCGCTCAGATATACCGCGAAAGGCGGGGTTCTGCCTGGTCTGTAAGACGGTCGAGGCGAAAAAATCGGCCCGGACGATGAGGAATCGCGGCCGGCAGCGTGGAGCCGGCCGCTGGGGAGGAAAGGCTGCAGGGAGCCAGTTATTGCAGCGCGGAGCGCCACTTCTCGACCGGCGGCGCCTGGATGAGATAGTCGCGCGGCGGCTCGGCGCCCTGCAGGTGCTCGACGAAATAGTCCCACTTGCGGCGGATGAAATAGAAATCCCCGCGCGCGAAGTCGTGCGTCCGGTTTGGCAGATACACGAGATCGAACGATTTGTTCGCTTTGATGAGCGCATCCGCGAGCTGCAGCGTCACCGCCGGATAAGCATTCTCGTCGAGGTCGCCATACACCAGCATCAACTTGCCTTGCAGACGGCTGGCGAGCGAGGCGTTGTCCGCATCGCGATAATTGACCGGAATCTCAGTACCCGTCGGATTCACTGCGCTGCCATCGCTGTAGCGCGGCACGCCGAAATAGAGCTCCATCGGATACATGCCGTGGAAGTTCTGGCTGCCGGCGGAAGACACTGCCACCTTATATATGTCCGGCCGGGCCAGCAGCGCTCGCGCGGAGCCATAGCCGCCGAATGAATGACCTTCGACTCCGATGCGCTCCATGTCCATGAACGGATATCGAGCTCCCAGCTGCTTCAGCACCGCTACGTGGTCATCGACCATCCAATCCGCAAAGTGGCTGTAGAAGGAGTCCTGGAAAGCCTTCGAGCGCTGCGTCGTCCCTCGCACATCCATTATTACCGTGATGAAACCCAGCTCCTTCTCCGCCGCGACGTACTGACGATCCATCACCGCCTGCATGAACGTGCGCGGCGTATGCGTCGTTTGCGGACCGCCATAGAAATGCTCGATCACCGGATACTTGCGGTTCGGTTCGAAATCACGCGTTGGCCGGTAGAACAGTCCGTACAGATCGGTCACGCCATCATCCGCCTTGGCCACGAAGGGCTCGGGCGGCTGCCATCCCATCGCATAGAGCGCACTGGCATCCGCCTTCTCCAGGGTCGCAATGAGTTTGCCGTCGGTCGATCGCAGCACCGACACGGGCGGCTGTTGCACCGTGGACCATATGTCGACGAAGTACCGGCCGTCGGGCGAAATATTCGCCACGCTCTTGTCGCCGAGAATTCGCGCGAGGGGGCCGCCCATGGGTTGAATGATTTCGTGCTCGGCATCCTCCGGTGTCAGGAGCTTCAGCCCGCGGCCATCGAATCCGGCGCGATACAGGTGCCGGTAGTAGGGATTGCGTCCCGCCTCGCGCCCGCCCGCGGTGAAATAGACGAGCCGCCGCCGCTCATCCACGTGAATGATGTCCCTGACGAGCCAGCTGCCGCGCGTGATGCGGCTCTTGAGCGCGCCGTTCTTCAGATCGTGGAGATACAGGTGGCCCCAGCCATCGCGCTCGGAGAACCAGATGAATTCGTTTGTCTTCGGCAGCAGCCGCACATTGGGCCCGCTGTAGGAGGTGTTGTTCAACATGATGAACGTGTCGTTGCTCTCGGTGAGCACGGTGCGAACCGCGGCCGTCGCTACATCCACGTCGAACAGCGCCGCGCGCCTGCGGCCGTTGGTGCCGAAGAAGTAATAGTGTTGCGCGTTCCCGCTCCAGCCGTCGCCGAAGACCGAGAACTCCTCGCCACCGGGAACCTCGAACGAACGCTGCTCGCCGCTGCCAATGTCGATGATCGAGTGGCGCGACCGCGGCTGATTTCGGTCGCCGGGCAATGCGATGCGCAGGTTGTGCACCCGCGGGCGCGCGCTGCCGCTCAGCGGCGCCGATTCCAGCAGCGGATAATCGCCGAGGGCGCGCTCATCGAGCCGGCGGACGATCAGCGTGCGCGAATCGGGAGACCATTGGACGCCCTCCGGCGCGTATGCGGCACCGGAGCGCCGCAGGGGAATCGTCTGATAGCCTCCATCCGGTATTTTTCCATAGGCAAAGTGAGCCTCGCCATCGCTCGTGAGCTGGCGCTGCCCGCCATCGGGAAGCGACTCGATCCACAAATTGAAATCGCGCGCGAAGACCGCGTGCCTGCCGTCGGGCGAGCGAAGTTTTCCGGCATCACCGGGCGCGGGCTTGGACTGATCGAACGACTCGCCCGGAGGCAACGGCAAACGACGGCCGGTCGCGGAGTCGATCAGTACGGTCTCCTGGCCCGTGCCGGTATCGCGCCGGTACCAGAAGCGCTTGCCATCATCCAGCCACTGCGGTACGACCCGGGCGTTCTGCACCTTGCCGATGAGGTTGAACGGCAGGAAGCTTACGGCTCTTGCGTAAGTCGCAGCATCGACTTGAGGACGGGCCGGATCCTCTGTTGCGCCAGCCGGCTCGTAGGAGAGCAGCGTCAGTCCGCACGCCAGTGCCGCTGCAGCCGCGGCGCGGCCTTTCACGCGCAAGTCGCGCCTGACACCCGTGGTCGATTTCATTGGACCCTCGCTGCGCACCGGAAGTTGCAGTCAGACAGCGGCCGGGTGAATGCGTTCAGCGCTCCACCGGCTGAAAATGGGCGGCGTTATTGGGATCTCCGCTCCCTTGGTACTTCGCGCGCTGCGGATAAGGATACACGGGTCTCGTGAAGCTCACCGTGGACGGATCGGAAGGGAACGGCCGGTAGGGATAAGAGCTCAAGGTGGCGGCCTCTTTCGGATGAGCGGCCAGGATCTTGTCGGGCGCCTGTCCGCGCTCGACCCAATCTTCCAGGTAGCCCAGAAAATCCACCGCATCCGCGCCGATGCCTCCGGCGCAATGATTCACGCCGGGCAGCATGAACAGCCGGAAGAAATCCTCGGTCGCTTTGCGCCCACCCAGGGTCCTTTGTACCGTCTCATAGTAATCGACCGTCTTCGCGGGCAGGACGGCCTCATCATTCCAGCCGTGGTAGACGATCAGCTTGCCGCCCGCGGCCTTGAACCGCCTGAGATCCGGATTCGACGCCGAGTACAGGGACTCCATCATCCCGAAGCGCTGGTAGTCGCGCTCGAAATCGATTTTGGCGTCGTTCCAGTCCGGACCGGGGTCGGGCATGAAGGACAAATAATGGATCTGGTCGTTGCGCGCGCTGCGGTAAATGCTCTTCGGATCGGCCAGGGTCGTCAGCCAGTTGAGCTCCGATCCCACCGAGGCGCCACCGTAGAGCGACTCGCCGCCCGATATCTTGAGACCGGAGTAGGCTTTGCGTGCCGCATCCGCCTGCGCCTGCGTCAAACATCCCGCCGATTTTCCCGCCTTGCAGACCAGCTCGGACGGATCGAGCTTGCATGCCGGCGGATTGCCGATGATGCCGTCCTTCAATCCATCATCGAGATCGCAGCGTGCGGTTACCGCTTCGTGGAGCAGTTTGACGGCCGACGCAGGCAAAGCCGGCTCGTTCCCCTGCCCTTGAGCCGCAAGGACTATCCAAAGGCTGTTCAACGTATGGGCGGTGTAGTTGAGGGCCGGCGCGCCCGCGATGATGCCGTCGAAATCCCATGGGAAACGTTGCGCCTCGACCATCGCCTGGCGGCCGCCCTGAGAGCAGCCCATGAAGTAGGACTTGTGAGGCGCCTTCTCATAGTAGCGTCCGGCAATCGCCTTCCCGGTGACCGCGAGGACGTGGGCCGCACGGTATCCGAAATCGATTTCGGCTTGAAGATTGTTATACGCCCACAGAGCATCGACGCTGCCTTTGTGGCCCATGTCGGAGACGGCGCATGCATAGCCCTTTTTGACGGGCGCATCGCATACGCCCATCTCCGTGAACAGCTTTCCGCACGTCCCACCGCAACCGACCTCGAGGAACTTGCCGTTCCAGTCCTCGGCCGGCAGCCGGATCTCGAAGCCGACCTGGGGCGAGACGTAGCCCAGCACTTGGCAATAGGACGCCGCATCGCCCTCGGGCTTGACCAGCTTGGTCCCGGTAAGCTGCGTCGGGGCGTCGGGAACGCCGGAGAAATCGGCCTTCTGCAGCGCCTCGCAGCGTGCCGCAGCCTCGCTCGGGCGGCTTTGCTCCGCCCGCGCGGGAGTCATGTTCAAAGCCAGGATCGTAGTGCCCGCTATGGCGAGCAGTTTTCCGGGAATCATGCTGCGGAGGTCCTCAAACGATGGGCTGGCAAGAATACCGCAGCACCCGCGGCTCCTGCCATTTTCATGCAACCGGCGAGCGCCACCGCGATATTCAAAACGTCTTCGAGATATTGAGACCGGCCGTGCGCGGCTGGATGTAGGTGAAGATCGAAGGAACAAAGCTTCCTAAGCCGCCGGTGATGACGCCGCGTTTGTCGGCGACATTGGTCACGAAGACATTGGCCGTCCAGGAGGCATATCTCACACCGGCGGTTAAATCCAGCTTCGTATAGCTGGGATAAAGTTGCCGCGGCAGCGTCGCTCCCCTGAATCTGCCCAAACGGTCGCCGACATAGGCAAGCGCGCCGCCGAGGAAACCGCTGACCGCGTCGGTGAGGGGAAATTCCTGGTCCACTGAAAGATTGCCGGACCACCGTGCGGTCAAGGGCAATCGGTCGCCGGGAACGCCGAAGGTCGACGATCGGGGCGGGAATGCTTCCGTCAGCACCGCATCGTCATAGGCAATCCAGCCGGCAACCGTGAGGCCTTTGAGCGGCCGGGCTTGCGCCTCGAGCTCCACGCCCTGGCTCTTCGCCCGGCTTCCGTTGGTCTGATAGAACTGGCCCGTCAGCTGGTTCTGCACGGTGATCTGAATTTCCTTCCAATCGATGTAGTACAGGGAAACATCGACGGAAAGGCGATGATCGAGAAAATTAGCTTTGGCACCCACCTCATAGTTTTCGGTCTTGTCGGGATCGAAGGTCGATGGCGCACCGCCGATCGACACTGCCGCACCTGCGTTGGGCCCGCCGGTTCTGTAGCCGGATGCGAGCCGCGCATACACCATGAGGTCCTCGGACAGCTTGAGCCGGGGCGTGACCAGATACGTGAACGCGCTGGCCTTTGCCCGCGAGGCGGGAACGATCGACAGGTTGCCCGGGAATCTCGGCCCCGTCTGTATTTGAGTCGCAACGGAGGCCCTGATGCGGCTTTCACGCCCGCCGACCTGGACGTCGAACCGGTCGGTTACCTGGAACGTCAGGTCGGTAAATGCCGCGTATTCGTTGTAGGTCGTAGGAAAATCGCCGTGGTGAAAGAGGCCGAGGTCCGCTCCGGACGCGGAATTCACCGCACGGCTTTCCTGCGTGATCAGGCCATCCTCGTTCGTATAGAACCCGCCGACGAGCCATTCCACCCTCTGGCCGAGCGGCATGGTGAGCCGCAGCTCCTGGCTGAATTTCTTTTGTTTGTTGTGGCTGACGAGCGCAGCGCCCGAGGAAGCGCCGAACAGCGGCCGTATCGCGGCGCCATAGACGGCACTGGCGTCGAATGAATCATCCTCGGAGTTGACGTTGTAGCCGGTGACGGACGTCAGGTCGACGATGCCGAGCTTCCCCTTGAAGACCGCGCTGTACGCCTGAGCTTTTTTGTCGTTCCAACCGGTGCCCGGCAGCGTGCTTTGCTGCAGGTCCGATAATCCAGGCAATACGTTGACCTCGAACGTCCCATCGGCCTTCAGCTGCTGCACAAACGCGCTCAACTTCAACGAAAACGCATCTGAAGGACGCCACAGCGCCAGCAGCTGACCGCCGGTACCCTGTGCGCTATTCACCGCGCTCTCGCCCGTCTGGGCATTATCGATATACCCGGGATCGCGCCGATAAAACCCGCTGGCGCGCACTGCAAATGTGTCGCTGAGCGGTACGTTGATGCTCCCGCGAAAATTGTACCCGGGCTCATCACCATTGGAGACGGCGTTGAGACCCGCGTGCATGCGGCCGCTCGTACCGGCAGTGGAAGGGTCGACCGTTACAAACTTGACCAGGCCACCCATGTTGCTCGCGCCGTAGAGTGTTCCCTGGGGACCCCGCAGTACCTCGATCCGCGCCAGGTCGCCTGGATCGAAATCGGGTACAAAGATTCCTCCTCCAAGAGCTTGCGAGGCCATGTAGGGCACGTCGTCAACCATGATGCCCACCGTCGGATTGCCGGAACCCGTGGTAACGCCGCGAATCGTCAAGACGTTGCTGCCTTGTACGGCAGACGGGCTCACGCTGAAGCCAGGGATCTTGGTGTAGTAGTCCTGAAGGCGCAGTTGATCGGTGGAGAGCAGCGCCTCGGCTTTGATTGCCGTCACCGGCACGGGCACATCCTGCAGCCGTTCCGTGCGTTTTTGTGCCGTAACGAGGATTTCCTGCACCTTGTCATCGGCTGCTTCCGTGGAAGCCCTGGAATTGTTGATTTGATCCGCAGCCGCAGAGCCCTCGGCCCGCTGCGTCGTCGTGCTTTCGTACTGCGCTACGCGCATGCCCTCCGTGACACTCCCGCCCGATGTCAGCGTATCCGCCCGTTTGAGCACGACTGTCTTGTTGTTCACGCTGTCGGCCCGCAGCCCTGTATTGACCAGCAGGCGTGCGAGCGCCGCTTTCACCGTTAGTTTCCCGGTCAGTGCAGTAACTGTGATGCCCTCGGCTACTGCAGGCTCGTACATGATCTGGATGCCCGATTGATCGCCGAGCATCTCCAGCGCATCGGCCAGGGGACCGGCGGGAATATTGATCTGACGTGGGATCTCCAGGCTTTTTCCAACATCCGCGAACGTGGCCGCGACAGGAAACAGTGCCAAGAATGCACTCCACATGAGCGCGGCGACCGCGGACAAACGGGCGAATGCTAAAGCGACCGGTTTTGTATCGACTCGAGCTGGCGTGTGGACGCGCTGTAGCATGACTTTCCCCCAGCACTCTGATTGTTTGTGCATCGTGCCGGGTGGAATGCTTGACTCGAGCTCTCCCCTACCCTGTTGCGTCAGACGCGCGGACTACCGACGCGTCAGAACGATCTCGCCGCGGTCCTGCATCGCCACGTCGATGGGCAACAGCGCCTGCAACGCCGCCACCATCGAATCCTGATCGCCCAACTCGAAAGTACCGCTCACCGGCGTCGCCGCGAGCGAGGCATCGTCCATGCGGATCGGTATCTTCGAATAACGGTTGACCTCATCCACAACTTCCGTGAGCGGCGTCGATCTGAATTTCAATCGCCCCGTGGTCCAGCTCGCCGCAACCTCCGGATCGATCGTCCGCCGCTGAACTTTGCGCGCAGCCACATCGAGGCGCAGCTGCTCGCCGGCGTTGAGTTGCACCTGGCGCTGATCGGGCCGGTCCACGGCGACCCGCCCTTCGAGCAGGGTGACGATCGTGCGGTCCGGATCCTTGCGGACGGTAAATCGCGTCGCCAGAGCCGTGACTTCCCCATCTCCGGCGGACACGGTAAACGGACGGGACCGGTCTTCGGCCACGTCGAACAACACCTCGCCCGAATGCAGCGTGAAATGACGCTCGTCGCGCCTCAGGGTGACATCGATCCGAGTCGCCGCATTCAGCGTCAATTGCGATCCGTCCTCGAGCCGCACGACACTGCGCTGGCCGGTTTCGGTCGAGTACGTTTTTGTTGGCGCCGAAGGGCTCATGCCCACATAAACCGCGGTGCCTATCAGAGCAATCGCCAATGACGCAGCCGCTGCGAGCACGGGCCTGGCAACGGTGACACGGTGATCACACGGGGCCGTTTCCGCGAGAACCCGCGCCGACAGCTGTACCGCGTCCGGCCGGCCCGCAAGCTGCCCGAGCGATCGCCACAGATGTTCCGTGGCCAGAAACGCCTCGGCATGCTCAGGGCTGGCACGCCAGCGCTCGAACGCCTCACGGTCGGCGGCCGAACAATCGGGCGCAGCCAGGCGTGCGAGCCAACGCTCCGCCGCTTCCAGTGCCTGCTCGTCCGGTTGCGATTGCATTGCCAGTCTCTCGCGGCTCATGGACGCTCCCTTCCGATCTCGCGCCGGCAGAGCGCCAGAGCCTTGGTGATGTGCTTCTCGACCATCTTCACCGAGATCTGCAGGCGAGCGGCGATCTCGGTGTAGTTCAGGCCGTGGAAGCGGTTGAGAACGAAAACCTGCTGACATTTGCGCGGCAGCGCATCGACCACGCCCATCAAACGATCGAGCTCCTGCTCGCCGGCTGCCTGGCGGTCGAGAGGCGGATCGCCCGCGGCCAGCGGATGCTCTTCGTCGAGCGGCACACTGTCCGCCCAGCGCTGTACCCGCGCGGTACGCACCCGCATGCCAATCAGATTTGCGGCAATTTGAAACAGTAGCGCCTTGAGAACGTCCTGGTCGTGGCGGTCGCGGTAGCGCAGCAAGCGCAGATACGCTTCCTGCGCAATATCCGCCGCCTCTGTGTCACTCCCGACGCGGCGGCGCACGAAAGCAAACAACGCGGGATAGTGCTCGTGAAAAGCGCGCTCGAAAAAAGGGCGGTCCTCCCCCCTCAGCGGCTCGACGAGCGTGTTGACCAGGCGCGGAGTCATGGCGCCATAGCATTCGCCAGGATATCCGGAGAATGCAAGGCGGGGCGCGCCGCACCGCCGTATGCGCTCGAGTTCATTCGCCGCTGGCATGGGCCCGTGGAATCCTCCATGAGCCTCAAATGCTTCAGCCGGCCAGCCCCCTACCTTTCATCCGTCACTTCGACTATTTATCCCGAAAGTCGCCCGCCCTAACGCCGCCGCACCACCCCGATTGATTCGAGCGCCGCAAGATACTCCGTGACGTGCTCCAGCGGGATCGGGCCGTATATGGCCGCCAGCGCACCCCGTATCTGCTGCGCCGTACGGGTGCCATCGACGAAATTGAGCGCCTCGTAGGCATACTCGCTGCCGCCGCCGCGCAGGCCCCGGTAGCTCAACAGGGCAATCTGTTTCGCGCGCTCGGGGCCGTACTTGTCGACGAAGTAATCGTACTGGAAGACCGCCATCGGCCCCTTGAGCTCAGGCACGCGGCTGTACACGGCCGCGCCGGGTCCACGGGCGGCGCGCGGCTCGCCCGGCGAGCCGAGGAGCGAAGCCAACAAACGAAGGTGCTGCGCGGCCTGCGCTTTCGACTCAGCTGGGGTTACTACGAAACGATCGAGTGAATCGACGAGGCCACGCTCATAGGCGAGCTGGAAGCGGGTGAGATTGTCCGCTTCCTCGCGCGGCAGCTCCGACCGCCGCTCGACCATGACTGCGGCGCGGCGCAGCGACTGTGTTTTCAGCAGATCGATCACCGCGCGCGCGTCGTCCGGTTTCATCGAAGCGAGAAAGTACCCGCTCGCCACGCCGATGAACGCCGTGCGCCGCAGCTTCGTGGCGTCGATCTTGTCGGCCGTGTCCCAATTGGTGTGGATGTAGCGGTCGGGCGAGTCGTGCAGATAGATCGTCGGAATGCGGAACGAGCCCTCGGTATACACCTCGTAGCCCTCGTATTCCGTCAGCATCGCCTGCAGCGGCTCCTTGCCGCCTTCCTGCGCGACCAGCGGAAACTCGGCCACGCCCGTCGTCGCGTATCGGACGGTCTGGTCGTTGACGAACTCGGCGAAATGCTCGGCCACATCGCTGACGAACGACGGCAGGCTGGCGGGATTGCGCGTGACCCGCAGAATCGCCTTGGTATCCGGTCCACCGCCGACCATATCGAGCAGCACGACGGCCTTGGTGCGGCGCGCATACTCCGGGCGCGCCACCAGCAGCGTAAGCACACCCTCGATCTCAGGCGGATAGATGAAGCGCAGCGTGCGCGCCGGCCGCGGCAGCCGGCCTTGTTTGATCAACACCGACAAAGTGCGCGCGATCTCCATCGTCGCGACGCATCCGCTCGCGTTGTCGTTGGCCCCGGGCCGCGGATGATCGAGGTGGCAGCCGAACAGAATCTCCTCACCGGCGAGTTTGGGATCCCCGCCGGGCAAGGCGGCGGTGGCGATGTAGTAGTTTCCGGCGTGCCGGCCCGCGCGCACGACGGCGTGCATGCGGATATGCTCGCCGCCCGCGAGGCGGGCTTGCAGCGCCCGCGCCTGGTTCAGCGACAGCATGAACGCAAAGGTCCTGACCGGCGTGAAGGAGTCCCGCAGCATGTCGAGATGTCCCCAGCGGATCAGGTTGCCATTCTCGCCCGACCACGCCGTGCGCTGGTTCTGCGCGTAGCTGAGCACGCCGACGGCACCCAGCTTCGCGACCGCGATCTGCGCCACCAGCCCCGGCTGCTCGGACGCGAGCACGAGCTTGCCGCGTACGTCCTTTCCCGTGTAATCGGCATCGTTTGTTCCGGCCCCGACGTCGATCACGTCCGCCGTGACGTCAGCGCTCTCGCTGTCCTGAGCAAGCGTCAGAGGCATGGCATCCCAGCTGGCGAGCCGGATGCTTTTCTCCCACCCATCACCCGATGTTTTCCGCAGCTCCCACAGCTCAGCGAACTCAGCGTCCCAGGCCGGGCGCGAGCGCTGCGTGCCGTAGTAACGAACGCCATCTACCGGGAGCTCCTCCAGCTCGACCTCCTCCAGCCCATAGTCCCGCAGCTGCTGCATGACATACTCCGCAGCCGTCCGGTACTGGCTGGAGCCGCGCATGCGGTGCAGCCGCGTGATGTATTCGATGTTGCGCTTGGCGGTCTCGCCCGACAGCTCCTGCGAGAGCGCCGCTACGACCGAATCGGGGAGGATGGTGTACGACTTCGTGCGGGGCTGCGGATCCTTGGCTCCGGCTGCCAACGGGCACAGCAGGACGAGCAGGCTGGCCAATAAAGAAAGAGAGAGTCTCGAGATGGTGTTTTTCGATGTTATTGACGTGAGCACGGGACCCTCGGATCGGTTTCTGCCGTTCACAAGCGGACTGGCAACGTTACTGAAAAACGAGGAGTCTTCAAACCTTTAGTTCGGTGCGACGCCCGGATCCCCGCCGCGCGGGTCGGACGAGCCGTAGAAGTAGTGATTCTGGAACACGATCGAATTCGTGCGTCCCAGCACGCGCGTCTGGCTGGACTTGTCCGTGCCTACTTGATACGCCTCGAACACGAAGCCGCGCCCTTTGAGGATGTTCAAGGTATCCACCGAAATATCCTTCTCGGCGACCACGTTGTCCGGCAGCCATTGATGGTGGATGCGCGGGACCGATTCCGCCTCCGCGACATTCATGCCGAACTCCAGCACGTTGAGCACGGTCTGCATCACCACCGTGATGATGGTGCTGCCGCCGGGCGTTCCCGTGACCATGAAGGGCTTCCCGTCCTTGAAAATGATGGTCGGCGTCATGGACGACAGCGGACGTTTGCCGGGCTCGATCTGATTGGCCTTGCCGCCCACCAGCCCGAACGCGTTGGGTGCGCCCGGTTTGCTGGAGAAATCGTCCATCACGTTATTGAGCAGGAATCCGGCGCCGTCGACCGAGCGCCCGCCGCCGAAGGCGATGTTGATCGTGGTCGTGACGGAGACCGCCCCGCCGTCTTTGTCCATGACCGAGTAGTGCGTCGTCTGCTCGCTTTCCGGCGCCAGGTTGAGGCCCGGCTTGATGTCCGCCGAACGGCTGGCGTGCGTCAGGTCGATCGTGGCCCGCAGCTTCTCCGCATAGCGTTTGTCGATCAACTTCGCCACCGGCACGGGATAGAAATCCGGATCGCCGAGATATTCCGCGCGATCGGCGTACGCCCGGCGCATGGCCTCGATCAGGACATGCAGATAGTCGGCGCTGTTGTGCCCCATCTTCTTCAAGTCATAGCCTTCGAGGATGTTCAGCATCTGCACCAGGTGCGTGCCGCCGGACGAAGGCGGCGGCATCGAATAGATGTCGTAGCCGCGAAAGCTGCCCTTGATCACTTCCCGCTCGATGGCGCGGTAGTTCAGCAAGTCCTGATGCGTGATCAGGCCACCGTTCTTCTTCATGTTGGCGACGATCTTGTCGGCGACCTCGCCTTGGTAAAAGCCGGCCGCGCCGCGCCTGGCGATGAGCTTCAGCGTGTTGGCCAGGTCCTTCTGCACCAGCAGGTCGCCCGCGCGATAGATATCGCCGTTCTTCTTGAGGAAATACTGCCGCGAAGCGGGATCCTTCTCGAAGTAGGCCTTGCCGCGCTTCATCTGCTGCTCGTGCGCATAAGAGATGCGGAAACCCCGCTCGGCCAGGCGGATCGCCGGAGCCATCACCACGCGCAGCGGCAACGCGCCGTACTTTTCCTGCGCTTCCGTAAAACCCTTGACCGTTCCCGGCACGCCCGCTCCCAGAATGCTGTAGAGCGAGAGATTCATGTCGAATTCGCCTTGTTTGTTCAGGAACATGTCCTTGTAGGCGGCAGCCGGCGCAGTTTCGCGGTGATCCTGGGCGATCACCTTGCCGAGCCGGGGCAGGCTGATGATCATGAAGCCGCCGCCTCCGATGTTGCCTGCGACCGGATGCGTGACTGCCAGCGCGAACCCGGTCGCCACCGCGGCATCGACCGCATTACCGCCCTTCGCCAGAATCTCGCGCCCCGCCTCCGCTGCCAGCGGCTCCTGAGCCGTGACCATGCCGTTGAGCCCGACCTTCGGATAAAACCTCGAGCCGGCGAGCGCGTCATAAGCGCCGACCGCGCTGCTCGCGGCACCGTCGGCCGAGGCATCCGGGGCCACGAATGGCGCAACCAGAATTACCCAGACGAACCAGAGTCCCAGCCTCGAGCGGTCCGAACGATACTTGCGCATGGTCATTGTCCGCCTCTCATTGAATGTCTGACGAGCCCGAAAGTGCGTAAGTATGCCCAGTGTCGGGGGCGCGGGGCCAGTGGGATTTCGCCTCGATCTCTTCCCGAGCGGAAATTTCTGCCAGTGGGTGTGGCCGCCGGCTGCTGGAATACTTCGCCGACGGCGATCGACGGCCGCCTTACGGGGCGGTCTTGCCGGTGAATATCGGCCGTATCGGCAAGGCCTGGCGATTCACTTCGGCGCCCTCCTTGATGATCAGATGAATCCGACGGTAATTGCTGGCGTTCTCCAGAGGGTTACCGTCCAGGATCAACAGATCGGCGAGCTTGCCCGCTTCGAGGGTGCCGACACGGTCGAGCACGTGATAAGCCTCGGCAATATTGCGCGTGGCCGCCTGCAGCATCTTCATCGGTTCGAGGCCTTTCTCGCTCATCGCCTCGAGCCAGCGGAAGTGCGCCGAACCCAATGTCGTTCTAGCCCGTTCAGCGACGGCCCGCGCCGTCTGGGCCGGCGGCCCGGCTTTGTTCGGGTCCAGGATGTATGCGTCGGTCGAAAGCAGAATCGGGGCTCCGGCCCCGATGAGATTGCGCACGTTGCCGTTGGTGATCCGCATCCCGGCGGCCGCAGAATCTGCCTCAGTCCGCTTCAAATCATCGTCCGTATTGACCAGCACCGCGCACGGCACGCGGCGCTCGACTATCTTCTGAATGGTCTCGTCAGGCAACGGCACCGGCCCGGTGGCATTGCAGTGCTGCATCATGTCCACGCCCGCCTCCAGGGCGAGATCCACGCCTTCCACCGACATCGTATGAGTCTGGATGATCTTCCCGGCGCGGTGCGTTTCCTCCACCAGCACCTTCTGCACGCGCGGGGAGAACGCGATGAATGCAGTCAGATGCTGGTTGACGCCGTACTTCACGAAATCCATTCCCTTGCTCAGGTACTCGCGCATCCGCACGCGCACCTGTTCCGGCGTCATGTACAGCAGTTCAGGACCGACGCCCTGCTCCCAGATATCGTTCACTCGCTTGAAGGTCGCATCGCCGACGACCTTTTGGGCCGCCACGTTGAAATCGGCGCCGAACATTCCGGTGAAGCCGACTATATGTCCGGCGACAAACAAACGAGCGCCGATGCTCCTGCCGGCGTTGATGTCGTCCCGCACTTGCTCGAGCGCCTGCAATGGCCCCCAGGACTCGAAGGCCGTCGTTATGCCGTTTTTGAGGGCTACCTGCGCTCCTTCCAGTACCAGCTCCGGGAGGCGCTTTTCATACTCGATGACGCTCTCGACCGAATAGGCGCCGCCGAGATGTACATTGGCGTCCATCAGCCCGGGGATGAGGTACTTCCCCGTCGCCTGGATCTGCCGTGCCTTGGCTGGAATTCGCACCGCGTCGCCGCGGCCCACGGCCACGATCTTCCTGCCCTCGATCAGCACGACCCCCTCTTCAATGGGCGAACCGCCGTTGCCATCGATAATTGTCCCGCCCACCACCGCGAGGATCCGGGCATGAGCGGAACATGCCGCGATCAGCCCCAGAGCCGCCGCGACTAACGGGCGGGTCGCCGCAAAAAGCACGCGCCGTCCCCGCGTGTCTTAGAAGTCCCGCGATATCATCAAGCCGATGGTGCGCGGCTGAATGATTCCGACGGCGTAAGGCCCAGTCGCAGGCGTAACGCCCGACAAACGAGGAGGGATCTCGCCATATTCGTCGAGCAGGTTGTGCGCATAGAGCTGCGTATTGAATGAGCCCAACTGCAGGCCCAGGCGTAAATCGACCGTGGTGTACGACTGCAGCCGATATTGCGGCGGCGAAGTGCTCGCGTTGTAGCTGGCCGTGCGATCGCCGACATACCGCACCGTCGCGCCAATGACCGGTTGAAGGCTCCCCGTTCCCAGCTGGTAGTCGGCATTCCACGCCGTCGTGAAGTGAGGCACGTTCGGCAGCCGTTCGCCCTTGGCAACGCGCAGCACGGTATTCGCCTCTTTCATGAACGCATCCTGGTACGCGAAATTGCCCGTCACCAAAAGAGCGTGGGTCGGGCGCGCGGAGAACGTGAGGTCGGCGCCGCGGCTGGTCGCTCCGCCGGTGGCGTTGTCCCTGAACACCAGGCCGCTGCGCGACACGGTGACCTGAATGTTGCTCCAATCGATCGTGTAGACGCCGATGTCGATGCCGAAGCGCCGGTCGGCCGTGTCCGCCTTGAACCCGATCTCATAGCTCTTCAGCTCGTCGGGATCGAACGTCGCGAATTCAGTCAGGGGACGGCCGGTGGCCGGATCGGTCAATATGAAATTGGGTCCGCCGGGGCGATAGCTGGTCGCGTAGCGCAGATATCCGGTCGCGCGGTCCGTGAAGCGGTAGCGAACGTTGCCCAGGTAAGTGAAAATGTGGTCGCCGGTATCGACACGCGGCGCGTTCAAACCGAGCGCGCCGGATTGAAACTGCGTGAATGTAGTGTCGGTATGTGCGTAGCGAACGCCGCCGGTCACGTCGAATTTGCCGGTCAGGCGCCAGGTCAGGTCGCCGAATGCCGCGTACTCCTTCTGCTCCGAGGGCTGCAGATTGAACAAAATGTTGTTTGGTACGGTCTGGCCGCTCGTATCGACGGTCAGGAAATGCGAGGTATCTTTTGAGCTCTCGTCCGTATAGTACGCGCCCAGGATCCACTCCAGCACCCCGCCGCTCTTCGAGGACAAGCGCAGTTCCTGCGTAAATTTGTCCGTGCTGGAGTCGATGTCGCTCACGGCCGACCGCAGTGTCACGCCGCCGGGAGCGAGCGACTGTGCGAAGGCCAGGAACACCGGCGACAGATCGACATCGAAATGCGTGCGGACGGTCTGGTAGCTGGAGATCGACGTCAGCTCCGCGGCCCCGAAATCGTAGGAAACGGTGCCGGCAACCAGCCGGAAGCGTTGTTTGAAGGCCTCCTCGGCCGGACGCGCCTGCACCAGGTCGCCGCGGACCGGCGCTCCCGCCAGCGTGCGGTCGGATAACGGAAAGCCGTCGGTCGTGGTGTTCTGCAGGAAACTGTTGAGGCGGATGGACAGATTATCGGACGGCGTAAATAGCAGGTCGAGCCGACCACCGTAGACATCGGAGCTGTTGACGTCCTTGCGGCCGAGCGTGACGTTGTCGATATACCCGTCGTCGTGCGTCTGGAAACCGGTCGCGCGCAGCGCGACCCTGTCGGTCGAAAGAGGTGCATTCACGCCGGCCACGACGTTGTAGTTCGTGCCGCCGCGCTGAGTACCGGAGATGCCCAACGTCCCGAAGCCGCCGAAGTTGGCCGTGTCCGGCCGCTTCGTGACGTACTTGATGAGTCCACCCATCGTGCTCGCGCCATACAGCGTGCCCTGCGGTCCGCGCAGCACTTCGATGCGCTCCAGATCGTACGGCGCCACGTCGAGTGCCAGTTGGCCCGCCCTGGCAAATGAAGTGGTGGAGCCATAGGGCACGTCGTCGACGTAAATGCCGACCGTGGGCGAGACATCGAAACCTGCGGTAACGCCGCGCAAAGAGATCTGCGTCCAGCCGGGACCGGCGGTTTGAAAACTCAAGCCCGGAATGGTGGCGGCGAAGTCCCGCAGCTGAGTCGCGCCGAGGCTGGCCAGCGTGTCCGCGGACAGGACCGTCACCGATTGCGGCGCGTCTATGAGCCGCTCGGTACGCTTCTGCGCGGTGACGACGACTTCCTCGACCTGCCCACCCTGCGCGCTGTCAACGGCGCCTGGACTTTGCTTGTCGGCCTGACTTTGCACCGCACTGCCGCCGGCAACCGCAGCGTCTGCGCGTGCGAGCCGGCCGCCGACCATGCCGTTCCGGCCGATGGCGGAGATCTTCTCTCCCGCGCGCGGCGCACGCGCGGCCGACGGCGCATCACCCGACGGAACGATGGTGATCGTCTTGTCGTCGAGATAACGGTAAGTAAGGTTCGTCCCGGCCAGCAGCCGCTGTAGCGCCTCGTCCGAGGTCAGCTCTCCGGAGATCGGCTGCGCATACATGTCGACGACCAGGTCCGCGCGGCACACGATCTGGAACTCGCGCTGCTTCGCCAGAGCCTGCAGCGCCGATCCCAGCGCCTGCGCCGGGATTTCCGTGTGTTTCCTGACGGATGCGCGGGCCGGATCCGCCGTCGCTGTTGCCGCCCACAGTGCCACCGCCGACAGACACGCCGACGCCATCGCGATCTTAAGCCGCATAACTGCTCTCCCGCCTATCTGGAGGTTTGTTGCTGCCGCCCACGAAGGCGGCATCGTCGGGTGCGTAGAGCGGCCGTTGAACAAAAATGGCTACCGCGGGGTAAAAAATTATCGGCGGGTGATGGCGACCTCGGAGCCGGTCTCGGTGACTTCGATCTCCGGCTGCGCGCGCAGAAACTTCACGAGCGCGGCGGAATCGGCCGAGGAGAAAACGCCGATCACTCCGAAAGCGTCCAGCGTGCGGTCATGAATGACGATCGGGCGCTTGTTGTAGCGGTTGAACTCCTCCGCCACTTCGGCGAGCGGCGCGGAGTCGAAGATGAGCTGGCGTTGCGTCCAGGCCGTCGCGGTGGCGATGTTCACGCGCCTGGGCACGGACGCGGCCTTCGGCGTCACGGTGAGCTGCTGTCCGGCATCGAGGAAGACTTCCGCGCCGTAATTCCTGTCGCGCGCGGCGGAAACGGGAGCGAACATGCGCGCGCCGGCAGCCGATGGATCGACGCCGACGCGTCCCTCGATCACGGTCACCGTCGTCGTGGATTGCCGGCGATTGACGTCGAACTGGGTGCCTACGGCGCGCACCCGCATCTTGTCGCTCACTACGACAAACGGCCGCGTCGGATCCTTGGTCACGCGAAACAGCGCCTGCCCCTCGAGCAAGTCGACCAGGCGCCGATCTTCGGTGAATCGCACCCTCAGGCGGGAACGCGCATTGAGCTCGACGCTGGAACCATCGTCCAATGTAATCGAGCGCTGCTCGCCGACGGCCGTTGCGTACGTCGGTGAATGCAGGTAATTCCAGCTCGCTGCCCCGACGACGGCGAGCGCGGCAACGGCCGCCGCCGCCCAGCCCCGCATTCCGCGCCTCGCTCTTGTCGATTTTGATCTCTCGGAAACTCCGGTTCCTGCCGCACCGGGAGCATTCAGCGAAACTATGCTCGCCTCGGACAAAGCCCGCGCAATGTGTGCCTCCGCGTCAATCTTGCGCGCCGCATCGTGCGAAGCGACATCCTCCCAAATGGCGGAAACCTCCAGGTACGCGCGCACGTGCTCCGGCGACCGTCTTAGCCATTCGTCGAGCTGCTTCCTGGCCGAGACATCGTCATCGGCATCGCCCGCGCGGAAATGGACCAGCCACTCGCAGGCCTCTTCATAAATCTGCGCGTTCACTTTCGACTTGATGTTTGGAGGACTCATGTCCCTACTCATCCGTCGGAAGGTTGAGGCGGCAATGCAGCACCGCCTTGGCGACGTACTTTTTTACCATGGCGCGCGACACACCCAGGCGCTGCGCGATCTCCTCGAGCGAGTAACCGTCGCGCCTGTACAGCACCAGCGCCGCTTGCGCCTTGTGCGACAAACCGGCCATGGCGGTATCAAGCTCTTCGAGGCGCTGCTGCAGCTCGGCCTGCGCCGACGGATCGCTCTCCAACGAGGCCGACGAGGTCGTTTCGAACCGGTCGAGCGTCGCCGGAGTCATGTATTGCCGCAGCGCGTACTGATGCAGCACGTGATTGGCGACGGTGAAAAGGTAGGCCTCAGGATTCTGAATCGCCTCCGGCCGCGGTATCCGCCACAGCCGCAGGAAAACCTCCTGCACCAGATCCGGAATGTCCTGCCGCGCGCTCCTGAGGCGCGACGCCAGATATCGCCGCAGCCGCTCGCCATGCGACCCGGCGAGGGTCGTCACGAAGGCATTACGGTCGGCGGGCTCGCTCACGGGACTTCCAGACAGTACTTCGGACGTGGGTAGAGCGGTCGGGAAGGGAAAATGGCTACCTGCGGGAGAATATATGTGGAAGCAACGCTGCGAGGAAAGGTTGCGACGCAGCGAGAGCCCTCATCGGCGGCGATAATACAGGGGCCTCGTGGGCAGCGTGTCGGGTTCGATCAGCTGTCCCTCTTTCACGATCCGATCGAGCTTGCGAATATTGCTGATGTCTGCCAGCGGGTCGGCTTTCAGGATCAACAGATCGGCCAGCTTGCCCACCTCGAGCGTGCCGAAATCATCGAGCCGCCCTGCGGCCATGGCACCGTGTTTGGTTGCCGCGACGATGGCCTCACTGGGCGTCATGCCAAGCTCGACCAGTCCCTCTATGGCCAGGATCGTGCCGGCGCCGGGATCGGGGAATTCAGGATGATCCGCGCGCCCGGACCGGAACGGATAAACCTCCGGCCATGCCGTCGGTGCAGCATCCGTTGCCACCGCAATCGTGCAGCCTCCTTCGATCATCCTGGTGTCGTTGATGCGCAACCGCTCGACATTGCTTCCTTGCGCAGCACCAGCGGACGGCTCGGGAAGTTTGCTGCCGCTCTGTCGCAAGGGCCAAGCCTGTTTTCTCGCCTCGGCGATCAACTCGGCGGCGGGTGGATCTGCGCTCCTCGATCGTTCCTCCGCCAGCCGTAATTTATAGAGCGGCCCGGCACTCCATGCCGAAAACAGCGCGCAGATGACCTTCCGCTCCCGCAGCACCTGAACCAGTTCATCCGATAGCGTCTGGCCCGAGAGAATGCCTGCGTGCGTAATGAGATCGACGCCCGCGTCTGCCGCGAGAAGATGGCCTTCCGGCGTTCCGGAATGGACATCCACCTTCTTGCCGCGCTTGTGGACTTCTTCGACGATGGCCTGCTGGACGCGCGGCGAGAACGTGAGATACGGCGCTGCTCCCCACCCGTGCGCTACCGCCGAGTACTTGATGAAGTCCACTCCAAGGTCGAGGTATTGATTGATCACCTTCCGCACCGCGTCCGGATACAGGCTCACGAGCTGAATGCCGACGGGGAGGTAGCCTCGAATATAGTTGCACCAGTGCCGATCGATCGGCAGGCGATCGGGCTGGTCGTCCTCACACTCGCTGCCGATGATGAATCCCGCCACCTGCAAACGCGGCCCGATCACCTCCCCGCGGGCGATGGCGTCACGCAATGCAAGCTGCGGAAAGACCGGACCAAACGTATCGCGAATCGTGGTCACGCCGAACTTGAGCGCCATTTGCGCTGCTTCGAGGGCATAGCCGTATTTCTTGAACGGATCCGACTCGCCGTACAGCAGCAGAGGAAACAGCTCCCTCATGAACCCGACGCCGAAGACATGGACGTTGACGTCGATGAAGCCCGGGGTGACATACTTTCCCGTCCCATCGATGACTCGCGCCCCGGAGGGAATTTTGACCGTCGCGCGTGGCCCGATCGCGGAGATACGCTGCCCGCTCACGACAATAGTCGCGTCATTGAGAGGAGCAGCTCCTGTTCCATCGATCACCGTCGCACCGACGATTGCCATGCGCTGCGTGCTTGCTTCGCCGGGCAGCGGCATGGCCGCCGGCCAGAGTACACAGGCGCAGATCGCGAAAGTCCTGGAGTGCTGCATTATGCGACTCGACACGGGTGACTGGATCACCCGCGCATTCAGATGCGTGCGGAGCTAGTTGAAGCTGTAGCCCAGCTGGACGCCGACCGTTCGAGGGCGCAACCGGTAGCCGAAGAGCGAATTGCCATTGCTGAGGCCGCGCCATGTGAAGGTATCTTCGTTGGTGAGATTGCGCACGAAGATCTCCATGCTCAGATTGCGGATGGCAATGCCGGCGCGTGCATCGACCTTCACGTAGTCTCCGGCCGATGTGAGCAGCGACTCCTGCAAGTCCCCGTAGAATTTCCCGGTATAGAAGGAATCGGCGCGCATGAAGGCAGGATGGCCCGCGATGTGGAAGTCATACTGCGCGGCAAGGTTCGCGCTCACTTCGGGGGAACCGGGGAGCCGCGCGCCGCTCTGAGCGCGCAGACCGGGGGCGTCTTCAGCCAGCTTCGCTTTCGTGTAGCCGCCGCCGAACTCGACGCGCAGGCCCTTGGTCAGAAAGAAACTTCCTTGAATCTCCACGCCATCCGAGGTGGCGGCACCGGCATTGGCAATATAACCGCAACTGCCCGCAATGACGGTGAGCGGCAACCCGTCCCATTTGATGTGATAGACGGACATGTCGATGGTCATACGGCGATCCAGCAGCGCAACCTTTGCTCCGGCCTCATAGCTATCCAGGAAATCCGAGTTGATCGTCCGCGTCGATTCCAGCGACACGGTGGTGCCGTCGATAATGCCGTTGCCGTCCGTATCGCAGAACAGGGGTGCCGCTCCAGCACTTGGGCGCCCGAGCCGGAAACCCTGCGCCCAGGAGGCGTACAGCAGCGAATCCTTCGACGGCTCGTATTTGAGATTGGCCTTGAAACTGCTGTCGCCCTCGTCGCTGTTCAGCAGAAGCCGTGGGCCCTCCCCCAGCGGAACGTTGACGAACGCGCCTTCCACAAATGTGCGCTCGTCCTTCCGATACTTGAAGTAGCGCCCGCCCACCGTTGCGGTGAGCTTTTCGGTCAGGTCGTACGAAACTTCGCCGAAGACTGCGCGCTGATCCAGGTCACGACCCACACCGGAGTAGTACAGCGGGTTCGTAGCGAACGGATTGCTCGCGGATGTGCCGGCCCAGTAGGCGGCGTATGGATAGCTGTCTTCCGCGTCCTCGTAGAACAAACCAGCCAGAAATTGCACACGTCCTTCCAGCTGCGAGACCAGGCGCGTCTCCGCCGTGAAGGACTTGAAATTGCTATCGGTAATGCTGGTAAAGGGGACTGGAGCCAACGCGGTGTCCATCTTTATGGCCCCGCCATCGACCCAGGAGGCAGCCGACGTCAAGATGCCCCACCCCAACTCATAGTTCGCGACGAGATTCAGCAGATCGATGTTCGTGTCGTTGACCTCGCCTGACTCGCCCCGTATGCGCCGATCCAAGGCGGCCGGAATTCGTAACTGCTCATACTTGCCGACCTGCGCCAGGGGGCTGCCGTCCTGCTCGATCTTCTGCGTCAGATAACTCGCGGAGAGGTCGAGCTTCTCCGTCGCCTGCCATCGAGCCGCGAGGCGCGCGCCGGTCGTAATCATCCTGCCCACATCGTCCTGTACGTAGCCGCGAACGAAATCTCCCAGACCGAAGTTTGCGGCGGCCGCAATTGTCGCCGCATCCAGACCCGCGATATTTCGATAGAAGCCGCTCTCGTCATAGCGATAACCGACGGCACGCACTGCGAGCTCGTCTGCGACGATCGGGATATTGAGCATGCCCTGGGCCATCGAGTTGTCGCCGCCGGCCGCGCCCGTATTGGAGTAGGCCGCTGCGACTCTGGCGCTGAAACCATCGAAGCCCGGCTTCATCGGGATGATGCGCAGAGTACCGCCGAGCGAAGCGGCACCGAAGGCCGTACCCTGGGGACCTCGCAGGACCTCGATGCGCGCGATATCGACTGGCCGCACGTCTATGGCGCCGCCACCGCCGCCCGTGGCGCCGGTAATCGGCGTTTCATCGAAATAGGTCGCGACCGTGGCGCCCCCGGCGTTGCCGCTTTCGAATTCCGGCGAAGTGGTGATGCCGCGAATGACGATCGCATTGTCCCTGCCTCCGCGATCGATCTGGTTTACGCCGGGGATGGAGCGCAGATAGTCTTCCATGCCGATCAGACCGCGCCGCTCGATCTCCTGATTGCCGATCACGGCGATGCTCATCGGGATATCTTGCACGCGCTCCTCGCCTCGCTTGGTCGCGGTAACTACGATTTCCTCCAGCTTCGCGCCGGAGTCCTCGGCACGCGTCGCCGACCGATCACCCGCGCTGCTGCCCGGTACGGTTGCGCTGGTGTTTACGGCAGACGCGGACTGCGCGACGCGCGTGCCGAACGACCCCGATTCGGATGCACTTGCGCTCTCCTTCCCCTTGGCGCTCCCGGCGGGGCGAATCGCTACGACGCCCTCCTTCAAATACGCGTACTCCAATCCGGTGTTGGCCAGAAGCTTTTCCAGCGCCGCCTCCGGAGTGAACGAGCCGCGCAATCCGGCGCTCTTCAGCCCTTTACCGATGTCGGAGCGGAACACGACTTCCATCCGCGATTGTTTGGCGAACTCGCTGAGAGCATCGCTCAGCGGCTGCGCGGTGATGTCGAGATCGATGACGCGCGCCCGGGGCTCCGCCGCGTTGGCAGCGCTGCCTAGAAGGAGCAGACCGGCCGCAATTGCGATATACAGCTTGTTCATCCGTATCCCTTTCGAGTTGTGGCTCTTTGGGGGGTATAGACTGCGGGCCGGGTTGAAACGGGGTAAGGTTTACGCGGGACACAAAAAGACTACCCCGTTTGACCCCGCGTTCCAGTCTATTGCTGTAGAGCCATGTCCTCGAGCACGCCGTGAGCGCCGATAATCCCCATGCTCCGCCGGGCAGCCGCGGCGGTTCGAGCTTTGCCGAGATCGCATTCCGGCAGCATCGCGGCGCCTTGCAGCACTTCCTGATCCGGCGGCTGCACAACCGGGAAAACGCCCGCGACCTCGCGCAGGAGGTGTATCTCAGGTTGCTGCGTGTCGAGGATGGCGAGCTGATCCGAAGCCCTCTGGCCTATCTGTACCGGCTGGCGATGAACGTCGTTTACGAATTCAAGCTGCGCGTTCGGCGCGACCCCGTGGGATTCGATTCGGAAACTGCGGATGAGTTGGTCGAACATCCTCTGCAGGAGACGAGCAGCGCGGATGCATATGAGCAGCTCTGCACCGAACAGGAGCTGCGGTCTCTGCTCGCACCCCTGCCACCCGTCCTGCGCGCCGTCTTCGTATTGCGCAAGCGCGACGGCATGACGCATCAGGAGATCGCCGCCGAGCTTGGGCTTTCAGCACACACGGTGAAAAAGTACCTGTGTCAGGCCGTGGCGTATTGCCGGACCGCGATTCAATCGCGGCAGACGAAGCGACTGACATGAGGGCGCGTCATATGGAAATCGCCATCGCCGAACAGGCGGCCCGCTGGCTCATCGAGTTGGAAGACGAGAGCCCACCGGCATCATTGGCCGACTTCACGTCGTGGCTCAAGGCATCGCCCCGGCACGTGGAAGAATTCCTGCTCGCGGCGGCGGCGTGGCGGCGTTTCGACGATATCGACGCGGAACACCGGGTCGAGGTGGAGCGGATCGTTTCGGAGGTGTCGGATAACGTTATTTCTTTTGGCGTTCCCACGGACGAGGATGGCGGTGCGCTTCCAACGGCATTCCCACCGGCGAGGTTGTCGTCGCATCGACGTTTGTTCGCGGGCGTGACGGTGTGTGCGGCGCTTCTGGCGTTGGCGGGCTGGTGGATAGTCGCCACCTCAGGCACACAGGCTTACTCCACCGCGATCGGTGAGCAGCGCACCGTCCAACTAACGGACGGCTCTCTGGTTCAAGTGAACACGCGTTCGCGCATCGAGGTGCACTTCACCGACCAGGCGCGGGAGATTCGGCTGCTGGAAGGCGAGGCTCTGTTCACGGTGACGCACAATGCCCAACGCCCGTTCCGTGTGCGATCGGGCGCTACGGTCATCCATGCCGTCGGCACCGAGTTCAATGTTCGCCGCCGCGCAACCGGCACGACGGTTTCAGTGGTCGAAGGACTCGTCAAAGTGTCGACGCAGACCGGGCAAGATACGCTGCGCACCGCGCCCGCCGGCAATGATCTGAAGGACGGCAATGAATTGGCCGCCGGCGAGGAAGCGGATATCACCATCAATGGCCACGTGGACAAACACACCGCCCCGGATCTCGCCGCCACGCTCGCCTGGCGTGAGCGGCGCCTGGTATTTCGCGACGACGCGCTCGCGGACATCGTCGCGGAGTTCAACCGCTACAACGCCGGATACCAGATCCGCCTCGAAGGGGAAACGGGCAACGGTATCCGATTGACCGGCGTATTCCGCGCCGACGATCCGGAAGCGGTCCTGCTCTATCTCACCGCGAATAGCGAGTTGCGAGTGGAGAGAACGCGCGACGGAGCCATTATTCGCGACCCCTGAGCCTGTTGACTTTATCCATCAGCTATTCTAACCTCCCTTCGCCGTTCCGTTGCATCCGCAACGGGCCAGTTATGCGCCACATCAGTGGCAGCAGTCGGGCCGGCGCGTCAAGTCGATCGATCTCGAAAGAGATCCGCGTGATCCATGATCCGCACTGTTTTCAGTGTCGGATCGAAAGTGCATTGACGGACTTGACCGCAGGGCTATCATCATGAGCATGCAAGCCGCCTCCCTGGAAGCGCTCGAGAGAGCCAGTGTATCGACCACCCTGGTCCGCGCACTGGCGCAGGTCTTCGAGTTCGAATTCGCCGCCCGCAAGGAAGATCTGGCTACCAAAAAAGATATCGCGGATGTGCGCGGTGAGATAGCGGACGTGCGTGGCGAGATATCAGGTGTGCGTGCCGAGATCGCAGATGTGCGCGGTGAGATCGGCGCCCTTCGAACCGAGTTGCGAACCGAGATGACTGAGATACGTCACGGGCTTGAGCTCAAAATCGCGGGTCTGAAAACCGAAATTCAAGGCGTCAGGGCCGAGGTCCACAGCGCCACCAGCGGCCTCGCGCGGCAAATGTATATCGCCATACTCGGGCAAATGGCAGTGCTGCTGGGCTTCTTCTATTTCTTTATCACGCAGCTGCGCTAGCCCGTATCCACCGTGGAGACCCAGCGAGCGGTGTTATTTGCCGGGCCCGGATACGCGCACGAACTTCGTGTCGAAAGCCGACAGCGAGAGCTCTCCGGCAGGAGAGACGTTGAATTCCACGAACGGAAACCCGAAGCCGCCGAGCGAATCGGCCACGCCCGGGGCCGCACGCAGCCGGAATCGATCTCCCTGCCAATGCTCCAGCGAAGCCGAGAATGCGCCCTTCCCTATGAAGCGCAGCACCAGACCGCCATCGACGACATGAACGTCGATGCAGCCTGCCCGCTTGCCGTGGTCTTCGTACGTTCCTGAGAATCGTTCGATCGGCAACGACGCAGGGATCGTCGAAATCCGCGCTTGGCGGAGCTTGTCTTCCGCATTCTGCATCTCCTGTTTCACCTTGAGCGCCCGGCTCAGGAACTCCTTGTTCCAGTCGCGATGCGGCGCCGCCAGCAGACGATCGAAGATCTCGAGCTCGATCGCCTGGTGAAATCCCGGCTTTGCGGGCCCATTCGCAAGCACGACGACGCCGAGCCTGGGCTCGGGCAGCAGGGCCAGATGAGCGGGAAATCCGATGATCCCGCCGCCATGAGCCAGATGGATGCGGCCGCGATACGTGGACCTGTGCCAGCCCATGGCATAAGTCATGGCGGTTTCAGGGGTATCAAAAGGGAATTCGACGCGGTCATGCAGGTTCTGCGTGGAGTGAAGCTCGCGCATCGTCTCTTTCTTCAGCAGTTGGCGATTCTCGAAGCGGCCCTCGTTCAGATGCAGGATCATCCAGTTCGCCATGTCCGCGGCGCTCGAAACGACGGCGCCCGCAGCAGCCTTGCTGTCGTAGTTGATCCACGGCAGCACGTGCAGCGCTCCATGCTCATCGAGGGCATGCGGCATCGCCACGTTGGCGTCGCGCGACTGCGAGAAACCCGGCGAGTTGCCAGAGACGGAACCGAGGAATGTCGGAGTAACGTACTGGGCGTCCCAGAACTCCAAAGCACTGGTGCCGCTGCGATTCATTTTGAGCGGCTTCAGGAGCCGATGCTCGACGAACTCATGCCAGCTGCTACCGGAAGCCACTTCGACCACCTTCCCCGCGACCGCGTACAGGAGATTGCTGTACCGAAATGAGTTACGGAACGGTGCTTCGGAGGGAATGAAGCCGACCTGGCGAATGACCTCGTCCAGGCTCATGACGTTCAGGCTGGTATAGCGCGTCTCGCCAATACCGCTGTCGTGAGTTATCGCATCTCGGATAGTCAGCTGCCGGGTCAGCCAGGGATCCTGCATCTTGAAGCCGGGGAGGTGGTTGATGACAGGATCGTCCCAGCGGATCTTTCCCTCCTCCACCAGGATGGCAAGAGCGGCCGTGGTGAACGCTTTACTGGTGGAGCCGATCTGAAACAGCGTTGCCGCATCGACCGGAGCGGCCTGGTCGAACTGCTTCCGCCCGAACCCCCGCGCATAGATGATCTCCTCGCCCTGCACGACCGCCACCGCCACCCCGACGGTCTGCCAATCGGTGCGGACTTGCTCGATATACCGGTCGAGGTCCGTCAACCGGCGATCTGCGGCCACGGCTTCCACGGCCAGCAGCGGGCAAATCACGAAACTCAGCAGCGCAATCACCGACCATCGGACATAGGCATTCATGAGCGGCACACCCATCAATTTCTGGCAATCAGTCAGGCAATCAGTCGAACGAATAGCCGATCTGCACCCCGACGGTGCGCGGCTGCATGCGATAGCCGAAGGAAGTGTTGGCATTGCTGAGTCCGCGCCAGGTGAACGTGTCCTCGTTCGTCAGATTGCGTCCGAACAATTCGACGCTGAGGCGCTCGATCTCAACGCCCACCCGAACGTCCAGCTTGATGTAGTCGCCGGCGCTGGTCAGCGGGGTCTGAAGCAGGTCACCATAGAACTCGTCGACGTAGAACGAGTCCGCACGCATGAAAGCCTTGCGGCCGGCGATCTCGAAGTCATATTGAGCGGAAAGATTGACGCTGACTTTGGGCGCACCGGGAAGCCTCGCGCCCTTCTTGGGCGATCCGACGATTCCGGGCGCATCCTTGGACAGCCGCGCATTGGTGTATCCGCCGCCGAAATCGATTTTGAGGCCTTCGGTGACGAACAGGCTGGTCTGCAGTTCCACGCCGTCCGAAGTCGCGCCGCCCACGTTGGCAGTATAGTTGCCGCACGGGACCGCGCTGCGGATCGGCAGCCCATCCCAATTGATGTGATAGACGGCGGCATCGATGGAAAGGCGCCGGTCGAACAGCAGGAGCTTGCTGCCAATCTCATAATTGTCGAGAAAATCCGAATCGATGATCCGCGTCGACGCGAGAGTGACGCTCGTGCCATCGACGATTCCATCGTTGTCGCGGTCGCACGCGAGCGGCGGCAGTCCCGCGGCCGGCCGACCAAGGCGAAACCCCTGAGCCCACGACGCGTAAACCAGGGAATCCGCGGTGGGCTTGTAGCTTAGGTTGGCTTTGTAACTGGTCCCGTCTTTGGTGTTCTGCTGGTATTGTGAAATGCCGGCGCCGATGGGCACACCGAGCAATCCTCCTTCCTGCAAAACGGTCTGGCTCTTGTCGTAATCGAAATAGCGTGCACCTACCGTCGCGGTGAGTCCGTGGACCAGCTCATAGGAAATCTCCCCGAACGCGGCGCGCTGATCGAGCTCGCGCGGCATCAGGTCGAAGGTGACCATCGGGCTCGTCCCGACAGGATTGCTCGCGGCCGTTCCCGGCCAGTCAACGTTCTGGTGATAGCGTTCATCCACGGTTTGATAAAACGCTCCGGCCAGGAACTGGAACCGCCCGTTGAATCGCGAGGTCAGGCGCATCTCGCCGGTAAAGGACTCGAACGCGCTGCGCAGCGTGTTGGATGAGACTCCAAGCACGGCGCCGTTAGAGCTCATTGCACCGGTGGCATAAGCCGACCCGCTGTCGACCCAGGACGCCGTGGAGGTCAGACCGGCCCATCCAAAGTCGTAGTTCATCCCCAGGCTCGTCAGCTCTATCTCCGTGTCATTGGTCTCACCCGAGTCATCGCTCACGCGTCCTGCCGCAGCGATGGGGGCCCGCGACTGCTCGAATTTTCCGATCGTGGCAACGGGCAGACCGTCCTGATTCATCTCCTGCTTCAGGTAGCTGGCCGTAAAATCCAGCTTGTCCATCGGCTTCCATAGAGCGGAGATGCGGCCGCCGTCCGTCCGCGTGCGGCCCACATCGTTCTGAACATGGCCGCGAACGAAATCGGCAAGGCCGAAGCGGCCCGCGAAGGCAATCAGCGCGGGATCATCGCCGCCGATGTTCCGATAGAAGCCACTTTCGTCATACCGATATCCCACGGCGCGCAGCGCAAGCCGGCCATCGACGACGGGAATATTGAGCACGCCCTGCATCATGCCGTTGTCGCTGCCGTAGCCGCCGGTATTGGAATAGGAAGCCGCTACCTTGGCGCCGAATCTTTCCAGATTCGGCTTGGCCGGAATCAACCGTACGGCACCGCCCAGCGAAGCGTCGCCATACGAAGTTCCCTGCGGCCCGCGCAAGACTTCGATGCGCGCGAGGTCGACGGGCCGAATGTCGATGCCTCCAGCCCCAGCGCCGGCCGCTCCAGTGATCGGAGCTTCGTCGAAGTACATGGCCACGGTCGCACCGGAACCGGAGTTTGCGTTCTCAGACTGAGGCGAGGTGGTAATGCCGCGCAGGACTACCGCATTGTCGTTGCCGCGCTCGATCTGATTCGCGCCTGGAATCGAACGTAAGTAGTCCTGCATGCCGATCAGGCCGCGGCGTTCGATATCCTGGCTGCTGATCACGGCAATGCTCATCGGCACGTCCTGGAGACGGGTTTCGCCGCGCCGGGATGCGGTAACGACGACCTCCTCCACCTTTGAATTCGTCGTGCCGGGATCTTTTTCTTCGGAGCTCTGTCCGGCAACCGAAGATGCCGCGTCGGACGCCGCATCTACGCGCGCCATCCGAACGATGGCACCGCCGCCCTGCAATCCCGAATCACTGGTCCGCTGTCCTCCCTTCTCCTTCGCGCCCCGGATCGCCACCGTATGCGCATTGATGAAGTCATACTCCAGCGAAGTCCCCGCCAGCAGCTTCGTCAGCACTTCTTCCAGCGCGTAGTGCCCTTCCACCGCCGGCGCGACCGCTCCGCTGGGAATCACATCCGCGTCCACCAACAACTGAATCCCCGTCTGCTGCGCCAGCGCCTTCAGAGCCTGCCCCACCGGTTGCGCGGAAATCTTCACTTGTACGGGCACGGCCGCGTGCAGCGGCACGAGCCAACACAAGAGCAGCGTTGCTATTGTCCCGGTGGCCCAAGCGCTCCAGCCGGTGTGTCGAGCGGTTTTCATGTTTTTCCCCGGTCAGTATTGTCGAACCGGCACCCTAGAGCGACGGGCGGCGCAAAAAGGTGTAGTTTTCCGCTCACGACTACCCCGAATGCCCTGCTCGATCGCTCTAGGGATCCAGGCGTCAGAATGTTCGCGCCGGCCGGGACTTCATGAAGAGAGAATCGAACCCATCCGCCGCCTTTGCGGCCTCGGTATTCGAGCGGTACCAGGGCGGCCTGCTGCGCTTTCTGGTGCGTCGCTTGTGCGCTGCCCAGGATAGCGGGGATATCGCGCACGAGGTTTATTTGAGGCTGCTGCGCATGGAGAAGGGCGAGCTGGTGCGCCAGCCGCAAGCCTACATCTATGCCATTGCCTCGCACGTGGTGTCGCAATTCCGCATGCGCCAGCAGTCGGCGCCGGTGGTTTTCGACTCCGAGGCGATCGAACGGCTCTCCCATCACGCGAGCGAATCCTCACCCGACGAGTTGTTCGACAAGATCGACGCCGAACGGCGGGTGGCGCATCTTCTGGACGGCTTGCCGGAGATGCATCGCGCGGTTCTGGTTCTACGCAAGCGCGACGGACTTTCGAAAGCCGAGATCGCCGATGAGCTTGGGCTGTCGGTGCACACGGTCAAAAAATATCTGCACGAGGCGCAAGTGAGGATTCGCGCCATGAGTTGGGAGGAGTGAGACGCATGGACAAGCAAACGCAACGCGAGGACGAGCTGCGCGCTGCCGGACAGGCTGCCGAATGGCTGGATACGCTCGAACAGGCCCGGCCGGAGGATCACAAGGACTTCGCGGAATGGCTTGCGCGCTCGCCGGTTCACGTGCAGGAATTTCTGACGATGACGGCGATCGATCGGTATCTCGACCATGTTCCAGCGGACTATCCGTTGAATTTGAGCAAACTGCGCGGATCGGCTACCGGGAACAATTCGGCTGTAACTGCCGTGGCAGGCCGCGATAGACCCTCGTATCCGCGCCGCGCGCGCGCATCGCGCCGTAAGGTGTTGTTCGCCTCCGCAGCGTCATTGATCGTTGCTGCCGGGGCGGCTGCGTGGTGGGTCTACACTGCATCGCGACAAAACTTCTCCACAGGCACCGGCGAGCAGCGTACCGTCGAGTTGCAGGATGGCTCCGTGGTCTATCTAAACGCGCGCTCGCGCATTGAAACTCACCTTACCGACAGGGCTCGCGATGTGTATCTCACTCAGGGCGAAGCGCTGTTCAAGGTGAAGCACGAGGCACAGCGCCCATTTCGAGTTCATGCGGAGCGGACGCAAATTCAGGCGGTCGGTACACAATTCAACGTCTACCGCCGCAAGCGGGATACCATGGTTGCCGTGCTGGAAGGAGCCGTGCGCATCTCGACCCATGGAACAGACAAAGCCGCCGGCGATGCAGCAACCAACTCGACGGGTGCACTGAGCGCCGGCGAAGAAGCGCAGGTGGTATCGACCGGAGAAATCTCCGTTCACCGTAAGATCGACGTGGCGAAAACTCTGGCATGGCGCGAACGCCGCCTCGTTTTCGATGAAACCTCGCTGCCTGAAATCGTCGCCGAGTTCAACCGCTACAATCGGGAGCTCCAGCTGCAGGTCGACGGCGAGAACGCCGCACGCAGGCGCTTCACCGGAGCCTTCGACGCGGATGATCCCGAGTCGCTGGTGGAGCTGCTGAAGAAAGACGGCCAGCTCCAGGTTGAGCGCAGCGGCCGGCGGGTGATGATTCGCTGAGCGCTACTTCTTGGGATGCACTCCGGTCATGGGAGTCTTGGGCCGTTCGCTCGCCGGATACATGTAGGCGCTATCCACGAGGCGCGCGCCGTTGGCATCGCATACGGCAAATCTGGCTCCTTGATAGAGACACGCGCCGGCAAATCTGCCGGCTTTGTTCACGGCGTAATACATCAGATCGAACCGAGGATGGCCGTCTTCGGTGAGCAGGCGGGTCTCGGTCATTTTGAGCACGCGCTGCATCACCCGCATCAATGCTTCCTCCGGCTCGATCCCTTGCCGCATCAGCTCCACGGCCAGAAAAGCTCCGCAAGCTTTGATGTTGGCCTCACCCCGGCCGGTGGCTCCCGCTGCACCGACATCGTTATCGCAATACTGTCCTGCTCCAATGATCGGCGAGTCGCCCGCGCGACCGGGAAGCTTCCACGCCAGACCGCTCGTCGTGGTGACGCTGGCCAGATCGCCCGCGGTATTCACCGCGTTCATGTTGATCGTGCCCGTCGTGAAGAGAATCTTCACGTCATCGTCGTGGTCCAGCCAATTGTCGTTTGGATTGAGCCGCGCCTTCCAGCGCAACCACATCTGCCGGCTCTTCTCCGTCAGCAGGTTCTGCTCCTTGAACCCCATGCGCAGGGCGAACTTCTTCGCGCCCTCGCCCACCAGCAGAACATGATCGGTGTAGTCCATCACGGCTTTGGCCACCAACGACGGCGTGGCTATTCCCTCCAGCGCGGCCACCGCGCCGGCGCGGCGCGTCGGACCATGCATGCACGAGGCATCGAGTTGCACGACGCCGTCTTCGTTAGGCAGGCCTCCATACCCGACGCCGACATCCTCTGGATCGAGCTCTTGAATGTTGACGCCGGCGATCACCGCATCGAGCGGATCCGCATTCTGCTGCACGATCATCTCGTAGGCCTTGGCCACGCCGCGAATGCCGTTGGCGGAGGCGATGACTACCGGCCTGTTTGGCGGCGATGCGGACCTGGCCTTCGTCTGCGCACCGGCGGCTGCGGCAGGCCCGACCGCTGCACCTGCGGTCGCCGTAGCCCCGATCCTGATGAAATCTCTGCGGGAAAGGTCCATGGATCACCTGCGTGGGAAGTTGCGCCGGGCGGTATTGTAACCAGTAAAACCCGGCGAAAACCCACGGGATGACTCCATTCGCGGCGTACTTGACGAAGTCAATGCCCTTGCCTATGCAGGCACGCACCTCGCTCGCGATCTGTTCGGGCGACTCGGCGCCACCGCCATGTTCATCGCCGAAAGGATGAAAGCGCGCCTGTTCATCCTGCCTGGATCCAGAGCCGCGCAAGATGCTCGGCATCTGCGCTTCGCTACGGTGGGTCGCCTCAGAAACGACTGAGCAGGCTGATGCCGATCGTGCGCGGCTGCATGATGGCGATGCGCGCCGCTGCGGCGCCGAACTGCGTGCCTGCCGACAGCTGGCCCCGCTCGTCGAAAACATTGCGTACATACAGTTGTGCATCGACGCGGCCCAGCGTCATGCCGGCGCGTACATCCACCGACGTGTATTCCGGCAGGCGGTATTGCAGAAACTGAGTGGCGGCGTCGAAGCTCGCCGTCCGTTCGCCCACGTGCCTCACCGTTGCCCCGATCGTGGGTTGCCAATCGCCGAGCCGCGGCGCGTAGTCTGCGTTCACTGCCGCCGTAAAGCGGGGAACATTGGGCAACCGCTCGCCTTTGGCGGCCCTCAGATCCAGGTCCGCCTGCGCCATCTCCGCGTCCTGATAGGCGAAAGCTCCCGTAGCGGTGAAAGTCGCCGTAGGACGCGCAGTCAGCATCAACTCCCCGCCCCGTACGTGCGCTCCTCCGGCAGCGTTGCCGATACCGGAGAAGCCGGGTACGGTCGCAACCGTGACCTGAGTGTTGCTCCAGTCGATGAAGTAGCCGGCGATGTCGACACCGAAACGCCGGTCCGCGGTCTCGGCCTTGAAGCCGATCTCATAGCTCTTCAGGCGGTCCGGCTCGAAGGTCTGAGGACCCAGCGGCTGTCCGGTGGCGGGATTGTTGAAAACAAAGTTCGGTCCACCGGGACGGTATCCGGTCGCGTAGCGCAGGTATCCGGTCGCGTGATCGCTGAAGGCGTAACGGGCGCTAGCAAGATAGGTGCTGACGTCCTCGTCGGAGCGGCTGACCGGTTTGGGGACGCCCAGAAGTCCGGACGCCTCGCGCCGATACGACTGCCGATTGGCGGCATGGCGCACGCCACCGGTCACGTCGAATTTGCCGGTCAGGTGCCAGGTGAGATCGCCGAATCCGGCGTATTCCTCGTACCGCGACGGCGCCGATTGCGTCAGCAGAACGTTCGCCGCGGCCTGGCCGGCGACGTTGCGCAGCAGATATCTGGTGCGGTTCCCCGACGTCTCGTGCATATAGAAACCGCCGATCGCCCATTCCAGCGTCCTGGTCGCCTGCGAAGTGAGCCGAACCTCCTGAACGAACTTGTCCGTGGAGATATCGAACGAAAGCGCAACCGCGCTGTACGGCCCGCCGAGTGCCGGCGAAGCCAGCAGCGGCACGAACTGCAGGGAGATGTCGGAGTCGTACTGCACCTGCATCGTCTGATAGCTCGAGATCGCCGTCAGATCCGCCCAATCGAGATCGTAGCCGATCGTGCCACTCGCGATCCGGAAGCGCTGCTCGAACGGCTCTTCGAACGGGCGGCTCTGCCGAAGACTGCCGCTGATCGGTTGACCCGCGAAGGTGTAATCGGCGATTCCGTTGCCGTCGCGGGAAATGTCCTGCAGAAAGCCCGACAGCCGGATGTCGAGCTTATCGGTCGGCGCAAACCGCAGGGTCGCGCGCCCGCCGTAGATGTCCGAGCGGTTGGCATCCTCGCGCCCCGAAGCGAGGTTCTCGATATAACCCCCGTCGTGCGATTCGAAGGCGCTCGCGCGCAGCGCCAGTTTGTCGGTCACGAGCGGCGCGTTTACGGCCGCCGCGACGTTGTAGCTCATGCCGCCGTGCTGCGTGCCCGCGATACCGGCCTGAACGTCGCCGCCGAAGCGCGCCAGGTCCGGCTGCCGGGTGACGTACTTGAGCAGTCCACCCATCGAGCCGACGCCATAGAGGGTACCTTGCGGGCCCCGCAGCACCTCGATGCGATCGAGATCGAACAAACCGACGTCGAGCGCGAGGCGGGCGCCTCCCGCGAAGTTGCTGCTCGATCCATAGGGCACCTCGTCCACGTAGATTCCGACCGTCGAGCTGACATCGAAGCCCGTCGTCACGCCGCGCAGCGCGATCTGTGTCCGCCCGGCGCCCTCCGTCGTGAAGGCCAGGCCGGGAACGGTATTGGCAAAATCACGAAACTGCGTGGCACCGAGCCTGCCGAGCGACTCTCCGGACAGGACGGACATGGATACCGGCACGTCGATCAGCCGCTCCGCACGTTTCTGCGCGGTGACGACGATCTCCGCCAGCTCGCCGCCTTTGGCGGAATTCGCGGCGCGAGCGTCCCGGGCCGCAGTTTCGTCAGATGCCGTTGCGCGTCCCGCTGCCGACTGGGCGCCGCTTTGTGCCACCTGCATTCTCGCCGTGTCCACCGCCGTCAACGCGTCCGCCGTCGGACGGCTGGACGCCGTTGAAATCAGTCTCACGGTCCGCTCGTTGATGAACTCGTACGTGAAGCCCGTGTTCGCCAGCAGCCGGTCCAGCGCCTCTTTGGCCGACAAGGCGCCCTCCACGCGTGGCGCGATCATGCCCTCGACGGGCACGTCCTCGTCTCTGCGCAGAACCTGCATTCCGGTTTGTTTCGCGAATACCTGGAGCGCGGCGCGCAGCGGCTGCGATTCGATGGAGAACAGTATCCGGCCGGAACCTGCGTCCGCGGCAAGGGCCGCGCCGGATTCCAGGACCAGGGCCGCCAGCAGGGCCATGAACGAAGTCTTGCGCATGTCTTTCGTCTCCCCAGCTTTGTTCGGGCCGGCCCTGGCGGGTGCTCGAGCGACGATCCCTGTCATCGTACCTACAGAGTGGCGGTCCGGGCGAGAACGCATATTCCGGGAGAGAAAATATGCAAAAGCCCTCGAACCGACACTTCTATATAGGGACGGCGTGCCCGGGGAAGTCCCACTTGGTGCAGTGGCGGTAGATATGCATCGGCGGGCAAACTCTCGCTTCACCACAGCAGGCGGATTCCAGACGATGGACGAGGTGCAGACCAGGCGATCCAAAGCAGCGGGAACGCTCAGCGGCCCCGCTATCGCCCGCTATTCGTCGCTGCTGCACGCCTACCTGCTGCGCAGGGTGCGCAGCTCCGAGGATGCCCAGGACCTGACCCAGGAGATCTTCACCCGCTTCATCCGTAAGTGCCGCGACGATCCGCAGACCGTGCGCGATCCCCTGGCCTTCCTGTTGGGCATCGCCGCAAACGTAGTCCGCGAGTCCCGCTATGACGCGCTGCATACCCGCGTGACCTTCGATTCCGCCCTGGCGAGCGAGGCCACTGAGATTGCCGATCAGACGGCGCGCAGCAATACGGCCGAGCAGGTGGGAATGCGGCAGGACATCCTGCACGCGCTATCGAAGCTCCCTGAGAATTACCTCACCGCCTGGCTCCTCGTCGATGGCCAGGAGATGTCATATGAGGAAGCCGCGCGCGCCAGCGGATTCGCCCGTAACACGATTTCCGCCTACGTCACCAACGCGCGCGCGAAACTCAAATTGATCCTGGACGATTACTGGGCCAGCAAGGACCGGCGCAAATGAGCGTACAAAAGCAGATCGAGCGGCTGACGGTGCATCGGGCGGCGGAGTGGCTCGAGGTGCTGCGCACCGGACGCAGCGAGGAGTATCCCGGGTTCATCCAATGGATCAATGAGTCGCCGCGCCATATGGACGAGCTACTGAAGCTGCTGGCTTTGTCGCGCGAGGCAAGCGAGGTCATGCGAGATCCGGCCTTCGACACGTCTGCTTTGCTTGGACGCCTTTCACCTCGGATCGCCGAGTTTCCCGCTTCAACCCTGGAATCGCCCGGACGGCCGATGTCACGTCAGCAGCACACGCGATGGATCGCGAGTATCGCGGCAGGCCTCGCGGCCGTGACCCTCACCGCTCTTTGGATGACGGGCGCTTTGTCACAGTGGCAGCGCTTCGAGACACGCATCGGCGAACAGGGCTCCTTCGACCTGGCGGACGGGTCGACCGTCATTCTCAATGCGCGATCGCAGATCCGCATCAGGCTCGGCGCCACGGCGCGCGAGATCCGGTTGGTCGACGGCGAAGCGCTGTTCCGCGTGGCGCACGATGCACAGCGGCCGTTCCGTGTCTATACGCGCGAAGCGGTAGTGCAGGCGATCGGGACGCAGTTCGACGTCGCCGCGCGCCTCGATGGGACGCGTGTCGCAGTCGTCGAGGGTAAGGTCCAGGTGTCGACGAAACATCTGTCGAGCGTAAGCTCGAGGGCCACGGCAGGTGGCGCTTCCATGAGTACGGCCACGCTCTCACCGCTGCCGCTCGCAGCGGGCGAGGCGGCGCATATCTCCAACCACGGCGCCATCGAACGCAAGTCGGCCGAGGAAGCCGCGAATGCCACCGCCTGGCGACAACGCAGGCTCATCTTCGAGCGCACACCTCTCGAGCAAGCCGTGAATGAGTTCAACCGCTACCATCAATCGGTTCAGCTGCGCGTCGAGGGCATCGCCGCGGGCTCACATCACTACAGCGGCACCTTCGATGCGGACGACCTGAAGTCCTTCACCGACCTGCTGTCGCGCGAGCGGGACCTCAGCATTGAAAGACGCGGCGATGAGATCGTCGTCCGGCGGCGCGCTCACGACTGAGTCCCTTGAAGCGTAGAAGCCCTCCCCCCGTCGCATTTGCCCTATGCAAACGTGCCGCTCAACGCTGGATGTCACGCGCGCATCGACTTTCTCGATAGTCGCTTGAACATTGCAGCAGCGGCCGTGTCAGCGATACTTCCGTCTCCGGGGCCAAACCTCGTTCAAAGTGTTTGCTTCGTACAGGCGGCCGTTCTTTATCACGTACTGCAGCTTCGTGCTGTTGCGGATATCGGCGAGCGGGTTCTCATCGAAGATATTCAGATCGGCATACTTGCCGGCCTCGAGGGTACCGACTTCCGGCGAGCGACCGATGACGGCCGCGGAGCTGCGCGTTGCGACCTGCAGGACCTCGTGAGGCGTGAATCCTCCCATCGCGTATGCCCACATCTCCCAGTGATAGCCGAGCCCCTGCAGCTCGCTGTGGCTGCCCACGCCGACATTGCCGCCCGCGCGGAAGATCTTTGCGGCGGACGCCGCGAGCCGCTCGAAGATGAAGTCCTCCCTGGGTGCCCACTCGCCGCGCCGCCACTCCGCAAGAAAGATCGGGGGAGTGAAATGGTTGAGCTTCGGGTCCCGCAGCGGACTGTGCCACGACGCGAAGTACTCTCTCGCCCGCAGGCCGCTCGCACCCCCCGTGAGCGTGGTGGGTGAAAACCCGGCGCCCGTTTGCGCATACAGCATGGCGACATCGCGATAGTAGTCGACTGCGTCCGAAGCATGCTCGTTGGCGGCGAACCCATCGATGACCTGCGACAGTGCATAGCGCGGCACGCCTGAATTTTCCACTGTCGGCATGACACCGACTTCGTGCGCCGCCTGCACCATGTACTGCCGCTGCTGCCGGCTGCCGATCATGTAGGACTTTATGTTCCCGGTGCGGTAGTGATCCTTGTATTTGCGCATGATGGCGGCGGCCTGCTCTTTGGAAGCGATGCGCGCGGAGTGGAACATCGCCGGCCCGGTGCTGTACGAGCGGGGTCCGAGGATCGCTCCGGCATCGATCAGATCCTGGTAGACGAACATGTTGTCGATGACCTGGGGATCCAGCGAAGCGGTAACGCCATAAGCCAGCGCCGCCGTCATCTCCCATCGGTCATAGTCGATGACTTGTTTGCGGCGCCCCGCGCGGTAGTGCGCATGCGTATCGATGAAGCCGGGCGTGACGACCTTGCCTGGCAGGTCGAGAATCTTCGCTCCGGCCGGCAGCGTGAAGCTGCCGCTTCCACCCAGCGCGACGATCCGATTGCGCTCGACCACGATGTCGGCATTCTCGATGATCTCGGCGCCTCGCATCGTTACCGCGGTGACTCCGTGCAACACCATCGTCCCGTCCGGGACATCACGCGGCTGTTCGACCGCAATCTGCAGCCCTTTGAGCCCATCTTCAGCAACGCCGCCGCGTCGTTCGGTCCGGCCCGGGATGACGCTGGCCAGCGCAATCTTGTAGAACGTCGAGCCGATGGCCCAGATAATGGACCGACCGCCGTCCGCCCAATCGAAGTAATCGGCGCCAATATCCGTGATCTGGCGCTGGAGCACGGCAGGATCGGTCAAATCGATGGTCAGCTCCGGATCGCCGTTTCCCGGTACCGCGATGAGATGAAGTTGATAGTTCTCGAGCGCGAGCGCCCAATGACCGTCCGGGCTGAGCAGCATGTCGGTCACGGCGATCCGTCTGGAGCCGTTGAAGTTGCCGGTCAGTACCTTCATCACTTTGCGCGCGTCGCCGCCGGACAGCGGAAATGACAGCAGCCCGCGCCGCGTGTGGACGTAGACCAATGGATTCTCACCCGCGAAGTGCAGCCGGCCCACGTCAGGCGGCTGAGGGGTGTCTTCCCATCCCTCGCCGCTCGCCGCCAACTGAGTGATGAGCTCACTCCGTCCCCCCTCTGCGGGGATGCGGATCACGTCCTGCGGAAACGGCCGCTCTCCATAGGGATGGATGAAATTGAGCTCGTCATGCAACCACGACCGCAGCGCGAGGATCGCCTTGCCATCGGGCGTGTAGACCGGCTTGCGGTAAAATGCCGGTATTTGCGTGAGCCGCGCCGGCTCACCCTTGCCATCGGCACGCATTCTCCAAAGGTGGCCGCCCGTCGTGGACCAGCTCGCGTAGACGATCCAGCGCCCATCCGGCGACCAGCAGGGCTGATTCTCGCTGATCTGGTCGGCCGCGAGCGGCGTGTCCGTCAATCGCTTCGGCTTCGCTGCGCCACCGGCGGGCATGAGATACAGCTTGCCGAAGGCGGAAAAAACGAGAGTCCTGCCATCCGGCGACAGGCTCGGCGCCTGAACGACGCGTGCGCGCACCGGACCGGTCTCATCCTTTTGCGCCAGCCGCAGATCTGGACCGACCGCAAGATCGACCTTGGCGTTGAATGCAATCACGCGCGACTCAGCCGTATCGACATTCACCCGTCGGATCTTGCCGCCGTAGGCAATCAGGACTTCCCTGGAATCCGCAGTGAACGTGTAGCGCGGCAGCAAGCCCTGGAACGCGCTCGACGAATGGGTCATCGGATATTCGATGGGATAAGCAAGACGTTTGTCCTCGCCGGTTGCCAGATTCCGCAGACGCAGCTCCGCCCTGCCCTCGAACATCGCTCCGTATGCGAGCAAACGGCCGTTCGGAGCGACAGCCGGCTGCATGACGCCCGACTCGGAAGCGGGTGCGGTCGCCGCGGTCATCAACGGCAGCGTGGCGCCCGTGAGCAGGTTTCTTTTGTAGATGCTGTAAGGTCCGACCAGGCCGTATTCACTGCCAGCCGGTCCACGAGCGGAAAAATAGAGCGTCCGGCCGTCCGGCGACGGCGCCGGGCTCATCGCAAACGAGGCGGGTTTAGCGCTGCTATCCACCGCGGTGCCCGGTCCGCCGAGCCGGTGATACATCCAAAGGCTGCTGCCAGCTGCCGGTCTGCCGCGGGAGTCGAATTGCGTGACATAGATGTACTGGCCGTCCGCCGACCAGGCCGGCGAGGTAAACACACGTTCGGTGCTGTGGGTAAGTTGCCGTGGGTTGGAGCCGTCCGCATCGGCGATCCAAAGATTCTCACTCCCGCTGCGATCGCTGATGAAGGCCAGCTCCCTGCCATCGGGAGAAAAGATGGGCTGCACTTCGAAAGCCGGACCAGTGAGCAACGGTTTGGCAGTCCCGCCGTCGATATCGAGCGAATAGATCTCGCCCAGCAAATCGAACACGAGCGTGCGGCCGTCGGGCGCGATGTCCAGCGAAAGCCACGTGCCCTCATCGGTCTCGAAGGACACTCTGCGGGCCTGCCCGCTGGCACTTTGTTGGTCCGCACTTTCGGCCGGTGTCCCGATGCTCAGGACGACGGCCAAACAAACCAGAGGTACACACGTGCCGCGGACTTCCTGCAGACGCTGCATTACGCGCCCGCTGATCAGAAGCTATAGCTGAGCTGAAGTCCGATCGTGCGCGGACGCAGGCGGTAGCCGAATTCCACCGGCGACAGACCGTAGCGGCGGGCGGTGAAATCATCTTCGTTCGTCAGATTGCGCACGAACAGATCGATGTTGAGATGCTCGATCGAGACACGCGCCGACGCGTCGAGCTTCACGTAGCCGCCGGCATCGATATCCGGCGCCAGCCGCGGCCCGCGCACGTCGCCGTAGAACGTGCCGACATAGATCGCATCGGCGCGCACGAAGGCGGGATGTCCGCCGAGGTCGAAGTCCTGCTGCAGGCCCAGGTTTGCATTGACCTTTGGCGCGGCCGGCAACCGGTCGCCGGCGAGGAATCCCTGCGCCGGCACGTCCTTGCTGAGCCGCGCATCCAGGTACGACCCACCGATATCGATCTGCAACGAAGGAGTCGCCCGGAAGCTGGCTTGCAGCTCGGCGCCTTCGGAAGTCGCCGCGCCGGCATTGGTGAGATATCCCGCGATGCACCCGCCCGCGACGTTCGGCCATACCGTCACGGGGATGTCGGACCATTCCATCCGGAAGACGGCGGCATCGACCGTGAGCCGGCGATCGAGCACCGCGAACTTGCCGCCGATCTCGTAGCTGTCGACGGAGTCGGAGCTGACGGACCCCGTCGATGCCAGCGTGATGCTGGTTCCGTCGATGATGCCGTCCCCGTTCGTGTCGCACGTGCCCGCCGCCAGCTGCGGCTGCGGCCTGCCCAGGCGAAAACCTTGCGACCAGCCGGCATAGAGCAGAGTGTTGTCGGCAGGTTTCCAGCTCAGGTTGCCGCGAAAGGTCGATCCCGAAGCATCGGCGTCGCTGCGCCGGGGAGCGATATTGCCCAAAAAGCCGGTGGCTTCGTTGCGGTAAGTGCGGTCGAACTGGTACGTACGCACTCCGCCCGTCAGCGTGAAATGCGGAGCAAACTGCCAGGACACTTCGCCGAAGGCCGCCTTCTGTGTGACATCGTGCCGATCGTAAGTGTCGTGAATCCGATCCCCGGGCCGGAAGAAGTTTGTCGCGGGATCGCCGTTCCAGATGTAGTTGAGGAAACGCTCGGTGAACTGTTTCTCGGCATACAGGCCGGCCAGGAAATTCCAGGCGCCGTCGAACCGCGTGACCAGCCGCACCTCGCCGATATTGGAGTGATTCTGCTCCAGGGCGCGCGGGGAAATCGGGCCAAACGACCACAGCGAGTTGTCGGTGGTCCAGGTCACCGCCGACTTCGGCCGGCTGTCCAGATACGAGTAGGTGGCCAGCAGGTCCGCCCAGCCGAACCCGTATTCCATCACCGCGTTGGCGATATCCATCTTCGTGTCGTTGTATCCGGCCGTTTGTCCGCGCCGGACATGCTCCGGCGGAATCCTGAGCACGGTCTGTTCATAGGCGGTGAGATTGTTCTGGACCGGGAAGCCGTCCAGCTCGTTCTTCTGCGTCAGATAGTTGAGCGTGAAGCGCAGGCGCTCGCTGGCCTGGAACAAAGCGGCGATGCGGGCGCCGGTGGAATAGTAGGCGCCCACCTCATCCTCGTCGGTCGCGAAAGCCTGCGAGCCGTAGCGGGCTGCAAACGCCTGGAAGGCGGGATCGGAGCCGGCGCGGTTGCGATAGAAACCGCTGTCGGAAAAAGCATAGGCGACCGCTCGAATCGCGAGCTTGTCGGCGATCAGGGGTATGTTGCCGACCGCCTGGAAATCATAGTTCCGACCTCCGGAGCCCGAGGTGACGGAGTAACCGGACGCGACCTTGCCCTCGAAACGGTCGAGCTTCGGCGCTACCGGGATCTGGCGCACCGCGCCGCCCATCGACGAGGAGCCGAACGCGGTGCCTTGCGGCCCCTTCAGCACTTCGACCCGCTCGATGTCGACCAGCTTGATGTCGGCATTCCCGCCGTACGATCCCGCGGTGTGCGTGGTCGGTGTCTCGCCGAAGAAAGTGGCGGTCGTCGGTCCCGAGGAGAAGTTCTGCAGATGCGGCAGCGTCTCCATGCCGCGGATGGTGATGGTCTGCGCATAGACGCTTTCGGTCTGGTTTGCTCCCGGAATGCCGCGCAGATAGTCCGCGGCGTGAACGAGCCCGCGCCGATCGATGTCCTCGGCGGTCAGGACCGAGATGCTGATCGGAACATCCTGCAGACGCTCGGCGCGCTTGGTCGCAGTGACGATGATTTCGTCCAGTTTGTCGCTAGCCGCAGTCTGCGCCGGGCGCGCGGATTCCTGCTCGCCGCTGGCCTGTCCGGAAATGGAAGAGGATGCATCACCTACGCGTGCCACGCGCACCAGGCTCTGGCGTGAGGTATCCGCCGTATTCTTCTCGCCTTTTTCCGTGATGGCTACGGTTCCGGCGCTGATCTGCGAGAAGGTGAGCCCGGTTCCTTCGAGCAAGGTCTTCAGGGCCGCGCGCACCCGCAGGCGGCCGGACACACCCGGCGACAAAGTCTCGGGAATCTCGTTGCTGGAGGTCAGCAGCTGCACGCCGGCCTGTTGCGAGAATTTCAGCAGCGCCGTTTCCAGGCGCTGCGCAGGGATGCTGAAGGTCACTTCCTGATCGAGGTCCTCGGCGAGCAGCGGATTCGCCGCGAGCATGGCGATGAGCAGACTCGCGACGGCGGCGATGAGCGCCCGAAATCTGATCCGGGATTTTGTAGTAGCGGCAACCATGGCTCACTCCGAGTTTTCTTGAATGCCAAGATGACGGACCACTCGGAAAATCCGGAAATGCAGCTACTTCTCCTCGGCGGTGATCAGGATGCGCCGGTCGCGCTCGCTCACGCTGACCGCAAAGACGGTGCGGAGCCCCCGCAGCCAATCGTCGATGCGATCGGAGAACACCGTGCCGGTGAATCGCAGATCGCCGAGCTCGGCGTTCGTCAGCACGATCTCGCGATCGGAGTAGCGGTTCACGCTCGCGATGACCGATCGCAACGGTTCGCGCGCGAACTGCAGGCGGCCGGACTGCCAGGACGCGACCGTATTAGGCGCCGCGCGACTGACCTCCAGCTCGCTGGTGGCGGCGTCCGCGACGACTTGTTGCCCCGCGACCGCGCGCGACGGAATTCCACCGGCGTACGAATCCAGCCGTTCGATTGCAACCACGCCCTCGGCGACATCGATCACCACGCGAGGCGGCGCTGAGCGCACGTTGAAGGCCGTGCCCAATGCGGTGACCCGCAGGCGGCCGACATTGACGACAAACGGGCGCGCGGGATCGGGGGCCACTTTGAAATACGCCTCGCCCCGCTCGAGCGTCAAACGTCGCAGGCTGCTGCTGAAATCCGTGCGCACCCGGGAGGCTCCGCCCAGCGATACGGTCGAGCCATCCGGCAACCGCTGGCTGTGGTTCTGGGCTGCGACGGTGCTCAATACCACGCCGCCCGGCGACCGCCAGACAAACAACGCGATCACCACGACCGCAAGACCGGCCGCGATGGCGCCGCTCCACATCGGCAAGCGCCTCGGCTGCGAGCGGACCGTCGCGCGCGCGCCCCCCGCCAGATCCTGCGGCCGCACGCTCGCCGTCACCTGCCACACGCTGCTGGCGCGCTCGAACGCAGCCCGATTGCGCGGATCCGCGCGGCACCATTCCAGCCAGCGCGCGATCACTTCTGGCGATTCCGGCTGCTCGCGCAGGTCCATGAACCAGGTACAGGCGCGCTCGAAACGCTCCGCATCGCCGCTCATCGGCCAGCCTCCCCGTCGAGGCGCGTGCGCACGTGGGTCATCGCCTGCGTCACGTAGTACCGCACCATTCGATCCGTCACACCCATCTCTTTCGCCACGTCCTGCAAACTCATTTCATACACGCGATACAGCAGGAAAGCTTCGCGGCAGCGCGACGGCAGCTCCTTGAGGTAGCGCACCACCAGTCCAGCCTCCTGGGCGTTCGACGCGATCTGCTCCGCCGAGGGCTCGGCAGCGAAGCTCGGGGAGGACTCGAACTGCCGGTGAATACTGTCGCGCGTACCGCGATGCCGCAACCGGTCGATGGCGAGATTGGCGGCGGTCTTGAACAAATATGCCCGCAGCAAGCTCACCGCGCCGGGCTGGTCTAGGCTCAGCAGCCGCGCGTAAGCCTCCTGCGCGACCTCCTTCGCGTCTTGCTCGGACCGCAACCGGGTGCACAAAAAGCCGATCAGCTCCTGGTTGTGTTCTTCGAACAGGCGCGTCAGCAGCGCGGAACGGGGCGTCTCGGCCGGTTCCGGTGGGATTCTCGCGGCATCTGAGGGGTCTTTCGCCATGCGGTCGCAGGCAGTCTACTCCTGGCTACAGCAAGACGGATGAGGGGGAAAATCCGGAAATGAGCGGGTCCACAAACGACCCGCGGCTGCGCTACTCGGTCTCCACCGCCGCATAGACCCGTTTGAAATTGGCTCCGAGAATCCCCCTCACCGCCTCGGCCGGATAGCCGTGCGCCAGCATGATCCCGATGAGCTCGGCCAGCTGCTCGGGCTGGAAGCAGGTGCCCTCCCCCATGGGAAGCTGCTTCCCGGTCGGGTCCGGCCAGGCGATCTTTGGATCGGGCCAAAGCTTCATGTCGCTGTGTTCAAATTTTTTCCGGGTAGCTTCTTTGTCATAGAACACCGGTGCAAGGTAGTCGGTGCCGAGGCCGACATGCGCCGGCCCGACCTGCTCGACGATATGGTCGATGTGACGGAAGTAAGTCTCGCTGCGCGCTTTCAAGTCGCCGATGAAGGTCCCCAGACCCACCACGCCGATGACGCCGTCCTTGGCGGCGCAGGCCCGGATCTGATCGTCATGGATGTTGCGGATGTGGGCCTGCACTGCATAGGCACCGGAATGAGAGAAGATCGGCGGCCGCTCGGACAGCTCGATGGCCTCGAGCGTGGAGCGCCGGCCCGTGTGAGAACAATCGACTACGATACCGACGCGATTCATCTCCTTGATGACCAGCCGGCCGTAGTTGCTCAGGCCGGCATCGCCGGCTTCGGCGCAGCCGTCGGCGACAAAGTTCCTGATTTGATATGCGAGGAGCATATGCCGCACGCCAATCTGGCGCAGGCTTGCGAGGCGCGACAGGTCCATGCCGATCTGGAGCGTCTCCTGCAGATTGATGCCGAAAACGAGCTTGCCCGCGCGGCGGCCCTGCTCGATTTCCGCGACTGAGGTGCCGAAAACGAGCCAATCCGACTGAGCCCTCGCCTCATCCTGAAAGCTGCGAATGCTTTTCAGCGTGCCTTCATAGGTCGGCGGTGAATCCTGCATGGTCAGCGATACGAACGTATACCCCGCACGCTTGTAGCGACGGAGGATTTCCATGTCCCGATGCACCGTGCCCCACGGCACTGTCATGTCCCAGACATCCGAGGACGCAGGAATCCCGGCGGCGGTATCGCCTGTTTGTTTGGCGAGAACGGCCGACGCGGCACCGGCTGCCAATGCTGACACGAGAAAATCACGTCGCTGCACGGGGGCTCCGCCAGGCAGTCGGGAACTGCAAAATACTGCTCGGGTTACAGACTAAAAGGAATAGCCCAATTGCAATCCGATCGTGCGCGGGCGCAGGCGATAGCCGTAGAAGTCTCCCAGCACGGGCCGGGCGGGAGAGGCGGGAAGAATGCCGCGGAACGTGAAAGCATCCTCGTTGGTCAGGTTGCGCGCGAAGAAATCGACGTCGAGGTTGCCGATCTTCACCCGCACCGACGCGTCCAGCTTCACATAGTCGCCCGATTTAGTGTTCGGCGACTGCAGGATATCTCCATAGAAGGATCCCGTGTAGGTCGAATCGGCGCGTACCCAGGCCCGGTAGATGCCGCCGATCTTGAACTCGTATTGCAGGCCGAGATTTGCATTGACCTCGGGAGAACCTGCCAGCCGGTCGCCGTCCGTGAAACCCTGCAGCGGCACGTCCTCGGTCAGTCGAGCGTCGATCCAGGAACCGCCGAACTCGACTCGGAAGGGCTCGGTGACCTGCACATTCGCCTGGAACTCGACGCCCTCCGATAGCGCGGTGCCTGCATTGGTGTTGTAGGCCCGATTGCAGGGCGCCGGAGTTCCCGCGCGAACCGGCAAGCCGGACCATTCCATGCGAAACACCGCCGCGTCGATCGTCAGGCGGCGATCGAAGAGCGCGAACTTCCCGCCAAGCTCGAGATTGTCCACATCGTCGGACTCGACGCTCCCGGTCGACGCGAGACCGATACCGGTCCCATCGATGACTCCATCGCCATTGAGATCGCAGACGCCGGCCGGCAATGCGGGCTGGGGCTTGCCCAGGCGAAATCCCTGCGACCAGCCGGCATAAACCAGGGCATTGCCGTTGGGCTGGTAGCTCAGATTGCCGCGAAAAATAGTACCGGAGGCATCGGTTGCGGTCCGGGTCGTGCCGGGCGCTACCGGACCGAAGAAGAAATTACGCGGCGAGCTCGTGCGGATCGTGCGATCGTAGTCATATGTGCGCACACCGCCCGTAAGCGTGAAGCGCGGTGCGAACTTCCAGGAAACTTCGCCGAAGGCCGCCTTCTGCCTGAGATCCCACAGCTGAATCTGGTCGCCGACATCGGACGACCCTGCGCATCCTGCGCAGGCGATGTTCGTGGCCGGGTCGCCAAACCAGCGATAGTCGAACAGGACCTCGTCGTCGATGTTCTCAGCGTAAATACCCGCCAGGAAATTCCACGCCCCATCGAAGTGCGTCGCGAGGCGTATTTCGCCAACGTCCTCGCGGTGATCGCTATCCGAGATATACGAGGTCGGCCAATAGCGGCCGGAGAGCTGATAAGGGGCCGAGACGATCGACCCGCTCTTGCTATGAGAGTACGTCGCCAACAGATTCGCAGAGCCGAGGTCATACTCCAGCACGGCGTTCGCGATGTCGATGTCCGTGTCCGAGACGCCCGCGCCCTGTCCGCGCACGACGTGCTCGGGCGCGACTCTCAGCATGGTCTGCTCGTAAGTTCCGGAGGTCGCAATCGCGAATCCGTCCGTCTGCCCCTTCTGCGTCAGGTAATTCAGCGCCAGGCGAAGATCATCGATCGGCTGGAACAGCGCGGCGATGCGGCCGCCGCGTACGTCCGCGGAACCCACTTCCTCTTTGTCGACTGCGAACCCCTGTGCGCCGTAAGGAACCACCGCCGCGATCTGGAAAGCGGGATCGGACCCGGCGACGTTAGTATAGAAACCACTGTCCTGGTATTGGTAGCCCACCGCGCGAATCGCAAGTTTGTCTTTGACGAGAGGAATGTTGGCGATCGCCTGGATGTTGTGATTGTCGCCGCCCGTACCGGAAGTGGACGAATAACCGCCGGCCAGCTTGGCCGCGAAGCGATCGAGCCTGGGCGCCACCGGAATCGTTCGGACGGCGCCGCCGATCGAGGAATTTCCGAAGGCGGTTCCCTGCGGACCGCGCAGCACTTCCACGCGCTCGATGTCCACGAGTTTGATGTCGATGTTCGTACTGACGCCTAATCCGCCCGCCGTGGTCGTCGGCGTCTCGCCAAAATAAGTCGCGGTCGTCGGGCCGGAGCTGAAGTTCTGGAAATACGGCGAGGTTTCCATGCCGCGGATCACGATGGACTGGCCCTCGGCGCTATCGACCTGGTTCACCCCCGGAATGCCGCGCAGGTAGTCCGCGGCATTCACGAGCCCGCGCCGATCGATGTCGTCGGCCGTGACCACGGCGATGCTGATCGGCACATCCTGAAGGCGTTCCGCGCGTTTGCTGGCGGTGACGGTGATTTCCTGCACCTTCGTGTCCGATGAATCTCCTGTCGCGCGGGAGGTGTCCTGATGCTCCTGGGAATTCTGACCGGAGGCGGCGGTACCCGCATGAGTCGAGGCAGCCTGCGCCACCTGCATGCTCTCTTCCGGCGTCGAGACGCCCCTCTCCATTCCCGTCAGATCTCGCGCCGAGATCATCACCGTATGTGCATTCACCCACTCGTACGTAAGTCCCGGGGCCGCCGCGAGCATCCGGTCGAGCGCCTCTTTCGGCGACATCTGGCCGGAAATTCTCGGTGTCGTGACGCCGCCCTTCGCCACGTCTTCGGCACGGAAAAGGATCTGAATACCGGTCTGCTCGCCGAGATCCCGCAGTGCAAGCTTGATGGGCTGCGGCTTGATATCGAGATTGAGGCGCTGCGACTGCGCGAGCGAAGCCTGGCCGAGCACAAGCGCGAGCAACGTGAAGGTGACGACCCGGATAGTTCGCATGAGCGTGTCCCCTGATTCTTTGTACCCGTAATTCCTGGGCGCTGTACGACTTTTACGCGGCAGCGTCAGGGGCATACGTGGGCGGCGGGGGGGAAATCTTTAAGTTCATGCCGGGAAAGTTAAGGATTTCGTCGAAATCCCCCACTATAGGGGGACGGGTATAGAGGATATTGCGCGGCCATATGTCAAAGGCGACGCCCAAGGCGGCATCTGCGTCGGCTATCCGGCTCGCCATGGCCGCGTTTCGCGAGTACCTGCCCGATCTCCATGCGTACCTGGTGCGCCGCATGCACCGCGGCTCGGACGTACCGGATCTCACCATGGAGATTTACGAGCGGGTCCTGCGCAATCGCCGGCCGGACGAGATCGAGAATCCACGCGCCTATGTATTTCGCATCGCCTCGAACGTGGCGCGCGAGGCGCGCGGGCTGGAAGCGCAGAGCAGAGTGGCGTTCGATTCCGCAGCCGTAGACGGCGCGAGCCGCCGCCTCGCGGCGCCGGACGATGTGATGGAGCGCGTCGGCAACGACCAGGAATTGCAGGAGCTGGAGAAAGCGATTGCAGAGCTGCCCGACATGCATCAGGCGGTGGTGTTCCTCGCCCTGCGCGACGGGCTCCCGCACAAAGAAGTAGCCAAACGAACCGGATTATCGGTGGGATCGGTCGGGGTCTACGTATGCGAAGCGCGGGCGCGGCTTCGGGCGATCCTCGGACGCCGGCAGGGAGGATGAGGTAGCACCATGCGCGTACAACGACAGATCGATCAACTGCTGGCACAACGCGCCGCCGAGTGGGTCGACGCACTCAAGGCCGGCGATCGCAGCGACCACGCTGCGTTTCTCGAGTGGATGCGGCAATCGAAGCTGCATGTCGAGCATTACCTGGAGACCGAAGCGCTGGATCGAGAGCTGCGAAGTCTCGATCGCGCACGCGGGCCGGATCTCGATGCGCTGCTCGTCAGAGTCGCGCCGGAAGTGAAATCGCTCGGGCATACATCGCGGCCGGTGGACCAGACCAAGCGCGCGCAGCATCGCATCTGGCCGGCGGCGGCTGCGCTGGCCGCGGTGGCGGTCGGGGCGGCTCTTTGGAATTTCCTTCAGGTCGGTTCCTCGCCGAACCAGATCGCGACGGCCGTGGGTGAGCAGCGCACGCTCACCCTCGCCGACGGATCGCAAATCTTCATCAACGCGGTGAGCAGCCTGCGGATCGATTATTCCCCGCAGACACGGGACATTCGGCTCAACTCCGGCGAGGCGGTATTCAAAGTAGCCCACGACTCCTCACGGCCGTTCGTCGTTCATACGAGGACGGCCAGCGTGCGTGCGCTGGGTACGCAATTCAACGTCTATCAGCGGCCCGACGATTCCGCGCTGGTGTCCGTGATCGAGGGGCGCGTGCAGGTAACCCGGATTGCCTCGCAGCGTCGCGGCGGTTCATCGCCACAGGGCGATGCCGACGTCCAGAACCTCGGGGCGGGCGAAGAGGCTCAGGTTACGATGCGCAGCATCGAAAAGCGCGGGCATCCGGATGTCGCCCGGACGCTGGGCTGGCGGGAAGGCCGTTTGTATTTCGACGAGACTCCGCTCGAAGAGATGGTGCGGGAATTCAATCGATACGGTGGGCCGCTGCAGCTCGAGCTGGAGGGCATCGGGCCCGGGCAATATCGGTTCGGCGGCGTGTTCAACGCGAATGAGCCGGGGGTGCTGGTGGATATTCTCGAACGGCAGAAGGATCTGAGCGTCGAACGGCGCGCCGATGGGGTGATCGTCATCAGTCCTGCCGCGCGACAATAGCCTCCTGTCTATTATTCATGAACGCTCAGGTGCTGCACTTCGCAGAGTCCGACCGGCGAAAGGGGGCTCGGGGACGCCGTGAATCCATTCAGCGAGCCGTCGACCGCTAGGCTTCGGCATCGGCTGAGATATGGCGCGCGGCGCGCAGCATGAACCAGCCGGCCGGCACGAATACGAGCATTACGATCATCAGCGCATAGCGCAGCCCTTGCGCCGTGCCATGAGTGATGGCGAACGTGTCACTCAGCGAGCCCGCGGCCAGCGGACCGAGTCCGAGCCCGATCAGGTTGGCGAAAAAGAACGCGAGCGCCACGGCGATCGCGCGCCGCTTCGAGCCGCACACCGCGTGCAGGGCGGAAAACATCGGCGGCACGACGCCCCACATCAGGATCGTCGAGAGCGTCAGCACCGGCGCCATGACGAGCATCGTCGGCGCTGCGAACGACAGCTCATACAGCGGCATGGCCACGATCATTCCCCACCCCGCCAGGCGCGCGAGCCATCTGACATCGCGTGCCGCCAGCCGGTCGGCCAGCACGCCTCCTCCGAGATTGCCGGCGATCGCGCCGACCGCGGATATCACGCCGAACGTCATGCCGGCCTGCGCAACGTCGAGGCCGTGGACGCGGATCATCAGCGACACGATGAACACCATAGCGCCGTACGCCATGACGAAGTAACCGACCATCCCGAAGAGGATGTTGCGATATGCCGGCTTCGACAGCAGCACACGAATCGCTCTCAGCGCCGACTCTGAGCCCGCGGATTGGGCGGCGAATCCGGGGACGTGACGGGGCTCCTTCAATATCAGGTGCGTCAGCGGCGCCAACGCCAGACCGAGCAATCCGATGGTCACGAACGTCGCGCGCCATCCATAGTTCGCCGTGATCCAGCCGCCGAGCACGAGCGCGACCACGTAACCTACGGTCGCCGACATCATGAAAACGCCGATCGCCCGGGCACGCTGGGTCGGTGGATAGTAGTCGGCGAGCAGGCTCTGCGCCGGCGGTATCGCGCCCGCCTCGCCGGCACCGACACCGAACCTGGCGGCGGCGAGCTGCCAGAACGTGCTGGCGAACCCGCACAGCACGGTCATGACGCTCCACGCCGTCAGCGAAAACGTCATGATCAGTTTCCGATTGCCACGGTCGGCCCAGCGCGCGACCGGCAGGCCCAGCGTCGCGTAGAACAATGCGAACGCGATGCCGCTCAGCAACCCCAGCATCGTGTCGGAGACATGGAACTGCGCCTTGATCGGCTCGAGGAGCACGCCGATGACGTTCTTGTCGACGTAGTTGGAGGTGCCGACGAAGAACAGCACCCACAGGAAGTTCCTTCGGTCCCGCTGCGTGTAAAGATCCCACGGCCTCAAGTGAGCATGGGACGCGCTGGACGGAGCGCTGTCCACGCAGTCACAGCCGGGAATGTTTGACGAAGCGGCCGGCGCGCATGATGTGCGTGAGATGGCGGCCGCTCGCCGCCATCAGCTCGATGTCCTCGAGCGGATCGCCATCCATGACGAGCAGATCCGCATGCGCGCCCTCCAGCACACAGCCGAGCTTGCCTTCCTGCTGTAGGACGGCGGCGTTGGTGGAAGTTGCCTGCCGCAGGATCTCCAAAGGCGAAAAGACCTCCTTGCGGATCTGGAACTCACGACACTGCTGCACGTAGGTCTCGCCGAGCAGGTCCGTGCCGAAGCCGATCTTCACATTTGCACGGCGCATCGATTCGAGACCGCGCAGCAGCTGCTCGCTGATGTGACGCGCTTTCTCCTGACTCTGCGGCGGGAAGCCGAGTTTTTGTCCAAGCTCCACGAGGGCATAGACGATGACCGCCGTCGGTACGACAAAAGCACCGCGCGCAGCGACAAACTGTGCGGTCGCGTCGTCCATCAGCGTGCCGTGCTCGATGACGCGCACGCCGAATTCGACGCAGCGCCTGACGGCGCTGGCCGGATGGCAGTGCGCGGATACGTAGGTACGCCGCTCAGCCGTCTCGTTGACGATCGCGCGGATCTCATCCTCGCGATATTGATTCATCCAGATGGGATCCGTCGGCGACGCCACGCCGCCCGACGCCATGATCTTGATGCAATGTGCCCCGCGGCGCAGCTCTTCGCGCACCGCTTTCACGCAGTCCTCGACGCCGTCGGCCACCACGTTGAGCGCGTTGGCATTTCCACAGGAGCAATAACCTTGGGTGTGCCGGCTCTCGCCCATCAGCCGTGTATCGCCGTGACCGCCGGTCATGGAAATCATCTTGCCGGCATAGAAGAAGCGCGGCGCGCGGACCAGACCATCTTCGATCGCCCGCCACAAACCAAAGTCCCCGCCGCCGATGTCGCGTACGGTGGTGAAACCGCAGTCCAGCGCGAAGCTCAGCATCCGGACTGCGTGCGCTGTGCGATAGGCCTCGCCGGCAGCGTCCGTCTTGTGCCAGTCCACGTCGCAGAAATAGGAGTGGATGTGCGCATCGATCAAGCCGGGCATGAGCGTTCGGCCGCCGAGATCGATCACGTCCGCGCCGTTCGCCTTGACCGGCTTGTCGGACACTTCCCGGATCAGACCCTCTTCGACCAGTACCTGCATGCCTTCGGGGCAATCACCGTGGATGCCGTCGAAGACCCGGGCGTTCTTGAACAGGACGGACGACATCAGCTGTCTTCCCCGACCCGCCGCTGGTCACGCTCCACCCTGGACATATACATATGAGTGCACTCCGCCGCGACGGCCGCAGGCCCGCAATATCTACTTACATTATTCTAATAATGTAAATCATAAGGAAGGCAAAATGGGGCTGTCAATGACGCCGTACGTGCGGCCGGCATTCCAACCGCAATGCGCGCGCCCTACAATCTTTCATCCTCTTCATGGAGCCTCGACGCATGCGGGTACAGCGAGCCCGATCGACCGCCGCCGCGCGCACGCGCCTGAAGCCGTGCCGCACTCAGGAACAGCGCCGCACGGAGACGCGGCGCAAGCTGATCGATGCCGCGATCGGGCTGATACACGAATCGGGCTTTTCACGTTTCACCATCGGCGATGTCGCCTCGCGCGCCGGTCTCACGAGCGGCGCCGTGCAGCATCACTTCCCTTCGAGCCAGGATCTGCTGCGCGGCGTGGTCGATGAAGCCGTATTCCCCATGCTGCATATCGACATGTGCGGCCCCGATCTCTTGGCGCTCGCCATTCCCGAGCGTGTCGACCACCTCATCGACGCATACTGGCAGAAGCTATACGCCCACGCCGACTATCTGGTGATGTGGGAGCTGACCTTCGGCGCGCGCGGCTACGGCGATCTGGACAAACTATTGAAGGGCATGCAGAAGAAATTTGTCACCAAGGCGGTGAGCGATCTCACCCGGATATTCGCCGACGTCGGCATGCGACCCAAGACGGCGTTTCAGATCTGGACGTTCATCGGCAGCCAGTTGCGCGGCCTTGCGCTGCTGTCGATATTCGAAGCGCGGGGAGTGCTCAAGGATGATCTGATGCTGCTGAAGGAGGCGGCGACTCAGCTGGTTTTGAATCGCGTGCGGCGGGGGTGACAGCCTATTTCCAAACCTGCCGATAGACGCGCAGCCAGTTCTGGCCCAGGACTTGGTCGATTTCCCGCTTTGTCCAGCCTCTTTCGGCCAACCCTCGGACGACATTCTGGACTTCAGTAATGTTCCCGAAGCCATCGACGTAGTTGATGGACTGCTGCTCGCTCACCATTTCACGACTCAACAAAACATCATTCGGATCGATCCTGGTATTCCTGCCTTCCGTAAAGTCAGGTCCCAGACCGATGTGATCGACACCCACCAGGCGCTTCAGATAGTCAAAGTGGTCCAGAAGAACGGGCAAACCGACCCGCGCACTCGCAACGACATGTCTATCCTTGCGACCGCGCGCGACGAAGTCATTGATCGCCGTAAGCCCGATCACTCCTCCCGTACGGGCAATACCTTCGAATACCTCATCGGCAGTATTGCGGGGGTTGTCGCATAGAGCCGCTACGTTTGTGTGGCTGCATATGACGGGCACGCCTTCACTCATAGCCAGGGCTTCGAGGCTCGATTGTTTCCCTGTGTGGCCGCCCACGTCGAGGAGTATGCGCAGGCGATGGATCTCCTCGACTAGACGCCGACCTGCACGGGTCAGCCCGAGATGGGGTTCGAGGCATCCGGCCGCAAAGACGTTGGCGGTGTTGTAGGCAAGATTGACGATGCGCAGACCCAACTGACGCCAGCCCCGAAGCCCGCTCGCTCCCACTGGGTTATCGAATCCCAAGAACGCGCTTTGTCCCGAGAGGTCACCCAGTGGTGTGGCGGTCTGCCAGCCCAGTATCAGTGCCAGGCGGCCTGCATTACGAGCACGCTCGATGTCGCTCGCCTTGTCTACGATCAGCACTCTATCGCGACGATCATCGACGAACGTCCAGATGTCCGAAAAAGATTGCAATCCGTAGAGCGTCTTGTGCCACGCCGCGACCCCGGCTTGCTCGAGCATGCCGAGGTAATGTTCATCGAGCGCGGAAGGACTTAGACCGTCGATGAGCAGCGGCGCCTCAGCCGCTTGCGCTCGATCTCCCGCCTCAGGGCCCGCCTTCCACCCAATGCCGCCATATAAAAGGATGTGAGTAAGCTCCCGGCGATTTATCATCATACGATTCACGAGAGGTAGCAGCTTGCTGGTGATACGTCACACAGCATGCATGGGCAAACCAACATGGCAATGTGTGTTTACATGGGAAATTTGCCTGAGCTCAGGAAGGGCACGTAGGAAGCTTCCTCTTCGGCCGGTGCAGCGTGTCTGGTCAGAATCGGATTGCCAGGCAGGACTTCCCGATCAACCGGCACGCCGTCCTTGAGTACCATGTAAATGCTGCGATAGTGCTGCGCCGCCTGCAGCGGATTCTTGTCGAGTATGAGCACGTCGGCAATCTTGCCGGGCTCCAGGGTTCCCAGATCTTTTGTCTTGCCATAGGCGATTGCGATGTTCCGGGTTGCAGCTCTGAGCATCTGCATCGGCGGGCAGCCTTGCTCCTCCATGGCCTTAAACCATGTGAAGTGACCCGTGCCCAGCAGATTCGGATTGTCCTGATTTACATCCACATCCGAATCGTGGTTGGCCTGCGTCTCAGGTGCCGGAATACTTCCATCATTGCCGAGCAGAATGGGCGCGCCAGAGCGAATGAGATTGCGCACGTTGACTTCTGCAGCCCGCCACTCGGCTGATCCCCTGAGGGCCGCATAAGATTCCTTTTTCCTGGCCCATTCCAGCCACCGTTGCGTGTAAGGGAAAACCACGGCCCCGGTCTTGCGACGAACCATCAACTCGAGCGTTGACTCTGGAATGGGTGTTGGCCCGGTACTCGTTGGATGCTGGATGAGGTCGCATCCCGCCTCGATGGCGATCCGCAGTCCCTCTACCGACATCGTATGCGCTTGCGCCGTAATGCCCGCCCGATGAGCTTCCTCCACGATGGCAACCTGCACGCGAGGCGAAAACGCCAGGAAGGCACCCGCAGCCTGCGCGCCGTGCTCATTGGAACCATATTTGATGAAATTGATGCCCTTACTAATATAAGCGCGAACCTCACGCGCAACGTCCTCCGGCGTCAACCACATCAAATGCCGGCCCACGTTCTCCACCCAAACTGCGTTGACCCGTTTGGCCAGCGTAGTACTCACCGCACCAGCACTCCCGCTGAACAACTGGAAGTCTGGAGAAACCGGGCCATCGAAACCCACGATATTCCCGGCACAAAAGATGCGGCTGCCGTGTGTACTGCCAGCATTGATTCGATCGCGGACCGTCATCAACGGTCGACGAGGTCCCCAGGTATCAAATACCGTGGTGAGGCCGCTCTTGAGCGCTACTTGAGCCGCCTCGGTGATTACGTCCTCATAGTGATTCATGTGTAGCGCCAAGCGTTCGGCGCTGATGGCCGCATAGAGATGTACGTTGGCGTTCATCAACCCTGGAATGACGTACTTGCCAGGCACATCGATAGTCCTGGTCGCTGCCAAAGCGCTCAGCTCGTCGCGCCGGCCGATCGCCTTTATGCGCGTGCCTTCGATCAGCAGTGCATGTCCTTGAATCGGTCGGTTAGACACCCCATCGATGATCGTGGCCCCCGAGACCATTAAACGACCGACCGCAGGTCCGGCTTGCACTCCGTTGCCGACCCTGATCGATGGACGATGAGTAACATCAGCCTCGGTGGCCGCGGCAAGTTTCATGGGCTTCGCCAATGCAAGACCCGCAGCCGCAGCAGCTCGCATAACGAATTCCCGACGCGCCATGGACGCGTGAATACGCTTCCGTCCTTCCGGGAGGTTGCGCAATTTCACGGTGCGAACTATTTGAAGCGATAGCCAAGTTGAACCCCGATCGTGCGCGGTCGCAGACGATAGCCGAAAAGTCCTCCGCCGGTGGGACCGCGGTAGGTAAAGGCATCCTCGGATGTCAGGTTACGTACGAAGAGATCGATATTGAGATTTCCGATGTCTACCCGTGCCGAGACATCGAGCTTCATGTAGTCACCTGCTTTGGTAGCAGGCGATTCCAGCAAGTCACTGTAAAACGGACCAACGTAGATCGAATCGGCACGCACAGACGCTTGGTAACCGCCGATTCCAAACTCGTACTGCACGGCAAGATTCGCGCTGATCTCCGGGGAGCCGGGCAGTCTGTTATCTTTGGCAGCACGCAGCGCCGGCACATCTTCCGACAACCTCGCGTGAATCCAGGAGCCGCCGAAATCGACGCGGACTGGTTCGCTGAGCTGCAAGCTCCCCTGAAACTCGGCCCCCTCCGAGAGGGCGTCGCCGGCGTTGGCGAACCAACCGACCGCGCAACTTCCTCCGAATACGGTGACCGGAATACCTGACCATTTCATACGGAAGATATCCGCCGACACCGTCAGGCGGCGGTCGAACAGTGCGAATTTGCTGCCGAGTTCGTAGCTGTCCACTTCGTCGGAGTCGAGCCTCCGGGTCGATTCCACGGTGATAGTGCTTCCATCGACGATGCCGTTGCCATCGCGATCGCAAAGCCCGGGAGGCGCGCCGGCCTGGAGCCTCCCGAGGCGGAAACCCTGCGACCAGCCGGCATAGAGCAACGCGCCATCTTGAAACTTGTAACTCAGGTTAGCGCGAAAGTTCTCACCCGAATCTTCCGTCGCCACGTCACGATGCAAACCGTCGGCACCGAGCAGCGGGCCCACTCCGTCGACGCGATACGTACGGTCATACTCGTAGGCACGAACTCCGGCGGCTAGAGTCAGGCGAGGAATAATCTCCCACGTTACCTCGCCAAATGCTGCCCTCTGCTCCTGGCTGCGCGAGTCAGGATACGTACCCATGAGACGAGAACCAAAAGTATTCATCGCCTGATCTCCGTACCAGATCCAGGTATTGAAATAATCGTCCTTGATGTCCTCGGCATAGAGGCCACCGAGGAAATTCCACACCCCATCGAGCTGTGTCGCGAGACGAACCTCGCCGACATGTTCACGATGATTGCTGTCAGCCTTGGTTGATACCGGCAGCGCGATGGGTAGCGCCGTATAAGGCGCCGACCGCGTCGCCCCACTTTCGATATGCGAATAGGTGGCAAGCAGATTACCCCAACCGAGATTGTATTCAATCACCGCATTGGCGAGATCGATATCGGTGTCGAAGACACCTCCTTTTTGTCCACGAACGACATGCTCCGGCGCGACCTGCAATGTCGCCTGGTCATAGGTTCCGATGGTGGATACCGCAACACCATCCCTCTCGGTCTTCTGCGTGAGATAGCTCAGTGTGAGTCGCAGGTCCTCGGTGGCCTGAAACAGAGCAGCGATACGCCCTCCGATGGCGTAATACCCGCCTACTTCCGCTTCGTCGGTGGCAAAAGCCTGAACGCCATACCGGCTGACCACCGCCGCCTGAAAATTAGTATCGGACGCCGCGCGGTTGCGATAGAAGCCGCTGTCCTCGTACTGGTAACCCGTTGCGCGGATCGCAAGCTTCCCATCGATCAGCGGGAGGTTGCCTGTGGCCTGAACATTGTAGTTGTCCCCGCCCGCGCCTGAAGTCGTCGAGTAACCGGCGCCGAGTTTCGCCTCGAAGCGATCGAGCTTTGGCGCCACGGGAATCGTCCGGACCGCACCACCCATGGATGCATTGCCGAAGGCGGTTCCTTGCGGACCCCGCAGCACTTCAACCCGCTCGATATCCACGAGCTTCAGATCAACCGCCCCGCCGCCGCTCAGTCCCGCCGAGCTGGTCGTCGGCGTCTCACCGAAATAGGTCGCGGCATTGGAGCCGCTGGCGAAATTCTGGTTCTCGGCCGCCGTCTCGATGCCGCGGATGACGATCAACTGACCGGAAACAGAATCCATCTGGTTTATACCGGGAATGCCGCGCAGATAGTCCTCGGCGCCGGCGAGCCCGCGCCGGTCGATGTCGTCCGCTGTCAGGGCCGTCATGCTGATTGGAACGTCTTGCATGTTTTGCACGCGCTTCGTCGCGGTAACGATGATTTCCTGAACCGAGTGCTGTTTCTCCTCTTCGTTCGACGTCGTGGAAGAACTCACCTCGGATTGCCGGCCTTCCGGCTCATCCACTCGGGCAAGACGAGAGGAGTTCGTTTCGTCATTAGTCGATCGATCGGAAACTTTGTCAGTCTGGACTGCGTTGCGTCCCTTGGAGGGCCTTATTGCCACCGTACGCTCATTGACGTACTCGTAACTCAGCGCGGTGTTCGCCAGCAGCTTCTCCAACGCGCCATGCACGGTGTAATCACCTTCCAGCGCGGGGGCCTGCAGACTCTTGGCAACTTCGGTCGATGAGAAGATGAGCTGCACTCCGGTCTGCGCTGCAAGCGCTGCCAGAGCTTTTGGCAGCGGCTGCGCGGCTATATGCAGTCTTATGGGTGCGGAAGCGGACGGCTCAGCCGCTGACACCGCAGCGGCGCTCAAGGCTAGTAATTCACCGAGCACCCACGCCGCCGCAATCATACCGAGCTGTTTTGTTTTCATCGTCGCCTTCCCCGTGGTGGGCCTTTTCGCGGCCCATTACTTCCCCTGAGCGGTCGGGGATCGGAAACCGGGTAGGTGCGTATTAGACTACCCCCAATTCCCCGCTCGAGCGCTCATATCTATGGTGGGGTCTCGACGCAAACCGACGATGGGCCTGGCGGCCACCATCCATGAGCAATTCCGCACGGAATTGCACCGCTTCCTCGCGCGCCGGCTCCGCGGGCATCAGGAGACCGACGACCTGGCGCAGGAGGTTTACCTGCGGCTATTGCGTCTCGAGAAGAGCGAGTTGATCCGCCAGCCGCACGCTTATGTCTATACGATCGCTTCGCATGTGGCGCACCAGTTCCGCATGCGCATGCAACAAAATCCGGTGACATTCGATTCTGATGCACTGCAAGTGGCGGCGGATGATCCGAATCAAGCCCTGCCCGATCAGCTTGCCGAGCATCTGAACGCGGAGCGGCTGGTGGAGCAATTGCTGAAGGATCTTCCCGCGATGCACCGCGCCGTACTGGTGCTATGCAAGCGCGACGGCATGTCGCACGAGGAGATCGCGGCCAAGCTCAACATCTCGGTTCACACCGTCAAGAAGTACATCTACGAAGCCAAGGCCCGCATTACGGCTGCCGCGAAGGAGGCTCCATGAACGGATTGCAGCGTGCGGAGCTGACGTTGGCCCATGAGGCCGCCGAATGGCTTGATAAACTCGAGGAGCAGGGCTCGCAGGCGCACGCGGCTTTCGCAGAATGGATCACCGCCTCACCGCTCCACATCAAGGCTTTTCTGAATGTGAAGAGCGTGGACCGGCTTCTGGATGGAATCGATCCGGACAAGAGCGTCGATGTGGACCGCCTGATCGCAGGCGCTGAGCCCGTAGTGGTGCCGCTGCGTGAGTCCGCAATTTCGGCAGTGCCTGCAGGAGTAAACGTCGCAGTACCTCGCATACGCTGGAGTTTCGCTGCTGCGGCGGCAGTTCTGCTCGCACTCGTGAGTTGGTGGTCGGCGCCCTATTTGCGCGCCACGCAATCCTATGCGGCGACGCCAGGCGAGCAGCGTACTTTCGAGCTGGCCGATGGCACCGTAGTGGATCTCAACACCGGCTCGCAAATCAGCTTGCGCTTCTCGAGCGGCGCCCGCGAGGTGTTTCTCGATGGCGAGGCGACGTTCAAAGTCCGCAAGGATCCCAACCGGCCGTTCCGCGTCCACAGCGGGCACGCCGTGATTCAAGCGGTGGGCACCCAGTTCAACGTTCACGGGCGGCCGTCGGGCACGATCGTGTCCGTGCTGGAAGGTATCGTGCAGATCACGCCGGCATCGGCTGAGTCCGCCGCCGCCTCACGCCGGCTTACGGCGGGCGAAGAAGCGCTCATTGGCCGCGAGGGCCGCATCGAACAGCGCACTCTGGCAAGAACTGTCGGTCTGCCGGCCTGGCGCCAGCACCGGCTGGTATTCGAGGACGACCGGCTCGATGACATCGCGGCGGAATTCAACCGCTGGAATCGCGAGCAGATCCGCGTCGAAGGCGCCGAGCTGAGCGCCCGCCTCTATTCCGGAGCTTTCAACGCCAACGACCCGGAATCGCTCATCGCGTTCCTGCGCAAAGATCCGCAGATCGCCCTCAGGCAGCGCGGGAACGTGCTCGTCATCCAGCCAAAGTAACGGAATCTACGGCCGCGACGACCAGTTCCGCGGCTTGCGATCGAAGGTGACTTTGATGCCGAAGTCGCGCCGCATGCAGGACAATGCAGATGCCGCCGCAACCAGGAAAGCTCCATATCGCGGCCGAGCCGGGCCGAGAGCGCCTTCGCATTCCACTCCGCCCAATGCTCGCAGCGCCGGCAGGTGATTTTCAGGTAAAACGACCCGCTGTGATCGGACAAACGATTCACCAGCGGCTCGCGGGCCGGGCTCGTGTAAAGCGTACCGTATTTGGGCTGACGTCTTGGACCGGACATGCGCAGGATCGGCACGCCCTGTGCACCTCCAACCATTGATCACTCAATCATCGCAATTCAGGCAGCGCTGGAAAGGGCCGGCACTCGCCAGCTGCGAGCGCCGGATCATTTGCAGCTTGGGGATGAGGATCCCGATCATCAGCAAGGCCTCTTTGGAAGCCCGGTCTTCCGCCCGTAGAGGCGCGGCGCGCACATGGGTGACGGCGACCTCGTCTTCGAAATGCGAGGTCAGTGCCTGCAAGGCTTCGATCGATATATCGATGAGGGAGGCGGGATCGCAGTTCGGATTGAAGCACTCGGCGGGCATAGCTGTATATTCATACAGCCAGATGCCAGGCGCAAGCGCTACGTGCAAGTTATTGTTTGGCGTGGGAATAATCGTAGAGGGAGCCCGCTCCGATCTCCGATGGTCCCGCACTCCGTTATGGCAAACTTCGACGATGAGACCGGACATCGAAATCGTCGCCGCTCATTATCAGGAGACCTACGCCACCACGGTAAAGGCGTGGGAACAGCGCAACCGCATCTTCCTGATACTGATGATCACAGTCGGGGCTGCGGCGCTGCTGACCTTCGAAGTGCCTCAGGCACAGCCTCTGCTCGCCGACCTCATCGCCAAGGCATTCTCGGTCGAAGGCATCATGCGACAAACGGAGCTGCGGGCCAGCCTTCCCTACGGGCTCATCCAGAGCATTCTGGTGATGGCGGTCCTGTACCTCATGCTGCTGCTCTATCACCGCACGGCGTTCATCGTACGCAACTACAGCTACCTCGAAGCGCTCGAAAAGGAGCTGCGCTCCGGGCTGGACCTCGCGCCGGAATCGGCCGTCTTCACGCGGGAGAGCGATTTCTACTGGTCTCACCGGCCCGTGCTGTCCAAAGGTGTCGCGGTCGTCTATGCGCTGATGCTCGGCTCGCTGCTCGCCGCGTTTCTCGGCATGCGCATTTATGGCGATCTTTGCTCGGGCCACCCCGGGTTCGTCATCGTCGATGGCGTTCTCTCGCTTCTCATCGCCGTGTTCTTCGTAGCGTACGTTCTGTCTTCCAAACCCAAGCCTGGACGTTCGACGAAGGTACCGTAACCTTCGACGGTCCAGGCTCGAGAAACGTCGCGCCAGCTGCTGAGAGAGTCGATAGCACGCTGGTGAGGGCTTCATCACCTGCGTTGACGAGCTGGCGTCATCAATTTGAAACGTGCCCGCTCCTATAATCCCGGCCGACGTGAGGTCGATCGAATCAAACATCATCGATCGGATACCAGGGAGCCCGCATGCAGAAGCTGAAACCCCAGGCCTATGCCGTCCTCGGCCTGATCCTTGCGATAGCGGCTGTGCTTCCCACTACGCGCGCTGACACCGTCCCAGCGGCAGCAGTCAAACAGTCCAACCTCTCATTGCCCTCGTACCTCTGGCAAGTGAAGCTTCCCGCATCGCACTAGTACTCACCGCAGTGCCCGCGGCCCGTCCGTACATCGCGATGTCCTTACCGAGAGCGACATATCCGGCCTTCGTCGGGCACACTCCGGCCTGAATTCCATCCGAGGAGATGCTGGAATGGCAGTGACGGTAGCCTTCAACTGGTCGCCCGAATCGCGCAGTCCCGCCAAGCGCCGGCTCCTGCGCACTTCCGACGGCGACACCCCATATATCGAGCAGCCGATCCGCATGGTGAGCTGCGATACGCCGGAAAAAGAGGGTTATGCGGGCAAACCCGCGACCGCTCAGGTCACTCTCGACAAAGCACGCGAGCGGCTCGAGAGCGGCTTCTATGACGCCGTACCGGAGCCGATGCGCGAGTACCTCATCACGCGGCTGCATTCCACGGCCGCGGCCGCGCACATTACTGCGGGCCACGAAGCGACCAGGCATCTCGATGAGCGGCTGTCACAGCGGCTGTCGAAAGCCGACGGCTCGCAAAGATCCCTCGGCATCCTGCCGACCGGCGAGATCATCGATCCCTACTGCCGGCTGCTCGCCTATTTCACGCCCTGGTTCGCCGGCACCGCGTCCGATCCGCTGCCGCCGAAGGACAGCCCGGAGCGCCGGACGTTCAATCTGGACATGATCGAGAGCGGCTGGGCGGCGTTCTTTCCGATCTATCCCTCGTTGCCGCGCGATGACGACTTCAATCTCGCGATCGCCGCCGCACAGAGCGCCTGGCAAAGCAAGCGCGGGCAGTGGAAAGGCAACGGCGCGAAGTTCCTGCTGGCTTATGAATTCCGCGCGTGCGTGAAGCTCGCGCGCGCCAAGACCGCCTCAGCGGGGATCAAAGCCGCATTCGAGCGCCACTGCGTGGACCTGCGATCGAAAAAAATCGTCGGCCCCTTCGGCTATCACGCCGTGCCGCCGCCCTACCGCCTCTGGATCTGGCCCAAGGATCTCGCTACGGCGACACAGCGTCTCGCGCTTACCGAAGCGTAGACTGATCGATTTCGGCAGGCTTCACCTAAGTCATCGTCATACGCGACAGTGGATCTCTTTCATCCCGCTGTCATTCGGATTGTAGTTCGGGTCGTCGGGGACAAACATTTCGTCACTCACGCGCGGGTCGACCATATCGGCCACGAGCCAAAGTTTGCCGAAGCCAAAGCCGCCCGATCCGCTCGAGCCGCGAACCTGGATCGCGCGCAGCACTTCGGAACCGCTCGTAGAAATTCCGTGGCAATAGGGCGCCACCACGCGCCGCCGTCCGTGATAGATGAATTCCAGGAGCTTGCGGTCGCGAATGGCTTCGCAGAGGGGTGAATTGCGGTCCTGCAAGACAAATGTGTGACGCCGGGACATAGGTCGTATTGGATCGCGTCGCCGGTCAGAAATTCAGGGTGCCGGGCGCCCTGACCGACTGCGCCACTCTCGTTGAGCAGCATGGCGAGCTTTCCCGGGCCCATCGAATTTCATCATGAAAACCATGGAGTTGCGATAGCAATGTCGACGCCTGTGGTGCCGGTGGAATGCGCCGAGCTTCATGAGCTTTCGACACCGATAGGCCGACCCTTTGTGCATCGCCGCCGGACAAAAACAGGACCAAACAAAGGTCGCCGTAACAAAAGTGTCATAAATTGGCGACATCCGCTGCCCCTTCTCTGCGCGGGGATAAGAAGAATGGAACTGCACTCTCGCGAGCTCGAATCCGGCATCCTCGGCGTCAGCCTGTCCGGCCGCATGGACAGCGCCGGCACGCAGGAAATCGATGTTCGATTCACCGCGTTGACGGTCACGCGCACGGCACCCGTTCTGGTCGACCTCTCCGAGGTGACGTTCCTGCCTCGATCGGCATCCGGACACTGGTAACCAATGCCAAGGCGCAGAAGCGCCGCGGCGGCAGTTTCGTGCTGTATCGCCCGAGCGCCCCCGTCGAGGAAGTGCTGGAGTCGACCGGTATCGACACGATCATCCCGATTGCACACGACATGGAAGGCGCACGCAAGGCGCTGGCGGTTGCGTAGCCCCGGGCACATTGCCGGTGGCGCTGGACGGACGGCCGCGGCAACAGCGGCTATCGAGGTCATCATGAAAGCGCAGACGTTGCCGACCGCATCACGCAGGAGCTGCAGTCGGTGCGCGATGAGATCAAGCGCAGGAACGAAGACATGCGGCTCACGGTCGAGAAGATGTTCGTGGAGCTGAGCAACGTCAAAACCGACCGCAATCTGCTGGCGGGTCTGTTCATGGAAGTGGCCAAGTGCCTGAGCCAGGATGCAAGCCCGAAAGCCATGGGCAAGACCAACGGCGCCGGGGACGCTCTGCGCTGAGGCACGCCGGTGGCCATGCCCAGTGCCGCGCTCGAGCGGTTGCTGCATGCAACCTCGGGCGAGTCGAGCATCGACCGCAAGGCGCTTGCACGCCTGCTGGCCGAGCTCGCGCGGAACGTCGATTCGAGCATCCCGCCGGCGAACGACATTCCGCGCGTCGATCCGCGCCTCGAGCAGCTGCGAACGCTGCTGGTGGGGCGCGAGATCGAATCGCTCTCCCGGCTGAGCCGCCAGATCGATGACCCGGAGCAGCTGGCCGGGGCGATAAGCCGCGTCCTGCCGGCGGCGATCACGCAGGCATCCGGACGCGATGGCACGCTGGGGGAAGTGCTGGCACCGGCGGTCGAGCGGGCGACCCAAAGCTCAATTCGCAGTAACCCGCATACGCTGGTCAACATCCTGTACCCGCTGATACTCCACGCCATCCGCAAATCGATCGGCGATGCGATCGATGCGACCTTCCAGTCGCTCAACGAATCGCTGAAGTACAGCCTCTCCTGGCGGGGATTGAAATGGCGCTGGGAAGCCTGGCGGACCGGAGTCCCGTTCGCCGCGGTCGTGCTGAAACACACGCTCGTGTTCCAGGTCGAGCATGCGTTCCTGATTCACCGGCATACGGGCCTGCTCATCGCGCACGTCGCGGCCGAGGAGGCCGTCAGCCAGGATCCGCAGATCGTTTCATCGATGCTGGTCGCCATCCAGGATTTCGTCCGCGACTCTTTCAGCGGAGCCAGCCAGCAGGGTCTGGACGCGTTGCGTCTTGGCGAGCTGACGCTCTGGTCCGAATCCGGTCCGTTTGCCGCGCTGGTTGCGGTCATCCGGGGAAATCCGCCCGAGTCGCTGCACGACACGCTTCGCGACGTGCTGTCGCGCATTCATGCGGCGCGCGCCGGCGCGCTCGAGGCGTTCTCAGGAGACAGCAGCGGCTTCGCCGACATCGAGGCCCGGCTGCGCGAGGTCGTGCAATTGCGCCAGCAGGCGCCGGAAGCCTCTCGTTCGCGGTACGCCTGGCAGACGCGGCTGGTCGTTGCCGCCGCGCTCGGTTTGTTGGGCTGGTGGGCCATTCACTGGTGGTGGAGCGAACATCGCTGGCAAGGCTATGTAAGCCGCCTCCGCGCCCAGCCCGGCATCATGGTCACCGATGTCGGCAAACAGGACGGCAAGTGGCGGATCGGCGGTTTGCGCGATCCGGTGTCGGTCGATCCTCAACAGCTGCTGCGCGAATCATCGATCGACCCGGCGCGGGTGGTCGGTCACTGGCAATACTACGTGGGCTTGAATCCCGACCTGGTGCTGCGGCGGATGACCAAATCGCTGCAACCGCCGCCGGGAATCACTTTGTCCATCGTGCATGATCAGATCGTCGCCCACGGCGCAGCCTCGCCAGGCTGGTTGCAGCGCGCACGCGCATACGTCAAAGCGCTTCCGGAAGGCGCGCCGCCCGTCGACTTCTCGCAAGTGCAGGACCACAGCAGTGGTGCACTCGGCGAGCTGCGCGACGCCATTCAGTCGAATGCGATCCGCTTCGGGTTCAACGAATCGCTCCCCGCAGCCAGCGAGGATGCGCTGGTTCAACCATCTGCTGGAGCTGCGCGGCGCGCCTCACCTCGAGGACGACTTCTCGATCGTGCGTTTCGATTTTTGACGGATGCCGCCAATTGTCCGGGCCGGCGGGCGCCTGCGACAAAGGTCGTGGCGTTCACATATCTCTCATTTGCCTGCCCCACGATTGTCACATTGTTCCCTCACGATGGACGCGTTCTTTGAGGGGGAACCATTCAATGCGATCCTCGGAAGACCTCGAAACGTTACTGGCCAAGCTGGAGCAGCGCTACAAAAGCGCGCGGGTCGCGGAGACTGCGGCGCGCGCCGACTACGCCGCTCTCATGTCGCACCCCCACGCCGCCGCAACGACGCTCGCCGCGGCGCGCAGGCGCCTGGAAAAAGCGCAGGAGCGGCTGGCGGAATTGTCCCAGAGGCTCGATGCGCTGGAGCTGGAAGAGATGGTTTGACCGGGCTGATGCCGTATCCGTTCCGGTGTCGCTATCTCCAAAACCACGACCTGGCCAAAGCCACGCCCGGCCGTGACGATTTCAGCTGTCGCACTCACTCGACGACATCATCGTAATGTCGCACGGCCCGATCGTATTCGATCATCATGTCACGCACATTCTGCGGAACGACGGCGACTTCGACAGCCTCGCCGGCAAACGCCCGGATAGCCTCCAGGGATGTCCACCGCGTCACGACCAGAAATTCGATGCCGTCCGGAACCGTACGGCGAAGTATTGAAGCGTCCACGAAGCCAGGCAGTTTCCGGATGCTTGGAAACGTGTCGGAGCGCAGGTGCCGTACATAGGCTTCCGCGCACTCTGCCTTCGCAAGGCCCCGCCATTGACGCGAGATCATCGGCTTGATCCTCTCCCCGGCATCGCCTGGCATCAAAGTAAGTTGGTTCGTTGTTCGCTTCAGCCTGGCTTATCGGTCCAGTTCATTGGAGCCGGCTGCTGTGCGGCTCTTGAGGACCCGCGCCGGGCGCTGCTGCTTACCCAACCGAAGCGGTTTCGTAATATCGAGACCAGCGAACATGGCGTCGAGCAATCGCGCAAGTTGTGTGGTCGTCGTTGCATCGATCGTTCCACCGGGATGGCGCAGACGGTTGCTCGTCAGCAACGCACGGCGCCGTAGAATTTCTTTGCGGATCGCCACACCGGGTTGCTGCTCGAAGACGATCAGAGGCAGGTACTGCGTATAGAGTTGCCTTGCGGCAGCCACGTTACCTCGCTGGAACTCATCCAAGATGGCAAGAAGTACCTCGGGAAACGCGAAACCGGTGTTGAATCCATCGGAGCCGCATTCGAGATCGAAGAGACCGTACAGCGCGCCAAGCCCCGTGAGCACGGTCGCCTGTCGACTGCCGGCCATGCCCGCCTTGAGCGCCGCGATCTTTGGTGGGCTCGGCACCGATTCGGCTTTTACCGCGACGATATTCGGCACTTCACGCACGAGACGCAGAATGAGATCCGTCGACATGTGCACCTGACTGCCGATCGGATAGTCCTGCAGCACGATGGGCGCGGATATTCCGGCCGCCACACGCTGAAAGTAGTCGAGCACCGCTTTGTCGCTGGGCACCGGCTGCGGCGGCGGCATGATCATCACCCCGGCGGCACCGAGCTCGATAGCCGCGCGACTGAGCTCAACCGTCGCCACCGTGCCGGTATGGCTGGTACCGACGATCACCGGCAGCGAGCCCGCCGCCTCGATCGCAGCGGGGACGATGCGAGTGCGCTCCGCGTCCGTCAGGCGATTCGATTCGCCGAGCATTCCGAGCACCGTAACACCATCCACGCCGATCTCGGCATTGAATCGGATCAGCCGCGCGAGCGATTCGAGATCGAGCGACTCGTCATCGCGAAAAGGCGTCGCGAGGATGGGAATCACGCCGGAGAAGTGAAACGGGGTGCGGTTCATTCAGTAAGCCTTCACCAATCCGCCATCGACGAGCACCGTCTGCCCCGTGATGTACGTATTGGCCGGCGAACCGAGGAACACGGCCATTTTTGCGTACTCCTCCGGTGTGCCGTAGCGCCCGAGCGGGATCGTCTTGCAGGTGTCGATGCGCACCTGCTCGATCGGGACTCCGGCCTTGCGTGCGCGCGCCGTATCGAGCTGCTCGATGCGCTCGGTTTGAATGCGGCCGGGACCGATCACGTTGATCAGGATGCCGTCCCGGCCAAGCTCTCCCGCCAGCGTCTTCGTCAGCCCCAGCACACCGGTGCGAAACGTGTTCGAGAGCACGAGGTTCTCGATCGGGCTTTTTACCGACGTGGAAGTGAAATTGACGATGCGCCCGCCGCCGCCCTGCCGCAAATGAGGCAGCACGGCGCGGATCGCGCGGACATAGCTGAGCAGATTCAGCTCGAACGCGCCTTGCCACGCTGCGTCATCGAACTGATCGAACGTACCCGGAGGCGGGCCGCCGCTGTTGTTGATCAGTCCGAAGACGCCGCCGAACGCGGCTGCCGTTGCGTCGATGAGCTGCAGGATATCCTTGGGCTTCGTCAGGTCCGCCACGGTATAGCGGGGCTTGCGGCCCGTCGCCGCTTCGATGTCCCGGGCCGCCTGCTGCAATTCGGCTTCCCGCCGGCTGCACAACATGACGTTCGCGCCTTCGCGCGCGAATTCCAGCGCCGTGGCTTTGCCGAGACCTGCGCTCGAGGCGCAGACGATCACGGGTTTATCGGTAAGCTCGAGATTCATCGGGGGGTACTCCTGTGGCTAGCGGGCTCCCCCGCAACCTCGATGGCAAAGCGGGCGTCTTCGATATCCTGCGGGCCGCCAGCAAAAACCTTGGTCGCGATGAAATCCTCCCGACCGATCACTCTCAAGGTTTCTTTGTCGAAAGGAACCGCGATAGCGCGGGAGAACGCCTCTTTATCCAATCCCCGCAATCCGGCCAGCAAGTCGACCCGGTTCTCGTAAGCATCTCCGAGCACCAACATCGCCGGAACCGGGTCGTTGGAGTCACCTTCCCTGAGCTCTGTGGCGAATCCTATGCTTTTGAATTTGCTTTCCAGCGCCCGCAGATCCTTGAGGGTAATCGAAAGAACGACGTCGGCATCCACGGTTCCGCGCACTGCGCCATGCACGGAAGCGGCAAGGGCTCCCAGCACCGCGTAGTCGATATGCTCTTCGTTCAACAGAGCAACGGCATCGAAGAGCAGAAGAATGGATTGACCGCTGGCGGTTGTTCTCATCGATCTTCCCGAGCTTTATTGAGATCTCGAAGCCGCTTGCCCGCCGCGTGGAGCTGTAGAAGCAGCTGGGAATGCGTTACACAGGCTTTTAGTCTTTGTTCCGGCGTCAGCCGGCGCATGGTCTCCACCAGCTTTTCTCGGGAGAACTTGGCGAGCTTCGATTCCATAGCCTTCAGTTTAGCGAGCGAGCGATCAGACGTCACCTCCGGGGCTGAGGATATCCTCGGGCGCGAGAATGTGAGCGAAATCCGGCGTGTCTGCGCACAATGTCTTTATAGGCCGCTTGCACTGCCAGACCTCGGCGCCGGCCGGGCGGTGGCACAATCTCAGCAGCCCGCCGCGGTATAGCAATCTTCGATCTTCTCGACCCCCGGTTTCGTCGGGGACGTCGTGCGGCGCGCACTGACCGAGGTCCGCGAGCCACGCTGAACGGGTTACGCTGGGCTATATTTGAGTCCCCACAGCCTCCAGATCCGTGGTCACTGTTCTGCTCGCCTGCCATAAGTGCCATCCACCCCATAAATATCCGGGGCTCAGGGCCAGGAGTGCACAGCGCAGAGACTCCTCGCCGGCCCACGGCCGGAGTGCATTGCTCAGCGCTCCCGCTGCTAACGGTCCCAGTCCCAGACCGATAAGATTGGCAAACAAATAAATGATAGCCAGCGAAACGGCCCGCATGTGCGACGGCACTATTGTCTGGAGCATGGCGAACAACGGCCCGTATGTCGTGTACACGCCTATCATCGATAGCGCGAGCAATCCAAAAGCCACATATGCGCTGGATGACAAATAAATCGCGGCCGAGATCGCCACCGATTGAACCAGTCAGCCAACGTGCTTTTGGTACGTGCGGCAGCCATCCTATTTCCCGCGGTCAGACGACTGTATAAGACCGTGTGAGGGACCAAAACCACCCCCCGCTGCACACACGAATAGCCGTTACTGCAGTTCTTTTTCAAGCCATGGGGTCTATTTCTCGGGCTATGTCGTGCTGCTTTGCAGGGTTCTGCAATTGGACCCCTGAATCACGAAGGTTCAAACCAGCTTTCGCCTCCAACCTGACGGCACTTGATTTCAAGAACGTTGCCGGACTCGAGCAGAGGCAGAAGCAGGTGCGAAGGGTATTGCTGATCGTGATAGAGAGTTTGTGTTGCCGGTAAAGGCGGTCCAGGTTCACCACCGCGATTGGTATTGCGATCAAACCGAGGAAAGTCCGCGGAGGAGATGTCAACACGCACGCGATGTCCTGCCTTGAAGCGATTCGCGGTGGCCCACATATCGATTTCGAGACGATAGATACGCCCGGGTTCCATCAGCTCGGGCTCGTTGTTGCGATATCGAGTACGTAAGATGCCCGTTTGCAGCTGAATCGCACGTCCGTCAGGAAACACATCGCTGAGCCGCACCGAGAAGTCCGTATCGACCGCGGTCGAGCTCGCGTAAAGCATCATGTGCAAAGCACCCACGACGTCGATTTCCTGCTCAAGGGGCGCCGTCGTGTAAGTTAGCACGTCCGAACGCTTCTGCACCTCGCTTACATCGACGCTGCCAGGTGGATAGACATTGGAGAGGATGCTGCCACCGACCGTCGGCGTTGCATTGACCGGATCGTAGAGATACTGATCTGGGGCCGATAGCTGCGGCGGCTCCTGCGTTGCCAGCGTGCCGCCTGACCCGAGATATAGAACGACGTGTCTTGCTTCGGGTGGAGGCCAGTCGGCGGACACTCGCCACTCGTTTGCACCCATCAGGTAATAAGTAACTATAGGCCAGTCATCGGTATGGCCCTCACGAACCGCCGCGTACCAGCGCAGCAGCAACGAAACATTATTCTCCGTACGGTAATTCCGTTGCAGTTCGGGGTGATTCTCGATCCCCTCATGATAGCCAGACATGTTGTGGGCGCTCGGAGAAATGATCAAGCGACTACGCGAGCGTAGCGTCTGCGGTGCCTGGCGCCTGATCAGCTCCCAGGTGGCGAGCGCATCGTTGAGTCCCCAATCGTACCAACCCGTGATAATCAGCGGCGGAGCATGCAACGACCGCGGCAGCTCGGACACGTACGCATGCGGTAGCGTGTGCGAGTCATGCGAAATCCCATGACCGAAGATCGCGGACAGTGCCTCCACTTCAACAGCCGTCACGCGGTTCGTACCCAGTGCTTCCTTGACGAAGGCAGTGCGCTGCGCGCAGGGAAGCTCGCAGTACCGCGCCCACAGCCAGCGTTTTGCCTGGGACGGCGGTAGCTCGACGAGCGAAGGATAGATCCTCAGGAGCGCAGCGGAGAATGGCTCGTGAAGCGCTTCATTGAAATAACCGCCGGCCAGTGTCTCTTCGAGCATCAAGCGTTCGAGCTCGCTGTGGGGAACAGACACGTTACCCCGGCCTTTGCCTACGGAGCGGGCATAGGAGTTCAAGAACATATAGAGATGCGTGGTGTTGGTGGCGACGCCCAGACCGCTAACTTCTGGCGCAATCGCCGACATGCGAGGATGGGTGGCCATACACCACTGCGTCTGGCCGACGTAAGAGCCACCGCAAGAGCCCAAAAACCCATCGAACCACGGCTGCTGACTGATCCATTCGACCAAGTCGTAACCGTCCTCGGGTTCGTACATGTAATAGTCCCAGCTGTCCGGTTCACTCTCCCCAGTGCCGCGACAGTCCTGCGCAATCACGGCATAGCCTCGACGTGCGAAGGCGAGAAAGACACCGACATACTTATCGCTGGCACGCCCGTAAGGCGTGCGCAACGCGATCGCGGGAGCGGGTAGCTTGGGTGGAAGATAGAGATCGGTGGCCAGACGCACTCCGTCGCGCATGGTAATCCATATGGTTTCACACCGGATCTTCGAAACTGCGAGTCGCGCTGGCGCACCGGCACGGCCAAGCAGAATGTGCTCGAGCTCAGGCGCCCGCTCCGCAAGGCGCTCCGGATGCGTCATTGCAGTTTGCCGTGCTTCCCTTCGAATACTGAGTTGAGCACGATCAAGCCGCTGCCCAGTTGCACTTTCGCTAAGGTATCGCAATCGATGACCTCGAAGGCATTAAAGTCGACATGGCGCTGAATCTCCGCGAGCGCTGCATCGTAGGCGCGCTCTAAGCGAGCAATGGCTTTCTTGGTAGCGGGGGTCCGAGGTGAAGCTTTCAGCAGGCGGACAACCTGATAGCTCTGGCAGAGTCCCCAGAACCCGCCATCGACCATGCAGGCCTGAAATAGTTCGCCCTCGGTCATCGTCCTGTCGTGCAGTGGGTTGAATAGAATGTCGCGCGTCGGATGTAATGACAGCGGCCTGCCCCCTTCGACCAGCCCCTCTTTTGTCGGCAGTACGCCACCACCGAGAACAGCGCGGTATAGGGGATTGGATTTATCCACCTCCTCTTTGACCTTGTCCCACTCATCGAGCAACACGGTCCCGAGGAGTTTGCTGTCAGCGTCCACTCTCAGCTTGAAGTGCCGCAGATTCTGCCCAGTATCCCGATCGGATTCATCGCTCGGATGGCGGACGTAGCCCATCTCGGCGATGAAGGTCAGGGCACTCGGTTTGATCTCTGCCAAATAGTCCCAGCTCGCCGCGCCGAACCGCCCGAGAAGTGCCTCCGGCGAGGAGGTGGTCTGCTCGAGGTGATCATAGTGTTTCTTGATGCTGAAGGTTTCAGAGATCCCTTCCCCGAACTGTACACACACTTCGTGCCAGATGGGCCGCTTTTGGATCGGAAAATTCTGCTCCCGCAGAAATGCATAGAGCTCCTGGTGGTAGCGATGATCGATGTCGCGATTCAGCATATAGAATACCCCGCCCGTCCAGGCGTTGTGCAGCGAGAAGAAAAAATCCGGCCGGATCCGATCGAGGAGGTCTTTCAGGATCGCCGCCTCCTTGGCGGGCTGTTCCCAGACGAGCTTCTTGTGGTGGACCGGGAAGGAGGTGTCCACTTGATCTGGAGGCGCCTGGACGTAAAAGCTCCTCATGTAGTTCTCCATCGTGACGCGCTGCTGTGTCCAACTTTCATTGATGAGCGCTCCATCGGGGTCGATGCAAGGCACGATGTGCCACTCGACATCGGCCTCACACAGTGTTCGATGGCCCTGAAGCAGCAACGTTAAGAGGCTGAACACCGTCAGTCCGCAGACGGGCTCCTTGCAGTGAGGGAAAGCCACCACTAGCGCCTTGACCGAGCCCCTGCCGAAGCGGACGTGGTAAATGGGTATACCCGCAACGCTCGCACCTGCTACGTTGACTTCGAAGCGTGCATCCTCGCGCAAGCGTTCGACGAGTCCATGCAATTTTGCTACGGAACAGAAGGTTTCGAAATGGGGTATGTGCTTGATGACTTCTTGCACGTCGATCACAAAAGATCTCCTGTTATGCCCAACGAAAATCTAGTAGATGTAGGTGTGAGCGAGGTCGCGACGTCTTGGCCCGGGAGGCTCATCGAGCTTCGGAAGGATTCAGACCTTCACGCGCTGAGCACCGCTGCGCGTCCTGAACGTGTTCCAGGTCGCGAGTGATGGTTCGGCTTGCGCGCCATGAATGCCATGCCGCCCATAGATATCCGGAACATAGGGTGAGTAACGCGTAACGCAAAGACTCGTGCCCGAAGACCGGCTGCAACAAATCGCTCAACGCTCCGGCCACGAGGGGGCCGAGGCCTAAGCCGATGAGATTGGCAACCAGGTAGACAACAGCGATGGCCATGGCTCGCATGCGTGGCAGGGCGAGTGACTGAATCGCTGCGAACAGCGGGCCGTGGGCGGAATAGATGCCAACGGTGCTCACGCCCAACAGAGCGAACGCCAGGTAAGGGTTAGACGACAGAAACATCGCCGCCTGGATGAGCCCCAAGCTGCAATACGCGACAGCGATTGCCTTGAATTGCAACCGTTCATTTTGTGCCGCGCGCCGCGCGGCCAGTTCGCCGCCACAGTACAGCCCTACAAGAGCCCCTACCCCGTAGAGGCCGGCAAACCAGGCGCCGACTTCTGCGGTATCGAGCCCGTAACTGCGCATGAAAAATGTCGGCTTCCATTGCCAGAGCCCATAGCCAAAAAAAGCGACGAGTGACCAGCACACGAGCAGATGCCGGAAAGTAACGCTGGCCCAGAGCGTAATGACGACTTCCATCATAGTTGGCTCCCTACCGACGTATGCCTGTACCGCACCCGGCTCGATCGTGCGCGCACTGGCAGCATCTGAAGTTGATTTCTCATAGCGAGGCTCTCGCAACGTGAACCACGCTACCGCTGCAAGTATCAGCCCGGGGAAGCCAAGCAGCATGAAGGTGATGCGCCAGCCGTAGAACTCGCTGAGCCAGCCCGCCACCAGATATCCGAGCACAGAACTCAGCGGTATACCGAGCATGTATCGGGCAAGAGCCCTGGGTCGCTCGGCACGCGTGAAATGGTCGGCGATCAATGAGTGCGCGGGTGGAACACCACCGGCCTCACCCACGGCAACCCCGACGCGAATCAGCAATAACTGCGGAAAATTTTTGGCCAACCCGCACAGGGCCAACGCTGCGCTCCAGAGGGCGGTAGTGACCGAAATGATCGTGACGCGGTTGCCGCGGTCGGCCCACCGAGCAATTGGGATGCCCAACACCGAGTAGAACAGCGCGAACGCGATACCGGTCAGAAACCCGAGTTGCGTATCGCTCAATGCGAGGTCGACCTTGATTTTTTGTAATAGCAGTCCGAGGGCGAAACGGTCTACCTGATTGAACGCGAAAATAACCAAGAGCAACACCAACAAGTATTGCTTGTAGACGATTTCCTTCATCGCCAGCACGCCTCGGTTTAAGCGTTTAGGGCCAGATCAACGTCTCTCGAGCCCTCAGAAGCTGTAGTCGAGTTGCAGGCCGATCGTGCGTGGCCTTAGCCGATACCCGTAGAACGCCGGAACACTCCGGGAAGCGCCGCGAAAGACATAGGTGTCCTGGTTCGTCGAGTTACGCACAAAGAGACTGAGGTCGATCCTGTCGATCGTCATGCCAGCCGTGGCGTCTATCTTCAGGTAGCTATCGGATCTAATGCTCTGAGACTGCAGCAAGTCGCCGTAGCTGTCGCCGACATACACCGTATCAGTGCGCACGAAGGCTTTGTGACCATTGATGTCAAACCCGTATTGCAGACCAAGATTCGCGTTCACCTTCGGCGAGCCCGGTAATCTAGCTCCGGAGCGTGCACCCAGAGCGGGCACGTCATTCGTCAGCCGTGCGTGCACTCGCGAGGCGCTCAGATCTGCACGCCATGCGTCGGAAATCCGATAGTTTGCGTGGAACTCCACGCCATCTGAGCGAGCCTCGCCCGCATTCGCGTTGAAGAAGAAAGTGCAGCCTACGGGCGGTGGTGGTGGCAGGACGCGCACCGGCACGCCGGACCATTCCATGCGGAATATGTCGGCATCGACCGTCAGGCGGCGATCGAGCAACGCAAACTTGGTGCCGATCTCATAGCTCTTCATCTCGTCGGAGTTCAGGCTCCTGGTCGAAACGATGCTGGTATTCATGCCGTCGACAATGCCGTCACCATTTCTGTCGCAGACCGACGCCGCCAGGCCGGGCTGCGGCTTGCCCAACCGGAAGCCCTCCGAATAGCCGGCGTAAAGCAGCGCAGCATCGTTGAGCTTGTAGCTAAGATTGGCGCGCGGGCTGACACCCGACGCGCCCACTGTATTTTTCGAACTGGACGACCCCCCCAAGTAGGGTCCGCTCTGATCGACACCGACGGTACGATCATAGTCGTAATAACGGGCCCCGGCGGTAAGCGTGAAGGCAGGCAGGAACCGCCAGTACACTTCAGCATACGCTGATTTCTGCTTGAGCTCGCGCCGGTCGATGTAGGTTCCCACGAGCCCGCTCTGGCCAGGCGCATACACATTGGAGGCAGCCGACCCGAACCAATAGTAGGTGAAGAGGACGTCGTCCTTCATATTCTGAGCAAAGACGCCCGCGAGAAAATTCCACGCTCCATCAAGGTGAGTCGCCAAACGGATCTCACCCACGTTTTCGCGGTGAGTGCCGTCGGATCCCGCCGATTGGGCGTAGTCGAGTCCAAGATAGGAAAAGGGCTCCGCGTTCTCAGAGCCGCTCTTGGAATAAGAATAGGTTGCGGTCAGATCCCCCCAACCCAGCGCATATTCCGCCACCGGATTCACAATGCTGATATGCGCGTCCGAGAAGCCCCCGGTCTGTCCACGGCGAACCTGCTCCGGAGCGATCTCGAACATTGTCTGTTGGTAGGTACCACTGTTCGCCAGTGGCACGCCGTCTGTCTCGTTCTTCTGGTACAGATAGTTCAGTGCGAGTCGCAGCTCATCGTTCGCTTGAAATAGGCCAGCGATGCGCCCACCGACGACCTTGGCAGAGCCCACATCGTCGTGGTCAACTGCGAACGCTTGCGCGGCATATGTGGTCGCAGGCCCCGCCTGGAAGGCGGCGCTCGAGCCTGCGAAGTTGCGATAAGAGCCGCTATCCTGGTACTGATATCCAACGGCCCGGATCGCTAGCTTGCCCTCGATGAGAGGGATGTTGCCGACGGCTCGAACGTTGTAATTGTCATCCCCGTTGCCGGATGTGTTCCCGTAACCCGCGGTCAGCTTGCCCTCGAAGTGATTCAGTTTTGGCGACACTGGAATGGTGCGTATCGCACCGCCCAGAGATGAGTCACCGAACGCAGTACCCTGGGGGCCGCGCAACACTTCGACGCGCTCAATGTCCACGAGCTTCACATCGATATTGGTACCTCCGTTTAGTCCGGCGGAGTTAGTTGTCGGCGTTTCACCGAAATAGGTGGCATAGGTGGTTCCTGATGAGAAATTTTGCGCGGAGGGCGAGGTCTCGATTCCGCGGATGACGATGGATTGACCGCCGTTGTAGCCCGTCTCGACCTGGTTCACGCCCGGAATACCGCGTAGGTAGTCCGAGCTACTGACCAGACCTCGTCGACTGATGTCGTCCGCGCTCAGCACCGCGATGCTGATCGGAACGTCCCGAATATTCTCGGCACGCTTGCGCGCAGTGACCAGGATTTCCTGGAGCTCGGAAGAATCTTTTGAGATGGGACTTTCTGAATTGGCAGTGCCCTTCGCGGTATCGGCGTCGGGGCTTTTGGCACTGTTACCGGTCTGCGCCACCCGCATTCCACCGGCGGCCTGCACGTCTGTCGTCGCCGTTGGCTTCTCTTTGCTCCCCCGCCCCCGAATCACCACCAAGCCATCAGCGGTGACTTCATACACAAGGTCCGTTCCAGTAAGTAGCCGTTCCACGGCCTGCGCAGTTGTGTACTCCCCCTTGACCGCCGGCGCGCTCCTTCCATTCACGATCTCCGACGAGTAGACCAGCCGATGCCCCGAGGCCAGGGCCAGCGCCTGCAGCGCATCGTTCAAATTTTGCGCCGGAATATCGAGACTATAGGTGACCTTGCTCTGACTTTCTTCTTTAGCAGCGGCGCTTGTGCCGTGCAGACCTAGAACTGCAGCCGCAAGAGCAACAACGACGGCTCGAACTCTGACTGCCACTCCACACTCGTTGCGCATGCTCTAACCCCAATGTCCGGTGACGCGGATCTGTTCCGCTTTCCAATTAACACGCACGAGATGTCGAAATGTGACGCTGACATTGCAAAGATTATTACCGTCTCCTCAACTCGATGGTTTTCGAATCGACATGCTTTGCTTCGATCGGCAGCACTTGCTCCACATCTTCAATGAAGCCCTGGCTGTTTCCGGCTTCGAATACTCCACTGATATGTTCCTCGGCAAGCGACTCATCGAGGACCCGCAGCTTCACCGTAGAATAGCGGTTCATCTTCCGTACTGCTTCTTCCAGCGTTTCAGTTCGCAGGATGACCTTGCCCTCGCGCCAGGCCGTAGCTGCTTCAATGTCGGCCTTCGGCAGGATCGTGGCGAATCCATTGGATCCGACTCTAAGGGCCTGCCCCTTGCTCAATTCAAATCCACCGTCGGGAATCGGCGTCTTTTCCGTCCCGCCCGCTTTCTTGGGAAATTCCGCACCGAATGACGGCAAAACAGCCACCCGGCCATCCAGCATCGCGACCTTTATTTCTCGATCGGTATATTCGACCGTGAACACCGTGCCCAAAGCAACGATCGTACGGTCGCCCACCTGAACCTTGAACGGCCGAGCAGGATCGTGGGCGACGGAGAACTGCGCTTGACCTTCCAGCAGCTGCACGATCCGCGCATCATCGGTGTAGTGAACCTGCAGCTTGGTCGCAGAATCAATTGCGATCCGTGAGCGATCGTCGAGCTCCAGCATTCGCAGCTCGCCCACTCGGGTCTGATACTGTCCGGGTCTGAGCCCATAGGGGGAGACTTGCCAAACTGCGGCAAGCACGAGCATGAATCCTGAAATGACAGCCGCCAGTCGCCAGCGCAGTGTGCGACTCGTCAGTCCCCAGCGCCGAATAGTGGTCCGACGCATATCCGCCAACGCCTCTTCCCGAAAGCCCACGATTTCGGGTGCTTCGGCATGGTGGCCCAGCGCTCCCCAAGATTGCTCAACCGTCCTATAAGCGAAAGCGAAACCGGCGTCGGATACCAGGCGCGCCGCAAGATCGGCCTGATCCCGGGCCGACCAGTTGCCGTACCGCTTCTCGAAGAATGTTTTGGATGCCTCATCCTGCATTGGGCTGTTCATACTTGCACATCCTGTCCGTTTCGCACGCTTTCGAAGGCTGCCATCGCCTTGGCCAAGTGTCGATGCACTGCCCGCGTGGAGATCCCCAGCTTTTCAGCGACCGCGGCAATCCTCATCTGCTCGAATCGGATCAGCATCACTACGCTGCGCGTTCTCGGATTTAGACTACGCAGCACTCGCAAGATGCGATCGAGCTCCTCGTAACCTATTAGTACGCACTCAGGAGGATTCTCCGAACCGGACTCCTCGGCTGTCTCTTCATTCCACTCTACGATCTGTCCATGGGCACGCGCACGGCGGCATTGATCCCGCCATCGATTGATCGCAGCACGAAATATGTAACCGCGCGCCTGGACGGCATCTTCCCAATTGACGTGGACCAGGGCACGAGCGATTACGTCCTGGGCCAAATCCTCGGCCTCCACCTCGCTGCCCGTCTTGCGTTTGAAGTACCGGACAAGAGAAGGCCGCATTTGGGATACCAGCCTTGTCGCCACCGAATTTTCGACTGATGGATGAGGAATCGCTCCCATTGGTTTGCGCCGCTAAGGACCTGGACCGCGCCTCTGATGGGAATAGAGTGAACCTCCGCCTGGGCTTGTTGCAAGGCCAATATATTTTCGCTTCCCGCTCGTTTTAGCGTCACATTTTTCCGTCGCGTGCGTATTACTGTAGTACTGAATGGATATCGAGCCCGCGTACCAAAACGTCCGGCAGAATGTGCGCTTCTCTCGCATCCCGCCCGCTTGAACGATGCGTGCCACCTCAACTCCAGGCCTCGACCTTAAGGCCGGGTACCATCGAGAAATGCTTTAGATTATTGGTCACAAGGGTCAAACGCTGCGACACCGCGTGCGAAGCGATGAGCAGGTCCATATTGCCTATCGGTTTGCCGACACGCTCCAATGCAGTTCTGATCCGGGCGTAGTGAGCGGCTACACCGTCCGTCCAGTCGAGGATCGCGAGACGTTCAAGGAACGCCTCCACCAAGTCGACGAGCTCGGGACGACCTGCCTTCTGCCCGCCGAAACGAAGTTCGGCCGCCGTCATCACGGAGACGCACAGTGAATCGGCGTATTTATCGAATTTCTCAGCCAGTTCGGCGGGACGACGCTTGATGATGTAGCCGGAGATATCCGTATCGAGCATGAACCCTGTCATAGCGGATCGCGCGACTGCGGCGGGAAGTCCTGACGATCTGCCAGAAAATCATCCGGTACGGCGATTTTCAGAGCGAAGAACGATGCCCAATCGGGCCGGATAGGGGACAGCAGGAGACTGTCTCCTTGCTTGCGAATACGAACTTCTTTTACATCCTCAGAGAACTTCAAGTCTTGAGGCAGCCGCACTGCCTGATTGCTCCCATTGCGGAATATCGACGCGCGTCTAGCCGCGCCGGTGGACATCGATTTGGGCATAGCCGTTCGTTTTACGGCGTTGGCGCGTTTTCGGGACGATGAGCGTTTCATGGTTCTATCTCCGGAATTCGCATCAGCATATGCTTCGCATATGTCACAGTCAGGTGTATCGACCATCGATAGCCCAGGCCCCGTGGCGAGCGCGACAGGTATAAAACGTCGAAGGAATCCTCCTTCTGATGCGGGATTCCAAACGATCACGTACCCGCCCGTGACAAGGCAAGATCACGGACGAGCAAATCGCAGCCTATTTCGCTGCGCTTCCCGATGTTGTAGCGGAGCTCGGTCTTGGCGAAGGACGGGAATCGGTTCGTGCAATCCTATTTCCAGACCAAGGGCCAGATCCGCCGATTCACCGAGACTATCGGATCGCGCCACAGGTGGGTCAAGCCTCGATTCGCATCCGAAGGTCCTTTGAGTCCGTTTCCGGTGTTCCCGGGAATGCCGTAGTTGCAATCCGAACCGCCGGCACATCCATCCACGCCGACGATGTTCCTCTCCATCTGCTTCCCCACTCCACAACTGCTGCGGTTCGTATGACCTATGTATCGAAGATGTAGTGCGATTCTTCGTTACAAACCACTGCCGCCATGGACGTCCTTCCCGAGCATCCCGTTTTCGTGCTGACGATGCAATGTTAGTTGCACATTCATGGCTCATCTTGCGAAATACAAATAGCGCAGGGAAACAACTATGATGAAGCCCTTGATGACGTCCGTGGCACTCGCTCTCGCCATTGCAGGCCCGACGTTGGCCAGCGCCGCTATCGTCGAATATCGATTCGAAGGCGTGATTGCAGGAATCGACGACCCCCTGCAAGGCGCGGTTTTCACCGTCGGCGACCCTGTATCTGGATCGGTCTTCTTGGATACGACCGATGAGCGACCAGCCGATTTGACATTGGGGCTGTATAGGACGAGTGACTTCGTCCTTGACATCGGACCGAGCTATTCGATCACGGGAACACAAAACGGGATGAGTGTATTCAACAACTGGGGCGGGTCCTTGGACGGAGTGAATTTTGGCTTTGCCGGCCCGACCCTGGCTGGTTCAGCAGTCAACGGGCATTCTCCCGACTATTTCTCCATGTCGAATACCGGACATGTTACTTACGAAAACGACGCGTTGCCTTTGAGTTTCAGCGGCGGCACAGAACCCGGCACGTACGCCAGTCTGCGATTTGATGGCGATGACAACATGCTTGTGCATTCTTCGCTCACTGCTGCCTCCACTGTGCCGTTACCTGCGCCGCTCGTTTTGCTGCTCTCGGGATTGTCCGTACTTGGGTTCGCTGGCTGGAGAAAGCAGCGCCGGACGTTGCCGTGCAAGGACTCGCTATGAAGCCCGACTGCGCGGTCAGCGGAGCGCTCGCAAATTTCCTTGGATTGAACGAATTGCTCTCCGGATCGATACTCAACGGACTGACGAAGGGACTCAACCGAGCCCTATTGAGCGGGAACGCTCTGCAGGACCTGGCCGCACTGGCAAGCACGAGCTCTTTCTTCACCGCATAGGAAGCCCCGGAGTCGGCCGCGGCATGGACGGCCGCACACCCGAGCAGGGCAGCCAGAGCCAGCCGCCGCGAGCCACGGTCAAATTTGCCTCCGGCCGTAAAACCGCGCCGCGCGCCGGCGGCCTGCACGGAATGGAATGTCACGTTACACTTCCTGGCCGCCATAGGTTTTTCAACGCCGCGTTGCTATGTACACGTCCACCTGCTTAGCGAGCACGTCGAGCGGCAGGGGGCCATTGCCCAGTACCACATCATGGAAGTCCCGCAGGTCGAACTTCGCGCCGAGCTTCTGTTCCGCGACCCGGCGCAATCGCAGGATCTCGAGCTGGCCGATCATATAGCTGGTCGCCTGGCCGGGCATCACGATATAGCGCTCGACTTCCTTGACGATGTCGCGCTCGCTCAACAGTGTGTTCCGACGGAAGTAGTCGATGGCCTTCTCGCGCGACCAGCGCTTGGCGTGAAGGCCCGTGTCCGTCACGAGACGAATCGCGCGCCACATCTCCAGTGACAGGCGGCCGAACTCCGCATAGGGATCCTGGTAGAAGCCCATCTCCTTGCCGAGACGTTCGGAATACAGGCCCCATCCTTCCCCGTAGGCGCTGAAGTATCCGAGCCGGCGGAACTTCGGCAGACCCTGGAGTTCCTGTGCGAAGGCAATTTGGAAGTGATGTCCGGGTGCGCCCTCATGGTAAGCAATCGCTTCGATCTGCGGCTTGAGCACCTGGCTCATGTCCGAAAGGTTGACGTAATAAATGCCCGGGCGCGAACCATCGGGCGCAGGCGGGTTATAGAACGCGATGCCCGCAGTGCTTTGGCGCCAAGACTCCACCGCCCGCACTTCGAGTCTGGCTTTGGGCAGACGGCGGAAATAGCCGGGCGCCTTCGCCATCACATTGGCGATCGCGGCGGTCGCCTCCTTCAAGTACGCCTGGCGGCCGTCTTCCGTGTTCGGAAACTGATACCGCGGTGAGGTCTTGATCTCGGCGAAGAACTGCTCGAGCGTACCTTTGAAGCCGATCTTTTGTTTGATCGCCTCCATCTCAGAGCGGATGCGTGCGACTTCATCGAGACCGATGCGGTGGATCCGGTCGGGTGTGAGGTCTGTAGTGGTCGCCAGTTTGACCGCATCGGCGTAGAAGGCGCTGCCATCGGGCAGGCTCCAGGCACCGTCATTGTTTTTGGCCTGTGACGCCAGCCGGCCGATGGTCGCGATGAACTGATCGTAGCCGCGCTTGACGGGTCCGAGCATCGTCTTGCGAGCCAACCCGATCAGCTCCTCCTTCTGTGCCTCGGGCGCGCTCAAGGCATTCACTTTCTTCTTGAAGTCGGCGAACAGTGCGCTGTCAGCGCCGTCGGTGAACGGCGCTCCCGTTACGACACGCAACGCATCGTCACGCACCGGCTGGAAGCTGAACTTCGGCGCGAAAATACCCCGCTGCGCGCGCTTCTCCAGGCCAACCGAGGTCTCGCGCAGCACGCGTTCGATTTCCTGCAAGCGTGACAGGTACGCGCGCGCATCTTCCACCGAGCCGACGCGGTGCTGATTGATCAGAAAAACCGGAACGCTACCCGCGGGACTGCCCATGTTGGTGGCAGGATGCCGATGCATCCGCCATTTGAACGAGATGCGGGCGCGTTCGACTTGACTCTCGAACAGCTGGTAAGACAGGCGTGCATCGGGACCGAGCTTGGCGGGATCGAACTGAGCCTTCATCCGCGCGAGCTGCTTCTCGGACAACTCCAGCATCGTGCGCTCGCCCTCGTCCGTGTAGTCATCGAGCTTGTCGTAGGCCTTCTTGGATCCCAGGCTGGTCAACAGCTCCGGACTGTGGGCCGCAGATTCGTCGAATGCCTGGTCCAGAAACGCAAGCAGTCTTGCATCCTCCGCAGGGGATGGTGAGTCCTCACCGGCTGCAGAGGCCGACCGCGACTGCGTTTCGATGTCAACGGTACACGCCAGGCTCCCCTCGGTCGCACCAGCGGCTGCAACTGCCAGAGCTGGCAAGAAAGCCGATACCCAAAGTGTCCTGAAATTAAACATCAGCCATTCTCCTCATCAAGTAGGTCGACGCCAGCACCGCCCCCCACCAGGACTGTAGCTGGTGGTTCCTTTCCGGTCGAAGACATTTTCGGCGCGTAACCGGAGCTGATAGCCGCTGGTACTGGACACCCGCACGCACATCGACGGTGGTGATCCCCGGTAGCTGCACGTTAGGTGAGCTGAGACTGCTCGGACAGGACGTGAACTTGTGCGACTGGCGTCGCACCGTCGCACCGCGTTCCAAACGTGTATTTTTCTGCAGCCAAAAATTAGGGTCATCTAACTGCTTGGTTCATATGAAATCCCGCATCCTCCCAGCCCGCAATACCCGCCCGGATTCTTCGCCAGATACTGCTGGTGATAATCCTCCGCGTAATAAAACTCCGGCGCATTCTCGATCTGCGTCGTGATCGCGCCGCTGTGGCCGGACTTCTTCAGCGCGCGCTGATAGTTCTCGAGTGAGGCAACCGCCGCCTTGCGCTGCTCTTCGCCATACACGTAGATCGCCGAGCGATACTGCGTGCCGATATCATTTCCCTGACGCATGCCTTGCGTCGGGTCATGCGATTCCCAGAAGATCTTCAGCAGATCCTCGTAGTCGATCTTCTGCGGATCGAACACCACGCGCACGACCTCCGCGTGTCCGGTCCTGCCGCTGCACACCTCTTCATACGTCGGATTCGGCGTATAGCCTCCGGCATATCCTGCCGCCGTGGCGTACACGCCCAGCGCCTGCCAGAACTTGCGTTCCGCGCCCCAGAAGCAGCCGAGCGCGAACAAAGCCAACTCCATTCCGGCGGGGAACGGCGGAACTATGCGATGGCCGCTGACGAAATGTTTCTCGGGAACCTTCAGCGGCGTGCTGCGGCCCGGGAGCGCGTTGTCGGGAGCCGGCATCGTCAGTTTGTCGGGCATGTCACTCTCCTACCAGCCTCTGAAGCGGGGCCAGACCTCCACTTCGTCGCTGTCTTTATCGAGGGCATAGTAACGATCATGCATCGTCGAGGTCGCGCAGGCGTGGTTTGGCAGGATGCGCAGGCGCGCGCCCACCGGCAGCTCCGGCACGCGGGCTCCAGTGCCTGGACGCGGCGCGACGATCCCGTGCTCCTGGTTGACCTTCAGCACGACGATGTCCTCGTAAGGCCGGCCGCGCTCGTCGCACACCACGCCGAAATATTGATTGACGGCCTGGCTCGCGGTGCCGCGGTCGGCCGACAGCGCCGTCCAGCCCGAGTCGGTGATGATCCAGCCTTTCTCGCGCTGGTGGCCGATGACCGTGGCGAGCACGCTGAGCGCGATGTCGTCGAGGGTGCAGACACCGATTCCCGCCTGCACGAGATCAAACAAGACATACACGCCGGCACGGAACTCCGTGATGCCGGCAAAGGAGCGGGCCGACATCCCCGTCGGCGTCGAGCCCACGCTGACCACCGGACACGGCAATCCCGCGGCGCGCAGCGCATCCGCCATGCCGATCGCGCCGACGCGCTCCTGCTCCGCCGCTTCCGCCAGCGCCACCGGATCGGAACGATCATAACTTTCACCGGCATGCGCCATGATGCCGCGCAGCTCCGCGCCTTCCTGCAGCGCTTTGCCGATCTGCACCAGCCGGTCCGTCGCGCTCAATGGCACGCCGGAGCGATGCCCGTCGACATCGATTTCGATCAACGCGGGAATCCGGTCGCCCGTCGCGCGCGCATGCTCGGCTACGCTGCGCGCCGCTTCGACACTGTCGACGACGATCTTCAAATCGACGCCCGAACGGCGCAACGCCGTCACCCGGTCCAGCTTCTGCGGGGATATGCACACGGCGTACAGCAGATCGCTAACCCCGCGGCGGCCGAATTCTTCCGCCTCCTTCAAGGTCGACACCGTTGCGGGGCCCTGCGGGCTCGACAGGATCTGCCGCGCGACATCCCAGGATTTCACGGTCTTCAGATGCTGCCGCAGCGTCACGCCGGTTCCGGCGAGCCGCCCCCGCAGGCGCGCGACGTTCGCGAGCATCTTGCGGCGATCGACGATCAGGCAGGGCGTCGGCAAAGTTTTCAGGGTCAGGGCGGGATCGGAACTCATTGCACTCACGAAGGCGCGGTCCAGGATGGGAGTTGGAGAGACGATTGGTTTTGACAAGGGCCCCGTTCCATGGCGCACTTGCGGCATGGCAGCTTCGGCCAGTACACCGCGGATTCGGATGACCCAGGTCTGGTACGGAATCGTACTGGTCCTGGTGGCTATTAGCGAGCGCACGTGCTGGGGCGGCATCGGAACCGACCTGCTGGGCCTGGTGCTCATGATGGGCGCCGGATTGGGCCGCGTCTGGACCTCGGCGCATATCGCGGGCTACAAGGACAAGCGCCTGATCACCTTCGGCCCCTATTCCATCTGCCGTCACCCGCTGTACTTGTTCTCGCTGCTGGGGGGCCTCGGCATCGGCTTGGTCACGCATAGCCTGATCATCACGGCGGCCACCATGGCCGTGCTGGGCGCGTTGCATTGGTACGCGATCCGCGACGAAGAGAGGCTGCTCGCGACGCTGCATGCGGAGTCGTTCGAGCGTTACCGCGAGCGCGTGCCGCGCCTGTGGCCGAGCTGGAAGAATTACGAGTCCCCGCCGGAGACCGTGCTGAACTTGCGCATCTTCCGTAAAGCATTCATCGATGCGGGAGCATTCGTGTTCATGTACGCCGCCATCCATCTGCTCGATGCCGGCCGCGCGGCGGGCTGGTGGCCGACGCTGCTGCGGCTCGCGTGACGGCCGTGCTGCTGAAGTCGGACCTCTTCGGCACGGTCACACGCATCGAGAGGCAGGATTCGGGCGCGCGCATCGTTTGTATCGAACGCGACAGCCGCAAGGCGCGCTGGTGGTTGCGCTGGCTCGCGTACCGGCTCGCGGCGCGCGAAGCTCGCGCGTTGAGATCGCTCGCCGGAATCGCCGGCGTGCCGGCGCTGATCGATCAGCATCACGGCCTTCTGCTGCGCAGCTGGATCGACGGCCGGCCGATGCAACAGGCGCAGCCGCGCGACCCGCGCTACTTCCGCGAAGCCCTGAGACTCGTGCGCCGCCTGCACCGCGCCGGCGTCGTGCACAACGACCTGGCAAAGGAACCCAACTGGCTGGTGGACACCGCCGGCCGCCCGGCATTGATCGACTTCCAGCTCGCTTCGGTCAAACGCACGCGCAGCCGCTTGTTCCGGACGTTGGCCCGCGAAGACATCCGTCATTGCCTCAAGCACAAGCGCACCTACTGCCCCACCCGCCTCACGGTGCGCCAGCACCGCATCCTCGCCACGCCTTCCTTTCTATCGCGGCTGTGGATGAAGACCGGCAAAAAACTCTATCTATTCGTCACCCGCCGCATGCTCGGCTGGGCCGACCGCGAAGGCGCCGGCGACCGCCCCTGGGGAGCGTAACGAACACCTGTTAAAATCCCGCGGCCAACACAAGGACTCCGCCATGGCCGTCTCCAACCCGCACAACCTCAACCGTCCTCCCGTCATCGAGCAGCGCCCGTACGGCGTGCGCATCACGCTGCCCCCCGACGACCCGTTCCGCAACCTCCTCGGGCCGGAATGGCAGAAGTACCATTGGTTCGCGACCGCACGGGAGCGCGACCAGGCGATGATGGAGATGGCCCGGCGGCACGAATATTCGCGGGCGCAGGATCGGCCGGCGTTGATATTCGAGAAGGTGGAGAAGCTGGCGGAAAGTCGGGGGCTGTAAGAGGGGTTCTGATCGGCTGCGTCGTGCAGGAGATTTGTCCGGTCAAGTTATCCACAGTTTATGGGGAATCCCTCCCTTAAACCGTGGGTAACTTCCTCGGCCAAAACGGCGCCACCCACAAGGATCTTCGTCAGAACGTGCGCCCCAAGAACAAATAGAACGCCGTATTCCCCCCATTATCGAAGCCAGTCGCCAGATACAGCGGCCCGATCAACGTATCCAGCCCCAGGAACACGCTCCCATCCTTGAACGACGACCGGATGCTCGCTTCATCGCGCGTCTGCCAGACATTGCCGATCTCCGCGGAAACGCCCGCGTACACCGGCACATCCAGAACTCCCGGCCCCTGTCTGCCGATCTGCCGGTAATAGATCAGCCGCCCGATGCCGAAATGCGGCCCGCTGATCGACATCGGCGAGAGCCCCGACAGGTTCAGAAAGCCGCCGAGGGTGAAGAAGTTCTCCACCGTCACCGAGCTGTCGAACGTCGTGCCGGCGGAGGTCCAGAAGATCAGCGTATTGCGGCCGCGGGAGCGGGCGATCAGCCAGTCGAAGTTGAGGTTCTCGGAATTGTCCTCATCCCCGATGCTCTTGCGCGCCGCGGACCACTGCAGCGTCATCGCCTGGCCGTGGCGCGGAAAGTTCACGTTGTTGAGCTTGTCGTACGACATGCGCACGAAGACGCGGCCGGTGTCGAACTCGCTGCTCGGCAGGGAAGGATCGCCGATGCGCACGCGCGACTTGCCGACTCCGCGCAGGACACCCGCGCGCAGCTCGCCCCAATTGCCAAACTCGCGGCCGACGTCGAGCCCCGCCTCGGCCGAGCGGACGCGAAACTCCGCGATCCGATCGCCGTCGACCGACGAGGTGTCGCGCACCTGCACGCTGCGCACCTGGAATTGCAGATGCGGCGCGATGAAGAAGCGCGAGCCGTAGTTCAGCGGCTGGTATAGCTCGGTGAAAAAGCGCGGGTTCTCGCCCACCTGGATGTCCGAAGCCCATTCCGCGCCGAGCGGATTGATCTCCGTAACGATGAAGCGCGCGGCGGCATTGAAACTGTTGTTGCCCTCGAAATCGTCCTGCAGGTTCAGGCCGAAGCGCACGTAGTTCGGTCCCCAGCTCTTGCGCCGCGCCTGGATCTGCAGGCCCCAGCGATCCTCGCCGGTCTTCAGGTCCACCAGGCGATAGTCGAGCGACTCGAAATTGTCCAGGCCGTAAAGCTCCTCGATCTTTGATTCCACCTTCGCGACTTCGAGCGGCTTGCCGACCAGAGGATCGAGCTTGGCGTGGATGGCGCGCGCGTAGCGCTCCGAGCCTGCTTCGACTTTCACGAATTGCACCTTGGGCAGCTCGCCCGCGCGCACCGCCTGGCGGTCCGCCATGTACCTGGCGAACGAAGCCTCGTCCACGCCCAGCGCCGCGAGCTTCGCGGCCACCTCGCGCGCCGCCTGCTCGCCTTTGTCGATCGAGGAGCGCACCAGCGAAAAGTTGGCCGAGGACGCGCTGCCGAGCGGCGGGCGGATCACCACGTCCCGCGCCGACAGCGTCGCCAGCTGGCGCTCGGTCTCGCGCCGCACGAGGATCGCGAGCATCTGGTTGGACACCTGGAGCGGGGAGGTGAGCTGTCTGCTCGACAACAAAGGAAAGCTCACGTCGACGACGATCAGCACGTCCACGCCCATCTCGCGCGCCACGTCCACCGGCAGATTCTCGGCCACGCCGCCGTCGATCAGCCAGCGCTGCTCGACCTCCACCGGCGAGAACAGGCCCGGCGCGGAGATGCTCGCGCGCATCGCCGTCGTGAGGTCGCCGCTCCCGATGACCACCTTGTCGCCGGTCTCCAGATCCGCCGCGACCGCGCGGAACGGGATCGGCAGCTCATCGAAGCTCGTCCGCTTCGCCACCGGCAAGGTCAGCGCGCGCAAGCTTTGTTGCAGCTTCTGGCCCTGGATCAGGCCGCGCGGCAGGAAGAACTTGCCGCCCTTCAGTCCCAGCGGCAGGCGCACCAGGAAATTCTGGTCGTCCTGCTTGCGGCGAAACGCGAGGTCGGCGCGCGAGGGACGGTCCTGGAAGGCATCCTGCCAATCGATCGAGGTGATCGAGGCCTCGATGTCTTTCGCCGAGAGACCCGAGGCATAGAGTCCGCCGACTACCGCGCCCATGCTGCTGCCGGCGATCGCATCGATCGGCACGCGCATCTCTTCCAGCACTTTGAGCACGCCGATGTGCGCGGTGCCGCGGGCGCCGCCGCCGCTCAATACCAGGCCTACGCGCGGGCGATGTGTCGCGGCGTCCTGGGCGCGCGCGGCAAACGTGATGGACAGCCCCGTGACGGCGAGCGCCAGCGCCACCAGAAGACGGCACCGGAGGAAATGACCAGGCTGGCGCAGCTCGGACATCGCAAAATGAACGGGTTTGCCAAGAATTTCGGCATGTTAGCACGCCGGAACTGCGTGCGAATTTACGACGGGCGCCGGCCCGCGGCGGACGACGGATCAGACGCCGGCGGGTACCTGCTGCGTAATGCAGTGAATGTTCCCGCCGCCCAGCAGGATCTCGCGCGCCGGCACACCAATGACTTTGCGCTCGGGGAAGACGCGCTTCAGCACCTTGAAGGCCGCGCCGTCACGGCGCGGATCGAGCAGCGGCGCCACGACCGCGCCGTTGGCGATGAAGAAATTCACGTACGAGCCCGGCAGGCGATCGCCGGCGCGGCGCGGATAGGTCCCATCCACGTGCCGGATGCCGCGCGCCTCTTCTTTCGTCATGCGCAGCGGTCCCGGCTGGATGATCTTGTGGATCTTGAGCCTGCGCCCGCGCGCATCGCGTGCGGCGCTCAGCCGCTCGAAAGCGTCGAGCGAGATCCTGTACTGCGGATCGCGGCGGTTGTCCGTCCAGGTCAGCAGCACGACGCCGGGCCGGACGAAACAACAAAGCTCATCGACGTGGCCGTCGGTCTCGTCGTTGTATACGCCCTTGCCCAGCCAGATCACCGTTTGTACACCGAGGTACGCGCGCAGGTGCGCTTCGATCCGCTCGCGCGACAGACGCGGATTGCGGTTCGGGTTGAGCAGACATTCCTCCGTGGTGATGCAGGTACCCTGCCCGTCCACGTGGATCGCGCCGCCCTCCATCACCAGCGGCGCGCGATAGCGGTCCACTCCTTCGATCTCGAGGACCCGGCGCGCGACGCGATCGTCCCGATGCCAGGAGGAGTACAAGCCGCCGTGCGAGCCGCCCCACGCGTTGAAACGCCAGTCGACGCCGCGCCGCGCGCCCCGCGCGTCGACGACAAAGGTCGGACCGACGTCGCGCATCCACGAATCGTCGCCAGATAGCGTCACTATCCTGACGCCGGCCGGCAGCAGGCCGCGCGCGCGCGCGCGCTGCCCGCGCGAAACACCGACGGTCACCGGCTCGAACCGCGCGATCGCCGCGGCGACGGCGGCAAAGGCCGCTTGTGCTGGTGCAGCATCCATGCGCCAGTTGTCCGCGCGCTCCGGCCACAGCAGCCAGCATCCGGCGTGCGCTTCGAATTCGCCCGGCATGCGAAAACCGTGCGCAGCGGGCGTGCCCTTCAATGTCTGCATCGCGTTTTAGCCTATGAAACCAGGGGAAATCGCATCTCGTCCTAACGAACGCCACGCGGCGCCGGCGCTCGTCCGCGGACCCGGGGACCGCGGCCGCAGCGGGCGCGCTGCATGTTAAGTCAAATGCATGGCGATGCAATGCGGTATATTCTTCACCTGCGCCCGAGCGGAATGCAGTATGATTCGCGCGCAGCGAAGCCGTCGCTCAGAACGGCAATGATCGGTAGTGAAGCCAAGTGACGACCGAGGCCGGCGCCTCAGGGATTTTGCGGCCGTGGAGCGTAACGCCGCGGCGGGAAGTGAAGAAATCGTCGACAACTTCTGAGTGGGATCGTCTGTTGTTCATGACTACGCACCATTTGCACGGGTTCCGTTCCACGGGAGGGAGTGGCGTTAGAGATGATGGAGCCGCACCGTATGGACGGCGCGGCGCAAGCAACCTCCTCCCATGCGACTGCTACTGATCGAGGACCACCAGGATATCGCGGATAACGTCTGCGAATACTTCACGGAGCGAGGCCACACGGTCGAGCACGCGTCCAACGGCGAGAGCGGACTGGAGCGTCTGCGCAACGGCCAGCACGAGATGGTGGTGCTCGACATCATGCTGCCCGGCCTGGACGGACTGGCCGTGTGCCGGAAGCTGCGCAACGACCTCAAATCGCAGCTGCCCGTGCTGATGCTCACGGCCAAGGACCTGGTCGCCGACAAGCTCGTCGGCTTCGAGGCCGGCGCCGACGACTATCTCGTCAAACCTTTCTCTTTGTTGGAGCTCGAGGCGCGCGTGGGCGCGCTGCTGCGCCGGGTGACGCCGAAGACTTCCGGCGCGCCGATGCAGGTAGCGGGCCTGGCGTTCGATCCCAATACTCTGGTGGCCACGCGCGACGGCCAGACGCTCAAGCTCAATCCCAGCACGCGGCGCCTCCTGGTGCTGTTGATGCAAAATTCACACCGCGTGGTCTCGCGCCGCGAGCTGGAGCGCGAGCTGTGGGGCGAGGAGCCGCCCGATGGCGACGTGCTCCGCGCGCATATGTACGCGCTGCGTAACGCGGTGGACAAGCCGTTCAATCAGAAGCTGCTGCATACCCATCATGGCGAAGGGTATCGATTGGCCGCGCTGAACGATGAAACCGAGACAGGCCTCGCCTGATTCCTTCTCCAATCCGGCCCCGTTCACGCCGGACGCCTTCAGTCTGCGCGGGCGCTTTCTGCTGGGCACCTTGTTCTGCGTCGGACTGTCGCTCGGGCTTCTGGCGCTATGGGTGCTGTGGGCGCGCTACACCAGCTGGGCGTGGGGCTGGTTCTACGTGATCCTGATCGCGACGGCAGGCATCGTCTATCTGACCGCGCGCTGGATTTCCGACAGCATCCTCGCGCCGGTTACCGCGCTGGCCGAACGGCTCAGCCATATCGATCCGCGCCGGCGCGGGATGCGCATCGCCGGAGAATTCTCGCGTCACGAGCTGGCCCCGATCGCCGCCTCCGTCGACCGCTTCCTCGAGCGCCTCGACGGCTTCGTCGAGCGCGAACAGTCCTTCACCGCGACCGCCAGCCACGAGCTGCGCACGCCGCTGGCGGTGATCCAGGGCGCCACCGAGATCATAATGGAACAAACACGCGCCTGCGCCACCTCGCAGAACGCCCTCGCCCGCATCCAGCGCGCCTCGAACGAGATGTCCGAGTTCATCCACGCGCTGCTGATGCTTTCGCGCGAGGCGCAGATCCACACCGAGCCCGGCGAATTCTGCGATGTCGGCGAGATCGTCGCGCGGGTGGTCGCCGATAGCGCGCAGCTGCTGGAGGACCGCCAGGTGGCGATCGAGTCCGAGTGCGATTCCGTTCTGCGCGTGCAGGCGCCCGGGAGCCTCGTCACGATCCTGGCCCGCAATCTCATCCGCAACGCCGTGGCCCATACGGACGAGGGCTCGATCGTCTGCACTGTCGAGGGCCGCACGCTGTCCATCCGCGATCCAGGCCGGGGCATCGCTCCCGAACACCTCGCGCACGTCTTCGACCGCAACTTCACCACGCGACCGGGCGGGCATGGCGTGGGCCTCTATCTGAGCAAGCGGATTTGCGACCGCTATGGCTGGCAGATCGCGCTGGAAAGCAGCGCGAAGGGCACGACCGCTTGCGTGAGGTTTTAGCGGGCTGCTGAAAAGGGCGCGCGCGAGTTACCCACATTTCGCTAAGGTCCCTCTTGGTTGCCGCCGTTAGCACACGGACCGCAACGGCACCTTTATCGTATCGAGCACCTCTGCATCGCCGCCTTCCGGTGCGAAATGTGGGTAACTCGCGCGCGCCCTTTTTCAGCAGCCTGTTAGATTAGGACCTACCGCAGGTACAGGCGCGCGAACGCCATCACCGCGCGCGGATCGTCGCCGTAGACTTCGGCCAGCGTGCGCGGAATCAGATTCTGAGTAACGACGAGACCGGCGCTGAGTTGCACGGCCGGCTGAAGCGGCCAGGCGTGTGCGTAGCCGATGCTGAGTTTGTTGACGTCGAACGTGCGGCCGTGGCGCGGATCGTCATGATCGAACAGCTCATCCTTTCCGACGACCTCGAGCCGGCCGAACAGCGTATGTCGCCGGCGCCACTCGAGCGCGGATTCCGCGAGAAAGGCCTGCGTCGCCTTGCCTGGATGTTTGTCGTTGCGGCCCCAGGCGAGTGTTCCTTGCCATTGGGCGCCGCCGAACGCCGTCATCGCGCGGTGATAGCTGACCGATGCGGTCGCCCGATCGGCATCGACGCCGGGCTCCAGCTGCTCGGTGCTTCTCAGGCGACCGTAACTCACCTGGGCCGCCCACCGTCCGGAGGGATTCCACGACAGCCGCGCCGCGGACGAGTCCAGTTTGCGGACCTCGATGTCATAGCGATTCTCGTCCGGCTCGTGACCGTTGAACGCGGAAACCTCGAGCTTCCACTGCCGGCGCACGTATCCGGCGGTCACGACGCCGAAAGTGACGTGCGTCGAGTCCAGCCAATGATGCGCGAGCGGCGCTTCCGGATTCGCCATTGCCGAGAAGCGATGCATGAACGCCGGCGGCCCGAGCGCCGGCTCGCCCGGCAGGCCCAGGTACAGGAACGCCGAGCTGTGCTGATCGATGGGCTGACTCATCGCCACGGCAAGCTCCATGAACAGGTCGTGCGGATGCTGCCGGTCGATCAGCGGCGTGCGCCCGTCGGCCGTCTCGCCCGTCTGCAGCAGCAACGGGTAGCCGTCCTTCCCCATCAGCAGCGGATCGGGCGAGAGCATCGCGCGCAGGCCGAACGTGCCGGACTGCCAGGGCCGCTGCGCCGTGGCCATGAACATCCCGGAGCCGAAAAGCTCGGAGCGGCCGCGCGCTCCGCCCTGATCGTCGTAGATCAGGTCGAGCGAGCCATGGGTCATGACATGCCACCCGCCGAGCTGGCGCATCCGGGCCGCATGGGGCGCGCCTTCCGGCTGCCAGCTGGTGCCGCTCGCCTCGCGAGTCATCGGCACGCCGAACATGCCCATCATGGCGCCATGGTCCATGGACTGATGGTCCACATGCTCATGCTCATGCTCGACGGCTTGCGTCTCCTGCGCATCGACGGCCGGCACGAGACCGACCGCAGCCACCGCCGCAAGAATTTTCCATCGACTCGCCTGTGCTAGCATTTGCGCCTTCAAGCTTCAGGAGAGTGCCATGCCCGCCACTCAACCCCTCAAAATCGTTCCGCCCGCCGACGGCCAGAAGATCACCATCGACGGCGGCAAATTGAACGTACCCGACCGCCCTATCGTGCCATTCATCGAAGGCGATGGCACAGGCCCGGACATCTGGCGCGCTTCCGTGCGCGTGCTCGATGCGGCCGTGGAAAAAACGTACCGCGGCCGGCGCAGGATCCAGTGGATGGAGGTCTACGCCGGCCAGAAATCCAACGACCTGTTCAACACCTGGCTGCCGGATGAGACGGTAGCAGCCTGCCGTGAATATCTGGTGTCGATCAAGGGTCCGCTCACGACCCCCATCGGCGGCGGCATCCGTTCTCTGAACGTGGCGCTGCGCCAGATGCTCGACCTGTACGTCTGCCTGCGCCCGGTGCGCTGGTTCAAGGGCGTGCCTTCGCCCGTGAAGGCGCCGGACAAGGTCGACATGGTCATTTTCCGCGAGAACACCGAGGATATCTACGTGGGCATCGAATTCGAGGCCGGCTCCGAGGACAACAGGAAGTTCCTCGACGCCTTCAAGCAGGCCTTCCCCAAGCAGTACAGCAAGATCCGCTTCCCGGCAAGCTCCGGCATCGGCCTGAAACCGGTGTCGCGCGAAGGAACGGAGCGGCTGTTTCGCGCCGCGGTCGAGTACGCCGTCGCCAACAAGCGCAAGAGCGTCACGATCGTGCACAAGGGCAACATCATGAAGTTCACCGAGGGGGCGTTTCGCAACTGGGCGTATGCGCTCGCGGAGCGCGAGTTCCCCGGACAAACCTACACGTGGGAACAGTGGGAGCGCACCAAGGCCGCGCGCGGCGAGAAGGAGGCGAACGCCGAGCAGGACGCCGCCCGGAAAGCCGGCAAGATCATCGTCAAGGACGCGATCGCCGACATCACGCTGCAGCAGGTGCTCACTCGCCCCGACGAGTTCGACGTCATCGCCACCATGAACCTCAACGGCGATTATCTGTCGGACGCGCTCGCCGCGCAGGTCGGCGGCATCGGCATCGCGCCCGGCGGCAACATCAACTACGTCACCGGCCATGCCGTGTTCGAAGCCACGCACGGCACCGCGCCGAAATACGCCAACCAGGACAAAGTGAACCCGGGCTCGGTCATCCTGTCCGGCGAGATGATGCTGCGCTACATGGGCTGGACGGAAGCGGCGGATGCGGTGATCACGGCGATGGACAGAACCATCGGGCAGAAGACGGTCACTTATGACTTCGCGCGGCTGATGGAGGGCGCGAAGGAAGTGAAGTGCAGCGAATTCGGGGATGCGTTGATCAAGAATCTTTAGATGGGTGGGGGCGGGGATTTGGGCGGAGAAGTTACAACGCCCACCACCAACTCATCATAAAACAAACATCTTCTTCCATGTCCCCCTCAACACCGGAAGACTCCCCTGCCGCGGACCTCGCCGCCGAATGTGCCCACGCCATTGCCCAGGCCTTCGCCGACTATAACGCCGAGTTTCGCGCCGTCACCCGCCGCGCGCCCCATCGCTTCGAGCAGCGCGACTGGCGCGGCAGCCAGAAGGACGCGGTCGAGCGCATCGAGCTTTACGACCGCTTCGTCAACATGACCGTCGCGCAGGTGCGGCTGCGGCTCGGGCCGCGCGCGCTGGATCGGGTGCTGTGGCAGAACATCCGCCGGCGGTTTCCGTCGCTGATCGACGCGTTGCCCGATCGTGAGTTCGTCAAGACCTTCTTCAGCTCCATCACCCGCCGCCTGTTCGGCACCGTCGGCGTCGCGCCGGAGCTGGAGTTCGTGGCGCTCGATCTCGACCCGCTCGGCAGCGTCACCACCGAGGTCGACACTTACAAGTACGTCAACCGCGGCGACCTGGCGCTGCTGTTCGAGCAGCTGCTCGCCGACTTCCACTTCCACGCGACCTGGCGCGACTTCGATCGCAGCGTCGCTTACGCGGCGGCCGAGGTCGCCGGTCACTGCGAGCGCGCCGGCGAACGGCGCGCCGTGCAGCAGGTGGAGATCATCCGGCCGGTGTTCTATCAGATGACGCGCGCCTACCTGGTCGGCCGGGTAACGGGACGCGGCTGGGAGCTGCCGCTGGTCATCGCGCTCAAAAACGACGAGAGCGGCGTGCGCGTCGATGCGGTCATGATGCGCGAGAGCGATATCAGCATCGTCTTCAGTTTCACGCGCTCGTACTTCCACGTGGATCTCGAGCGGGTCGGCGAGGCGGTGGTTTTCCTCAAATCATTGCTGCCGCGCAAGCCGGTCAGCGAGCTGTTCACCGTGCTCGGCCGCGCCAAACAGGGCAAGACCGAGCGCTACCGCGAGCTGTTCGGCCATCTGCAGAAATCGGCTGACCGGTTCGTGCACGCGCCCGGCGAGCGCGGGCTGGTGATGGTCTGCTTCACCCTGCCCTCCTTCGACGTCGTGTTCAAGGTGATCCGCGACCGGTTCCCCGAGCCGAAGAACATCCTGCGCCAGGAAGTCATGGCCAAGTACGAGCTGGTGTTCAAGCATGATCGCGCCGGGCGGCTGGTCGACGCGCAGGAATTCAAGCGGCTGCGCTTTCCCCGCAACCGCTTCGCGCCCGAGCTGCTCGAGGAGCTGACGACGTCGACGTCCAATACCGTCCACGTCGACGGCGGGGATCTGATCTTCGATCACGTCTACATCGAGAGGCGCATGACGCCGCTCAACCTGTACTTGCGCGAGCAACCGCGCAAGCAGGCGGAGGCCGCCGTCATCGATTACGGCCAGTGCATCCGCGACCTGGCGTACACGAATATCTTCGCCGGCGATCTGCTGCTGAAGAATTTTGGCGTCACACGCCACGGCCGCGTGATCTTCTATGACTATGACGAGCTGTGCCAGGTCACCGACTGCCGCTTCCGCGACCTGCCCCAGGCGAGCAACGACGAAGACGAGATGCGCGCGGAAAGCTGGTTCTACGTCGCCGACAACGATGTGTTCCCGGAGACCTTCATCAACTTCCTGGGTCTCGACGACCACCTGAAAAGCGTCTTCTTTGACGTCCACGGCGAAATCCTGACCGCCGACTTCTGGCGCCACATCCAGCACCGTCATCAGGAAGGCGAGCTGGTGGAAGTGCTGCCGTATCAGGTCTACCGCGTCCGCGCGGCCAGCAGTTATTGATCGACTGAACTTCCGCCGGAGCGGCCGGCCGCACGCATGAACGATCGCGCTGATCGGCGCGGCCCGAGCCGCTCGGACCTGTCACGCGGCGTGCGCGCCGGCTACAGGCTGACGACGAACGCCCTTACTTCCTCGCTGCGCTCGAGCAGATCCTCCAGCCTTCCGGCATCGAGCTTCAGTTCCTCGAACACGGGATTGCTGGTCAGGAACTCGAGCTGCATGAGCGCCGGATGGAGCGAAGCCGTCGCCAGTTGTCTGGCCGCATGGGTCACGGCCGCATCTTCCCGATGCATCGCCAGGCTCTGGTACGCGCGCCAGGACAGCACCGCCGTGCTCACCCGCTCCGGCAGCTCCCAGTCCGCGCTCACCTGCTGCGCGCAATCATGCTCGAACTCATCCAGCAGCAAAGCAAAGCTGCGCGCATCGCAAACCATGCGCCGCTGCGCCTCGACGCGGCTGAGCACGCGCACGACGGCTACGCGGCCGATCGCGTGCAGCAACCCGCACAGATAAGCGACGTCGGCGTCGTTCCCGCGCACTTTGCCGATCGCCTGGGCCCACATCGCGGTGGCCAGCGATTCACGCCACAGCTCATCGATGTCCGCTTCGTGGCCCGGCGCCTTGAACACCTGCCCGCGGATGGCCAGCGCCACCGCGAGGTTCTGCACCTCGCTCATCCCCAGCCAGGTGATGGCCAACTGCAAAGATTCGATCTTTGCCCTCGGGCTGTAGTACGGCGAGTTCGCGACCCGCATGAGGTGGCCGGCCAGCGTGGGGTCGCGCTGAATCAGGTCCGCCAGCTGCGCGGCATCGCTCGAGGGATCGAACGCCAGCGCCACGATGCGTTGGGCGACCTGGGGCATGGGCAGCAGCTCAACGCCTTTGCTGTTGAGGCTGGCGCGCAAGTCATCACGAATGGTTTGCATGGGACCCTGCGGTGTTCATGTGTTGTCGCCCCCTGTCGTCCGTTCAAGTCGTTTGTTCAAGTCGTCTCTTCAGGCGGCCCGTTGCAGGGCCTGATCGAGATCGGCGATCAAGTCGTCGGCATCCTCCAGCCCGATCGACAGCCGCACCGTGCCGGGGCCGATGCCGCAGCTGCGGGCCAGCTCCGCGGGCAGATCGCGCGGCTGCATCAGTTGCGGCGGCATCACCAGCGATTCGGTGGAGCCGAGGCTGCCGGCCAGCGCGAACCACTGCAGCGCGTCGGTGAAGCGCCGGCCGGCTTCCACGCCGCCCTCGATGTCGAAGGTCATGATGCTGCCGAAGTCCTGCATCTGCGCGCGCGCGAGCGCGTGCTGCGGGTGGCTCTCCAGGCCCGGATAGCGCACCTGCGACGCGCGCGGATGTTGCGCCAGGAAGCGCGCGACCGCCATGGCATTGGCGCACTGCTCGCGATAGCGCACGAAGTACGTCTTCATGCCGCGCAGAATCAGGAAGGCCGCGTGCGGATCGAGCATCGCGCCGAACACGGTGAAATCCCCGCGCATGCCGCGGATCAGCTCGGCGCCGGCGATCACCGCCCCGCCCATCACATCGCCATGGCCCGAGGCGAACTTCGTCAGGCTGTGCAGATAAATGTCGATATCGAACTGCCCGTGGTTGTGGAATCCGGCAAAAGTGTTGTCGAGGACGGTGAGCGCGCCATGCCGGCGCGCGGCCGCCGTCAGCCGCGCGATGTCGGCAATCTTTGTCACCGGATTGGTGGGACTTTCGAAAATCACCAGGCGCGTGGGCTGGCGCGCCAGGACCCGATCCAGGCCGTCGAGGTCCTCGATCGACAACAGCGTGTGCGCCACGCCAAACCGCGCGAACAGCCGGCGCACCAGCTGCCGCGTCGGCGCGTAGCTTTCGGCAAAGCACACGACGTGATCGCCCTGCTTCAGCAGAGCCAGCAGGCACATGCCGATCGCCGCGACTCCGGAGCCGGTGACCAGCGCTTCCTCGCGGCCCTGCAACTGCGCCAGCAGCATTTCGAGCTGCCGCAGCGTCGGGTTGGACCGGCGGGAGTAAAAGAAACCGGCGCCGCCGCCGTGCAGCGCCCGGTCCGTCTGCTCGGTGTCGGCAAACTCGAACTTGACCGACTGGTAGATCGGGGCCACCAGCGGGCGGTTGCCGGGCGGCAACGCGATTTCGGGCGGGTGCTGGGGCCAGGTCGGCTTTTTCATATAGGGCGCGCATCTTAGCACTGCTAAAATGCCGCCCTTCGCAGCTTCAGACCCATCGGAGACGCCCATGGATTTTCGCTTTACCGACGAGCAGCTCATGATCCAGGCTGCCGCCCGCGAGTTCGCCCAGCAGGAAATCGCGCCCATCGCCGCCGAATTCGACGCCAGCGGCAAGTTCCCGTCCGCCACCATCGCCAAAGCGGGCGAGCTGGGCTTCATGGGGGTGGAAGTCCCGGAGCAGTACGGCGGCGCCGGGCTGGATGCCGTCAGCTTCGTGCTCGTGATGGAGGAGATCGCCGCCGCCGACGCGGCGCACTCGACCATCGTCTCGGTCAACAATTCGCTCTATGCCAATGGCATCCTGCAGTACGGCACCGAGGCGCAGAAACAGCAGTTCATCACTCCGGTCGCCAGCGGCAAGAAGATCGCCTGCTACGGCCTGACCGAGCCGCAATCCGGCTCCGATTCCGGCAATATGCGCACCCGCGCCGTACTTTCCAAGGACGGCTCCCACTACGTGATCAGCGGCAAGAAGTCGTGGATCACCTCCGGCCCGGTGGCCGATTTCATGCTGCTGTTCGCCTCGACCGATCCCGAGCAGAAGACCAGGGGCATCACGGCGTTCCTGGTCGATACGCACCAGCCGGGCTTCGTGCGCGGCAAGACCGAGCCCAAGCTCGGCATCCGCGCCTCCGCCACCTGCGAGGTGGAGCTGGTCGATTGCAAGGTGCCGGTCGAGAACCGCCTGGGCAAGGAAGGCCAGGGCTTCGCCATCGCCATGACCGTGCTCGACGCCGGCCGCATCGGCATCGCCGCGCAATCCTGCGGCATCGCCCGCGCCGCTTATGAAGCTTCGATCCAGTATGCGCGCGAACGGCAGGCCTTCGGCACCTCGATCGGCAGCTTCCAGATGATCCAGTCGAAGCTCGCGGACATGAAGTGCCGCGTCGACGCCGCGCGCCTGCTGACCTACCGCGCCGCCTGGAACAAAGAAGAGGTTCGCAAGAACGGCGGGCGCAACACCACCGAGGCCAGCGTGGCCAAGCTGTTCGCCTCCGAAGCCGCGATGTTCTGCGCCCATCAGGCGGTACAGATCCATGGCGGCATGGGGTACAGCAAAGAGATGCCGCTGGAGCGCTTCTTCCGCGACGCCAAGATCACCGAAATCTACGAAGGCACCAGCGAGATCCAGCGCCTGGTGATCGCGCGACAGGAAACGGGGTTGAGATAGAACCTCCACCTCCGGTCAGGTCTTCAGGGTTCGGTAGAGCCTGAAGAACTCCGCGGCGGCTCTGGGCAGGTTGCTCTGCCAGTCGGTCGCGGCCGCATCGTCTGCGCCATCGGTGATGTACTTGGCGCAGGCAAAGCGCGCCTGCTCCAGCCAGCACACTTTGGCGAGCGCGTACGCTTCCATGTCCACGACGTCGCAGGCGAGCTTGGTCGCGCCGGTTTCGAAGCTGTCGCCGCTCCCGCAGACGCCATGCGCCAGCTCGGGAAAGAACTCGGGAAATTCCAGCATCGCGGGAATCCCGTCTTCCAGCGGCGTGACGCCGAGGTCGAAGCCGAGCGGCCTCACGTCCATGTCGCGCTGGATGAACTCACGACAGGCGACCACGCTCCCGGTGGCGAACGAGCGGCTGCCCGCGGAACCGAAATTCACGACCAGCGGCAGGCGGCCGTCGGCCTGACCACCGGCATAACGATAGTCCGCGAGCCGGCGCGTGAGCGCGTACGCGGCGTTGACTTTGCCGAGGCCCGTGTAGAGCACGGGGATGTTCTCGCGCTCGAAGACTTCCTGGCTTTCGACTTTGAGCGCCATGACGATGAGGACGTCGGGCAGTTTGTTGTTGTGCATCGTTGTCGTCGCTCTGGTTGGATGCGGTTGTTTGTTTTTTCTGTTTGCCGCCAGGCCCCGAGCCGGCAAAGTCGTCAATACTGGATCACGGAACGCAGCACATGCTCCTGCCAGCGAAACACCCCCACCAGCCTCAGGTCGATCAACGCGGCCAATCCCTCCACGGAGTAGCCGGCTTTGAGGCAAAGATCCCCGGCCGCCCGCATCGTGCCGCCGGTGGCCAGGACATCGTCGATGATCAGCAACCGGCCCAGGCCCCGCTGCATCTCCAGCACCCCGGTGCCGTATTCCAGCGAATAAGCGACGTCGACCACCGGTGGCGGAAGCTTGCCTTTCTTGCGGATGGGCACGAAGCCCTTGCCGCGCCGCTCGGCCATGGCAGCCGCCAGGATGAAGCCGCGCGATTCGATGCCGGCCAGCGCGTCGGCTGCGGCCCATTCGGTCGCATCGAACAGCGCGTCCAGCGCCTGGATCGTGGCGCCGAACCGGCTCCGTAACAACGGTGTAATGTCGCGGAACAGGACGCCCGCCTGGGGAAAGTCGGGTACGTCGGCGACGTAAGGCTTCAGGTCGATCATGCGGCTCCTCCGGACCCGAAGCTTACATCGCCCGCCCCCCGGGTCTATACTCCGCCCGCCCTGAGAGCCGGATCCGAACCGGCCCGTGCGGAGAAACGACAGCGGAGAATGAGCCGATGAAAGTAGCCCTGCTCAAGCCCCCCGTCGGCGGCATCCTGGGACTGGAGATGCTGACCTTTGTCGAGCCGCTCGGCCTGGAATGCGTGGCCGGCGCGCTGGAGCCCTATGGCCACGAGTGCAGGATCCTCGACCTGCGCATCGAGGGCGAGGACGCGGGCCTGGCCAGGTGCGCGGCCTTCGCGCCGGCGCTGATCGGGCTGCAATGCAATTTCACCACCGAGCGCTATCGTTTGTTGCGGCTGGTGCGCCGCATCCGCCGCGACATGCCCGGGGTGTTCATCCTGGTAGGCGGCCATGACGCGGCCCGCGATCCCAAGTGGTTCACCGACGTCAGCATCGACGCGGTGGTGATCGGCGACGGCGAGGACATCGCACCGCTCCTGGTCAACGCGCTGGAGAAACATGGCGATCTTGGCACCGTCCCGGGGCTGATGCTCAACACCGCCGACGGCCCGCGTTTCACCGGCCACGCGCCCGCCCGTCCGAGCCTCGACACGCTGCCGCTGCCTGCGCGCCACCTGGTGGCCGACTATGCCGACCAGTACTACATCAACTTCCGCCGGCCGCTGGCGCTGCTGGAAACCGCGCGCGGCTGCCCGTATCGCTGCAATTTTTGTTCGGTGTGGAAGTTCCACGAAGGGAGCTTTCGCACCAAATCCCCGCAACGCGTGGTGGAGGAGCTCAAGACCGTTACTGCTCCGAACATCTTCATCACCGACGACATCTTCTGGCTCAACCGCAAGCGCGGCAAGGAGATGGCCGAGCAGCTCAAGGCGAGCGGGGTCAGCAAGTTCTTCACCGTCCAGACGCGCACCGACCTGATCGCGCGTCACCCCGAGATCGTCGAGATGTGGCGCGAGATCGGCAATCTCGCCGTGTTCCTCGGCGTGGAGAAAGTCGACGACAAGGGCCTCGACTCGATCAACAAGGACAACACCGCCGAGCACAACGAGCAGGCGATCAAGATCCTCAAGGACCTCGGCGTCGGCTTCACCTGCAACTTCATCGTCGATCCGGGCTGGGATTACGAGGACTTCGAGCGGCTGCGCAAGTGGATCGACGACCATGGCACTTACAACAGCGGCTTCTCCATCCTCACGCCGCTCCCCGGCACCGAGCTGTGGGAGGACGTGCAGAAATCGGTGACCACGCAGGACTGGGAGCTGTTCGACATCGTGCATGCGGTGCTGCCGACGAAGCTCCCGATGGAGGAATTCTATGCGGAGTATTCACGGCTCTGGGAATGGAGCCTGAAGGTCCGCTACAAACATCGCGGCAAGCTGAACACCTGGCTCAATTGGGCCGCGGCGCTGGCGACGGGTAAAGTGTCGATCGAAGCGGTCCGCAAGGGAATGATGATCGCCAAGGTATTCAGCGACCCCGACACGTTCATGCGCGGCCATCGCAAAGCGATGACTGCGATCGCCTAGTCGCCGGCCCGCATTATTCGTGAACGGCATTTGGCTCAAGTGGTATCTAAGAGTCGAATGTTCGAGTCAGTGCCGGGCGGGGTTTTGGGGCGGGGGAGGGTTTCGGGGACGCCGTAAATACGTCCCTGTAGGCTCTGAGTTCGGCTCCTGCCTCACACAGCCCCGAAACCCTCCCCCGCCCCAAAACCCCGCCGAGAGTCTTCTGGAAATTCAAAAAGACAAAAGACAACCAGGTCGGTACCACCGGCCTTGCGGGGCGGATTCAGGGAGGGGGGAAGAGGTTTGGGGGCTGTGTGAGGCAGGATGCCGAACTCAGAGCCTACAGGGACGTATTCACGGCGTCCCCCAAACCTCTTCCCCCCTCCCTGAATCCGCCCACCACTTGAGCTCAATAGAACACTTCTTTTAAGTAAGTGCCATTCCACGAATAATGCGGACTAGTAAGTTCGGACTTGCGCAAGAACGCGATCGGTCCGGTTCAGCAGCTGGGCCATCCGTTGCGGCGTCATGCCCAGTTCCCGGCCGCGCTCGTCCGCAGCGAGCGCGCTGCGCGCCAGGTCCGAGTCGTCATTGAGCGCATAGTCCGCCAGCCGGTGCGCCAGGCCCACGAGCATCGCTTCGCGAGCGAACTTTGGCGCCTGCGCATGCGCGCTCCAGTATCCGACGGCAACTGCGACCGGTTCCGGCAGTTTCCAGTCCCGCACGACCTGGATGCCCACCGGACCTTTGAATTCGTTGATCAGCCGCAGCCGCTCCTTTGCCGTCAACGGCGTGCGGGTCCGCTGAGAGACATCCGCGATCGCCTGCAGCACGACCGGCTTGCCGATCTCGTGCAGCAGCCCGCACAGATACAGCGTGCCCTGATCGAGGTTGGCGGCGCCGGCCACTTCCCGCGCCCAGACGCCGGCGCAGACCGCCTCACGCCACATGGCCAGAATCTCGCTGCGCTGCCCGGGCACGTTGAGCAATCGGGCCTGCACGGCCACCGTGAATGCGATGTTCGCCACTTCCCCCAGGCCGAGCCAGGTGATGGCTTGCTGCAGGGAAGTGAGTGGGGAGTTCGGCATGTAGGCGGCGCTGGCCGCCACGCGCATGACGTGCGAGGCCAGGGCCGGATCGGAGGTGATCAGCTTGGAAAGTTTCTGGGCGTTGGCATCGCTGCTGGACGCCAGGGCGAGAACGCGCGCCGCGACCTCCGGCATCACCGGAACGTCGATCTGCCCGCTGCCGATCAGGGTGGTCACGAGCTCATGAATGAACCCGTAGTTACCCGAATCCGCAATCGGCTGCTGTCGTTGGGACTCGGCGGGCGGCATCGATACGGCTGTCCGGGTGAAGAAAGTCTCGTTTCATTAGCGGCCCGGCGGCCCCCGTCTTTAGGGTCCCGACATCCCTGGCGATCGGCGCGTCGCTCTTTGCAAACAGAAGGAATCCCCTAACGAAGATGTAAAAATGCCGTGCGCGGACTTTGAACACCGCCCGCAAGCGGCGGCCCATCCGCATGTCCGATCAGCGTTTTCCCGCGGCGGCGAGCGCGGCGCCGACGATGCCTGCCTGCGCCAGGAAAGCCGCGGGGCGGATTTCGGCCCGGCTGCGCAGGAGGGGGCTGAATTGCTCATAGTGCTCGACCAGGCCACCGCCAATGATGAAGACATCCGGCCACAACAGGCGGTGCAGTTCGGCCAATACCGTGTTCGCGCGCTCCGCCCAGGCGGGCCAATCGAGATGCTCCAGCGCGCGCACGCGTCCGGACGCATGCTCTTCCACCTCGCCGAGCCGGGGCAAATGCAGATGGCCGAGCTCCGTGTTGGGCAGGAGATGACCGTCGACGAACAGCGCCGATCCGACGCCGGTGCCGAACGTCAGCAGCAGCACCGTGCCGTGGCAATCGCGACCGGCACCAAGCTCCATCTCGGCGATGCCGGCCGCGTCGGCGTCGTTGAGAAAGACGACCGGACGTCCGAGGCTTTCCGTGAGCACCTGCGCGCCGTTCGCGCCGATCCAGCGGTGGTCGATGTTTGCCGCCGTGCGCGCGATGCCGCGGGTGACGACGCTCGGGAAAGCGCAGCCGACCGGGCCGCCGACCTCGAACTTGTCCGCCAGCCGCCGCGCGGCGATGGCGACCGCGTCCGGCGTCGACGGTTGCGGCGTAGGGATGGATTGCGGCTCGGCGGTGAGCCGGCCGGTGGACACATCGACCGGCGCCGCCTTGAGCGAGCTGCCGCCGACGTCGATGCCTAACACGATGCGTGAGCTGTGCATAGCTTCCTGACCGAACTTCCTGATCCGAAAACTCCCCTGCCGGGAGGCTCAAGGCGCAGTGCCCGCCCCCGCCTCCGCCAGTCTCATGTCCCTCTGCCGGAGCTTCTCCTGCCGCGACATCAATATACCCGCGACGATGACAAATACAGTCACGATCGACACCATGATCGTCGCCAGCGCGTTGATTTCCGGCGTCACACCCAGCCGCACCTTGGAAAAAATCATCATTGGCAGCGTGTTCGTCGAGGGCCCGGCGGTAAAACTTGCAATCACCAGGTCATCGAGCGACAGGGTGAAGGCCAGCAGCCACCCGGAAGCCAGCGCCGGCGCGATGATCGGCAGGGTGATCACCATGAATACCTTGGCCGGGCGCGCGCCGAGGTCCATTGCCGCCTCCTCCAGCGACTCATCCAGGGTCGACAGCCGGGACTGCACGATGACCGCCACATAGGAGGCCGTCAAGGTGATATGCGCGATCGCGATCGTGGCGAAACCGCGCCCATCCGGCGTCAGCGGCCAGGGCGCGATGGCAACAAACAAGAGCAGCAGCGAAAGTCCGGTGATGACCTCCGGCATGACCAGCGGCGCGGTGACCATGCCGGAAAACAACGTGCGGCCGCGGAAGCGGCCGAATCGCGCCAGCACGAGCCCTGCCGATGTTCCCACGATCACCGCGCCCGTGGCCGTCACCGCGGCGATCCGCAGGCTCAGCCAGGCCGCCTCGAGCATCTGCCGGTTGCTCAGCAGCTGGGCGTACCACCGGGTCGAGAACCCGCCCCACACGGTGACCAGCTTCGACCCGTTGAACGAGTACAGGATCATCGACAGGATCGGCACGTAAAGGAAGGCGAAGCCGAACACCAGCGCGCTCAGAACGAATACAGATCGGTTGCGCACTACCGTCGCGCCTCCACGCCATCCCCGGCTTCTTTCAACTGGTATCTCTGGAACACCATGATGGGCAGCACCAGGATCACCAGCAGCACGATGGCCACGGCGCTCGCCACGGGCCAGTCGCGGTTCAGGAAGAACTCATCCCAGAGCACGCGCCCGATCATCAGCGAGTCGGTGCCGCCGAGCAGGCGCGGTACGACGAACTCGCCCACGGCGGGAATGAAGACCAGCATCGAGCCGGCGATGATGCCCGGCCTGGACAAGGGCAGCGTGATGCTCAGGAAGGCGCGCACCGGCCGGCAGCCGAGATCCGCCGCCGCCTCGAGCAGCGTCTGATCGTGCTTCTCCAGGTTCGAGTACAGCGGCAGGATCATGAACGGCAGGTATGAATAGACGATGCCGACGTACATGGCGAAATCCGTCTGCAGCATCACGATGGGTTCGTCGATGATCCCGAGCGCCATCAGGACGTTGTTGATCATGCCGTTATTGCGCAGCAGCCCGATCCACGCGTAGACGCGCAACAAAAAAGACGTCCAGAACGGCAGAATGACCAGCAGCAGCAGCATGTTGCGCCAGCTCGCGTTGGCGCGCGCGATGCCGTACGCCATCGGATAGCCGAGCAACAGGCATAGCACGGTGGAGAGCGAAGCGACCTTGAGGGAGCTGAGGAACGCCTGCGCATAGAGCGAATCCTTCAGCAGGAAGAGGTAATTGCCGGCGTTCAGGCGGATCTGCAGATACTGATGCTCGACCCAATCGAACAGCGGCGTGTACGGCGGCACCGCCGCCTGCGTCTCGGCAAAGCTGATCTTCAGAACGAGGACGAACGGGATCAGGAAGAACAGCAGCAGCCAGAGGTACGGCACGGCGATGACCAGAGTCCGTCCCTTCAGGCCGCGCCTCTGCAGCCAGTGAGCTGAACGGCGAAACGCGCCGAACAGCAGCAGCACTTCGAACAGACGCGCCAGCCAGAGCGGCATCCTGTCGCCGACAGCGCGCTGACCGTTCGCCATGCTGCTCATCTCGTTAGTCGGCGACCACGATACCGCTGGACGGGTGCCAGTGGACGTACACGCGTTCGTCCCACGTGATGCGGTCCTCGGCGTGACGCAGTGTATTGGGTTGCGTCACGCGCACCATCTTCCCGCCAGTCAATTGAACGAGGTAGATGGAGAGGTCGCCCATGTAGGCAATCTCCTTGACGGTGCCTGCGGCGCCGTTGTCGCCTTGCGGCACGCCGCTCACTGCGGGCGGCGGCGTGCGCGAGAGCGTGATTTTCTCCGGGCGCACCGCCACCCACACGCGCGCATCGGGCGGGGTGCTGACGCCGTGATCCACGAAGATGCGCCCGCCGAGCTCGCTCGACTCCACGCGCACGTGATCGGGTTCGTCCTCGATCAGCCGGCCTTCGAACAAATTGACCGAGCCGATGAAATCGGCCACGAAGCGCGAATTGGGGAATTCGTAGATCTCCGAGGGCGTGCCGACCTGGACGATCTCGCCCTGGTTCATGACGCCGATGCGCGAGGCCAGCGTCATCGCCTCCTCCTGGTCGTGCGTCACCACGACGAAGGTCACGCCGAGCTGCTCCTGGATGTTGACCAGCTCGAACTGCGTGTGCTCGCGCAGTTTCCGGTCGAGCGCGCCGAGCGGCTCATCGAGCAGCAGCAGCTTCGGCCGTTTGACCAGCGCGCGCGCCAGGGCCACGCGCTGTTTCTGTCCGCCGGACAATTGATGCGGCTTGCGCCGCGCCAGCTCGTTGAGCTTGACGATACCCAGCATCTCGGCCACGCGCGTGGCGATCTCGGCGCGCGAGCGTCCTTCCTGCTTCAGCCCGAAGGCCACGTTCTGTTCCACGGTCATGTGAGGGAACAGAGCGTAGGACTGGAACATCATGTTGACCGGGCGCTCGTAGGGCGGCACGCCCGCCATGTCCACGCCATCGATGAAGATCCGCCCGCCGGTCGGCTGTTCGAAGCCCGCCAGCATGCGCAGCAACGTGGTCTTGCCGCAACCCGAGCCGCCGAGCAGGCAGAAGATCTCGCCGCGATAGATGTCGAGCGAGACTTCGTTGACGGCCACGACCTGTCCGTATCCTTTGGCGCCAAACTTCTTCGTCGCCCGCTCGACGCGGATGTACGGCTGGGCCCGGGGATCCTTCCACGGCTCGCGCGCTGCGGCGACCGGGTCTGGAGCGGACATGCGCCGTGGATCGCCGGCTATCGTCCGGTCATGAACTTGGTCCACAGCCGCGTCATCTGCCGGGTCGTTTCCTCGCTGTCCGCCAGGTCGGGGAACAGCATCGCCTTGACTTCTGCCGGGGGGTAAACGCCGGGGTCATTGCGGACTTCCGGATCGACGAACTGCGAGGCGGCGGCGTTGCCGTTCGCATAGTTCACCGCATTGCTCACCGCGGCGATCACTTCGGGACGCAGCATGTAGTTGATGAACGCATGCGCGTTCTTCGGGTGCGGCGCGTCTTTGGGAATCAGGTAGCTGTCGAACCAGATGATGGTGCCCTCTTTGGGGATCGAGTAGGCGATGGTTTGTCCGGTCTTGTTCTCTTCGGCGCGGTCGCGGGACTGCAGCATGTCGCCGCTGTAGCCGACCGCCACGCAGATCTCGCCGTTGGCGAGGTCGGAGATCATGCGCTGCGTATCGATGTAGCGGATGTAGGGCCGGATCTTCAGCAGCGCCCCGGCCGCGGCGTCGAGGTCCTTCGGATCGGAGCTGTTGGGGTCCTTGCCGAGATAGGCCAGCACCATGGTGAACATCTCGCTCGCCGAGTCGAGCACGGCGACGCCGCATTTCTGGAAATTGCGCACGACCAGGGGATCGAACACCAGATGCCAGCTTTCGACCGGGGCATTGGCCATCGCGGCCTTGACCTTGTCCGCGTTGTAGCCGATGCCGGTGGTGCCCCACATATGCAGGACGGCGTGGTCGTTGCCGGGATCGTGCTTCTGGAGGCGCGCCTGGATGTCGGGGTCCATGTTGCCCAGGTTCGGCAGCTGCGCCTTGTCGAGCTTCTGGTAGTAGCCGGACTTGATCTGGCGCTCGTAAAAGGAGGCCGAGGGCACCACGATGTCGTAACCGGAATTGCCGGCGGCAAGCTTGCTGTCGAGCTCCTCGTTGCTGCCGTAGTTGCTGACACTGACCTTGATGCCGGTGTCCTTCTCGAAGTTGGCCACCGTGTCGGGCGCCAGGTAGTCGTTCCAGATGAACAGATTCAGCGTCTTCTCTTCCCCGCCGGCGGAGGCGCCCGCCGTCGGAGCCTGTTCCTTCTTGCCGCAAGCGGCCAGGGTGACCAGGACCGCCAGGGCGAGGCTCAGGGAGCGCGTAACCCGTCGTGTACCGCTGCGCATAAGGTGACCTCCCGACTGGTGTTATTGGGCCGGGACTATACACCGCCCGAAGGTGCCCTTGTCCTCAGAGCTTGGCAGGACCACCGTGGGGCATATGGATGTGCCCCCGCCGCCGGAGGTGGCGAAGGCGAGCAAAAGTCGCTCCGGGCATCCATGCCTCGGCAACTGCTCCTGCGTTGCTCTCGGCTTTGGCTTCCTGCGTCGCCCTACCTCGTCCATCCCTGGACGTCGTCGGACAGGAGTCCGATCCCTCGCTAATACCTACACGTTCAAAAGAAGGTGCTCGCGTTCCCAGGAGCTGATGACCTGCAGGAAAGTACTGTACTCGCTCTCCTTCACCGAGGTGTAAGCGCGCACGAAACGCTCGCCGAAGAGCTCCACCAGCGGTTTGCATTCGCTGAGGAGCTTCAGGGATTCGTCCAGGGTGCGCGGCAGCGAGAAGGCCAGATCGTGCGCGCTGCCGGTGATGGGCTCGGTGGGTTTCAATCCCTCGCGCATTCCCAGGTAACCGCAGGCCAGAGATGCCGCGATTGCCAGGTACGGGTTGGCGTCGGCGCCCCCGACGCGATTCTCGATGCGGCGCGCTTCGGGCTTGGAAACCGGCACGCGCAGGCCCGCGGTGCGATTGTCGTGGCCCCATTGGACGTTGATGGGCGCCGACAGGTAGCGCGTGATGCGCCGATAAGAGTTGACATTCGGCGCGAAGAGCGACATCGAGGGCGGTAGATATTTCTGCAGCCCGCCGATATGGGAAAAGAACAAGGCGCTGGGACTGCCGTCGGGATTGCTGAAGATGTTCTGCCGCGTCTTCACGTCCACCACGCTCTGGTGGATATGCATGGCGCTGCCCGGTTCCTTGGCCATCGGCTTGGCCATGAAGGTGGCGTACATCTTGTGGCGCAGCGCCGCCTCGCGCGCGGTGCGCTTGAACAGGAACGCCTGATCGGCGAGGTCCAGGGCATTTCCGTGCAGCAGGTTGATCTCCATCTGCGCCGCGCCGTCCTCGTGGATCAGCGTGTCGATCTCGATGTCCTGCGCCTCACAGAAGGCGTAGATGTCGTCGAACAAAGGATCGAACTCGTTGACCGCGGCGATGCTGTACGACTGGCGGCCGATTTCGGGCCGGCCGGAGCGGCCGACCGGCGGCTTGAGCGGGTAGTCCGAGTCGGTATTGGGCTCGACGAGAAAGAACTCCAGCTCCGGCGCCACGACCGGGTCCCAGCCCTGCTCGTTGTACAGCTCGATCACCCGGCGCAGCAGGTAGCGCGGCGCCATCGTGACCGGCCGGCCGTCGGAGTAGTAGCAATCATGGATGACCTGGGCGGTCGGCTCGGCTGCCCACGGCACGACCCGCACCGTGCGGCGGTCGGCCTTCAGGACGATGTCGATTTCGGCAGGATTGATGGCGCTGAAATCTTCCGGGTACTCCCCGGTGACGGTCTGCAGGAAGATGCTCTCCGGCAGCCGCATGCCCTCTTCCTCGGCGAATTTTTCCGCGGGCATGATCTTGCCGCGGGCCACGCCGGCCATGTCGGGAACGATGGCTTCTACGTCGCCAATGCCATGCTCTTTGAAGAATTGTTGGATGGTGCTGGCCATGATCTGGATCCTTCGACTTCCTTCATCGCAAACGTCTTCTCATGATCGAGACCTCGCGCGCTTGAGGGCCGCGGCGCCGAACTCGGCGAACAAGGCCCGGGAAAACGGGTTGCTCATGACTTTCCACTCCGGGTGCCATTGCACGGCGAGCGCGAAAGTCGGGGCGTTCCTGACCCGGAAGGCTTCGATCACCCCGTCGGGGGCGCGCGCCTCGATTTCCAGGCCGGGAGCAAGCTCCTGCACGCCTTGGGAATGCAGAGAGTTCACAGAGAGCTTGTCGGTGCCGGCGAGCCGGCGCAGCACACCGCCCGGCTCGAGCACGACTTCGTGCGCGGGGCCGTACTGCACGTCGAGCGGCTGATCGGGCTCCTCGCGGTGATTCTCGAAGCCAGGGACCTCATGGATCTTCTGCCAGAGGGTGCCGCCGAAGGCGACGTTCATCTCCTGAAAGCCACGGCAGATGCCGATGACCGGCAGACCCGCTTCGACCGCGGCCGGGATCATTGGCAGGGTGGTCGCGTCGCGGTGCGGATCGTGCAAAGTGCCCGGCTCGCTGGCCGGCCCGCGATAGCGCTGTGGGTCGACGTTGGAAGGACTCCCGGTGAGCATCAACCCGTCGAAATCCTCCAGCAGCTCCTTCAGATCCAGAGTCCCACCCAACGAGGGAATCAGGATCGGACGGGCGCCCGCCGCCTCGGCGATGGCCGCAATGTATTTCTCCCCCACGGCGTGAAACCAGTGGTGGCCGATCATGCGCCGATCGGCGGGTATCCCGATGAGGGGCTTGGCGGTACGCATTGTCGTCTTATGTTTGATGCCGGAGGGCTCGACCGAGGGCCGAAGAACCGGCGTTCAGGTGGAGGAATTAGACCACATCCCCCGGCCCGGGTCGGTCAGCCGGCCAACCCGAAGAATCGAAAAGTCTTTGAATCCAACTATTTACTGTTGGACGCCCGTGGCCGAAACGATTGTCGACCCCCGAGGGGCTCAGTATCCTCGCGGAAGTCAAGCAAGGCCGGAAACGCCCGCTCCCATGCCGCCTACCCCCCACATCCGGTCTTATTACGTCGCCTCAGCCAACCCCTTGCCGGCTTATGTTCCCTTGGCCGAGGAGGTCGATTGCGACGTCTGCGTGGTCGGAGCCGGTATCGCGGGCTGTTGCACCGCCCTGCACCTCGCCGAGCGGGGATATCGAGTGGTGATCCTGGAGCAAAAGCGCGTGGGCTGGGCAGCCTCGGGACGCAGCGGCGGTCAAGTGTTGCCGGGTTATGGATGTGGCCAGGAAAAACTCGTGAATCTGATGGGGCGCGACACGGCGCGTGCCCTCTGGGACCTCAGCATTGAGGGAGTCTCGCTGGTGCGCCAGCTCATCGAGCGTCATCGCATCGAATGCGACTGGGTAAGCGGCCATCTGCAGGCCGCGGTGAAATCCCGCCATACGCGGGAACTGCTGGCCGAACGGGACAGCCTGGCTGCGGACTACGGTTATCGAAGCCTGCGATTCGTCGACCAGCCGGAGCTGCGGGAGCTGCTCGCCACCGGCCGCTACGTTTCCGGGCTATACGATTCGAACGCCGGCCACCTGCATCCGCTGAACTACACGCTGGGACTGGCCGAGGCGGCTACGCGTCAAGGCGCCCGATTTTACGAAGGCACCCGTGCAACGGGCTTCGAGGGCCGCTCGCCGATACGAGTCCTGACCCAGCACCCCGGGGCGTCGGTCCGTTGCCGCCATCTGATCTTATGCGGCAACACACAGTTGCAGGATGCCGCCCCGCCGTTGGCTCGCAGAATCATGAGCATCGGCACCTACATCGTCGCGACACGCCCGTTGGGCGAGGACCGCGCCCGCCAGCTGATCGCCAACAACATGGCGGTGAGCGATCTGAACTGGATCCTCGATTACTTCCGGCGCTCGGCGGACCACCGGCTGCTCTTCGGCGGACGGGTCAGCTATTCCGGGCTCAGCTCCGGAAACACTTCCGCGGCCACCCGCGCCCGCATGCTGAACGTGTTCCCCCAGCTCGCCGGGGCGGACATTGAGTATTCGTGGGGCGGCTATATAGACATCACCATGAATCGTGCACCCGATTTCGGGCGCCTCGCGCCTGAGGTGTACTACTTGCAGGGCTTCTCCGGGCACGGCCTCGCGCTCGCCGGAATCGGCGGCAAGCTGGTCGCCGAAGCAGTGGCCGGAACGGCCGAGCGCTTCGATCTGTTCGCCCGCATCCCGCACCGGGAGTTTCCCGGCGGCGCGCTGTTGCGCCGTCCGGCTCTGGTCCTGGCGATGCTTTATTACCGCCTGCGCGATTTACTGTAGCGGGCGAAAATCATTTTTTTGCCTGCGAGCCGCACGGGCCGCAGACCACTTTCGACCGATGAAGTCCAGCGATGGCACAATAGCGCCGTGGAATACCGCGACTACTACAAGATCATGGGCGTCAAACGGGACGCGACGCAGGACGAGATCAAGCGCGCGTACCGCAAGCTGGCGCGCAAATACCATCCGGACGTAAGCAAGGAGGCGAACGCGGAGGAGAAGTTCAAGGAAGTGCAGGAAGCCAACAGCGTCCTCAGCGATCCGGAAAAGCGCGCCGCCTACGACCAGCTCGGCAGCCAGTGGCAGCAGGGACAGCAGTTCCGTCCGCCGCCCGACTGGGGCCGCAATTTCGAGTTCCGCACCCAGTTCGGCGGCGAGGAAGGCTTCAGCGATTTCTTCGCCAATCTGTTCGGCGGCGCGAGCCCGTTCGGCCACGGCGGTGGAGAAGGCAGCCCCTTCGGACGCGCCGGCCGCGCGAGAGCCGGGCGCGATCAACACGCGAGCATCGAGATCACGCTGGAAGAGGCCTATTCCGGCGGCCCGCGCTCACTGAAGCTGCAGCGCCCCACGATCACGCCGGAGGGCCACGTCGAAACGAAGACGCACGAGCTGCGCGTCAATATCCCGGCGGGCATCGGCGAGGGGCAGCAGATTCGTCTGGCCGGCCAGGGTGAATCCGGCAGCGGCGCGCAGGGCAAGGCCGGCGACCTGTATCTGGAGGTCCACATCCAGCCTCACCCGCGCTATCGGCTCGAGGGACGCGACGTGACGTTGTCCTTGCCCGTCGCCCCGTGGGAAGCGGCCCTCGGGGCCACCATCGAGGTGCCCACGCTCGGCGGCAAGGTGCAATTGCGTATCCCGCCCAATTCCCGCAACGGCCAGCGGCTGCGTCTGCGGGGTCGCGGGTTGCCGGGACGCGAGCCCGGCGATCAGTACGTGCAGCTGAAGATTGCCCTGCCGCCGGCGGATACCGACAAAGCTCGTGCGCTATACGAGCAAATGCAACGGGAACTCAACTTCGATCCGCGCGCGGACTTCTCGTGAAGCGAGGGATCGGACTCCTGTCCGACGACGTCCAAAGGACGGACGGAATGCCGCGGGAGGCATGGATGCCGGGAGCGACTTTTGCTCGCCTTCGCCACCTGCGGCGGCGGGGGCACATCCATGTGCCCCGGGGTAGTTCTACTGACGATGTTCGCTCGAGGAGGCTGGAGAGGCCGACATGGACATAACTCTAGCGACCCAATTCCCGATCGCCCACGTCATCCAGCTCGCCTTGGCGCCGGTGTTCCTGCTGTCGGGCGTCGGCATCTTCCTCACCGTCCTCACGAACCGCCTCGCCCGCGTGGTCGATCGCGCGCGCGAAGTGGAACAAACGGCGCGCTCGGCGGCGGCACAGGAGCTGCCGAGATACCGGGAGAGCCTGCGCATCCTCTCGCGGCGCGCGCACCTGGTGAATCGGGCCATCACGCTCAGCACGATCAGCGCGTTGCTGGTGGCACTGGTGGTGGCGACGCTGTTCCTGAGCGCGCTGCTGGAAATCAGTTTGTCGGCGCCGATCGCGACGATGTTCATCCTGGCGATGCTGAGTCTGATCGCGGGGCTGCTGCTGTTCCTGCGGGAAGTGTTCATGGCGATCAGCTCGTTGCAGATCGGGATCGAGAAGTAGCGGACGGGCATGAAAGGCAGCACCGCGCAGACCGGATCAACCCTTCACGCGCGGCTCCACAGGCCTGGACCGTTCATGAACTCGCGCTGCTTTCGCCGACTGGATCGAGAGAGAGGCGTTATCCACAGGTCTGTTGCCCTCTGCAATCATCAGAATCCCGGCCAGTCGGTTACGATCCAGTGCCGGGTCACCCAGTGTGCTGCGCCGGTATATTCCTGACCTGTGGGTAACTCCTCTCTCTCGATCCAGTCCCCAACCACCGCCCTCGATCGTTCATGAACTCCCCCCGCCCTAGCCCCCGCCAGTTTTTCCATCCAACGTAAGCAACGGCTTATACAAATCCGGCCGCCGATCCCGAAACAACCCCCACGCGTGCCGATACCGCGCAACCGCGTCCAGGTCGAATTGCGCCGTAACGATCCGTTCACCGTGATCATCCGCCTGCGCAACCACTTCACCCGTGTGATTTGCAACAAACGACGTCCCGTAGAACGTCATCTCGTAGCGCTCCCCCTGCTCCGTCCCCACGCGGTTCGACGCGACCACCGGCATCACGTTCGCCGCCGCATGCCCCTGCATCGTGCGCTGCCAGTGCAGCGTCGAGACCAGTGAGGGATCGTGCGGCTCGGAGCCGATCGCGGTCGGATAGAACAGCAGCTCCGCCCCCTGCAGCGCCATCGCGCGCGCCGCTTCCGGAAACCACTGGTCCCAGCAGACCGCCGCGCCCAGCACGCCGAAACGCGTGGGCCACACTTTGAAGCCGGTATCGCCGGGCGAGAAGTAGTACTTCTCGTGATAGCCCGGACCTTCCGGGATGTGGGACTTGCGGTACAACCCCAGCACTTCGCCGGTCGCGTCGACCATGACCAGCGAGTTGTAGTAAGCGTTGCCGGCGCGCTCGAACAGGCTCAGCGGCAGCACGACGTTCAACTCCGCCGCCACGCGGGCAAACCGCTGCACCGTGGGATGGCCTTCCAGCGGCCGCGCCAGGTCGAAGTGCTGCGCGAGATGGTCCTTGCAGAAGTACGGCGTCTCGAACAATTCCTGCAGCAGGATGACATTCGCGCCTTGTTTGGCGGCGGCGCGCACCAGCTGCTCGGCGCGGGCGATGTTGGCCTCGCGATCCCAGGTGCAGGCCATCTGCGTGGCCGCGACGGTGACGGTTCTCATATCAGGACAGATCGATCCAGGTGGTTTTCAGCTCGGTGTACTTGTCCAGCGCGTGCAGCGACTTGTCGCGGCCGTTGCCCGACTGTTTGAAGCCGCCGAACGGAACGGTGATGTCATCGGCATCGTAGCAGTTCACGTAGACGGTGCCCGCCCGCAGCGAGCGCGCCACGCGATGCGCCGTGGTGATGTCGCGCGTCCAGACGGCCGACACCAGTCCATAAGACACGTCGTTGGCGATGCGGATCGCCTCCTCGGCGCTCTTGAAGGTCAGCGTCGCCAGCACCGGCCCGAAGATCTCCTCGCGCGCGATCTTCATCTGCGGCGTGACCCCGTCGAAAATCGTCGGCTCGACGTAGAAGCCGCCGCTGTCCTCGCGTGCCCTGCGCCCGCCGAGCACCACGTGCGCTCCGTCGTTGCGGCCGGATTCGATGAAGCCCATGACGGTCTCGAGCTGCGCGGCATCGACAATAGCCCCCAGCTTCGTCGCCGGATCGAGGGGATCGCCGGGTATGCGGGTGGCGCCGATCGCGGCGATCTTCTCGAGCAGCGCCTCGCGGATGGATTCCTCCACGATCAGGCGCGAGCCGGCCGAGCACATCTGCCCCTGGTTGAAGAAGATCGCCTCGGCGCTGGCGCGCGCGACGCGCTCGAGATCGGTGCAGTCGGCCATGACGATGTTCGGCGACTTGCCGCCGCACTCCAGCCACACGCGCTTGAGGTTGGACTGGCCGGCATACTGCAGCATCAGCCGGCCGGTGGCCGTGGAGCCGGTGAAAGCCAGGGAGTCGACGTCCATGTGCAGCGCCAGCGCCTTGCCCGCCGTTGGTCCGAAACCGGGCAGGACATTGAAGACGCCGGCCGGGATGCCCGCCTCGATGGCAAGCTCCGCGATGCGGATCGCCGTCAGAGGCGATTTCTCCGAAGGCTTCAGCACCACCGAGTTGCCGGTGGCCAGCGCCGGGGCAAGCTTCCACATCGCCATGAGCAGCGGGAAATTCCACGGCACGATCGCACCGACGACGCCGACGGGCTCGCGCGTGATGAGCGCCAGGGCATCCGGCCCGGTGGGCGCGACTTCGTCATACACCTTGTCGATCGACTCCGCGAACCACCGCAGGCAGTTGACCACCGCTGCGAGGTCCACGCTCAGGCTGTCTGCGATCGGCTTGCCCATGTCGAGCGTCTCGATGAGCGCCAGCTCCTCGCGGCGATCGCGGATCAGCTCGGCGAACTTCAGCAATGTGCGTTTGCGCTTCGCGGGCGCCAGGCGCGACCACGAGCCTTTGTCGAACGCGGCGCGTGCGGAGCTCACCGCCGCGTCGACGTCCGCGGGGCCGGTAGAAGCGACCTTGGCCAGGACGCGCCCATCGATGGGACTGATGCAATCAAAGGTCTCACCGCTGGCCGCCTCGACATAGCGGCCATCGATGAAGGCCTGGGTGCGCAGACTCAGAGCTGCGGCGCGCTGGCGCCAGTCGATGTCGGCGGATGGGGCGGTCATGGAAGTCTCCGGGTTCTGCGCGAAGTGTACCCCGCCCACTTTTCATTTGTAGGTCGAATCCGCGCGGGACTTCTCCGGCCGCCTGGGTCGGATTTTCCCGAAGAACTTTCAGGACCGGATTTTTTACACCGCCCCGCCCGGCGCGTTATTTTCCTGCCTCAGGGCTTGCCCCAGGGGAACGTCGTGGACACCGCCAGGATCACGCGTCCATCGCCGACCTCTGTGGCGTCGATATTGGTATCCACATATTTCAACTCGAGGTCGAAATTGCCGAACGTGCGCGCGATACCGACCGAATAGTCCATGTACGCCTCGCCGACCTCCCCCTCGATGCCGCCGCCGCTGTAGTGGCCGGCGTGCAGCTTCAGACCGAAGTCCTGCGGCAGATCGAAGCGCACGTTGCCTTCGAGATAAAGCGAAGGCTCGCCCGAGCGGATGTAGTCATGGCTGTACCAGAGCTTGAAGTCGACCTTCTGATAGCTCACACCGGCGAACATTTCCGGATAGTTGATCTTGTCGTCGTCCGGCCAGTAGGAGTAGTACACCAGGCCGACATCCCAGCCGAGCCCGCCTTCGGCTTCCTTGGCATAGCCGACCGTGCCGTCGACTTCCACATTCGATCTGTAGCCCGGTCCGAAATCGACGTTGCTGCCCCACACGCTGGCATACCAGCCGCTCGCGTGCTCCCAATCGATGCTGCCCTGCAAGGCCGGGTCTTCGTCGGTCTGGCTGACGCCGCGGAAATCGTAGTCGCTCACCGCCGTAACCGTCCCGGTTACATCCGCCTGCGCAATCCCTGCTGACAACAACATGCTCGATCCGATCAGCTGTAAAGCCCGCATGGAGGCCTCCTGTTAGAGAGCTGCGCGGAGCTTACACTGCCTTACCAGCGGAAAGTAAATCTGGATCTCACTCGGCGAGCGGCCTCCATCAAACAATCCGGGCGCTTGGTCTGCCGGCCGGGGGCCGCGCATCGGCGCCGCCGTGCCCGATCACGGCCGGCGCCGACACGCCCTGTGGCGCTACGACTTCTCGTTAACCTGCGCGAAGCGCTCGCGCGAGGCTTTAAGCTCCAGAGAAAGCGCCTCCACCGCACGGTCCGAGGCTTCCAGCTTGGCGTTCAGTGCCTCGGCCTTGCGTTTGGCCTCCGCCAGCTCCGTGGCAAGCTCGGCGTTGCTGCGCTTCTGCGTGACCATGCGGTCCCCGACCCACTCGCCGAGCGCCATGCCCAGCACGAACCCGAACGGGCCGCCCGCCAGCGCACCGATTCCGGCGCCGCCGATCATGCCGATGGATTCCTCCTTGGACGGATACGGCTTCTCTTTCTCCGCCGGGGCCGGCGCATCCGCGCGGGCGATGCCGGACAGCGCGACGCCGGCCAGGCTCATGCTCACGATCATTGCTCTCAGTTTCATGACCCCTCCTCGAACCTCGGTTGCAAGGCCGGTTCGGCCTCGCAGGTATTGCAGCGAAAAAACGCCGCACGGCCGTGGAGGAAAGCGGGCGCTGCGGTGAGCAATTCGGGCGGATTGTGGCGCGCGCCGATGGCGGCCTCAGGAGCGGGAGAAGATCCGCATGAGACGGTCCGGCGCCGTCAGCGCTTGACGGCGCCGGATGCGCGCGGCGTCCACCAGCATCCGGCCGGCCCAGCGGTAGACGTTGTTTTCCTTCACCGTGCGCCGCATGAGCTGCATGCGCTCGCGGCGCTCGCTGCGCGGCATGTCGACCGCGGCCCGGATCGCGTCGGCCGTATTGCTGACATCGAACGGATTCACCAGCAGGGCTTCCACCAGCTCGCGCGAAGCCCCGGCGAAAGTGCTGAGGATGAGCACGCCGTCTTCATCGTCGCGCGAGGCGACGAACTCCTTGGCCACCAGGTTCATGCCGTCGTGCAGGCTGTTCACGAGGCAAAAGTCCGCGGCGCGGTACAGCTCGAACACCCGGGCGGGCTCCTGGTGGCGGTCGATCAGCACGATCGGCCGCCAGCTGCCGGTGGCGAACTTGCGGTTGATACGCTCCGCCTCGGTTCGCGTCTGCTGCTGCAGCGCCTGATACGCGGGCAGCTTGCTGCGCGAAGGCGCGGCCACCTGCAGAAGAGCCACCTTGCCGTGCAGCCGCGGATTTTTGTCGAGCAGTATCTCCAGCGCCTGGAAACGCTCGAGGATGCCTTTGGTGAAGTCCCAGCGCTCCACGCCCAGGCCGAGCTTCACGTGCTCGCCGATGCCATATTCGGCGCGAATGCGGGCGCGCGAGGTACCCGCGTCAGGCGCGGCTTGCAGCGCGCTCGGCGGCCACTCGATGGAGATCGGATACGGCGCCACCTGGCAAACGTGGTGACGCGTGGTCACCGTCATGTGCTCGTAGTCGATCTGGCACTCGATGTAGCGGTCCACGCTCGCCAGGAAATTCTGGCAGTGATACCGCGTGTGGAAACCCAGGATATCCGCGCTCAGCATGTGCAGCAGCATCTCGCGCTTCCAGGGGCAGATGCCGAAGGTCTCGGCGTTGGGCCAGGGAATGTGCCAGAACACCGCGATGGTGGCCTTCGGCTTGCGGTCGCGGATCAGCCGCGGAAGCAGCGCCAGATGAAAATCCTGGATCAGGATCAGCGGCCGGTCGGTGCGCGCCTCGGCGCAAATGCTGGCCGCGAACTTGCGGCTGACCGATTCGTAAGCGCGCCAGTCGCGCTCGCGGAACGCGGGCCGCACGTACGCGAGATGGCACAGAGGCCAGAGTCCTTCGTTCGAGAAACCGTAGTAATAGCCCTCCTCCTCCTGCTCGGTCAGCCAGACGCGCCGCAGCGTATAGGCCGGCGCATCCGGCGGCACCGCGATGCGGTCATGTTTGTCCACGACTTCGCGATCCGCCGAGCCGCTGCCGTGGGCCACCCAGATTCCGGAACACGCACGCACCACGGGCTCGAGCGCCGTGACCATGCCGCTCGCCGGCACCTGTACGTGCAGGCTGCCATCGGCATCGCGATGATGGATATACGGCTCGCGGTTGGAAGCCACGATGACCTGCGGGGACTGCAGATAGCTCTGCACGACATGTTGCAGCGCTTGCGGCGTCCAATTCTCCGTGTAGTCGATCTCCAGCCGCTGGTTCTGCTCGGCCTCCCGCAGCGCCTCCCGCACCTGGCTGAGGATCGGGATGGCGAACTGCGGCGATTCGGCATCATCGAGGAAGCGTTTGCCGCGAATGTCGCGTACGAGCAGCGCCGCCCAGCGCCGCAACAGGACCCAGACGGCGCCCGCCACGATCAGCGCGATCGCGACCACCGAAAGGGCGACGAACAGCATGAGGAAATTGCGCGCTACCGTCTGGTCCACGCCGGGGCGGAACCAGCGCGTGATCAGCGATTCGATCACCGGCATGCCCAGCAGCGCTACAAAAGCGGCCAGCAGCGCGATCGGCAGCACGAATCGCAGGATGATCGCTCGCAGCATGACCCGGCCCTCCGTCTGGTCGGCGGGGGATTATTCGCAGGGTCGCGGTTTGAATTCAGTGCAGTGACGATCACAAAGCGGTTATGAATCGGCCGCGGCTATGGTGTAATCGCGCCATGGCGAAGGTGCTCGTCTTCAAACATGTCGCGGCCGAGCCGCTGGGGCTGCTCGATCCGATGCTGCGCGCGCGGGGCCACCGCCTGCGCTTCGCCAACTTCTTCCGCGATCCCGGCGAGCGCCCGACGCTCGAGCGCTACGATGCGCTCGTGGTGCTCGGCGGACCCATGAACGTGGACCAGGCCGACCGCTTTCCGCATCTGAATTTCGAGATGCGGGCCCTCGAGCATTTTCTGAAGAACGGCAAGCCCATTCTCGGCATCTGCCTCGGCGCCCAGCTGCTCGCGCACACCCTCGGGGCGGCCGTGAAGAGAAATCCCGTGGCCGAAATCGGCTGGTACCCGCTGCTGCCGACGCCGGCGGCGACGAGCGATCCCGTCCTGGGCGCCCTGAAACAAACAACCGCCGCTTTCCAGTGGCACGGCCAGACGTTCGAGGTGCCGGCGCAGGGGCGGCTCCTCGCCTCCAGTCCGTTTTGCGCCAATCAGGCTTTCGCCTACGACCGGACAGCGTGGGGATTTCAGTTTCATCTCGAGGTCGACCGGCGCCTCATCGCGCGCTGGCTGTCCATCCAGAGCTACGTGGACGAGCTGCGCGAGAGCAATGCCGGCGTCACGCCCGAACGGATCCTCGGCGACACCGACCGGTCCCTCGCGGCGAGCGAAACGCTGGCGCGCGCCGTGTTCTCGAACTGGCTGGATCTGCTGCCGGCGAAGAAAGCCCGCGTCGCGCTGCCGAGCCGCTAGCTTCGCGCCTAGCTCTGCAGCTCGCGCAGGTACGTCCTGCCGCCGAGCCCGCGCATCTGGCCGAGAATCCACTGCTGCCTGAGCAGCACGTACCTCGACGGACGGTCGACGCGCATCCGTCGCGGACTGGGCAACACGGCCGCCAGCAACGCAGCCTCCGCCGCGCTGAGATGCGCCGCCGGTTTGCCGAAGTATTGTCGCGCCGCCGACTCGACGCCGTAGATGCCGCGCCCGAACTCCGCGATGTTCAGATACACCTCGAGGATGCGCTGCTTCGGCCACAGCGTCTCGATCAGCACCGTGAACCAGGCTTCCAGGCCCTTGCGCACGAAGCTGCGGCCTGACCAGAGGAAGAGGTTCTTCGCGACCTGCTGGCTGATCGTGCTCGCTCCGCGCAGGCGCCGGCCGTTCTCGCCTTCACGCACGGCATCCTGGATCGATTTGAAATCGAAGCCATAGTGCAGCGGGAATTGCTGGTCCTCGGCGGCCACCACGGCGATGCCCGCCTCGGGCGAGATGCGGTCGAAATCCACCCATCGATAGCGCGTTCGGTAGCCGGCGTCTTTGGCGCTCACCGCCTCGAGCCTCGCCTCCAGCATGAAGGCGCTCCCGACCGGATTCCACCAGCGCATCGCCAGCACCGGCAGCACCGTCGACAGCACGAAAATCCCCAGCACCCAGGCGCAGGCCCGCCAAATCACTCCACCCAGCCCTCTTTGTTCATCGGTTTGCAGACGCGTCATCGAGCGCGGCCGCGCCGCATGCCCATCATGTCATGGCCGCGATATTTCATCGACTGCAGGCCCCGGGCTAGAATCGCGCGCCCTATGCCTGCCCGCGCCTTCTTCCCCACCCTGATCTACTCGGCTCGGCTGCGCGAGCGCGGCTGGCGCAAGCTCAACGATCGTTTGCTGCGCGAATGCCTGCAATTGCAGCGGGACGACAAGGCCGGGCGGAAGTGGTCGGTCAAGAATTATCCCGGCGGATACACCTCCTACAGCTCGGTCCACCGCATGCACCGGCACTCGCCCACGTTTGCCGCGCTGGAGTCCAGGATCGACAGGCACATGCAGGCGTTCGCGCGCGCGCTCGACTTCGATCTCACCGGGCGCAAGCTCGCCATGACCGATTGCTGGGTGAACATCATGCCGCGGCACACGGCCCATGGATTGCACCTGCACCCGCTGTCGACCCTGAGCGGAACGTACTACGTCAAAACGCCCAAAGGCGCGCCGGGCCTGAAGTTCGAAGACCCGCGCCTGGAACGCTTCATGGCCGCACCACCGCGCCGGCACGACAGCCGGCCGCAAAACCAACCGTGGGTGGCGATGCCGGCGCAGGCCGGCAACGTGCTCATCTTCGAAAGCTGGCTGCGGCATGAGGTCGCGCCCAATCCTGTCGAGGAGGACAGGATCAGCATCAGCTTCAACTACGGCTGGTTTTGAGCTTTTAAAAGCGCCATCAACGTCAGCCGGCGTCCTTGGACTTGAGCTTGTCGTCGTTGGCCTCGATGAAGGTTTTGATCTGGTCGGCAATGCCCAGCAGCTTCAACCATTGTTCCTTGTAGAGCGTTACCGGGAAGCGGCCCATGCCGTAGATCGACAGGGCGCCCTTCTCGCTCACCTTCAGGGACAACCCGCCGCGCATGGGTTTCTTCAGCGCCTCGTTCTCCGCCTTCAGGCGCTCGATCTCAGCCTTCAAGTCTTCGGACATCGCAGGACAACCTAAGTTTAAGTTATTGATAATATTGGTTTCGGAGGCTGCGGCGCGAGCCTTCAGGCCGCACGGCGTTTCCGGGCGGCGGAAGAATACCTCACTTTCCAGGCTCAGGACCGCCGGATGATGTTTGTTCCACCGCAGGTTGCATGCGCGGCGCAAGGATGAGCGGCGTACCGGCCGCCGGCCGCCTCACTTCTTCGGGGAATTCCCGCCGGCCGGCGTGGAGTATAGCGACATCGGAAACTGCGCCACGGTCGCCCCGCCCTCTAGCTCGGTGATCTTGCTGATGCCCTGTTTCTTCACCTCGTCCACGCGCAGCACCGAGTGCAGCGGCAGATAGGTGCGCTTGACGCCGGCGAACTCGCCTTTGATGCGCTCCTCGGCGGGATCGAGCACGACACGCGACCGCTCGCCGAAGACAAGCTCCTCGACCTCGAGAAAGCCGAACAGCCCACCGTGACTCACTTTGCGGGCATAGACCTCGTAGACCTTGCCCTGGTTGACGAACAGGATGCGAAAGAGATTCTGCGGGGTGGCCATGCGAACGGGTTGCGGGGGCGGGCTGTCGATGAAGTGCGACGGCATTATAGAGAGCAGCGCCGACCCGAAGTCAACGACACGCGGCCGGTGCGCCCCGTTCCATGGATCGCGCTCACCGCCGCGGGCAGTCGGCCGGGGATTACACCGTTTGCGGCACGCGGCGCAGTACCCGATGCTCGACTTTGTGCATCAATACGTCGGCGGCCGTCTTGAGCGCGCCGAACAGGACGATGGCGAACACGCCGTCGAGGTTCGCGGCGTTGCCCAGGATGATGGTGAAGTGCATCGGCAGTATCCGGCCATAAGGCAGAAACATCAGCGTCCCGATGTTTGGGCAGCCCTCGCGATCGGCCGCGACGTTGCGCCGGTAGGATTCGCGATGGTTCCAGACGAAGGAGATGGCGGCCGCGGCCACGCTCACCCATTCCCAACGGCCGAGCTTGCCGAGCAACGGCCAGAGAAATACCAGGTAGCCGAAGTGGAAGAACCCGTAGTGGAAAGCAAAGAAATTGGCGGTCGACTTCTTGGTCTGCTCGGTGGCCGTCACGGCCTGGCCGTCGATCTTGAGTCCCTCGGTGGAAAAATTGCGCAGCTCGAGAATCCGCCGGCGGCTGTAGTAGCCGATGACTATGCTCTGCACCCAGTATGGCAGCATCAGCGTGGCCAGCGGCCATTTGAAGACGATCGCCAGGATCACGGTGAGCACATTGGCGGCGACGAGGGACCGCGTGCTCTCGATCGCTGCGGGCTCGAGGGTCTGACTGGCTGCAGTGGTCATGCGGATCGCCCTGCCGGTCGGAGGAACTATTCCGTCATTGTGCCCGGATCGCTAGTATCTGCACCACTTCCCTCCCGTCGGAGTACGACCCGATGAACTCGACCGCTCCGTTCGCCGCACTCTTATATCTGGCCGCATTGTCCCCGGCCCTGGGAGCTGGCGCGCCCCGCTCGCCTACGCCCGACTCCGTCGCGGCGCCGTTCAAGGTCGTCACGCTCGCACAAGGGCTGGAGCATCCATGGGGCCTCGCGCTGCTGCCGGACGGCCGATTTCTGGTCACCGAGCGTCCGGGCCGGCTGCGTTTCGTCGGCAAAGACGGCAAGTTGTCCGCGCCTCTCGCAGGCGTGCCGGAGGTGTATGCACATGGCCAGGGCGGATTGCTGGATCTCGCGTTGAGTCCCACGTTCGAGCAGGACAAGCTCGTTTACTTCTCGTTCTCCGAGCCCGGCGAAGGCGGTGCGGGAACGGCGGCGGCCCGCGCGCGCCTGACCGACGCCGGCCTGGAAGACGTGCAGGTGATCTGGCGGCAGACACCCAAAGTGGACAGCAAGAACCATTGGGGATCGCGCCTGGTATTCGCCGGCGATGGGAAGACGCTGTTCATCACGATGGGCGATCGTTACAACCAGCGGCCCCTGGTCCAGGACCTCTCGACCACCATCGGAAAAGTGGTGCGCATCCATCCGGATGGCTCCATCCCGCGCGACAATCCGTTCGTGAATCGCAGCGGCGCGCGGCCCGAGATCTGGTCGTATGGCCATCGCAATGCGCAGGCGGCGGCGCTCGAGCCCAATACGAACCAATTGTGGACGGTGGAGCACGGCGCGCGCGGCGGCGATGAGCTGAATCATCCGCAAGCCGGCCGCAACTATGGTTGGCCCGTGATCACCTATGGGGTCGACTATGATGGCTCGAGAATCGGCGAGTCGACGGCCAAAGCCGGCATGGAGCAGCCGGTTTATTACTGGGATCCGGTCATTGCGCCTTCCGGCGCCCTCTTCTATGCCGGCTCGGCGTTCAAAGGTTGGCAGGGAAATCTTCTGGTCGGCTCACTGACGCCCGGCTGTCTCGTGCGGCTCGAGCTGAGCGGCGGGCGCGTGCGTTCGGAGACGCGGTATCTCGGCGAGCGGCATCAGCGCATCCGCGATATCCAGCAGGATTCCGCGGGACTGATCTATCTGCTGACGGACAGCAATCAGGGCGAGATCCTGAGATTGGAGCCGTAGCTGCGGGCCATCGTCAAAAGCCCGACTGTCAGTCCAATCGCACGCTGAATTCCGCGCCGCAGGTCCGCGGACGCGAGCGCGCGGCGCTCTATCGATGGTGAAGGAGCCGGTGAAGCCGCGGTCGTTCAGCAGGTTCTGGCCGAACAGGCCGAGCGACAGGCCGTTCTGAGCGCAAGCGCCGTCAGCGCGGCTTGATCGCGCCTTTGCAAATGCGTTCCAGCAGCTCCGGGAATGAGATGCCCGCGGCGCGAGCGGCTTGCGGCAGAAGGCTGGTCGCGGTCATGCCGGGCAGCGAATTGGCCTCCAGGCACCAGATCTCGCCGGTGGCCTCGTCCTGCCTGAAGTCGATGCGGCTGTAGAAGCCGAGCTTGAGCGCCGCGTGTGCGCGCAGCGCGTACTGCTGCATGAGCCTGGAGGTTTCCTCAGGCAGATCGGCGGGGAAGATCTCACGCGCTCCGCCCGTCTGGTACTTGGACTGGTAATCGAACACCTCGCCCGGCGCCACAATCTCGCCCACGGGCAGCGCCTGGCCGCCGAGGATCCCGACCGTGAATTCGCGCCCCGGAATGAACCGCTCGACCATCACCTCGTCGTCGTAACGGCGCGCATCCTCGAGCGCCGCAGCCAGCTCCGCCGGCCCGTGGACCACGCTGAGCCCGACCGTCGAGCCTTGTTTGTTGGGCTTGACGATGACCGGCCAGCCCAGCGTTGCGCCGACGGCATCGGCATCGACGGGTGCCATCAGCCAGTCCGCAGTCGGGACGTTCGCCGCGCGGAACAGGCGCTTGGCGAGATCTTTGTCCATCGCCGCGGCGCTGGCGATGTGATTGCTGCCCGTGTATGCGACGCCCGCCATGTCGAGCAGCGCCTGTATCCGGCCGTCCTCGCCCGCTCCGCCGTGCAAGGCAAGCAGCACGACGTCCGCGTCGCGGATGTCGAACGCCGCAGGCGAGAGCACCACGGCGCGGCCGCGCACGCTGGCGATCTCCTGCGCGGACGGCGGCTCCGGTGCAATCCCCGAGGTCAGCAGCCTCTGCTCCGCCGCCGAAGGCAACCGCCCGACGGCCGTGTCGACGGCGAATACGTCGTGGCCCACGCTGCGCAGCGCGGGAATGATCTGAGCGGCACTCGCGATCGAGACATCGCGCTCTTCGCTGGTTCCACCAAAAACGACGGCAATTTTCATCGGAGCAAATCGTTCATCCAGGGGATACATCGTGCGTGCGTGTACCCAAACGGCGATAGGGAATTCTCGCGGTCCGGAGCCCCGGCTCCGGGCGCCGACATGTAGATCGCTTCGGCGGCGATGGGCGCAAAGCTACCATAAAAATGCCGCACGGATTTGGGATCGCAGCCGCTTGCGCGAACGCCGTGAGGCTGGACACGGGATGACGCGATATGCCGCTGCGCGATTTATTTCGCGCCGAGCTTCTCCACGGCCTCCGCGATGCGGTCCATGCCGGTGCGGATCGGATCGGCGCACGGCAGCCCGAGCGAGTCCTCGGTCCGCTTGATTGCTTTGTCCGCCTCCGCCGCGCTCAGCCCCGAGGTGTTCAGCGAGATGCCCACGAAGCGCACGCCGGGATTCGTCAGCCGTGCGGCCGTGAGGTACGGCGGCATCGCCTGATCGAGCGGCGTGATAGGCACGTGGGGAAAACCGAGGATAGTCGTGCGCGTCGGGTCGTGGCACAGCACCAGGGCATCCGGCTGCGAACCGTGCAGCAGTCCCAGGGTCACGCCGGCATACGCCGGGTGAAAGAGCGACCCCTGCCCTTCGATGATGTCCCAATGATCCGCATCATTGGCCGGCGAGAGCGCCTCGGCGGCGCCGGAAATGAAATCGGCCACCACGGCATCCACCGCGACGCCGCGGCCGCTGATCAAAATTCCCGTCTGGCCCGTGGCGCGAAAATCCGCCTTGTGGCCGCGCGCCGTCATCGCCTTGGTAATTGCCAGCGCGGTGTATTTCTTGCCCAGCGCGCAGTCCGTGCCCACCGTCAACAGCCGCTTGCCGGCGCGGCGCAGCCCCGTCGCGACCGAGAACTTCGTGCTGCTGTGGCGTACGTCGTGAATCTGCCGGCCCAATCGGGCCGCGCGCTCGGCGAATTCCGGAATCTGCCCGAGCCGCTGGTGCAGCCCCGCCGCGACGTCGAGTCCCGCCTCCAGCGCTTCGACAATGGTGGGATGCCAGCTCGCGGGCAGCTGACCGCCGACGGGCGCGATGCCGATCACCAGAGTCTTCGCGCCCGCCGCGACCGCCTGCCTGGGCGTCATCTGCGGCAGTCCCAGGTCGACCGCTTTGTCGTTGAAGCGCAGCTGCGCAAGGCAGGCGTCCGGTGCCCAGTCCCGCAGGCCGAACGCCGTCTTGGCGTTGCCCGCAATGTCCATGTCACCGATCAACAATAGATACGGTTTCTTGATGTCGTGGATAGCCATTCATCCCGCCGCGGCATCGCCGTCGTTCGAACAGGTTCGAACGATAATCTTTCAATGCAGCCGCGGGTGAGGCAAATCATATCTTCTAAACGACGCACTACGGTAGCTAAACCATCGTAAGGCGGGGTACTGGATGTATTTCGCGGCTTGACCGCCCGCGCGAACGGTTATTGCTGCAACATCCTATCGATTGGAGCACTCGCGGGCGCTGGCCGCCAGATGCTCCAGGAAGAAGCGCTTCTTCACTTCGATGTCCCTCATCGACTTCCTGGCGAGCTACGAAGACATCGCCATCGACAGGCGCGGTGACGGACTCGTCATCCGGCCGCGGTGAGACCTCTCACGCCGCCACCTTCGCCGGCGCCATCGCGACGAAGGGGTTAGCGGGATTGACGGTCAGGGTCTGAGTCGCTGGATTCAGCACCAGGTCCATCATTTCCATCGCAACTGCGCCCATCAGTGGCTCATTTCCCAACACCAGCGCGGACAGGTCGCAATAACGGCCGGCAAAATGGACTCTTACGGGGCCTACGATGGGCACATTCCTGTGCGTGCCGTCGGCCAAAGTCACTGCCCGTCTCGGCATCTCTTCAGGATCGAATCCCAGCTGAATGGCGACATGACTGGGCACGGTGAAGAAGAGCGAGCCGGAGTCGACCATCGCTCGTATCTCGATACGGCGTTCAACGAATGGATTCTCGATATCGACGTCGGCATATGTCAGGCCCACGCGTGCTCCTTTCGCGTGCTGCGTGCGATCCTTCGCGGTCCTGACGGACTTCAATGGTTTTGCCGTCATGCGTCGCAAAGTCTGCTTGACCGGATCGACACCGATGCCGACGCTCTCCAGCGCCACGACTCCCAGTATCGGTTCCACTGCGGCGGGCCCGAAAACGATCTTCGTAACGGTTTCGGCACCCATGAACGTGACGCGTGCGAACCCATAGGGATACTCAACGACATCCCCACTGGCCAGCTCATAAACGTCGCGACCCTCCTCCTGAATCCCGGCTTTGATCAATGCTTCTGCGGGAGCCATGCAATCCAGGGAGCCCGTATCGACCAGGAATTCGCCTTCATAAGGCTCGCCGGCCCGCGCGAGTCCCTCAACGCGAGTGGTAACGTGCGTAATGCCCATGTGCTTTCCCTGCATCGGTCTGTGGAGCCTCATATGAGCGTACTTCGGTTACGTCGCGGGAAGGAGTGCCAGAAGGTCTGCGTTTAGCGGATACTACGGCGTCACGTCTGATGTATATAGTACTCACCGCAGGAGCAGCGAGCAAGGCCTCATCTCAGGCAGGCAATTCCATTGCAACCAGTCTACAGAGCGCAACCACCGAATAACATCCCTGCAGGGAGGATGATGTACGGAAGAACGCTCTTGAAGGGGCTCAAGGTCTGCGTTCGACGGGACCGAAGGCCGTCAATTAATGGTGGCGGACTGCAAGAATGTCTTGGATCCCTGCGGGAGATCGTCGAGCCAGCCGGCACGCAGAGCCATGGCCGGCGCGCCTGCGACCGCGCAAGAATTGGTTTAACTCGCTATCTATTCGCCCGCCGGAGCCTTATCTGCCGCCGGCCTTCTCCACCACCGACTTCAGCTTGCCGAGCTTGAGCGTCTTGTCGGCCAACTCAGTGCGCATCTCGTCCGCGGTCATCTTGCGGATCTGGTCGTCGGTCACGCTCGGCGCCGGAGTGGGCAGGTTGTGCAGAAAGAGATCGTACGTCAGCTGCGTGGCGCCGTTCTTTTCGTCCAGATTGAATGAGCCGAAGCCGTTGAACCGGTAGCCGTAGCAGTAAATGCTGAATCCGTACCATTTGTTGGCCTGTATCCGGACGGTCTTGATCAGGCAGGTCGGCGTGTCGGCCTTGGCGTCCACGTACAGGGCGACGACTCCGCCCTCTTGTTCGCCGGTCAGCTTGACGTTCGCCACCTTACCGAACCAGCCCCACTGGTCGCCGTGAAACAAATACGGCCAGACTTTGTCGGCCTTGGCGTTGATGGTTATCGTGAAGCGATGCATCAGGTCGAGATTGGCGCCGACGTCCTGTGAGAATACGCCGGCCGGGATGAGCAGGCTGCACAACAAAGAACCCCACGCTCCGCCTTTCTTGTTCATGATGAAGCTCCGCGTCGGAAGGAATGGCCGGGCCCGGCGCAGCCGGGAACGGCGGCATCTTCGCATACTTCTCCCGGAGACACAGCAATCCCGGCGGTGCGAGACTTTTGCCGCAGCCCGGCGCCGGCGGCGCCACACGTTGCAGGCCGGCGGGATTCCCTCGGACGCGCTCGATTCCCGGAGTCTCGTCAGTCCCGGCCGCTTTCAGACCGTGCAGGAGTCGCCCGGAAATCGGCGATCCCGAAGCGGATCGACGTCAAGCCCACCGGCATCATGTCTTCGTCCACGACCAGCTCGCCGGGCCTGGGCTCGCGCGGCGCGGTTCTCGGCGGCAGCCGCGCGCCCTTCGGGGTCGGAACATTCTCCGTCCATGCACCATAAACGCGCCCATCGCGCGCCGCCAGACCAATGTAATCACCGAGGCTTCCTTGCTTTGGATCCAGCACACGGTCGCCCCAGGCATAGTTGACGAATGTACGGCCGCCGTCCGTGGAACGGGCGAGCGTGATGGTCGACAGCAGATTCTTCGGATCACCGCGGCGGTCATGAAAGATGATATTCGCAGCCCCGTCGACCGGATCGACCGCCAGCACATGCATCAGCTGATCCTTGCCATTGGACCGTGGATCGTCATTGGCACGGACCGGCGCCGTCCAGGTGCGCCCGCCATCCGCTGACGTCGACACGAGGATGTCCTGATCACCGTACCGGTTGTCCATCCACGCGATGAAGAGCCTCCCGGGCGAAGTGCGCGGATCGATGCTCATGACCGGCCAGCCATAACTGCGCGGAAAGTTCTTCGCCGACACGGTGGTTCTGATTTTGATGATGGGCCGCGGGGAATCGAAGGTCTGGCCGCCATCGTGCGAGCTCGTCAGCATGACCTGGCCGTTGCCATCCTTGTGATGGATGAAGCTTACGTACACCGTGCCGTCCGGGCCGACGGTCTCGCTGTGATGCACTTGTCCGCCGGTGTGCCGGCCAACCACCATCGGCTTGGACCACGTCCTGCCATCATCCGTCGATCGGACGAATGCCATCGCGCTGTCGCCGACGTAAGGATCGCCAATGATTCTGTCCCAGCTCGCGTACACATGACCTTTGTAGGGACTCCCGGCATGGTTGTCCGCGTAGATCTTGGGCATGTGCTCGAAGACAGGATCGTTCGGAATCTGCGGGCGCTCGACCAGCGCGAGGGGCGGATTCGACCATGTGCGCCCGCCGTCGAGCGAGCGGTGCAGAAACTCCCCGTTGCGCGTCGCCCCGCCGATCTGGTCCAGCGTCAGGTAGATGAGAAACGCGTGGCCGTGCACATCGAATGTCCCGGCGGTATCCAGCGACCTCACATAGCCATCGTGTGTCGTATGCGGCGCGACCGACCAGCTCGCCCCTCCGTCCAGAGATGTAGCTACATGCGCGCTGGCGTGCATGTCCAGATGATGCTCGGAACCCCAGCCATTGGGCCGATGATAGGTCACGATCACATTGCGGGGATCGCGCGGACTGACCGCAACGTACGGTTCCAGCGGTTTTTCGTGAGGCTGCTTGGGCAGCGTGACCAGACGCGCGCCCGGCGGCCGGGGCAACTCTGGCGAGGGACCGGCGGACGCCGCGTGCGCACTGCTGGCGATCGCGGCCAGACCAAGGACTGCGAAGAGCGATGGCATCGGAATCCTTTGCGTGGAGGTCAGTAGGCCGGCGGAGTTGCGCCGCCGGCCTCTTGCAGAACCGTGCTTGAACCTCTCGATTCACACGGCTCCCATTGCCCGTCCGCCGGCTTGACCGTACGCGAGCCAATGGACGAACAACTTCGGCTGCCTTCGTGCGACACGCCATATCCAGCGGAAGCTGCGACCTTCGTGTCGCAAGAGCTTTCGATATTTACGACGTGCCCAACGCGCGAGAGTCGCTTCGAAGCAGAGGAAGACTCGGCGCAACGCTGTTTTATAGAAGTGACCATAGTAGTTCCACCATCCTCGCAAAATAGGGTTGTAGCGGGCCGCCAGCTCTGCGATGCTGGCTGGGGTCTGCCTCGTCAGCTTCCAACTGCGGATCGTGCGCACCATCTTCTTCTGGGCCTCGAGACTCACTCCCGGCAGGAAGCATTGGATCAGCCTGCCGTGACGACTCTTCGCGACTCTGGGCCTGAAGGTGTAGCCCAAGAAGGTAAACTGCTTGCGCGCATGCGCCTCACGGCGCCGACTGTCTTTGCAATACACGATCGATGACTTCTGCGGGTTGAGCTGCAACCCGTACTTCACCAAGCGCCGCTCGATGGCGCCCAGCACATACTGGGCCTGCTTCTCGGTCCAACAATGCACGACGGCATCATCGGCGTAACGGGCGAAGGCACAGTACGGATGGATCTCCTGCATCCACCGATCAAAGGCATAGTGCATGAACAGATTCATCAGAAGCGGGCCGATCACAGAGCCTTGCGGCACCCCTTTGCTCCGCCGGACAGTTTCACCGTCCACCGTCACGAAGGGCGCTTTCAGCCACCGCTCAATGTACATCACCGCCCATCGTTCCTTGACGTGCATGCGCACCACTCGCATCACGCGGCTATGCGCCAGCTCATCGAACGCCTTCTGGATATCAAACTCCACGACCCAGTTGCGCTCCAGGCATCTCTCCCGGGTCACCTCGACCGCCTGCAACGCAGACTTGCCGGGGCGATAACCGTAAGAGTCCGGATGGAACAACGGCTCGATTGAAGGCTCGATGGTGGCCTTGACCACGCTCTGCGCGATCCTGTCTTCCACTGTCGGGATTCCCAGCGTGCGCACACCGCCATTCTTCTTCGGTATCTCCACCCGCCTTACGGCCGGCGGCAAATAGGAGCCGGAACTCATCCGATTCCACAACCGATACAGGTTGTCCTTCAGGTTCACCTCGAACATCGCAATACTTTGATCATCGATGCCCGCCGCGCCCCGATTGGCTTTGACATGCCGCCACGCGTCCCACACCACCCGTTTGTCAATTCCAAACGGCTTGACTGCTCTTGCACGTTCCTCCTCCTTGCGGAGTTGACGCACACTCTCAGTCGGGACAACGCCATCGCATCGCTCCACCGCCGTTACGGCGGCTTCAACGCTACTATCGATGGCTCCTGAACTGACCGGTGCCTCGGTATTCTTCCTCATGGGATCAACCCACTTGTCATTTCCCTACACATCACCCGATCAGATTTCCCGCGTTCCGCATTGATGCCCGTGTCGAGCTCGTGCCGCCTTTACACCGGTTGCCGCCTGGGCAGTAAGCAGATATCCCCCAGACTCATCCCGCAGACTTCTAACCTCCACGGTTTCGACAACACTTCTTAAATTCACGATGCGTCTTCGGTCCGGTTCACTTTCGTTCACCTTCTCGACACCCACATGACGGCCTCGGGGCCGCCTTTTCCCAAGTTGCTCACCACCAGAGCCTTTTGAGCCCCAGCAGCACCGGGTAGTTTGAGACCCGTGTCTGCACACCGATCTCGGGGGACCTTCCCCCATCATCAATGCGGCGCCAAACTCAGATTTCTCCAAGATGAAGATCACTTCGTTTGTTCGCGTCGCACTCA